>Ga0116179_1000006_pt1 | contig 201322 bp, 196 predicted proteins | sample AD_UKC071_MetaG_FD_89751 | JGI IMG/M metagenome (GOLD analysis project Ga0116179, IMG submission 89751) | Active sludge microbial communities of municipal wastewater-treating anaerobic digesters from USA - AD_UKC071_MetaG | ecosystem: Engineered > Bioreactor > Anaerobic > Digestate | place...
CTGCAGGGCGTTCTAAGCGGTTTTGAAAGGACACCACGACATGACGAAACCCCGCACCGCTGCTAGCGAAAGCGCAGCACCCCCCAGGATGCGCCTGAAGCTGAAAACCATTGACGACGTGCGCGCCGAAATGGCCCGGCTGTACCGTGAAGGCAAGGCCGGATTGCGTGACGTTGCCGACGTGTCCCGGCTGGCGAACGTGCTGGCGCTGCTGGGCAGGTTGATCGAAGGCAGCGACCTGGAAAAGCGCCTGACCGCCATTGAAGAAAGCGAGGCACGCAATGCAACGACTCATTGACCGACTGGCAAAAATCGAGCGCCGCCGCGTGGTGCCCGGCAGGTTGCCGACAATCTTTGTGGTGCCCGCCGATGGCCCCGACCGCGCCCAGGCGCTGGCCGACATAGAGCGCCGCCGCGCGCGTGGTGAAAACGTGCTCGCCATCGGTGAAGGTGGCGATGCGCTGGCCGCGCTGGTGGAGGTGTTCGCACCATGAAAGCACTTGCCCGCCGCCTGGCCGCCGTGGAGTACCGCCGCGCCCAGCACCAGCACCGGCGCATCGTGTGGCCTACCGTGGCCGATGCGCTGGCCGCTGGCGTCACCTGGCCGATTCTGATCATTGGCGACGTGCTGCCCGCCGATGAATGGGCCGTGCTAGCAAAAAAGCAGCAAGCCGAATTGCGAAAGGAGATTGACCATGCGTGACATTGCAAAACGACTTGCCCGAATCGAGCGCCAGCGTGAGGCCAGCAAGCCGCTTGCGCCGTGTCTGGTGATCCTGCCAAACCAAGATGCCGACGCGCGCCTGGCTGAGTTTCGGCGCGTGCGTGGCTGCGAGCCGTGGCGCGTCATCCATGTCGGTCTCGCCTGCGCACGAAAGGACGGCGAACATGGCGCGGTCTGACGTTGAGGCCGTGGCCGCTGCCGCTATGGCCTGGCACCATGCCCGACTGCACCGGCTTGCGGTCAGTAAGCAGTTTGCCGAGCAAATGAAGCATTACACCGTCCGCGCGGTAGACGATGCCCGCAAGGCCGAAAGCAAGGCGCTGGCCGCACTGCGCAAGGCGTGCCGCAATGCTGACCCAGCATCACGCGCGATTGACGTTGAGGCGCGCGAACACTTGGCAAACCCTTGCTTGACCATTGGCTAGCCGCACCGAAATCCACGGGCTTGGAAGCCCCTTGCAAGCCCCTTCGATGGGGCTTTTTTGTGGGCAGTTTTCGGCGGTTCCGATTGGGCACCGCCGAGACTGCCAAGGCATGGGATGAACGAACGTTGAACGGACGTTGAACGGACGTTGCCAGCGGGCATCGGCCATCAAGCGACGCAGGCAGATTTGGGAGGCGCTGCACCCGGAAGAAATTCAGGTGGAAAAAGTCTTTCCACCTGAATCTGCCACCGGGTACAAGCGGCCGCCGCCGCAAGAAAAAGGCTTCGCCGCTTCAACCGCCGCCGCTGCTGGCATGACCAAGCAGGCCATCAACCAGCACCTCGCCCGTGCCGATGCCCTAGGCGATGACCTGGAGCGCATCAAAGGCAAAGATCAAGGGGCAACGTTGCACCCTGATCCGCTGGCCGCGCGTCACTATTAACCGTTAATAGTGAGAGGCCGCCCGCTGGCCGTGCAGGCGCTGGCCGTGTGGCGAAGGCCCGACACTGGCGCGCGCGGCATGGGTAAAACAATGGGTAGAAAAGCAAAAGCGGCCCGGAAGCCGCTTGTTTGCTAGGTTTGTGGTGGAGAGGAGGAGGATCGAACTCCCGACCTCCGCATTGCGAACGCGGCGCTCTCCCAGCTGAGCTACCCCCCCACAAGCTGGCCGCATTCTATCGCGGCTTCAATCGGCGGGTAACAGGGCGGTTTCCATCTCGCGGCGAATCCGGTAGGCGGGGGTGTTGGTGTCGATGGCCACGTCGGCCCAGGTAAGGCAGGTGCCGCGCGCGACGGGGCGGATCACCTTGACGTCGTGTGCCAGGCCCAGCGGCAGGCCGCCCATCTGCACCGAACGGGTGGCGGGCTGCAGCTTGCCCCACACGGTGTAGCCGCCTTCGCCGTCGAGCAGGTCACCCGGCTTCAGGTCGCGCTTGGCGGTGGCGACGACGTCGGCGTGCCAGCCGGTGGCGACGCCGGTGGCCTCGCGCCGCAGGGCAACGCTGGCGACGCTCATGCCGACTTCCAGGCCGATCAGGTGCCAGCGCTTGTACAGGGTGAAGTAGCGGCCGGTGTCGTCGGTGTGGGCGTTGTATTCCTCGAAGCAGTGCTTGATGTAGTCGGTCTCGGCTTCCACGGTGACCCACACGCCCATGCGGATGTCGTAGTCGATGGGCGTGCCGTCGGGGCGGAGCGATGAAATGACTTCGACCATGCCTTTTTTATCCAGCACGCCGCCTTCGGCGCGCGGGCGCGTCAGGCGGGGGATGTCGGCGATGCTGCCCGGGGGGTAGCGCAGGCCATCGGCCGGCACGGCCAGGCCGGTGGCGTTGGCGACGGCGGTGCTTTCGATGGCGGGCTTGCTGCCGTCCAGAAAGCTGTTGAACATCTTGGGGTTGAGTCCGCCGCGCGCGGCCTGCTCAGGCGTCAGGCCATAGTGGCCCCAGACGGTTTCGGGCGTGCTTTCGCAAAAATGCGGCAGCCACTTGTGCCCGCGCCCAGCCGCCACCACCGGAAAACCGCAGGTGCGCGCCCAGTCCACCAGGTCGCAGATCAGCGCCGGCTGGTCGCCGAAAGCCATCGAATAAACGACGCCAGCCTCGGCGGCTTTGCGCGCCAGCAGGGGGCCGCAGAAAGCGTCGGCCTCCACGGTGACGTTGACGACGTGCTTGCCGTGCGCAAAGGCTTCCAGGCAATGGTCGACGGCGGCTATGGGGTGGCCGGTGCATTCCACGATCACGTCGATGGCCGGGTGCCGCGCCAGCGCCTGCCAGTCATCACCCACGTGCGTGGTGCCCTGGGCCATCGCGGCGTCCAGCGAGCGCGCCGCGCTGCGCTCGGCCGGCCATCCGATGCGCGCCAGATTGGCCCGCGCGCTGTCGGGTGACAGGTCGGCGATGCCGGCCAGGTGCACGCCCGGCGTCCGCGGCACCTGGGCCAGGTACATCGACCCGAACTTGCCGGCGCCGATCAGGCCGACGCGGACGGGGCGGCCTTCGGCGGCGCGCTGTTGCAACTGGCGGTGCAGGCTCATGGGGAAACTCCGGATGTACTATGTTTACGATAGCGGCCATCGCCTTTTGCGCGAGGGCTGGCGCCTGATTTGATGCCCAAGCATCGGTCGCCGGGGCCGCCTTGCAGTTTGCGACAATAACGCCTTCCATGCCCCGCACCAACGAATCCTTCCGTCGCGACCAGCCCGACATCCAGTGGCTGGAGCGCATGTACAACAACCGCATGCGCGTGCCCGAGCACCCCGCGTACTTCACGCGCTGGGCGGCCGAATCGGCGCTGGTGCGGCGCACGCTGGCCTGCGATGCGGACGTGCCCTATGGCGACGCCCCGCGCGAGCGGCTGGACGCCTTCAAGGCGCCGCGCCCCGGCGCGCCGCTGGTGGTGTTCATCCACGGGGGGTACTGGAAGGCGCTGGACAAGTCGTTTCACAGCTTCGTGGCCGGCGCGGCGCATGACCTGGGCGCGGCCACGGTGGTGCCCAACTACACGCTGTGCCCGCAGGCGCGCATTGGCGACATCACGCTGCAGATGGTGCGCGCCGTGGCCTGGGCCTGGCGCCATGCGCGCACGCTGAACGCCGACCCGCGCCGCATCAGCGTGGTGGGCCATTCGGCGGGCGGGCAGCTGGCCGCCATGATGTTGGCCTGCGCCTGGAACGTGTTCGACCTGGCCTTGCCGCGCGACGTGGTCAAGCGCGCGCTGGGGCTGTCGGGCCTGTACGACCTGCAACCGCTGCTGCATGTGCCCAGCCTGCAAGAGGCGTTGCGGCTTGATCGCGCGCAGGTGGCCGCGTGCAGCCCGGCGCGGCTGCCGGCACCGGCGCGCGGCCAGTTTTTTGCGCTGGTGGGCGGAGATGAAAGCGGCGAATACCTGCGCCTGAACAAGCTGATGCAGCAAGCCTGGGGCCGCGAGCGCGTGCCGCTGGCGCAGGCACTGCCGGGGCTGGACCACTTCAGCATCGTCGATGCGCTGGTGGACCCGAAGCAGCGCGCGCACCGGGTGTGGCGGCAGGTGATCGGCTAGATTTTGCTATATTAAAGATAGCTGTTTGCGCTGATGGGATAAGCGCTGGAGCCTGATTTGGCTTGAAAATGCCTCAATCGGCCGCCAGAAACCGCTCCGTCAGCAGCACCCAATACGCCGCGCCAACCGGCAGATTGGCATCGTTGAAGTCGTACCCCGGGTTGTGCACCATGCAGGCGCCGTGGCCGCCGTTGTGCGGGTCGCCAGAGCCGTCGCCATTGCCGATCAGCAGATAGCTGCCGGGCACCTGCTCCAGCATGAAGGCGAAGTCCTCGCTGCCCGACAGCGGGTCGGTCTGCGGCACCACGTGGGCGGCGCCGACCAGCTCGGTCGCCACCGCGCGGGCAAAGTCGGTTTCGGCCGGCGTGTTGACCAGCACCGGGTAGCCGGTGACCTGCTCCATGCGCCAGGTCACGTTGAAGGCCTTGGCTTGCGCATCCACCAGCTCTTCGATGCGGCGGCGCAGCGTGGCGCGCACGCCGCGGTCGAGCGCGCGCACGCTGAGTTTGAGCACCGCCTCGCCCGGAATCACGTTGTGCGCCTCGCCGGACTGGAAGGCGCCGACGGTGATGACCGCCATCGCCTTCGGATCGACGTTGCGCGCCACGATGCTTTGCAGCCCCAGCACGATCGAGCTGCCCGCCACCACCGGGTCGGCGCTGTGGTGCGGCATGGCGCCGTGGCTGCCCTTGCCCGTCAGCGTGATGGTGAGGCCGTCGGACGAGGCCATGGTGGCGCCATCGCGCAGCAGCAGCTGGCCCTGGCGGTGCCCGGGCATGTTGTGCATGGCAAAGATGGCATCGCACGGAAAGCGCTCGAACAAGCCATCGTCCATCATCGCCTTGGCGCCGCCCAGGCCTTCTTCGGCGGGTTGAAAGATCAGGTTGAGCGTGCCCGAAAAGCGCCCGGTGCGCGCGATGTGCTCGGCCGCCGCCAGCAGCATGGCGGTGTGGCCGTCGTGCCCGCAGGCGTGCATGCGGCCCGCGTGCGCGCTGGCCCAGGGCAGGCCAGTGGCTTCGTGGATGGGCAGCGCGTCCATGTCGGCGCGCAGGCCCAGGCGCTTGCGGCCATCGCCGCGTTTCAATTGACCGACCAGGCCGGTGCCGCCCAGCCCGCGCGTCACCTCATAGCCCCACGCTTGCAGGCGCTCGGCCACCAGGTCGCTGGTGCGGAATTCGGCATAACCCAGTTCAGGGTGCTGGTGGATGTCGCGGCGCAGGGCGACGAAGGTGTCGGCGCGCTGCCGCAGGCCGCCCAGCAGCGCGTGGGTGGGTGCGGCGTCGATCACGGGCGAGCTCATGGCGCCCCGCTTATTGCGCGACCAGGCCGATGCTCTTGGCGATGGCCTGGAAGGTGGCGATTTCCTGCTTGTAGCTCGCGTCGGCGTCGGCCAGGCTTTGTGCGGGCGACACTTCCTGGCCCATGGCGAACAGGCCGGCTTTCAACTGCGTGTCGGTCAGCACTTTTTGCAGTCCCTTGTGTACCGCCTGCACGATGGGCTCGGGCGTGTCGCGCTTGACGAAATAGCCGGTGCCGATCTCGTACTGGAAGTTCTTCAGCGCCTTGCTGTCGGCGGTGCTGGGTACGCCCGGCAACAGGCGCTGCGGTTGCGGCGTCAGCACGGCCACAGCCTTCATCTTGCCTTGCTTGATGAACTCGGTCTGCGCCAGGCCGTAGGGCGTGATGAAGATGTCCACCTGATCGCCCACCAGGTCGCGGATGGCGTCGGCCGCGCCCTTGTACGGCACGTGCGTCATGGGCACGCCCAGGTCCTTGCTCATCTTGGCACCCAGCAGGTGGTAGAACGAGCCGACGCCCACGCTGGCGTAGGTCATGGGTTTGCCGTCCTTGGCGGCCTTGGCGGCGTAGGCGGCCAGCTCGTCGGCGTTCTTGGCCGGCAGGCCGGCGCGCGCCAGGATGGCCATGGGCGCCAGCGCGATGCGGTGGATCTGGCGGAAGTCCTCGGGCTTGTACTTGATCGACGCGATGGCCAGCGGCGCCAGGATCAGCTCGTTGGGCGAACCCTGGAACACCATGTAGCCGTCCGACGGCGCATGCAGCACCTTCTGCGCGGCGATGGAGCCGCTGGCGCCACCCAGGTTTTCGATGATCACCGGCTGACCCATGGCAGCGGCCAGCGGCACGTTCACGCGGCGGGCAATGTTGTCCGACAGGCCGCCGGGCGGGTAGGGCACCATCAGCGTAACGGGCTTGGTCGGGTAGCTTTGCGCGGCGGCGCCAAAAGCCAGGGTGGCCAGGCTGGCGGCGGCAAACTGCAACAGGTGGCGGCGGTCGAGGGACATGGTCATGGGCTCCGGCGGGTGTGGGGAAGACGAGGAACCTGCAATATCCTGCACGCCAATGCATGTGTCAAATGAATTGATATCAAGATTGCTATGAGATATTCTCATTCATCGTGAACCTGCGCCAACTTGCCCACCTGACCGCGCTGGCCGAGGAAGGTTCGTTCTCGCGCGCCGCCGAACGCCTGCACCTGACGCAATCGGCCCTCAGCCGCAGCGTGCAGACGCTGGAAGACGAGCTGGGCGCGCGCCTGATCGACCGCGCCGGCAAGCGCAGCACGCTGACCCCGTTGGGCGAAGCCGTGCTGGCCCGCGCGCGCCGCATCACGCTGGAAGCCGCCGAAATCCAGCGCAGCGCCGAACTGCTGCGCCAGGGCGAGGCGGGCACCATCCGCGTCGGCTTGGGGTCAGGCCCCGGCGCCCTGCTGATGACGCCGCTGCTGGCGCACGTGGCGCCGCTGTACCCCGACGTGCGCGTGGCCATCGCGCGTGGCTCTACCGACTTGCAGGTGCAACAGCTGCGCCAGCGCGAGCTGGACGCGCTGGTGATCGACGCGCGCCGCATGGCGCCCGCGCCCGATCTGGTGATCGAGCCGCTGACCGAGCTGCGCGCCGGCTTCGTCAGCCGCGCCGCGCACCCGCTGGCGGCGCAGGCGGCGGTGCGCTTCGACGACCTGCTGCGCTATCCCGTCGCCACCACGCCGCTGTCGGACGAGGTGGCGCGCATTCTTGTGGAACGCTACGGTCCCCGCGCCGATCCTGCGCGCATGGGCGCGCTGGTGTGTGAGGACGTGGGCAGCCTGCTGGACACGGTGGCGCAGACCGATGCCATCTTTCTGGGCGTGATCGCCGCCGCGCGCAGCGGCATCGATGCCGGGCAGTTGGCCGAGCTGCGCCTGTCGCCGCCGCTGGCCGCCGGCGCGCGCTTTGCCTACGTCACGCTGGCCGGCCGCACCGAGGCGCCGGTGATGCAGGTGCTGCGGCGCTTTGTGGCGGAGCGACTGCGGGATTGATGGCGTGCGCAATGGGCCGGCATTGCCACTCGCTTGCGGGTGGCGGCACAATGATCAGTCACCCTTTCAGCGACCAGGGCAGACCATGAAACCCTCAGAAGCCTTGCAAACCCACCGCGCCGCGGTTCGCCGCGTCGTGGAGTCGCGGCGCGCGCGCAACCCGCGCGTCTTCGGTTCGGTGCTGCATGGCGAGGATTGCGAAGGCAGCGATCTGGACCTGTTGGTCGATCCGACCATAGACACCACGCTGTTCGACATCGGCGCGATCCGCCACGAGCTCAGGCAGTTGCTTGGCGTGCCCGTGGATGTGCTGACGCCCAATGCCCTGCCTGAAAAATTTCGTGCACGTGTGTTGGCGGAAGCGCGACCCGTATGAGCCGCGACTCGCCGCGCCTGGGCGACTATCTGGCCCACATTCTGGAGGCCATTGATCGCATCGCCCGCTACACCGATGGCATGAAGGCATCCGACTTTGCGGCCGATCCACTCGTGCAGGACGCGGTGATTCGCAACCTCGAAGTCATCGGCGAGGCCAGCCACAACATCGAGACGCAGTGTCCCGATTTTGCTGCAGCCCACCCCCCAGTTGCCGCTGGCCGTCGCCTACCAGATGCGGAACGCCGTGGCCCACGGCTACTTCAAGGTCGACCTTGGCATTGTGTGGCAGACGATCCAGGGCGACCTGGGGGATTTTCAAGTACAGATCCAGCAGGCCCGCGATACGCTCGGGCTCGACTCAAACCCTCATCGAAAGCCATAGCGTCCGCGCCGGGCGCAACGCGCGTCACATCAACAGATGCTCGCCCGCGTTGTCGCCGCCCAGGATGACGTAGTTGACCTTGCGAACATCCAGCAGCTTCTTGCCGCCCGCGTAGCTGATGGAGCTTTGCACGTCCTGCTCCATCTCGACCAGCGTGTCGGCCAGTTTGCCCTTGATCGGCTCCAGGATGCGCTTGCCCTCGACGTGGCGGTACTCGCCCTTGTTGAAGTCGCTGGCCGAGCCGTAGTATTCCTTGAACAGCTCGCCATTGACCTCGACCGTGCGGCCGGGCGATTCTTCGTGGCCCGCGAACAGCGAGCCGATCATGATCATGCTGGCGCCAAAGCGGATGCTCTTGGCGATGTCGCCGTGGCTGCGAATACCGCCGTCGGCCACGATGGGCTTGGTCGCCACGCGGGCGCACCACTTGAGCGCGCTCAGTTGCCAGCCGCCGGTGCCAAAGCCGGTCTTGAGCTTGGTGATGCACACCTTGCCCGGACCCACGCCCACCTTGGTGGCGTCGGCGCCCCAGTTCTCCAGGTCGATCACGGCCTCGGGCGTGGCCACGTTGCCGGCGATGACGAAGCTGCCCGGCAGCTTGGACTTGATGTGCCGGATCATGTCGCGCACCGTGTCGGCGTGGCCGTGCGCGATGTCGATGGTGATGTATTCGGGCGTGAGTTGTTCGGCCGCCAGCTGGTCAACCACCGCGTAGTCATGCGGCTTGACGCCGACCGAGATGGAGGCGAACAGCCCCTTGGCCTTCATGTCGCGCACGAAGGCCACGTTGTCCAGGTCGAACCGGTGCATCACGTAGAAGTAGCCGTGCGCCGCCAGCCAGGCGCAGACTTGCTCGTCCACCACCGTCTTCATGTTGGACGGCACCACCGGCAGCTTGAAGCGGCGGCCGCCGAATTCGACGCTGGCGTCGCATTCGCTGCGGCTTTCCACGCGGCACTTGCGCGGCAGCAGCAGCACGTGGTCGTAGTCGAAGATTTCCATGGTTCCAAGCTCCAATCAGGATGTGAAAAGATGGGCGCTTGGCCTGGCCCCGGCGTTTTGTAATGGACACAAAAAACCGGGCCAAGAAAACTTGGGCCCGGTGATTGATTGTAGTGAGATCGGTGCGAGCCTGTGGCATGCCGGCTGAAGGCCTTCCTACAATCCTCGGATGCCTCTCATACATGATGCGCCTGCCATCGCCGACCTACTGCTGCTGGCCGGCCTCAACCCCGAACAACGCGCTGCCGTCACCCTGCCGCCTGAACACGCGCTGATCCTGGCCGGCGCCGGTTCGGGCAAGACGCGCGTGCTGACCACGCGCATCGCCTGGCTGCTGCAGACGGGGCAGGTGTCGCCCGGCGGCGTGCTGGCCGTTACCTTCACCAACAAGGCCGCCAAGGAGATGCTGACGCGGCTGACGGCGATGCTGCCGCTGAACGCGCGGGGCATGTGGATCGGCACCTTCCATGGGTTGTGCAACCGCTTTCTGCGGGCGCACTACAAGCTGGCCAACTTGCCGCAGGCGTTTCAGATTCTCGATACGCAAGACCAGCTGTCGGCCATCAAGCGCTTGTGCAAGCAGTTCCAGGTCGATGAAGAGCGCTTTCCGCCCAAGCAGTTGCAGTGGTTCATCAGCGGCTGCAAGGAAGACGGTTTACGCCCGGCCGACGTGGAAGTGCGCGATGCCGAAAGCCGCAAGAAGGTGGAGATTTACCAGCTGTACGAAGACCAGTGCCAGCGCGAGGGCGTGGTCGATTTTGGCGAGCTGATGCTGCGCAGCTACGAGCTGCTGCGCGACCACGATGCGGTGCGCGAGCATTACCGGCGCCGCTTTCGCCACATCCTGATCGACGAGTTTCAGGACACCAACCGCCTGCAATACGCGTGGATCAAGATGATCGCCGGCCTGCCGGGCGAGGGGGGGCACGGTGCCATCCTGGCCGTGGGCGACGACGACCAGAGCATCTACGCCTTTCGCGGCGCGCGCGTGGGCAACATGGCCGACTACGTGCGCGAGTTTGGTGTGCGGCACCAGATCAAGCTGGAGCAAAACTACCGCAGCCACAGCAACATCCTCGATTCGGCCAACGAACTGATCAGCCACAACAAACGGCGCTTAGGTAAAAACCTGCGCACCGATGCCGGTGCCGGCGAGCCGGTGCGCGTGCTGGAGGCACCCAGCGACTTCGCCGAGGCCGAATGGGTGGTCGACGAGTTGCGGCAGCTGGTCAAGGGCGAGGGCTACGAGCGCAAGGAAATCGCCGTGCTCTACCGCAGCAACGCGCAAAGCCGGGTGATCGAAACGCAGCTGTTCAACGCCGGCGTGCCGTACCGCGTGTATGGCGGCCTGCGCTTTTTTGAGCGGGCGGAGATCAAGCACGCGCTGGCTTATCTGCGCCTGTTGGAGAACCCGCGCGACGACACCAGTTTTCTGCGCGTGGTCAACTTTCCGCCGCGCGGCATTGGCGCGCGCAGCATCGAGCAACTGCAAGACGCGGCACGTGCCGCCGGCACCTCGCTGGTTGATGCCGTCAGCACCCTGCCGGGCCGCGCGGGTGCCAACATCAGCGCCTTCGTCGCCAAGATCGACGTGCTGCGCGAGCAGACCGCCGGCTGCACGCTGCGCGAGATCATCGAGCAGATGCTGGAGGCCAGCGGCCTGATCGAGCACTACCGCGCCGACCGTGAAGGCGCCGACCGCATCGAGAACCTGGAAGAGCTGGCCAGCGCCGCCGAGAGCTTCGTCACGCAAGAGGGCTTTGGCCGCGACGCGGTGGCGCTGCCGGTGGATGAGACCGCCGAGCGCGCATTGACGCAAAGCCCGGTGAGCCAGGGGCTGGACCCGGACGCTCCGGTGCTGAATGCGCCGCTGCCTCAACCGCCCGCGCCCATCGACGCGGAGACGGGCGAAACCCTGAGCCCGCTGGCCGCCTTTCTGACCCACGCCGCGTTGGAAGCTGGTGACAACCAGGCGCAGGCGGGGCAGGACGCGGTGCAACTGATGACGGTGCACGCCAGCAAGGGGCTGGAGTTCGACGCCGTCTTCATCACGGGGTTGGAAGAAGGCCTGTTCCCGCATGAGAACTCGATGAGCGACCACGACGGGCTGGAGGAAGAGCGGCGCCTGATGTATGTGGCCATCACGCGCGCGCGCAAGCGCCTGTACCTGAGCCATGCGCAGACGCGCATGCTGCACGGACAAACGCGCTACCACATCAAAAGCCGCTTTCTGGAAGAGTTGCCCGAAGAGGCGCTGAAGTGGATCACGCCCAAACGCAGTGCCTTTGCCAACATTCCTGCTTCATTTTCAGGAGCTGGCAGCGCTCGTCCCGCTTGGGGAAACAGCAGTATCTATCCGAGCTTCGATGCCGCCGCGCCGCTGCCTGCGCGCAAGGTGGAGCCCGCACACGGTATCGCCGCCGGCCAGCAGGTGTTCCACAACAAATTCGGCGAAGGCAAGGTGCTTGGCGTGCAGGGCGAGGGCGATGATGCGCGCGCGCAGGTCAGCTTTGCACGCCACGGCGTCAAGTGGCTGGCGCTGGCGGTGGCCAAGTTGACGGTCGTGGAGTAGGGCGGGCGCTTGTGCCCGCGCTGCGCGCTGATGCGGCGCGCGGGCACGAATGGCCGCCCTTCCGGCTGTCGCGCAGTGCTCTTGTTTTGAGAGCTGCTTGCGCTTGACGCACAAGCGCTGGAAGCCGTTTTTCCTCACAAGGCACAAAGCCCGCCATGATGACGGGCTTTGTGTGCTTGATCACCGCCAGCGGCCGATCAGGGCAGCGCTTTGCCTTCCTTGGTGACGACCGCCTGGTGCGAATAGTCGCCCGCCGCCGGGCGGCCTACCGTCCCCTTGGTGCGGATGTAATCCACGAAGGTCTGCGTGTACAGCAGGTAGTTGTTGACGTAGTTGCCGCTGTCGTAAATGGGCTTGAAGCTGGCGTAGCCGTCCTGCCCCTTGGCGATGAAGTCGTTGGTGGCCACGATGTAGCTGCGCGCCGGGTCGATGGCCGACCAGTTGCCGGTCTTGCGATCCTTGACTTCGATCTGCGTGAAGCGCTGGCCCTTGGCCTTGCTCATGTCCAGCCGCCAGCGCAGGCCGGCGGCGTAGGGGTGGCCGCCGCCCGTGCTCTGTCCGGCGTCCAGGTAGTTGCTGACGGCGTCTTCCAGCACGGCGGCCACTTGCGCGCCGGTCAGCGGCAACTCGACCAGCACGTTGGTGAACGGCAACACGGTGAAGGCATCGCCCATGGTGATGGTGCCCGCCTTGATGGGCACCCGCACGCCACCGGCGTTCTGGATGGCGATGTCGGCGCGCAGGCTGGCGTTCAGGAACGCCGCGGCCACCACCTGCGCCGCATCGCTGCCGCGTGCCAGCTGGTGGGCGTTTTCGCAACCGGCCACGCCGGCCGAGCGGTTGGTGCTTTCGCCCGGCGTGCGCACCAAGCACAGCGCGTCGCTGGCGGTGCCGATGGGCAGCTTCTTCATCTCGTCGACCTGGCCGGAATAACCCTTCAGCACGCTGGCCGCGGCTGCGTCGGCGGCCAGCATCTTCAGGCTTTTGTTGGCGGCCACGGCGGTGGCGATCTGCTGCTGCGTGGCGGCATCGACGGCCACCCAGGCGCCGTCGGCGTTCTTGCGCTTGAAGCTGTCGCCGATGAGAAGCGACGCCTGGCCCGCGCAGGCGGTGACTTCGCCCTGGTCGTTGAAGCTGACGCGCAGCTCGCCGATGGCCTTGCTGTATTCCCACGCCTGGCCGATGCACACCGGCTTGCCATCCTTGTTGACGGCCTGCGTGGGGTAGGCGCCCGAGCTGGCGTAGCCGCTGCCCAGCGCGCCAAAGTCGCCCAGCAGCGTGTGCGAGTCGCCGCCGATGATGGCGTCCACGTCGGTCAGCTTGGCGGCCAGCGCCTTGTCGGCGTCGTAGCCCTGGTGCGTCAGCAGCACGATGTGCTTGACGCCCTGGGCCTTGAGCTGGTCGATGCTGCGCTGCGCGGCCACGGCCTCGTCGTCGAAGGCGGTGGTGGGCAGCGGGCTGGACGAGTTCTGCGTCTTGCCCTTGACGGTGATGCCGACGATGCCCACGGGCACGCCCTTGATGGTTTTGATCGTGTAGGGCTTGAGGTAATCGTCTGCCGCCTTGGGCGCCAGCGGCGTGCCAACCTGCGGGTGAATGTTGGCGGCTATCACCGGGGTTTTGCAGGCGCCGGCGCGCAGGGCGTCGATGAAGGACTTGAGCTGGCCGTCGCCATCGTCGAATTCGTGGTTGCCCACGGCCATGGCGTCGAAGCAGACGGTGTTCATCAGCTCGGCGTCGGCCTTGCCCTTGAACAGCGTGTAGTACAGCGTGCCGGTGTTGGCATCGCCCGCGTGCAGCTTCAGCACATCGTCACGGCCGGCGTAGGCCTTGAAGGCATTCGTCACGCGCGCAAAACCGCCCAGTTCGACCTGCGTGTCGACGCCGCCAATATTCATCACCTGGTCCTTGAAGGCGTCCAGGTTGGAATGGTGGTCGTTGATGTGGGCGATGGTCAGCGCCAGCGGCTGGTTCGGGGGCACGGCATCGTCATCACTGCCGCCGCAGGCGGCCAGCATGGCCAGAAGGATGGGGCTGAGCATCGCGGCGCGCGGCAGGAAGGCGGGGTGTCGAGAGAATGTCATGGTCAGCATGGGCAAAGGTCGAAACCCTTGCCATGCTGGGGCTGAATCATGTCATCTCAGCGACTGTTGCGCGTCAATTCAATGACGGTTGGGCGGCCGGGGGCGCGCGTCAGCGGGGTCGATGGGGCGCTGTCGCGCCATCGGGGGGTGCCAGCGATCAGCGCGGAAAGTACATCTTCTGGTGATCGAGCTTGTGGTTCCACGGCAACCCGGCGTTCACGGGACGACGGTGGCGGCGGCTGGCGCCTTGGCGAGTGGCCTTTTTGACTCGCAACGCAGGGCTAAAAATAGCGCGAACAGGCCCCTAGCGTGCAGATTGCCGTTGCGCCCGTTTGATGGGCGTGCATTCGCAAAGGGCGGCCCAGCGCTGTACCTGATCGAGCCGCGCGGGAAATGTCTGCCCATACAGCGTCGGCCCGTAAAGCCACATCTCGTAAACCAGGCGCGACGCGCGCACGTCGCCCTCGTCGGCCAGTCGGGCAAAACCCTCATAGGCTTGGTGCCAGTGGTTGTCCTCCATGTCCAGTTGGGCCAACTCCCACGCGCTTGTCGTCGGCGTGTCCTGGGCCGCGACCAGGCTGGACGCGAGCAGGCTCAGGGCGGCCAAAAGCATCGATACATGTTTCATGGATATCTCCTTGGGTGAATCCAGCGAGGTCTTAGGGGCCCCAGCGATGACTGACGATTACCGCGGCGATCACGCAGCACATCACGGCATTGCCGGCGTTCACGATCACCGCGCGATGCACGCGACGACCGTTCTGCTCGAACAGCCAGAGCGCCATGGTGGCGTTGGCGCCGGTGAACGTGATCCAGGTCAGCAGTGAGTGCTGATTGCTGGCGCCGTTCTGCGGAATGGCCCAGATCGTGGGCAGGTAGGCAAACACCCGCACGCTGTTGAACAAGGTGAACGCCCAGGTCAGCACCCGCAGATACAGGCTGTTGGCGGGCAGCCGCGTGGGCGCTGACGAAAGTGCTTTGCGATCCGCTTGCGACGATGCGGTTCGCAGGTCCATCATCGTCATGGCGTGTTTACCAAAAACACCCTCGTCAGGCCGCCGGCCGCCAGTTCGTTCACCACGGTCGCGGCCAGCCGCAGGTCGGTGCCTCGAACCAGCACGGGTTTTCCGCCAGGCAAGCCGTCCGGCGCTTGCCGGCTCCAGACGGTGCGCAGCGCGCGGTCAATCGCTTCGCGCCCACAGCATTCAACGTTCACGTCGGTGATGTCCTGCCCGCCTGCGCTCCGCAGCATGTCGGCCTGTTCGGGGGTGGCGTAAAGGCCGAGCCGAGGCTGCGCCGCCGCATCGGTCGGAATGGCGTCGCGAGAAGGAAGCATCGGTTCGCCCTCGTTGTCGAGCAGCGTCGCCGCGATGGTGAGGTCGCCCCGGGCCAGCGGCGGCGCGGACTCGGCATCGCCGCCGCCGCAGGCGGTGCCGGTCAGGGCAATGATCGAAAGGGCCGAGATACAGAATCGTTTGAAACTGGGGTCCATGATGGTCTTCCTTGGCGCCTCGAATCGGCTTGGGAAGCTATTATGGATCGATCCAATTATGGCAACCTACATCCTCAGGGGTAGATGTGTTTGCTCAGGGCATGTCATCAAGAATGTCCCCCGCGTGAGGCTTTGCCGGGCCGCACTCAGCGTTGCAAATCCTCGCGGGGTACCCACCCCGCTTGCGGTTTGCGCCTTGATTGCGGCCCGGCAAAGCCTCACCCTGCGGGCCGGGCCTGCCAGGCCGTATCGCGGCGTTGCGGCTCTTGCCAAGGTGCCTACCTTCACGGCGAGCCGCGCCTTGCGCTCCAGCCTGGCAGGCCGGCGCGGGGGCATTGATTGGATGACACGCCCTAACGACAACTGAACCTTGCGTTGATCGCTTGGTTGCAGCCACGGCGATGCTGGCTCATCGACGCAATGCGCGGGGGTGGTTTGGTATCGACCCTTCGTGGCCGCCAAGGCCGGCCCGGCGCAGGCGCGGCCAAGGCGTCAGCGCGCGTGCATTCTCATGCCGCCTAGGGTGCTTCGGTGGCCGGCAGCGCGTCGTCGGGGCTGAAGCAGTCGCGGAAGGTGAACCACAGCGAGGTGAAGAACATCGATGCGACCAGCATGGCCACCGGCAGCAGGCCGGCCGACGCAATGCCCGCGCTGCCGGATACGGCCGCCAGCACCAGCAGCAGCAGGCCGCCGGCGAACGACAGCGCCATCCACACCAGGCCGTACAGCAGGTAGGCGCGGGTGTTCTTGACCACCGCGACCAGGCTGAAGAACAGGCTCTTGACCGGCGCCACGCCATGCCAGTGCACCAGCGCCGGCGCGTGCCAGAAGGCGACCGACACCGGCAGGTAGAGCAGGGTGGACGCCCACATGGCCACGCGAAACTGCGGGTCGGTCACCACTTCGGGCGTGATGCCGCCGCCGTTGACGTACAGCTGCGCGAAGCGCCCGCCGTCAATCAGCGCCGACACCCCCATGACCAGCAGCACGGCCACCGCGTACAGCAGGCCCAGCATCAGCATGGCGCGCGTGGCCTGCGGCCCTTGCCGAAAGGCGATGAACAGCGTGGACGGCATCGGAAACCGGCCTTCGTCGGCCGTGCGCGCCGCCGCCATCAGGCCGACGGTGAGCGCCGGCACCAGCACCAGGGCCAGCAGGCCGCCCACCAGCGGCAGGAAGGCTGCCAGCGACAACGCAGCCATGAACATGAAGAACAGCCCCGCCATGGCCAGCGGCTGCCGGAAGAACACCCGCACGCCGTCGCGCGCCCATTGCACGCCGTCCCGGGCGGCAACGATGTTAAGCTTCATGCCAGCAGCGGCGCCGCGATGCGCTGGCGCAGCACGCGTTCGAAATGGCGCGGGTCGTGGGGTTTGAGCATGCTGGCTTCGCGCGGCAGGTGCCAGTCCCACAGGCGCGACACCCAGAAGCGCAGCGCGCCGGCGCGCAGCATGGCGGGCAGCAGCCGGCGCTCGGCGTCGGTCAGCTGACGCACCGCCTGATAGGCGTCGAGCAGGGCTTGCGCGCGCTCGTCGTGGGTGGCACCGCTGGGCAGGTCGACCGCCCAGTCGTTCAACGTCACCGCCAGGTCGAACAGCCAGGTGTGACGCCGGCGAAGTACCAGTCGAAAAAGCCGCTCAGCACGGGTTGGTCGGCCGACCCTTCGAACATCACGTTGTCGCGGAACAGGTCGGCATGCACCGCGCCGCGCGGCAGCGCGGCATAGGCGCTGCTGGCGGCAACGTGGTTCTGGTAGGCCAATTCGGCACGGATCAGCGCGGCCTGGTCGTCCTCAAGGTGCGGCAGCACCACCGGCACGGTGGCGTTCCACCACGCCAGCCCGCGCAGGTTGGGCTGGTGGCGGTCGTAATCGCGTGCCGCCAGGTGCGCGCGCGCCAGCATGTCGCCCACGGCGGCGCAGTGCGCGGGGCCGGGGGCCAGCTCGCTCTTGCCACGCAGACGGTTGACCACGGCGGCGGGCTTGCCGCACACGGTGTGCAGGATGTCGTCTTCGCTCGGCCCCAGGCGCACGCCCGGCGCCTTGGCCTGCGGGTCGGGCACCGGCACGCCGTGCTCGGCCAGGTGCTTCATCAGGTGCAGATAGAAGGGCAGCTGCGCGTGCGTCAGCCGCTCGAACAACGTCAGCACCCATTCGCCCCGGTCGGTGGTGGCGAAGTAGTTGGTGTTCTCGATGCCGCCTTCAATGCCGCGCAGCGCCGTCAGCTCGCCCAGGCCCAGCGATTGCAGCAGGGCGCGTGCCTGGTCTTCAGAAACTTCGGTGTAAACCGCCATGGAGCGCTTGTCCAGCCTGCGCAGAGCGCTATCAGAATTGATGCAATTTCCAGACGCGACGGCCCGCGCCGCCGGGGGCGGCTTCGCGGTTGCCGGCGCCGCTGGCATCGGCCGGCTGCACGTCGTAGGCGGGCACGCCGGCCTTGGGCTTGACGGTGATGGTGCGGGTTTCGCCGCCCACGCGCACCTCGTCCACGCGGCTGCCGGCGTCTTCGTGCTGGATGTGCTCGACCCGCTGGGTGCGGCGGTCCAGCACCGTCTCGTCGCGCACCACGCCAGCAGCGGGCGCGGCGGCGGGTTGCGCCAGCGCCAACGGGGCCATCAGCGACAGCCCGCACGCGGCCACGACCGCCTTGAAACCAGAGATAAAACGCATGGCCGTATTCTAGGCGGCGGCCACCACAGCCGCTGGGGGCCGGCGTGCACAATGCCGGCATGACCGAGACACCCCCCGCGCCTGACGGCGCGCCCGCGCCCCGCCTGCTGCTGGTCGACGGGTCCAGCTACCTGTATCGCGCCTTCCACGCCATGCCCGACCTGCGTGCTGACCCGGCCGATCCGGCCAGCCAGCCCACCGGTGCCATCCGCGGCATGGTCAACATGCTGGGCGCGCTGCGCAAGGACTATCCCGACGCGCCCTACGTCGCCTGCGTGTTCGACGCACCCGGCAAGACCTTCCGCGACGACCTGTACCCCGACTACAAGGCGCACCGCGCGCCCATGCCCGACGACCTGCGCAGCCAGATCGAGCCGATCCACGAGGTGGTGCGCCTGCTGGGCTGGACGGTGCTGGCCGTGCCGGGGGTGGAGGCCGACGACGTCATCGGTACGCTGGCGCACGTGGCGGCGGCGCAGGGTGTCGAGGTCATCGTAAGCAGCGGCGACAAGGACCTGGCGCAGCTGGTCACGCCACGCATCCAGATCATCGACACCATGAGCGGCAAGCGCCGCGACGAAGCCGGCGTGCTGGCCGAATTTGGCGTGCGGCCCGACCAGATGCTGGACTACCAGGTGCTGCTGGGCGATGCCATCGACAACGTGCCGGGCATCGACAAGGTCGGCCCCAAGACGGCCGCCAAATGGCTGGGCGAACACGGCTCGCTCGACGCCATCGTCGCCAACGCCGCGCAGATCAAGGGCGCCGCGGGCGAAAACCTGCGCAAGGCGCTGGACTGGCTGCCCACCGGGCGCGATTTGCTGCGCATCCGCACCGACTGCGACCTGGGCGGGCACGTCGAGGGCCTGCCTGCTCTTGATTCGATAGCTGCCCGCGCACAGCAGACCAGCGCACTGGCCGAGTTTTACGAGAAATTCGGCTTCAGGACGCTGGCCAAGTCGCTGCGGGGCGACAGCGCCGGCGCGCGCGCCAAGCCAGCGCGCAAGGCGGCCGTGGCGGCACCGGTGGACGACCTGTTTGCCGACGCGCCGGCGGCGTCGCAGGTCAGCGGCGAACTGACGTACGAAACCATCCTCGACTGGCCGGCGTTCGACCGCTGGCTGGCGCGCATCGACGCCGCCGAGCTGACCGCGCTGGACACCGAAACCACGTCCATCGACGAGATGCAGGCGCGCATCGTCGGCTTGTCGTTCAGCGTCAAACCCGGCGAGGCGGCCTACATCCCGCTGATGCACGAGGGGCCGGACGCGCCGCCGCAACTGCCGCTGCAGGACGTGCTGGAGCGCCTGCGCCCCTGGCTGCAAGACCCGGCCAGGAAGAAGCTGGGCCAGCACGTCAAATACGACCGCCACGTGTTTGCCAACCATGGCATCAACGTGGCCGGCTACGCGCACGACACCATGCTGCAGAGCTATGTGCTCGAAGTGCACCGCCCGCACAACCTGGCCAGCCTGGCCGACCGGCACCTGGGGCGCACGGGCCTCAACTACGAAGACCTGTGCGGCAAGGGCGCGCACCAGATTCCGTTCGCGCAGGTGGCGGTAGACAAGGCGGCGGCCTATTCGTGTGAGGACTCCGACCAGACGCTGGACCTGCACGGGACCCTGTGGCCGCGCGTGGCGCGCGAGCCGGGCCTGCGGTGCATCTACGAGCTGGAAATGGCCGTCAGCGAGGTGCTGTTCCAGATCGAGCGCCAGGGCGTGCTGATCGACGCCGACCTGCTGCGCCAGCAAAGTCACGAGCTGGGCCAGCGCATCCTGGCGCTGGAGCAGCAGGCGCACGAACTGGCCGGCCAGCCCTTCAACCTGGGCAGCCCCAAGCAGATCGGTGACATCTTCTTCAACAAGCTTGGCCTGCCAGTGGTCAAGAAGACCGCCACCGGCGCGCCCAGCACCGACGAGGAAGTGCTGGAAAAACTGGCCGAGGACTACCCGCTGCCCGCGCGCATCCTGGAACACCGGGGCCTGTCCAAGCTGAAGGGCACCTACACCGACAAGCTGCCGCAATTGCTGGACGCGAACGGCCGCGTGCACACGCACTACGGGCAGGCGGTGGCGGTGACGGGGCGCCTGTCCAGCACCGACCCCAATCTGCAGAACATTCCGGTGCGCACGGCCGAGGGCCGGCGCATCCGCGAAGCCTTCATCGCGCCGCCGGGACATGTCATCGTCAGCGCCGACTACAGCCAGATCGAGCTGCGCATCATGGCGCACCTGTCAGACGACGAGGCGCTGCTGCGTGCCTTCACCGAAGGGCTGGACGTGCACCGCGCCACCGCGGCCGAGGTGTTCGGGCTGGACGTGGCGCAGGTCAGCAGCGAACAGCGGCGCTACGCCAAGGTCATCAACTTCGGGCTGATCTACGGCATGAGTGCCTTCGGCCTGGCGCGCAACCTGGGGATAGACAACACGGCGGCACGCAACTACATCGAGCGCTATTTCGAGCGCTACCCCGGCGTCAAGCGCTACATGGACGAAACGCGGCTGTCCGCCAAGAGCAAAGGCTACGTCGAAACCGTGTTCGGCCGGCGGCTGGTCCTGCCCGAGATCAACAGCCCCAACGGCCCGCGCCGCGCCGCCGCCGAGCGCGCCGCCATCAACGCACCCATGCAGGGCACGGCGGCCGACCTGATCAAGATGTCGATGGTGGCGGTGCAGGACGTGCTGCAGTCGCAGCAGCGCGGCACCAAGATGATCATGCAGGTGCACGACGAGCTGGTGTTCGAGGTGCCGCAGGCCGAACTCGACTGGGCGCGCGCCGAAATCCCGCGCCTGATGGCCGGCGTGGCCGAACTGAAGGTGCCGCTGCTGGCCGAGGTCGGCGCCGGCCCCAACTGGGAGCAGGCGCATTGACCTGAATCAAGCTTGAATTGGCGCCTGCCCCGCGCCCCTGATTGACGGACAGCTATTCAACTTGTAGCATTTGCCGCACAACAACCAAGGGACATGCCATGAGGAGAGCGGTGCATCCGCATTTCGTCTTCGCGCGCGACGGCTTCTATGACGACATTGCCCGCGTGCACCGGGCGGCGCGGGCGGCGACGTATCACGAGCTGCAACATGTCACCGGCTGGCGCAGCACCAGTGTCTACCACGAGCCGGGCGCCAAGGAAAAGCTGGAACGCCTACTGGGCCTGCGCATCACCCGCTGGGACACCGACCCGGCCGAGGAAAACGGCGTCTTCTACCAGGGCTTTGCGCGCGGTGCGAAGGCCGAAGTGCCCGCCATCCACGCCGACTGGCCCGAGGACGACGTCACCATCGTCGTGTACCTGACGCCCGGGCTGCCGGCCGACTGCGGCACCTCGCTGTGGCGGCACAAGCGCACCGGCCTGTCGGACGCGCCCACCGCCGCCGACGCGCGGCGCCTGGGCACGCCGCTGGCTGCGCTCAAGAGCGCGTGCGAGCGCGACGCCCGCTATCGCAGTCGCTGGGTCGAGACCGATCGCATCGGCTACGCCTGCAACCGCATGGTGGCCTATCCGTCAGGCTGCTTTCATTCGGCATCGCGCCACTACGGCGCCAGCAACGCCGACGGGCGGCTGTACCAGACCTTCCGCGTGGGGGTGGACTGGGCGTCGTTCCGCCGCTGAACGGTGGGCGTCAGGCCTGGTGCCGCACGCGGCCGTTGGCGAAGAAGGCCAGCAGCAGCTTCTGGTAGGCAAACACGTCTTTCGGCTTGGCGCGCACCATGCGCGCCAGCAGGCGCGTCCCCTCGGCGTCGCGCACCTTCAGCGCGTGCCAGATCAGCGCCACTTCGGCCAGCACGCGGCGCTCGTCGGCCGACAGGCGCGTGCCCAGTTTGGCGGCCTGGGTGAAGCGCGCCACGCCATCGGCTTCTGCGCAGGGCCGGTCGCCGGCGTAGTCGGCGGCGATCATCTTGGTCACGCGCGTCGTGACGTCGAACAGATGCGGAGGCACCGGTCCGCCGAAGTTGAGCGCGACGTTGCTTCCGGTGAAGCGCAGCAGCGTCTTTTCAGGGCTGCGGTAGCCGGGGCGTCGGTCGATGCGCTCTTTTTCTTGTAGCGACAGCTGAAGCAGGGCGGGCGACAGCGGCCGGAAACCGTGCCGGAAGTAGAACCAGAACGCGCCCGAGGCGATGCCGTCCGGGTTGTCCAGCCCGAACTGATGCGCGTCGACCTCGAAGTAGCGCACGCCAAACGCCTGCGCGTAGGTGCGCAGCACCTGGCACATCATGTAGCCCGATTCGCCGCCGCGGAACGGCTCGAAGATGTTCATGCCGAAGGCGGCGCGCTCACCCATGATCCACGAGCCGCCATACGCCACCGGAAAGCCGTTCTTGAACAGCGTGAAGCCGACGTAGCTTTCCAGCGGCAACTGGCGATCCGGCGTCATGCCGAAGATGGCGCAGCTCAGGCCACGCTCCAGGTCGTAGATGCGCAGGTTGGCGGGGTCGAGGTAGGTGGCCGGGTCGGTCTCGCGGCTGGTCAGCGCCATGGTGTTCTTCAGCACGCGGATGGCCTCGGCGCGTTCGTCATCGCTCAGCCGGCGCGGCGCGGGCAGATGCTGCTGCATCAGGGCCAGCGGGTCGAACTTGCGCAGCAGGTCGGGCTGCAGGTACACCGACTGGCATAGCGCCAGCCGGTTGAAGGCCTTGCTGAAGGCGGCCGACGTGGGGCGCACGCGCACGTACAGGTCGAGCGCGTCGAACAGCTGGTCCTTGACGTAGGGCAGGGCGTCCAGCCGGCTGAGTTCGGCCACCAGAAAGGCCAGGCGCTGGTCGGGCCTGACCTTCAGCACGTCGAGCAGGGCGTCGTTGCCCAGGCTGGCGGTGGTCTCGTTGCGCTCCAGGCTGGGCAGGGTGAGCTTGAGGATGGCGTTCAGGTCGAGCAGCGGCTCCTCGTAGCGGTCGGGCAGCACACGGCAATGCGGGTGGGCCAGCAGCCAGCGGTTGCAGTCGTGCGTGAAGCGCGTCACCGTGTCGACCCACGGCAGGCCCCGGTCGGCCAGCGCGGCGGGGTGCTTGCCGCGCCTGGACTTCAGGAAGGCGGCCAGGCGCCTGAATTCGGCTTCGACCTGCTTCAGCGTGTCGGCGTCGTGCGGATGCGCTGCGATGAACAGCAGGGTGTCAGCGTAGTCCGCCAGCGCGGCATCGGCCACCAGCGGCAGCTTGGCCAGGCGCGCCAGTGCGTCGCGCTTGCGCGCGGCCGAATCGGCGTCAAAGCGGTTGGCGGTTTCGCGCAAGCTGCGCTGCAGGCGGGTGCGCGACGCGTTCTGGCTCATGGTGTCTCCTCCGCCGCGTGTTTTACACGATGGCGTGGCGCGCGAGCTTGTGCGCCATCAAGTTGGGCGCCACCGCGGTGGCCCGTGCGGAGAACAAAAAGCCGGCACACGGGGCGTGTGCCGGCCTTGCGTACCTATTTGCGTTCGAAGGTTGAGAAGCCGTTCGCACTCGGCCATTCGACTGCGCTCATGACAGGCTTGTCGAAGTGCGTGCGCTGTCTGCAGCTTCGACAGGCTCAGCCCGAACGGTTCTTATCGTTTTGAACGCGCTTTGGTATCAGGTACCGCGCGCGTCAGGCCGCCGGGGCCGCTTCCTGGTGGTATTGCGTCACGCGCTCCACCTCGTTCTTGCTGCCGAGGATGACGCTCACGCGCTCGTGCAGCTGCTGCGGCTGCACGTCCAGGATGCGCTGGCGGCCGTTGGTGGCGGCGCCGCCGGCCTGCTCGACCAGCCAGGACATCGGGTTGGCCTCGTACATCAGGCGCAGCTTGCCGGGCTTGTTGGGTTCGCGCTTGTCCCACGGGTACATGAAGATGCCGCCGCGCGTCATGATGCGGTGCACGTCGGCCACCATGCTGGCCACCCAGCGCATGTTGAAGTCTTTGCCGCGCGGGCCTTCCTTGCCCTGCAGGCATTCGTCGATGTAGCGCTTGACCGGCGCGTCCCAGTGGCGCATGTTGCTCATGTTGATGGCGAATTCCTTGGTGTCGGCCGGAATTTCCACCTTGTCCTGCGTCAGCACGAAGCTGCCTTGCTCGCGGTCAAGCGTGAACATGGCAACGCCGTCGCCCACGGTGAGCACCAGCGTGGTCTGCGGCCCATAGACGCAGTAGCCCGCCGCCACCTGGCAGCTGCCCGGCTGCAGGAAGTCGCGCTCTTCCACGCCGCGGTCGCCTTCGGGCATTTTCAGAACGCTGAAGATGGTGCCGATGCTGACGTTGACCTCGATGTTGCTGGAGCCGTCGAGCGGGTCCATCAGCAGCAGGTATTCGCCGCGCGGGTAGCGGTTGGGCACCAGGTAGATGCTGTCCATTTCCTCGCTGGCCATGGCCGCCAGGTGGCCGCCCCATTCGTTGGCTTCGATCAGCACTTCGTTGGCGATGATGTCCAGCTTCTTCTGCACTTCGCCCTGCACGTTTTCGCTGCCCGCCGAGCCCAGCACGCCGCCAAGCGCGCCCTTGTTGACGGCATGGCTGATGCTCTTGCAGGCGCGGGCGACGACTTCGAGCAGCAGGCGCAGCTGCGAAGGGATGTGGCCGTCGACGCGTTGTTTTTCGACCAGATAGCGGGTGAGGGAGATGCGGGTGCTCATGCGGATGCCTTCGGTTCGGTATCGGGGGTGGGGGCGGTGCGCGCCTCGGCGCCGTCGGCCGCCTGCGGCTCGGCAACGGCGTCATGCGGCGCCAGCGCGCGTGCGATGACTTCACGCACGTCGTTGCTGAGGTCGGCGCGCGCGGCCACGCGCTCGATGGCTTCACGCGCGGCGCTGCGGTAGGGCTCCGCCAGCTGGGCCCACGAGTCCATGGCGCGGGCCAGGCGCGAGGCGACCTGCGGGTTCATGCCGTCGAGCTCGAGCACGCGGTCGGCCCAGAACACGTAGCCCGACGCATCGCGGCGGTGGAAGGCTGCCGGGTTGCCGTGGCAGAAGCTGGAAAGTACGCTGCGCGCGCGGTTGGGGTTGCGCACGTTGAAGTCGGGGTGCTTCATGAGCTGGCGCACCAGCGGCAGGATGTTGCCGCCGCGGTCGGGCGCGGACGCCTGCAGGGCAAACCACTTGTCGAGCGCCAGCGGCTCGTGCCGGTACAGCTGGTAGTAATGCGCCAGCGCGGGCGCGGCCAGCGGGTGGTCGGCATAGACCAGTGCCTCCAGCGCGTTCAGGCGGTCGGTCATGTTGCCGGCATCCTTGACGCGCTGGTACGCCTTGCCCGGCCACACAGCCTGTCCTGAGCCTGTCGAAGGGGCCTGTCCTGAGCCTGTCGAAGGGGCCTGTCCTGAGCTTGTCGAAGGATCGCCCTGCCGCGCGGCCAGCACCAGCATGTGCAGCGCCAGACCCGCCAGCGCGCGGCGGCCAGCGGACACCGGATCGGGCGTGAACGCGCCGGTGTCGCGGCATTGCTCGTAGGCGTGCTGCCAGTCGTTCTGCAGCGCGGTGGCCAGCTGTTCTTCCATGGCGTCGCACACGGCGTGAATGCGCTGCGGGTCCACGTGGTCGAGCTGCTCGGCGATGTAGTCTTCTTCGGGCAGCGTCAGCACCAGCGCCTTGAAGGCGGCGTCGAGTTGCGGGTTGCGCAGCACCGCGCGCAGCGCGTCGATGAAGTCATCACCCAGCGGCTGCTGACGATAGCCATCGCCCTCGCGTTCGATGTGCTCGATGGCGACGCGCAGGCCCAGTTGCTGGGCGGCTTCCCAGCGGTTGAAGGGGTCGCTGTCGTGCGCCATCAGGTGCATCAGCTGCGCGGGGCTGAGGTCGATGTCCAGCGTGACTGGCGCCGAGAAGCCGCGCAGCAGCGACGGCACCGGCTCGGCATCCACCTGGACGAAGGTCAGCGTCGTCTCAGGCTCGGTCAGCACCACGGTATGGCTGCCCTGCACGGGGCTGGCCCAGCCGTCGAGCTGCAGTGGCTGGTCGCGCCCGTCGGGCCCGACCAGGCCCATGCGCACCGGGATCACGAAGGGCTCCTTGTGCGGCTGGCCCGGCGTCGCGGGGCAGCTTTGCGACAGCTTCAGCGTGTAGGTGCGGGCGGCAGCGTCGAAACGGCCTTCGGCCTTGACCACCGGCGTGCCGGCCTGGCTGTACCAGCGCTTGAACTGCGGCAGCAGGCGGGCCAGATCGCTGGCCGGGTTGGCGTCGGCCATGGCCTGCGCGAAATCGTCGCAGGTGACGGCCTGACCGTCGTGGCGCTTGAAGTACAGGTCCATGCCCGCGCGAAAGCCCTCGCGGCCGACCAGCGTCTGGTACATGCGCACCACTTCGGCGCCTTTTTCGTACACCGTGTCGGTGTAAAAATTGCTGATCTCCAGGTATTCGTCGGGCCGCACCGGGTGCGCCATGGGGCCGGCGTCTTCGGGGAACTGCGCGCTGCGCAGGTCGATGACGTGCTCGATGCGCTTGACGGCGCGCGCGCTGGGCGTGCCGGCCAGGTCCATGCTGAACTCCTGGTCGCGGAAGACGGTGAGGCCTTCCTTCAGCGACAGCTGGAACCAGTCGCGGCAGGTGACGCGGTTGCCCGTCCAGTTGTGGAAGTACTCGTGGCCGATGACGCTTTCCACCGCGTCGTAGTCGCCGTCGGTCGCCGTCGAGGGCTTGGCCAGCACGTACTTGGTGTTGAAGATGTTGAGGCCCTTGTTCTCCATCGCGCCGGCGTTGAAGTCGCTGGTGGCCACCACCATGAAGCGCTCCAGGTCCAGCGGCAGGCCGAAGCGCGCCTCGTCCCACAGCACCGAATGGATCAGCGAATTCATCGCGTGCTCGGTCTTGTCCAGGTCGCCCGGACGCACGTAGACTTGCAGCAGATGGTCGCTGCCGCTGCGCGTGGTGATGCGCTGCTCGCGCGCCACCAGACGGCCGGCCACCAGGGCGAACAGGTAGCTGGGCTTCTTGTGCGGGTCGTGCCACTTGGCGAAGTGGCGGCCATCGGGCAGGTCGCCTTCGTCGACCAGGTTGCCGTTGGACAGCAGCACCGGGTAGCGTGCCTTGTCGGCGCGCAGCGTGACGGTGTAGCTGGTCATCACGTCCGGCCGGTCGAGGAAGTACGTGATGCGGCGAAAGCCCTCGGCCTCGCACTGGGTGAAGAAGTCGCCGTCGCTCATGAACAGGCCCATGAGCTTGCTGTTCTTCTCGGGGTAGCAGGTGGTGAAGATTTCCAGCTCGAACGGCGTCGTGCCTTCGGGCAGGTTCTCCAGCACCAGCGTCTCGCCGTCCATTCGGAAGCTGCAGCCCTGGCCGGCCAGCAACACGCGCGACAGGTTCAGTTCGTCGCCATGCAGGCGCAGCGGCTGCGGCGCCACGTCGGGGTTGCGGCGCAGCGTCATCCGGTTCAGGACGCGGGTCTTGGCGGGATCCAGGTCGAACGTCAGATCGACCGAATCGATCCAGAACGCGGGCGGGGCATAGTCCAGTCGCCGGGTGACGGCGGATTGTCCTTCTCGCATGGGTTGTCCTTGTTACTTCAAAATTCATAGCATCCAGCGCTTGAAACACAGGCGCTGGCGCGGAAATTGGCTTTGAAAATCAGACGCCTTGCTTGAGCGAGGCTTCGATGAACGCATCCAGATCGCCGTCCAGCACCTTCTGCGTGTTGCTGATTTCGACGTTGGTGCGCAAGTCCTTGATGCGGCTGTTGTCCAGCACGTAGCTGCGGATCTGGTGGCCCCAGCCGACGTCGGTCTTGCTGTCTTCGAGCTTCTGCTGTTCTTCCAGGCGCTTGCGCATCTCGTGGTCGTACAGGCGGCTGCGCAGACGTTGCCAGGCGACGTCGCGGTTGCTGTGCTGGCTGCGGCTGTCCTGGCACTGCACCACGATGCCGGTGGGCACGTGCGTCAACCGCACGGCCGAATCGGTCTTGTTGATGTGCTGGCCGCCGGCGCCGCTGGCGCGGTAGGTGTCCACGCGCACGTCGGCGGGGTTGATGTCGATTTCGATCGAGTCGTCGATCTCCGGGTAGACGAACACGCTGGCAAAGCTGGTGTGGCGCCCGCCGGACGAGTCGAACGGCGACTTGCGCACCAGGCGGTGCACGCCGGTTTCGGTGCGCAGCAGGCCGTAGGCGTATTCGCCCTCGATCTTGATGGTGGCGCCCTTGATCCCGGCGGTGTCGCCGGGCGTTTCGTCCTCGATATCGGTCTTGAAGCCCTTGCGCTCGGCGTACTTCAGGTACTGGCGCAGCAGCATGCTGGCCCAATCGCAAGCTTCGGTGCCGCCGGCGCCGGCCTGAATGTCAAGAAAGGCGTTGTTGGGGTCGGCCGGCTGGTTGAACATGCGGCGGAATTCGAGGTCTTCCACCGTCTTTTCCAGCGCCGCCACGTCGTCGTCGATGGCCAGCAGGCTGGCGTCATCGCCTTCGTCGCGGCTCATCTCGAACAGCTCGCCGTTGTCGGCCAGGTTGCGCGTCAGGTCATCCAGCGTGACGACCACGCCGTCGAGCGCTTTCTTTTCCTTGCCCAGCTCCTGGGCCTTCTTGGGGTCGTTCCAGACGGTGGGATCTTCCAGTGCTGCGTTGACCGTGCGCAGGCGTTCGGCCCTGGCAGGGTAGTCAAAGATACCCCCGAAGCTCGACCGTGCGCGTGGTCAGGTCTTCAATGCGGTGGCCAATCTGGTTGATGCGTTCTGCGTCCATGGTGTGCTTTCGTGCAATGCGTCAAAGGGCGCGCGCGGCGCCGAACCCTTGATTTTCTCATGGGGCTGCGCGGCGTGCGGTGGCTGGGATAAAGACCGGCAATGAAGGGCCTTTGTGGGTTGCTGCTGTCGCCCCCACACCCGCATCCGACGGAACAAGTGGGCGTCGGACGAAGAGCTGGCGACGGCCAAGGATGTGAACGACGGCATGGTGTCTGCGGTGGCGTCGCGTTGGCCAGCGGTGCGCGCTGAGGCTGGCGACTTCAAGGGTGCCCGCAAGGCCGAGAACGCCAAACTGCGCAGCGTGCGGGCCTTCGAGTCGCTGGCCGAGCTGAACACGGACTGGCCCTACGCGCCGCTCAAGCGCTTTGGCAATGAGGTGGTGATCTACCGCTCGAACGAACTGGCGGCGCAGGAGGCCATCGTGGACGACGAGACGGCGTCGGACGACGCGCGCGCCGCCGCGCGCAAGCGGGTCAAGCTTCAGCGCCGTTCGCCCGCCTGCGCGCCCGCCACAAAGTCCTCGACCAGCGCGGCCAGCCGCTGTGGCTGGTCGTGGTGCAGCATGTGGCCCGAATCGGGCAGGACTTCGCGCCGCACATCGGCCACGGCTTGCAGGCGATCGTGGAATTCGGCCAGCGTGAAGCGATCTCCCCACCAGCCGCTCAGGCTGTCGTCGCTGGCCCCCACCATCAGCGTGGGCGCGGCGATGCGCGCGTAAAGCGCCAATTGCTCGTCGACGCGGAACAGTTGTGCGTTGATGATGCGGTGCGCCGCATCGCCCAGGATTTCGTGGCGCGTGCCGCCGCCGGGTTGCGGGCGCGCTGCGGACCATTCGCGCGCCAGCCATGCGGCCTTGTCGGGTGGCAGGCGGGGGTTGGTCTTCATCAGGCGCGCGGCCACGCCGTCGGCGTTGTCGTAGGTTTTCAGCGCGGTGTCGCCGCGGTGCAGCGACTTGATTTCGTCCAGCCATTTGGCGTAGCGCGCGGGCGCCTGGGCGGGCCGGGTGGCCGGCATGCCAAAGCCTTCCAGGTTGATCAGGCGCCGGATGCGCTCGGGCCGCACGCCCGCGTACATCATGGCGATGTTGCCGCCCATGCTGTGGCCCACCAGGTCGACCGGGCGGCCGGGCGCGTAGTGGTCCAGCAGCCATTCCAGGTCGCCCAGGTAGTCGGCAAAGCTGTAGTGGTCGCACGCCGGCCCGGTCGAATGGCCGAAGCCGCGCCAGTCGGGTGCGATGATGAAGCGGCGGTCGAAGAAGGTGGGCGACAGCGCATCCACCATGAACTGGTAGCTGGCGGCCACGTCCATCCAGCCGTGCACCAGCACCAGCGGTTCGGCCGCGGGGTCGCCCCACAGCCGCACGTGGTAGCGGTGCAGGCGGATGGGAACAAACTCGCTGCGCGACGGGCGTTGGATTGAGTACATTGGCCCAGATTATTCAGGAGACAGGCCGTGCCACGGCGTCCGCCCGGCGACACGCCCCACGACCGTGGCGCCCTCAAGGCAAGCCAGCAGGCGCCGCCGCCAACGCGCCAGCGGGCGCAACGCGGGGGGCGGCTTTCCGTACACTTGGTGCTCCCTCAAGGCTCCCCATCATGTCTTCGATGCAAACCGTTTCTCTCGGCGCCAGCGATCTGCGCGTCACGCCCATCTGCCTGGGCACCATGACTTTCGGCGAACAGGTTGCCGAGCTTGACGCCCACGCCATCATGGACCGCGCCATCGAGCGCGGCGTGACCTTCTTCGACACCGCCGAGATGTATTCGGTGCCGCCGCGCGCCGAAACCTTCGGCGCCACCGAGACCATCATCGGCCGCTGGTTGGCGGCGCGCCCTGGCATGCGCCAGAAGATCGTGCTGGCCAGCAAGGTGGCCGGCCCGTCGCGCGGCATGCCCTGGGTGCGCAAAGGGCAGGGCATGACCGCTGCCGACATCGAGGCGTCGTGCCACGCCAGCTTGAAGCGCCTGCAGACCGACGTCATCGACCTCTATCAGATCCACTGGCCCGAGCGCCACGTGCCTGCGTTCGGCAGCCTGTACTACAACCCCGCGCAGGAAACGTCGCGCACGCCCATCCGCGAGCAGCTGGAGGCGCTGGCCAGGCTGGTCAAGGCCGGCAAGGTGCGTTACATCGGCCTGTCCAACGAGACGCCCTACGGCGTGCACGAATTCGTGCGCCTGGCCGAACAGCACGGCCTGCCGCGCATCGTGAGCACGCAGAACCCGTACTGCCTGATCAGCCGCGGCTACGACAACGCGCTGGACGAAACCTGCCACCGCCTGCAGGTCGGCCTGCTGGCCTATTCGCCACTGGGCTTTGGCCTGCTGACCGGCAAGTACGACGCCACGGGCTTTCACGGCCCCGACGCGGCGCGCGGCCGCATGAGCCTGTTCGAGCGCATGAAGTCGCAGCGCTGGGGCCGCGACAGCGCCCTGGCCGCCGCCCGCCGCTACAACCAGCTGGCGCGCGACCACGGCCTGACGCCGACCCAACTGGCACTGGCCTTCTGTTACCGCAGCTGGCGCGTGGCCAGCACCATCATCGGCGTGACCACGATGGCCCAGCTGGAGGAAGACCTGGACGCGTGGAGCGTGCAGCTGTCCGACGAGCTGCTGGCCGCCTGCGACGCGATCCGCGCCGAGATGCGCGACCCGGCGAACTGAGCGAGCGGCGGGTGGGCAAGAAGGCGCACGTCAGCGAAACGCCCGCCACGGCGCTGCTGCGCGCGCAGGGCGTGGCCTTTACCGAGCACCCCTATGAGTACGTCGAGCACGGCGGCGCCACTCACAGCGCCGACGTGCTGGGGTTCGACCCCTTCGCCGTCGTCAAGACGCTGGTCATGCAGGACGAAGCCGGCAAGCCGCTGATCGTGCTGATGCATGGCAATCGCAAGGTCAGCACCAAGAACCTGGCCCGGCAGATCGGCGCCAAGTCTGTCGAACCGTGCGCGCCCGAAGTCGCCAACCGCTACAGCGGCTATCTGGTGGGCGGCACCTCGCCCTTCGGCACGCGGCGCGACATGCCGGTGTACATCGAGCAGACCGTGCTCGATCTGCCACGCATCGCCATCAACGGTGGTCGGCGCGGCTACCTCATCGGCATCGACCCGCAGGTGTGCGTGCAGGTGCTGGGCGCGCGGCCGGTGCGGTGCGCGATCGAGCTGTGACGATGGGTTTTGTGCATCGACCTCACCGACATCCGGACGCGAGGGACGCAAAGGATTCGCGAAGGACGCAAAAGAAACAGCCGAAAGAAATTGCTTGGGTTTTTTCTGCGTCCTCTGCGTCCGGCTCTTTGATCTGTGGAGCCAAGCTGCGATGATCGAATTCAACAACAAAATAGACCGCCAGCGCTTGCCAATAGAGCGCAATCAGCTATTGTTTTGGGAGTATTTTCAATGAATGCCACGTCCGCGGTCGCGGTGCTGATCGCCTACCTGATCGGCTCGCTCAGCTTTGCCGTCATCGTCAGCCGCGCGATGGGCCTGTCGGACCCGCGCACCTATGGCAGCGGCAATCCGGGCGCCACCAACGTGCTGCGCTCCGGCAGCAAGCCGGCGGCCATCGTCACGCTGCTGCTCGACGCCGCCAAGGGCTGGTTGCCGGTGATGTTGGTCAAGTGGTTCGGCACCTCGTACGGTCTGGGCGAGGGCACGCAGGCGCTGGCGGGGTTGGCGGCGTTTCTGGGGCATCTGTACCCGGTGTTCTTCCGCTTCCAGGGCGGCAAGGGCGTGGCGACGGCGGTGGGCGTGCTGCTGGCCTTTCAGCCGCTGCTGGCGCTGGCCACGCTGGTCACGTTTGCCATCATCGTGTTCTTCTTTCGTTACGTGTCGCTGGCGTCCATCGTGGCGTCCGTGTTCGCGCCGGCGTACTACCTGGTCGGTGACGGCGTGACCTGGCAGGCCAGCGGCTTCAAGACCCTGGCCATGATCGCCATGGGCCTGCTGCTGATCTGGCGCCACCGCGCCAACATCCAGCGCCTGCTGGCGGGCACCGAATCGAAACTGGGTCAGAAGAAACCATGAGCACCATCACCCGCCACGGCATGGCCGCGCGCTATTCGGAGGCGTCGGTCTTCCACGGCGTCATCTACCTGGCTGGCATGGTGCCCGAAGGCCCGGCCGCCGACATTCGCGGCCAGACGCAGGACGTGCTGGCGCAGATCGACGCGCACCTCGCGGCCCTGGGCAGCGACAAGACGCGCCTGCTGCGCGTGCAGATCTACCTGGCCGACATCAGCGACATCGGCGCCATGAACGAAGTGTGGGACGCCTGGGTCGCCCCCGGCCACGCGCCGCCCCGCGCCACCGTGCAGGCCGCGCTGGCCGACCCGGCGTGGAAGATCGAGGTGGTGGCGACGGCGGCGCAGCGTTGACACTGACGCAGTTTGCTACTAAATAGATAGCTGATCGCGCTTGTCCAGAAAGCGCAAGACGCCAAAATGACGACGCAGACGGGCTGCGCAGCAAGCCCCCAAGTGGCCGCGGAGCAGGCCGCACCGGAACGCCGCGGCCGGGCTTGCACCGGCCGCCAGCGTTGTCCCCCTCGGGGGGAAGGCGCGCAGCGCCACAGGGGGGTTATCTCTTGATCAATGTCATCTGGTCGCCCTCCCGCCGCATGCTGAAGCGGTTGAGAAAGCTGTTGCCCAGCAATATCGACGGCATGGCAGCTGGGGTGACGACGGCGTCGACGTCGTAGGTATTCACGTCGCCCACGCGCAGGGTGGCGATCTTGAACAGCCAGCCCGGCGCGGCGCCGTTGGCGGTGTGCATCGTCACGGCCCGACCGGCCTTGTAGTTCAGGCCCAGCCGGTCGGCCTCGCTCTGGCCGATGGCGACCACCGACGCGCCGGTGTCGACCATGAACTGCACCGGCCGCTGGTTGATGCTGCCCTGCGTGATGAAATGCCCGCGCCCGTCGGCGGTCAGCGAAATGCGGTCACCGCCCGCAGGCGCCGCCGCACCCACGCTGGCCGGCGCCTCGCCCACACGCAGCGTGACACGCTGGCCCGCGACCAGCACCACCGCCTGGTCGCCGCTGGTCGAAAGTACCTTCACGCCCTGCAGCGTCTCGCCTGGCGCCACCGCACGCGGCGCGCCGCCACCCACCATCAGCAGCGCCTTGCTGCCCAGCATGCCCTGCAGCGCCACCGTCTGTGCTGCAGCACCCAGCGACAGCGCAGCCAAGCCCGCGGCGATCAGCGAAGCGTGCAGGCGCATGATGAAAAAATGGGTTGGACGAGGGCGCTGCCGGGCGGGATGTGCGTGGCCGGGGCCCCCCGGCTGCCGCGCATGTCCCCTGGGGGACGGCGCGCGCAGCGCGACTCAGGGGGGCGTCAATCCCTGAAGTTGTCGAACGACAGCGGCAGATCCGCCATGTCCTTGCGCAGCAGCGCCATCACGGCCTGCAGGTCGTCGCGCTTGGCGCCGGTGACGCGCACCGCATCGCCCTGGATGGCGGCCTGCACCTTCAGCTTGCTGTCCTTGATCAGCTTCTGGATCTTCTTGCCGTCTTCGGTGGCAATGCCGCTCTTGACCTTGACGACCTGCTTGACCTTGTCGCCACCCACCTTCTGCACGGCGCCCTTGTCCAGAAAACGCACGTCCACGTTGCGCTTGGTCAGCTTGTTGCGCAGGATGTCCTCGACCTGCTGCAACTGGAAATCGGCATCGCCCAGCAGGGTGATTTCCTTGTCCTTCAGCTCGATGGCGGCGCTGGTGCCCTTGAAGTCAAAGCGCGTGCCGATTTCCTTGGCGGCGTTCTCCACCGCGTTCTTCACTTCCACCATGTCGGGGTCGCAAACCGTGTCGAATGAGGGCATCAGGCGTTCCTCCTTAAGCAAAGCCGAATGCGACAATTGTCCCATGATCGTGGAGCGCAACGTCCCCCTGCAACCCCTGAACAGCTTCGGCATTGCCGCGCGCGCGGCCGTGCTGGTGCGCGTGCGCGGCGAGGCCGACGTGCGCGCCGTGCGGGCCGACGCCGAACTGGGCGCGCAGCCGACTTTCGTGCTGGGCGGCGGCAGCAACATCGTGCTGACCGGCGACGTGAAGCCGGTGGTGCTGAAGGTCGAGGTGCCCGGCCGCCGCGTGGTGGGCGAGACGGCGCGCCACGTCATCGTCGAAGCGGGCGCGGGCGAAAACTGGCACGACTTCGTCACCTGGACGCTCGACCAGGGCCTGCCGGGGCTGGAAAACCTGGCGCTGATTCCCGGCACCGTGGGTGCGTCGCCGGTGCAGAACATCGGCGCCTACGGCGTCGAGCTGCAGGACCGATTTCATGAACTGGATGCCATCGACCTGTTGACCGGCGAAGTCTTCACGCTGGGCGCGGCGCAGTGCGGCTTCGGGTATCGCGATTCGGTGTTCAAGCGCGCCGCCGCCGCGCCGGGCGACCTGGGGCTGGCGGGCCGCGCGCTGATCCTGCGCGTGCGCTTTGCGCTGCCCAAGGATTGGCAGCCAGTGCTGGGCTACCTCGACATCGAGCGGCGCATGGAGGAGGAGGGCGTGGCCCACCCCAGCGCGCGCCAGCTGTACGACTGGATCGTCGCCATCCGCCGCGCCAAGCTGCCCGACCCGGCCGTCATCGGCAACGCCGGCAGCTTCTTCAAGAACCCCACCGTCACGCCAGAGCAGTGCCAGGACATCATCGGCCGCGACCCGAAGGTGGTGCATTACCCCATGCCCGACGGCAGCGTGAAGCTGGCCGCGGGCTGGCTGATCGACGCCTGCGGCTGGAAGGGCAAGAGCGTCGGAAACGCCGCCGTCTACGAAAAGCAGGCCCTGGTGCTGGTCAACCGCGGCGGCGCGGCGCACCCGGCCACCGGCGGCGAAGTGATGACGCTCGCCAAGGCCATCCAGACGAGCGTGTACGAGCGCTTCGGCATCCGGCTGGAGCCCGAGCCCGTGGTGGTGTGACCGCCTCCATCGAACTGTTTCACCTGCGCCGCGTGCGCGACAAGCCACAGGCCGTGGCGCTGCTGGTGCAACACGCCCGGTTGACGCCCGACGCCGCGCTGGCCGTGGTGCACCAGGCGTTGGGCGGCGGCAAGCCGCAGGTCCGCGTGCCCGGCGACGCCGGGGCGGGCGAGGGCTCGGACGCGGCGGCGCTGCGGTTCATCGTGGCGCTGGCCGACACGGGCTTCATCGCACGCCGCGCGACGGGCGCCGGGTTTGACCCGGCCCGGCATGCCACGCAGGTCGTAGCGGCCGTGCTGCCGCGCTGCCCGCCTGAACTGGCCGCTGCCGTGGGCGCGCTGCTGCTGCGCGACGACTGGGCCGAAGCGCTGGCGCTGGCGCTGCAACACCTGCAACGGCACCGCGCGCCGCCGGATGTCGACCGCCAGTCGCTGGAACATGCCGCCATCGACTGCGGCCTGGTGCGCGGCGTGCCGGGGCGGGTGTGAGCGCGCGGCCACGCCTTACCATGCCAACCGTCAAGTGATCGAAAGGAAGAGCGACATGCGCTGGTCCAACGTGATGGCCGTGCTGCTGGTGGGCGCGGTGCTGTACTTCATCATGGCCGTCATCCGCGCCATCGCCGTCGGCCGCATGGAAGGCATGCAGGACGAGGCGCTTGCCTATCGCCGCAAGGCCGTGCGCGCGGCCGTTTTCGGCGCGGTGATGCTGGTGGTGGTGCTCAGCGGCGGGTGGTAGGCCCGGCGAAACAGCCAAACAGCCGGACGCAGAGGACGCAAAGATTACGCAGAGGACGCAAAAAACAGCCAGAAGAATTTTTTGTTTTTTCTGCCTGCTCTGCGAATCCTTCGTGTCCTCTGCATCCCGGTATTCGGTATCTGAATTCGCAAGCAAAAACCGCTCTTGCGCACGCAACACAAGCGCCGACAGCTATCAAAAACGCAGCAATTTCAGCCGGCCACCCAGCGCCTCGTCGGCCCGCGCGTGCGCCAGAACAGCCAGCCGGCGATGCTCAGGTTGAGCAGGTTCCAGCCGATGCCGTTGAGGAACGCCGCGCGGTAGCTGCCGGTCAGGTCGAACACCCAGCCGCTCATCCAGCCGCCCAGCGCCATGCCGATCAGCGTGGCCATGATGACGGCGCCGGTGCGGGCGCCGGCTTCGCGCGCCGGAAAGTGCTCGCGCACGATGATGGCGTACGACGGCACGATGCCGCCCTGAAACAGCCCGAACAGCGCCGACACCACGTACAGCGGCACCAGCCCATCCACCGGCAGAAACAGCAGCAGTGCCACGCCCTGCAGCGCCGAGCCCAGCAGCAGGGTGCGGATGCCGCCGATGTGGTCGCAGATCCAGCCCGACACCAGCCGGCTGATGATGCCGGAAAACAGCATCAGCGACAGCATCTCGGCCCCGCGCGCGGCGCCAAAGCCCAGGTCGGTGCAGTAGGCCACGATGTGCACCTGCGGCATCGACATCGCCACGCAGCAGGCCACGCCGGCCAGGCACAGCAGCCATTGCGCGTGCGCCGGCGCCAGGCCGAACGGGCGATCCGGCGGCCAGGGCGTGGCGCGCGGCGCGGCCGGGCTGCCGGCGGCCGGCAACGCCAGCGCGGGCGGCGGCTGCCGCATCAAGAACGCCAGCAGCGCCATGCCCACGCCGCAGAACAGGCCCAGCGCGATGTAGGTCGGTCGCCAGCCGTAATGGCTGATGCCCCACTGCGCCAGCGGCGGCCACAGCGTGCCGGCGATGTAGTTGCCGCTGGCGCACACCGCCATGGCGATGCCGCGCCGCTTGTTCCACCACAGGCCCGTGTCCGCCATCAGCGGCGCAAACGTGGCCGCGCCGCCCAGCAGGCCCAGCAGCCCATGCGCCAGGCCAAACATCCACACGTTGCCCGACAGCGCCGCCAGCACGTACCCCGCGCCCACCGCGGCCGAGCCCATCCACAACACCCGAGCGATGCCCCAGCGGTCGGCCCACAGGCCCGTCCACAGGCCGCCCAGGCCCAGGCAGACCATCATGAAGGTGTAGGGCAGCGAGGCACTGCCGCGGCCGATGCCGAACTCGGCCTGCACCGCCGGCAGCACCACCGACACCACGTACATCGCGCTGTTGCCCAGCGTGACCAGCAGCACCGTGACCCCCAGGCGCCAGGCGGCGGTGCGCGAATCGATCAGGCTGGCGTCGGCGGGCGCGGGGCGGTTCACAGCGTCAGCCCCCACTGCTCGCCCACCAGGTCGTGCCCAAAGCTGTGGTGCGGCTCGCTTGCTATCAATTTGAAACCCCGCGCGGCATAGATGGCGCGCGCCGCCAGCAGATTGGCGTTGGTCCACAGCACCAGCTTTTGATAGCCCCTGGCGCGTGCGAAGGCGATGCACTCGTCCGTCAGCCGCCCGCCCAGGCCCAGCCCGCGCGCGGTGGGCGTCAGGATCAGCAGGCGCAACTGCGCCTCCGCTTCGCTCTTGCGCACCACGAACACGGCGCCCACGCGCTCACCATTCAGCTCGGCGATCCATCCACGTTCCCACGCCGGGTCGTGCGTGCGGATCATGCCGGCGGCGATCTCGGCCACCAGCGCCTCGAACTCGCGGTTCCAGCCGAATTCGCGCCAGTACAGCGTCCCGTGCTGCTCGACGACCCAGCCCATGTCGCCGGGGCGCGGGTCGCGCAGCACCAGGGTGCGCGGGCGGTCGTCGGCCAATGGCATGGCGGCTTTCAGCCGAAGTGGCAGATGTAGTGGTACGGCTCGGTCACGCGAATCTCGAAAGACGAGTTGGCCGGGATGCTGAATTTTTCGCCCGGGCCGGATTTTTTCCATTCGTCGCTGCCCGCCAGCTTGTATTCGCAGGCGCCGCCCACGCATTCCATGATCTCGGCGGCGCCGGTGTTGAAGGTGAGCGTGGCGGGCAGCACCACGCCCACGCTCTTCTTGGTGCCGTCGGCCAGCGTGAAGCCGTGGGACACGCACTTGCCGTCGAAATAGACGTTGGCTTGCGTGGTGAGGGTGACGTTGGGAATGGAGGCGGTGGTCATGCGGATTCAGGTGAAACGTTGCAACAGCCGCCCATGTTAGCCGCCCGGCGACAATCACCCGATGCAGGCTCCGCGCACCCGTTTCATCCTCATCGACACCAGCCACGCCGGCAACGTGGGCGCGGTGGCGCGGGCCATGAAGGTGATGGGGTTCGACGACCTGGTGCTGGTCAACCCCCGCTGGCCCGACGTGCTGACGCGCCCCGAAGCCATTGAGCGCGCCAGCGGCGCCACCGACGTGCTGCAGCGCGCCCGCACCGTGCCCACGCTCGATGAGGCGCTGAACGGTATGACCCACCTGTGCGCCACCGCGATGACGCCGCGCGACTTCGGGCCGCCCACGCGGGCGCCGCGCAAGCATTTCAGCTTGCTATTGAATCAAGAGCTAACCGCGCTGCAGGGGCAAGCGCCAGAGCCCGATTTGGCTAAAAACGCCGAACAAGGCGTGGCCTTTCTGTTCGGCAGCGAGCGCTACGGCATGAAGAACGAAGACGTGTACCGCTGCCACGTCGCGCTCAGCATTCCCACGCACCCGGACTATGGCTCGCTCAACATCGCCGCCGCCGTGCAACTGATCGCCTACGACTGGCGCATGGCGCTGGGCGGCTTTGGCGTCGCACCCGCCACCGCCGCGCCGGTGCACGCCGACGCCGCGCAAGTGGCCGGCATGCTGGCGCACTGGCAACAGGCGCTCATCGACATTGACTTTTTGAACCCGGCTGCGCCCAAGAAGCTGATGCCGCGCCTGCAGCAACTGTTCAACCGCGCGCAGCCGACGGTGGAAGAAATCCACATCCTGCGCTGCATCGCCAAGGCCATGCAGGGCGCGAAAGCGAGCTCCACGGTAGGCCCGGACAAGCGCTAGACTCGGCCCCCACCATGTTGCAGCGCATTCGTTCGTACACCCAGGCCATCCTAGAGCGCGACCCGGCCGCGCGTTCGGTGTGGGACGTGGTGTTTTCCTACCCCGGCTTTCACGCGCTGGTGCTGCACCGCATCGCGCACGCGCTGTGGGTGCGCGGCTGGCACTGGCTGGCGCGCTGGATCTCGCACTGGGGGCGCTTTCTCACCGGCATCGAGATTCACCCCGGCGCGACCATTGGCGAACGGGTTTTCATCGACCACGGTATGGGCGTGGTGATCGGCGAGACGGCCGAAATTGGCGACGACTGCACCATCTACCAGGGCGTGACGCTGGGCGGCACGTCGCTGGGCAAGGGCACCAAGCGGCACCCTACGCTGGGCAAGGGCGTGGTCGTCGGCGCCAGCAGCCAGGTGCTGGGCGGCTTCACGGTGGGCGATGGCGCCAAGATCGGCTCATCGGCGGTGGTCACCAAGCCGGTACCGCCCGGGGCCACCGCCGTGGGCAACCCGGCGCGCATCATCGTGGCCGAAAGCGATGCCAAGCGGGAGGAAGTCGCGGCGAAGATGGGGTTTTCAGCGTACGGTGTCACTCAGAACGACGACCCCGTCAGCCAGGCACTGCGGGGCCTGATCGACGGCACCGCCAGCCAGGAACATCAGATCATGTTGCTGTGGCAGGCGGTCGAAAAACTGTCGTGCCAGATCGACCCGGATTGCGTACCCAAAGAGGCGACCCGCGAAGAGAGCTTTGAGGCGGATCGCCTCAATGAACTGATCGGTAAATAGCCCGGCGTTGCAGGCCGGGCTGACCGCGTCAACGCTGCTTCTTGCCGACTTCGTTGCCGATCAGCGCGCCGGCTGCGGCGCCACCCACGGTGCCCAGCGTGCTGCCAAACAGCACGTTGCCGGCTACACCGCCGGCCACGGCACCGACGCCGGTGCCAATCTGGGCGTTGGTGGGCGAAGTGGAGCAACCCGCGAAGGCCAGCGTGCTGGCGACGAGGGCGGCGAGGCTGAATTGACGCAATTTCATGGCATGACTCCTTGAACAAGCTGCCGCGGCGTCAGGCCGCAGCGCGCCTTGAATATGCCGCAGGCCGAGGCCGCGCAGGGTCGGCCTTGTATCCAGGTGCTTGTGGGACACGGCCTTGCTTGCGGCCGGTGACACTTCTTGACAAAGGAGCGCGCCCTTTCAGGCACGGCCACATTCAAGCGCGTGGCGGCCGCACGGCGCTTTTGGGGCGGAACGCGGCACAGACGGCGTCGTGCGTTTCCAGGTAAGGCCCGCCGATCAGGTCGATGCAGTAGGGCACGGCGGAAAAGATGCCGTGCACGCGCGGCTTGCCTTCGGCGTCTTTCAGGCCTTCCAGCGTCTCGGCAATGGCCTTGGGCTGGCCGGGCAGGTTGATGATGAGGCTCTGGCCGCGAATCACCGCCACCTGGCGCGACAGGATTGCCGTAGGCACGAAGGCCAGGCTGATCTGGCGCATCTGTTCGCCAAAGCCGGGCATTTCCTTGTCGGCCACGGCCAGCGTGGCCTCGGGGGTAACGTCGCGCGGCGCCGGGCCGGTGCCGCCGGTGGTCAGCACCAGCGCGCAGCCGGCGTCGACCAGTTCAACCAGGGTCTGGCTGATGCCGGCCTGCTCGTCCGGGATGAGGCGCGGCTGGAACGTGATGGGGTTCTTCAGCGCGCGCGTCAGCCAGTCCTGCAGCGCGGGCAGGCCCTTGTCTTCATACGCGCCGCTGGAGGCGCGGTCGCTGATGGAGACGATGCCGATGGTGACGGGGTCGTGCATGCTCATGGGTGAATACTATAAAAACAATAGCTACTTGCGATTGCCAGGCAAGCGCTGGGGGCGTAAAACACTTGAAACGGCCATCAACCGGCGCGGGCGTCGTCGATGTAGCCCACGTCCTCGGCGTCGATGGGTTGCACCTCGGGCGGGTGCGCCTCGGCCTGCGCCAGCGCGGCGTTGACCAGCTGAAACAGCTCACGGTAGGCGCGGCCCTGGCGCTGCCCCTGGCCCTTGGCTTCGGCGGCTTGCGCCTCGGTGGGCGAGGGCGCGTCCTTGCGCGCCTGGCGCACCAGGGCGCGCAACTGCTGCACGTCGGTATCGGGAAACTGCGTGACCCAGGCGTTGACTGCCGCGTCCTCGGCGATCAGCCGCTCGCGCCAGCGTTCGGCGGCGTGCAGGCGCATCGTCTCGGCGGCGGGGCCCTTGCGTTGTTCTTCCAGCGCGTGCTTGACGGCGGCCAGTTGGTCTTCGTCCAGCTGGCGCATCAGCTTGCCGACGTACTGGCTCTGACGGCGCTTGCCTTCAAAGTTGGCGATGCGCTTCAACTCGTCCAGCGCGTCGACCAGCTTGGTGGGCAGATCCAGCGGCTCGAACAGGTCTCGCCGCAGCGTCAGCAACGCTTCGCCCAGCGCCTGCAACTCGGCGCTCTGCGCCTTCAATTCGGTCTTGCTGGGGCCGTCGCCGCGCAGCTCGGCCTTCAGTTGTTCGTCCAGTTCGCTGCCTTCGGCGACGAACTGGCCGCGCACGAAGTAGCCTTTCTTGGGTTTGCGGGACATCCTTGATCCAGTCGGTGGTCATCAACAAGTGGCGGCGGCGCAGGCCATGGCGGAGGCCGTGGCCGGGGTTTGCCCCGCCACCCGCGTTGCGCCCTGAGGGGGACGGCGCCGAAGGCGACTTGAGGGGGAGCATTATCATCCCAGCATGCAAGACACCTGCAAGCCCCTGGCGGGCTTTTCCTATTCGCGCGCGTTTTTCGAAGAGCTGGTCGACACCGCCATGGCGCACGCCAAAAAGCTGGGTGCGACCGATGTGGGCGCCGAAGCGTCCGAAGGCGCGGGCCTGTCCGTCAGCGTGCGCAAGGGCGAGCTGGAAACCGTGGAGCGCAACCGCGACAAGTCGCTGGGCGTGACGGTGTACCTGGGCCAGCGGCGCGGCAACGCCAGTACGTCGGACTTTTCGCGCGCGGCCATCGAAAGCACCGTGCAGGCGGCCTACGACATTGCTCGCTTCACCGCCGAAGACCCGGTGGCCGGCCTGCCGGACGAAGCCGACATCACCCCGCCGACCGAGCAGCGCGACCTGGACCTGTTTCACCCCTGGTCCATCACCAGCGAGCAGGCGGCCGAGATGGCGCTGGCCTGCGAAGCGGCGGCGTTCGCTGTCGACAAGCGCATCACCAATAGCGAAGGCGCGGGCGTGTCGGCGCAGCAAAGCCATTTCTTCAGCGCGCACACGCACGGGTTTCGAGGCGGCTATGCGTCGTCGCGCCACAGCCTGTCGGTGGCGCCCATCGCCGGCAAGGGCGACGGCATGCAGCGCGATTACTGGTACAGCTCGGAACGCAATGCGTGCGACCTGGCCGCGCCGGAGGCGGTGGGCCGCTACGCCGCCGAACGTGCACTGAGCCGGCTGAAAAGCCGCAAGATCAGCACCCGCGAATGCCCGGTGCTGTTCGAGTCGCCGCTGGCCGCGGGGCTGCTGGGCAGCTTCACGCAGGCGGTGAGCGGCGGGGCGCTGTATCGCAAGACGTCGTTTCTGGTCGATTCGCTGGGCAAGGACGTGTTTCCGGGCCACATCGACATCGCCGAAGACCCGTTTATCGTCGGCGGCAAGGGCTCGTCGCCGTTCGACGAAGAAGGCGTGCGCGTCAAGGCGCGCCAGGTGGTGGACGCGGGGCGCGTGCAGGGCTATTTCCTCAGCACCTATTCGGCGCGCAAGCTGGGCATGAAGACGACCGGCAACGCAGGCGGCTCGCACAACCTGACGCTGACGTCGCGCCTGACGCGCGCGGGCGACGACCTGGATGAAATGCTGCGCAAGCTGGGCACCGGCCTGTTCGTCATCGAGCTGATGGGCCAGGGCGTGAACTACGTCACCGGCGACTATTCGCGCGGCGCCAGCGGGTTCTGGGTCGAAAACGGCCGCATCGCCTACCCGGTGCAGGAGATCACCATCGCCGGCAACCTGCGCCAGATGTTCATGGGCATCCAGGCGGTGGGCGCCGACGCCTACACCTACGGCGCCAAGACCGTGGGCTCGGTGCTGGTCGACCGCATGACGGTGGCGGGTAACTAGGGCCTGTTCGCAAGGCTAAAAATAGCGTGAACAGGCCCTAAAGCGCGACGGCGCTGGATGGGCCGTCCGTCCATGGCCGACGCGTGGCAGGCGTCTTCGGTTTCGGCCAATGCCCTGGAGAACCGCCCGACGCACGGGCTGTTCCTTCCCGCTGGGGGAAGGCTGGGATGGGGGCAAGCCCCGCCGAGCAGTCACTGGGTCGCCCCCACCCCAACCCTCCCCCAGCGGGGGAGGGAGTTCTGGCCCGCAAGCTGCTCAGTCGTGACCGGGTTGACCCCAAACCTCCTCCAGCGGGGAGGGAGTTCTGGCGGCCGGCATGGATGGCGCCAGCGCCCCCACTCCCGCCCAGCGGGGAGGGAGTTGTTTGCCTCACCGGGAGGGATTGAGTGATCTGTTCTAGGGATCAGCGGCCCGACAAGCCCGTGACTGGGTTGAGCTGCGGCTCGCGCATCGGCGCACGGCTTTCGCCGCCGCGCCGGTCGGGCTGCGGCATCGCCGGGCGGTCGAAGGGGCGCGGCGCATGATCGAACGACGGCCGCGGCAAGGCGGGCGCCGCCGCGGGCGGGGCCATGGGTGCCTGGGGCAGGGGCTGCATGCGCGGCGGTTCGCGCATCACCGGGGCCTGCGGCTGAGGCTGCGTCTGCCACGGGCGCGTGCCCGGCTGATCCGGCGCGGCGGGACGGGGCGCTGGCGGCGGAAACGGGCGAGCGCCGTCGCGATCCATCCGATCCATGCGTTCCATACGGTCGCCGCGATAGCGCGGATAACGGTCGCCTTCGCGCGAGCCAAAGTCGGGCGCCGGCTGCATCACCGGCGGCGGGGGCGCGGCCATGCCGGGCGCCGGGCGCGGGCCGTCGCTGCCGCCAAATCGCGGCGGCATGACGCCCGGTGCGGGCAGCACGCCGCGATCGGCGCCGATGCGGGTTTGGCGCGGATCGGTCATGCCATGCCGGTCGGGGCGCGGCATGGGCAGCGGGTTCAGCGGCGGCGCGCCGGGTGGGCCGAGGCGCGGCGGCGGCGCGACGACGCCGTCGCCCAGCGCGCCGGCCGGCAGCCGGCTGGCGTCGCCGAAGTGCGGGCGGCGACCGCGATCATCCCGGCCGAATTGGTCCACCGGAGCCACGGTGATCGCGCCCGGCCGGCGCTGGAAGTGATAGCTGTCGCCCGGCGGGCGCGGGCGACTTGGCCCGTCAGCCCAGTTCAGGCCACGGCGGTAGCGGTCGCTGGCGTGGTAGTGCGGCGTCCAGGCTTCGCCGGGCGCGAGCGGAAACCACGCCGCACCGGGCAGGCCACCGCCCAGCGCGATGCGCCCACCGGCGCCGCCCACGAACGCCACCAGCGCCGGGGAGTACACCGGGCGCGGGCCAAAGCTGCCCGGCACCCAGGCCCAGCGCGGGCCGATTTGTGCCCAGCGGCCATAGTGCGACGGCGCAAAGCCCCAGGGCGCGTCGTCCACCCAGGTCCAGCCCCAGGGGTCGACCCAGGTCCAGCGGCCATAACGGTAGGGGGCCCAGTCGGCCACGGTGACGGAGGGGTACCACACGGCGCCATAGGTCGGGTCCTGCGACCACTGGCCATAGGCGTCGAGTTGCTGATAGCCGGGCAGGTCGCGCGGCACGTAGCGGGCCGAGGGTGAACGGTCTTCCAGCGCGTCGCGCGCGCCCACCCACTGGTCGAACCCGTCGCGGTACGCCGTGCCGGTCTGCGCAATGGCGAGCGCGCGGCCGGCGTACTGCACCTGCTGGCCCTGGCCGACCTGGTTGGCCTGGCCCGATTCGCCGTACACGGTGGCGCCGCCGGCATGCACCGTCAGCCGCGTGGTGTCGGCGCGCGGATCGACGTCGATGCGGTATTCGCCGGCCTGGTTGGCCACCACGGCCAGCTGCGGGGTGTCGATTTCGATGCGCTCGCCGGGCTGCAGCTGGCGCACGCGCAGCGACAGCGTGCCGTTCATCAGGGCCAGCTGGGTGGTGCTGTCGTCCAGCAGGGTGACGCTGGCGTCGGCGCCGCTGGTCAGGCGCAGGGCGCTCCAGCCGCTGTGCAGTTCGACGCGCGCGCCCGGGTCGGCGACGATGCGCGTGCCGCTGGTCACGGGCCAATTGAGCGCGGCGGGCGCAAAGCCGCGGCCGTCCGTGGCCAGTTGCGCGGCGCCACCTTCCAGCGCGCTGATCGTGGCCACGCGCGCGGGCGGGTCGGCCTGCGCCCAGCCCAGCAGCGGCGCGGCCAGCAGCAGCGCGCCGGCCAGCCAGCGGCGGCAGGAAAAGCGGTCATGGAGCAAGGTCATCGGGTGTCCTGAAAAGCAGCGAACGGGCGCGGCGCGCCCCCTGACTTGCTAACGCGCCGGGCCGCGATTCGGTTTGCAGCGGCGGCGGTGGCCGTGCAAACGGCTTGTCCACGATGCAACGGGATGTGACGCGTGGTCGCCCCCCGCGCGCCACGCGCCGATTCAATAAAAAACAGCTGCCAACGCTTGTCTGGCAAGCGTGGGCAGCTATGAATTTGATACTGATGGAAGCGAAGAAAGACTTCAGCCGGCCAGGGCCGCCTTGACGGCCGCGCTGACGGCGCCCATGTCGGCCTTGCCGGCCAGCCTGGCTTTGACGGCGCCCATCACCTTGCCCATGTCGCCCGGCCCACTGGCGCCCAGTTCGGCCACGATGGCTTTCACCTCGGCGGCCACTTCGTCGGCCGACAGGCGGGCGGGCAGGTACGCCTGCAGCACCGTCATCTCGGCCGCCTCGACGTCCACCAGATCTTGCCGGCCGGCCTTGGTGAAGGCTTCGATGCTGTCCTTGCGCTGCTTGATCAGCTTGTCGACGATGGCGATGATGGCGGTGTCGTCCAGCGTCACGCGCTCGTCCACCTCTTTTTGCTTCATCGCCGCCTGCAGCAGGCGGATGGTGCCCAGGCGCCCGGTGTCCTTGGCGCGCATGGCGGTTTTCATGTCTTCGGTGATCTGATCTTTCAGGCTCATGGCGGGTGTCTCGGCAAAGCGCTGATTGTCACACCTGCTCCAGGGCCAGCAGGTCCTGCACCGTCTGGCGGCGGCGGATCAGGTTCGCCGCGCCACCGTCCACCAACACTTCGGGCGCCAGGCCACGCGTGTTGTAGTTGCTCGACATGCTGGCGCCATACGCGCCGGCGTCGTGGATCACCAGCAGATCGCCCACGCGCGCTTCGGGCAGCGCGCGCGTGAGCACCACGCCGCCTTCGGCCTGGGTGAACACGTCGCCCGATTCGCACAGCGGGCCGGCGACCACCGTTTCGCGCAGCGGGCGTTGGGCGATGGGTGGTGCGCCCGGCCCGGCGATCAGGCTCATGCCGTGGTGCGCGCCGTACATGGCCGGGCGCATCAGGTCAGAAAAACCCGCATCCACCAGTGTGAAGTGGTTGCTGCCCGCCGGCTTGGTGGCGCGCACTTCGGCCAGCAGCACGCCGCTTTCGGCGACCAGGTAGCGGCCGGGCTCGATCTCCAGCGCAACGGGGCGGCCCAGCAGCGCGGCCACTTCGCGCCGCGCCGCGTCCCACAGGCTGAAGTAGTGCGCGGTGTCGATGCGCGGCTGGTCCGCTTGGTAGGGAATCGACAGCCCGCCGCCGGCCGAAATGGCGTGCAGATCGGGCAGCCGCGCCGCGCCAGCGCTTGCAACCAACTGCACCATGGCCTGGCAGACCTGCTGCAAGTGGCCGTAATCCACGCCCGAGCCGATGTGCATGTGCAGCCCCACCAGCTTGAGCCCGTGCTGCTGCACCGCATCCAGCGCCTCGCCCAGCGCGGTGTGCCAGATGCCGTGCTTGCTGTGCTCACCGCCGGTGTTGGTCTTGTTGCTGTGGCCGTGGCCAAAGCCGGGGTTGATGCGCAGCCACACCGCGTGGCCGGGCGATGCCGCGCCCAGCTGGTGCAGCATGTCGATGGAGCCGGCGTTGACCGGCACGCGGTGCCGCACCACGGTGGCCAGCGTGTCGGCGTCCATCAGGTCGGCGGTGAAAACGAGCCCGCTGGCGCTCGAACCGGGCAGCGCATCGGCCGTGTAGCCGGCGGCCAGCGCGCGCTCGATCTCGCCGCGCGAGACGGCATCGACCGCCACCCCTTGTTCGCGCATCAGGCGCAGGATGTGGAGGTTGGAATTGGCTTTTTGCGCGTAGCGCACGGTGTCGAACGCGCGCAACTCGCTGATGCGCTGGCGGATGGTGGCGGCGTCGTACGCCCACAGCGGGGTGCCGTGCTGGCGGGCGAGGGTGGACAGCAGATCGTCAGAAAAAGGGTTCATGGCGCCGATGATGGCGCGGATGATGTATTCTGAAAAATAGTTTTCCATGCAATATGCATTCAATTTTGATATGCAAAGTCCCCAACCCGATTTACTCGACCAGCTCTCGCACCGCCACATCGAGGTGTTCCGCGCCGTCATGCAGGCCGGCCAGGTCACGCGCGCGGCCGAGGCGCTGCACACCTCGCAGCCCACCGTCAGCCGCGAACTGGCGCGCCTCGAACATCTGCTGGGCTACGCGCTGTTCGACCGCATTCAGGGCCGCCTGCGCCCCACGGTGCGGGCGCGGGCGCTGTACGACGAGGTCGAGCGCGCCTGGCAGGGTCTGGCGCGCGTGCAGGCCAGCGCGCGCGAGCTGCGCCAGTTCGGCACGGGCCGCCTGCACCTGGCCTGCCTGCCCGCGTTGGCGCACGCGCTGGTGCCGCCCGCGCTGCGGCGCTTTGCCGCGCAGCACCCACTGGCCAGCGTCACCGTCATGCCCATGGAATCGCCCGCGCTCGAAGCCGCGTTGTCCGAGCAGCAGGCCGACCTGGGCCTGACCGAGGCCCGGACAGCCCCCGTTGGCTGTGAACGGTATCCGCTGCTGGAGGCCGACGAGGTGGTGGTGCTGCCCGCCGCGCACCCGCTCGCCGAGCGCCACGCGCCGCTGGCACTGGACGATTTCGCCGGCCAGCCCTTCATCAACCTGGCACTGGCCGACCCGTACCGCGCGCCCATCGACGCGCTGTTCGCCGCCGCCGGCGTGGCGCGCGAGATACGGATCGAAAGCGCCAGTGCTGTCTCGATTTGCGCGCTGGTGGCCGAGGGGCTGGGTGTGTCGATCATCAACCCGCTCACAGCGCGCGCCATGGCCGCCGGCGATGCGCGGCTGGCGGTGCGGCCGCTGGCCGCGTCGGTGCGCTTTCAGGTGGCGCTGGTGCGGCCGCTGTGGCGCGCCGAACATCCGCTGCTGGCGGATTTGCAGGCCGCGCTGGCGCAGGCGGCCGGCGGGAGCGAGGCTGCCGCCTGAGGGTCTTTTAGCCTTCAGGCGCTGGCTGAATAAGCGCCGAATGCTTTCACATTTATAGCAAAGTTGATTTCACCCGAGCATGAAAAAACCCGCTGCGGCGTCCCGAGCGGGTTTTTGGGTGTCGCTTGAGCGCCTGGCGACGAATCAGTACAGCTTCTTGGGCAGCTGCTGGCTGCGCACGCGCTTGTAGTGGCGCTTGACCGCGGCCGCCTTCTTGCGCTTGCGCTCGGCGGTGGGCTTTTCGTAGAACTCGCGGGCGCGCAGGTCGGTCAGCAGGCCCAGTTTCTCAATGGTGCGCTTGAAGCGGCGCAGGGCAACGTCAAACGGCTCGTTTTCTTTGACTCGGATGGTGGTCATTCAATTTTCAGAGGATTGCGCGGCCAGCGGGTGCGAAGTAGATCAGGCTTCGCGCCATTCGCCGCAAGTCTTGCCCCGCCTGTTAACTAGTATGCGGCCGGCGGGAGCTTTTGCCAGCAAAACAAAAGATTATACCCCCTGTGACGCCTGCGGCGTCTTCCCCCAAGGGGGACAACGCTGGCGGCCGGCGCAGGTCCGGCCACGGCGTTACCGGGTGGCCTGCGCCGCGGCCTTTGGAAGGGCCTGCTGCGCGGCCCCCCAAGGGATGGCGCTGGTTCTGGCGCGGCGCCGCTATTTCGCTGCCGGCGCGTTCTATCGGTGCAACGGCAATGCCTCGGCGCAGGCGTGGGCGCTGGCCCAGGCCCACTGAAAGTTGTAGCCGCCCAGCCAGCCGGTGACGTCGACCACTTCGCCGATGAAGTACAGGCCGGGCTGGCGGCGGGCTTCGAGGGTCTGGGACGACAGTTCGCGCGTGTCGACGCCGCCGACGGTGACTTCGGCCTTCTTGTAGCCTTCGGTGCCGGTGGGGGTGAGCGACCAGCGCAGGATGCGTTCGGCCAGGGCGTGCAGCGCCTTGTCGCTGGCCTCGTTGATGGGGCGCTGCCAGGCGGGGTCTTGCTGCACCCAGGCGTCGGCCAGGCGCTGCGGCAGCCACGCGGCCAGTTCGTTGGCGATCAGCTTGCGCGAGCCGCGCGCCTTGGCGGCCAGCAGTTCGGCGGCCAGATCGACGCCCGCCGCCAGGTCGATCTCGATCGGTGTGCGCGGCTGCCAGTAGCTCGAAATCTGCAACACCGCTGGGCCGGACAGCCCGCGGTGCGTGAACAGCAGATCCTCATGAAACGTGGTGCGCTGCTTTTTGGCCCCGGTGCTGATCGCCACTGGCAGCGACAGGCCCGCCAGCGGCGCGTAGGGCGCCCACGCCGCGCCGTCGAAGGTCAGCGGCACCAGGCCGGGGCGCGTGTCGGTCACCTTCAGGCCGAACTGGCGCGCCAGATCGAAGCCGAAGCCGCTGGCGCCGATCTTGGGGATCGACAGCCCGCCCGTGGCGACCACCAGCGACGGCGCGCTCACCGGGCCACGTTCGCTATCAATCAAATAGCTATGGAAGCTTTCAGCATCGGCGCTGGGCGGCGATTTGACTTGAAATTCGACGCGCCGCACCTGGCACGCTTGCCAGCGGGTGACTTCGCCGCCGTGGTCGCGGGCAGCGGCGCACTCGTCCAGCAGCAGCTGGATCAGGTCTTCGGCCGACCGGTCACAGAACAACTGGCCCTTGTGCTTTTCATGCCAGGCTAGGCCGTGGCGGTCCAGCAGGGCGATGAAGTCGCGCGGCGTGTAGCGCGCCAGCGCCGAGCGGCAGAAATGCGGGTTGGCGCTGAGAAAGTGCCGGTGCGGCGCGGCCGGGTCGAGGTCGCGGTTGGTGCAGTTGGCGCGCCCGCCGCCCGAGATGCGCACCTTTTCGGCCACGCGCTCACTGTGGTCGATCAGCACCACGCGCGCGCCGCGCCGGGCGGCCTGCGCGGCACAGAACAGGCCGGCAGCGCCTGCGCCGAGGATGACGACATCGCAATGAAGCATGGCGCGAGTGTAGGTTCGCGTCCGTGGGGTTTTCGCGACCAAAAGCGCGCCACTGCCCCTAGGGCGCGGCCCCAGCGAAGGAAAGGACGCTGGGATGCGGCGATCAGGCCGCCAGCGCGGCCGCTTCCTGCAGGGCGGCGCGCACGCCGCGCACCACGTCGCCCACCACCATCACGGCGGGGCTGCCCAGGCCGGTGGCGGACAACTGATCGACCAGCTCGCCCAGCGTGGTGATGCACTGGCGTTGCGACGGCAGGCTGGCGCGCTCGATCACGGCCACCGGCGTGTCGGGCGGCAGCGCCGACAGCAGGCCGGCCTGGATGCGCGCCGCGCTGCTGATGCCCATGTAGATCACCAGCGTCAGGTGCAGGTCGCGCGCCGATTCGCCCAGGCGCGCCCAGTCCAGGCCGGGGCCGTCCTTTTGCGGGTGGCCGGTGACAAACACCACGCCGTGCGCGCGGTCGCGGTGCGTCAGCGGGGCGCCCAGGCTGGTCATGGCCGCCAGCCCGGCGGTGACGCCGTTGACGACCACCGGCTCGATGCCGGCGCGGCGCAGGCTTTCCACCTCTTCGCCGCCGCGGCCGAAGATGAACGGATCGCCGCCTTTCAGGCGCACCACGTTTTCGCCGGCGTGCGCGGCGTCCAGCATCAGCTGCTCGATGGTGGCCTGCGGCGTGCTCTTGCAGCCGCCGCGCTTGCCGACGTAGGTGATGCGCGCATCCGGCCGGGCGTGGGCCAGCACGCCGTCGCCCACCAGGTCATCGACCAGAATCACGCTGGCCGACTGGATGGCCTTGACGGCCTTGAGCGTCAGCAGCTCAGGGTCGCCCGGGCCGGCGCCTACCAGGGTGACACGGCCAAGGGGAAGGGCGGAAGAGGCGCTCATGCGGCAACGGTGGGTGGAAGGGACGAAGCGCCCGCCGCCGGGATGGCCCGGCAGGCCTGCACGATGTGATCGACCTGGCGAACGATGGGCTCGGGCGGCGCCACCGCGCCTTGCAGCACGGCGCGGATGTAGTCGGCCGTGGCGACAGCGTCGGTGGTGGGCGGCAGCGCGGGCAGCGTGGCCAGCGCGCCCGGCTGGGCGGGCTGCACTTCACGCATGTCGCCGCCCAGCAGCAGCTGCATGCGCGGCGTGCGGCGGGCGTCGGCCACGGGTTCGCCTTCGGTGCCGCGCAGCAGCAGGGCGGGCGTGCCGGTCAGCCGCAGCGTGGCGGCCATGGATTCGGCGTATTCGGGATGGGTGTAGCTGCTGACCACCAGCGCCGGTCCGGCGACCGGGTTCATCAGCTTGACCAGCGCGTGCGCGCTGTTGCGCAGGCCAATGGCGCGGCGCACGTCCAGCAGGCGCTGCAGGCCAGCGTACAGCGCGCCGGTGGGGACGAAGTGAACGCTGCCGCGGGCGATGCGCTCGGTCGGCAGGCGGGGCCCGATGCCGAGCGAAGCCAGCACGGCGGCGCTGGGCACGCGGCTGTCCTCAGTGGGCGTGCCGTGCACCAGCACGGGCAGGCCCTGGCGCGCCAGCAGCAGCGCCAGCAGGGGGGTCAGCACCGGCAGCTTGCGCGCGCCGTTGTAGCTGGGCAGCACGACCACCGGCGCGTCGCTGGCGGGCAGGCGGGCCAGGCGGGCTTCGGTGGCGTCCAGGAAGCCGGCCATTTCGTCGGGCACTTCGCCCTTGATGCGCATGGCCACGCAGAAGGCGCCGATTTCCAGGTCGGTGCACTGGCCGTCCAGCACCTGGCCCAGCAGGTCGGCCGCCTGGCCGCGCGACAGCGCCCGCGCACCCTGCGCGCCGCGGCCGATTTCCTTGAGGTAGGGGCTGATTCCCATGGTGGCATTGTGGGCCGGCACCTTCACCGGCTCAATTGACCCGAGTCAAGGATAAAACAGTTGCACGCGGGCCGCGCGCGTCACAGCCCCAGGCTGTGCAGCAGCCGCGCGATCTGCCCCGGCTGCGGCAGCACCGGGCCGGCAAAGCGCACGGCGCCGTCGCGCCCGCCCACCAGCAGGGTGGGAAAGGTTTCGATGTCCACGTCGCCCAGCGCGTCGGCTTCGTCCTCGATGTCGACCCAGCGGAACGCCACCCGCGGGTGCGCGGCCGCGGCTTGCCGGAAGCCGGCCTCGAAGTCGCGGCAGGTGCCGCACCAGGCGGCGCACAGGCAGATGACGGCACCATCGACGGCGCCGTCGGCCAGGGTGCCGGCCAGCAGGGCGCGCAGGTCGGGGTCGGTCAGGGAAAGGCTCATCGCACGGGCGCTGGCGACGGCGAAGGTCGCTGCAGCGGGTGCGGCGATGGTCCGATGGCTTCGCAGGCTGGCCGGCGCGGCACGTGCGGTGCACGCCGAACGCGCGGTACGACGGCGCGCGGGGTGCTCATCAGTCCAGCGTCACCCCGGCGGCCTTCACCACCTGGCCCAGGCGCACCGCTTCCTTGCGGATCAGATCGCCAAACTGCTGCGGCGTGCCGCCCACCACGGGCGTGCCAATGGCTTCCCATTTCTTGCGGAACTCGGGCTCGTTGAAGATCGCGTTCAGCGTGCCGTTGAGTTTGGCGACGATGGGCGCCGGCGTGCCCGCGCGCACGGCAATGCCGTGCCAGCCGGTCACTTCGTAGCCGTCGATGCCGGCCTCGTGCATCGTCGGCACCTGCGGCAACTGCGGGCTGCGGCGCGCCGACGTCACGGCCAGCGGCACCAGCTTGCCGGCCTGGATGTGCGGCAGCGAGCTGCCCAGCACGTCGAACATCACCTGCACCTGCCCGCCCAGCAGGTCGTTCAGCGCTGGGCCGGCACCCTTGTAGGGGATGTGCGGCATCTTGGTGCCGACCTGCGTGTTGAAGATTTCGCCCGCCAGGTGCTGCGGCGTGCCGTTGCCGGCCGACGCGAAGGCCAGCCGGCTGTCGGGCTTCTTCACCGCGGCGATCAGGCCCTTGACGTCCTTGATGCCGGTGGACGGATGCACTTCCAGCACCAGCGGAAAGGCCGAGATCTGGATGACGGGCGCCAGGTCCTTCTGCGGGTCGAAGGGCATGCTCTTGTACAACGACGGGTTCACCGCCATCGGCCCGCTGGCCGCCAGCAGCAGCGTGTGGCCGTCGGCCGGCGCCTGCCTGGCGACCTCGGCGCTGCCGACGTTGCCGCCCGCGCCGGCCTTGTTCTCGATCACCACGGTGGCGCCCAGGCGAGCCTGCAGTTCGGGCTGCAGCGCGCGCGCCATCAGATCCGTCGGGCCGCCCGGCGGGTAGGGCACGACGAAGCGAATCACCTTGCTGGGCCAGGCGTCCTGCGCGTGCGCTGCCGTGGCGCCCGTCAGCGCGGTCAGCAGCAGCGCGGCGTGGATGAAGGTCTTGCGGTGCATCGTCGTCTCCTGCGATGGGGTGGTTCAGGCCGCGTCCATGCCGTTGGCCTGCTTGATCGCGGTGGTGCCAGGCGAGGCCAGAAAGGCCAGCAGCGCCCGCACGGCGTCGGGCTGGCGCGACGTGGTGGCCACGCCGCCTGAAAAAATGGTCGTGATCTGTATTGCATCGGGCAGCGGGCCGAGCACGTCGATGCCCGGCAGGTGCATCAGCTCGCTCAGCTGCTGAAAGCCCAGTTCCACCTCGCCCGTGGCGATCAGCGCGCCCACCGGCGTGCCAGGCGGCGGCGTCACCAGCTTGGCGTTGACCACATCCGCGATGCCCCAGCGCTCGAACAGGCGCGCCAGCGCCACGCCGCTGGGCCCGGTGGAATAGCCCAGCGTGCGCGCGGCCAGCACGGCGGCTTTCACCGCGTCCTCGCTGCCGATGTCGGGCCGCGCGGCGCCCGCGCGCACGGCCACCGCCACGCCCGAGCGCACCATGTCCACCCGACTGCCGGCCAGTACGTGGCCGCTGGCGATGAGTTTGTCGATGGCGTCCGAGCCCAGTGCCACCACGTCGAACGCCTCGCCCGCCGCCACGCGCCGGGCGGCGTCCACGCCGCCGACCGATTCGAGCGTCACCGGCTGATCAGGGTGCAGGCGCTGAAAGTCGGCCACCAGTTCGGTCAGCAGCGCTTTGGTGGCCATGGAGGAGATGACGGCGAGGGGGGCGGGGTTCATCGGGCTATTGCTTGGCATGGGTTTTTGCAAAAACTGGCTGCGCCGCTTTCTGGGCAAGCGCCGAAAGCTATCAAATAAATAGCGATCAGCAGCAGGCGGCAGCCCCATTGTGCCGCCGTCGGCGCCGGTGGGCGGGTGCGTGGCGCGGTGCTTGCGCATCGTCACACCCCAAACGGGGGCGAAGCGTGCAAAATGATGTGGAGACGTTTGGGTTCTGCACATCTTCTGGAGGAGAAAACCATGCCGACCGTTGCCGACATCCTGTCCAAGCATCAAGGCCGCCGCCTGGCGTCGCTGCCGCCCACGGCCACCGTGCGCGACGCGCTGCAACTAATGGCCGACCTCAACGTCGGCTCGGTGCTGATCATGCAGGGCGAGGCGCTGCTGGGCATCTTCACCGAGCGCGACTACGCCCGCAAGCTGGCGCTCAAGGGCCTCGCGTCCGCCAGCACGCCGCTGGCCAACGTCATGACCGCCAAGCTCTACGTCGTCAGCCCGCGTCAGACGGTCAAGGAATGCATGGGCATCATGAACCAGGCCAAGATCCGCCATCTGCCGGTCGTCAGCGACGGCGCCGTGGTGGGCCTGGTGTCGATTGGCGACGCGGTCTATGCCACCATGGCGCAGCAAGAGTTCCTGATCTCGCAATTGGGCAGCTACATCTCCGGCGACATGGGTTGACCCTCTGAGCCACCTGCGGCGCCATCGCCAGAGGGGGCAACGCGGGTGCTGGGGCAACCCCCAGCCACGGCGTTCGGGCATGGCCGGCTCGGCGGCCTTCTGATGCACCCAGGGGTGGGCAAAGGCAGATAATTCCGGCCATGTCCTGCCTTGTCCTCGGCATCGAATCGTCGTGCGACGAAACCGGCGTGGCGCTGGTGCGCACGCGCCCGGCCGGCGTGCCCGAATTGCTGGCCCACGCGCTGCACACGCAGGTGGCGATGCACGCCGACTACGGTGGCGTGGTGCCCGAACTGGCCAGCCGCGACCACATTCGCCGCGTCATTCCATTGGCCAATTCGGTGCTGGCGCAGGCAGGAAAAGGGCTGTCAGCTATTGATATGGTAGCGTTCACGCGCGGGCCCGGCCTGGCCGGGGCGCTGCTGGTGGGTGCGGGCGTGGCCTGCGCGCTGGCGGCGGCGCTGGGCAAGCCGGTGCTGGGCGTGCACCACCTCGAAGGGCATCTGCTGTCGCCCTTTCTCAGCGCCGACCCGCCCGAATTTCCATTCATCGCACTGCTGGTTAGCGGCGGGCACACGCAGCTGATGCGCGTCGACGGCGTGGGCCGCTACGCCTTGCTGGGCGAAACCATCGACGACGCGGCGGGGGAAGCCTTCGACAAGTCCGCCAAGCTGCTGGGCCTGGGCTACCCCGGCGGGCCGGCGCTGGCGCGGCTGGCCGAATTTGGCGACGACAGCGCCTACAAACTGCCGCGCCCGCTGCTGCACAGCGGCAACCTGGACTTTTCGTTTGCCGGCTTGAAAACCGCGGTGCTGACGCAGGCGCGCAAGTTCGAAGGCTCGCCCTGCGAGCAGCAGCGCGCCGACCTGGCGGCCAGCACGCAGGCGGCCATCGTCGAGGTGCTGGTCAAGAAGTCGCTGGCCGCGCTGCGGGCCACGGGGCTGAAGCGCATGGTGGTGGCCGGCGGCGTGGGCGCCAACCAGCGCCTGCGCGCGGCGCTGAACGCCGCCTGCGCCCCGCTGGGCGTGCGCGTGCACTATCCCGAGCTGTCGCTGTGCACCGACAACGGCGCCATGATCGCCATGGCCGCGGCGATGCGGGTGCAGGCCGGCGTCGAGACGCCGCAGCGGCAGTACGCCTTCGACGTCAAGCCGCGCTGGCCGCTGGATCAACTGGCGAGCGCAGCGCAGGGCACGTGATTCAGCCGGCCGCGGAGCAGGCCACGCGCGAACGCAGCGGCCGGGGTCTCCCCGGCCGCCAGCGTTTTCCCCTGGGGGAAGGCGCGTCAGCGCCTCAGGGGGATCAATTGATTTCCAGCGTGGTCGCGTTGCTTTGCGGCACGCGCTTGGCCAGCGTCAGCGTCAGCACGCCGTGTTCCAGCTTGGCGCTGCTGGCGGCGGCGTCCACGTCCTGATTGAATTCGTAGACCTTGGCGTACTGGCGCGGGGCGCCTTCCACGGTGTGGATTTTCACGGTCTGGCCTTCGATGGCGATGGCCAGTTGCTCGCGGCTGACGCCCGGCAGATCGACGCTGAGCGACCAGTGCTTGTCTTCTTCCTTGAACTGCGTGCCGGCGGTGCGGGCCGCGGTCAGCGCGTCGTTCAGAAAGCGGTCGAGCGAGCGCAGCGCCGGCGCATAGACCGAACGGCGACCCACGGGCGCGGAAGTGGCGGTGATGAACATGTCGAGTTCCTTTCAATCAAGTGGCGGGCCGGCTGGCCCCTCTTGTCACGGAAGCTGCTGGCGGCACAGCGCTTTTCAAGCGCCGTCGTGTTAAAAAAAGTGAGCATCCGGCCCTTGAAAACCGGGCCATCCGGCCTAAGGCGACGCTGAATAAGTCGCCGCGAGGGGCTTGTTCCGCGTTGCCCTGAGGCGCAAGCCATGCGTCAGGGTGCGCTGTCGTCCCGCGTTACCATCGCCCCCTTGTCTGAAAGCGGTCGAACCGGATGTTTTGTTTCGTCACACCGCGCCGCCTGTCGACGGCGCTGGCGCCGCTGGGGCTGGCGGCCTGCACCGGCCTGTCGCCGCAGCCCACGGCCCTGCTGGATTACCAACCCGAAACCTTCAGCGGCGGCGCGCACGTGCACCACTTTGCCGCGGCGCCATCGCGCACCTGTGAAGCGGCGCGGCGCGCGCTGTTGAGCCAGGGCTATGTGGTGCATGCGGCGCAGGCCGACCAGGTCTCGGGCCGCAAGTATTTCCAGCCCAACGCCGAGCACCACGTGCAACTGGAATTTCGCGTGGTGTGCGCCGCCGAGGCGGGCGATGGCGACGGCACGCTGGCCTTTGTCAGTGGCCTGCAGGACCAGTACGTGGTGCGCAAGGTCAAGGAGTCGGCCTCGCTGGGCGTGGGCGGCATCGGCTCGCTGTCGCTGCCGGTCGAAGGCGGCATGGACTCGATGGTCAAGATTGCCAGCGAGACCCTCAGCGACCAGGTGCTGTATCAGCGCTTCTTCGGCCTGGTGGGCGACTACCTGACCCGCACCGACGCGCCCGACGCGCCGGCGTCGTCCAGCATGCCAAGTTCAGCACCTGCTACCTGATTGGCGGCGCCAATACGGCGCATGACGCTATTTTTTTGATAGTTTTAGCGGTTTTTTTCAAGTTCCCGGAGTTTCATTCTCATGCATCACCCCCTTCATCGCCGCGCCGCCCTGGGGGCGTCGCTTGCCCTGCTGGGCGCTGGCCTGTCATGGGCCGCGCGGGCGCAGGCGCCGGCCGGTCAGCCCATCAAGCTGGGGCTGATCGAATCGCTGTCAGGCGCCTTTGCCAACGCCGGCGAAGCAGTGTGGCGCAACATTGCCTGGGCGGTGGAACGCGTCAACGCGCGCGGTGGCGTGCCCACGCGCCAGGGGCCGCGGCCGCTGCAGCTGCTGCGCTTTGACAACAAGGGCCAGGCCGAGGAGTCGCTGGCCATGCTGCGCTCGGCCATCGACGGCGGCGTGCAGTTTGTGCTGCAGGGCAATTCGTCGGCCGTGGCGGCGGCGCTGATCGACGCCATCAACAAGCACAACGAGCGCGAGCCGGACAAGCGGGTGCTGTTTCTCAACTATTCGGCGGTCGATCCCATCCTGACCAACGAGTTGTGCAGCTTCTGGCACTTTCGCTTCGACGCCCACGCCGACATGCGCATGACGGCGCTGATGCAGGTGATCAAGGACGACGCGCAACTGCGCAGCATCTACCTGATCGGGCAGGACTACAGCTTTGGCCAGGCCGTGCTGCGCGAGGCGCGGCGCCAGCTGGAGGCGAAGCGGCCCGACGTGGCCATCGGCGGCGACGAATTGCACCCCATCGGCCGCATCAAGGACTTTCTGCCCTACGCCAGCAAGATCAAGGCGTCGGGCGCGCAGGCCGTGCTGACCGGCAACTGGGGCAACGACCTGACGCTGCTGGTCAAGGCGGCGCGCGAGGCGGGCTTCGAAGGGCGCTTCTACACCTTCTACGGCAACGCGCTGGGCGCGCCGGCGGCCATTGGCGAAGCCGGCATCGGCAAGGTGGTGGCGGTGGCCGACTGGCTGCCCAACGCGCCGACGGCCGAAGGCGCGGCGTTCTACAAGTCGTTCCGCGAACGCTTTCCGAAGCCCCAGGAAGACTATGTGCACGTGCGCATGCAACTCATGGTCGAGGCGCTGGCGCAGGCCATCGAGCGTGCCGGCACCGCCGATCCGCTGGCCGTGGCGCGCGCGCTGGAATCGGCCGACGTGCGACTGGCCGGCCAGCGCGGGCGCATGCGCGCGGCCGACCACCAGTTTCAGCAGCCGCTGATGGTGGGCGTGATGGACCGTCAAGGCGCGCCTGGCGTGCCGTTTGATGTGGAAGGCTCGGGCTACGGCTTTCGCGTGGTGCGCCAGCTGGACGCCGAGCGCGCCGCCATGGCGCACACTTGCCGCATGACGCGGCCGTGACGCCGTCGCAAACTACAAAAAACGTAGCTTGAGCGCTTTGACAGATCAGCGCAAGCGGCCAATTTGACACTTAATCCTGGGTGGTCGCCGGCGGCGGCGCCAACTTGGGCTGCAGCGCGGGCGGCAAGCCGGGCTCGCCCGCCTGGCGGCCGCGAAACAGCGCCGCGCGCGCCAGCAGCACGGTGGTGATGGGCACCGTGATCGACAGCAGGATGATGATCAGCCACACGTGCAATTCGGGCCCTTTGGCCAGCGCCGAGAAGTAGACGATCGAGGCCAGCGTGACGCACCACGACGCCCCCACGAACACCAGCGCCGGCGGGTGCAGGCGCTGAAAGAAGGTCTTCAGCCGCACCGTGCCCCAGGCGGCGGCCAGCACGAACACGGCGCTGCCGAGCAGCAGCGCGGCGACGATGGCTTCGATCCAGAGGGGCAGGGGTTCGGGTGTCATGGCTTCTGTTTCATTCAATGACTTCCCCGCGCAGCAGGAACTTCGCCATCGCCGCCGAGCTGACGAAGCCGAACAGGGCGATCAGCAGCGCGGCCTCGAAGTACATGCTGCTGGTGGCGCGGATGCCGACCACCAGCGCAATCAGCATGCCGACGACGTAGATGACGTCGAGCGCCATCACCCGGTCCTGCGCCGAGGGCCCGCGCAGCATGCGCCACAGCATCAGCAGGATGGCCAGCCCGTACACCGTGAGGGTGAGGGTGATGGCGCCGGAAAGCAGGGGGCTCATGACTCGAAGATCTCCAGCAGCGGCTTTTCGTAGGTGCGCTTGTAGTGCTCGATGAAGGCCGCCTCGTCGGGGGCGTGCCACACGTGCAGCAGCAGCGCGCTGTGGTCGCGCGCCAGCTCGCACCACACGGTGCCGGGCACCACGGTGGTGATCATGGCGAGCGACGCCAGGGCCGTGGGGTCGCGCAGATCGAGCGGGATGCGGACGAAGCGGCTGTGCACCGGATCGTTGTGGTTGCGCAGCAGGGTCCAGAACACTTCAGCGCTGGACTTGAGCACGTCGCGGCCGACCACGGCAATCAGCCGCAGCACCGCCCACGGCCGGCGGATGCGCGGGCGCGCCGGGCGCAGCGGCGCCAGCAGTGCCGGTGCAGCCACGCCAAACAGCACGGCCAGGATGATCTGCCCGGCGCTGAACGAGCGGTTCAGCACCAGCCACATCACGATCAGCGCGGCCGTCAGCAGCGGCGCAGGCAGCAGGCGCTTTCTCATCGGCGCAAGCCTCCTTCGCCGGTGGCGTGGGGCGATGGCAGCGGCTTGGTGGACACCACGGTGCCGATGTATTCCTTGGGGTCGTGCAGGCCGCGCGCGGTGGCGTTGGCGTAGCGCAGCACGGCGTCGGCCTGCCACACCAGCACGCCGATCAGCCCCAGCAGCAGGGCGATGGGCAGCGTCTCGATGATGCGCAGGCGCGGCGTGGGGCGGTCGTGCGTGGCCCAGAAATAGCGCACGCCGGCGCGCGACATGGCGATGGTGGTCAGCAGCCCGCCCACCACCAGCAGCGCCAGCAGCCCCCAGGCCGCCAACGACACCGGCGCCTGCTCGCCAAAGCCGGCCGGGTTGAGCAGGGCCGACAGCATCACCACCTTGCCGACGAAACCGGCCATGGGCGGCAGCCCCGCAATGGTCAGCGCGCAGACGATGAAGGCCAGCCCCAGGAAGGCCATGGCGGCGGGAATGGCGCGGCCGAACAGCGCCTGTTCGTCGTCGTCCAGGTTGACGTCGCGCGTCGGCACCAGGTCAACCGGATAGGCAAAGGCGTCTTCGGGCTCGACTTCGCTGACGTACAGCGGGTGTTCCTCGACCTCGCGCGTGCGGTCGATCAGCTCGACCAGCAGGAAGAACGCGGCGACCGCCAGCGTGGAGCCCAGCGTGTAGTACAGCGCGCCGCCCGTCACCGCCGGCTGGCCAAAGCCCAGCGCCGCCAGCAGCGTGCCCGACGACACGATGGCGCAGAACGCCGCCGTGCGCCCCAGGTGCTGGGTGGCGATGACGCCAATGACGCCAAACGCCAGTGTGACCAGCCCGAGCCCGACCAGCACCGGCCCGCCGAACAGCGCCGACACGCCGGCGTCGGCCGGAAACAGCAGCGTCCACACGCGCAAGATGGCGTACACGCCCAGCTTGGTCATGATGGCGAACAGCGCCGCCACCGGCGCCGCGGCGCTCGAATACGCCATCGGCAGCCAGAAGTTGAGCGGCCACGCGGCCGCCTTGACCAAAAACGCGATGGCCAGGATGGCGGCGCCAGCGTGCAGCAGGCCGCGGTCGTCCTGGGCAATGGCGGGCACCATGATGGCCATGTCGGCGAAGTTGAGCGTGCCGGTCACGCCATAAAGAATGGCCACGCCGATCAGGAACATGCTCGACGCCATCAGGTTCATGGCGATGTAGTGCAGCCCCGAACGCACGCGCGCCCAGCCCGAGCCGTGCAGCAGCAGCCCGTACGAGGCCGTGAGCATGATCTCGAAGAACACGAACAGGTTGAACAGATCGGCCGTGAGAAACGCGCCGTACAGCCCCATCAACTGCAGCTGGAACAGCGGGTGAAAGTGCACCCCGGCCTTGTGCCAGCGCGCCGACGCGTACAGCACCCCGGCCAGCCCCAGCACGCTGGACAGCAGCACCATCATGGCCGACAGCCGGTCGACCACCAGCACGATGCCGTAGGGCACCGGCCAGTTGCCCGGCAGGTACACGCCCACCGCCTGCGGCCCGCCCAGCTGCTGCACCCAGTACACCAGCGCGACGGCAAGCCCTAAGCCCAGCACGCACGACAGCACGTTGATGACGGCCTTGAGCGGCCGGCGCGTGTCGCCCAGCAGCAGCATGGCGGCGGCCGTCACCATGGGCAGCAGCACCGGGGCCACGATCAGGTGCGGCATCGACGCTTCGATCAGGCGTGCGAGCGTCATGAACTGCGCCCCTCGTCGGTGGCGCCGGGCGGCGAGGCGGCGGCGCTGCCGATCGACACGTGGGCGGTGCCGTCGCCCGGCTCCTCGCCATCGACGTGGTCGGTATCGGACAGCCCGCGCGAGGCCAGCAGCACCACCAAAAACAGCGCCGAGGTGGCAAAGCCGATCACGATGGCGGTCAGCACCAGCGCTTGCGGCAGGGGGTCGGTGTAGTTTTCCAGATTGGGCAGCAAGCCGGGCTGCACGATGGGCTCGCGGTCGTGGAACAGGCTGCCCATGGCAAAGATGAACAGGTTGACGGCGTACGACAGCAGCGACAGGCCCATCAGCACCTGAAACGTGCGCGGCCGCAGCACCAGCCACACGCCCGAGCCGCCCAGGATGCCGATGGCGATGGCGAGGATGATTTCCATCAGTCCACCTCCCGCGGGCCGGTGGTGGCGGTGACCGTCTTCTCGGGCGCGCGCCGGTGGCCACGCACCGACTGGTGCGCCAGCGCCGTCAGGATCAGCAGCGTGGCGCCGACCACCACCGCGAACACGCCCAGGTCGAAGAACATGGCGCTGGCCACGTGGATCTCGCCCAGCACCGGCAGCGTCAGGTGCGCCGTGTGCGAGGTCAGGAAGGGGTAGCCGAACCCCAGCGACCCCAGCCCCGTGGCCACCGCGATCAGCAGGCCGACGCCGATCCAGCGGATGACCTTGAGATGCAGGTGCGCCTCGACCCAGTGCGTGCCGGCCACGATGTATTGCGTGAGGAAGGCGATGCTCACCACCAGCCCGGCCACGAAGCCGCCGCCGGGCAGGTTGTGGCCGCGCATGAAGAAGTACATGGCGATGACCACCGCCACCGGCAGCAGCAGCCGAACCAGCACCGCCGGCACCAGGGCGTAGCCCAGCGCCGTGTCCTGCGCGGTGCGCGGGTTGATCAGGTCGCTCACCAGATCGGGCGGCACGGCGCGCTGCTGCGGCGGCAGCACGGCCATCTCGCGCGGCGGGCGAAAGCGTCGCAGCAGCGCATACACCGTCAGGCCGACGATGCCCAGCACCGTGATCTCGCCCATGGTGTCGAACGCGCGGAAGTCGACCAGCATGACGTTGACCACGTTGGTGCCGCCGCCTTCGGGCACCGCGCGGTCGAGGAAGAAGGGCGAAATGCTCTGCGGCGCCGGCCGCGTCATCATGGCGTAGGCCAGCACGGCCATGCCGCCGCCGACCACCACCGACACGACCAAATCGCGCGCACGGCGCACCCGCACCCGCAGCGCCAGCCGGCCGGATTCGTACGGCACCCGCTTGGGCAGCCAGCGCAGGCCCAGCAAAAACAGCACCGTGGTCACCACTTCCACCGTCAGCTGCGTCAGCGCCAGGTCGGGCGCCGAGAACCACAGGAAGGTCATGCTCACCACCAGGCCCACCGCGCCCAGCAGGATCAGCGCCACCAGCCGGTGGAACTTGGCCTGGTTGGCCAGCGCCAGGGCGCAGATGCAGCCAAACACCCACAGCAGGGCGAATTCCAGGTTGCCCGGCACGCGCTCGCGGGGGCCCCAGCTCACGCCGCCGGGCCACAGCGCCGCCGTGCCGAAGGCGATGGCCGCCACCACCATCAGCAGCATCTGCGGCTGCAGCCGGTGCGTCGACAGCGCCCCCAGCGCCCAGCGGCTGGCGCGGTCCAGGCCGTACAGCGCGCTCTGGAACAGGCGCTGCCCGTCCAGCCGGTACAGCAGCGGCACGCGGCGAATGCGGCCGCTTTCCAGCCCGCCGCGCAGCAGCATGAACAGCGCGATGCCGCCGACCAGCGCGATCAGGCTCATGATCAGCGGCTTGTTGAAGCCATGCCAGATCGCCAGACTGAACTGCGGCATCGGCCCGCCCACCACGGGGCGCGCCGCCAGGTCCAGCGCCGGGCCGATGGACCATTGCGGGAAGATGCCGACGATCAGGCACAGCAGCACCAGCACCTCGATCGGCACGCGCATCCAGCGCACTGGCTCGTGCGGCTCAATCGGCAGATCGCGCGCGGGCGGGCCCAGGAACACGTCCACCGCAAAGCGCAGCGAATACACCACCGCAAAGATGCCCGCCACCGTGGCCGCCACCGGCAGGCCAAAGTCCAGCCACGGCATGGCGCTCAGGTCCACGGTTTCGGCGAAGAACATCTCCTTCGACAGAAAGCCGTTGAGCAGCGGCACGCCCGCCATGGCCGCGCTGGCCACGAAGGCCAGCGTGCCGGTGATCGGCATGGCGCGCCACAGCCCCGACAGCCGGCGCAGATCGCGCGTGCCGGTCTCGTGGTCGATAATGCCGGCGGCCATGAACAGCGACGCCTTGAAGGTCGCGTGGTTCATGATGTGGAACACCGCCGCCACCGCCGCCAGGTCGCGGTTCAGCCCCAGCAGCAGCGTGATCAGGCCCAGGTGGCTGATGGTCGAATACGCCAGCAGCCCCTTCAGGTCGGTCTGGAACATGGCGATGTACGCCCCCAGCACCAGCGTGATGACGCCCGCGCCACCGACCAGCCAGAACCAGGCCTCAGTGCCCGACAGCGCCGGCCACAGCCGCGCCAGCAAGAACACCCCCGCCTTCACCATGGTGGCCGAATGCAGATAGGCCGACACCGGCGTGGGCGCCGCCATGGCGCGCGGCAGCCAGAACTGGAACGGGAACTGCGCGCTTTTTGTGAGCGCCCCCAGCAGCACCAGCACCAGCATCGGCGTGTACAGCGGGTGGGCGCGGATGCGGTCGCCCGCGCCCAGGATCACATCCAGCTGGTAGCTGCCGGCGATGTGACCCAGCATCAGCATGCCCGCCAGCATGGCCAGGCCGCCGGCGCCCGTCACGGTGAGCGCCATGCGGGCGCCGCGCCGGGCGTCCTTGCGATGGTGCCAGTAGCCGATCAGCAGAAAGCTGAACAGGCTGGTCAGCTCCCAGAAAAACGCCAGCTGCACCACGTTGCCCGACAGCACCACGCCCAGCATGGCGCCCATGAAGGCCAGGAAGAACGAGAAAAAGCGCGGCACCGGGTCGTTCCGGCTCATGTAGTAGCGCGCGTACACCGCCACCAGCGTGCCGATGCCCGTCACCAGCATGGCGAACATCCAGGCAAAGCCGTCCATGCGCACGGCAAAGTTGATGCCGGCCGAAGGAATCCAGCGGTATTCCTCGCGCAGCACGTTGCCCGCCTGCAGGGTGGGGAACAGCAGCGCCACCCACACCAGCGCCGCCGCGCTGACCAGCGCCGCCCAGGCCGGCGCCGCCGTGCGCGCGTGCGTCGGCATCAGGGCGGCGACCAGGCTGCCGGCAAAGGGCAGCAGGAGCAGGTAGACGAGATCCATCAAGAAAGGCGAAGGGTCTGGCGGCGGGCACCCACGCGGCGGCGGGTGTTCGTCGAGGCGGAGTCAGCAAATGGGATTGAAAGACGACGCGGGCAGCCACGGGGGGCGCCGCTGACCGCCTGAATATACCAATCCCGCCGAAAACGCGTCTGGTCGGCGCCCATGAAGCGCCTACAGCTACAAAGATGGTAGCAAAAAATGCCGCCATGGTGGTGGCTCAGGGCGGTCAGGCGCGGCCCGGCGGCACAATCCGGCGCATGCGCATCCTGCTGGTGGAAGACGACACGATGATTGGCGAGGTGGTGCTCGACGCCCTGCGCGCCGAGCACCATGCCGTCGACTGGGTGAAGGACGGCGCCATGGCGCAGACCGCGCTGGCCACCACGCCTTACGACTTGCTGCTGCTCGATCTGGGCCTGCCGCGGCAGGATGGTTTGACGGTGCTGCGCTGGCTGCGCGCGCAAAGGCAGCGCCTGCCGGTGCTGATCGCCACCGCGCGCGACGCCGTCGCCGACCGCGTGGCGGGGCTGGACGCCGGCGCCGACGACTACATCGTCAAGCCCTACGACCTGGACGAACTGCTGGCCCGCATCCGCGCGCTGCTGCGCCGCGCCGACGGCCGCGCCGAGCCCGCCTATGAGTGGGGCGATGTGCGCATCGTGCCCGCCACGCGCGAAGTCACCCTGAAAGGCGAGCCGGTGCCCCTGTCGGCGCGCGAATGGGCCGTGTTGGAGCCGCTGCTGGCGCGCCCCGGCCGCGTGCTGTCGCGCCAGCAGCTGGAAGAAAAGCTGTATTCGTGGCGCGACGACGTCAGCAGCAACGCGGTGGAGGTTTACATCCATGGCGTGCGCAAGAAGCTGGGCGCGGGGCTGATTGAGAACCAGCGTGGCCTGGGTTATCGGGTGCCGTATGACTCCCCCCCTGAGTCGCCTGCGGCGCCTTCCCCCCGGGGGGACAACGCTGGCGCTCGGGGGGACCCCGAGCGCGGCGTTCGTGTGTGGCCTGCTCCGCGGCCACGGGACAGCATGCGTCATGGGGCGATTTTTGCTCATGAAATGGTAGCTGCTTGCGCTTGTCTGGCAAGCGGTGGAGGGCGAAAACACTTGAAAAATCCATTCATGGGCACAGCCTTGCCTGGCTTTCGCACCAAGCCACGCCATTTCAACGAAACCCTGTCTCCCTCTGGCAGAGGGCAGGGGTGAGGGCCGACGGCGCACCATGAACACCGAGCGGCTGCCATCCCCCGCGCCCTCGCTGCGCCGGCAGCTCACCGGCGCGCTGCTGGCTGCCGTGCTGGCCTTTGCCGCGCTGCAGGCCGCCGTCACCTACCGCACCGCGCGCGCCGAGACCGAAGCGCTGTTCGACGCCCAGATGCAGCGCATCGCCCTCACGCTGTCGGGCCGGCTGGGCGAGGGCGGTCTGGGCGACGACGACACGCCCGCCGGCGACGAGCCGGCCGCGCGCGAGATGATCATCCAGGTCTGGCGCGCCGACGGTCTGATGCTGTACCGCAGTCCGCACGGCCGGCTGCTGCAGCCGCAGGCCGTCATCGGCTTCTCTGACGTCAATGCGGGCGGCGAGCGCTACCGCGTCTACGCCCTGCGCACCGCCACCCAGGTGGTGCAGGTGGCTCAGCAGACCGCCGCGCGCGGCCGCATGGCGGGCCAGCTGGCGCTGCGCGCCGTGCTGCCCGTGGCGCTGCTGGCCCCGGTGCTGATGCTGATCGTGTGGTGGGTCATCGGCCGCGCCCTCGGCCCCATCGAACGCGCCCGCCGCCAGGTGGCCGCGCGCCGGCCCGACGATCTGTCGCCCCTGCCCACCGCCGGCCTGCCGGCCGAAGTGCGGCCGCTGGTCGACGAGATGAACGGCCTGCTGACGCGCCTGTCCGCCGCGTGGGACGCACTGACCCACTTCACCGCCGACGCCGCGCACGAGTTGCGCTCACCCCTGGCCGCGCTGCGCCTGCAGGTGCAAGGCCTGCAGCGCGCCGACACGCCCGCCGCGCGCCAGACCGCCGAAAGCCGCCTGCTGGCCGGCATCGACCGCGCGACCCGGCTGGTCGAGCAACTGCTGGCCCTGGCCCGCCAGGAAGGCGCCGCGCGCGACGCGCCCCTGATGGACGTCGACCTGGCCGCGCTGGCCCACGCCGCCGTGGCCGAAGCTGCCCCCGAAGCCGCGCGAGGCGGCATCAACCTAACCGTGGACGCCCCCGCCACCGCGCTGGTGCCCGGCCAACCCGACGCCCTGGCCGTGCTGCTTCGCAACCTGCTCGACAACGCCCTGCGCCACACGCCCGAAGGTGGCCACGTGCGCGTCAACGTCGAACCCGCGCAGGCGGGGCAGGGCGCGCGCCTGTCGGTCGAAGACAGCGGCCCCGGCATCGCCCCCGAAGACCGCGCCCGCGTGCTCGACCGCTTCTACCGCGCTCCCGGGGCGCCGGGGCATGGCAGCGGGCTGGGGTTGGCCATTGCGCGCGCAGTGGCGGAGCGGCATGGGCGGTGATTAAAGTGAGGGAGTCGGCTGAGTTGGGCGGGGCACGGGTGGGGGTGGCGTTTCCGTCCGGCTGACTTGGACATTGGCGATTTGCTCCGATTGCCATGCCTCGCTTTTCATGTGGATATAGCCTAAGTCTTCTGCCTTCGACGCCAAGATAGGGGTAAACCATTGCCGTTAAAGCTGCGACGGCGCATTGTAGATGGTTACACTGGTGAGGGTATGTTTGAGGCTTGAGCTGTGGTACTCACTTCATTATCAACCACAAGGAAAAACAATGTCTTTGACGATCCTGTTTATCGGCGCCCTTCATGCAATCCCTTCCTTGATTGGGGCTTTCATGAATTCGAGACTTGCAATCATTGTCGGAGCAATGATTGGTGCAGTAATTGCTTTTGCCTTCGGATCTGGGAGATATGTAATATTTGATTTAGTAGGGGTTGGTATCGGGACCTACGTGGCGTTTCAGATGGTGCGAGGCAAGTGATATGAGCTGGTTCAAGAACACAATAAGGACAGTATCTTGGACATGGGGAGCTTCGACGGAAGCAGTAGCATTTACTGCTGAAGCTGCCCATGAAGTCGCCTTGGTAGTACAGGACGTAGCAGACGTACTAAACGAGGTGGCAACTGAAGCAGAAGAGGCATCTGCAAGATGGCTTCAAGAAACACGAATCAGGGGCGCTAAAGAAAAGTTAGCACTAGGAAAAGAATTAAAGAAGCTTGAAGAACAATTCAACTCAAATGAAAAAGGAAAATCATGAAACACGCAGCAGTATTGAGTTTGTTGGTTTTGGGAATAGTTGGTTGTGCGAGTCAACCTAAACCAGAACTCACTCCTGAAGAATATAGCCAAACAGCGCAGCAAAGTAACTTACTAGAAGAATGTATTGCCAGTGGACATATATCATCAGAAACAGGTGGCCGTGGTATCCGTTATATGCAGAACTATTTGCGGACTAAAACTTACAGCGCGTCTGTATTAGAAGCCGAACGAACATTCTGGAAAAAAAGACCAATCGAAGCGACTGGAAGAACATGTAATTTCTTAGGCGCAAAGATAAATCAGATAAAGGACGAACCAGCTTATGTTCAGCCTACATATAATCCAGAAATTACTAGAAATCGTCAAACCTTCTGCAATAAGATAGGTTCTCAAGTATTCTGTAGTTCATTCTAAAGTTCAATCAAGGGAGTTGTATATGAATTACTCGTTTATGCCGTTTGGTAACCCCACAGGTTATTCTAATAATGGGATGAATACGGGGTAGGCATGAATTGGGATGTGCTCTCCCTTGTTGATCCAACTGCTAATTTACCTTCCAATAATATTTGGGGACTAGCCCCAAGCACTACTGGTACAGGTGGCTATCAAACCAGATTTCTTCTCTAAAGAAGCATTATTGGGAGATGGCACTACACCTGGTTGGGGTAGCCTAGCCTTAGGTGGTGCCAACTCCTTTGGCAATATGTTCATGGGCATGAAGCAATATGGCCTTGCGAAAGATACCTTTGAACAAAACAAGAAGCAGTTCCAATTGAATTACGATGCTCAGAAGAGCATGACCAATTCGCAATTGGCTGATTGTCAACGTTCGCGTAACGGCGAGGTACGACTTCAACGCCGGCGTGTCGCCGTCCTAAGCCCCGCCTAACTCTCGCCCCCCAAATTCCTCTTCATGCCGCCCCTTTGGGCGGTCCCCAAGGAAAGGATGCGAGAGATGAACACCCCTGTGCAATGGACTTCGAGGAAGCTGGTGGCGGCGTTGGTGGCCGCTGGCGTGTTGGGCGGCGTGGGTGCGACCGCAGTGCGGCAGGTGCCTTTGACGCAGGCGCTGGCACAGGCGCAGCAGCCTGCGCTGCTGGCGCAGCCGCAGCAGCCTGCGCTGGTGGCCGCTGCTGCGCCATCGGCGGCGCCCGCGCTGCCGCGGCGCCGGACATCAGCGCCATGACCACCGAGTACGGTACAGGCATCTTGCACGCTGACCACGCCGCGCGCTACATCCTCTAAAGGGTCTGCAGCAAGCCGGCAACCACGCCGGAATCATCTGTGCTGGACGACTTTCCCCCGCAGCGGACGCGCCCGGCCATGGTCGCGGCCTGGCACTGACCAGCTTGCGGGCGATGGCAAAGCGGCACCGGGAAGGCCAGACACGTCACCTGGCACGAGGTTGCATCGCGGCTTGCGTGACCTTTGCTTCCGTGGCGGATGACGGCAATTGATTAGCAGCGCAGCAGAGTCGGGGTCCCCGATTATTGCGAGCCCGATCGATTCAAGCGACGCAACACACCTGTCGCACCGCGTGCATCACCTTACTTGTCGAGCCTGGTGATTTCGGCGCGGAACTCGGCCAGCATCTTGGCGGGATCGGACAGACCGCTGGCTTTTGCTTGCTCGATCCACCTTTGCTCCAGCGGTGCGAGCTTGGCCTTCAGCTCCGCGGTCAACTTGGCGTCCGCGGGTCTCAAGGCGACTTGGGCCACTTGCATGTAGGCCATACCCTTTCGGTCCGCATCGTCCCAGGCCCGTCCGAACGAGCGGGCGATGGCCTCGCCGCTGACCTGGTCGATGACCTTGCGATCTTCGGGGCTGAGCTTGTTGTAGCGGTCCTGGTTCATCATGAAGACGAAGCTGGTGTTGTACAGGCCACCGGAAAATGTCGTGCCGTAGCGCACGATCTTGTCGATCTTGAAGGCCTCGATCGATTCGGCCGGAAACAGCACGCCTTCGACGGCGCCGGTCTTGAGCAACTCAGCGATTTCACTGGATGGCTTGAGCACACCCTGGATTCCCATTGTCTTGGCCAGTTCCGACGCCATGCCGCCGCCTATCCTCATGGGCACGCCCTGAACGTCCGCCAGTGTGACGAACGGCTTCTTGCTGGTGTAAACGCCGCCTGGCCCGTGCGTGAACAGTGACAGGATCTTGACGCCCTGGTGCTCTGCCGCAAACTGGGGATAGCGGTTGTTCATGCGCTGATAGGCCACCGAAATGGCCTCGGCGTGGTTGCCGAGAACTGGCAACTCGGCCATCTGCGTCATCACGAATCGGCCCGGGGTGTAGCCGTGCACGGTGAAGGAGACATCCAACTCGCCGGAAGCCACGGCCTCCAACGTCTGGGGCGGTGGCACAGGGGCTTTGTCGAGGATATTGCAGCGGATGCGGCCGTTACTGACTACCGCAACGGATTCGCACCATTTGGCTTGCGTTTTGGACAATGCGTGGGTGCGGGGGACCCAGGTTGACACTTTGAGGATGATCTGCGCGGCCGCGCTGCTGGAGATGGCTGCCAAGAGCAGGGCGCTCATCAGATTACGGGCTCGTTTCATATGTCGTGGTTTCTGTCTAGACCCATGTACCCGTCCGAATGTAACCGCATCGTTGCAAGTGAGGCGAATGGGTGGAGTCCGAGACACCACGTCCAGGAACCGCTGGAAAGGATGCGAGAGAAGAACGCCCCTCTGCCATGGACTTTGAAGACGGTGGTGGCGGTGCTGGTGGCCGCTGGCGGGAGGTGCGGCAGATGCAAGGCGGCGTTGGGTGGGGACGCTGACGACAGCGGCCCGGACGCGCAACGGGGCGGGGCGCCCGATCCGCGGATGCAGAACGTTCTGCGCCGCTTCGGCATGCTGCCCGGCATGTTCGTGCGCGGGGCCAGCGCGGCGGCGGTGCGCCGCAGATTTCGCTCGGGCAGGGTTCGAGCTTGATCGTTAATTCAGTGGGCTGACGAAAATCTGGCCCGAAAACGCCTGCAGCGCAGGCTGAGTCAGCGGATAAAGCTATGAAAAAGAGAGCTAATCGGCCTCAGTTGGCGTAGCCCAGGCAGGCGCCTGAATTGGGCCGGCCGCGGCATTCGCGGCGCAGGCGGGCGTCCTCGCTTTTCTGGCGCTGCGCGCCGGTCTGACCATCGGCGTACGTCACCTGAGGCGCGGATTTCTGGCGCGCGCCGCGCTTGGACTTGGCATCGGCGGGCAGGGCGGCGACCGCCAGGCACACCGCGCAGGCCGAAGCAATAAACCAACGGGGAAGGGTGGACGGCATGACGAGGCTCCAGTGCTTGGGGTGGGCGCGGCTCGTCACCGATTGTGCGATGCTCGCGGGTTGCGCTATTAGATGAGTTGCCATGCCATGCGTCAAGCCGTTCTAGACCTGGAGGAATCCAAAATCCGCGAAGTGGCCAACGCCGGCCTGGGCGTGGCTGACGTGCTGCCGTTCTGGTTTGGCGAAAGCGACGAAGTCACGCCCGAGGCCATTCGCGCCGCCGGCGTGGCGTCGCTGCAGGCGGGTGAGACCTTTTATTCGCACAACCTGGGCCTGCCGGAATTGCGCCAGGCCGTGTCGGCCTACGCCAGCCGGCTGCACGGCGACGTGGCGGTGGACCGCATCGCCATCACTTCGGGCGGCGTCAATGCGCTGATGGTGGCGATGCAGGCGCTGATCGACGCGGGCGACGACGTGGTGGCCGTCACGCCCGTGTGGCCCAACCTGACGGCGCAGCCGCGCATTCTGGGCGCGCGCCTGCGCACCGTGGCCCTGTCGGCCGACGCGCAGGGCGCCTGGCAGATCGACCTGCCGGCGCTGCTGGCGGCCATCACGCCCGCCACGCGGCTGCTGGTGGTGAATTCGCCCAAAAACCCCACCGGCTGGACGCTGTCGCGCGCCGAGCAGCAGGCCATTCTGGACCGCTGCCGCGCCACCGGCACCTGGATCCTGTCGGACGAGGTGTACGAGCGCCTGTATTACCGCGGCGACACCGCCAGCGGCGCGGCGCCCAGCTTTCTGGACATCGCGCGCCCCGACGACCGGCTGGTGGTGGTGCAGAGCTTTTCCAAGGCCTTTTTGATGACCGGCTGGCGCCTGGGCTACCTAGTGATGCCGCCCGAAATGACGCCGCACATTGGCAAGCTGCTCGAATTCAACACGTCGTGCGCGCCAGTCTTCGTGCAGCGCGCCGCGTTGGTGGCGCTGGCCGAGACCGAGGCGATCACCCCGCGCATCGTGGCCCACCTGAAGGGCTGCCGCGACACGCTGGTGCCGCTGCTGCAGGCCCTGCCCGGCGTGCAGGCGGGCAGCGCGCCGGGCGGCATGTACGTTTTTCTGCGCGTGGCGGGGCAGGGCGATTCGCTGGCGCTGGCCAAGCGGCTGGTGGCCGAGGCCCGCATCGGCCTGGCGCCGGGCATCGCCTTCGCGCCCGAGGCCGAAGGCTGGCTGCGCTGGTGCTTTGCGTCGAAGGACGTGAACCGGCTGGCGCAAGGGGTGGAGCGACTGGCGGCCTGGCTGCGGCGGTGAGGGCGCGCGGTGGCCCCAATCGGGCGGCCGCCTGATACAATCCACAGGTTTTGCATTTCGCAGAACGCACGTGGCATGCAGTTCCGGCGCGCCTCGCAAGTCAAATCATATGGAACAAGGAAAATCGAGATGATCTCCAAAGAGAACAAGGCCGCCGTGGTCAAGGACAACGCGCGCGGCGCCGCCGACACCGGCAGCCCCGAAGTGCAGGTTGCCATCCTGACCGCTCGCATCAACGAGCTGACCCCCCACTTCAAGCAGCACGCCAAGGACCACCACGGTCGCCGCGGCCTGTTGCGCATGGTCAGCCGCCGCCGCAAGCTGCTGGACTACCTGAAGTCCAAGGACGCCGACCGCTACGTGGCCCTGATCCAGAAGCTGGGTCTGCGCAAGTAAGCCCATGCCGACGAAAAACGCCTGAAGCCCTGTGGCGGCTCAGGCGTTTTTGTCTTTTTCAACCCCGGAGAAACGCGCGTTCAGAAGCTGAAGCTGTGTCATTCCACAACCTCTAGTGTCCTGAATTGCAAATTCGTTGAATGAATCGGCCGACAATCACCGCCATGCGGCGTTGCAAAGCCTCGCGATACCACGCGGTATCGCTGCGTTTTGCGCCTTGCCTGACGGCGATTTCGACCGATTCATTTCTTCAACGAACTTGCAACCCAGAACACTAGCGACCCGTGCGGCCGGGTTCTGGAATGGCATCGTGTTCTGAATGAAAAGCGGCTCCAGCGCAATCCAGTATTGCGCAAGAAGCTATCCAAAAAGGAGCAAACATGAGCATGTTCAACAAGGTCACCAAGTCCTTCCAGTGGGCGACAAGACGGTCGTCATGGAAACCGGTGAAATCGCCCGCCAGGCCACCGGCGCCGTGCTGGTCGACATCGACGGCACCGTCGTCCTGGCCACCGTGGCCGCCAGCAAGACGGCCAAGCCGGGGCAAGACTTCTTCCCGCTCACCGTCGACTACATCGAGAAAACCTACGCCGCCGGCAAGATCCCCGGCAGCTTCTTCAAGCGCGAAGCCAAACCCAGCGAGCTGGAAACGCTGACCAGCCGCCTGATCGACCGCCCGATCCGCCCGCTGTTTCCCGATGGCTTCTTCAACGAAGTGCACGTGGTCATCCACACTCTGTCGCTCAACCCCGAGGTCGACGCCGACATCGCCGCCATGATCGGCGTGAGCGCGGCGCTGTCGATCAGCGGCATTCCGTTCAACGGCCCCATCGGCGCGGCGCGCGTGGGCTATGTCAACGGCGAATACGTGCTGAACCCCGGCCCGTCGGCGCGCAAGAACAGTGCGTTGGACCTGGTCGTCGCCGGCACCGAATCCGCCGTGCTGATGGTCGAATCCGAAGCAAACCAGCTGACCGAAGACGTGATGCTGGGCGCCGTGGTGTTTGGCCACGACCAGGGCAAGCTCGCCATCAACGCCATCCACGAACTGGTGCGCGAAGCCGGCAAGCCGCTGTGGGCCGACAACGGCACCTGGGCGCCCGAAGTCAAGGACGAAAGCTTCATTGGCAAGGTCGGCGCGCTGGCCGAACCCAAGCTGCGCGCGGCCTATCAAATCCGCAGCAAGCAGGCCCGCACGCAGGCGCTGCGCGAAGCCACCGCGGCCGTCAAGCAGTCGCTGACCGAAGAAGCCGTGGCGTTCGACCCGGTCAAGCTCGACAACCTGCTGTTCGAGATCGAAGCGCGCATCGTGCGCGGCCAGATCCTGGCCGGCGAGCCGCGCATCGACGGCCGCGACACGCGCACCGTGCGCCCCATCGAAATCCGCAACAGCGTGCTGCCGCGCACCCACGGCTCGGCGCTGTTCACGCGCGGCGAGACGCAGGCGCTGGTCGTCACCACGCTGGGCACCGACCGCGACGCGCAGCGCATCGACGCGCTGGCCGGCGAGTTCGAGGACCACTTCCTGTTCCACTACAACATGCCTCCGTTCGCCACCGGCGAAGTGGGCCGCATGGGCAGCACCAAGCGCCGCGAAGTCGGCCACGGCCGCCTGGCCAAGCGCGCGCTGATCCCGCTGCTGCCGGGGCGCGACGAGTTCCCGTACACCATCCGCGTGGTGTCTGAAATCACCGAATCCAACGGCTCCAGCTCGATGGCCTCGGTCTGCGGCGGTTGCCTGTCGATGATGGACGCCGGCGTGCCGATGAAGGCGCACGTGGCGGGCATCGCCATGGGCCTGATCAAGGAAGGCAATCGCTTTGCCGTGCTGACCGACATCCTGGGCGACGAAGATCACCTGGGCGACATGGACTTCAAGGTGGCCGGCACGACCAACGGCATCACCGCGCTGCAGATGGACATCAAGATCCAGGGCATCACCAAGGAAATCATGCAGGTCGCCCTGGCGCAGGCCAAGGAAGCGCGCCTGCACATCCTGGGCAAGATGCAGGAAGCGATGGGTGAAGCCAAGGCCGAGATCTCGTCGTGGGCGCCCAAGCTCTACACGATGAAGATCAACCCCGAGAAGATCCGCGACGTGATCGGCAAGGGCGGCGCCACCATCCGCATGCTGACGGAAGAAACCGGCACCACCATCGACATCGGCGAAGACGGCACCATCACCATCGCCAGCAACGACGCCGCCAAGGCCGACGACGCCAAGCGCCGCATCGAGGCCATCACGGCCGAAGCCGAGATCGGCAAGGTCTACGAAGGCCCGATCACCAAGCTGCTCGAATTTGGCGCGCTGGTCAACATCCTGCCCGGCAAGGACGGCCTGCTGCACATCAGCCAGATCGCGCACGAGCGCGTCGAGAAGGTCAGCGACTACCTGCAAGAGGGCCAGGTGGTCAAGGTCAAGGTGCTCGAGACCGACGACAAGGGCCGCATCAAGCTGTCGATGAAGGCGCTGCTGGACCGCCCCGAAGGCATGGAAGACCGCCCGCCGCGTGAATACCGCGAGCGTGGCGACCGTCCGCCACGCGGCGACCGTGGCGACCGTGGTGATCGCGGCCCTCGTGAAGACCGCGGCGACCGCGGCCCGCGCGAAGACCGTGGCGACCGCCCGCCGCGCGCCGAGCGCGAAGAGCGCCCCGTGCCGGCCGAAAGCGCCCACGGTGGCGACCAGCAACAGCAGTAAGGGCAGATTGCTTTTGTTTTGATAGCTGAATGCGCTTGCCCAGCAAGCGCCAGAGCCTGATTCGACATGAAGTGCATCGAGATCCGTGAATACGGCGCGCCCGAAGTGCTGGTGCCCGCCGAGCGTCCGATCCCCGTGGCCGGCGCGGGCGAAGTGCTCATCCGCGTCAGCACGTCGGGCGTCAACCGCCCCGACGTGCTGCAGCGCACCGGCAACTATCCCGTGCCGCCCGGCGCGTCGGACCTGCCGGGGCTGGAAGTCGCAGGCGTCATCGAATCGGGTGACGCCGCGGCGCTGGCGGCGGCTTCGTTGAAGGTCGGCGACCGTGTGTGTGCGCTGGTGGCCGGCGGCGGCTATGCCGAGTACTGCGTGGCCCCGGTCGCGCAGTGCCTGCCGGTGCCGCGCGGGCTGAGCGATGTCGAGGCAGCGTCGCTGCCCGAGACGTTCTTCACCGTGTGGAGCAACGTGTTCGACCGCGGCCGCCTGCAGCCGGGTGAAACCCTGCTGGTGCAGGGCGGCACCAGCGGCATCGGCGTGACGGCGATCCAGATGGCGCGCGCCGCTGGCGCCACCGTCATCGTCACCGCGGGTTCGGACGAAAAATGTGCCGCAGCGCTGGCGCTGGGCGCGCATCATGCTATCAATTACAAAGCAACCGACTTTGCCGACGAGGCGCGCAAGCTGACCGACGGCAAGGGCGTCGACGTCATCCTGGACATGGTGGCGGGTGACTACGTCAAGCGCGAGGTCGAATGCCTGGCCGAGGACGGGCGCCTGGTGATCATCGCCGTGCAGGGGGGCGTGCAATCGGGCTTCAACGCCGGGCTGGTGCTGCGCCGGCGCCTGACCATCACCGGCAGCACGCTGCGGCCGCGTCCGGTGGCGTTCAAGGGCGCCATCGCGCAGGCGCTGCGGGCGCGGGTGTGGCCGTGGCTCGAGGACGGCACCGTCCGTCCGGTGATCCACAGCGTTTTCGCGGCTGCCGACGCGGGCGATGGCCTGCCGAGCGGCGCCGCGCGCGCCCATGCGCTGATGCAGAGCAACCAGCACATCGGCAAGATCGTGCTGACGTGGGGTTGAAGAAGTGAAGCACCCCCTGAGTCGTTTCGCGCCTTCATTCGCAAGGGAGGCAGCGCCCGTGGCCGGTACAAGCCCGGCTACGGCGTTCGCTGAGCTGGTCTGCTGGGCGGCCATTCGACTCCGTGGGTCTGATGCACTGCGGGCCTTGCGTGGCCCGATGGAGCCTTTGAAATGAGCAAGAGAAAACAACTCATCGCCGGCAACTGGAAGATGAACGGCTCGCTGGCCGCCAACGAGGCGCTGGTGGGCGAATTGCTGGCCGGCGTTGGCCAGCCGGCGTGCGATGTGGTGGTGTGCCCGCCCGGCGTCTACCTGGGGCAGCTGCAGCGGCTGCTGACCGGCTCGCCCATCGAGCTGGGCGCGCAAAACGTGTCGACGCACGACAACGGCGCCTTCACAGGCGATGTGTCGGCCGACATGCTGAAGGATTTCGGCGTTCGCTATGCCATCGTCGGCCACAGCGAACGTCGCCAGCACCAGGCTGAAAGCGACGTGCACGTGGCCATCAAGGCCAAGCGCGCGCTGGCGGCGGGCATCACGCCCATCGTGTGCGTGGGCGAAACGCTGCGCGAGCGCGAGGAGGGCATGACGGACTTCATCGTCAAGCGCCAGCTGGCGGCGGTGATCCACCTCAACGGCCATTGCGTGAGCGAGATCGTGGTCGCGTACGAGCCCGTGTGGGCCATTGGCACCGGCAAGACGGCGACGCCCGAGCAGGCGCAAGCGGTGCATGCGGTGCTGCGCGCGCAGCTCAAGGCCGCCACCGAACACGCCGACCGCGTGCGTATCCTGTACGGCGGCAGCATGAACGCCGCCAACGCGGCCGAGCTGCTGGCGCAGCCCGACATCGACGGCGGCCTGATCGGCGGCGCCGCGCTCAAGTCGGCGGATTTCCTGAAGATTGTGTCCGCAGCGCAGTGATGGCGCGCGGATGGTGCTATTGAATCTGGAGTAAACAAGAATGAATGTCGTCCTGAACCTGGTGCTGGTGGTGCAGATCCTGTCCGCGCTGGCGATGATTGGCCTGATCTTGGTGCAACACGGCAAGGGCGCCGACATGGGCACCGCCTTCGGCAGCGGCGCGTCGGGCAGTCTGTTCGGTGCGTCGGGCAGCGCCAACTTCCTGTCGCGCACCACGGCCGCGCTGGCGACGGTGTTTTTCGTCTGCACGCTGGCGCTGGCGTACTTCGGCTTCAGCGTGCGCAGCGCACCGGCCACTGGCGGCAGCGTGTTGGACCGCGCACCTGCCGCCGCGGCATCGGCTGCCGCGCCGGCTTCGGCCAGTGCCGCCGGTGCGATCCCGGCGGGGCCTTCGGGCGTGCCCGCGACGGCGGCTTCGGGTGCGGTGCCGGCGCCCGCGGTGGGCGCTTCAGGCGCCGGCCAGATTCCTACCAAGTAAGCACGGCGTCAGACCGCCGGGAAAACCGTTCCTCCCTCTAGAAAGGGTGGTTTTTCCGGGTAAACTCCTAGCTGTTTCGGCAGTTGCGCCGCGTGTGCATTTGTACACGCGGCCGCCGAACAAAAATAAGCCGTCGTGGTGAAATTGGTAGACACGCTATCTTGAGGGGGTAGTGGCGAAAGCTGTGCGAGTTCGAGTCTCGCCGACGGCACCACAAATACACACGCCGGGTGGCGCGCCACACCGGCCCTGAGAACGAAGACGCTCGATGAATCTGGCCCAGTACCTTCCCGTTCTGCTCTTCATCCTGGTGGGCCTGGCTGTCGGGGCGGTCTGCCTGGGCATGGGGCAGCTGCTCATGCCGCACAAGGCCGACGCGGCCAAGAACTCGCCCTACGAATGCGGCTTTGAAGCCTTCGAGGACGCGCGCATGAAGTTCGACGTGCGCTATTACCTCGTGGCGATCCTGTTCATCCTGTTCGACCTCGAAATCGCTTTCCTGTTCCCGTGGGCCGTGGCGCTCAAGGAGGTGGGAGTGGCTGGTTTCGTCGCGGTGCTCATCTTCCTCACCATTCTCGTGGTGGGCTTCGTCTACGAATGGAAGAAGGGCGCGCTTGACTGGGAGTGATCCCCGTTGCACCGGTGCACCGCGTCAGGAATTTTTCACATGAACGATCAACTTCAGCAAAAAGGCTTTCTGCTTACCGGGGTCGATGCCGCGGTGAACTGGGCCAAGACGGGCTCGCTGTGGCCGGTGACTTTCGGGCTGGCCTGCTGTGCCGTCGAGATGATGCACGCCGCCGCCGCGCGCTACGACATCGGGCGCTTCGGCGCCGAGGTGTTCCGCGCCAGCCCGCGCCAGTCCGACCTGATGATCGTGGCCGGCACGTTGTGCAACAAGATGGCGCCGGCCTTGCGCAAGGTGTATGACCAGATGGCCGAACCGCGCTGGGTGATCTCGATGGGCTCGTGCGCCAACGGCGGCGGCTATTACCACTACAGCTATTCGGTGGTGCGCGGCTGTGATCGCATCGTGCCGGTCGACGTATATGTGCCCGGTTGCCCGCCCACGGCCGAAGCGCTGCTGTACGGCATCATCCAGCTGCAGCAGAAGGTGCGGCGCACCAACACCATCGCGCGGGTCTGAACATGGGCGACATTGCAATTTCCGCCGACGTCCTGAAGGACACCCTGGCCGCCGCGCTGGGCGACAAGGCGCAGCACATTTCCGTCGCGCTGGGCGAAGTCACCGTGACCGTGTCGCCAGACCAGTACATGGCCGCCATGCAACTGTTGCGCGACGCACCGGGCTGCCGCTTCGAACAGCTGATCGATCTGTGCGGCGTCGACTACTCCACCTACGGCGATGGCCGCTGGGAAGGCGCGCGCTACGCCGTGGTGTCGCACCTGCTGTCGGTCAGCCTGAACCAGCGCGTGCGCGTGCGCGTGTTCTGCGCCGACGACGAATTCCCGGTGGTGGCTTCGGTCAACCCGATTTGGAATGCCGCCAACTGGTATGAGCGCGAAGCGTTCGATCTGTACGGCATCATGTTCGAAGGTCACGCCGACCTGCGCCGCATCCTGACCGACTACGGCTTCATTGGCCACCCCTTCCGCAAGGACTTCCCGCTGTCGGGCCACGTCGAAATGCGTTACGACGCCGAGCGCGCGCGCGTGGTGTACGAGCCCGTGTCGATCGAGCCGCGTGAAGTCACGCCCCGCGTGATCCGTGAAGACAACTACGGGGGGCTGCACTGAGCGCGCGTGTGCGTCGTTCATCTTTGACCCATGGCTGAGATCAAGAACTACACCCTGAACTTCGGGCCCCAGCACCCTGCCGCCCACGGCGTGCTGCGTCTGGTGCTCGAACTCGACGGCGAGGTCGTGCAGCGTGCCGACCCGCACATCGGGCTGCTGCACCGCGCCACCGAGAAGCTGGCCGAGCACAAGACCTTCATCCAGTCGCTGCCCTACATGGACCGTCTCGACTACGTGTCCATGATGTGCAACGAGCACGCCTACTGCCTGGCCATCGAAAAACTGCTGGGCATCGAGGTGCCGATCCGCGCGCAGTACATCCGCGTGATGTTCTCCGAAATCACGCGCGTGATGAACCACCTGATGTGGCTGGGCTCGCACGGCAACGACTGCGGTTCGTCCACCATCCTGATCTACACCTTCCGCGAGCGCGAGGACCTGTTCGACATCTACGAAGCGGTGTCGGGCGCGCGCATGCACGCGGCGTACTTCCGTCCGGGCGGCGTCTACCGCGACCTGCCGGACAGCATGCCCAAGTACACGGTCAGCAAGATCCGCAACGCCAAGGCGATGGAGCAGCTGAACCAGAACCGCCAGGGCTCGCTGCTCGACTTCATCGAGGACTTCACGCGGCGCTTCCCCAAGTGCATCGACGAATACGAGACGCTGCTCACCGACAACCGCATCTGGAAGCAGCGCACCGTGGGCATCGGCGTGGTGTCGCCCGAGCGCGCGTTGAATCTGGGCATGACCGGTCCCATGCTGCGCGGCTCCGGCATCGCCTGGGATCTGCGCAAGAAGCAGCCTTACGACGTGTACGACCAGATGGATTTCGATATCCCGGTCGGCAAAACCGGCGATACCTACGACCGCTATCTGGTGCGGGTGCAGGAGATGCGCGAATCCAACCGCATCATCCAGCAATGCGTGCAGTGGCTGCGCGCCAATCCGGGTCCGGTCATCGTCGCCAACCACAAGGTGGCGCCGCCTTCGCGCGAGGCGATGAAGACCAACATGGAAGAGCTGATCCACCACTTCAAGCTCTTCACCGAAGGCATGCACGTGCCCGAGGGCGAGGCCTATGCGGCCGTTGAACACCCCAAGGGCGAGTTCGGCATCTACCTCGTCAGCGACGGCGCCAACAAGCCGTATCGCCTGAAGATCCGCGCGCCCGGTTTTGCCCATCTGGCGGCGCTGGACGAAGTGGCCCGCGGCCACATGCTGGCCGACGCCGTGGCCATCATCGGCACGCTGGATATCGTGTTTGGAGAGATTGATCGATGAACGCAGCCGTTGCATCCGCTGCCGCAGCGCCACTGTCCGACGCGACGCGCGCGCGCTTTGCCCGCGAAGTGGCCAAGTACCCGGCCGATCAGAAGCAGTCGGCCGTCATGGCATGCCTGTCGATCGTGCAGCAGGAGCAGGGCTGGGTCAGCCCCGACAGCGAACTCGCGGTCGCCGAGTACCTGGGCATGCCCGCCATGGCCGTGCACGAGGTCACGACCTTCTACAACATGTACAACCAGAAGCCGGTGGGTCGCTTCAAGTTGAACGTGTGCACCAACGCGCCGTGCATGTTCGCTGGTGGCCCGCAGGCGCTGGATCATTTGTGCAGCCAGCTGGGCGTCGAGCCCTACGGCACCACCGCCGATGGCCAGTTCACCGTGCAGCCGTCCGAATGCCTGGGCGCATGCGGCGATGCGCCGGTGATGCTGGTGAATGACCGGCACATGTGCAGCTTCATGTCGAACGACAAGCTCGATCAGCTGGTCGACGGTCTGCGCCGCGCGGAGGACTGAAGCCATGGCACGTGTGCAAGACATCCTCGCGCAGTTCCAGGCCAAGGGCGTGGAAACCTGTTTCCACGGCCGTCACATCGACGCGCAGATCTACGCCGGCCTGGACGGCGCCAACTGGGGCCTGAAGGACTACGAGGCCCGGGGCGGCTACCAGGCCCTGCGCAAGATCGTGGGCGGTAACGGCGCGCCCGGCATGACGCAGGACGAGGTCATCGCCGAACTCAAGGCGTCCAGCCTGCGCGGGCGCGGCGGCGCGGGTTTCCCCACCGGTTTGAAGTGGAGCTTCATGCCGCGCAATTTTCCGGGTCAGAAGTATCTGGTCTGCAACTCGGACGAAGGCGAGCCGGGCACCTTCAAGGACCGTGACATCCTGATGTACAACCCGCACTCGGTGATCGAGGGCATGGCCATCGCGGCCTATGCCATGGGCGCCAGCGTGGGCTACAACTACATCCACGGCGAGATTTTCCAGGTGTATGAGCGCTTCGAAGCCGCGCTGGAGCAGGCGCGCGAGGCGGGCTACCTGGGCGACAGCGTGATGGGCAGCGCGTTCAAGTTCCAGCTGCATGCACACCACGGCTTCGGCGCCTACATCTGCGGCGAAGAAACGGCGCTGCTCGAATCGCTGGAAGGCAAGAAGGGCCAGCCGCGCTTCAAGCCGCCTTTCCCGGCCAGCTTCGGCCTCTACGGCAAGCCGACGACGATCAACAACACCGAAACCTTCGCGGCCACGCCGTGGATCATCCGGCACGGCGGCCAGGCTTACCTGGAATGCGGCAAGCCCAACAACGGCGGCACCAAGATCTTCTCGATCCAGGGTGACGTGGAGCGCCCGGGCAACTACGAAATCCCCATGGGCACGCCCTTCGCCAAGCTGCTTGAGCTGGCCGGCGGCGTGCGTGGCGGCCGGCCGCTGAAGGCGGTGATTCCGGGCGGATCGTCTTCGCCCGTGCTGCCGGCCGACATCATCATGCAATGCACGATGGATTACGACTCCATCGCCAAGGCCGGCTCCATGCTGGGCTCGGGCGCGGTGATGGTGATGGACGATTCACGCGACATGGTCGAGGTGCTGCTGCGCCTGTCCTATTTCTATATGCACGAATCCTGCGGCCAGTGCACGCCATGCCGCGAAGGCACCGGCTGGCTGTGGCGCATGGTGGACCGCATCGAACACGGCAAGGGCCGTCCTGAAGATCTGGCGCAACTCGACAACGTGGCTGAGAACATCATGGGGCGCACCATCTGCGCGCTGGGCGATGCCGCTGCGATGCCGGTGCGCGCGATGCTCAAGCATTTCCGTCATGAGTTCGCAGCCAAGATTGAGGCCGCGCAGAAGCAGGCGGTCTGATGGCGCACGAATGGAACGAGTTAGCCCATGGTTGAACTAGAAATCGACGGCAAGAAGGTGGAGGTGCCTGAAGGCAGCATGGTGATGCATGCGGCCGAAAAGGCGGGCACCTACATTCCGCACTTCTGCTATCACAAGAAGCTGTCCATTGCTGCCAACTGCCGCATGTGCCTGGTGGACGTGGAAAAGGCACCCAAGGCGGTGCCCGCCTGCGCCACCCCCGTGACGCAGGGCATGATCGTGCGCACCAAGAGCGACAAGGCGATCAAGGCTCAGCAGTCGGTGATGGAGTTCCTGCTGATCAACCACCCGCTGGACTGCCCGATCTGCGACCAGGGCGGCGAGTGCCAGCTGCAGGATCTGGCCGTCGGCTACGGCGCCTCGGGTTCGCGCTATGAAGAAGAAAAGCGCGTGGTGTTCCACAAGGACGTCGGCCCGCTGATCTCCATGGAGGAGATGAGCCGCTGCATCCATTGCACGCGATGCGTTCGTTTCGGCCAGGAAATCGCCGGCGCGATGGAACTGGGCATGTCCCATCGCGGCGAGCACGCCGAGATCGAGACTTTCGTTGGCCAGTCGGTTGATTCCGAGCTGTCGGGCAACATGATCGACGTGTGCCCGGTCGGTGCGTTGACCAGCAAACCTTTCCGCTACAGCGCCCGCACGTGGGAGCTGTCGCGCCGCAAGAGCGTCAGCCCGCACGATTCGACGGGTGCGAACCTCATTGTCCAGGTCAAGAACAACCGCGTCATGCGCGTGGTGCCGTTCGAAAACGAGGCGGTCAACGAATGCTGGCTGGCCGACCGGGACCGCTTCTCGTACGAAGCGCTCAACAGTGACCAGCGCCTGACCCAGCCCATGCTGAAACAGGGCGGTCAGTGGCAGGCGGTCGATTGGGCGACCGCGCTGGAATATGTGGCGAACGGCCTGAACCAGGCCAAGTCGCAGCATGGCGCAGCTTCCATCGGTGCCCTGGTCAGCCCGCACAGCACGCTCGAAGAGCTGTACCTGGCCGGTACGCTGGTGCGTGGCCTGGGCAGCGAAAACATCGACCACCGCCTGCGCCACACCGACTTCACGGTCGCAGAAGGCGCGCGCTGGCTCGGCACCTCGATCGCATCGCTGTCTGATCTGCAGTCGGTGCTGATCGTCGGCTCCAACCTGCGCAAGGACCATCCGCTGTTTGCACAGCGCATTCGCCAGGCAGCCCGCCGTGGTTGTGCGGTGGGTGCTATCACTTCTGAAGCGTTGCTGAAGAACGCCGACGCCTGGGCCATGCCGCTGCGCGCCAGCGACGTGGTCGACGCAGGCCAGTGGGGCAAGAGCCTGGCCAACCTCGCCGCGGCGGTGGCGGCCGAAAAGGGCGTGTCTGCCCCCGTGGCAGGCGAGGCGACCGATGCCGCCAAGGCGCTGGCGCAGGCGCTGCTGTCCGGCGAGCGCAAAGCCATCCTGCTGGGCAACGCGGCCGCTCATCACCCCGATGCCACAGGCCTGCTGGCCCTGTGCCAGTGGATTGGCGGCCAGACGGGCGCCAGCGTGGGCTTCCTGACGGAAGCGGCCAACACGGTGGGTGCGCAGGTCGTCAAGGCGCAGCCCAGCGCCAACGGCATGCATGCGGGCCAGATGCTACAAGGTGGCCTGCGCGCGATGCTGCTGCTCAATTGCGAACCGGGCCTCGATTCCGGCCCCGCGCAATTGCAGGGTTGCGACATGGTCGTGACGCTCAGCCCGTTCAAGGCCAACATGGACATCAGCGACGTGCTGCTGCCCATCGCACCCTTCACTGAGACATCGGGCACCTTCATCAACGCCGAGGGCAGGGTGCAGAGCTTCCACGCCGTGGTCAAGCCGCAGGGCGATGCCCGTCCGGGCTGGAAGGTGATGCGCGTGCTGGCCGACATGCTGGGCGTGGTGCAGCCACCCTACGAGAGTTCGCAGGAAGTGCTGGCGCAGGCGCTCGGCGGCGCGGGCGTGGGTCAGGTGCCCCCGTCCAGGTTGTCCAACGGCACGTCGGCGGCACCGCGCGTGCAAACCCAGTCGGTCGACCTGCCGACGGTGGGGATCTACCAACTCGACGGTATTGTCCGGCGCGCCCCGTCGCTGCAGCAGACCGTCGACGCGCGTGAAGGAGCGACCGCATGATCGACGCTTTCTACAACGCTGGACTGCATTTGTTTGCCGGCTACTGGTGGACGGCGGTTGCTTGGCCAGTCATCTGGAACCTGATCAAGATCGTCGTGCTGCTGCTGCCGCTGATGGGCGCCGTGGCTTACCTGACGCTGTGGGAGCGCAAGCTGCTGGGCTTCATGCAGGTGCGCCACGGACCGAACCGCACCGGTCCCTGGGGCCTGCTGCAGCCCATTGCAGACGCGGTCAAGCTGCTGACCAAAGAGATCATTCGTCCGACGGCCGCCAACAAACCCTTGTTTTTCCTCGGGCCACTGATGGCGATCATGCCGGCGTTGGCGGCTTGGGTGGTGATTCCGTTCGGCCCCGAAGCCGCGCTGTCCAACGTCAATGCCGGGCTGCTGCTGGTGATGGCAATTACCTCGATCGAGGTGTACGGCGTCATCATTGCCGGTTGGGCGTCGAACTCGAAGTACGCCTTCCTTGGCGCGCTGCGGGCGTCGGCGCAGATGGTCAGCTACGAAATCGCGATGGGCTTCTGCTTCCTGGTGGTGCTGATGGTGTCGGCCAGCATGAACCTTACCGATATTGTGCTGGGGCAGGGCAAGGGCTTGTTCGCCGACAAGGGGCTGACTTTCCTGTCGTGGAACTGGCTCCCGCTGCTGCCGATATTCGTGGTCTATCTGATTTCTGGCGTGGCTGAAACCAACCGTCATCCTTTCGACGTGGTGGAAGGCGAGGCTGAAATCGTCGCCGGCCACATGGTCGAATATTCGGGCATGGGCTTTGCCACCTTCTTCCTGGCGGAATATGCCAGCATGTGGCTGGTCTCCATTCTGGCGGTGGTTATGTTCCTGGGTGGGTGGCTGGCGCCATTTGCCGCGCTGGACTTCATTCCGGGCTGGATCTGGCTCGGCATCAAGACTTTTGTCGTTGTGTCGATGTTCATCTGGATCCGCGCTACCTTCCCGCGCTTCCGTTACGACCAGATCATGCGTCTGGGGTGGAAGATTTTCATTCCGGTGACCTTGGTGTGGCTGATTTTGGTGGGCCTGTGGCTACACAGCCCCTGGAACATCTGGCACTGATCGGCAGGATTTGTCATGGCTTCCGTCGCTGCATCACCTTTTTCCATTCGAGACTTCTTCAAGAGCTTCATGCTCGTGGAGCTGTTCAAGGGCATGGCCCTCACGGGTCGCTATGCTTTCGCGCGCAAGGTCACGGTCCAGTTTCCCGAGGAAAAGACCCCTTTGTCGCCGCGCTTTCGTGGCCTGCATGCACTGCGCCGTTATGAAAACGGCGAGGAGCGGTGCATTGCTTGCAAGCTGTGCGAGGCGGTGTGCCCGGCGGTCGCCATCACCATCGAGGCTGGCCAGCGCGCCGATGGATCGCGCCGCACCACGCGTTATGACATCGACCTGACCAAGTGCATCTTCTGCGGCTTTTGCGAAGAAAGCTGCCCGGTCGATTCGATCGTCGAAACGCATATTCTCGAATACCACGGCGAAAAACGTGGTGATCTGTATTTCACCAAGGACATGCTGCTGGCGGTTGGTGATAAATACGAAAAAGAGATCGCTGCGGCCAAGGCGGCCGACGCGAAGTACCGCTGAGCAAGGCTGCCTGATTCACCAATAGATCGAACCCATGGACGCCAAGACCGGCTTTTTCTACCTGTTCGCCCTGGTGATGCTGTTTTCGGCATTCCGGGTCATCACCGCACGCAACCCGGTGCATGCGGTGTTGTTTCTCATGCTCGCTTTCTCGCAGGCCGCCGGCGTATGGCTGTTGCTCAAGGCCGAATTCCTGGCGATCGTGCTGGTGCTCGTTTATCTGGGCGCGGTCATGGTCCTGTTCCTGTTCGTGGTCATGATGCTCGATATCCATATCGACAGTCTGCGTCAGGGTTTTTGGCGACACTTTCCGCTGGCATTGCTGATTGGCGGGGTAATCACGCTTGAAATGGCCATGGTGCTGTTCGGTGGCTTCCGCACCAGTGACGCACCGCTGGTGCCCGAAACGGTGACCAACGCGGCGGGGCAGGTGGTTCAATACTCCAATACCCAGGCACTTGGCAAGCTGCTCTACACCAAGTACCTGTACCCGGTCGAGATTGCCGCCGTGCTGCTATTGATCGCCATGATTACCGCCATCGCGCTGACCCTGCGCGAGCGCAAGGACAGTAAAAAGATCGACGCATCGCGCCAGGTGCGCGTGCGTGCGGCAGACCGGTTCGAGGTCGTCAAGCTCGCGCCCACCCGGCCCGCGGTGCCTGTCGAGCCGTCAATCGCCGCACCTGCGCAGGAGGCCAAGAAATGACACTGACCCTGGCACATTATCTGACCTTGGGCGCGATCCTTTTCGCGCTCTCCGTGGTCGGTATTTTTCTCAACCGCAAGAACATCATCGTGCTGCTGATGGCCATCGAACTGATGCTGCTGGCGGTCAACATGAATTTCGTGGCGTTCTCTCACTATCTGGGTGACATGCACGGCCAGGTGTTCGTGTTTTTCATCCTCACCGTGGCAGCAGCCGAATCGGCCATCGGTTTGGCGATCCTGGTGCTGCTGTTCCGCACGCGCGACAGCATCAACGTGGACGAGTTGCATTCGCTGAAGGGTTAACAAGCGCATGAGTCAAGTCCTTTCCGCATCCACGCTGCTGGCGGTACCTTTGGCACCTCTGGCGGGCTCGCTGTTCGCGGGCATTCTGGGCACGGCATTCGGTGGCAACCGAGTCGGCCGCGCCGCATCGCATACCGCCACCATCCTCGGCGTGTTCATCGCTTTCGTGCTGTCGGCGCTGACCTTGCAGAGCGTCATCGCCGACGGCGCCCGCTTCGAACAGACGATCTACCAGTGGATGGTGATCGGCGGCCTCAAGATGGAGGTCGGCTTTCTTGTCGACAGCCTCACGGCCACCATGATGTGCGTGGTGACCTTTGTGTCGTTGATGGTGCACGTCTACACCATCGGCTACATGGCCGACGACGACGGCTACAACCGCTTTTTCTCGTACATCTCGCTGTTTACCTTCTCGATGTTGATGCTCGTGATGAGCAATAACTTCCTGCAGCTGTTCTTCGGCTGGGAAGCGGTCGGCCTGGTGTCCTATCTACTGATTGGCTTCTGGTTCAACCGGCCGACAGCCATTTTTGCCAACATGAAGGCTTTCCTGGTGAACCGGGTTGGCGACTTCGGCTTCATTCTGGGCATTGGGCTGATCGCTGCGTACGCGGGAACCCTGAATTACGGCGAGGTGTTTGCCAAGTCTGGCGACCTGGCCAAGCTTGGCTTTCCCGGCACCGACTGGTTGCTCATCACCGTCATCTGCATTGGCCTGTTCATCGGCGCCATGGGCAAGTCGGCGCAGTTTCCGCTGCACGTCTGGCTACCGGATTCAATGGAAGGCCCCACGCCCATTTCCGCGCTGATTCACGCAGCGACCATGGTGACGGCAGGTATCTTCATGGTGGCGCGCATGTCGCCGCTGTTCGAACTGTCGGACACCGCGCTAAACTTCATCCTGATCATCGGCGCCATCACGGCTCTGTTCATGGGCTTTCTGGGCATCATCCAGAACGACATCAAGCGGGTGGTGGCGTATTCGACGCTGTCGCAGCTCGGCTACATGACGGTCGCGCTGGGCGCGTCTGCCTACTCGGTCGCGGTGTTTCACCTGATGACGCACGCGTTCTTCAAGGCACTGCTGTTTCTCGCCGCGGGTTCGGTCATCATCGGCATGCACCACAATCAGGACATCCGCTGGATGGGTGGCGTGCGCAAGTACATGCCCATCACCTGGCTGACCTTCCTGATCGGCTCGCTGGCGCTCATCGGCACGCCTTTCTTTTCGGGCTTCTACTCGAAGGACGCCATCATTGAGGCAGTGCACGCCAGCCACCTGCCGGGTGCCAGCTTTGCGCACTTTGCGGTGCTGGCGGGCGTGTTCGTCACGGCGTTCTATTCGTTCCGCCTCTACTTCCTTGTCTTTCATGGCAACGAGCGGTACGACCAGAATCCCGACGCGCATCACGACGACCACCATGGACACGGGCATGATGAAAAACCTCACGAAACGCCTTGGGTCGTGTGGCTCCCGCTGGTTCTGCTGGCCATCCCGTCGGTGGTCATCGGCGCGATGACGCTCATGCCGATGCTGTTCGGCTTCTTCAATGGTGTGATCCATGTGGATGGCACACGCCATCACGCCATGGCCGAACTGGCGAAGGAAATCCACGGTTGGGTGCCCATGGCACTGCACGGCTTCACCGCCGCGCCGTTCTGGCTGGCGCTGGCCGGCGTGGCGGCGTCCTACTACATGTACATGGTTAATCCGGCGTTACCCGCGGCCATCCAGCGTGCTTTCCAGCCGATCTACAACCTGCTCGAGAACAAGTATTACCTGGACTGGTTCAACGAGAACGTCATCGCTCGGGGCGCGCGCCTGTTGGGCACCGGCCTGTGGAAGGGCGGTGACCGCGCGCTGATCGACGGGCTGGTTGTCAATGGGTCATGGAAGGTGGTCGGATGGGTGTCTGGCGTTGCGCGTCGGCTGCAGTCCGGTTATCTCTATCACTATGCGTTGGTGATGATCCTGGGCATTTTCGTGCTGATGACGTACTTCGTCTGGCTCAACAAGTAAGGAAGAGCGAGAATAAAAATGGGTTGGTTGAGCCTCGCCATCTGGACGCCGATTGTCTTCGGCGCCGTACTGCTGGCACTGGGTCGGGAGAGTCAAGCGCCGCTCGTGCGCTGGATCGCACTCATCGGTTCGGTGATCAGCTTCCTGGTCACACTGCCGCTCTACGGCGGTTTCCGCCTCGGCACGGCCGAGATGCAATTCGTCGAGAAGTCGGTGTGGATTCCGCGCTTCAACGTCAACTACCACTTGGGCGTGGACGGCATTTCACTGTGGTTCGTGCTGCTGACTGCCTTCATCACCGTCATCGTGGTGATCGCTGGCTGGGAAGTGATCCAGAAGAAGGTCAACCAGTACATGGCGGCCTTCCTGATCCTGTCGGGCCTGATGATCGGCGTGTTTGCCGCGCTCGATGGTGTGCTGTTCTACGTGTTCTTTGAAGCCACGCTGATCCCGATGTACCTCATCATTGGTATCTGGGGCGGGCCGAACAAGATCTACGCAGCCTTCAAGTTCTTCCTCTACACCTTGCTCGGCTCTCTGCTCACGCTGGTGGCCTTCATCTACTTGTACACGCGTGCGGGTGGCAGCTTCGACATTCTGACCTGGCAGACCCTGCCGCTGTCGGGCACGGCGCAGACCTTGCTGTTCTTTGCACTGTTCGCGGCGTTTGCCGTGAAGGTGCCCATGTGGCCGGTTCATACCTGGTTGCCTGACGTGCACGTCGAGGCACCGACCGGCGGCTCGGCCGTGCTGGCCGCCATCATGCTGAAGCTGGGTGCTTATGGCTTCCTGCGCTTTTCGTTGCCGGTGCTGCCCGACGCGTCGCGTGAATGGGCGTGGCTGATGATCGCGTTGTCGCTCATCGCCGTGATTTATGTTGGCCTGGTGGCGCTGGTGCAGCAAGACATGAAGAAGCTGGTGGCCTACTCGTCGGTGGCGCACATGGGCTTCGTTACGCTCGGTTTCTTCATCTTTAACGACATGGGCATCTCCGGTGGCATCGTCCAGATGATTGCCCACGGCTTCGTGTCAGGCGCCATGTTCCTGTGCATCGGCGTGTTGTACGACCGGGTGCATTCACGCGAAATCTCGAGCTATGGCGGGGTGGTCAACACCATGCCGCGCTTCACAGCCTTTGCGCTGCTGTTTGCCATGGCCAACTGCGGCTTGCCGGGCACCGCTGGTTTCGTGGGTGAGTGGATGGTCATACTAGGTGCCGTCAAGGCCAATTTCTGGATCGGGCTGGCGGCTGCCACGGCGCTGATCTCAGGCGCGGCCTACACCCTGTGGATGTTCAAGCGTGTCTATCTGGGTCCGGTGACCAATGACGACGTGCGTGAACTGACCGACATCAACGGCCGCGAATTCCTGATGCTGGCGGCTCTGGCGATAGCCGTGCTGTGGATGGGCTTGCATCCCAAGCCGATCACAGACGTGATGGACGCGTCGGTGGCCAACCTGATCAAGCAGGTGGCGGTATCCAAGCTGAATTGAGGACATTGGAGATGATTGACAGATTCAGTTGGGTGGCCATCTATCCAGAAGTCGTGCTGCTGGTCATGGCGTGCGTGATCGCGCTGGTCGATCTGCTCGACAGCAGTTCACGCCGCATGCCGGCGTACATTCTGTCTTTGCTGACGTTGCTGGGCGTGGCCGGGCTGACGGGCATTTACGCCATGGGAGAGCAGACCGTTTACGGGTTTGACGGCCTGGTGGTGAGCGATCCGCTGGCCAACTGGCTCAAGTGCTTCTCTGCGCTGGCGGTGCTGGTCACGTTCATCTACGGGCGTCGCTACGTGTCCGAGCGCGGCATGCTGCGCGGTGGCGAATGGTACGTACTGGGGCTGCTGTCGTTGCTGGGCGCATTTGTGATGATCGCGGCCAACAACTTCATGCTGCTGTATCTGGGTCTCGAGTGCCTCACGCTGTCGGGCTACGCCATGGTGGCGCTGCGCCGCGACCACGCGGTGTCGGTCGAGGCCGCGATGAAATACTTCGTGCTGGGTGCCATGGCCTCCGGCTTCCTGCTGTACGGTCTGTCCATGTTGTACGGCGCCACCGGCACACTGGACATCGGTGGTGTCTACAAGGCTGTTTCCTCGGGGCAAATCAGGCACGTGGTACTGGTGTTCGGCTTGGTCTTCGTCGTGGCGGGCGTGGCGTTCAAGTTCGGTGCCGTTCCGTTTCACATGTGGATTCCCGACGTCTATCAGGGCGCGCCCACGGCCGTCACACTGATGATTGGCGCTGCACCCAAGCTGGCCGCGTTTGCCATGGCCATTCGCCTGCTGGTCGAGGGCCTGCTGCCGCTGGCTTTCGACTGGCAACAGATGTTGGGCCTGCTGGCGATTGCCTCCCTGTTGATTGGCAACCTGGCGGCCATTGCGCAGACCAACATCAAGCGCATGCTGGCTTATTCCACCATCTCTCACATGGGGTTTGTGTTGCTGGGTTTGATGGCTGGCGTGGTCAACGGTAATTCACTGGCGGCGGCCAACGCCTACAGCTCGGCCATGTTCTATGTTGTCACCTATGTGCTGACGACCTTAGTGAGCTTCGGCGTGATCTTGTTGCTGTCGCGCGAAGGCCATGAGAGCGAGGAAATTGCCGACTTTGCAGGCCTTAACCACCGCAGCCCGCTTTATGCCGGCATCATGGCGATCTGCTTGTTCTCGATGACTGGCCTGCCGCCGTTGGTGGGCTTTCAGGCCAAGTTGTCGGTGCTGCAGGCGCTGGTCAGCACGGGGCAGGGTGCCTACATCGCGCTGGCCGTCTTCGCAGTGATTCTGTCGCTGATCGGCGCGTTCTACTACCTGCGTGTCATCAAGGTCATGTATTTCGACGACCCGGTGTCCGAGGCGCCCATCCAGGCGCCCATGGACATGCGTGCCGTGCTCACCGCCAACGGTGCGCTGCTGCTGATTCTGGGCATCCTGCCGGGCGGGCTGATGACCCTGTGTGCCAACGCCATCGTGAAGATGCTGGCCACCTGAGAATGAGCCAATCGCTCTCGGTCTGGCTGCTGATCCTACTGGCGTTCGTCGCCGCCAACCTGCCGTTTGTCAACCAACGCCTGCTTACCGTGGTGCCCTTGAAGGCACCGGTCAAGAACCTGGCCTGGCGGCTGGTTGAGCTCATGGTGTGGTATTCGGTGGTCATTGCCATCGGCATGGCCATGGAACGTGCGGTGGGACAAAACCAGGGGCAAGGCTGGGAGTTCTACGCCGTCACGGGCGCTATGTTTCTGACATTGGCATTTCCTGGCTTCGTCTATCGCTACCTCGTGCGCCGAGGCGGCCGATGAGCCCGCATCTGGACGAGCGTCGCGTCGATGGGCAAGAGATCCTCAAGGGACACTTCCTGCACGCCTTTCGCGACCAGGTGCGTCTGCCCGACGGCAAAATTACCCAACGCGAGTACATCGTCCATCCCGGCGCGGTGATGATCGTGCCGTTGTTGCAAACGCCCCATGGCGACACCGACTTGGTGCTGGAGCGTCAATACCGCTACCCCGTTCAGCAGGTCATCATCGAGTTTCCGGCCGGCAAGCTTGACCCCGGCGAAGACACGTTACCTTGCGCCCAGCGCGAGCTGCGCGAAGAAACCGGCTACACCGCGCGCCAATGGGCGCGCGCGGGTGTTTTGCATCCGGTGGTGTCTTACTCCACCGAGTTCATCGAAATCTGGTTTGCCCGCGACTTGGTGCCGGGCGAGCGGCGACTCGATGAAGGCGAGTTTCTTGATGTGTTCACGTTGTCGGTTGCAGAATTCGGCGCCTGGTGCCGCGATGGTCGGGTAACCGACGCTAAAACGCTGATCGGCGGGCTTTGGCTGCAGAATGTGCAAAGCGGCGCCTGGAAGCTGGATTGGCAGGACGTGGCGCCCGATTGAGCCCATGAAAGTTCTCGACCTGCAATGCCCGCACGGCCACGCCTTCGAGGGCTGGTTTTCGTCCGAGGACGACTTTCAGAATCAACTGGCGCGCCAGCTGCTTGAATGCCCCATGTGCGGGGACACCGCGATCTCCAAGCTGCCGAGCGCGCCACGGCTGAATCTGGGCGCCTCGTCGGCACATCAGCTTGCCGGATCTCACCAACCTCCTGAACCATCGGCAGCGCCCGTGGCGGCCTTGCCGCCAGCGGCGGTGCAGGCGGCCTGGATGCAGGTGGTGCGCCGCGTGATGGCCGACACCGAGGACGTGGGCGAGCGTTTTGCCGAAGAGGCGCGCCGCATGCACTATGGCGAAGTCAGCGAACGAGGCATCCGCGGTCAGGCCACGCTGGAGCAGACGGAGGAATTGCTGGATGAGGGCATCGCCGTGATGCCACTGCCGATTCCACCCGGCTTCAAGAACACGCTGCAATAGCTTTGTGTCCGCGCCGCGCTGGCTCCAGCGCGTGGTCGAAATCAGGCACAGGCGGGACTGTTGACGATGGCGCGCAGCGCTTCCGTGTCGAGGATGCGCACGTGGCGCTGTTTGACTTCGACGATGCCCTCTTCGGCGAATTTCGAGAACGTGCGGCTCACCGTTTCCAGCTTCAGGCCCAGGTAGCTGCCGATTTCTTCGCGCGTCATGCGCAGCACCAGCTCGCTTTGCGAAAAGCCGCGCGCATGCAGGCGTTGCACCAGGTTTAGCAAAAAGGCGGCCAAGCGCTCTTCGGCGCGCATACTGCCCAACAGCAGCATGACCCCATGCTCGCGCACGATCTCGCGGCTCATGATCTTGTGCACGTGACTTTGCAGCGCCGGCACCTCGCGCGAGAGTTCCTCGATACGGTCGTAGGGCATGACGCAAACCTCGGCATCTTCCAGCGCCACCGCATCGCAGGTGTGGCGATCTCCCACGATGCCATCCAGCCCGATGATTTCGCCTGCCATCTGAAAGCCTGTCACCTGATCACGCCCGTCCTCGGTGGCAATACAGGTCTTGAAAAAGCCGGTGCGGATGGCGTAGAGCGCGTTGAACGCGTCGCCGTTGGAAAACAGCGCCGCGCCACGCTTGATCTTGCGGCGCGTGGCCACCAGATCGTCAAGTTTGCCCATATCGTCACCCGACAGACCCATCGGCATGCACAGCTCGCGCAGGTTGCAATTAGAGCAGGCGACTTTGATGGTTTGCGGCGTCATCGGGGCATGTGGGCAGTGGAAAGCCTTGAGCGTCGTCAAGTACGCGCATTTTAGGCGATGGGCTGCGCGGCCCCCGAATTTGACGCAGCACAAAAACCCGACGAAACAGCTCGGATACCTTGATCATTGTCAAGGCGCCAGCCGCCCGACCCGGCGACATTTCGTGCCTAGGTTCAAAGGAATTCGCGATGACCGCCATCACCACCGAGCTGTTGACCCGGTTCGACGTCCCCGGGCCGCGCTACACCTCATACCCGACGGCCGACCGGTTCGTGGAGGCGTTTGGCGAGCCCGAGTATCTGCAAGCGCTGGATCAGCGCCGCGCCGGGCCGGCGGCGCTGGCGCTGCCCTTGTCGCTGTACGTGCACATACCCTTCTGCGAGTCGCTGTGCTACTACTGCGCCTGCAACAAGATCATCACCAAGCACCATGAACGCAGCGCGCCGTACTTGCGCTACCTGAGCAAGGAAGTCGACCTGCACGTGCAGCACCTGGGCGCGGGCCTGCCGGTCAGCCAGTTGCACCTGGGCGGCGGCACCCCGACGTTCTTCAGCGACGACGAGTTGAGTGACTTGATGTCGATGCTGCGCCGCAACTTCAGCCTGGTGCCCGGCGGCGAATACTCCATCGAAGTTGATCCGCGCACCGTCGACGAAGCGCGCCTCGAAACGCTGGCGCGCCTGGGCTTCAACCGCCTGAGCCTTGGCGTGCAGGACTTCGACCCGCTGGTGCAGAAAGCCGTGCACCGCATTCAGCCGGCCGAAAAGGTGTTTGCGCTGGCTGACGCCGCGCGCCGCATCGGCTTCGAATCCATCAACGCCGACCTGATCTACGGCCTGCCCAAGCAGACGCCTGAATCATTCGAGCGCACGCTGGCGCAGGTGACCGAACTGCGGCCCGACCGCATTGCGCTGTACGCTTATGCACACTTGCCCGAGCGCTTCAAGCCGCAACGGCGCATCATCGCCATCGACCTGCCGGGCGCGGCCAACAAGGTGTCGATGTTGGCGCGGGCGCTGGCGGCGTTTGAATCGGCCGGCTACGACTACATCGGCATGGACCACTTCGCCCTGCCCAACGACGCGCTGGCCGTGGCCAAGCGGCAGGGCCGGCTGCACCGCAACTTCCAGGGCTACAGCACGCAACCCGACTGCGACCTGATCGGCCTGGGCGTGTCGGCCATCGGCAAGGTGGGCGCCACCTACAGCCAAAACGCCAAGTCGCTGGAGGAATACCAGGACCTGCTCGACCAAGGCCACCTGCCCGTGGTGCGCGGCCTGGCGGTGTCGCGCGACGACCTGCTGCGCCGCGCCGTCATCATGGCGCTGATGTGCCAGGGCGAGGTGCTTTTTGAATCGATCGAACTGGCTCATCTGATCGACTTTCGCGAATACTTCGCCACCGAACTGGAAACGCTGCGCGGCATGCAGGCGCAAGGGCTGGTCACGGTGAGCGACAGCGCCGTTCAGGTCACCTCCATGGGCTGGTTCTTCGTGCGCGGCGTGGCCATGGTGTTCGACAAATACCTGCAGGCCGATCGCACGCGGGCACGTTTCTCCAAGATCATTTAGGGCCCTCAGTGGGACGACGCCAATGGCCCGCACCAGCCCGGCCATGGCGCCCCCCGATGGACTTGCTTCGCAGCCCTCGGCGGAGGCCAGGAAGGCGACATACTCGACCCATGCAAACCTCTCTCGCAGTGACCGCCTTGTTGATGGGTCTGGCCGGCGGCCCCCATTGCATCGCCATGTGCGGCGCGGCCTGCGCTGGCATCGGCCAGGCGGCGGCGCCGCGCACCACGCAGGCCATTTCGATGTTCCAGCTTGGCCGGGTGGCTGGCTATTCCGCGCTGGGCGCGCTGGCCGCGGCCACCATGCAGGGTCTGGGCTGGCTCACCGTGCAGTCGGCGGCGCTGCGGCCGGCCTGGACCATGGTGCACGTGGCCGCCGTGCTGCTGGGTCTGGTGCTGCTGATTCAGGCGCGCCAACCGGTGTGGCTGGAAACCGGCGCGCGCCGCGTCTGGGCACGGGTGCGCGTGGCCACGCAGTCGCTGGGATTGGCGGCGCCGCTGGGCTTGGGAGTGGCTTGGGCGCTGCTGCCCTGCGGGCTGCTGTATTCGGCGCTGTTGGTGGCGGCCCTGGCGGGCAACGTGGCTGGCGGCACGGCGGTAATGGCGCTGTTCGCCATTGGCTCGGGCGTGTCGCTGTGGGCCGGCCCGTGGCTGCTGCTGCGGATGGGGCAAAACGGCCGCGGCGCCTGGAGCATGCGCATTGCTGGCGCGGCGCTGATGCTTACCTCCGCCTGGGGCTTGTACATGGGCCTGGCGCACGACCAGGCGCCGTGGTGCGTGGTGCCCGCCGCGCACTGAGTGCGGCCTGCTTTCAAATTGATAGCTAACCGCGCTTTCCAGTAAAGCGCTGGGGCCGGGTTTCATCAATAATTTCGCGTCAGACACCCATCGCCAGCACGCCCTTGTAGAGCATGTACAGCGCCAGCGTGAACAGCACCACGGCAAACGCGCGCTTGAGCTTCTTCACTGGCAGCGCGTGCGCCGCCTTGGCGCCGAGCGGCGCCATCAGCACGCTGCAGCTGGCAATCACCCCCAGCGCCGGCAGCCACAGGTAGCCGAAGGAGTAAGGCGGCGCGCCTTCCAGCCCCTGGCCGGCGATCACGTAGCCGGCCACGTTGGCCAGCGCAATCGGAAAACCCAGCGCCGCGCTGGTGGCCACGGCGTTGTGGATGGCGACGTTGCACCAGGTCATGAAAGGCACGCTGATGAAGCCACCCCCCGCGCCCACCAGCCCCGACAGGAAGCCGATGACGCCCCCCGCGCCCAGCAACCCCGGCGTGCCCGGCAGCTGGCGCGTCGGCGCGGGTTTCTTGTCCAGGTACATCTGTACGGCCGAAAACGCGACAAAGCCGCCGAACACGAAATAGAGCAGGGCGCCCTTCAGCAGCGCGAACACCCCCACGCTGGCCAGCAGCGCGCCCAGCACGATCCCCGGCGCCAGCTTCTTGACGATGTCCCAGCGCACCGCGCCCTTCTTGTGGTGGGCGCGTACGCTGCTGATCGACGTGAAAATGATCGTGGCCATCGACGTGGCAATCGCCATCTTCACCGCCAGGCCGGGCGCCACGCCGCGCCCGCTGAGGATGGCCGAGATGAACGGCACCATGATCATGCCCCCGCCAATACCCAGCAGCCCCGCCAGGAAGCCGGTGGCCAGCCCCAGCAGGGCGAGTTCGATGATGAGCACAGGTTCGATGGGCATGATGGCAACCGCGACGCAATGGTATTCAAGACAAAAGGCCGCGGAGCAGGCCACGCGGGAGCGCCGTGGCCGGGCTTGCACCGGGCACTGGCGCTGTCCCCCTCAGGGGGAAGGCGCCGCAGGCGACTCAGGGGGAAATCGGGGTTGTCTGCGAATGCCGCCGAACCGTCATCCTGAACGCAGGGGTTCAGGTGGGCGAGGTCAATCTGATCTTGGGATCATCTGACGCGAGACGTTCACGCCGACCAGACGATGTTCCAAGCCCGTGCTCTTATGAGCATTGGTTCAAGGAAATATAAAGTCCGGCATGCATCGCAGACGAGACGGATTTTACCCCCCTGAGCCGCTGACGCGGCTTCCCCCCTTGCTGCGCGGGGGGCGCAGCCAGCGGACTGGCGTAGCCAGCTCCGCGGCTACCTGGGGCACTCCTTCGCCGGTGGCGAAGTCGGAAAAGAGGGAGGCGGCTACGGCAATCCCAATTCAGATCCCGCCGTGAACAATTCTTCGCTCGCGGCGAAGTCAAGGGGGCTAAGGGATCTTGGCGATTTCTCCCCTCCCGATGGAAGAGGGGTGGGTGAGGGCCCACCCCGCCCGACTACAGCAGTTGTCCGTCGTCGCCCAGCGCCTGGTCGAGCCGGTTCAGCAGCGCGCCCAGGGTGGCCTGCTCGGCCACGCTCGAGGCGGGTGGATCGGTCGCCTCCTGCGCGGGGGCGGCGGCGCGTGCGGGTTCGCCCAACTCGAACGCCAGGTTCAGCGCCGCCAGCACGGCGATGCGGTCGCGCGCCTTGATCTTGCCGGCGTCGCGGATGCGGCACATGGCGGCGTCGACGCGCTGCACGGCGGCGTGCAGGCGATCCTCGCCGCCCTCGGGCGCGCCCAGCAGATAGGCCTGGCCCATGATCTTGACTTCGATCTGCTTCATGACGATGCACGCTCCTGGTCGGCCGCCGTTGGCGCGGCAGGCTCGGGCGACAGCACGGTGGCGGCGCCGGGCAGGCGGTCGATCAGCGAATCGACCCGGGCGCGCGCGGCCATCAGGCGAGACTTGAGGCTGTCGCGCTCGTGCGTCAGCGCATGCAGCTGCTGCGTCAGCAGCTCGTTGGTGCGGCGCAATTCCTCGTGTCGCACGAGCAACCGCTCGACGCGCTCGGCAATCTGTTCGATGAGGGGCGGTTGTGTCATGGCGCGGCGGGTTGGCTGCAGGCCGCCCGATTGTAGGTCGCGCACAGGGGCCCTCGGCGCGGGGCGCACCGTACAATGCGCGCTGTTGGTGCTCGCGCGCCGCTTCACGCGGCCGCAGTTCAACGGGAAGCAGGGGGATGGCCCGGCCCAAGGCCATGCCATCTAACCTGCGCTGCCCCCGCAACGGTAAGCGGACGGTGTCACGGCTCCAGCAGTCGCGGCCCGGCTCTCCCTCTCACCGCCACTGGCAACGCGCCTCGTTTCGAGGCTCGGCGCCGGGAAGGCGAGGGAACTTCCGCCAGCCCGGATACCGGCCAACGAGGAGGACCGCGTCCAGTGCCTTGAAGAAGGTGCCGCGCGGGCCGTTGTCGCCCCAGACGCTGGCGGGGAAGCCGGCAGGGGTACGTACCACCGTTTCCCGTCATGTCCCTTCGTTCGCCCTCTTGCCGGCCCACCGTGCTGCCGTTGGCAGGCGCCTGCCTGCTTCTCGCGGGTCAGGCCGCCGTGGCCCAGACCGTCCCTTCCGACCACGCGCTGCAACTGGCCCAGGCCGCCGCGCCCGATCTGCCCAACGTCGTCGTCACCGCCAACCGCGTGGCGCAGCCGCTGACCGACGTGCTGGCCGACGTCACCCTGATCGACGAAGCGCAAATTCAGCGCAGCGGCGCCGTCAACATCGCCGACCTGCTGCAGCGCCAGCCGGGGCTGGAGCTGTCGCGCAACGGCGGCCCCGGCACCACCACCAGCCTGTTCATGCGCGGCGCCGAAAACCGCTTCACCGCCGTCTACGTCGACGGCGTGCGCGTCGACACCCAGTCCACCGGCGGCGCGCCGTGGGAAGCCATCTCGCTCGGCCAGGTCGAGCGCATCGAGATCGTGCGCGGCCCGGCCGCGGCGGTGTACGGCTCAGACGCCATCGCGGGTGTGGTGCAGATCTTCACCCGCAAGGGGGACGGGCCGTTTTCACCCTACGTGGGCGCCGGCATCGGCAGCCACGGCACGCGCAAGCTCGAAGCCGGCTTCAGCGGCAAGAGCGGCGCCGTCGACTACGCCCTGGGCGCCGCGCGCGACATCAGCCGCGGCTACGACAGCCGCCCCGGCACCAACCCCGACCGCGACGGCTACGGCAACAGCAGCTTCAGCGGCCGCGTGGGCCTGCAGCTGAACAGCGCGCACCGGCTGGAAGCCAGCGGCACCTACACCGACATGAAGTCGCAATACGACGGCTTCACCCCCAACCAGGACGACCGCGGCCACCACCGTCTGGGCACGCTGGGCGTGGCCTGGGCCGCGCAATGGTCGCCGCAGTACAGCACGCGCCTGTCGGTCAATGAATCGCGCCAGCGCTACGACACCGCGCCTGACCTCTACCGCACCGAAACCACGCTGCGCAACTACCTGCTGCAAAACGAATGGCGCAGCGGCGGCCATCTGGTGACGGCGGCGCTGGAGCGGCGCGAAGACCACCTGGACAACCCCGCGCTCAACCCGTGGGACCGTGCGATCAACCAACGTCGGCACCAGGACGGCATTGCGCTGGGTTACGGCTACACGGCCGGCGCGCACACGTTGCAGATCAACGCGCGGCACGACCGCGACAGCGAATTCGGCGGCCAGGGCACCGGCAGCGTGGCCTATGGCTACAGCTTCGCGCCCGGCTGGCGCGTGACCGCGGCCGCGGGTACGGCCTTCCGCGTGCCCACGCTGTACCAGCGCTTCTCTGAATACGGCCAGCCGGCGCTGCAGCCCGAAAAGGCGCGCAACGTCGAACTGGGCTTGCACTGGTCGCAGGGCGCCAGCCGCTTCGGCGTGACGGCCTACCGCAACAAGGTGCGCGACTTGATCACCTTCGGCGCCGCTGGCGCGTGCGGCTCGGCCTTCGGCTGCTACGAAAACACCGGGCGCGCATTGCTGCAGGGCGTCACCCTCTCGGGGGCGCACCGGCTGGCGGGCGTCAACCTGGCCGCGTCGCTCGATTTGCAGAACCCCCGCGACGACGTCTCCGGCACGCTGCTGGCGCGGCGCGCCAAGCGCGTGCTCAAGCTGAACGCCGACACGCGCGTGGGCGACTGGACGCTGGGCGCCGAATGGCTGGCGTCGAGCCAGCGCTACGACAACGCCGCCAACACCCGCGTGCTGGCCGGCTACGGCCTGGTCAACCTGTACGCCAGCACCACCATCGCCCGCGAATGGGCGGTGCTGGCGCGCATCGACAACCTGGGCGACCGCGACTACCAGGTGGCGCGCGGCTACGCCACGGGGGGACGCACGCTTTACGTGGGTGTGCGCTGGACGCCGAAAAATTGACACACCCCCTGAGTCGCTTCGCGCCTTCCCCCTGGAGGGGGACAACGCCAGCGACCGGCGCAGGTCCGGTCGCGGCGTTTCTGCGGTGGCCTGCTCCGCGGCCCTTTAGTGGGCTGGCTGCGCAGCCCTGCGGCGCACGCGCGGCAGCGCTGGGGCAGATGCTTCCGGTCACTCCATGAATGCTGCCGTGAACGCGCTCGTGCCCGATCGCTTCGGCGGCCCGCGCCGCATCGTCTGCATGACGGAAGAGACGACCGAGTGGCTGTACCTGCTGGGTGAAGAGGCGCGCATCGTGGGCATCAGCGGCTACACGGTGCGGCCACGGCGCGCGCGCGAGGAAAAGCCCAAGGTCAGCGCCTTCACCAGCGCCAGGATCGACAACATTCTGGCGCTGCAGCCGGACTGCGTGTTCGGATTTTCGGACCTGCAGGCCGACATTGCGGCCGAGCTGATCCGCGCCGGCGTGCAGGTCACCATCTTCAACCAGCGCAGCGTGGCGCAGATCTTTCACATGCTGGCGCAGGTGGCGGCCATGGTCGGCGCGGCGGACCGGGGCCAGGCGCTGCTGCTGCAATATCAGGAGCGCCTGACGCAGATGGATCAAGCGGTGCAGGCCAGAATCGCCCAAGGAAAGCGCCGCCCGCGCGTCTACTTCGAGGAATGGGACGAGCCCGCCATCAGCGGCATCCGCTGGGTGTCCGAGCTGGTGCAGATCGCGGGCGGCGACGACGTGTTTCCCGAACTGGCGCCCCAGCCGCTGGGCAAGCACCGCATCATTGCCGACCCGCTGGAAATCGTGCGGCGCGCGCCCGACATCGTCATCGGCTCGTGGTGCGGCAAGAAGTTCCGCCCCGAAAAGGTGGCTGCACGCACCGGCTGGCAGGACGTGCCCGCGGTGCGCCACGGGCAGCTGTTCGAGGTCAAGTCCGCCGACATCCTGCAGCCCGGGCCGGCGGCGCTGACCGACGGCGCGGCGCAGTTGCACCGCATCGTCATGCAATGGATGGACGCGCATGGCTGAGCCGCTCGCCATCGCCCGCACCGAACTCATCCTGGGCGGCCAGAAGAGCGGCAAGTCGCGCCGCGCCGAACAGCTGGCGGCCGCATGGCTGGCGCAGTCGCCCGGCCACCGCGCCGTGCTGATCGCCACCGCCACCGCGCACGACGACGAAATGCGCGCGCGCATCGCCCGCCACCAGCACGACCGCGCCCAGCGCGCGCCGGGCCTGGCGACCCTTGAAGCGCCGCGCGATCTGCCAGGCGCCCTGGCCGACGCGGGTGGCGCCGAGACACTGCGCGTGGTCGACTGCCTGACGCTGTGGCTGACCGCACAACTCATGCCGCTGCCCGCAGATTCCGAAGAAAACAGGCCGCCAGCGCCCGACTGGCAAGCGCATTCAGCTATTCTTTCAAGAGCCATCGAGGCGTGCCCCGGCCCCGTCGTGCTGGTCGGCAACGAAATCGGCCTCGGCGTGATTCCGCTGGGGCGCGAGGTGCGCGCCTTTGTCGACGCGCTGGGCACGCTCAACCAGTCGGTCGCCGCCAGGTGCCAGCGCGTCACGCTGATGGCGGCGGGCCTGCCGCTGTACCTGAAGGGGGCGCCATGAGTTTGCGTTGGCCAATCGCGCACACTGAGTTGCGGTTTTTCTCCCTCTCCCCTTGGGAGAGGGCAGGGGTGAGGGCGAACCGCGCCTGCATCGCTTCCGCCGCACCCTCACCCCAACCCTCTCCCGCACGCGGACGAGGGCGCAAAAGCAAATGCCTGTCAGCGCTGTTGGCGCTGGCCTTGACATCCGCCGCCCAAGCCCACGAAGTCACCGACGACCGGGGCGTTGCGGTGCGCTTCGACACGCCGCCGCAGCGCGTGGTCAGCGTGCTGCCGTCGCTGACCGAGACCGTGTGCGCCATTGGCGCCTGCGCGCGGCTGGTGGGGGTCGACCGCTATTCCAACTGGCCGCCCGAAGTGCAGAAGCTGCCGCAGGTCGGCGGCGGGCTGGACCCGGCCATCGAGGCCATCGTGGCGCTCAAGCCCGACGTGGTGCTGATGGCCACGTCGTCGCGCGCCGCCGACCGCCTGCGCGCGCTGGGGGTGAAGGTGGTGGCGCTGGAGCCCAAGACCGGCGCCGATGTGAAGCGCGTCATCGGCAAACTGGGCCACTTGCTGGCCGTGCCCGACGCCGGGCGCGTGGCGCGCGACATTGAAGCCGGCGTGGCCGCTGCCGCGCAATCGCTGCCGCCCGCGCTGCGCGGCCAGCGCGTGTACTTCGAGGCCAGCGCCGGCCCGCACGCTGCCGGGCCGCAGTCCTTCATCGGCGAGATGCTGCAGGCGCTGGGGCTGGTCAACGTGGTGGGACCGGAGCTGGGGCCTTTTCCCAAGATCAACCCCGAATGGGTGGTGCGCGCCGACCCTGACCTGATCATGGCCGGCGAACGCAGCGGCGGCGAAATCGCGCGCCGCCCCGGCTGGCGCAACCTGCGCGCGGTGCGCAGCCAGCGCGTGTGCTTGTTCAACGCGCAGGAGGTCGACATCCTTGTGCGCCCCGGCCCGCGCATGCCAGAGGCTGCACGCCTGATGGCCCGCTGCGTCACCGACAACGGCTTGAAGGAGCGCGCGCGTTGAGCAGTGCCGACGTCAGCATGGCGCACGCTGTGCGGGACGGCGCGCCCGCCGCGCCGCGCTCGCGCGCCGCCGTGCTGGTCATGGGCCTGCTGGCGCTGTCGTTGCTGGCGGCCGTCGTCGGCGCCAGCGTCGGCAGCACCGGCTTCGAAAGCCTGCTGCGCGCCGCGCGCGACCCCGTGGCGTGGCAGATCGTGACCGACATTCGCCTGCCGCGCACGCTGGGTGCCTGGCTGGCGGGCGCGCTGCTGGGGCTGGCGGGTGCGGTGGCGCAGGGGTTGTTTCGCAACCCGCTGGCCGACCCGTTTCTGCTGGGCAGCGCCTCCGGCGCCATGCTGGCGGTGGCCGTGGCCTTGGCGCTGTGGGGCGCGCCGGTGGCGGCCGCATCGTGGGTGGCCAAGCTGGGGCTGACGGGCGCGGCCTTTGTCGGCGCCCTGGGCGGCGTGCTGCTGACGCTGCTGCTGGCGCAGGGCGTGCAGCACACGCTGCGTCTGCTGCTGGCCGGCGTGGTGGTGGGTTACGTGCTGGGCGCGGTGAAAGACCTGGTCACCCTGGCCGCGCCCGACGTGCTGACCGGCATGCTGTCCTTCATGCTGGGCAACACCGGCCTCATCGGCTGGGACGCCTGCGGCGTGATGGCGGCCGTGCTGGTGCCGCTGGCGCTGCTGGCCTGGGCGTCGGCGCGCGTGCTGGACGGGCTGGCCCTGGGCGAAGCCACCGCGCACAGCCTGGGTCTGCCGCTGGCGCCGCTGCGCGCCACGCTGATCGGCGTGCTGGCGCTGGCCACCGGCACCGCGGTGGCGCAGGCCGGGCTGATCGGCTTCGTCGGCCTGGCCGCGCCGCACCTGGTGCGCGGGCTGGCGCGCGTCACGCATGGGCCGCTGGTGCTGCTGTCGGCGCTGGCCGGCGGGCTGCTGCTGGCCAGCGCCGACATCCTGTCGCGCGTGCTCATCGCGCCGCAAGAGCTGCCGGTGGGCGTGCTGACGGCGGTGCTGGGCGGCAGCTACCTGCTGTGGCTGATGTACGTCCGCACACGGCGCGGAGGGCAGCAATGACCCACGCGCGCACCCCCGCCCACGCTGCGCACTTGGCCGCGCTGGGTCTGCAGTCCACGGCCACCCGCATCGGCAAGGCGCGCATCCTGGGCGACATTGACCTGCGCCTGCCCGCGGGCCGCTGGACGGCCATCGTCGGCCCCAACGGCGCGGGCAAGTCCACGCTGCTGCGCGTGATGGCCGGACTGCTGCCGACCGATGGGGCGGTGCAGCTGCACGGCCGACCGCTGGCCGACTGGCCGCCGCGCGAGCGCGCGCGCCAGCTGGCCTGGCTGGGGCAGGGCGAAGCGGGCGCCGAAGACCTGATCGCCTACGACGTGGTGCTGTTGGGCCGCCTGCCGCACCGCGCCTGGCTGGCGCCGCCGTCGGCCGCCGACCATGCCGCCGTGCAGCGCGCGCTGGCCGACATGCAGGTGGCGCACTTGCAGGCGCGCCGGCTGAGCGACCTGTCGGGCGGCGAGCGCCAGCGCGTGCTGCTGGCGCGCGCGCTGGCGGTGGAGGCGCCGGTGCTGCTGATGGACGAGCCGCTGGCTCACCTCGACCCGCCGCACCAGGCCGACTGGCTGGGCAGCGTGCGCGCGCTGGTGGCCGCGGGCGGCACCGTGGTCAGCGTGCTGCATGAACTGGGCATGGCCCTGCAGGCCGACGATCTGCTGATCGTGCGCGCGGGCCGCATCGCCCACCATGGGCCCTGCGGCAGCGCCGCGACGCACGTCGCGCTGCAGGCCGCCTTCGATGGGCGCATCGGCGTCCACCAGGTGCACGACCACTGGGTGGCGCTGCCCCGCACGCCTGAGGAGCGCATCCATGCAGATTGAACAGCCGCCCACCGAAAAGCGCCACGACCGCCCCGAGGGTGAGCGCCGCGGCCTGGTCATCGTCAACACCGGCGACGGCAAGGGCAAGAGCACGGCCGCCTTCGGGCTGGCGCTGCGCGCCTTCGGCCGCCAGCACGTGCATGGCAAGCAGGTGAAGATTTTCCAGTTCATGAAGGTGCCTACGGCGCGCTTTGGCGAACACCGCATGTTCGAGCAGATCGGCCTGCCCATCGAAGGGCTGGGTGACGGCTTCAGCTGGAAGAGCAAGGACCTGGCCCATTCCGGCCAGTTGGCGCGCGACGGCTGGCAGAAGGCCAAGGCGGCCATCCTGGACGGCCAGCACTTCCTGGTCGTGCTGGACGAAATCACCTATCCGCTGATCTACGGCTGGCTGCCATTAGATGACGTGCTACACACTTTGCAGCAGCGACCGAAGGACGTGCACGTGTGCCTCACGGGCCGACGTTGCCCGCAAGAGATCATCGACGTGGCCGACACGGTGACCGAGATGACCCTGGTCAAGCACGCCTTCAAGGCCGGCGTGCCGGCGCAGCGCGGCATCGAGGACTGACCCCATGGCACCGCTGATCGAACACCATTACGACACGCCGCTGGGCGACATGGTGGCGCTGTTCACGCCGCGCGGCCTGAGTCTGCTGGAGTTCAGCCAGCACACCCGGGGGCTCGACGCCGAATGGCGCGCCGTCGAGCGCCACGCCGGCGCGGCCGCCACGCCGGGCGCCGATGCGCGCACGCGGGCGCTGGGTGAAGAGATCGCCGCGTATTTCAACGGCCAGCAGACAAGCTTCAAGACGCCGCTCGACTGCGTCGGCACGCCGTTTCAGCAGCGCGTGTGGCAGGCGCTGCTGCACATCCCCTACGGCGAAACCCGCAGCTACGGCGAACAAGCCTGGCAGATGGGTCAGCCCACCGCCACGCGCGCGGTGGCGGCCGCCAACGGCCAGAACAAGATCGCAGTCATCGTGCCCTGTCACCGCGTGATCGGCAGCAACGGCCGCCTGACCGGCTACGGCGGCGGCCTGCCGCGCAAGCAATGGCTGCTGGCACTGGAGCGCACCGGCGCGCCACCGCAAGACCTGATCCGTTAACCCCCCACATCACCAGGAGAACCCCCGCATGTCGCAAACCGTGCTCGCCGAGCAAGCCATCACCCTGCACAAGCGCCCCGCGCCGCCCACGGGCACCGAGCGCTGGTCGGTCGACCACATCGAAGCGCTGCTCAACCTGCCCTTCAACGACCTGTTGTGGCAGGCGCAGCAGGTGCACCGCCAGCACTTTGACGCCAACGAAGTCGAGCTGGCCACGCTGCTGTCCGTCAAGACCGGCGGCTGCCCCGAAGACTGCGGCTACTGCCCGCAATCGGTGCACTACGACACCGGCGTGAAGGCCGAAAAGCTGATGGAAAGCGGCGCCGTCCGGCAAGCCGCGCAGGCCGCCAAGGCCGCCGGCGCCACGCGCTTTTGCATGGGCGCCGCCTGGCGCGCGCCCAAGGACCGCGACATCGACGCCGTGGCCGAGCTGGTGCGCACGGTGAAGGACGTGGGGCTGGAAGCCTGCGTCACCCTGGGCATGCTGGCCGACGGCCAGGCCGAGCGGTTGAAGCACGCCGGCCTCGACTACTACAACCACAACCTCGACTGCGCGCCCGACTTCTACGGCGACATCATCAGCACGCGCGACTACCAGGACCGGCTCGACACGCTGGACCGCGTGCGCGGCGCGGGCGTCAAGGTCTGCTCGGGCGGCATCGTCGGCATGGGCGAATCGCGCCGCCAGCGCGCGGCGTTGATCGCGCAACTGGCCAACCTGCCCGAGGTGCCCGAAAGCGTGCCCATCAACCACCTGGTCAAGGTCGAAGGCACGCCGCTGGCCGCCCAGCCCGATCTGGACCCGTTCGAGTTCGTCCGCATGATCGCCGCGGCCCGCATCACCATGCCCGCTGCACGCGTGCGCCTGTCGGCCGGCCGCCAGCAGATGGGCGAAGCGGTGCAGGCGCTGTGCTTTCTGGCCGGCGCCAACAGCATCTTCTACGGCGAAAAACTGCTGACCACCGGCAACCCCGATGTCGGCGCGGACCGCGTGCTGTTCGAGCGGCTGGGCATTCACGGCCGCGCCAGCGTGCCGGGCATGGACGAGAGGCTTTGACAAACGGGTTCGCATCGTTGGGCGACGCCAACGCGTTGCTGCTGGCCCTGGCACCCGCGCTCGCCATCGCCATCGACCGGCTGCTGGGCGAGCCGGCGCTGCGCTGGCATCCGGTGGCGTGGATGGGGCGCTGGCTGGCCTGGGCGGGCGAGCGGCTGGCGCCGCGCGCGGGGGCGCCGCGCGTGCTGTCCGATGCAAGGGTGTTCTGGTTCGCGGCGCTGTCCTGGTGCGGTGCGGCTGCTGCGATTTTTGCAGCGGCGTGGCTGCTGCAGGCGTGGGTGCTGTCGCAGCCGGCGTGGCTGGCGGCGCTGGCGCTGGGGCTGTTTTTGAAGCCGCTGCTGTCCTGGGCCATGCTGCACGACGAGGTGCTGGGCGTGGAGCGGGCGCTGGGTGAATCGCTGGACGCCGGGCGCGCGCAGCTGGCGCGGCTGGTGAGCCGCGACGTGCGCGAGCTGTCGCCGCACCAGGTGCGCGAAAGCGCCATCGAATCGCTGGCCGAGAACCTGAACGATTCGGTGGTGGCGCCGCTGTTCTGGTTCGTGCTGCTGGGGCTGCCGGGGGCGGCGCTGTTCCGCTTTGCCAACACGGCCGACGCCATGTGGGGCTATCGCGGCGAGCGCGGCGGGCGCGACTGGACCTGGGCCGGCAAGTGGGCGGCGCGCGCCGACGACGTGCTGGCCTGGGTGCCCGCGCGCATCACGGCGGCGCTGATCGCGCTGCTGGGCGGCGCGCAGGGGCCGGGGCGGCTGGCGGCCGAGGCCACGCGCACACCGTCGCCCAACGGCGGCTGGCCGATGGCGGCCATGGCCATTGCGCTGGGCGTGCACCTGCGCAAGCCGGGCGTCTACACGCTCAACCCCGAAGGCCGCGCGCCCGCCGCCGCCGACACGGTGCGCGCCTGCGCCATCGCCAGCCGCGCGGTGCTGGCGGCCACATTGCTGGCGTGCGCGGTGTGGCTGGGGGTGCTGCTGTGAACCGGCTGCCTGAACCGAATGGGCCGCTGGCGCTTGTCCCATCTGCGCAGGCAGCTATGAATATGGAAGCGATTCACGGCGGCCCCGACGCGCTGGGCGTGCCGCTGCACGATTTGTCGAGCAACGCCAACGCCTGCGGCCCGCACGCACCCACGGTGCAGGCGCTGCGCGCGGTCGACGCGCGGCATTACCCCGACCCGGCGTACACGGCGCTGGTCGTGCAACTGGCGGCGTGGCACGGCGTGGCGCCGGGGCGCATCGTGGTGGCGGCCAGCGGCAGCGAATTCATCCAGCGCATCAGCGTGGCCGTGGCGCTGCAGGCGGGGCAGGGCGCGGGCGTGTGGCTGCCGCGGCATGCCTATGGCGACTACGCACGCGCCGCGCAGGCGGCCGGCCTGCGGCGCGTGGCCGACCCGGCGCAGGCCGCGCTGCGGTGGGCGTGCGAGCCGTCCAGCCCGCTCGGGCAGGCGCAGCCGGGCCTGGCCGCGCAGGTGGCCGCGTTGCGCGCGGGGCAGACGCTGGTGCTGGACCAGGCCTACGAGCCGCTGCGGCTGGACGGCACGCCGTCGCTGCAGGGTGACGCATTGCAGCGCGTGTGGCAGCTGGTCACGCCCAACAAGGCGCTGGGGCTGACCGGCGTGCGCGCTGCCTACGCCATCGCCCCGCGCGCTGCCGACCCTGCGCTGCTGGCCCGGGTGCGCGCGCTGGCGCCGTCGTGGCCGCTGGGCGCGCACGGCGTGGCGCTGCTGCAGTGCTGGGCCAGCGTGGACGCGCACGACTGGCTGGCCGACTGCCGCGCCACGCTGCGGCCCTGGAAGGCGCGGCAGATGCGTTTGCTGGCCGCCGAAGGCTGGCAGGTGCTGCCGTCGGACGCTAACTTTTTTGTAGCTGTACCCGAAGACCGGGTCAGCGCTGGAGGGCGAAGTAGCATGAATCCATGGCTCGACGGCCTGCGCCGCCAGGGCTTCAAGCTGCGCGACTGCGCCAGCTTTGGCCTGCCCGGCCACGTGCGCCTGTCGGTGGCAGCGCCCGCCACGCAGGACGCCCTGTTGCGCGCCCTGCGCTGCGAGGTGCCGGCATGACCGCCCGCTGCGTGATGGTGCTGGGCACCAGCAGCGGCGCCGGCAAGAGCTGGCTGGCCACCGCGCTGTGCCGCCACTACGCCCAGCAGGGCCTGAAGGTGGCGCCGTTCAAGGCGCAGAACATGAGCAACAACGCCCGCGTGGTGCCCGCCGCCGAAGGGCGCATGGGCGAAATCGGCAGCGCGCAGTACTTCCAGGCGCTGGCCGCGCGCGCCGTGCCCGACGTGCGCATGAACCCGTTGCTGCTCAAACCCGAGGCCGACACGCACAGCCAGGTGGTGCTGATGGGGCAGGTCAGCCGCGAGCTGACGGCGCTGCCGTGGCGCGGGCGCAGCGCCCACGTGTGGCCGCAGATCGCCGCCGCGCTGGATGCCTTGCGCACCGAGCACGACGTGGTGGTGATCGAAGGCGCCGGTTCGCCGGCCGAGATCAACCTGATGGACAGCGATGTGGTCAACCTGCGCGTGGCGCGCCACGCCGATGCGCGCTGCCTGCTGGTGGCCGACATCGACCGCGGCGGCGCCTTCGCGCACCTGTACGGCACCTGGGCGCTGCTGCCAGAGGGCGACCGCGCGCGCATCGCCGGCTTCGTGCTCAACAAGTTCCGCGGCGATGCGAGCCTGCTGGCCCCGGCGCCGGAGCAGTTGCAGGCGCTGACCGGCGTGCCCACCGTGGCGGTGGTGCCCATGCGCTTCGGCCATGGGCTGCCCGAGGAGGACGGCGTGTTCGACGCAGCGGCGACGCAGGCGCACGCACCGCTTCAAGCGGAATCGGCCGCCAGCGCTTTACCAACAGGCGGCGGCAGCTATGGTAATGATAGTGAAACCGTGCCGCGCCGCATCGCCGTCATCGCCTATCCGCGCATCAGCAACCTGGACGAATTCCAGCCGCTGAAGAACGTGCCCGGCGTCACGCTGACCTGGGCGCGCACCCCCGCCGCGCTGCACGGCGCCGACACCGTCATCCTGCCCGGCAGCAAGGCCACCGCCGCCGACCTGGCGTGGCTGCGCGCGCAGGGGCTGGACGCGGCCATCGCGCAGCATGCCGCGCGCGGCGGCCGCGTGCTGGGCATCTGCGGCGGCCTGCAGATGCTGGGCGAAGCGCTGATCGACCTGCACGGGGTGGAATCGCTGGGCAACGCGCCGGGCCTGGGGCTGCTGCCGCTGGTCACCAGCTTCGAGCCCGACAAGACCCTGCGCCGCACGCAGGCCCGCTTTGGCGATGTGGCCGGCGCGTGGTCGGCGCTGTCGGGCGTCGCCGCGGTCGGCTACGAAATACACGCCGGCCAGACCGCGCAACACCCCGCCATGGCCGCCCAGGGCGACGTGGCGCGCGACGTCGTCCCCGGCCTGGCCTGGCAGAACGCCGCCGGCAACGTGCTGGGCGTGTACCTGCACGGCCTGTTCGAAGACGCCGCCGTGCTGCACGCGCTGTTCGGCGCGCGGGCGCCGTCGCTCGACGCGGTGTTCGACGGCCTGGCCGCCGAGATCGAACGGGCGTTTGCACCCGGCGCGCTGGCGTCGCTGATCGGCTGACGCCGCGACCGCATGGCAACCCAACCGCCTTCATCCATGACTTCCACTAAACCCACTCACGCCTACCCGCCGTCATTGCCGCGCAGGCGGCAATCCATGCACCCATCGACCATCCCGACGGTGCGACCGACATGGATTGCCGCCTGCGCGGGCATGACGGGCGAGGGGGGTGAGCAATGAGCCGCTTGCTGCGCCACCAATCGGCGCCCGCTCTGCCCGCCGTCGACGACCTGCACGACCCCGCACTTGCCGCTGCCCTGCAGCACCGCATCGACCGCAAGACCGTGCCACACGGCGCGCTGGGGCGGCTGGCGGCGCTGGCGCTGCGGCTGGGCATGATCCTGGGCACGACCGAGCCGCGCCTGGTCGCGCCGCAGTTGGTGGTGTTTGCGGCCGACCACGGCATCGCGGCGCGCGGCGTGTCGGCCTACCCGAGCGACGTGACCTGGCAGATGGTGGGCAACTTCCTGGCCGGCGGCGCGGCGGTGAGCGTGCTGGCGCGCCAGCACGGCATCGCGCAGACGGTGGTCGACTGCGGCGTGCGGCACGACTTCGAATCAGCGCCTGGGCTGATCAGCCACAAGATAGCGCCCGGCACGGCCGACATGAGCGCCGGCCCGGCGATGACGGCGGCGCAGTGCGCGCAGGCCATCGCCAATGGCATCGATATCGTTAAACGCCTGCCCGGCAACGCGCTGCTGCTGGGCGAGATGGGCATTGGCAACACGTCGCCCGCCAGCTGCCTGGCGGCGAGGCTGGGCGGCATCGACGTGGGTGAAGTCACCGGTGCCGGCACCGGGCTGGACGCGGCCGGCATCGCGCGCAAGACGGCGGTGCTGCGCGAGGCGCTGGCCGCCAACGCAAGTGCCACCGAGCCGCTGGACGCGCTGGCCGCGCTGGGCGGCTTCGAGATCGCCACCATGGTCGGCAGCGTGCTGCAGGCGGCGGCCGAGCGGCGCGTGATCGTGGTCGACGGCTTCATCGCCAGCAGCGCGGTGCTGGTGGCGGCGCGGCTGTCGCCGCACGTGCTGCAGCGCTGCGTGTTTGCGCACCGATCCGACGAGCGCGGCCACGCGCGGCTGCTGCAGATGCTGGCCGCCGAGCCGCTGCTGGACATGGGCCTGCGGGTGGGCGAGGGCAGCGGTGCGGTGCTGGCCTGGCCGCTGCTGGAATCGGCCTGCCGCATCCTGAACGAGATGGCCAGCTTTGAATCGGCGGGCGTCAGTGACAAGGGTTGATATCAAAACGATAGCTGCGGGCACTTGTCTGGCAAGCGCTGCGGCCATGAATCCATGCGTATGAGACCGGTCCAGGCCTTGCGCCACTTCCTGCTTGCGCTGCAGTTCTTCACCCGCATTCCGGTCACCGGCCGGCTGGCGGACTGGGTGGGCTACAGCCCGGCCATGCTGCGCGCCAGCGCCGGGCACTTTCCGGGCGTGGGCTGGGTGGTGGGCGCGGCGGCGGCGCTCGTGCTGGCGGCGGGGCTGCGCTGGCTGCCGCCGGGGCCGCTGGGCGCGCTGGTGGCGGCCGGGCTGGCGACGGCGGCCACGGTGTGGCTCACCGGCGCCTTTCACGAAGACGGCCTGGCCGACACCGCCGACGGCCTGGGCGGCGGGCTGACGCGCGAGCGCGCGCTGCAGATCATGAAGGATTCGCGCATCGGCAGCTACGGCACCGTCACGCTGCTGCTGGCGCTGGGGCTGAAGGTGGCGCTGACCGCGCTGCTGGCCCAGCGCGGCGCGGGTGCCGCCGCCGCGGCCGTGCTGGGCGCACACGTGCTGTCGCGCGCCGCGCCGCTCGACGTGATGCGGCGCCTGCCCTATGTGGGCGAGGCCGACGGCAGCAAGGCCAAGCCGCTGGCCGATGCGATATCGCCGGGCGGCATCGCCACCGGCATGGCGTGGTCGCTGTCGGCGCTGGTGCTGCTGGCGTGGGCGCTGGGTGGGTGGGCGCTGCTGGCGGCCGGGGTGCTGTGGGCGCTGGCGCTGGGCTACCTGCGCCGGCTGCTGGCGCGCCGCCTGCAGGGCTTTACCGGCGACACGCTGGGCGCCACGCAGCAGGTGTGCGAACTGGCGCTGCTGCTGGGTCTGGCGCTGGCGGCGTCGCCATGAGGCTCTGGCTGCTGCGCCACGCGCCGGTGCTGGCGGAAACTGGCCTGTGCTACGGCGCCAGCGACCTGCGCGCCGACCCGGCTGCCACGCGCGCGGCAGCCGATGCGGCCGCGGCCGCCTTGCCGCAGGGCATCGCCATTTTCACTTCGCCGCTACAACGTTGCGAGCAGCTGGCGCAGTCGCTGCAAGCGCTGCGGCCTGATTTGACGCCGCAAATCGACCCGCGCCTGCGCGAAATGGACTTCGGCGCCTGGGAAGGGCGCCGCTGGGCCGACGTCGGCCGCGCTGAATTCGACGCCTGGCTGGCCGACTTCGCCAACGCGCCGCCAGGCGGGCGGGGCGAGCCGGTGCGCGACTTCATGGCGCGCGTGGGCGCCGCCTGGGACGACTGGCGCGCCAGCGGGCGCGACGCCGTCTGGGTGACGCACGCCGGGGTGATGCGCGCGGCGCTGCTGCTGTCGCGCGGCGTGTGCCTGCCGGCCAGCGCCGCCGACTGGCCGGCCGAGGCGCTGGACTTTGGTGAACTGCGGGCGTTGCGCGCGGATCCGTAGCCCCCCGAACGCCGCCCGTCCCCCTTGCGCGACAGCCCGCGCAGCGTTAGCATGGGCTGTATGAATTCACAGTATCTGCTGTTCGCCGACGAAGCGCTGACCCTGGTGCACGACGCCCAAGGTGGCATCCGCCACCACCCCGGCGTGGTGCCGCCGGACGTGGCGGCCGAATGGCTGGCCGCGCTGCTGCCGCTGGTGCCCTGGCGCAGCGAGCGGCGGCCGATGTACGACCGCATCGTCGACGTGCCGCGCCTGATGTCCAGCGTGTCGCTGGCCGACCCCGACCGCCCGCCGTGCATCGACGCCGCGCTGGCGGCGGTGCAGTCGGTGGCGTCCGCGCCCTACACGCGCGCGGGGCTCAACCTGTACCGCGACGGGCGCGACAGCGTGGCCCTGCACAACGACCGCGTGCACGACCTGGCGCCGGGCCAGCCCATCGCCATCGTGTCGCTCGGCGCGCCGCGCGACATGCTGATCAAGCCCAAGCGCGGCGGCAGCGCCCATCGCATCTGCCTCGAAGCCGGCAGCGTGCTGGTGATGAGCCACGCCTCGCAGTTCACGCACGACCACGGCATCCCCAAGACGGCGGCGCGGGTGGGGGCGCGGGTGAGCGTGGCCTTCAGGGTGCGTCTTGGCTGATGCGCCGCTGGCCCTCACCCCAACCCTCTCCCAGAGGGAGAGGGAGTAAGTCAGGCGCGGCCCGCAGCGCTCAGGCTTCCTGCCGCAGCGCCGGGAACAGGATGACGTCGCGGATGCTGGGGCTGTCGGTCAGCAGCATCATGAAGCGGTCGATGCCCACGCCGCAGCCGCCGGTGGGCGGCATGCCGTATTCGAGCGCGCGCACGAAGTCGGCGTCGTAGAACATGGCCTCGTCGTCGCCCGAATCCTTGGCGCTGGCCTGGGCGGCAAAGCGCGCGGCCTGGTCCTCGGCGTCGTTCAGCTCGCTGAAGCCGTTGGCCATCTCGCGGCCGGTGATGTAGAGCTCGAAGCGCTCGGTCACCTCGGGCCGCTGGTCGTTGGCGCGCGCCAGCGGGCTGATCTCGGTGGGGTGTTCCATGATGAAGGTGGGCGCCCACAGGTGCTGCTCCACTTCTTCCTCGAAGTACATCACCTGCAGGCTGGCCAGGCTGCGCGCGCTCAACTTGTCTTTTTCTTCGGTCAGGCCCAGCTTCTTCAGGCGGCGGGTCAGTTCGGCGGCGTCGTCCACATGCGCGCCGATGTCGGTGTGCGCGTGGATGGCTTCGCGGATGGTCAGGCGCGCAAACGGCTGGCTCAGGTCGACCGCGCGGCCCTGGTAGGACAGCTGCAGCGAGCCGACGGCCTGCTGCGCGGTGTCGCGCAGCAGCTGTTCGGTGAACGTCATCAGGTCCTGGTAGTTCCAGTACGCGGCGTAGAACTCCATCATCGTGAATTCGGGGTTGTGCCGCACGCTGATGCCTTCGTTGCGGAAGCTGCGGTTGATCTCGAACACGCGCTCGAAGCCGCCGACGATCAGACGCTTGAGGTACAGCTCGGGCGCGATGCGCAGGAACATCTGCTGGTCCAGCGCGTTGTGGTGGGTGACGAAGGGCTTGGCGTTGGCGCCGCCCGGAATCGGGTGCAGCATGGGCGTCTCGACTTCCATGAAGCCGTGGCCGGTCATGAAGCCTCGCATGGCGGCCAGCGTCTTGCTGCGCGCGGCAAAGCGCGTGCGCGCCGCCTCGTCCATGATCAGGTCGACGTAGCGCTGGCGGTATTTCAGTTCCTGGTCCTGCATGCCGTGGAACTTGTCGGGCAGCGGGCGCAGGCTCTTGGTGAGCAGGCGGATCGACGAGGCGTGGATCGACAGCTCGCCCGTCTTGGTCTTGAACAGATGGCCTTCGGCGGCCACGATGTCGCCCAGGTCCCAGTGCTTGAAGGCGTTGTAGGTGTCCTCGCCCACGTCGTCGCGCACCACGTAGATCTGGATGCGGCCGGTGGCGTCCTGCAGCGTGGCGAAGCTGGCCTTGCCCATCACGCGCTTGAGCATCATGCGGCCCGACACGCTGGCATGCACCGGCTCGGCGGCCGCCATCGCTTCTTTTTCGATAGCGCCATGCGCTTGATGCAGGGGCGCTGCGCGGTCCTTGGGCTTGAAATCGTTGGGGAAGGCCACGCCGCCGGCGCTGCGCAGCGCCTTCAGCTTGTCGCGCCGCTCGGCGATCAGCTTGTTTTCGTCTTGTGGCAGGTCGTCGGTGGGCGGGGTCTGGGTCACGGTGAATCGCGGAAAGGAAGGAATGGGGAGAGGGCGCGGTGAGCCCCGTGGCCGATAATGGCCGTGCTCACGCGAAAAGAGCAATTTTAGGCGGCTTGCCCGGCGCGTCTGCCGACCCGCGCGGCGCTGGCCCGGTGCGCCACGCGGCGCACGGGTCATATTGAAGCGGGTGCATGCGCCGCACCCTTTCCACACCACCCCATCGCCCATGCTGCGCGCCACCCTGACCCTGCTGACCGGCGGCGCGCTGGCGCAAATGGTGCCGCTGCTGCTGGGGCCGGCGCTGGCGCGCCTGTTCGGTCCCGAGGCGTTTGGCCTGTTCACCGCGTTTTCGACCATCGCCGCCAGCGTGGCCGTGGTGGCCTGCGCGCGCTACGAATACGCGCTGCCGATGGCGCAGGACGATGCCGAAGCGACGGCGCTGCTGGCGCTGGCGCTGCGCATCGGGCTGGCGGTGACGCTGCTGAGCGTGCCGCTGGCGTGGGCGCTGCACGTGGCGGGGCGGCTGCCGGTGGCGTGGGCGCTGCCGCTGTCGGTGGCGGCGGCTGGGCTGCTGCAGGTCTTCAGTTTGTGGGCCAACCGGGCCGAGGCATATCGGTCGCTGGCCGCCAGCCGCTTCGTGCAGTACGCCGGCGCGGCGCTGCTGCAGACGGCGCTGGGGCTGGCGATCTGGCGCGCCGGCCGGGGCCAGGCGGCGGGTGCCGACGCGGCTTGGGCGCTGGTGCTGGGGCCGGTCGTGGCCGTGCTGCTGGCCGCGCTGTGGCTGGCGCGCAGGGCGCCGCCGGGCGGCTGGCGCGCGCTGTGGCAGGTGCCGGCCGCAGCCTTGCGCGGCGTGGCGCGCCGCTACCGCGACTTTCCGCTGCTGAACACGCCGCACGCCTTTCTGGGCACGCTGCAGGACGCGCTGGCGGTGGCGCTGCTGATTGCCTGGTCGGGCGAGGCGGCGGCGGGCTTCTGGGGGCTGGCGCTGCGCTACCTGAAGGCGCCGGCCACGCTGGTCGGCTCGGCGGTGTCGCAGGCGCTGTACCCGCGCCTGACACAATCGGCCCCGGCCGAGGCGCAGCGTGCGGTGCGCCAGACCATGGCCGTGCTGGCGCTGCCGGCGCTGGGGCTGATGGCGCTGCTGGCGCTGGCGGGGCCGCGCCTGTTTGAATGGGCGTTTGGTGCGCCGTGGCGCGACGCGGGCGAGCTGGCGCGCGCGCTGGCGCCGTACATCGCCGCGCACTTTGTCGCCGCGCCGCTGGCGGTGGTGACCATGGCCTGGCACGGCCAGCGCTGGGCGTTCAGGCTGGCGCTGGTGGGGCAGGCGGTGTTTCTGCTGTGCCTGGCCTGGGGCTTGTGGACGGGCGGCTTGTTGCGGGGGGCTTGGGCGGTGTCGGCGGGCATGGTGATTTACTTCGGCTACTACTTCTGGCGGCTGGCGCACTGGCCGCACATTCCGGCGCGCGGCGCGGCCGCGGGCGAGGCGCGGGCATGAGCGTGGCCCTGCGCGCGCTGGCCAACCGCTGGCGGCGGCGGCTGTGGCATGCGCTGTTCTTTCGCATGCTGTTTGGCGAACGCGCGGCGGACGGCGCCGCGCTGCCCGGCACGCGCATCTCGCCCACCACCTGCATCGAGCACGAAGCCGGCCTGGCGCTGGGCGACGACGTGTTCATCGGCCACTTCAACTACATCGAAGCGAGCGCGGGCGTCACCATCGGCCGCGGCACGCAGATCACCAACTGCGTCAGCATCGTCAGCCACAGCACGCACCGCGCGGTGCGCGTGGCGGCCGGGCTGTCGGGCGCGGCGCTGGAGGCGGCCGTGATCCGCGCGCCCATCGCCATCGGCGAGCGCTGCTTCATCGGCCCGCACAGCACCGTAGAAGCCGGCACCACCCTGGGCCACGACACCCTGGTGGCCGCGCACAGCCGCGTGCGCGGGCAGTTCCCCGACTTCGCCGTGCTGGCCGGCAGCCCGGCGCGCGTGGTGGGCGACGTGCGCGAGGGGGATGCGCGGTGGCTGGAAAGGATGCGTCAGGGCGGGGAGAGGGATTTTTTGAACGCAAAGGGCGCAGAGGGTTCGCAAAAGGCGCAGAAACTTTGATGAAAAATGTCTTTGGCGCTTTCTGTACAAGCGTTGGCAGCTATTTTTTTTGAAGCAATGAATTCTTTTCTGCGACTTTTGCATGACCTTCGCGCCCTTTGCGTTCAAAGGATTTTTCAGCCGACATGACCCAAGCCCCCCATCTGGTTCTGCTGGGCGATGCCATCAGCGTGCACGTGCAGCGCTGGGTGGCCGAGATGCGCGCGCGCGGCTGGCGCATGTCGCTCGTCACGGCGCGGCCGCAGGCCATCGACGGCATCGAGCAGGTGACACTGCCGCCGGTGCGCCGCTCGACCGACTGGCTGTTTCGCGTGGGGGCCGCGCGGCGCGCGCTGGCGCGGCTGCAACCCGACCTGGTGCACGCGCACTACGTTACGTCGTACGGTTATCTGGCGGCGCGCGCGCATCGCGGGACCCGTTGCCCGCTGGTGATGACCGCCTGGGGCAGCGACCTGCTGCTGACGCCGCGCGAAAGCGCGCTCAAGCGCCGGCTGACGGCGTGGACGCTGCGCCAGGCCGACGTGGTGACCGGCGATTCGGCCGACCTGCTGGCCGCCGCGACCGCGCTGGCGCCCGGCGTGCGCACCGAGCTGATCCACTGGGGCGTGGACCGCGCGCGCTTTGCCCCGGCGCCCTGGGCCGACAAGCCGGGTTTTGACGCCGTCAGCCTGCGCAGCTGGGAGCCCAATTACGAGATCGGCACCCTCCTGGACGCCTTCGCGCAGGTGCGCACCGCCCATCCGCAGGCGCGGCTGCACTTGCTGGGCGGCGGATCGCAGGAAGCCGCGCTGCGGGCGCAGATCAAACGGCTGGCGCTGGCCGACGCGGTGCAGGTGCATGGCCGGCTGGACGACGCGGGCATGGCCGCAGTGTTGGCGCGCGGCAAGCTGTCCGTCAGCGTGCCGCGCAGCGACGCCACGTCGGTGTCGGTGCTGGAAAGCATGGCCTGCGGCCTGGCCGTGATCGCCAGCGACCTGCCGGCCAACCGAGACTGGCTGGACGCGCGGCTGCTGGTGCCCGCGGGCGATGCGGCGGCGCTGGCGCGCGTGTGGGGCGGCCTGATCGACGACGACGCGCAGGCCCGCGAGGCCGGCGCGCGCAATGCCGAGCGCATCGCGCAGCAGGGCGACCGGCGCGTGCAGATGGATGCGGTGGATGCGATGTATCGGCGCTTGCTGGATGAACACACGTGCGGGGCGCGATGATGCGTCGCCGTGCCCTCAACCCAACCCTCTCTCGCTTGCGCGAGAGGATGCCCGGCGCGGCGCGGCGTGCCGGGTGTGCGCAGGGTGAACCGTTCGCCGCATGGACTCCCTCGCCCCTCTGGGGAGAGGGCAGGGGTGAGGGGCTGCGGCCGTGAATTCGCCCACACGCCCGGCACAAGGCGCGCCCCATTTCGCGCCGACCGACGACACTTCGCCACTCGTCAGCGTCATCGCCCCCTGCCGCAACGAGCGCGCCGCCATCGACGCCTTTTGCGACAGCGCGCTGACCCAGCAGCTGCCGCCTGGCTGGCAGCTGGAAGTGCTGGTGGCCGATGGCCGCAGCGACGACGGCACGCGCGAACGGCTGGCCGAGCGCGCCGCGCAGGATGCGCGCCTGAGACTGATCGACAACCCGGGCCGCATCGTGTCCACCGGCCTGAACGCCGCGCTGGCCCAGGCGCGCGGCGCCGTCATCGTGCGCTTCGACATTCACACCGAATTCGCGCCCGACTACATCGCACAAAGCCTGGCCGCGCTGGCGCGCACCGGCGCCGACAACGTGGGCGGCCCCTGGGTGGCGCGCGGGCAGGGCGCCATGGGGCGCGCGGTGGCGGCGGCGTTTCAGAGCCGCTGGGTGGTGGGCGGCGCGCGCTCGCGCGACCGGGCGTACGAAGGGCCGGTGGACACCGTCTACCTGGGCTGCTGGCCGCGCGCCACGTTCGATCGCTTTGGCGGCTTCGACGAACAGCTGGTCCGCAACCAGGACGACGAACACAACCTGCGCCTGCGCCTGGCCGGCGCGCGGCTGTGGCAAAGCGCGCGCATCCGCTCGCTCTACCAGCCGCGCGGCAGCGTGCGCCAGCTGTTCAACCAGCAGATGCAATACGGCTACTGGCGGCCGTTTGTGATGCGCAAGCACCGGCAGCCCGGATCGCTGCGCCAGCTGGTGCCGGCGCTGTTCGTGGCCGCGCTGGCCGGCGGCACGCTGATCGCCCCTTGGTGGCCGTGGCCGCTGGCGCTGCTGCTGGCCGCCTATGCCGCGTACGTGGCCGGCGCATCGCTGGCGGCGGCGCGGCAGGCGGGCGATGCGGGCACGCTGGCGCGCCTGCCGGGGGTCATCGCCGCCTATCATCTGGGCTATGGCGTGGGCACCTGGCGCGGCCTGCTGGACGTGCTGCTGCGGCGCAACGCGGGGCAGCGCTGGAGCCGCCTGACGCGCTAACAAAATGATAGCTGTTCACGCGCTATTGGCAAGCGCTGGAGGCTGATTTGGCTTTGAAAAACGAATCCTTCATCCCCTTCGCCCGCCCCGACATTACCGACGCCGAGATCGACGCCGTGGCGCGTGCCATGCGCTCGGGCTGGGTCACCACGGGGCCGGAGACGAAGGCGTTCGAGCAGGAATTTGCGGCGTACCTGGGCGGCGGCCTGCACGCCATCGCCGTCAACTCGGCCACCGCCGGCCTGCACCTGGCGCTGGAGGCCATCGGCATCGGCCCCGGCGACGAGGTGATCGCGCCGACGCTGACCTTCACCGCCACGGTGGAGGTGGCGCGCTACCTGGGCGCGGACGCGCGGCTGGTGGACGTGGACCCGGTCACGCTCAACATCGACCCCGCCGCCATCGAGGCCGCCATCACGCCCCGGACGAAGGCCATCCTGCCGGTGCATTACGGCGGTCTGGCGTGCGACATGGCGGCGATCTTCGACATCGCGCGCCGCCACGGACTGCAGGTGGTGGAGGACGCGGCGCACGCGCTGCCCACTACCCTAAACGGAGCGCTCATCGGCCAACTGGCCAGCGCTGCCGCGGTCTTCAGCTTTTACGCCAACAAGACCATGACCACCGGCGAGGGCGGCATGGTGGTGACGCGCGACGCCGCGCTGGCCGCGCGCATGCGGGTGATGCGCCTGCACGGCATCAGCCGCGACGCGTTCGACCGCTTCAGCAGCCGCACGCCCGCGTGGTATTACGAAATCGTCGCGCCCGGCTTCAAATACAACATGACCGACATGGCCGGCGCGCTGGGCCGCGTGCAGCTGGCGCGGCTGCCCGCCTTTGTGCAGCGGCGCCAGCAACTGGCGGCGCGCTATCTGCACGAACTGCGCGATTTGCCGCTGCTGCTGCCCGCCGACGCGCCGGCGGGCGATGCGCACGCGTGGCACCTGTTCGTGCTGCGCCTGTCCGACGCCGCGACCGTGACGCGCAACGAAGTGATCCAGGCGCTGAGCGACGCCGGCATCGGCACCAGCGTGCATTACGTGCCGCTGCACCGGCAGCCTTACTGGCGCGATCGCTATGGGCTGACGCCCGAGCAGTTTCCGGTGGCCGAAGCCGCGTACCAGCGCATGTTCAGCATCCCGCTGTTCACCGCCATGAGCGACGACGAGCAGTCGCGCGTCATCGCCGCGCTGCGGGCCTGCGTGCGATGAGCGTGCGGTGGTTGCCAGCCAAATCGGGCGCCAGCGCTTGCCTGATCAGCGCAGGCAGCTATCAAAAGATGAGAAAGCGCGGCGCGTGAACACCCGCAGCGCTGCCGCCAAGCGCGCCATGGACCTGGCGCTGACGCTGGCCGCGCTGCCGCTGGCGCTGCCGGTGATGGCGGCCATCGCGCTGTGGGTGCGGTGGGATTCGCCCGGCCCTGCGCTGTTCAGGCAGCAGCGCGTGGGGCGCGGCGGGGCGCTGTTTCGCATCCACAAGTTCCGCACCATGCACCTGCACGACGGCGCCGGGCCGCAGATCACGGCCGGCAGCGATGCGCGCATCACCCGCGCCGGCCGCTGGCTGCGCCGCGCCAAGCTGGACGAGCTGCCGCAGCTGATCGACGTGCTGCGCGGCGACATGAGCCTGGTCGGCCCGCGGCCCGAGGTGCCGCGCTACATGGCGCTGTATGCCGACGACGTGCGCCGCCAGATCCTCAGCGTGCGACCCGGCATCACCGACCGCGCGGCAATCGAGTTCCGCGACGAAGAGCGCCTGCTGGCCGCCAGCGCGGACCCGGAGCGCACCTATGTCGAGCAGGTCATGCCCGTCAAGCAGCGCTATTACCTGGACTACGTGGCGCGCCGCAGCGTGGGGGGCGATGTGCGCATCCTGCTGGACACGTTGCGGGCGCTGCTGAAATGAATCGCGGGCAGGCCGCTGGGCTGGCCAGCGCGCAGACCCGCCGCGCCACACGGTTCATCCAACGCATAATCACACGCCTGCGCTTGCCCATCCAGCGCGGACAGCTATGAACACTGTAGCAACTTCAACCTCGACCCACAGGAATCCGCCATGCTGAGCGGGTGGGGGAAAGGCCTGCGCAGCAAGAGCTGGCTGCCCGATCTGGTGCTGATCGTGCTGGCGTGGTGGGCCGCGTTCTGGCTGCGCTTCAACCTGACGGTGCCACAGCCGTACCGCGACCAGGCGCTGCAGACCACGCCGCTGGCGCTGCTGTGCATGGCCGTGGGCCTGCTGCTGGCGCGCGTGCCGCGCCAGTCGTGGCGCTACGTGGGCCTGGCCGACCTGCGCCAGCTGGCGGGCGGCGTGGCGCTGGGCGCGCTGCTGACCACGGCGGTGGTGATGGGCTCGCGCCCGCAGGGGTTTCCGCGCTCGGTGTTTCTCATCAGCGGCGTGCTGGCCCTGCTGGCGCTGGCCGGCGCGCGCGCCACCTGGCGCACGCTGGCCGAATACACGCAGGCCCAGGCGCGGCCGGCGGCGGCGCTGCAGCCCTTGCTCATCGTCGGCACCATCGACGAGGCCGACCAGGCGCTGCGCACGCTCAAGGGCGTGGAGGGCTGGCAGGTGGTCGGCATCGCGTCGCCGCGCGCGCAGGACGCGGGGCGCACGGTGCAGGGCGTGCGCGTGCTGGGCGGGGTGGAAGCGCTCGACCAGCTGGCGCGCGCGCAGCAGGCCGGCACCGTGCTGCTGGCCAGCGCGCCGGGCGATCTGGCGCGGCGCGACGTGCTGATGCGCTGGTCGGGCAGCGGGCTGAACCTGCTGACGCTGCCCACCGCCGACGAACTGCTGCGCCCCGGCGCGGCCACCCGGCTGCGCCAGGTGCGGCTGGAAGACCTGCTGGGCCGCACACCGGTGCAGCTGGACGCGCGCGGCCTGGCCGCGCTGTTCAGCGGCCAGACGGTGCTGGTGACGGGCGCGGGCGGCTCCATCGGGTCGGAGCTGTGCCGCCAGGTGGCGCGGCTGGGCGTGGCGCGGCTGGTCTGCGTCGATGTGTCGGAATACGCCACCTACCGGCTGGAGCAGGAACTGCGCCAGGCCTTCCCCGCCATGGAAGGCGTGTACTACACCGCCAACGTGCGCGAGCCGGATCGCCTGCGCGCCATCGCCCTGGCGCACCTGCCCGGCGTGGTGCTGCACGCCGCGGCCTACAAGCATGTGCCGCTGATGGAGACCCACAACGAGATCGAGGCGCTGCGCACCAACGTGCTGGGCACGCTGCACGCCGCGCGCGTGGCGGGCGAGGTGGGCGCGGCGCGCTTCGTGCTGGTGTCGACCGACAAGGCCGTCAACCCCACCAACGTGATGGGCGCCACCAAGCGGCTGGCCGAGCAGGTGGTGCAGGCGGTAGCGCGCGAGTTCGAGGGCACGCAGTACGTGTCGGTGCGCTTCGGCAACGTGCTGGGCTCCAGCGGATCGGTGGTGCCGCTGTTCACCACGCAGATCGAACTGGGCGGCCCGGTGACGGTGACGCACCCCGAGATCGTGCGCTACTTCATGACCATTCCCGAGGCCGCGCAACTGGTGCTGCAGGCGGGGTTGATGGGTCGCTCGGGCCAGATCTTCGTGCTGGACATGGGCGAGCCGGTGAAGATTGTCGAACTGGCGCGCCTGCTGATCCGCCTGTCGGGCAAGACCGAGGCCGAGGTGCCCATCGCCTTCACTGGCCTGCGGCCCGGCGAAAAGCTGTACGAGGAACTGCTGGCCGACGACGAGACCACCGAGCCCACGCCGCACCCCAAGCTGCGCGTGGCGCGCGTGTCGCCGCCGGCGGACGACGTGGCGGCCGCCGTGCTGGCGTGGCTGGCGCAGGCCGGCGCGGCGCCCGGCCCGGCGGACCTGCGCGGCTGGCTGCACCAGCGCGTGCCCGAATACCAGGCGCAGCCGGTGCGGTTCTGATGCCCCTTGGCGTTCGAATGTTGAGAACCCGTTGGCACTGAGCCATTCGACTTCGCTCATGACAGGCCATTCGACTTCGCTCATGACAGGCCATTCGACTTCGCTCATGACAGGCCATTCGACTTCGCTCATGACAGGCCATTCGACTTCGCTCATGACAGGCTTGGTGAAGTGCCTGCGCCGTCAGCGGCTTCGACAGGCTCAGCCCGAACGGTTGTTATCGTTTTGAACGCACTTTCGTATGCACGCGCCGCGCGTCAGCCGGGTTGGGCGCCGATGCCGGCCTTGCCCAGCGCGTCGGCCACCAGCTCCAGCCGCAGCAGCGGGCTGTCCAGGCTCATCAGGTGCTGGCGCACGGCGGCGGGCAGCGGCAGCAACTCGCACCAACGGTTGGCCACCCAGGCGCAGTCGTCGTAATCGGCGCTGCTGCCGGCCGGCACGGGGGCGCCGGGCGATTGCACGCGCAGGTTGGCATGCACCTGACGCAGCCATCGGGCGGCGTGCCGCAGGTCGTCGGGAATGGCCAGCGCCACGTCAGGCGGCAGCAGCGTCACGTCGGCCACCCACAGCCCGTGTTTGAGCTGGCTGGGTCGATCCACGCGAAAACGCTGTTCGCCCCGGCATTGCACCACCAGCAGGCCGGGCTGGGGCTGTTCCAGGGCGGTGATGTGCGCCAGCGTGCCGACGGGCGCCAGTTGCTCGGGCGGCGCGCCGGCGGCGCGCACTTCGTGGCCGTGCTCCAGCGCGACCACGCCGAAGGGCGCGCCAGCGCGATGGCACTTGCCGATCATGTCGAGATAGCGCACCTCGAACACCCGCAGCGGCAGCGTGCCGCCCGGAAACAGCACGGTGCCCAGCGGAAACAACGGCAGGGACGAAAGGGTCAGCGGTTCTGGCGGCATGGTCCGGACACTCCAGCGGCGCGCCCGTGGCAAGCGCAGCGCATGGACGGGTCAGGGCTCGCTATCATCGCACGCAACCCTGCTCTGGCGCCTGTCTGCCTTCGTGGCATTGGCAAGCCACGCGTTCCCGCTTGTTCATGCTGTACCAAATTCTTGCTTTCCTGATCGAAATCGCCGTCACCCTGATCGGCGGCGCCTGCCTGCTGCGCCTGTACATGCGGTGGCGGCGCATGTCCATGGGCAACCCGGTGGGGCGCTTCGTGCAGGCGCTGTCGGACTGGCTGGTGCTGCCGCTGCAGCGCCTGGTGCCGTCCAGCGGCTCGCTGGACGTGGCCAGCCTGCTGGCGACGTGGTTGCTGAAGCTGCTGCAATACGGCCTGCTGGTGGGCATGCTGGGCCTGGGCCGCTGGAGCGTGCTGCCGCTGCTGGCGCTGCTGGGCGTGGCCAAGCTGGCGGTGTCGGTGGCCACAGCGGTGATCATCGTCGCCGCCGTGCTGTCATGGACCGGCAACCGCACCCCCGTGCGCGACGTCTTCGAGCGGCTGTGCGAACCCATGCTGGCGCCCCTGCGCCGCCACCTGCCGCTGGTGGGTGGGATCGATCTGTCGCCGCTGCTGCTGGTGGTGGCTCTGCAGGTCGCCGGCATCGTGCTGGGTTCGATGCAGGCTGGCCTGCTGGGCGCGGGCGCGGCGATGCTGGCGGGGTGAGTTTGCTATCGGGTTGATAGCTATAGGCGCAATGCGGGCGAGCGCAAACAGCCTATTGGATTTGGCTGCGCTGCAAAAGTCAACAGCCGGACGCAGAGGACGCAGAGATTCCGCAGAGGACGCAGAAAAAGCCAAAAATATTCTTTGGCTGTTTCTTTTGCGTCCTTCGCGATCCCTTCGCGTCCTTCGCGTCCGGTATTCGGTCTTCTCTACCTAGGCCCAGCGCCCGGTCATGCCACCGCGTCCGCAGGCTGCCGCTGCAGCATCGCCAGCACTTTGGCGATTTTTTCGCGCAACTCGCGCCGGTCGCAGATGAAATCGACCGCGCCCTTTTGCTGCAAAAATTCGGCGCGCTGAAAGCCGTCGGGCAGCTTCACGCGCACGGTGTTCTCGATCACGCGCGGGCCGGCAAAACCGATCAGCGCCTTGGGCTCGGCAATGACCACGTCGCCCACGAAGGCAAAACCGGCCGACACGCCGCCCATGGTGGGGTCGGTCAGCACGCTGATGTAGGGCAGGCCCTTCTTGGCCAGGCGGGTGAGGGCGGCGTTGGTCTTGGCCATCTGCATCAGCGACAGCAGGCCCTCCTGCATGCGCGCGCCGCCGGTGGCGGTGAAGCAGATGAACGGCACCTTCTGCTCGATGGCGGTGTGCACGCCGCGCGCGAAGCGCTCGCCCACCACGCTGCCCATGCTGCCGCCCATGAAGTCGAACTCGAACGCCGCGGCCACCACGCTGATGGAGTGCACGGCGCCGCCCATGACGACCAGGGCATCGGTTTCGCCGGAGTTTTCGAGCGCTTCTTTCAGGCGCTCGGGGTACTTGCGGCTGTCCTTGAACTTCAGCGCGTCGACCGGCAGCACCTCCTGCCCGATCTCGTAGCGGCCTTCGTTGTCGAGGAACACGTTGAGCCGCTCGCGCGCGCCCATGCGGTGGTGGTGGCCGCATTTCGGGCAGACGTTCTGGTTGCCTTCCAAGTCGGTCTTGTACAGCACCGTGTCGCATTCCGGGCACTTGATCCACAGGCCCTCGGGCACCTGGCGGCGCTCGGCGCCGTCTTCGGTCTTCTGGATCTTGGGCGGCAGCAGTTTTTCGAGCCAGCTCATGGCGGAACTCCTTGTTTGATAGCGCGATTATGCGTGCACTTCACGCGTCCAGCGCGGCGCGGATCGGCCGCAGGAAGTCGATGGCGGCGGCGGCCACGCGCTCGTGCGGCTGGGTCTCGATCTGCTGGATCAGCCGGCTGCCGATGACCACGGCGTCGGCCACCTGGCCGATGGCGCGGGCGGTGTCTGCGTCGCGGATGCCGAAGCCGACACCGACCGGAATGTGCACGTGCTGGCGGATGCGGGGCAGGGCGGCTTCCACTTCGGCCGTGTTGAGCGCGCCGGAGCCGGTCACGCCCTTGAGCGAGACGTAGTACACGTAACCGCTGGCGACCTGCGCCACCTGCTGCATGCGCTGCTCGGTCGAGGTGGGGGCCAGCAGAAAGATCAGGTCCATGCCGTTTGCTCTCAATTTAGAAGCAAACTCGGCACATTCCTCGGGCGGGTAGTCGACAATCAGCACCCCATCAACCCCGGCGGCCGCGGCATCGCGGATGAAGGCATCGGCGCCGTGGCGCTGGTCGTAGCGCTCGACCGGATTGGCGTAGCCCATCAGCACCACGGGGGTTTTCTGGTCCTTTTCGCGGAAGGTCCTGACCATGGCCAGCACCTGTGCGAGGCCGATGCCCAGTGCCAGCGCGCGGTCGCCGGCTTTCTGGATGACGGCGCCGTCGGCGCTGGGGTCGGAAAACGGCACGCCCAGTTCGATGACGTCGGCGCCCGCGGTGACCATGCCGTGCATCAGCGCGGGCGTGATGTCGGCATACGGAAAGCCGGCCGTGACGTAGGGAATCAGCGCCTTGCGCTTTTGCTCGTGCAGGCGCGCGAAGGTGGCGGCGATGCGGTTCATGGCTTGGCTCCTGGCTTGGGCGCGCCCTTGACGACGTGGCCGCGCATGGAAGGTCGGTCGTAGAACTCCACGCCGTCCAGGTCGGCAACGGTGCCGATGTCCTTGTCGCCCCGGCCCGAGAGGTTGACCAGGATGGACTGGTCGGACCGCATGGTGGGTGCCAGCTTCATGGCGTAGGCAAAGGCGTGGCTGGATTCGAGCGCGGGGATGATGCCCTCGGCCCGGCACAGGTGGTGGAAGGCGGCCAGCGCCTCGGCGTCGGTGGCACCCACGTATTCGGCGCGGCCAATGTCCTTGAGCCAGGCGTGCTCGGGGCCGACGCCGGGGTAGTCCAGGCCGGCGCTGATCGAATGCGTTTCGGTGATCTGGCCGTTGTCGTCCTGCAGGATGTAGGTGCGGTTGCCGTGCAGCACGCCACTGGAGCCGCGCTGCAGGCTGGCGGAGTGCTTGCCGGTGTCCAGGCCTTCGCCGGCGGCTTCGACGCCGATCAGGCGCGTTTTTTCGTAGGGAATATAGGGGTGGAAGATGCCCATGGCGTTGCTGCCGCCGCCCACGCAGGCGATCACGGCGTCCGGCTGCTGCGCGGCGATGCCCTGCGCGGCCAGCATCTCGGGCATTTGCTTGAGGCACTCCTGGCCGATGACGCTCTGGAAGTCGCGCACCATCATGGGGTAAGGGTGCGGCCCAGCCACGGTGCCGATGATGTAGAAGGTGTTGTCCACATTCGCCACCCAGTCGCGCATGGCTTCGTTCAGCGCGTCCTTCAGCGTCTTGCTGCCCGATTCGACCGGCACCACGGTGGCGCCGAGCAGCTTCATGCGGTAGACGTTGGGCGATTGGCGCTTGACGTCTTCGCTGCCCATGTAGACCACGCATTCCAGCCCGTAACGCGCGCAGATGGTGGCCGTGGCCACACCGTGCTGGCCGGCGCCGGTTTCGGCAATGATGCGCGGCTTGCCCATGCGGCGCGCCAGCATGGCCTGGCCGATGACGTTGTTGATCTTGTGCGCGCCGGTGTGGTTGAGGTCTTCGCGCTTCAGATAGATCTGCGCGCCGCCCAGTTCACGGCTGGTGCGCGCGGCGTGGTAGACGGGCGAGGGGCGGCCGACGTAGTGCGCCAGTTCGTACTTGAACTCAGCCAGGAAGTCGGGGTCGTGCTGGTACTTCGCGTAGGCGTCTTTCAGCTCGTTGATGGCGTAGGTCAGCGTCTCGCTGATGAAGCTGCCGCCATAGCGGCCGAAATGGCCTGAAGCGTCGGGTTGTTGGTAATCCATGGTGTCACATCCAAGGCAAGGGCGGGGCACTGGCCCCGCGGAGGAAATAGGGGGAGGTCACGCCGCCAGGTCGGCGGCGCGGACGGCGGCCACGAAGGCGCGCATGCGGGCTGCGTCCTTGATGCCCTTGAGGGGCGCGCCGTCGGGGCCAACGGCTTCGACGCCGCTGCTCACGTCAACCGCCAGCGAGCGGCCGCGCGAGCGCAGGGCGCGCAAGCCGTCGCCCACGTTTGCAGGTGTGAGCCCACCAGACAAGACGAGGTGAGCGGGAACGCTTGGTGGAAGCCGTGACCAATCGAATGTCTTTCCGCCGCCGCCGTAGCCCTGCGTCTGTGCGTCGAGCAGGATGCCGGTAGCCGCGCTGAAATCGTGGGCAAATTCTAGCAAGTCGAAGCCTGCCGCCGGGTCGGCCGGAATGCGCGCGGCGCGTAGCCAGGGCAGGTGGCAGGCGCGCGCGATGCGTGCGCATTCGGCCGGTGATTCGTCCCCATGAAATTGCAGGCAACCGGGCGTGGACAGGGCGCAGTCAGCTTCTATTTCTGTAGCATCGGCGTTGACGTACAGCAGCACCGCGTCGACGAACGGCGGCAGGCGGCGCATCAGCTCGGCCGCGCGCGCGGCGCTGACGTGGCGCGGGCTCTGGGCGTAGCGCACGAAGCCTATCGCGTCGGCGCCGGCTTCGACGGCGGCGTCCACGTCCTGCTCGCGCGTGAGGCCGCAGATCTTGATGCGGGTGCGAAGCGGTGAATCAATCATCTCGGGCAGTCATTCGATCCAATCATAGGCGCTGGTGCGTTCGGGCAGGCCCCAGGCCGGGCCGTAGCGGGGCCCCAGGAAATAGAGGCCGTCGGGCGCGAAGGTGGGCGCGGCGGCGTCGCGGTCGCGCGCGGCCAGCACCTCGGCCATGGCGCCCGGCGGCAGCAGGCCCTGGCCGATCTGCACCAGGCTGCCCATGATGTTGCGGATCATGTGGTGCAGGAAAGCGTTGGCCTCGAAGTCGAAGCGCCAGTAAGCGCCCTTGCGCGTGATGTCGAGCCGCGTCAGCTGCTTGACCGGCGACAGCGCCTGGCACGCCGATGCGCGAAACGAGGTGAAGTCGTGCGTGCCGATCAGGTGACGGGCCGCCTGGCGCATGGCGTCGCCGTCGAGCGGGCGAAATGTCCAGCCGACGCGGCCGGCGTCGACGCTGGGGCGCACGGGCGATTCGAGCAGCAGGTAGGCGTAGCGCCGCGCCAGGGCGCTGGCGCGGGCGTGAAAGGCGTCCGGCACCGCCTGCGCCCACTGCACCGCCATGTCGGGCGGCAGGAAGCGGTTGGTGCCGCGCACCCACGAAAACGCTTCGCGCTGCAGGTCGGTGTCGAAGTGCACCACCTGCATCAGGCCGTGCACGCCGGCATCGGTGCGGCCGGCGCACAGCGTGGCCAGGGGAACGGTGGCGAACGCTGACAAGGCCGATTCCAGCCGGTCTTGCACCGTCTGGCCGGATGGCTGGCTTTGCCAGCCGTGGTAATGCGTGCCGAGGTAGCTGATGCCGAGGGCGATTCTCACGATGCGGCCATTGTGGGGCATGTGGGTGGCCCCAACGGCGCGCGGCGCCACCAGGGCACCGCGCGCGGGACAGCTACAGCCGAAGCCAGGTCAGCCCAGCTCGGACAGGAAGCGCTCGGCCTTGGTGCGCACCACGCCCGAGGATTCAGCGATGACTTCCTTCAGCAGCGCGCGCGCGCCTTCGGTGTCGCCGATGGCATGAAACTCTTGCGCCAGCGCCAGCTTGGTGCCCAGTGGGTCTTCGTCGGCGTCGTCGGGCTGCCGGGTACGCGCATCGCCAGGCGGGTGCGCGCCGGGGGGTGACAGCGCGTCCAGGTCGAAGTCAATGAGGTTCGAGTCGACCGGCGGCACGGGCGGCAATGGCGTCAGCGCCGCCTGTTTTGGCAAAGGCGCCTTGACCAGGCCCAGTTCAGAGGGCGGGGCAAAGTCGAGATCCAGGTCGAACTCGGGGGTGACCACGCTCTGCAGTACCGGTGCCGGCGCCGCGGCAACGGCGGGTGGCGGCGACCGCAACGCCATCGCGCTGGCGCCACCCACCATGGCGGCGGCAGCAGCGCTGGCCGCACCGCTGGCGGGCGCCACTATGGGTGTGGGCGGGGGGACGGGCGCTGGAGCCGCCACCGGCGCGGCGCGGGGTGTCGTCAGGTCGTCAAACCCGTGCCCGCCGGGGGGCTGGGTGTCGGCGCCGAATGTGTTGCGCATGGGCACCGGCGCGGGCACGGCCATGGGTGCGCCGCCGGGCTGGTACAGCGGATTGGACGGATCCAGTTCCTTGCCCAGGCTGGCGATGGCAAGCCAGTCGGCGCTCTGCTGACCCTTGGTGAGGCCATGCGCCTCGGTGGCGATGGCTTGAAGTCCGCGGGCGTCACGGCGCTTGAAATAGATTTCAGCCAGTTTGCGGTGAATGGCCACGCGTTGGGGCTGCATGCGCAGCGCTTCGCGCAGAATTTCCTCGGCCTGCATGTCACGGCCATAGGCCAGGTAGACGTCGGCCTCGGCCACTGGGTCGACGTCGCCCGCGGCGTCCAACTGGCTGGGCGAATAGGCCATGAATGAGCTGCCGCTGACGGACGAGCCGCCTTCCTTGGTGTTCACCCGCTGTCCGCCGCTGGCGCCAAAGAACGAATCGGGCTGCAGTCGGCTGCTCATGAACGAGCTGTCCAGCCGGGCTTTCTTGCGCTGGCGCGACCGGTAGATGCCATACCCCGCCAGCAAGGCCAGCAGACCGGCTCCGGCCACTGGGAGCATGGGGTTGTCCGTCACGCTGTCGAAGAACGACGGCTCTTCGATCGGTGCTGGTGCTGGCGCGGGGGCCGGTGGCGTGGCCCGGGCACTGGGCGTGGCCGACGCGGTGGCGCTGGCCGGGGCTGCCACCGCCGGCACGGGCTCGGTCACGGCTGTCGCGGCACCGCTGGCGCCCACCGAGGGGGCGCTGATCGCCGCGACCGCAGGCGTGGAGCCTGCGGCACTGGCAGCGGGGGCGGCGGCCGGCGCGGTGGCGGAAGCCGCTACGGCCGGCGCGGCCGTCGCCGCGGCAGGGGGTACAGGCGGTTTGGCGGGCGCGCCCACCGGCACGGCCACGCCAGGCACCGGGCTGCTGCCCGCCGGGGCGCTGCCGGACGCAGCCTGCAGGCGAGACAACTCACTGATGTTCTTGTTCAGTTCGGCCACGCGCGCGGTCTGTTCCTGGGCCTGTCGTGACCGCGCAACCTTGGCTTCGTTGCCGCTGGGCGCGCCCCCGCGCGACAGCGTGAGGCGGTCCTTTGCCGGTGCGGCGGGGCGGCTTTCCTGTACCTGCGGTTGCACGCCGCCCGATGCGCTGCGCGAGGCGGCGGCCGTGCGCGTGGCGCCGGAGCGCTGGGCCAGGCCGCGGCGATAGGCGTGGAAATCGCGCGTCTGCGCGGCCACCGCGCGGCGCGCGGCTTGGCGCGGGGTGGCGGCTGCCTGGTCGGCCGACGGCAGGTTGAGCACGGCGCCGGCCTTCATGCGGTTGACGTTGCCGCCGATGAACGCGTTGGGGTTGGCGCGCAGCAGGGCAATCAGCATCTGGTCCAGCGAAACGCCATCGACCGCATGCGCCGCCGCAATGGCGGACGCCGTGTCTCCCCGCTGCACGGTCACTTGCGCGCCGTCGCCGGTGGATGCCTCGGCGGCAGCGCGGCGGCGCGGCGCATCGGTCGACGCGGCACCGCGACGCACGGCAGGCGGGCGGGCCGCCGGTGCCTGTACCACGGCGGGCGCAGCGACCACCAAGGGCGCAGGGGCGGCTGCCACAGGTGCCGGTGCCGTCACCGCGGCCACCTGGGGCGGGTTGACCGCCACGGGGGCTGGAGCGGCGCGGTCGGGCGGGTCGATCAGCATCGTGTAGTCGCGCACCACGCGGCCGCTGCTGGACGTGGTTTCGATCACGAGGCCCAGAAACGGCTCGTTGATGGGGCGTTCTCCCGTCACCCGCAGATAGGCCTGCCCATTGGGGCGGCGGTGCAAGCTCACGCGCGCGCCGGCAAGCGCTGGCGTGTAGTCGACGCCTGCGGCCCGAAAGGCCTGCGGCGAAGCCACCGAGGCGGTAAAGCTGGCCGCTTCCTGCGACGAAATGTCGGGCACTTCGATCTCGGCACGCAGCGGCTCGCCCAGTGCGGATCGAACGCTGATGGCGCCCAGCGCCAAGGCCTGCGCATTCAGCGCGGCGCCCCACAGCCCCAGTGCCGCGGCGATGGTCACCACGCCCTTCGTCCACGGCTGCCGGTCCACGACGTCTCGATCGAGAGACCCTTGCCGGGTCAGTGCGGTCTTTTTCTGCATGTGATGGTCGGCAGGCCAAGCCTGGCCGAAGGGAGAAGAGAATTCGGGAATAGCATCATATTCGGCGGGCCGTCTGAGACTCAAGTTAACCGACGTCACAAATTCATACACAGCCCGAAGTCCACCAGCCTGTTGCCCGGTCACAACGCGCACCGCCCGGGCGCCGCGGGCGGGCGTGGCCCATGCAACCGTGTATTACGCCGCCAGCAAGATCCGCAGCATGCGGCGCAGCGGCTCGGCCGCGCCCCACAACAGCTGGTCGCCAATGGTGAAGGCGCCCACGTAGTCCGGCCCCATGGCCAGCTTGCGGATGCGGCCCACGGGAATGGTCATGGTGCCCGTCACCGCCACCGGCGTCAGGTGCTTGAGCGTGTCTTCGCGGTTGTTGGGCACCACCTGAACCCATTCGTTGTCGGCGGCGATCATGGCTTCGATGTCGGCCACCGGCACGTCCTTCTTCAGCTTGAAGGTCAGCGCCTGGCTGTGGCAGCGCATGGCGCCCACGCGCACACAGAAACCGTCGACCGGCACGGCGGGCGTGCCGAAGCCTTCGCCTTGACCCATGATCTTGTTGGTCTCGGCCATGCCTTTCCATTCTTCGCGGCTCACTCCGTTGCCCAGGTCCTTGTCAATCCACGGAATGAGCGAGCCGCCCAACGGCACGCCGAAGTTGGCCACCTCGTCGCCGCCCAGCGCGCGCTGCTTGGCTACCACCAGGCGGTCGATTTCGAGAATGGCGCTCTTCGGGTCGTTGAGCAGCGCTTTCACCTCTGCGTTCAGCGTGCCATATTGCGTCAGCAACTCGCGCATGTGCTGCGCGCCGCCGCCTGACGCTGCTTGGTAGGTCTGCGTGCTCATCCACTCGACCAGCCCTGCCTTGTACAGCGCGCCCACGCCCATCAGCATGCAGCTGACGGTGCAGTTGCCGCCGACCCAGTTGTTGCCACCCTTAAGCAGGGCGCTCTGAATCACCGGCAGGTTCACCGGGTCCAGCACGATGACCGCGTCGTCCTTCATGCGCAGCGTGCTGGCAGCGTCGATCCAGTGGCCCTTCCAGCCGGCGGCGCGCAGCTTGGGGAACACCTCGCTGGTGTAGTCGCCGCCCTGGCAGGTGATGATGACGTCGCACTTCTTCAGGGCGTCGATGTCGTGCGCGTCCTTCAGCGTCTTCTCGTTCTTGGCCATGGCCGGGGCTGCGCCGCCCGCGTTGCTGGTCGAGAAGAACACCGGCTCGATCAGGTCGAAGTCTTTTTCCGCCTGCATGCGGTCCATCAGCACGGAGCCGACCATGCCGCGCCAGCCGACGAGGCCAACCAGGTTACCGATCTTGTTCATGATTTTTCGCGCCTTTCAAACAAAGTAAATCTGTCTGACCTGCCCCGGCTCGTCTGGCAGCGGGGAGGCGCGCACGACGAACCGAGAGCTGGGTCAGCCCTTTTTGGTGGTCGTGGTAATGGAAGAGGCAATGCACGCAACCCCGCCTGCTGCCGAGAGCAGGGCGGTGGGATCGAAGCGATCTGCAGCGTTCATCGTGGCACCGATTGTAATGGAGCCCCCTTCGCCAGCCTGACGCCGATCACCGGCTGAGCGCAGGGTTGTTGGCGTGGTACGACGTGTGCTGACGGCCGCGCACGCAGGTTGAGGCGTTAAAAAGGCCTCTGGCGCACGACAGACAAGCGCAGGTAGCTATCAAAACAGAAGCGACGAGGATAGCCTGCTGAAGGGCATTGATCGAACCCACTGCACGGTCGGCCCCTTGGCCAGCGCCGTTATGGCGCGGTCGCCGCGGGCCGGCGGCTGTCGGTCACGCGTTTGGCGCAGAGTCGTCCAGGCCGTGCAGCGGCGGCGCCATCGTCACCCGCCGGCGTCCTCATCCGCCGGCGCCCCGCGCGACGCCAGTTGCCGCGCCAGGTCGATGAAATCGCGCGCATGCAGCGTGTTCTCGGCCACCGGCGACACGTCCTTTGGGCGCGTCGCGCCAAACTCCAGCGGCCGCTCGATGTACGCCGTCAGCAGCCCGCAGGCGCGCGAGGCGGCCAGGTCGTCGTGGTGCGCGGCCACCAGCATCACCTCGTGCGGCGCCACGTCGAACACTTCCGCCACGCCCAGGTACACGCGCGGATCAGGCTTGTAGGCGCGAAACACCTCGGCCGACAGCACGCAATCCCACGGCAACCCGCCGTGCTTGGCCATGTCGGTCAGCAGGCCAATGTTGCCATTCGACAGCGTGGTGATCACGTGCCGCCGCTTCAAAAGCGATAGCCCCTCCACCACGTCCGGCCAGGGGTTCAGCCGGTGCCACACGCGATTGAGCGCGCGCCGTTCGTGCTCGGGCAACTCGCCCAGACCAAAGCGCGGCAGGATGCTGTCCAGAATCAGCCGGTGCAGCTCGTCAATCTTCGTCCACCCCAACTCGCCCGACCGCACCCGCTGCATCGCCGGCTGATACCCCTCGCGCCACGCCAGCGCCAACGCATCGCCATCCACCTGCGGGTACAGCCGCTGCACCTCCGCCGAGATGGAACCGTGCCAGTCGACCACGGTGCCGAAGACGTCGAAGGCGAGGATTTTTGGGGTGATTTGGGGCATGGGTCGGCGTCCAGTGTGCTTCATCAGCTATGGATTTGGGAGTGTGTTGGCGGGATACCTCTTGACGTGGAGCGTACTGCAACATGGACAATCAGCGTATCGACTCAGCCGCGACCTCACCATGACCAAGATTGCAGACCTCCCCGAATTCGATATGGCCGAATGGCTGCCCGATGAAGCGGCCGTGACCGAATACCTGACCGCGGTGCTGGAAGAAAGCGACCCGGCCGCTCTGGCCAAGGCTCTGGGCACGATTGCGCGCGCACGCGGTCTCGCAACATTTGATTAATATTTAGGTTGACCAATGAGCAGTGCAAATAAAATTACGCCTACTAACCCTCGTTTAGGGACGCTCCTTTCAGACGTGAGTAGAGGGAATATAAAAATACCAGCTTTCCAACGCGAATATGTTTGGAAAGATGAGCAAATTATGAGTCTCTTGGACTCTATCTATCACGGCTATCCTGTTGGATCGCTTCTTCTTTGGAGTACGAAAGAAGCTTTGAAACACGAACGTAACGTTGGTGGATTCTCCCTTCCAGAAACACCTGAAGACTACCCTGTAAATTATCTCTTAGACGGTCAGCAACGTCTTACCACATTGTACGGAGTATTTAATTCGGATTCCCCTACCGTCGATCCAGAGTTGGCGAAGCGCTTTGACGTTTGCTTTAATCCTGACCTTCAAACCTTTATTCACTCCTCTGTCCCAGAAGCTACAAGCGGAATCAATTTGCGAGCGATTTTGGATACAACAAAGCTCTTGCCGGAGCTTTCTCGGTTTAGTGCAAATCAGCAAACAGTGATTGCAGCGCTAACCGAGCGATTCAAGGACTACGAATTTCCTGTTGTGACTATTAGAGATCGTACCAATCAAGAGGTGTGTCGTGTGTTCCAGCGAATAAATTCGTCTGGAACTAGTCTTTCGACGTTGGAGCTGCTATCTGCATGGACCTGGTCTGATGAGTTTAACCTTGTCAATGAAATTGAATCCCTTTTGGATAAGTTGGAAGAATGCAATTATGGTGAACTGAATGAAGAGCTTGTGCTGCGATGCCTCACTGCTGTGGTGAGTCAAAAGATTGATTCAGAAGAACTGGTGAACATCCAGCCAAGTATATTGGTGGATGGAATGGCGAAATTAAAACAGGCAATTTTCGCTGCAGTTGACTTTCTAGAAAAAGAACTGAAGATTAAGAATATTGTATTTGTTCCATTTCCTATTATGCTGGTTCCACTTGTGGGATTCTTTGCTCAAACATTAAAACCCACAGCACAGCAGCTGACTGCCTTAAAGCGCTGGTTTTGGCATTGCGCGTTTACGCAAAAATATAAGGCAGGCACCAACAGTGCAGTTCTCGAAGATCTGGGAAAAATGGTTGAACTGGCTAAGAAACCGGATGTGTTTGACTCGTTGGCTGCCAAAATTGATCCAGAAATTTTCAAAAAAACGTGGCGAATCAATTCGACTGTTGCGAAATCGACAATATGCATGTTAGCCCAAAAGAATCCGAGAAGTTTTTTGACTGCAAACTTGGTAGACCTAGGCGTTGCCATGTCTGCCTACAACGCTCGCGAGTTCCATCACATTTATCCGAAGGCATTTTTAAACACTCTTGGTATTCCATTTCATCAGTCCAATATAATCGCTAACATCTGCCTTTTGCAATCATCTGACAACCGATCTATATCAGACGAAAGCCCTGTGACATATATGGCAAAAATTCCCGCAGCGCACAAAGATGCCATAGCAAATGGGGGCATAATTCCTCGTGATGCGCTTGATGGTTCAAAGCCATATGCTGATTTCATCAACGACCGCGCAAATCTCCTCTCCGCCACTGCACAATCGTTGATTTCAACGGGGTCCGTGTGACAAAAGCAGCGTGCTGAGGCTGAGGGCAGAGTCAAATTACCGCAGCCGTTTGTCGAGCACTTTTAATGCCTCGTTGATCGGCAGAGTCCCGTTCGCATACCCCTCCCACACCCCATTCCCCACCCTCAACCGCTCCTCAATATTCCCCACCGTCCACTGCGCCGCTCCCGTCAGCCCCGCCAGTTCATCCCACGCGAGCGGCACCGAAACCCCCAGCCCCGGCCGGGCGCGGACTGACCACGCACACACCGTCGTCGCGCCGCGCCCATTGCGCAGATAGTCCGGGTAGATCTTGCCGATGCGGTTCTTGGGGCCGCTGACGGCGGTGAAGCGGTCGGGCATCAGGCGGGCGAGGTGTTCGACCAGTTGCCTGCTGAAGGCCTTCACCGTGTCCCAGTCGTACAGGCGCTTGATGGGGGTCACCACGTGCAGGCCCTTGCCGCCGCTGGTTTTGAGGAAGGGCACCAGGCCCAGTTCGGTGAGCAGGGTGCGCACCAGCAGCGCGGCTTCCTGCACCTGCGGCCAGGCGACGCCTTCGCCGGGGTCGAGGTCGAGGACGAAGCGGTCGGGGCGCTCGATCTTGTCGTGGGTGGCGTTCCAGGTGTGCAGCTCGACGGTGTTCATCTGCACCACGCCGAGCAAGGCGGGTTCGCTGCCGATTTCGAGCAGCGCGGCGTGGCCGGGGTCGAGCGCGGGATCGAGCAGGGTGACGCCGGGCAGCGCGCGGCCCTCGTTGTGCTTCTGAAAGAACTGCTCGCCGCCCACACCATCGGGCGCGCGCAGCAGGGCGACCGGGCGCTTGGACAGGTGCGGCAGGATGAGCGGGGCGACGGTGGCGTAGTAGCGCGCCAGGTCCAGCTTGGTGGCGCCGCTGGCGGGGTCGATGACGCGCTCGGGGTGGGTGATGGTCTGGCCGGCGATAACGGCGGGGCCGTCGGTTTTGGATGCAGTTGTTACATTTTTCATAGCTGCTCGCGCTTGTCTGGCGGGCGCCAGGGGTTGATTTGATCCTGAAACGGCGTCGGCGCGAAGTTCGGCCACGGGCTTGTCTTCGCGCAGGCCCTGGAACACGGGGTGGCGCAGGTGGCCGCCCTGCGTGACGCCGGCGTGGGCGATCTGCGCCACCAATTCGGGGCGCACCCAGGTGATGGCGGACGGCGCCTTGACGCGCTCGCCTTCGGCCAGCGGACTGGCTGGGGTGATGAGCGGCGCCAGGCGCTGCTTGAGGCTCGCCAGCGTGCGGCCGTCGAACCCGCTGCCGACGTTGCCGACCCAGCGCAGACCGCCGTCGGCGGTGGGCGCGGCCAGCACCAGCGCGCCCAAATCGCCCGCTGCCGCGCGCGCGCCCTGGCCGGCGGTGAAGCCGGCGATGATGAATTCGTCACCCTGGCCGCATTTGAGCTTGATCCAGTCGGCCGAGCGACCGCTGCGGTAGGCGGCGCCGGCGCGCTTGCCGATGACGCCTTCCATGCCCAATTGGCACGCGCTGGCCAGCAGGCTTTGTGGGTCGGGCGGCAGCTGCTCTGATAAACGCAGCATGGGCGAGTGGTCGGCGGCCAGCAGTGCGGTCAGCCGCGCGCGGCGGTCGGTCAGCGGGGCGGGGCGCCAGTCGTCGCCGTCGAGCCAGAGCAGATCGAACGCGTAATAGACCAGCGCGTCGGTCTTGCGGCCGTCAAACACGTTCTGCAGCGCGCCAAAGTCGGGCAGGCCGTCGGCGCCGGGCATGACGACTTCGCCGTCGAGCCAGGCGTTTTGCACCGGCAGGGCGGCCAGCGCGCGCGCCAGGGCGGGCATGCGCGCCGTCCAGTCCAGGCCGTTGCGGGTGAACAGTTGGGCACGGCCAGCGTCGATGCGGGTGAGCAGGCGGTAGCCGTCGAACTTCAGCTCCCACAGCCAGTCGGCGGCATCGGGCGGCGGGTCGCTGGCCAGGGTGGCGAGCTGGGGGGCGAGGGTGTCGGGTGGGGGCGCGCGCTGGGCTTCGGCGGCGGGTCTCTTGCCCCCTCTCCCGCGTGCGGGAGAGGGTTGGGGTGAGGGTGCGTTGTCGTCCGCATCACCGCCGCCACGTCCGCTGCGCGGCCGCCCCCTCACCCCGCCCTCTCCCCCCTGCGGGTGGAGAGGGTGATCGTGGCTGCGCGTGCTCTCTCCAACACGAGAGGCTTCGGCTCCCCCGTGCGGGTGGGAAGGGTGATCTTGGCGTGCTTCAAATGTGATAGCTGCCTGCGCTTTTCCAGCAAGCGCTGGGGGCTGATTTTTATCTGAATCTCCAGACTGCGCCTTGCGTGCCCGAATCTGCCGCACCGTATCGGCCAGGATGGCATCCGGCTCGGCGCCCCGGTCGGCCGGGCCGACGGAATCGGGCAGCGCCTCGGTCACGCTGAATTCGCTGGCGGGGCGGACGAAGGCGTCTTTTTCCTTGATGAGCAGCCAGTTGGCCTTGCCGGGCTGGCTGTCCTTCAGCCGCACCAGCGCCCAGCCGCCTTGCAGCTTGGCGCCGTGCAGCATGAACTTGAAGTTGCCGGCCGCCAGCCCGGCTGCGGGGTCGTGACCTGGGGCGGGCGACCAGGTGCCGCGGTCCCAAATGATCACGCGGCCGCCGCCGTACTGGCCGGCGGGGATCTGGCCTTCAAAGTCGTTGTAGCTGATGGGGTGGTCTTCGACCTGCACGGCCAGCCGCTTGTCGCGCGGGTCGAGGCTCGGGCCCTTGGGCACGGCCCAGCTGCGCATGGTGCCGCCCAGCTCCAGCCGCAGGTCGTAATGCAGGCGGCTGGCCCAATGCTTGTGGATGACGTAGCTGAAGCCCGCCGCGCCGCCGACGTCGCCGGCCGGCTCGGGCGTGCGGGTGAAGTCGCGCTTGGCGTGGTAGCGGGCGAGCGGGGCGTCGTTGCCAGAGGCCGCGGGCTTTGACGTCTGCTTCGCAGCGGATTTTTTGGATACTACGTTTTTTATAGCTGCTCGCGCATGTCCAGCAAGCGCTGGGGCCGTTTGTGGCTTGGAACCGGCGCGGCCCGCATCAGGCGCGCTTGCGGCTGGCCTTGGGCTTGGCGGGCGCTTGGGCGTCGGCATCGTCCGTCTCCTCGTCCTTGGCCGATGGCTTGCCGCCGCCTTGCAGGCTGCGCTTGAGCAGCTCGGTCAGGTCGATGATCTCGGCACCCGGCTTGGCGGCGCCGGGCGAGGCGACCTTCTCGACGCTTTGCACCTCGCCGGCCTCGGCCTTCTGCTTGACCAGCCGCATGATCTCGTCCTTGAACGAATCGCGGAAGTCGTCGGCGTCCCACGGGGCAGACATTTCCTCGATCAGCTTTTCGGCCATTTTCAGCTCGGCGTCTTTCAGGCCGGCGGCCTTGGCGCCTTCGGGCGGCAGCTTGAGCGCCTCAAACGACTTGATCTCGCCGCCCCAGCGCAGCAGGTTCAGGATCAGTGCCGGGCCGCTGGGCACCAGCACGGCCAGGTGCTGCTTGGTGGAAATCACCACGCGCGCCACGCCCACGCGGCCGCTGGCGATCAGCGCTTCGCGCAACAGGGCGTAGACCTTTTCGCCGCGGTTGATGGGGGCCAGGTAATACGGGCGCTCCAGGTAGACAAACGGAATCTCGCTGGCCTTGATGAAGGTCTCGATCTCGATCGTCTGCGTGCTCTTGGGGAAGGCGGCCTTGATCTCGTCGGCCGACAGCACGACGTAGTGGCCGTCTTCAACTTCCACGCCCTTCACGATGTCGGCGGCGGCGATTTCCTTGCCCGTCTTCTTGTTGACGCGCTTGTAACCGACCGGCTCCATGGTGCGCTTGTCGAGCCAGTCAAAGTCGACGCCGGTGCTGGTGGTGGCGGTGTACAGCGCCACCGGGATGTGCACGAGGCCGAAGCTGATCGCGCCTTTCCAGACCACGCGGGCGGTGGAGGGAGTTGAATCGTCGGTGGAACTGGATTGGTCGGCCATGGCGCGGTGAGAGGGTTGAACCGTCAGCTTACGCAGGCGGGCTGAAATCGGCTGTAGGACGCCATCAACAGCCGGCCACCATGAAGCGCGGTATGGCACCGAGGTGCTGTGCAAGCGCGCTCAGCAGCCTCAGCGGCTTGGCTTATCCGCGGCCGCGGTGGGGCAGAGCCACCCAGATCGCGAGGCTGATCAGCACGCCCAACGCACCCGTCCAGAACAGGCGCCGACCCGATGCGGGTGCGGATCTCAGCACCTGGGCCTCGGTCACGTACAGGGTTTCGCACGCGCCGTTGCCGGTGTCGGTGCGGGTGGTGCTGGTGCCGCGGAAGAACGCTCGCCCTTGGCTGTTGTGCCGATACTCGGCAAGATAGCCTTTGAGAAGCACTTGGTCGCCCACGCGCAGTCGCTTGATACGTCGTGTCAGTTGCGGGCTGTCGACCAGCAGATGGTTATTGGATATCTGGTGCTGCTTGAACGCCTGGTACACCAGCTGCGACGGGGTGCTGAACTCGCACGTCCACTGGCCGTTGCGGAAGCTGACATCGCGGTACACGCCACTGGCCGCGTTGTCCCCCCACACGACGCACAGATCCATCACGTTAAGGTGGTCATCAAAGGCCGCATGAACCCAATCCCACCACGCATCGGCGTGGTGCTGGCTAACGACCAGCCCCCGAAGCTCGTAGTCGTACTGTGGCGCAATCTTGTATTCAACGCCGCCCACGGTGGTGGTGAATGGCGCCTTTCGCGTAGCGCGTTGGACCGGCTCCTGCCTCAGATCTGGCACAAGCCGCTGCGGCTCCGGCAGGCGCCCATCCCACCAAACCCCGGCCGCCAGCGCTGCGACGCTGGCAATCATGGCGGCGCGAAGGAGGATGGCCATCAGGCCTGACCGGAAGGCGTCAGCCCAGCGCCTTCACCACTGCCTCACCCATCTCGCGCGTGCCCACTTTCGTGGTGCCGTCGCTGTAGATGTCGGGCGTGCGCAGGCCTTGGGCCAGCACCTTTTTCACCGCCGCTTCAATGCGATCCGCCGCCTCGGGCTGGTTCAGCGAAAAGCGCAGCATCATCGCGGCGCTGAGGATGGTGGCCAGCGGATTGGCCACGCCTTTGCCGGCAATGTCGGGCGCGCTGCCGTGGCTGGGCTCGTACAGGCCCTGCTTCTTGTCGTTGAGCGACGCCGAGGGCAGCATGCCGATGGAGCCGGTGAGCATGGAGGCTTCGTCGCTGAGAATGTCGCCGAACATGTTGCCGGTGACGATGACGTCGAACTTCTTCGGCTCTTTCACCAGCTGCATGGCGGCGTTGTCGACGTACATGTGGTCGAGCGCGACGTCGGCGTATTCTTTTTGGTGCACCTCGGTGACCACGTCTTTCCAGAGCTGGAAGGTTTCCAGCACGTTGGCTTTGTCGACGCTGGTCACGCGCTTGCCGCGCTTGCGGGCGGCCTCGAAGGCGACGCGGGCGATGCGCTCGATCTCGGGGCGTGTGTAGCGCATGGTGTCGAAGGCCTCTTCGGCGCCGGGGAAGTGCCCGTCGGGCGCAGTGCGGCGCCCGCGCGGCTGGCCGAAGTAGATGTCGCCGGTCAGCTCGCGGATGATGAGGATGTCCAGGCCCGCGACCAACTCGGGCTTCAGGCTGCTGGCGTGCGTGAGTTGCTCGTAGCAAATCGCGGGGCGGAAGTTGGCGAACAGGCCGAGCGCCTTGCGCAGGCCCAGGATGGCCTGTTCGGGGCGCAGCGGGCGATCCAGCGTGTCGTACTTCCAGTCGCCCACGGCGCCGAACAGGATGGCGTCGGATGCTTGGGCCAGCTTCAGTGTGGCTTCGGGCAGTGGGTGGCCGTAGGCGTCGTACGCGGCGCCGCCGACCTTGGCTTCTTCCAGCTCAAACTTGAGGTCGAGCGCCTTCAGGACCTTGACCGCCTCGGCCACGATTTCGGTGCCGATGCCGTCACCGGGGAGGATTGCGATTTTCATGGGTGTAACGGTGGGAATGAGAGAGAAAACAGCCGGACGCGAAAGGCGCAAAGATTTCGCGAAGGACGCAAAATGAAAACCAAATACTTGATTGGTTTTCTTTCGCGTACTTTGCGAGTTTTCGCGTCCTTCGCGTCCGGCTATTCGAATTTCAAGCGCTGAGGGTATGCGCCAGCCAAGGCTTGGTAGCCAGGCGGTTGGCCTCGAACGCCTTGATCTTGTCCTTCTGTCGCAGGGTCAGGCCGATATCGTCCCAGCCGTTCAGCAGGCATTCGCGGCGGAAGGGTTGTACGTCGAACGGCAGTTCGCTGCCGTCGGGCTTGACGATGACCTGGCGGGGCAGGTCGATGGTGAGCTGGTAACCGGCAAAGGCGTTGACTTCGTCAAAGAGGCGCGTCACTACGGCCTCGGGCTGCACGATGGGCAGCAGGCCGTTCTTGAAGCAGTTGTTGAAAAAGATATCGGCGAAACTGGGCGCGATCAGCGCGCGGATGCCGTACTGCTGTAGCGCCCACGGCGCATGCTCGCGGCTGGAGCCGCAGCCAAAATTCTGGCGTGCCAGCAGCACGCTGGCCCCGGCGTAGCGCGGCTGGTTCAGCACGAAGTCGGGGTTGGGCTTGCGGCTGGCCGGGTCCATGCCGGGTTCACCATGGTCCAGGTAGCGCCATTCGTCGAACAGGTTGGGGCCGAACCCCGTCTTCTTGATCGACTTGAGAAACTGCTTGGGGATGATGGCGTCGGTGTCGACGTTGTCGCGGTCCAGCGGTACCACCAAGCCTTGATGAATGACGAATTTGTCCATGGCGAAACTTTAAAAACGTGAAACGAGCCACGGCTGACGGCTCGGCTTTGGCAGCCGCTACCGGCGCGCCATCGCGTGCGCGCGCAGCCGCCACGCGTGCGCGCGGCCGGCAGCCTGCGCGGGCAGGCGTTATTTCTTGGCCGCGTTCTCGACGGCCGAGCCGGCCTTCTGCACGTCCTTGCCCACGCCTTGAACGGTGTTGCAGGCGGCCAGGGTGAAGGCGACGGCGATCAGCAGCAATGCTTTTTTCATGGGGAGCTCCTTTTCAGCAGGTTTCAGGAAAATCGACGAACGTCGACAAAATGGCCATGCACGGCGGCGGCGGCTGCCATTGCCGGGCTGACCAGATGGGTGCGGCCGCCATTGCCCTGGCGGCCTTCGAAGTTGCGGTTGCTGGTGCTGGCGCAGCGCTCGCCGGGCTCCAGCCGGTCGGCGTTCATGGCCAGGCACATGCTGCAGCCGGGTTCGCGCCATTCGAAGCCAGCGGCGGTGAAGATCTTGTCCAGGCCCTCGGCCTCGGCCTGGCGCTTGACCAGGCCCGAGCCGGGTACGACCATGGCCAGCTTGACGCCTGGCGCCACCTTGCGGCCGAGCTTTTTCACCATGGCGGCGGCTTCGCGCATGTCTTCGATGCGGCTGTTGGTGCAGCTGCCAATGAACACCTTGTCGACGTGAATGTCATCCATCGCCTTGTTGGGCGCCAGGCCCATGTAGCTGAGCGCGCGTTCGATGGCGCCGCGGCGCGTGTCGTCTTTTTCCTTGTCGGGGTCGGGCACGCGGCCGTCGATGCCCAGCACCATCTCGGGGCTGGTGCCCCAGGTGACCTGCGGCACGATGCGCGCGGCGTCCAGTTCGACCACGGCGTCGAACCTGGCGTCGGGGTCGGAGTGCAGCGTCTTCCAGTGCGCCACGGCCTGGTCCCACTCGGGGCCGCCGACGAATTGGCCGGTGGCCGCATCGGTGCCGGGGGCCAGTAGGCGGCCCTTGACGTATTCGATCGTCTTGTCGTCCACGGCGACCAGGCCCGCGCGCGCGCCGGCTTCGATGGCCATGTTGCAGACCGTCATGCGGCCTTCCATGCTCAAGGCGCGGATCGCGTCCCCGGCAAATTCAATCGTGTAGCCGGTGCCGCCCGCGGTGCCGATCTTGCCGATGATGGCCAACACGATGTCCTTGGCCGTCACGCCGGGCGCGGCCTGGCCGCCCACGCGGATCAGCATGTTCTTGGCCTTTTTGGCCAGCAGCGTTTGCGTGGCCAGCACGTGCTCGACCTCGCTGGTGCCGATGCCGTGCGCCAGCGCGCCAAACGCGCCATGCGTGCTGGTGTGGCTGTCGCCGCAGACGACGGTCATGCCGGGCAGGGTGGCGCCGTTTTCGGGGCCGATCACGTGCACGATGCCCTGGCGCTGGTGCAGGAAGGGGAAGAAGGCGGCCGCGCCGTTGGCGCGGATATTGGCGTCGAGCGTGGTGACCTGTTCCTTGCTGATCGGGTCGGTGATGCCGTCGTAGCCGCGCTCCCAGCCGGTGGTGGGGGTGTTGTGGTCGGCGGTGGCAACCACGCTGCTGACGCGCCAGACCTTGCGGCCGGCTTCGCGCAGGCCTTCGAACGCCTGCGGGCTGGTGACTTCGTGTACCAGGTGTCGGTCGATGTAGAGGATGGCGGTGCCGTCTTCTTCGGTGTGGACGACGTGTTCGTCCCAGAGCTTGTCGTACAGCGTGCGTGCGGTCATGGCGTGGGCAGGTGACATGGGTTGAAATTCTATGCGGCGGCGCGCGCCGGCGCGGTCAGTGCGGGCGCGCGCAGGTGGTCGATGAGCGCGCGGGCGGTGACAGGCAGCGTGGCGAAGTCGCGCGCCACCAGCCCGATGGCGCGGCGCGCCCAGGCATCGCGCAGCGGCACCGCGACCAGCGGGCTGGCGCCACGCATCAGCTCGAACGCGCGCACCGGCATCACGCCAACGCCCAAGCCGTTGTCGATCATGCGGCACATGGCGTCCAGCCCGCTGACGCGGATGCGCAGCCGGATGGCGCGGCCGACCTGGACGGCCGCCTGGTGCATGGCCTGCGCAATCGAGCTGCCGGGCTGCAGCCCAACCTGGTCGAACTCCAGCGATTCTTCAAAATTAATAGCACCCAGCGCAGACAGGGCGTGCGCTGACGGCACAATCAGCGCCAAATGGTCTTCGCGGTACGGCTGCCACTGCAAGGCATGGTCGCCCGCCGGGGTCACGCCGGTGTTGCAGATGCCGATGTCGGCCGCGCCTTCCTGCACGGCGCGCAGCACCTCGCCCGACAGGTGCTCCTCCAAGTCGATCTTGACCTGCGGGTGCTGGCGCGTAAAGCGCCCCAAGTCCTCGGGCAAAAACTGCACTACGGCCGAAATGCTGGCATGCACACGCACGTGGCCGCGCACGCCGTTGGCGTATTCGCTCAGTTCGCCCTGCATCTTTTCCAGCCCATAGAGCACGCTGCGCGCATGGTGCAGCAGACTCTGGCCAGCGGGGCTGAGCGTGACCCCGCGGGCATGGCGGTAAAGCAGGGCGGTGCCCAGCGCGCCCTCCAGATCGGCCAAGCGCTTGCTGACCGCCGACGCGGCGATAAATTCGCGCTCGGCCGCCTTGCCGATGCTGCCCGTCTCGCACACGGCCACGAACAGCTGCAGCGACGTGAGGTCGATGCGGCGGGCGAAGCTGCGTTCGGTGACTTGCATGGCGCGACGTGGCGTCTTGGAAGGCGATGGGATGCGGGGATTTTCCCATTGATCGGCGAATCAGGCATCGTCGATGGCGATGGCAGGCGGTCTGGCTGGCTATGGGCGGGGTTGCAAGCAGCTGACTCCAAGCTTCCTCAAACAGCAGGGGCATCCTCACCCCGGGGCAACGGCGCCGCCCAACAAAAAACCCGCCACCAGGGCGGGTTTGCGAGCCGGCGGCCGCGTGTGCAGCCGTGTCGCCGGGTCATCAGGGCACGTCGCGACGGGGCGAGCCGGTGTAGAGCTGGCGCGGACGGCCGATCTTGTATTCGGGGTCGGCCATCATCTCGTTCAGCTGCGCGATCCAGCCCACGGTGCGGGCCAGTGCGAAGATGCCGGTGAACAGCTTGACCGGCACGCCGATGGCGCGCTGCACGATGCCGGAGTAGAAGTCGACGTTGGGGTACAGCTTGCGCTGCACGAAGTAGTCGTCTTCGAGTGCAATGCGCTCCAGTTCCTTGGCCAGCGCGAACAGCGGGTCTTTTTCGAGGCCCAGTTCGGCCAGCACTTCGTTGCAGGTTTCCTGCATCAGCTTGGCGCGCGGGTCGTAGTTCTTGTAGACGCGGTGGCCAAAACCCATCAGGCGCACGCCGGAGTTCTTGTCTTTCACCTTTTCCATGAACTCGCCGACCTTGGCAACGCCGCCCATCTTCTGGATGTCTTCCAGCATGTTCAGGCAGGCTTCGTTGGCGCCGCCGTGCGCCGGACCCCACAGGCAGGCCACGCCAGCCGCGATGGCGGCGAATGGGTTGGTGCCCGAGCTGCCGCACAGGCGCACGGTGGAGGTGGACGCGTTCTGCTCGTGGTCGGCGTGCAGGATGAAGATGCGGTCCATCGCGCGCTCAAGCACGGGGTTGACCTTGTAGTCCTCGCACGGGGTGCCGAACATCATGCGCAGGAAGTTGCCGGCGTAGCTAAGTTCGTTGCGCGGGTACATGTAGGGCTGGCCCACGCCATATTTGTGCGCCATGGCCACCAGCGTCGGCATCTTGCTGATCAGGCGGATGGCGGCGATGTCGCGGTGTTCGGCGTTGTGCACGTCGATCGAGTCGTGATAGAAGGCCGACATGGCGCCCACCAGGCCGGTCAGCACGGCCATCGGGTGGGCGTCCCGACGGAAGCCGCGCAGGAAGAACTGCATTTGCTCGTTCACCATGGTGTGCTTGAGCACCAGCTGGTGAAAGTCATCGCGCTGTGGCTTGTTGGGCAGCTCGCCCTTCAGCAGCAGGTAGCAGGTGTCAAGGTAGTCGCACTTTTCGGCCAACTGCTCAATGGGGTAGCCGCGATACAGCAGTTCGCCCTTGTCGCCGTCGATGTAGGTGATGGCCGACTGGCAGGATGCCGTGGACATGAAGCCGGGGTCGTAGGTGAACTGACCCGTTTGCGCGTACAGCTTGCGGATGTCGATCACGTCCGGACCGATGGTGCCCTGATAGACCGGCAGGTCAACGTCGGGGCTGCCGTTGGAGAAAGACAGCTTGGCTTTGTTGTCGGAGAGTTTCATGTCGGGTTCCTTGAGTTGGACTATCAATCACTCGGCAGTGTGCTGGCGCGGCGTTCGCAGCATGGCGAGAACCTCTTGCACGTCGGGCGAATTGAGTGGGTGTACCGGCTCTTTCCGCCGCAGCAGCAGATCAAGCAGATCGTTGTCGGACAAGTCCATCAGCCGCGTCAGCGCATCGGCCTGGGCGGTGGTGAGACTGGATTCATGACGCATGAAAAAGCGCTCGATGAGCAGGTCGTTTTCCAGCATGCCCCGGCGGCAGCGCCACTTGAGCTTGCCGAGCGCGTGCTCGTCGATCAGTGTCGTCATGGAGCTGGGCTGCCTCCAGCGGCCGCGCAGCAGGCCACGCGCGAACGCCGTGGAGCGGGCTTGGCCCGGCCACTGACGTTGGCCCCTTGGGGGGACAGCACGAAGCGACTCAGGGGGAGGCTCATACCGCGCGGCGAACCATCAGTTCCTTGATCTTGCCAATGGCCTTGGTGGGATTCAAACCCTTCGGGCACACGTCCACGCAGTTCATGATGCTGTGGCAGCGGAACAGGCGGTAGGGGTCTTCCAGGTTGTCCAGCCGCTCGCCGGTGGCCTGGTCGCGGCTGTCGGCGATGAAGCGGTACGCCTGCAGCAGGCCGGCGGGACCGACGAACTTGTCGGGGTTCCACCAGAAGCTGGGGCAGCTGGTGGAGCAGCTGGCGCACAGAATGCACTCGTACAGGCCGTTCAACTCTTCGCGCTCTTCGGGCGACTGCAGGCGCTCGGTCTCGGGTGGCGGGTCGTTGTTGATGATGTACGGCTTGATCGAGTGGTACTGCTTGAAGAACTGCGTCATGTCGACGATCAGGTCGCGCACCACGGGCAGGCCGGGCAGGGGCTTGAGCACGATCGGGTCTTTCAGCGTGCGCAGGTTGGTCAGGCACGCCAGGCCGTTCTTGCCGTTGATGTTCATGGCGTCCGAGCCGCACACGCCTTCGCGGCATGAGCGCCGGAACGACAGCGTCGGATCGACTGCCTTGAGCTTGATGAGGGCGTCGAGCAGCATGCGCTCGTTGCCTTCCAGCTCGATCTCCACCGTCTGCATGTACGGCTTGGCATCCTTGTCCGGGTCGTAGCGGTAGATCTTGAAGGTGCGTTTTTGCATCGTGTTTTCCTTGTGACCTCAGCGCGTGCGGATCAGAACGTGCGAACCTTGGGCGGCACGCTTTCGACGGTGAGCGGCTTCATGCGCACGGGCTTGTAGCTCAGGCTGTTGTCCGCGCTGTGCCACAGGGTGTGCTTCATCCAGTTGGCATCGTCGCGGCCCAGCGGCGCCGTGGGGTGGTCGGCCGGGTGCTCGTAGTCGACCACGGTGTGGGCGCCGCGGCATTCGTGGCGCGCGGCGGCTGAGACCATGGTGGCCTGGGCTACTTCGATCAGGTTCTCGACTTCCAGCGCTTCCTGGCGCGCCATGTTGAAGACGCGGGAATGATCCTTCAGGCCTAGGCCGGCCACGCGCTCGCGCAATTCGGCCACCTTGGAGACCCCTTGATCCATGCTGGCCTGGGTACGGAACACGCCAGCGTGGGCCTGCATGGCGGCACGGATGTCGTTGGCGATGCTCTGCGCGTATTCACCGTCGCTGGCGGCTTCCAGGCGGTTGAGGCGCTCCAGCGAGTAGTCCGCCGCATTGGCTGGCAGCGGCTTGTGCGCCCCCTTGCCGTGGTGAGCGATGATGTGATTGCCGGCGGCCTTGCCGAACACCAGCAGGTCGAGCAGCGAGTTGGTGCCCAAGCGGTTGGCGCCGTGCACGCTGACGCAGGAGCATTCACCGACAGCGTACAACCCATGGATGGGTACATTGAATTCGCCGTTCGTCGGCACACAGACCTGGCCGTTGATGTTGGTCGGAATGCCGCCCATCTGGTAGTGGATGGTGGGCACCACCGGGATCGGTTCCTTGGTGATGTCGACGTTGGCAAAGTTGATGCCGATCTCGTACACCGAGGGCAGGCGTTTGTGGATCGTGTCGGCGCCCAGGTGGTCGAGCTTGAGGACGACGTAGTCCTTGTTGGGGCCGCAGCCACGGCCTTCCTTGATTTCCTGGTCCATCGAGCGCGAGACGAAGTCGCGCGGCGCCAGGTCTTTCAGGGTGGGGGCGTAGCGCTCCATGAAGCGTTCGCCATTGCTGTTGAGCAGGATGGCGCCTTCACCGCGGCAGCCTTCGGTCAGCAGCACGCCCGCGCCGGCCACGCCGGTGGGGTGAAACTGCCAGAACTCCATGTCCTGCAGCGGAATGCCGGCGCGCGCGGCCATGCCGAGACCGTCGCCGGTGTTGATGAAGGCGTTGGTGCTGGCGGCAAAGATGCGGCCCGCACCGCCAGTGGCCAGCAGCACCGTCTTGGCCTGCAGCACGTACAGGTCGCCGGTTTCCATTTCGATGGCGGTCACGCCGACCACGTCGCCGTCGGCGTCACGGATCAGGTCGAGCGCCATCCATTCGACGAAGAAGGTGGTCTTGCTAGCCACGTTTTGCTGGTACAGCGTGTGCAGCATGGCGTGGCCGGTGCGATCGGCCGCTGCGCAGGCGCGCTGTACCGGCTTTTCGCCGTAGTTGGCGGTGTGGCCACCGAACGGGCGCTGGTAGATGGTGCCGTCGGGGTTGCGGTCGAATGGCATGCCCATGTGCTCAAGGTCATACACGACCTTGGGCGCTTCCTGGCACATGAATTCGATGGCGTCCTGGTCACCCAGCCAGTCGCTGCCCTTAATGGTGTCGTAGAAGTGGTAGTGCCAGTTGTCTTCGCTCATGTTGCCGAGCGAAGCGCCGACGCCGCCCTGCGCCGCCACAGTGTGCGAGCGGGTGGGGAAAACCTTGGACAACACGGCAACGTTCAGGCCCGCGCGGGCCAGTTGCAGCGAGGCGCGCATGCCGGAGCCGCCGGCGCCGACGATCACCACGTCGAACTTGCGGGTGACGACTGTATCTTTGGTGTAACTCATGTTCGTGGCTCAGTAGTTCTTGTCATTAGCGTCGGACACGCGCCTGTTCACAGGCGCCACAGCACCTGGAAAGCCCAGCCCGCGCAGCCGATCAGCCAGGCGATCGTCAGTGCCTGCAATGTCATGCGCATGCCGACGGGCTTGACGTAGTCCATCCACACATTGCGCATGCCGACCCAGGCGTGCCAGGCCAGCGCCACGATGACGGCGAAGGTCAGCACCTTCATCCATTGCGACGCGAAGATGCCGGCCCACTTGTCGTAGCCGATGGGGCCGCTGGACAGAATCACCTGTGCCAGCACGACCAGGGTGAAGATCACCATCAGCGCGCCGGTAAAGCGCTGTGCCAGCCAGTCGCCCGTGCCGTAGTGCGCGCCGACGACCGTGCGCTTGGAGCCGTAGTTGACAGCCATGAATTTGCTCCTATTTCCTTGCGAATCAGTACAGGCCGAACAGCTTGGCGCCCAACACGACGGTGAGCAGCAGGCTCACCACCAGCGTGGCCGCGGCGGACTGGCGGCCGAATTCCTTGGTGGTTTTGTGCGTCATGTCCATGAACAGGTGGCGGATGCCGGCCAGCAGGTGGTGCAGGTAGGCCCAAATGAGGGCCAGCACGATCAGTTTGACGAACCAGCCGGCGAAGATGCCCAGCCCGGCCGAGAAAGCCGAAGTGAACTGGCCGAACGAAATTTCGGACGACACGGACTTGTCGAAAAGCCAGAGGATGAAGGGCAACAGCAGAAACATCAGCACACCGCTGAGGCGGTGCGCGCCCGACACCAGCGCGGCCAGGGGCCAGCGGTAGGTCGGGAGATCTTGAAGCGCGTTGATGTTGCGGAATTCGGGCCGGGGCTTGGCTGCTTCGCTCATGTGGGGTTCTCGTGGCAAAAGATGTAACGACGTCGTAATTTTTCGAAGGCGAACCTGCAAATTCTATTGCAACGCAACAAGCTGACGGGGGCATTGCGCCAGCGTTGATGAGGGAATGAAAAGCTTGAAATGTTTTTTTTGCGGGTTGCGGCGCGCGGGCTGGGTGAATGGGGTCATGAACGGCGCTGTGAACCCGCCCGCCCCTGCGGGCGCGGACGTCAGCTCAGCTGGTTGCGATAGTGGTGTGTGTCGGTGCGGTACAGGCCGCGGCGCAATTCCATCGGAATGTCGTTGTAGGTGTAGGCAATGCGCTCCACGCTGAGCAGCGGCGCGGCGGCCGATACGTCCAGCAGCGTCGCTTGCGCGTCGTCCGGCAGCACGGCGCGGATCTTTTCGTCGGCACGCACCATGCGCACGCCGAATTCGGCTTCGAACAGGGCGTACATGGGGCCGTGGTACTGCGACAGTCGCTCCACCGTCAAACCCTTGAATGGCCCACCAGGCAGCCAGATGTCTTCCAGAATGGTCGGCACCCCGCCGTAGCGCAGCAAACGGCGCGCCTGCAGTACCGGGTCGCCCGGGCGCAGGCCCAGCAGGCGCGCGACTTCGGCGCTGGCGCGCTGGCGCTTGCAGTCGACAAAATCACGCTGCGCTGGCCCTTCGCTGTCGATGGTGCCCTGGTCGGGCTGCAGGCGCAAAAAGCGGTACTGCACCTGTTGTTCGGCGTGCGTGGCGACAAAGGTGCCGCGGCCCTGCCGGCGCACCAGCAGGTTTTCGGCTGCCAGTTCGTCCACCGCCTTGCGCACGGTGCCCTGGCTCACCTTGTAGCGCGCGGCCAGTTCCAACTCGCTCGGGATCACCTCGCCGGGCTTCCATTCGCCGGCTTGCAGGCTTTGCAGGATCAGCCCCTTGATCTGCTGGTACAGCGGGCTGAACGCGGGCGCCTGCTGCCCGGCCCACTGGGCTGGGGGCGGCGCGCCGTTGCCGGCGTCGGGCAGTGCTTGAACGAGAGGTGCGGTGGCCATCGGCTCGGGCGCGCGGTGGTTGGCGCGTGAGGGGGGACTGCGAGAGGGTAATCATATCTTATATAAGACACAAGACAAATTGACCCTCAGGGTATTCGCGGATACACTTGACCGCTGCGCCGGACACTTTTTTTACGCGTCCGTGCCTGCCTGCCGAAGAGGCGGGCAGCCGACTTTTTCATCACCCTTCCTGGAGCTATTCCCATGAGCAAGAAGCCTGTTCGCGTTGCCGTCACCGGTGCCGCCGGCCAAATCGGTTACGCCCTGCTGTTCCGTATCGCCTCCGGCGAAATGCTGGGCAAGGACCAGCCGGTGATCCTGCAACTGCTGGAGATTCCGGACGAAAAAGCGCAGAAGGCGCTCAAGGGCGTGATGATGGAACTGGAAGACTGCGCCTTCCCCCTGCTGGCCGGCATGGAAGCGCACAGCGACCCGATGACCGCTTTCAAGGACACCGACTACGCGCTGCTGGTCGGCGCCCGTCCGCGTGGCCCCGGCATGGAGCGCGCCGACCTGCTGGCCGCCAATGCGCAGATCTTCACGGCTCAGGGCAAGGCGCTCAACGCCGTGGCCAGCCGCAACGTGAAGGTGCTGGTGGTCGGCAACCCGGCCAACACCAACGCCTACATCGCCATGAAGTCGGCGCCCGACCTGCCGGCCAAGAACTTCACCGCCATGCTGCGCCTGGACCACAACCGCGCCGCCAGCCAGATCGCCGCCAAGACTGGCAAGGCGGTCAAGGACATCAAGAAGCTCACCGTGTGGGGCAACCATTCGCCCACCATGTACGCCGACTACCGCTTCGCCACCATCGACGGCGCCAGCGTAAAGGACATGATCAACGACCAGGACTGGAACGCCAACACCTTCCTGCCCACCGTGGGCAAGCGCGGTGCCGCCATCATCGAGGCCCGTGGCCTGTCGTCGGCCGCGTCGGCCGCCAACGCCGCCATCGACCACATGCGCGACTGGGCGTTGGGCAGCAATGGCGAGTGGGTCACCATGGGCATCCCGTCGCAGGGCTGGTATGGCATTCCCCAGGACGTGATGTTCGGCTTCCCGGTCACCACCGAAAACGGCGAATACAAGGTGGTCGAGGGCCTGCCCATCGACGAATTCAGCCAGCAGTGCATCAACAAGACGCTGGCCGAGCTTGAAGGCGAGAAGGACGGCGTCAAGCACCTGCTGTAAGGCGCCCACGCACCGCCGTGTTCGCGCATGGCGGTGCCCCAAGCAGTGCAAAAAACATAGCTGCTCGCGCCGTCTGGTGAGCGTTTCAAGTGAAATTGGCTTGAAACCCTGGCGCAACTTGCCCCGGCAGCTATCTTTTTTGGATATTGCCCCGAGACCGATCCCTCGCCCATGACCCATCCGCGCGACATCCTCCTTGGCGCCCAGGCCGCCGCCGGCTTGTTGCCGGTGTGCGACCACTACAGCGGGGTCGAGGCGCGCATGCGCAAAAGCCTGCAACTGCAGGCCGAGATGACCGAGGAGTTCGGCACCTGCGTGTTCGACGTCACGCTGGACTGCGAAGATGGCGCGCCGGTAGGCGGCGAGGCCGAGCACGCGCTGCTGGTGACCGAGCTGGCCATGTCGGCGCCCGACGGCGCACGGGTGGGGGTGCGCGTTCATCCGGTCGACCATCCGTCGTTCGAGAGCGACATGGACATCGTGGCGCGCGATGCCGGCCAGCGCCTGACGCACATCATGATTCCCAAGGTCGAATCGGTCGATGACGTGATGCGTGCCGAAAAAGCCTTGCTGGCCGCCTATGCTCCCGGCTTGCCGCTGCAGGTGCTGATCGAATCACCCGGTGCGGTGCATCGCGCGTTCGACATTGCCGCGCACCCGCGCGTGCAGTCACTCAGCTTCGGGCTGATGGACTTCGTGTCGGCGCATGGCGGGGCGATTCCGGCCGATGGCATGGGCATCGAAGGGCAGTTCACGCACCCGCTGGTGCTGCGCGCCAAGCTCGACATCGCCTCGGCCGCGCACGCCTTCGGCAAGGTGCCCTCACACTGCGTCGTCACCGAGTTCACCGACACCGAGGCCATGCGCACCGCCGCCCGGCGGGCGGCGCGCGAGTTCGGCTACACGCGCATGTGGAGCATCCACCCGAGCCAGATCCGGCCGATCCTGGAGGCTTTCGCCCCCGACGAACGGCAGATTCACACCGCCAGCGACATTCTGATGGCCGCTGCGCGCGCCGACTGGGCGCCCATCAGCCACCAAGGAGCACTGCACGACCGCGCCAGCTACCGCCATTTCTGGCAGCTGCTGGAGCGCGCGCACGCCACGGGCAGGGCGTTGCCGGACGAGGTGGCCGCATGGTTCTGACGCGTCTCGCATGTCATGATGGCGCCTTCCTTTTTTTATGAGAGTGATCGCAGTATGAAAATCGTCGCCATTGCCATGGCTGCCGCCCTGAGCCTGTCCGTTGGTGCCGTTCAGGCGCAGACCACCGCCAAGAAGCCGACGGCGGCCGCGAAGGCGCCGGCCAAGAAAGCACCTGCCAAGAAGGCCGCGACCAAGAAGGCCGTGACCAAAAAAGGCGTGCCCGCCAAGACCGCCAAGGCCGTCGAAGCCCACACGCCGGTCGAATCGCTCAGCAATCGCCTGACCGACAACGAGTTGCACATTGCCAAGAGCATCCACACCGGCCGCATCCAGTGCGAACTGGGTGCCGACGTCACGGTGACCGCGGACGAGAAGAACCCCGGCTTCTTCCACGTCAGCGCCGGCAAGCAGAACTACTACATGCATCCGGTTGAAAGTCGTACCGGCGCCATCCGCCTGGAAGACAACCGCGCGGGCGCCATGTGGCTGCAGCTGGGCAACAAGTCGATGCTGATGAACCAGAAGCTGGGCCAGCGCGTGGCCGACGAATGCGCCGCGCCGCAGCAGCGCGAATTTGCCGCGCGCATGAAGGAGCAGCCCCAGGTCGACCTGCTGGGCGGCAACAAGTAATTGCTATTAATTTAATGGCTATAGACGCTTGTCCAGCCAGCGCGGGCGCCGGTTTTGCCTTGAATAATTGATTGTCTATCAGGAGAAGAAAATGTTGAACGCCTACCGCGCCCACGTGGCAGAACGCGCCACCCTCGGTATCCCGCCGCTGCCGCTGGACGCCAAGCAGACATCCGAGCTGATCGAGCTGATCAAGAACCCGCCCGCGGGTGAAGACACCGCGTTCCTGCTCGACCTGCTGACCCACCGCGTGCCGCCCGGCGTGGACGACGCGGCCAAGGTCAAGGCCAGCTTCCTGGCCGCCGTGGCGCACGGCGACGTCAAGGTCGACCTGATCAGCAAGGCCAAGGCCACTGAACTGCTGGGCACCATGGTGGGCGGCTACAACGTGCACCCGCTGATCGAGCTGCTGGACGACGCGGAAGTCTCCGGTGTGGCCGCCGAGGCCCTGAAGAAGACGCTGCTGATGTTCGACTTCTTCAACGACGTGGCCGCCAAGGCCAAGGCCGGCAACGCCAAGGCCAAGGAAGTGATGCAAAGCTGGGCCGACGCCGAGTGGTTCACCAGCCGCCCTGAAGTCGAGAAGAAGATCACCGTCACCGTCTTCAAGGTGCCGGGCGAGACCAACACCGACGACCTGTCGCCCGCGCCCGACGCCTGGAGCCGCCCGGACATTCCGCTGCACTACCTGGCGATGCTGAAAAACACCCGGCCCGACGCCGCCTTCAAGCCCGAGGAAGACGGCAAGCGCGGCCCGATGCAGTTCATCGAAGACCTGAAGAAAAAGGGCCACCTGGTCGCCTACGTGGGCGACGTGGTCGGCACCGGCTCCAGCCGCAAGTCGGCCACCAATAGCGTGATCTGGGCCACCGGGCAAGACATTCCCTTCGTGCCCAACAAGCGCTTCGGCGGCGTCACGCTGGGCGGCAAGATTGCGCCGATCTTCTTCAACACGCAGGAAGACTCGGGTTCGCTGCCGATTGAGGTCGACGTCAGCCAGTTCGAAATGGGCGACGTGCTCGACATCTACCCCTACGACGGCAAGATCGAGAAAAACGGCCAGAAGGTCGCCGACTTCCAGCTCAAGAGCGACGTGCTGCTGGACGAAGTGCGCGCCGGCGGCCGCATCAACCTGATCATTGGCCGCAGCCTCACCGCCAAGTCGCGCGAGGCGCTGGGCCTGCCGGCTTCCACGGCGTTCCGCCTGCCCAACGCCCCGGTCGATACCGGCAAGGGCTTCACGCTGGCGCAGAAGATGGTCGGCCGCGCCTGCGGCCTGCCGGAAGGCCAGGGCATCCGCCCCGGCACCTACTGCGAGCCGCGCATGACCACCGTCGGCAGCCAGGACACCACCGGCCCGATGACGCGCGACGAGCTGAAGGACCTGGCATGCCTGGGCTTCTCGGCCGACATGGTGATGCAGTCGTTCTGCCACACGGCGGCCTACCCGAAGCCGGTGGACGCCAAGATGCACCGCGAGTTGCCCGCGTTCATCAGCAACCGCGGCGGCGTGGCGCTGCGTCCGGGCGACGGCGTCATCCACAGCTGGCTCAACCGCCTGCTGCTGCCCGACACCGTGGGCACGGGCGGCGACAGCCACACGCGTTTCCCCATCGGCATCAGCTTCCCGGCCGGCTCCGGCCTGGTGGCCTTCGGCGCCGCCACCGGCGTGATGCCGCTCGACATGCCCGAATCGGTGCTGGTGCGCTTCAAGGGCGAACTGCAGCCGGGCGTGACCCTGCGCGACCTGGTGCACGCCATTCCGCTGTACGCCATCAAGCAGGGCCTGCTGACGGTGGCCAAGGCCGGCAAGAAGAACATCTTCTCGGGCCGCGTGCTCGAGATCGAAGGCCTGCCGCAACTCAAGGTCGAACAGGCGTTCGAGCTGTCTGACGCGTCGGCCGAGCGCAGCGCGGCCGGCTGCACGATCAAGCTCGACAAGGAGCCGGTCATCGAGTACCTGAAGTCCAACGTGGTGCTGATGAAGAACATGATCGCCAACGGCTACCAGGACGCCAAGACGCTGGCGCGCCGCATCGAGAAGGTCGAGCAGTGGCTGGCCAACCCGCAGCTGCTCGAAGCCGACAAGGACGCCGAGTACGCCGCCGTGATCGAGATCGACCTGGCCGACATCAAGGAGCCCATCGTCTGCTGCCCCAACGACCCGGACGACGCCAAGTTCATGTCCGAAGTGGCCGGCACCAAGATTGACGAGGCCTTCATCGGCTCGTGCATGACCAACATCGGCCACTTCCGCGCGGCGGCCAAGCTGCTGGGTGGCCAGCGCGACATTCCCGTCAAGCTGTGGGTGGCGCCGCCCACCAAGATGGACGAAGCCGAGCTGATGAAGGAAGGCCACTACGCGGCCTTTGGCACCGCCGGTGCGCGCACCGAAATGCCCGGCTGCTCGCTGTGCATGGGCAACCAGGCGCAGGTGCGTGAAGGCGCCACGGTGATGAGCACCAGCACCCGCAACTTCCCCAACCGCCTGGGCAAGAACACGCAGGTGTTCTTGGGCAGCGCCGAGCTGGCCGCCATCTGCTCCAAGCTGGGCCGCATCCCGACGGTGGAGGAATACCGCGCCGAGATGGGCATCATCGACAAGGACAAGGCCAGCGTGTACCGCTACATGAACTTCGACCAGATCGAGGAATACGCCGAGACCGCCAAGGAAGTGACTGCCTGAGCCAGGCAACACCCCAAAAAGAAACGACCCGGAAGGGTCGTTTTTTTCGCCGCCGGTGTTACAGCGGCGGCTCCTGGCGCTTGTCCTTCATCACCAGGTAGACGCCCGCCGCCGCCAGCACGGCCCAGATGGCAAAGGCCAGCATGCCGATGCGTTCGGCGATCGGGTTCATGAAGAGCAGCATCAGCAGCGCGACGACCAGCAGCGCGTTGCCGAGCCAGAAGGAGGTCCTGGAGGAGTCAGGCGTGTTCATGGCGAGGCGGGATCAGGCGGAAAATCAGGGTCTTTCAGGCCACTGGCGCTTGCCTGGCAAGAGCTGACAGCTATCAAAATAATAGTTATCGGGTTACAGCACTTCGCTGGCGAAGTCCGCCAGGCGTGAACGCTCGCCGCGCGCCAGCGTCACGTGGCCGCCGTGCGGCCAGCCCTTGAAGCGGTCGACGGCAAAGGTCATGCCGGAAGAGCCTTCGGTCAGGTAAGGCGTATCGATCTGCGCCAGATTGCCCATGCAGATGATCTTGGTGCCCGGGCCGGCGCGGGTGATCAGCGTCTTCATCTGCTTGGGCGTCAGGTTCTGCGCCTCGTCGATGATGATCCACTTGTTCATGAAGGTGCGGCCGCGCATGAAGTTCATGCTCTTGATCTTGATGCGGCTGCGGATCAGCTCGTTGGTGGCGGCGCGGCCCCATTCTCCGGCGCCCGAGCCGTCGCCCTTGGCCAGGAATTCGAGGTTGTCGTCCAGCGCGCCCATCCACGGGCCCATCTTTTCTTCCTCGGTGCCGGGCAGAAAGCCGATGTCCTCGCCCACGCTGACGGTGGCGCGGGTCATGATGATCTCGGTGTAGCGCCGGTCGTCCAGCACCTGCGTCAGGCCCGAGGCCAGCGCCAGCAGCGTCTTGCCCGTGCCGGCCGTGCCGGCCAGCGTGACGAAGTCGATGTCCGGGTCCATCAGCAGGTTGAGCGCGAAATTCTGTTCGCGGTTGCGCGCCGTCACGCCCCACACGCCGTTCTTCAGGTGCGTAAAGTCCTTCAGCGTCTTCAGCACGGCCGTCTTGTCGCGGATTTCAGTCACGCGGGCGTACAGGCTGGGCTCGCCGGGCGATTCGAAATAGACGAACTGGTTGATGTGCAGGTTGGCCACCACCGGCCCGCTGATGCGGTAGAAAGTGGCGCTGCCCGACTGCCAGCTTTCGATGGTCTTGCTCTGGCGCGTCCAGAAATCCGGCGGCAGCTGCAGCACGCCGGAGTAGAGCAGGTCGCCGTCTTCCAGCGTCTTGTCGTTTTCGTAATCTTCGGCGCACAGGCCCAGCGCGCGCGCCTTCACGCGCATGTTGATGTCCTTCGACACCAGCACCACTTCGCGTGGCGCGTGCTGCTTTTCGAGTGCGGCGACCACGCCGAGGATCTGGTTGTCGGCCTTGCCCTGCGGCAGCGCGGCCGGCATGGTGACGTCCAGCGGTGTGGTCTGGAAGTACAGCTTACCGCCTGCTTCGACGTGACCCGTGGACGCAAGCGCCAAGCCTTGCGTCATGTCGGCTCCTTTCACGCCGGCCAACGCATCCAGCTGGCGGCTGGTCTGGCGGCCGTTGCGGGCGACTTCGGTCATGCCTTTTTTGTGGCCGTCCAGCTCTTCCAGCACGATCATCGGCAGGAAGATGTCATGTTCTTCGAAGCGGAACAGCGCCATCGGGTCGTGCAGCAGGACATTGGTGTCCAGCACGAACAGGCGCGCCGGACCGCTCGCGCGGCCTTTAGACGCGCGGGCAGGCCGGCGCGCCGGCTTGGCGACTTCGGGCGCCCGCATCAATGCGGCGCGCGCGCGGGGCGTTTCGGCACGCGCGGCGGTCATGCCGGGCGGCGGCAGGGTGACAGCGGGCGCCGCGTCTTCGGCGCTTGCCCGCGGCGGCAGCGCTTGAGGCACGTCGGGCGCTTCGCGCGACGCCGCGTTCGGGCGGGTCTTGGCGCGCCGGGCGGACAAATCGATCACGTCGGAAGACAGCTTGGCGCCGCGTTGGGTCGGTGGGGGTGGCAGGGGCATGCTGATGAGGTGGGCTCAAAGGGGTGCTGCCACGGTGGGGCAGGGCGCGGCGACCAAAGAAAAAGCCGCCTTGGCAGCCCAGGCGGCTTTTGCGAAAAAAGTCAGTTGATACAGCTGCAACAACATTCCGGCCCATTATGCATGAGCACGGTGTCAGTCGCCGCTCGCGTTTTTAGGCTGCCTTTTTCAGTACCTTGACGGCCTTCAGCACTTCCTCGACGTGGCCAGGCACCTTCAGGCCACGCCATTCCTGCACCAGGATGCCGTCGGCGTTAACCAGGAAGGTGCTGCGCTCGATGCCCTTGACCTTCTTGCCGTACATGATCTTGTTCTTGACCACGCCAAACATGTGGCACATTTTTTCTTCGGTGTCGGCGATCAGCTCGAACGGCAATTCCAGCTTGGACTTGAAAGCGTCGTGCGACGTCATGTTGTCGCGGCTGACGCCGTAGACGACGGCGCCGGCCTTGACGAAGTCCTTGTACTTGTCGCGGAACTGCATCGCTTCGGTGGTGCAGCCGGGCGTGTTGTCTTTGGGGTAGAAATACAGAACCAGGGCCTGGCCGAGGTGGGAGGTGTTGGTAACTTTGACGTCGCCGGTTGCAATCGCTTCGAATTCGGGCAGGGGTTTGTTGACAACGATCGCCATATGAACTTCAATCTCCGGACGGTTTTGATGGGGCGCAATGACAGACGCTGTCGCCCCAGCCGCCATTTGCCGCGCGGGCAAAAGACGAAAATCAGGGCAACAGTTGCCAGCCCTTCATTTTAACGCATCCGGCGTTTTTTCGCCGGCTTCCACCAGCAGCGCGGCCACCACGCGCCGGCCTTCGGACGCCAGGATGTTGTAGGTGCGGCAGGCTGCGGCGGTGTCCATGGTTTCCACACCGATGCCCGCTTCGACCAGGCCGCGAACCCACTGTGGCTTCGGAAACCGCAGCGCGTTGCCGCTGCCAAACACCACCAGTTCGGGGCGCGATTCGGCCAGCGGCGCGAAGTGCGCGGCCGTCAGGTCGTCAAAGCGGGTGCAGCGCCAGTCGGTGCGCTCGCCACGGCTGTCCAGCACCACGCTGTGGGGCACGCGCTCGGCGCCGATAGCGATCCAGCCGGGGCCATAACCGGTAATGGCAAAGCCGAATCGTTCAGGCTGAAATTTCATGGCAAAACGGGCAGGCAAGGGGCGCGAATGTGTTCCAATTCTATGTTTTACCTTCAAGACCCTTCGGGAGCTGCCGCCATGAAGCCCATCCACAAATCCGCCAAGCTGGCGAACGTGCTGTACGACGTGCGTGGGCCCATCGTGGACGCGGCCAAGCAGATGGAGGACGAGGGCCAGAAAATCATCAAGCTGAACATCGGCAACATGCAGCCGTTCGGCTTCGATCCGCCCGAAGAAGTCATGCAGGACATGATTCGCAACCTGCCCGATTCGGCCGGTTACTCGGACAGCAAGGGGATTTTCTCGGCGCGCAAGGCGGTGATGCACTACACGCAGGAGCAGGGCATCGCCGACGTCACCATCGACGACATCTACCTGGGCAACGGCGCCAGCGAACTGATCGTGATGGCCACCAACGCGCTGCTGAACGACGGCGATGAGCTGCTGCTGCCCGCGCCCGACTACCCGCTTTGGACGGCTGCCACCAGCCTGTCGGGCGGCAAGCCGGTGCATTACCTGTGCGACGAGGCCAACGGCTGGATGCCCGATCTGGCCGACATGCGCCGCAAGATCACGCCTCGCACGCGCGGCATCGTGGTCATCAACCCCAACAACCCGACCGGCGCCCTGTATTCGGTCGAGTTGCTCAAGGGCATCATCGAGATCGCGCGCGAGCACCAACTGGTGTTGCTGGTCGACGAGGTGTACGACAAGGTGCTGTACGACGGCGTCAAGCACACGGCCATGGGCAGCCTGTCGACCGATGTGCTGACGCTGACCTTCAATTCGCTGTCCAAGGCGTATCGCTCCTGCGGCTACCGCGCGGGCTGGATGGTGCTGTCCGGCCCCAAAGTCGACGCCAAGGACTTCATCGAAGGTCTGAACATGCTGGCCAACCTGAAGCTCGGTTCCAACGTGCCAGGCCAGTGGGCGATCCAGACCGCGCTGGGCGGCTACCAGAGCATTCAGGATTTGGTCAAGGAGGGCGGCCGCCTGCGCCGCCAGCGCGACTTGGCGTATGAGCTGATCACGGCCATTCCCGGCGTGACCTGCGTTAAGCCGCAGGCGGCGCTGTACATGTTTCCGCGCCTCGACCCGAAGATGTACCCGATCGCCGACGACCGCCAGTTCTTCATGGAAGTGCTGCGCGCCACGCGCGTCATGCTGGTGCAGGGCTCGGGCTTCAATTACCCCGATAACCAGCACTTTCGTATCGTCTTTCTGCCGCATGAGGACGATTTGCGCGAAGCCATCACACGGTTGGCCAAGTTTCTGGAGCAGTACCGCGCCCGCCATGCGCGAACCGCTCCGGTGATTGATTTTGCTACAAAAAAAGAAGCATCCCGCGCATGATGGGCGGGCGCCAGAAACATTTTTAGTTCTTAATTCATGAACCCGATTCAAGTAGGCCTGCTGGGCATTGGCACCGTGGGCAGTGGCACGTTCAACGTGCTCAAGCGCAACCAGGAAGAAATCAAGCGACGCGCTGGCCGCGGCATCGCCATCACCATGGTGGCCGACCTAGACACCGCGCGCGCGCAGCAGGTCGTCGGCCCCGACGTGCAGGTGGTGTCCGACGCCCGCGCCGTCATCGCCAACCCCGATATCGAGATCGTCATCGAACTGATCGGCGGCTACGGCGTCGCCAAGACGCTGGTGATGGAAGCCATCGCCGCCGGCAAGCACGTGGTCACCGCCAACAAGGCGCTGCTGGCCGTGCACGGCACCGAAATCTTCGAAGCGGCGCAGAAAAAAGGCGTGATGGTGGCCTTCGAGGCGGCCGTGGCCGGCGGCATTCCCATCATCAAGGCGCTGCGCGAGGGACTGACGGCCAACCGCATCCAGTGGATCGCCGGCATTATCAACGGCACCACCAACTTCATCCTGTCCGAGATGCGCGACAAGGGGCTGGACTTCGACGTGGTGTTGAAGCAGGCGCAGGCCCTGGGCTACGCCGAGGCCGACCCCACCTTCGACATCGAAGGCGTCGACGCCGCGCACAAGGCGACCATCATGAGCGCCATCGCCTTCGGCATTCCGGTGCAGTTCGACAAGGCCTATGTCGAGGGCATCACCCAACTGTCGGCCACCGACATCCGCTACGCCGAGCAACTGGGCTACCGTATCAAGCTGCTGGGCATCACCAAGCGACGTGAAGGCGAGGGCGTCGAGCTGCGCGTGCACCCCACGCTGGTGCCGGCCCGGCGGCTGATTGCCAATGTCGAGGGCGCGATGAACGCGGTGGTGGTCAACGGCGACGCTGTCGGCACCACGCTGTACTACGGCAAGGGCGCCGGCAGCGAGCCCACGGCCAGCGCGGTGATTGCCGACCTGGTCGACGTCACGCGCCTGGCCACCAGCGACCCGCAGCACCGCGTGCCGCACCTGGCCTTCCAGCCCGGTCAGATGCGCGACGTGAGCGTGCTGCCCATGGACGAGGTCGTCACCAGTTACTACCTGCGCCTGCGCGTGAAGGACGAAGCCGGCGTGCTGTCGCAGGTCACCCGCATCCTGGCCGATGGCGCCATCAGCATCAACGCCGTGCTGCAGCGCGAGGCCGATGACGTGGCCGGCACCGACGCCGGCGCGGGCGAACCCACGCCCGACCAGACCGACCTGATCATCCTGACGCACGACACCCGCGAAGGCGCCATGAACGCCGTGCTGGCGCAATTGCAGGCGCTGCCCAGCGTGCTGGCGCCGATCGTGCGCATCCGCAAGGAAGAGCTGGCTTGATCTTGTTTGTGACTATGGTCACAAATAGGGGCAAATCATGGGTTTGACTCTTTCATCGACCTGGCAGGTTAACGAGGCCAAGAGCCGCTTCAGCGAATTGCTGGAGCGCGCGCAGCGCGAGGGTCCGCAGACCATCACGCGGCACGGCAAGCCAGTGGCCAGGGTGGTTCCGCTTGATCCTGCAGGTGCCATCGGCCGGCCGGCGCTCAGCGCTTCGGGTGCACACCCTGGACAGGCGAGCTTCCATGCAGGCCTGAGCTTCACCGAATTCCTGTTGAATGCACCCAAAATTGAAGGCGGTTTGCCAGAAATGCCGCGCGACAGCGGGATGGGACGGCGGCCCCTATTGGGTGAGGAGTGATGGCGCGCCGTTGGTTGCTTGACACGTTCGTGCTGTCCGAGCCGATGCGTCCGCAACCGGATGCAGTGGTTCTGGATTGGCTGCGAGCCTGTGCGCACGAATCCTGCGTGGCAGCCGCCTCATTCGGTGAGCTGCACTACGGTCTGGCTTGCCTGCCGCAGGGGGTAAAACGCAATCGAATCCAGGCGTGGGCCACGCAACTTTCTCAACAGTTTGACGGCCATGTGCGTCCCACCGACCAGGCGATCTGGAAACACTATGGCGAACTCAAGGCTTCGCTGAAAGTCATGGGGCGCATGCAAGACGCGCTGGACATGGTGATTGCCGCCACGGCGCTCGCAAACGGTCTCACCCTGGTCATCCGCAACACCCGTCAGTTCGTCCTTACCGGTGTTCCGCTCTTTAATCCGTGGGGCGACGCCGCCCCTCAGCAGACTGCATGAACTACCTTTCCACCCGTGGCGACACCGCGCCCAGAAATTTTTGCGACATCCTGCTGGAGGGCCTGGCGCCCGATGGCGGGCTGTACCTGCCCGACCACTATCCTCAGGTCGATGCCGCCACGCTGGCGCGCTGGCGCGACATGTACGCGACCCAAGGCTATGCCGCGCTGGCGTTTGAAATTCTCTCGCTGTACATCGACGACATCCCCGCCGCCGACCTGAAGGCGCTGTGCGAAAAGACATACACGCCAGCCGTGTTCGGCACGCGTGAAATCGTGCCGCTGACAAAGCTGCATGATGCTTCGACAAGCTCAGCGCGAACGGATTTTTATCTTGAAGCCCTGTCCAACGGTCCCACGCTGGCCTTCAAGGACATGGCCATGCAACTGCTGGGCAACCTGTTCGAATACGAACTGGCGCGGCGCGGCGAGCAACTCAACATCCTGGGCGCCACCAGCGGCGACACCGGCAGCGCGGCCGAATACGCCATGCGCGGCAAGCACGGCATTCGCGTCTTCATGCTCAGCCCGCACGGCCGCATGAGCCAGTTTCAACAGGCGCAGATGTTCAGCCTGCAGGACGAAAACATCCACAACATCGCCATCGAAGGCGTGTTCGACGACTGCCAGGACATCGTCAAGGCCGTCAGCAACGACCTGGCCTTCAAGCGCCAGTACAAGATCGGCACCGTCAACTCGATCAACTGGGCGCGCCTGCTGGCGCAGGTGGTGTACTACTTCGCAGGGTATTTTCAGGCCACGCGCGACAACGGCGAGAAGGTCGATTTCACCGTGCCCAGCGGTAATTTTGGCAACGTCTGCGCGGGCCACGTGGCGCGCATGATGGGCCTGCCGATTGGTCAACTGGTGGTGGCCACCAACGAAAACGACGTGCTCGACGAGTTTTTCCGCACCGGCGTCTACCGCGTGCGCGGCAGCGCCGACACGCACGAGACCAGCAGCCCGTCGATGGACATCAGCAAGGCCAGCAACTTCGAGCGCTTCGTGTTCGACCTGCTCGGCCGCGACGGCGCGCGCACGCGGTTGCTGTTTCACGATGCACTGGCAAGCAGCGGCCGGTTCGACCTGAGCGCCGACCCCGCCTTCGGCCAGACGCGCGAGCGCTACGGTTTCGTGAGCGGCAAGAGCACGCACGCCGACCGCCTGGCCACCATCCGCGACGTGTTTGAACAGCACGGCGTGATGATTGATACCCACACCGCCGACGGCGTGAAGGTGGCGCGCGCACATCTGCGCCCGGGCGTGCCGATGGTCGTGCTGGAAACCGCGTTGCCCATCAAGTTTGCCGCCACCATCCGCGAGGCGCTGGGGCGCGACCCTGATCGGCCGCCGCGTTTTGACGGCATCGAAAAGCTGCCGCGCCGCGTGCGCGTGATGCCGGCCGACGCGCAGGCCGTCAAGGCCTTTGTGGCGCAGCAATGTGCGTAAAACGGGGCGCTTGCGCTTATCCTTGTTTGATAGCTTGCTATTGTTATCGTAGTGTGGTGCAGTTCGCATGAAGGTGGTCGGGTTCGCGGGTTTTTCGGGGTCGGGCAAGACGCAGCTGCTGGAGCGCGTGATTCCCGCGCTGCGGCGGCGCGGGCTGCGGGTGTCGGTGGCCAAGCACGCGCACCACAAGTTCGACATTGACCACGTCGGCAAGGACACCTTCCGTCACCGCGAGGCGGGCGCGTTCGAGGTGGTCGTTGCGTCGCGCAACCGCCTGGCACTGATGCGCGAATTCGAGCGCGAAAGCCAGCTGTCGGTACACCACCTGATCGCCGAGTTGTACGACGGCGTGGACTGGGTGCTGGTGGAAGGCTTCAAGGACAGCGATTTGCACAAGATCGAGGTCTGGCGCGCGGATGCCGGCAAGGACGCGCGCTACCCGCACGACGAGTTCATCGTCGCCATCGCCACCGATTCGCCCGACCGCCTGCCCGAGGCCACCCTGCGTCCCGTGCTGAATCTGAACGACGCGGAGGCGGTTGCGCAGTGGCTGGTCGACCATGGCCAGCGCTTTGACTACGACCCCGACCGACACGCCGCTCACCATGTCTGATGCCCCACGCCGCCCGCCCCTGATGCCGCTCGACGAGGCGTTGCAGCGCCTGCTGGCGCACGCCGCGCCGCTGGGCCGCGCCGAACAGGTCAGCACCTTTGACGCCGATGGCCGCGTGCTGGCGCAGGACGTGGTGTCGGCCCTGCAGGTGCCGCCGCACGACAACTCTTCGATGGACGGCTACGCGGTGCGCTCGGCCGACCTTGTCCATGCCGGCATCGAGCTGCCGGTGTCGCAGCGCATTGCTGCTGGCCAGTTCGGCACGCCGCTGGCGCCGGGCAGCGCCGCCCGCATCTTCACCGGCGCGCCCCTGCCGCAAGGCGCCGACAGCGTGGTCATGCAGGAAGACGCCGAGCCGCTGGAGGGCGGCGCGCGCGTGCGCTTTGCCGCCGTGCCCGCGCCAGGGCAATGGGTGCGCGCCGCTGGCGAGGACGTCACGCGCGGCGCCGTGGTGCTTCAAAAAGGTGAGCGTCTTGCGCCCGCCAGCATGGGGCTGGCGGCCGGAATCGGCCTGGCCGAGCTGTGCGTGGCGGCACGCCCGCGCGTGGCGTTGTTCTCCACCGGCGACGAGCTGGTCATGCCCGGCGAAGTGCCGCCCGCGCAAATGGCGCCCGGCGCCATCTACAACAGCAATCGCTTTTTTCTGCGCGCGCTGCTGCTGCGGCTGGGCTGCGCGGTCACAGACCTGGGTATCGTGCCCGACCGGCGCGACGCCACCCTGGCCGCGCTGCGGTCGGCGGCAGAAGGGCACGACCTCATTTTGACCAGCGGCGGCGTGTCGGTGGGCGAAGAAGACCACATCAAGCCCGCCGTCGAACAGCTCGGTACGCTCGATCTGTGGCAGATCGCGATGAAACCCGGCAAGCCGTTTGCGTACGGTCAGATTCGGCGCGCCGCGGGCGGGCAGGGTGGCGCGGCGCACTTCATGGGCCTGCCGGGCAATCCGGTGTCGAGCTTTGTCACCTTCTTGCTGCTGGTGCGGCCGTTCTTGCTGAAGCTGCTGGGCGCCGCGCGGCTCGACGTGCCGGCGCTGGCGCTGCGAGCCGATTTCGATCTGCCCAAGGCCGACAAGCGGCGCGAATTTCTGCGCGCCCGCCGCAATGGGCAAGGCGGGCTGGATTTGTTCACCAACCAGAGTTCCGGCGTGCTGACGTCGGCGCATTGGGCCGACGGGCTGATCGATCACCCCGCCGGCGCCACGATTGCGCGCGGCGACACGGTGCGCTTCATTCCCTTGGCGGAGTTGCTGGCATGAAGCAGGTCACGGTGCGTTATTTCGCTTCCATCCGCGAGGCGCTGGGCTGTGGCAGCGAGCAGGTCAGCACCAGCGCGCCCACGCTGGCCGCGCTGCGCGACGAATTGATCGCCCGCGGCGGCGCGCATGGCCAGGTGCTGGCGCGGGGCCGCGCCGTGCGCGTGGCGCTCGACCAGGACATGTGCGACGAATCCGCCGCGCTGCCTGCCGGCGCCGAAGTGGCGTTTTTTCCGCCCGTCACGGGCGGCTGACGCAGCGGCAACCGGCCTGGCCTGGGCGCACCGCCCCGGCGCCTACGCCGTGGCAACGGCGTCGCTGCTTGCCCACAGGCATCGGACTGCGGCATCGCTGGCCGCCGTCATCGGCAGCCGCAAATCGCCAGTGCACCAGCCCTGCATCGCCAGCAGCGCTTTCAATGGACCGGGGTTCGGTTCGGCGAAAAGCGCTTGCACCATCGGCACCAGCGGCAGCCAGCCCGCGCGCGCCCGCTCCAGATCACCCGATGCCAGCGCGGCCAGCAGCGCCACGAAGCGCCGCGTGTGCACGTGCGCCGACGCAGCAATGGCGCCGGCCCCGCCCTGAGCCACGGTGCTGAAAATCTGCAGGTCTTCACCCGCCAACACCTGCAGCCGCCCGTCACCGATCAGCGCCAGCGTCTTGCCGGCATCGCCGCCGCAGTCCTTCACGGCGCGGATGTTGGGATGAGCGGCCAGCGCCAGCAGCGTGTCCCGCGCCATCACGGCGCCGGTGCGATACGGAATGTCGTACACGATGAGCGGCGCCGCACTGGCGTCGGCCAGTTCGTTGAACCAGTGGCAGATGCCCGGTTGCGCCGGGCGCACGTAGTGGGGCGCCGCGACCAGCAGGCCGGCCAATGCGGGGCTGTCCGGCAGGTTCAGCCGCCGCACCCAGTCGCGCGTGTCGGGCAGATGGCAGCCGCTCACGCCCATCACCAAGGGCAGGCCGGCGGCGTGCTCGGCCACCGTGCGCAGGCAGGCCAGCTGCTCTTCTTTCGAGAGCGCCGCCGCCTCGCCCGTCGAGCCGCAGACGACGAAGCCGCGGATACCGGTGGCTGCCAGGTGCGCCGTCAAGCGGGCCAGCGCCGCATGGTCCACCCCGCCGTCCGCAAAGGGTGTGATGAGAGGAATCCACAAGCCCGAGAAGTCGGGCGGGCAAGCAGGGGTTGAGATGGGGTTCACGCGAAACATCCTTTCCGGGACAAGGCCATGACCGCAAGGGTGAGGCCGAAGTCGGATGTGCGCGGACTGAAAAGCTGCCGAAGAACCCGGGTAGCCCGCCGTCGCCCACCTGACGACGGCTGCCGCAGCGCCGGTCAGATGCGCTGGGGTGCTTTCGATTTGGGCGCGGTGCACGCGGCAGCACGGCCAGCCGCAAAGCGCGGCAAGGGGCAGGGCAGGGCGTGCAAAGGCATCCGGCCAGTGTAGCGGCGCACGGCGCGGCCCGATGCAAAATGCGCGCATGAGTCTGCCCCGTGTTTCGATTCAGCCACACGACTTCGATTTGAGCGCCGAGGTGGCCGCGCTGCGCGCTGGTGATGCGCGCGTGGGCGCGGTTTGCGCCTTTGTCGGCACGGTGCGCGACAGAAACTGGCCTCCCACGCTCGCCGCTGCGCAGGGGTCGCCGCACCCCGACGGAGGTGACGCTGCTCGGAGCGACCCGGCGGCGCATCGCGACGGCGCCACGGTCAGCAGCATGGAGCTGGAGCACTACCCCGGCATGACCGAGAAAGCCATCGAGGCCATGATCGACGAGGCGCTACGCCGGTTCGACGTGCTCGGCGTGCGCGTCATCCACCGCGTCGGCCTGCTGCAGCCGCAGGATCAGATCGTGTTGGTGGCCGTGACGTCCCCGCACCGGGGCGAGAGCTTCCAGGCCTGCGAATTCCTGATGGACTACCTCAAGACCCAGGCGCCGTTCTGGAAGAAAGAGCAAACGCCCGAAGGCGCGCGCTGGGTGGACGCGCGGGTGAGCGACGACGCGGCGCTGGCGCGCTGGGGCATTCAGGCGGCCAACGCGTGACGGCGCGCGCGCTGGCGGTGCGGTGCGTGGCACTGGCCGGGCTGTGGCTGGCGCTGCCCGCGGCGGCGCAGGACGGCGCTGGCCCCCAGACTGGCGTGCCCTGGCTGGCCCGTGTGAGCTACGTGGTCGATGGCGATTCGATCTGGGTGTGGCCCGAAGGCGGCGGCAACCGCGTGCGCCTGCGCATTGACGGTGTGGATGCGCCCGAAATCTGCCAGGTCTATGGAGCCGAGTCGCGCCAGGCGCTGCAGGCGCTGGCGTTGAACCAGCGCGTGCGCGTCACCGTGTGGGCGCGCGACCGCTACGGCCGCGCCATCGCGTCGGTGGTGCGGCTGGACGGCGACATCGACCTGGGCGAGCACATGGTGGCCGAAGGCTGGGCCTGGACCGATGGCTGGGGCGCGCGCCTGGGCAAGTACTGGCGCGCCGAGGCACAGGCGCGCTGGGCCGGACGGGGCCTGTTCGCCCAGGGGTGGCCCGAACTGCCAGCCGACTTTCGCCGCCGCCACGGGCCATGCACCCCCGGGCAGCCCACGTCTGTTCATTAAAGAATGCTATTTAGTTTGTAGCTAACAGCGGTTGCCCCGCCTGCGGTGGAGGCCCTTTATGATGTGCGAACGGGGACGGCGCCGCGCCATGGCAGCCGGCCGCAAAACCCCTTGATTCCTTGTGAAAACACCCCATCTGAAGCAGCAATTCGGAGGTTTTCTTCATGCGTCTCGACAAACTCACCACCAAATTCCAGGAAGCCCTGGGCGATGCCCAGTCGCTGGCCCTGGGCAACGACAACGCCTACATCGAACCCGTGCACCTGCTGGCCGCCATGCTGCGGCAGGCCGAAGGCCCCAAGGCGCTGCTGCAGCGCGCGGGTGTCAATGTGGCCAGGCTCTCGCAAGAAGCTGAGGCCGCCATCAAGCGCCTGCCCAGCGTGCAGGGGCAGGAGCAGGTCACCGTCGGCCCCGACCTGACCAAACTGCTGCAAGCGACCGAAAAAGAAGCCATCAAGCGCGGCGACCAGTTCATCGCCGCCGAACTGTTCTTGCTGGCGCTGGCCGACGCCAAGGGCGAGGCCGGCCGCATTGCCGCAGAAGCCGGCCTGCAGCGCAGCGCGCTGGAAGCCGCGATTGACGCCGTACGAGGAGGGCAAACCATGGATTCCGCCGAAGGTGAGAGCCAGCGCGAGGCGCTGAAGAAATACACGCTCGACCTGACCGAGCGCGCTCAGCAAGGCAAGCTTGACCCGGTGATCGGCCGCGACGACGAAATCCGCCGCGCCATCCAGGTGCTGCAGCGCCGCAGCAAGAACAACCCGGTGCTGATCGGCGAGCCGGGCGTGGGCAAGACCGCCATCGTCGAAGGCTTGGCGCAGCGCATCGTGGCCGGCGAGGTGCCCGACACTTTGCGCGACAAGCAGGTGCTGTCGCTCGACATGGCGGGCCTGTTGGCCGGCGCCAAGTACCGCGGCGAGTTTGAAGAGCGCCTGAAGGCCGTGCTGAAGGAAGTGGCGCACGAAGAGGGCCGCATCATCCTGTTCATCGACGAGCTGCACACCATGGTGGGCGCCGGCAAGGCCGAAGGCGCCATCGACGCCGGCAACATGCTCAAGCCTGCCCTCGCACGCGGCGAGCTGCACTGCATCGGCGCCACCACGCTGGACGAATACCGTAAATACATCGAAAAAGACGCGGCGCTGGAGCGGCGCTTTCAGAAAGTGCTGGTCGGCGAGCCGAGCGTGGAAGACACCATCGCGATCCTGCGCGGCCTGCAAGAGAAATACGAAGTGCACCACGGCGTGGACATTACCGACCCGGCCATCGTCGCCGCGGCCGAGCTGTCGGCGCGCTACATCACCGACCGCTTTTTGCCCGACAAGGCGATTGATTTGATCGACGAGGCGGCGGCCAAGATCAAGATCGAGATCGACTCCAAGCCCGAGGTGATGGACAAGCTCGACCGCCGCATGATCCAGCTGAAGATCGAGCGCGAGGCGGTCAAGCGCGAGAAGGACGAGGCCTCGCAAAAGCGCCTGGCGCTGATCGAGGAAGACCTGGGCAAGCTGGAAAAAGAGTACGCTGACCTCGACGAAATCTGGAAGGCCGAAAAGGCCAATGCGCAGGGCAGTGAGCAGTTGCGCAAGGACATTGACCAGATCAAGTTCCAGATCCAGGAAGCCACCCGCAAGGGCGACTTCAACCAGGTGGCCGAGCTGCAATACGGCAAGCTGCCCGCGCTGGAAAAGCAATTGAAAGAAGCGCAGGCCAGTGAAGGCCAACGCGAGCAGGCCGCGCCGCAACTGCTGCGCACGCAGGTGGGTGCCGAGGAGATCGCCGAAGTCGTCAGCCGCGCCACCGGCATTCCCGTCAGCAAGATGATGCAGGGCGAGCGCGACAAGCTGCTGCGGATGGAAGACGCGCTGCACCAACGCGTGGTGGGCCAGGACGAGGCGATTTCGGCCGTGGCCAACGCCATCCGGCGCTCGCGCTCGGGCCTGTCAGACCCCAACCGGCCGCTGGGCAGCTTCTTGTTCCTTGGCCCCACGGGCGTGGGCAAGACCGAGCTGACCAAGGCGCTGGCGGGCTTTTTGTTCGACAGCGAAGAGCACATGGTGCGCATCGACATGAGCGAGTTCATGGAAAAGCACAGCGTGGCCCGCCTGATCGGCGCGCCGCCCGGCTACGTGGGCTACGACGAAGGCGGCTACCTGACCGAGGCCGTGCGCCGCAAGCCCTACAGCGTGATCCTGTTCGACGAGATCGAGAAGGCGCACCCGGACGTGTTCAACGTGCTGCTGCAGGTGCTGGACGATGGCCGCCTGACCGACGGCCAGGGCCGCACGGTGGACTTCAAGAACACCGTCATCATCATGACCAGCAACATCGGCTCGCCGATGATCCAGAGCATGGCGGGGCAGCCGTACGAAGAGGTCAAGGACGCGGTGTTCGGCGAGCTGAAGAACCACTTCCGGCCTGAGTTTCTGAACCGCATCGACGAGATCGTCGTCTTTCACGGCCTGGACGCCAAGCAGATCGGCGCCATCGCGAAGATTCAGCTGGGCGTGCTGTCCCACCGGCTGGCCAAGCTGGACCTGCGCCTGCAGGTGTCGGACCAGGCGCTGGACGAGTTGGCCAAGGTCGGCTTCGATCCGGTGTTCGGCGCCCGACCGCTGAAGCGCGCGATCCAGCAACGCATTGAAAACCCGTTGTCCAAGCTGCTGCTGGAAGGCCAGTTCGCGCCCCATTCCACCATCGACGTCAGCGTGGACCCGATCAAGGACCCGGGGGTGTTTCAGTTCGATGCCGCGCCGCTCTGACCTTGCACTGCGCTTGCTCTGGCCGTGGCATTGACTGCCAGAAGCCGGGTCAGCGGCGGCGGTTGGTGCCGGCCCGGCTGGTGGCGGGCGCCTTTGCCCCAGGCGGAGGCGTGATCGTGTGCCGTACCAGATCGCAAAAGGTGGCCAGGTCGGCCGACGGATCCTTGGCGCGGGTGGTCATCAGCATGGGCGAGACCAGTCCAGCGTCGTCGATGCTGCGGTAGATGACGTCGTCGCGCTGCAGTCGCTGCACCGAACTGGGCACCAGCGAGACGCCAATGCCCGCCGCCACCAGGCCGATGGCCGTCTGCAGGCCGTTGGTTTCAAAGGTGCGGTCGATGGAAAGGCCGCGCACCCTGAAATGCCCGATCACCTGGTCGGCAAAACTGGGACGCGGTTGCGCCGGGTACAGCACCACCGTCTGCTGGGCGAGTGACTTCAAGGTCACGACGCGTTGGCTAACCAATGGGCTGCCGATGGGCAGTACGGCGACCATCGGCTCCTCCGTCACCAGCGTGTTCTCAAGGCCGTCATGGTCGATGGCCACGCGGCCAAACCCGATGTCTATGCGCCCTGCCAGCAGGGCATCCACCTGCTGCAGCGATGTCAGTTCGGACAACCGCACATCGATGTCGGGATGCTGCGCCATGTAGGTGTGGATGACCGTGGGCAGGGCGCCGTAGAGCATGGAGGGCACAAAACCCACCCCGATCCAGCGCCGCTGGCCCATGCCCACCCGCTGGGTGGCCGCCTTCAATTCGTGCACGCGCCCGAGGATCTGCACCGCCTGCTCGTAGAAGAAAGCGCCCGCGCGCGTCAGCTTCAGCGGCCGTGTCGAACGGTCGATCAGGACCACGCCGAGCTCGCTTTCGAGTTGTTGGATTTGCCGCGACAGCGGCGGTTGTGCGATGTGCAGTTGTTCCGCTGCGCGGGTGAAGTTCAAGGTCGTGGCCACGGCCTCGAAATAACGGAGCTGACGCAGTTCCACGGTGCCTCGCGCGGGTGGCTATGAACGCTCGGCATTATGGGTCGCCCCTGATGGCACGGGGCGATGTGGTTTTCAGGGCATATCCGCCTTCGAGTAGGGCAGGGTGACCATCGCGTCGGCCGGTATCGGCGGCATGGTGGCTTGCCATTGGGCGTAGCGCTGCTTCATGGCGTCGAATCGTTCCGGCGCGCGATGACGCTGGTTCGCGCGTTCGCGCGCGTCGGCGTCGAGGTTGAACAGGTATTCGTGCCCGTCCACGGCCAGGTACTTCCATGGACCCGACCGGGCGGCTTGCTGGCCGCGGTGCTTCATGCGCCAGAACAAATCGCGCTCCAGCGCGGCATGCGGCTGGCGCAGAATGGGCCACAGCGAGCGTCCATCCATCGGGTAGTCCGGATGCTGCGCCACGCCCGCCGCTTCCAGAAAGGTCGGCGCCCAGTCCATGGTCATGATCAATTGATGGCCGATGGCGCCGGCGGGTATGCGACCGGGCGCGCGCACCACGTAGGGCACGCGAATACCCCCCTCGGTCAGGTCCATCTTGCCGCCCACCAGCGGCCAGTTGTCGCTGAAGCGCTCGCCGCCGTTGTCGCTGGTGAAGACGACGACGGTGTCCTGGTCCAGCCCGTGCTGATCCAGTGCCTGCAGCAGGCGGCCAATGCCTTCGTCCATGTGGTGGATCATGCGCTGGTACGCCTGCACCGACCCGCCATCGAGGTGAAAGATGCGCCCGATGAGCGATTGGGCCAGTTCCCGGTCGTCACGGGTTTCCCAGGGCCAGTGCGGCGCCGTGTAATGCAGGCTGAGCAGGAACGGCTGGCGGTCGCGCGCGCGCCGCTCGACGAAGCCCACGGCCTCGCTCGACAGCAGGTCGGTGAGATAGCCGGTGGCTTCGGCGGGCGAGCCGTTGCGCCAGAGATCCTTCTGGCCGTTGGGTGCGGTGTGGGTGAAGTAGTCCACGCCGCCCGACATCAGGCCGAAGTGCTCGTCATAGCCGCTGAGCTGGGGGCCAAAGTGCGGCGCCGCGCCCAGGTGCCACTTGCCGATCAGCGCGGTTTTGTAGCCGGCGGCCTGCAGCAGCGAGGGCAGCGTGGGGTGGGACGGCGGCAAGCCGTGCGTGGGCAGGGCGGCATTCGGGCCATGCAGCGGCTCGTCGGCGGCGCCGCGCAACCGGTACTGGTAGCGACCGGTGATCAGCGCGAAGCGCGTGGGCGAGCACACCGGCGAGTTGGCGTAGCCGTTGACGAAACGCATGCCCTGCTCGGCCATGCGGTCGATGTGGGGCGACACGGGCGCCCGCCCGCCATAGCAGCCCAGGTCGGCATAGCCGAGGTCGTCGGCGAGGATGAAGACGAAATTGACCGGGCGAGTCATGGCCTTGGCAATCGGGAGTGTTGACGAAGCGGCCGGCGCGGGACCGGCCGGCTGCGGGCTACTGCGCTATCAGTTCGGCCTTGCGGATGACCTCGGTCCAGCGCTTGCTTTCACTGGCGATGTACTGGGCAAACTGCTGCGGCGTGCCAGGCACCGGGATCATGCCCTGATCCTTTAGTTGCGCAATCACCTCGGGCTTGGCCAGTATCGCGGTCACTTCCTTGTTGAGCCGGGCGATGATGTCCGGCGAAGTGCCTGCGCGGGCCGCCAGGCCGGTCCAGTTGCTGGAGTCGAACTCACCCAGCCCCTGTTCGGACAGGGTTGGCACGTCCGGCAGTGCCGCCAGGCGCTTGCCGGCGGCAATGCCGATGGCTCTAAGCTTGCCACTGGTCACGAGCGGCACCGCCACGCTGCTGGTGAGAAACATGAATTGCAGGCGGCCGCCCATCAGGTCGGGCGCAACTTGCGAGAACTGGGCGTAGGGCACGTGCGTCGCCGTCACCTTGTGCAATTGTTTGAACAGCTCACCGGTCAGGTGCGCTGGCGTGCCGTTGCCGCCCGAGCCGAAGTTGAGTGAGTTGGGCCTCGTCTTCATCAGCTCGATCAACTCGCGCGCGGACTTGACGGGCAGATCGTTGTTGACCACCAGCACCGTCGGTGCGGTGTCCACCTGCGCGATCGGTTGCAGCTCCTTTTGAAGATCGACCGCCTGCGTGGGCAGCAGTGCCGGCGTGGTGACCAGCGGCATCACCATGCACAGCAAGGTGCTGCCATCGGCGGGCTGGCGCAGCAGCTCCTTCAGGGCCACCAGGCCGATGGCGCCGGGCTTGTTTTCGATATAGACGGGTTGCCCGAGCGCCTTGGTCAGGTGCATGGCCACCAGGCGGGACGAAATGTCGGGCGGGGTGCCCGTCGAATAGGGAACCAGCACGCGGATCGGCTTGGATGGCCAGGCTTGGGCCAGCGCCATCTGCGGAGACAGTAGCGCGGCCGCAGTCAGCAGTGTGGCACCCTGGATGAGAGCCTGCCGGCGACGGAGGGGTGGGTGATGGGGGATCATGAAATTTGTCTCCAGAGGCGGGGGTTGGGGAAGGTTTGCGGCCGCTATCGCCGAGGGCGCTCAACGGCCGGGGCGTGGGCGATGGATGCGCTCATCGCCCCAGGTCCTTGGCGGTCTGTCCCGCGATGCCCCAGTTGGTCTTGGGTACTTCCTGGATCCAGACGCGAATCGCTTCCCTCGGCGCGCCGGTCGCCTCTACCAGCGCGTTGCTGACCTTCTCGATCACGGCCCGCTTCTGGGCCTCGGTGCGTCCCTCGATCATGATTACCTGTGCAAATGGCATGCTTGCTTCCTGGGGGTAGAGGTGGGCGGCGCCCCGCCTGGCCGCTCTGGTGGTCACCCTTGAAGGCGCAGGCCGCGGAACCGTGGTTCATGCAAAGATGGTATGGATGCGCTGGATTACCGTCCAATACCATTGCCATCCCGTTAAATACCCTTTGGGTATTGTTCGGGCGACTCGCGCTGCCCTGTGCCGACCGTCCGGGGCGCGGTCGGCGATCGATGCCAGCCTTCGTGCGCACCGTGTCAAAACCCTTGCGCCACAATGCTTGCAACGCCCACGCGCGTGGCTGAACTGCCCGACGCTGACCGTTCCGCTGAAACGAGCCGGAGCGCCGACAGGGCGCCGGGTCAGCAACGCCAACAGGTGCAGCGCAGGGCCAGTGATCACCATCCAATCGACGCTCTAAGGGTCAAAAAGCAGTGCCATGAAAGCCAACCCCCATGCCCCCGCCGCCGCGGCCGCCAGTGCCGGCCTGGTCGAACTGTTCGAGCGCCAGCACGACGAGAGCCGGCGCCAGCCCGATGCGCCATTGGCGCTGCGGCGCGACCGCTTGCGCCGCGTGGCCGCGCTGTGGCAAACCCACGAGCGCGCGCTGGCCCAGGCCGTGGGCGAGGACTTTGGCCTGCGCGGCGAGCGCCTGACCCAAGTGGCCGACGGACTGGTACTGGCCAGCCTCCTGTCCAACCTGCGCCGCAACATGGGGCGCTGGAGCCGCCGGCAACGGGTGCGTACGCCGCTGTACCTGCAGCCGGCGCGGGCGCATGTCGAGCGCCAGCCGCTCGGCGTGGTCGGCATCATCGGGCCCTGGAACTACCCGTTGCAACTGACCCTGGGCCCCGCCGCCACCGCACTGGCCGCAGGCAACCGGGTGATGCTGAAGCCGAGCGAAATCACCGAGCGCACTTCGGCGCTTTTGGCAGAGCTGGTGGCGCGCTACTTTGCGCCCGATGAATTCACCGTGGTACTGGGCGGCGCCGATATGGCGGCCGAATTCGCGGCGCTGCCGTTTGACCACCTGTTCTTTACCGGCTCCACGGCCGTCGGCCGCAAGGTGGCCGCGGCCGCGGCGGGCAACCTGACGCCGACCACGCTGGAGCTGGGCGGCAAGTCGCCCTGCATCGTCGACAGATCATGCCGCGATCTCGGCCAAGCCGCGCTGAAGATCGCGCATGGCAAGTTGCTGAACGGCGGCCAGACCTGCATCGCGCCCGACTACGTGCTGCTGCCGCGCGGGCGCGAGGCCGAGTTCACCGCCGCCTATCGCAGCGCCGTGGCGCGGCTTTTTCCGCGCATAGAGGGCAACGCCGACTACGCCGCTATCGTCAGCGACCGGCAGCACGCGCGCTTGGTGGGTCTGCTGGACGAGGCTCGCGCCGGGGGCGCGCGGATCGAGGACGTGGGGCCGCCAGTGGCGCCCGCCGCGGGCGCCGCGCGCCAGCTGCGGCCCATGCTGGTTTACGGCGCCGCGGCGCCGATGCGGCTGCTGCAGGACGAAATTTTCGGCCCCCTGCTGCCCGTGCTGCCGTGCGACGGGCCGGATGACGCCATCGCCCACATCAACGCCGGCCCGCGCCCACTGGCGCTGTACTGGTTTGGCGACGACCGCGCGGCGCGCGACCGGGTGCTGAACGGCACCGTCAGCGGCGGCGTCACGGTGAACGACACGCTGATGCACATCGCCCACGACGGCCTGCCTTTTGGCGGCGTGGGCGCCAGCGGCTGGGGTGCGTACCACGGCGAAACGGGGTTTCTGCGCTTCACGCACCAGAAGGCGGTGTTCGTGCAATCGCGCTGGGCGGCGGGATCGCTGCTGTACCCGCCCTATGGCCCGCGCTTTGACCGCGTGATGGCGCTGATTCGGCGGCTGCTGTAGCTCAGTTTTTGATAGCTGTTCGCGCTTGTCTGGAAAGCGCTGGGGGCCGATTTTTCTTCAAACCGTGGTGCAGGGACGGCGCATTCGCCGCCCCGCAGGCCGCCCACTTTCGGCGGCCCGGTGCGCAGGTTCAGGCAAAGCTGTCGGCCATCAAGGCGTTGAACCAGGTGTTCATGTCCTTGAAGTCGTCCGCGTTCCAGCCGGCCGAAGCGCCCGTCGCCGCCGGCACGGCCGCCATGGCGCCGGCCGCGGCGTCGTACTGAAACACGGCGTGCAGCCACGACGCCTGCGACATGGTGATGGTGGAGTAGCACGACGAGTTGGTCACCGGCGCCGGGTCGGGCTGGCCGCCGGCCAGCAGGCGGGCGATGGCGTCGGCGCACACCTTGGCTTCCTGGTTGGCGATGTGGCCCGCCTTGGGCTGCGTGGTGGCGCTGGCGTCGCCAATGATGTGCACCTTGCCTGCGCCGGCCACGGTGCTGGCGTAGCTCAGCACATCGACGGCGCCGAAGCGGCCCTCGGTGGCGTTGGCCAGGCCGGCGGTGGCCAGCAGCGCGCCGGCGCGCTGGCGCGGGATGAGGTTGATGACGTCGCCGTGAAACGTGCCGCCAGCCGTGACCAGGTTCATGCCCGCCGCGTCGGCCTGCAGCACCTCGGCGTTGTTGTGGTACTCGATCACGCCGCCGTGCAGGCCCAGAAAGGCGTTCATGAAGTTGTCGCGCTCGGCCACGATGTCGGGGTTGGCATCCAGCACGATCAGCTTGCTGCGCGGCTTGTTCACGCGCAGCCAGTCGGCCAGCAGGCAGGCGCGTTCGTACGGGCCGGGCGGGCAGCGGTAGGGCGTCTTGGGAATGGTCAGGATGGCGGTGCCGCCCGCCGGCATGGCCTTGAGCTGGTCGGCCAGCAGCGTGGTCTGCGCGCCGGCCTTCCAGGCGTGCGGCATGCGGTTGAAGTCGGCCAGGCCCGGCGGCAGGTCAAAGTCGATGCCGGGCGCGAGCACGATGCGGTCGGCCGTCAGCGTCTGCCCGCCGGCCAGCGTCACCTTCACGCCCACCGGGTCGATGGCCAGCACGTCGCCCAGCACGACGTTCACGCCGTAGTTGGCCTTGAGCTTGTCGTAGCCGTAGGCCAGGCTGCCGATGCTGCGCTGGCCCGTCAGCACCAGGCTGCTGAGGATGTTGGAGGTGTAGCTGGCGCTGCGTTCGACCAGCGTGACGTCGATGGCGTCGCCCCACAGGCGCAGGTACTTGGCCACCGTGGCGCCGGCCATGCCGCCGCCGACGACGATGACGCGGGACTTGGCGGACGGCGTGGGCGTCGGTACGGGTGGCGTGGGCGTGGGGTCCGGGGTGGGTGCGGGTGTCGGCGTGGTGCTGCCGCTGCCACCGCCACACGCCGCCAACAGGGTGCCGCTGGCCATCGCGCTCAACGAGGCGTGGCGCAGAAATTGTCGTCTGTCCATGGTGTGTTCTCCCTCGTGCTCAGCGTTGGCTGGCCAGCCAGGCGGCCAGGGCCTGCAGCTGCGCGTCGGTGTAGCCCATGGCGTGCTTGGCCATGATGCTGTTGCCTTCCTTGCCGGCCTGGAATTTCTTCATCTCGTTGTAAATCTCGCTGGCCGATCCGCCCGCCAGGCGCTCGAATCCTGGCCCCTTGCCGTCGGTGCCGTGGCATTGAAAGCAGTTGGAGGCCAGCAGCCGTCCCGGTTGTCCCACCTTGGCGGCTTGCGCCCATGCCGTGGTGGCCGCGCCCAGCATCAGCAGCGCGATGCCCATTTTTCTCATAGGGTGCTCCTCGTTGGTGCGGGCGCCGGTGGCACCCACGCCTGCACTGTGAACGCTCAGCCTGAAGCCAGCATTAAGGCGACGCTGAATGAGTCGCCGCGGAGGCTGGCGCGGTGGTTTGGGATGGGCTGCAAGGCGCAAACCGCAGCCATAGCGTGGGCTATGGCGAGGATTTGCAACGCCGCAGACCGCCCAAATCCACAGATGCCAGCGCCGCGAGGGGCTTGTTCAGCGTTGCCTTAAGGCCGCCTCAACGCCGCCCACGCGTGCATCACGCCCCGCGCGCGCGAAAGCTGCTGGGTGACTGGCCGAGCGCGGCGCGGAACATGGCGCTGAACGCGCTTTCGCTGGCGTAGCCGCAGGCGGCGGCCACCTGGCCGACGGGGGTGCCGCGCGCCAGCAGCGGCAGCGCATGGGCCAGCACCGCCTGCTGGCGCCAGTGCTGGTAGCTGGTGCCCAGCTCGTCGCGGAACAGGCGCGCGGCGGTGCGTTCGCTGGCGCCCACGGCGCGCGCCCAGTCGGCCAGCGTGCCGCGTTCGGCGGGCGACTGGATCACCGCTTCGCACAGCGCGCGCAGGCGCTTGTCGCCGCCGTCGGCGCGCGGCAGTGGCACGCCCAGGGTCTGCACCTGCGCATCGGCGATTTCAAGCAATGCCAAGGCCGCCAGTCGTTGTTCGCGTTCGCCGGCTTCAGCGTGTTCCAGCGCCAGCAGCAATTCGCGCAGCAGCGGCGACACCGCCATGGCGCGGCTGCGCTGCCAGCCGGCCGGCACCACGCTGGCGTCCATGTAGAGCGTGTGCAGCTCGGCCAGCTCCAGCACCGTCACGCTGTGCAGCGCACCCGGGGCGATCCACACGGCGCGCGAGGGCGGCACGCGGTAAGTCACTTCATGGCCCTGCGGCGCGTCCTGCACGTTGACCTGGATCACGCCGCTGGCGCAGTAGGCGACCTGCGCCCAGGCGTGGCGGTGCAGCTCGAAATGCGCGTCGGGCTGCATGGCGCGCGCCTCCTTGCCGCGCAAGGGACGCTCGGGCGTGGGGCGATAGCGACCCTGGTCGCCCGACATCCAGGCCGGCATGGTGCGCGGCGGGCGAGGGCGGGGCGGTGCGTGGGGGCGCGGGTCGGACACGACGGTTTTGGCTTGAATTCGACGATGTTTGTCGATCAATCGATTTTCAGCAAGTGTAGCCCCGGCCCGACTCGCCCAACAATCGGGCGCATCGCCTTTCGTATTTGCCGCCCGCCATGAACACCGCCGCCGCGCGCGCCACGCCTGCCGTCCCCGCCCCAGCGCCTGAAGTGCCGCTGTCGCAGGACGCCCGGATCATTGGCCTGGTCGGCCTGGCGCACGCCAGTTCGCACTTTTCGCACCTGCTGCTGCCGACGCTGTTTCCGATCTTCGCCAAGGAGTTCGGGCTGTCGTTCTCGCAGCTGGGCTTTCTGATGACGATGTTTTTCATTATCTCGGGCACGGGGCAGGCGCTGTCGGGTTTCGTGGTCGACAAGGTGGGGGCGAGGCCGGTGCTGTTCGGCTCCTTCGTGTGCTTCATCTGCGCCTGTCTGTCGGGCTATTTTGCGCACAGTTACGCCGGGCTGATGGGGGTGGCGGTGTTTGCCGGGCTGGGCAACGCGCCGTTTCATCCGGTGGACTTTTCCATCCTCAACCAGCGCGTGTCGACGCGCCGGCTGGGCTACGCCTTCAGCGCGCACGGGCTGAGCGGCAACCTGGGCTGGGCGCTGACGCCGGTGTTCCTGCTGTTCTTCACCGCGTCGCACGGCTGGCGCGCCGGTTACCTGGCGGCGGCGGCGCTGTACGCGGGCATCCTGGCGGTGCTGGTGCTGAACCGCAGCGCGCTGCGCACCGAGGTCGTGCACCACGCGGCCGATGCGGCACAGGGCAGCGGCACGGCCTTCCTGAAGCTGCCGGTGGTGTGGTGGTGCTTCTCGTTCTTCCTGCTGTCGACCATGACGCTGGCGGTGGTGCAGAACTTCGCCTCGCCCATCATGCAGGCCATGCACGGCGTCAGCTTCGAGGCGGCGACGACCATGATTACCGCCTACATGCTGTGCGGCGCTTTAGGCATGTTCATCGGCGGCTTCGTGGCCGCGCGCATGCCGCGCCAGAGCGACCGCGTGGTGGCCTGGGCCATGGGCATCGGCGCGCTGCTGATCGTGCTGGCGGGCACCGGCTGGCTGGGCGGTTTCGGATCGATGGCGGTGTTGGCGGCCACCGGTTTCGCGGTGGGCATTGGCGGCCCCAGCCGCGACATGATGATCAAGAAAGCCACGCCCAAAAGCGCCACCGGGCGCGTTTATGGCACCGTGTATTCGGGGCTGGACATGGGCTTTGCCATCGCGCCGCTGATCTACGGCGTGTTCATGGACCGCGGGCTGTACAGCCTGACGCTGATGCTCGCGGCGGTGTTTCTGGCGCTGTCGGTGGTGGCGGCGCTCGGCGTCGGAAAACGCACCCCAGCTTGATCGGTTTGCCGCAAAAAATATAGCTGCCTGCGCTGATGGCGTCAGCGCAAGCGGCCTGTTTTACCTGTGGTGGAGGCGTGCAGGACCGCGTGTCGGCCCGGCCGCTGACGTGCGCTAACGGGTTGGACGACAATGCCCATATGACCCAACGCATTGCCGGCCATCTTCTCGTTGAATGCCTTCTGGCCCAGGGCGTCACCCATGCGTTCGGCGTGCCGGGCGAAAGCTATCTGGCCGCGCTGGACGGCTTTTATCAGCACCGCGACGAGATCGAATTCGTGATCTGCCGGCAGGAGGGCGGCGCCGCCTTCATGGCCGAGGCGCACGGCAAGCTGACCCGGCGGCCGGGCGTGTGCTTCGTCACCCGCGGGCCGGGGGCGACCAACGCCAGCATCGGCGTGCACACCGCGTCGCAGGATTCGACTCCCATGGTGCTGTTCGTCGGCGACGTGGCCAGCGACCAGCGCGACCGCGAAGCGTTCCAGGAAGTGGACTACGGCGCCTTCTTCGGCGCCTTCGGCATGGCCAAATTGGTCGAGCGCATCGACAGCGCCGAGCGCCTGCCTGAATACGTCGCGCGCGCTTTCGCCACCGCCATGAACGGCCGGCCCGGCCCCGTGGTGCTGGCGCTGCCCGAAGACATGCTGACGCAGCCCGTGCCCGACAGCCTGCGCGCCACGCCGCGCTGGGACCCGCCCGCGTATCAGCCCGACGCGCAGGGCATGCAGCGGCTGCGCCAGATGCTGTCGGAGGCGAAGCAGCCCCTCGTCATCGTCGGCGGTGGCGGCTGGACGCCCGAGGCCGCGCGCGACCTGGCGGCCTTTGCCGAAGCCTGGCATCTGCCGGTCGGCAACGCCATGCGTTTTCAGGACACCTTCGACAACCACCACCCGCTGTACGCGGGCGACGTTGGCATCGCCATCAACCCCCGGCTGGGCCAGCGCATCAAGGACGCCGACCTGATCCTGGCCATCGGTCCGCGCCTGGGCGAAATGACCACCAGCGGCTACACGCTGCTGAAGGTGCCGCGCCCGGCGCAGAAGCTGGTTCACGTGCACACCAGCGCCGAAGAGCTGGGCCGCGTCTACCAGCCCGACCTGGCCCTGTGCGCCAGCCTGCCCGCCGTGGCCGCCGCGCTGGCCGGGCTGCAGCCGCCGGCCGAGCAGCCGTGGCGCGGCTGGACCGAGGCCGTGCACATGGATCACGTCGCCAACATGAAGCCGCAGCCGCTGCCCGGCCCGGTCGACATGCATGCCATCGTCTGCACGCTGCAGAAACTGCTGCCCGCCGACGCCGCCATCACCAACGGCGCGGGCAACTTCGCCAGCTGGACGCACCGCTACTTCCACTTTCACGGCATCGCCAAGGGCCACAAGACACAGCTGGCCCCCACCAGCGGCGCCATGGGCTACGGGGTGCCGGCGGGCATCGCGTGCGCCATCACCACCGGGCGCACGGTGGTCACCATCGCGGGTGACGGCGACTTCATGATGAACGGGCAGGAGCTGGCCACCGCGCGCCAGTACGGCGCCAGGACCATCGTCGTGCTGCTCAACAACGGCGTGTACGGCACCATTCGCATGCACCAGGCGCGCGACTACCCGCACCGGCAGGAAGGGACCGAGCTGGTCAACCCCGACTTCGTGAAGCTGGCCGAAAGCTATGGCTACGCGGGCGTACGCGTCGAGCGAACCGAGCAGTTCGAGCCCGCACTGCGCGACGCGCTGGCGCGCCAAGAGGGCACGCTGATCGAAGTCATGCTGAGCGAGCAGGTCATCACCACCCGCACCACGCTGGATGCGATCGAGAATCGGGCCACCGCCAAGTGAAGTTGCTTTGGTTTTGATAGCTTCTTGCGCTTGCCAGTCAAGCGCGAGCGACCGATTTGGTCCATAAAAAAGCCGGCTCAACGGGCCGGCTTTGGTGTGAGGGGCTGTTCAGCCCGCGATCACGACAGGTGGTTGTTGATGAGCTTGGTCATCTCGAACATCGTGACCTGGGCCTTGCCGAAGATGGGCTTGAGCTTGGCGTCGGCGTTGATGTTGCGCTTGTTCGCCGCGTCCTGCAGCTTGTGGGCCTTGATGTATTCCCACACTTTCTTGGTCACCTCGGTGCGCGGCAGCGGCTTGCTGCCCACCACCGCGGCCAGATCGGCGCTGGGCGTCATGGCCTTCATGAAGGCGGCGCTGGGGGTGCGCTTTTTGGCGGGCGCGGCTTTCTTGGCCGGGGCCGTCTTGGCCGACGCGGCTTTCTTGGCCGGCGCGGCCTTTTTCGCCGGGGCTGCCTTCTTGGCCGGGGCGGCTTTTTTGGCCGGAGCTTTCTTTGCAGTTGCCATGGTGCTGTTCCTCATTGCTGGAAAAGTCGTTTTCTGATGCCAACGTTGCGTGTGCATCGGTCGGCTGACGGTGATGCTACTGGATAAGTAGCACGCTTCCAAGGGGAAATGGTGGTTTTTCCCTCGGTGATGTTGCTTTTTTTGCAGTCCCGCGCGCGCTGGCATGCGCCGGCGGGCGACCGCGGGCAGGCGGCGCACGGCAGCGGCACTTCAGGGGCGGCTTCAGGCGCTTGACGCAAGCCGCGTTAGGCGTGGGGTTCTGGGTGTTGGCGCGCGGCTTCGTGGCGCGCCTGGGTTCATCAGCCAGCGCGCCGCACGGCGCGCGTGGGCGCCGTGGCCAGCAGCACGCCGGTCAGCGCCACGCCGTAGGCCAGCAGCTGCAGCGTGCTCAGTCGCTCGCCCAGCACCCCCACACCCACGGCGGCGGCGCTGACCGGCAGCAGCACCGTGAACACGCCGGCCTGCGCGGCGGGCACGCTTTTCAGGCCGGTCATCCACAGCCACACCGTCCACATGCAGGCAGCCAGGGCGTAAAACACCAGCAGCACCCAGGTCGACGCGGGCACCGCGCCGAAGTCGAAGCGCCAGGCCAGCCACAGGCCGAAGGGCGTGGTCAGCAGCAAACCCCACAGGTTGATCAGCGCGCTGATGCGGCGCGGCGACAGGCTCACCGTCAGCGCCTTGCCGATCACCGCGTAGCTGGCTTCGCACAGCACCGCGCCGATCAGCAGCAGGTTGCCAAGCCAAGCCAGGTTAGATGAATGTTGCGGCGCCAGCGCTGACGCAGTCTGCGTTGTTAGCTCTGTTCTTGATAGCGCCACCAGCGCGATGCCAAGCACCGCGCAGGCCACGCCCGCCCATACGCGCGGGGCCACGCGCTCGCGCAAAAACAGCCAGCTGAGCACCGCCACCGCGGCCGGAATGGCGGCCATGATGACGCCGGCCGACACCGCGCTGGTCAGTTTGACGCCGCTGATCATGCACAGCGTGAACAGGAAGTTGCCGAGGAAGGATTCGAGAAACAGCAGGCGTCGCATGCGCGGCGTCAGCGGCGGCTCGCCGGGCGGCTTCTTCAGCCAGTGCAGCATGGCCACGCCGCCGATGCCAAAGCGCAGCCACGCCAGCAGCAGCACCGGAAAGATGGCCGCCAGCGGCTTGGACAGGGCGACGTAGCTGCCCACCAGCGCCATCGACAGCGCCAGGCAGCCATAGGCCAGCGGGCGGGGCAGGGCGGCAGCGGGGGTCACGGGGTGGTGGCAGGTGGCAGCGTAAGTTGGCGCACTATAGGCGAGCGCCGCGCGGCGCCAACGACGCCATTTTTGACTAGCTGTAGTTTCTCAACACGTTGTTCCCATCGAAGCCCTAAGCTCGCGCCATGACGATGGCCGCCGCTCCGTTCGATTCCTTCGCCGACCGCGCGCCGCCGGTCACGCACGTTTTCGTTTATGGCACGCTGCGGCGCGGTGAAGCCAACGACATCACCCGCTTGCGGCCCGCGCCCGCCTTCGTTGGCACGGCCCAGGTGGCTGGCACGCTGTACGACCTGGGCGCTTATCCCGGTGTGGTGCTGGGCGGCGCGAGCGTGGTGCATGGCGAGGTCTATGCCATCCAGCCCGCGCTGGAGCGGCGGCTGGACGAGATCGAATGCGTATACCCCGAGCAGACCAACGAATACTTCAAGCGCGACATTGCCGTGTCGGTGTGCTTGCCTGGCGGCGGCAGGCGCGAAACACGCTGCATCTGTTACGAATACAACCCGACCCGTTTGGGCGACGCACGGGTCATCGACGCAGGCGACTGGGTCGTCCCACGAATTACCACAATGCGAAAATAAACATCCACATCGCAAAAAAATACATTGTTGCAGCGCAGAAAAATTTCTCAATATGACAAATAGTTTTCCACATTGAGGAATCATCAACGCAAACCATTGATTTCATTAAAAATAATTTTTGTCTTGTATAAGACATAAGAATGGTTGTCAGTCTTATACAAGAGTATGATCGCCTCCAACGACGGCCCCGCGTCAAGCCACAACCCAGCGCGCCAGCGGCCACAGGTCGGATCGGTTTCTTCACTTTTCATCTCTCTTCAACCGGAGTCTTCACATGCCCAACACCACCGCCCAACTCAGCCGCGAACAGCAGATCGCCGCCCTCGAAAAAGACTGGGCCACCAACCCGCGCTGGAAAGGCATCAAGCGCGGCTACAGCGCCGCCGACGTGGTGCGCCTGCGCGGCAGCCTGCCCATCGAGCACACGCTGGCCAAGCGCGGCGCTGAAAAGCTGTGGGGCCTGATCAATGGCGAAGCCAAGAAGGGCTACGTCAACGCCTTTGGCGCCATCACCGCCGGCCAGGCCATGCAGCAGGCCAAGGCCGGGCTTGAGGCCGTGTACCTGAGCGGCTGGCAAGTCGCCGCCGATGGCAACACCTCTGAGACCATGTACCCCGACCAGTCGCTGTACGCCTACGACTCGGTGCCGACCATGGTGCGCCGCATCAACAACACCTTCAAGCGCGCCGACGAAATCCAGTGGAGCCGCGGCATCGGCCCCGGCGACAAGGACTTCGTCGACTACTTCCTGCCCATCGTGGCCGACGCGGAAGCCGGTTTTGGCGGCGTGCTGAACGCCTTCGAGCTGATGAAGAACATGATCGCCTCGGGCGCCGCCGGCGTGCACTTTGAAGACCAGCTGGCCGCCGTCAAGAAGTGCGGCCACATGGGCGGCAAGGTGCTGGTGCCCACGCAGGAAGCCTGCGAGAAGCTCATTTCTGCCCGCTTCGCCGCCGACGTGATGGGCGTGCCCACCATCGTGCTGGCCCGCACCGACGCCGAGGCCGCCAACCTGATCACCAGCGACCACGACGCCAACGACAAGCCTTTCCTGACCGGCGAGCGCACGCAGGAAGGCTTCTACCGCGTCAAGAACGGCCTCGAGCAAGCCATCAGCCGTGGCGTGGCCTACGCGCCCTACGCCGACCTGGTGTGGTGCGAAACCGGCACGCCTGATCTGGGCTTTGCCCGCGAATTCGCCCAGGCCGTGCACGCCAAGTCGCCCGGCAAGCTGCTGTCGTACAACTGCTCGCCCAGCTTCAACTGGAAGAAGAACCTGGACGACGCCACGATTGCCAAGTTCCAGGACGAGCTGTCCGCGCTGGGCTACAAGTACCAGTTCATCACGCTGGCCGGCATCCACGTCAACTGGTACCGCACGTTCGAATTCGCCAAGGCCTACGCCGGCGGCGAGGGCATGAAGCACTACGTGAACATGGTGCAGGAGCCCGAGTTCAAGGCGCGCGAAGCCGGCTACACCTTCGTGTCGCACCAGCAGGAAGTGGGCGCGGGTTACTTCGACGACGTGACCACCGTCATCCAGGGCGGCTCGTCCAGCGTCAAGGCGCTGACCGGCTCGACCGAGGAAGAGCAGTTCCATTGATTCATAGCGAGGGTTGACCGCGCCAGCGGTCATCGAGGAGACAGAGCCACGGCCTTGCGCCGTGGCTTTTTTGTTGGCTCCATCGCGTCTGCGGCTGACCAAGGTAATGGGCGTTGCCGGGTTCACAATGGCACTCACCGCCACACCCGAAGGATTCACCCATGATCACCGCACTGGTGCAGTTCACCCTGCCCGAACCCATGACCGTCGAACAGGCGCGCGACGTGTTCAACAGCACGGCCCCGCGCTACCTGGGCATGGCCGGGCTGGTGCGCAAGCATTACCTGCTGTCGGAAGATGGCCGGACGGCCGGCGGCGTTTACCTGTGGCAAAGCCGCGCCGACGCCGAACGGGTGTACGACGACGCGTGGCGCGGCTTCATCCGCCAGAAATACGGGTGCGACCCGCAGCTGACGTACTTCGAGACACCGGTGATGGTGGACAACGTCGCCGGGCGCATCGACGGCGACGCCTGAGCGCGGAGGCGCTATTGCATCGATAGCTGCCAGCACTTGTCAGCCAAGCGTTGGCGGCCTATTTTCATCGGTGCCAGCCGCCGCCATGCAGCTGCCAGCCACCGCGCGGGCCCTGCGACCAGCGCGGATTTTGGTAGTGATAGCCGGGGCGCGGGCGCTCGTAGCGGCCGGGCGTCCAGACGTGGCGGCCGCCGCTCCAGTTCCAATACCCGTTGATCCAGATCGCGCCCGGGTAGGGCAGCGCAGGCTGCACTTCGTAATAGGGCGCGGGCGGCGCGACCGGCGCGTACACGGTTTGCGTTGGGCCGCCATAGGGGTCGTTGTAGACGGTGCCCGGCACCGGTGCCACCACGCAACCGGCCAGCAGGGCGGCCGCGGCGACCGAAGCCAGCAGAGCCGGACGAGCAACGGAAGACGAAAGCAGTTTCATGGGGTGCGTCCTGTGACATGCGAGCGAACACCGCCCGCCTTTCCGTCCCAAAACGGTCGGCTGGCGCGGTGGGCTGACGCCAGGCGCGCGCCTTCACCCAGCTTTACACGCAGTTCACACGGTCGCCGCGGCCGATGGCGCACCGCGCACGGCGACAAGTGGGCTAAAATCCAACTTGTTGCGCCGCAGCACGCGAGCGCCGGTCAACCACCTCACACAAGAGCGAGAAAGGCATCTTCGGTTATGACACCGCGAACTACTCCCTTCGCCAGGAACGGGTTGTCAGGCCGATGACGGTGTAGCCATTGCGCGCAGCGCGCGATGTGCCAGCAAAACATACCGAAAGCGCGGCCCCACCCGCGCTTTTTTGTTGCCCGCTTTTTTTGACATACACACGCGATTTCCAGAGGTCTTTACATGGTTCACATCACGCTTCCCGACGGCGCGCAGCGCGAATTTCCCGGCCCGGTGACGGTCGCCGAAGTGGCGCAGTCCATCGGCACGGGCCTGGCCAAGGCAGCGCTGGGCGGCAAGGTGGACGGCAAGCTGGTCGACACCAGCTTCGTCATCGACCACGACGCGCCGCTGTCCATCGTCACCGCCAAGGACGCCGAGGGGCTGGAGATGATCCGCCACTCCACGGCGCACCTGCTGGCCTATGCGGTGAAAGAGCTGTTTCCCGATGCGCAGGTCACCATTGGCCCGGTGATTGAGAACGGCTTTTATTACGACTTCAGCTACAAGCGCCCCTTCACGCCCGACGACCTGGCCGCCATCGAGAAGAAGATGGAAGAACTGGCGGCCAAGGACGAGCCCGTGGTGCGCCGCGTGCTGCCGCGCGACGCGGCGGTCGAATACTTCAAGGGCCTGGGCGAAGCCTACAAGGCCGAACTGATTGCCAGCATTCCGACCAACGAAGACGTGTCGCTGTACCGCGAAGGCGCCTTCGAGGATCTGTGCCGCGGCCCGCACGTGCCGAGCACGGGCAAGCTCAAGCACTTCAAGCTGATGAAGGTGGCCGGCGCCTACTGGCGCGGCGACCACCGCAACGAGATGCTGCAGCGCATCTATGGCACCGCCTGGGCCAGCAAGGAAGACCTGAAGCAGCATTTGACGATGCTGGAAGAGGCCGAAAAGCGTGACCACCGCAAGCTGGGGCGCGAGCTGGACCTGTTCCACATCGACGAGCATTCGCCCGGCACCGTGTTCTGGCACCCCAAGGGCTGGACGCTGTGGCAGGAAGTCGAGCAGTACATGCGCCGCGTATACCGCGACAACGGCTACCAGGAAGTGAAAGGCCCGCAGATCCTGGACAAGGCGCTGTGGGAAAAGACCGGCCACTGGGACAAGTACCGCGACAACATGTTCACCACCGAATCGGAAAAGCGCGACTACGCGCTGAAGCCGATGAACTGCCCCGGTCACATCCTGATCTTCAAGCAGGGCGTAAAAAGCTACCGCGACCTGCCGCTGCGCTATGGCGAATTCGGCGCCTGCCACCGCAACGAGCCCACGGGCGGCCTGCACGGCATCATGCGCGTGCGCGCCTTCACGCAGGACGACGGGCACATCTTCTGCACGGAGGATCAGATCCTGCCCGAATGCACGGCCTACACGGCGCTGCTGCAGAAGGTCTACAAGGACTTCGGCTTCACCGACATCATCTACAAGGTGGCCACGCGGCCCGAGCAGCGCATTGGCAGCGACGAAAGCTGGGACAAGGCCGAGCACGCGCTGATGGAAAGCCTGCGCGCCTCGGGCTGCGAATTCGAGATCGCCCCGGGCGACGGCGCCTTCTACGGCCCCAAGATTGAATACACGCTGAAGGACGCCATCGGCCGCCAGTGGCAATGCGGCACCATGCAGGTCGATTTTTCGATGGCCGAACGGCTGGACGCCGAATACGTGGGCGAGGACGGTGCGCGCCACCGCCCGGTCATGCTGCACCGCGCCATCGTCGGCAGCCTGGAGCGCTTCATCGGCATCCTGATCGAGCAGTTCTCTGGCGCGCTGCCGGTCTGGCTGTCGCCGGTGCAGGTGGTGGTGACGGGCATCACCGACGCACAGGCCGATTACGTGCAAAACGTGGCTAAAACGCTGCGAAATCAAGGGCTTAGGGTCGAAACTGACCTGCGAAACGAGAAGATTACCTATAAAATACGCGAGCATTCGTTGCAAAAGCTGCCTTACATCCTGGTCGTCGGCGACAAGGAAAAGGAAGCTGGCGCCGTCGCAGTGCGCGCCCGGGGCAATCAAGACCTCGGTGTGATGTCCCTCGATGCGTTTGCCAAACGCATCGCCCAGGACGTCGCTTCCAAAGCCTGATTTTTTAACAAAACCAGCTCTGGCCCGCGTGGATTGTGCGGCTGTAGCTACTTGTTTCGTAGCATTTTTAGTTAGAGGATTTTTGCCATCGCTACCAATTTTCGTGACCGCCGCCACCGGGAAGAGCGCGCGCATCGTCTGAATCGAGAAATCATGGCGCCCGAAGTGCGCCTGAACGGCCCCGAGAACGAACCCCTGGGCATCGTCCCGCTGCAGGAAGCCCTGCGCATGGCGGGCGAACTGGACGTGGACCTGGTTGAAATCGTCGCCACGGCCAATCCGCCGGTTTGCCGCCTGATGGACTACGGCAAGTTCAAGTACCAGGAACAGAAGAAGGCCGCCGAGGCCAAGGCCAAGCAGACGGTCATCGAAATCAAGGAAGTCAAGTTCCGCCCTGGTACCGACGACGGCGACTACAACATCAAGATGCGCAATATCCGGCGCTTTCTGGCCGATGGTGACAAGGTGAAGGTCACGCTGCGTTTTCGCGGCCGCGAGATCACGCACCAGGAACTGGGTCTGGCGCTGCTCAACCGCATTCGCGACGAACTGGCCGACAGCATCATCGTCGAGCAGTTTCCCAAGCTGGAAGGCCGCCAGATCATCATGATGATCGCCCCGGCGCGCAAGAAGGTGGCAGCCGGTGCGGCCAAGCCGGCCAGCGAGCAGCAGCCGGCAGCGGCGGCCTGACGTGACAGGTTTTTGAAGTATTTGCCGGGGCAACCCGGCGAACGGGCAGGCTGAAAGGCCTGCCGCAACAAGTGGCTCGGGGCCAACAAGGGCGCAAAGCTGTTTTGCGCACGCCTCACGAGCACAATAAAACGGAGCATTCAATGCCCAAGATGAAAAGCAAGAGCAGCGCGAAGAAGCGTTTTCGCGTCCGTCCCGGTGGCACCGTCAAGCGCGGTCAAGCCTTCAAGCGTCACATCCTGACCAAGAAGTCCACCAAGAACAAGCGCCAGCTGCGTGGTGCGGTGAATGTGCATGAGACCAACATGGGTCACATGGCGCAGATGCTGCCCTTTGCCGGCCTTTGATCAACTGACGGAACAGGAGAGAACCTATGCCTCGCGTCAAACGTGGTGTGACCGCCCGTGCTCGTCACAAGAAAATCCTCGCCCTGGCCAAGGGCTTCCGCGGTCGCCGCAAGAACGTCTATCGCGTCGCCAAACAGGCGGTGATGAAGGCGGGCCAGTACGCCTACCGTGATCGCCGCACCAAGAAGCGCGTGTTCCGTCGTCTGTGGATCGCGCGTATCAACGCCGCCACGCGTGAACTGGGCCTGACCTACAGCCAGTTCATCAACGGCATGAACAAGGCCGGCATCACGCTGGACCGCAAGGTCCTGGCCGACATCGCCGTGCACGACAAGGCCGCATTTGCCGGCATCGTGGAGCAGGCCAAGGCCAAGCTGGCTTGATTCCGGCACCGCCACGCGCACTCTACTTTCAATAGCTGATCGCGCTGGTGGTTCAAGGGGTTGAGGCCTGATTGGCTTCAATCCCTTTTTCATTTGAGAACCCGTGGGCCCTGCACCGATGATCACCGACTCCCTGGCTTCCACCGATTTGGCCGAACTGGTCCGAAGCGCCGAAGCCGCCTTCGCCCGCACCGACACCCCCGCCGACCTCGAAAACGCCAAGGCGCAGTTCCTGGGCAAATCCGGCCGCGTGACCGAGCTGATGAAGGGCATGGCGCAGCTTTCCGTGGAAGACAAGAAAACCCGCGGCGCCGCCATCAACCAGGCCAAGCAGGCCATCGAAGCCGCCTTGACCGCGCGCCGGCAGGCGCTGGCCGACGCCGAGCTGGCGCGCCAGCTGAAGGCGCAGGCGCTCGACGTGACGCTGCCGGGCCGCCAGCGCGGCACAGGCGGGTTGCACCCGGTCAGCCTGGCGTGGGAGCGCATCGAGCAGATCTTCGGCAGCATGGGCTTTGACGTCGGCGACGGCCCCGAGGTCGAAAACGACTGGTTCAACTTCACCGCGCTCAACAACCCGCCCAACCACCCGGCGCGGTCGATGCAGGACACCTTCTACGTCGACATGCAGGGCGAGGACGGCCAGCCCTACTGCCTGCGCACGCACACCAGCCCGATGCAGATCCGCTATGCCACGGCGCACGCGCGCAAGCACGCGGCGGCCTTGGCGGCGGGCGAAATCCCCGAAGTGCGCGTCATCGTGCCCGGCCGCACTTACCGCGTCGACAACGACGCCACGCATTCGCCCATGTTCCACCAGGTCGAAGGCCTGTGGCTGGGCGAGAACGTGAGCTTCAAAGACCTGAAGGTCACGTACCTGAATTTCTGCAAGGCCTTCTTCGAGACGGACGACCTGATCCTGCGCTTTCGGCCCAGCTACTTCCCCTTCACCGAGCCCAGCGCCGAGATCGACATCCAGTTCCAGACCGGGCCGCTGGCCGGTAAATGGCTTGAGGTGTCCGGCTCGGGCCAGGTGCACCCGCAGGTGGTGCGCAACATGGGCCTGGACCCGGAGCGCTTCATCGGCTTCGCGTTCGGCTCCGGCATCGACCGGCTCGCCATGCTGCGCTATGGCGTGAACGACCTGCGCCTGTTCTTCGACGGTGACATCCGCTTCCTGAGCCAGTTCCGTTGATGCGCCCGCGTCGCACGGCCCCCGTTTTTCGCTGACACCGCTATGCAGTTTCCTGAATCCTGGTTGCGCGAGTTCTGCAACCCGCCCCTTTCCACGCAACAACTGGCCGACACGCTGACCATGGCCGGGCTGGAGGTCGAGGACATTCGCCCCGTGGCGCCGCCGTTCACCGGCGTGGTGGTGGGCGAAATCCGAGCCGCCGAACAACACCCCAACGCCGACCGCCTGCGCGTGTGCCAGGTTGACGTGGGGCAGGGCGCGCTGCTGAACATCGTCTGCGGCGCGCCCAATGCGCGCGTCGGCATCAAGGTGCCGTGCGCGCTGGTCGGGGCTGAGCTGCCGCCGGGCGAAGACGGCCAGCCGTTTCGGATCAAGCTGGGCAAGCTGCGCGGCGTCGAAAGCCAGGGCATGCTGTGCTCGGCACGCGAGCTGCAGCTATCCGAAGACCATGGCGGCCTGCTCGAATTGCCGGCCGACACGCCCGTCGGCCAGGACATTCGCACCGCGTTGCGGCTGGACGATGCCATCTTCACCCTGAAGCTGACGCCCAACCTGGGCCACGCGCTCAGCGTGTATGGCGTGGCGCGCGAGCTGTCGGCGCTGACCGGCGCACCGCTCGTCACCCCGGCCATGCCCGCCATCGCCGTGACGACGAACGAGGTGCTGCCGGTCAAGATCAGCGCGCCCGATCTGTGCGGGCGCTTTTCAGGACGCGTGATCCGCGACGTCAACACGCAGGCCGCCACCCCGGCGTGGATGGTCGAGCGACTGGCGCGTTGCGGGCAGCGCAGCGTCACGGCGCTGGTGGACATCTCCAACTACGTGATGTTCGAGTACGGCCGGCCCACGCACATCTTCGATCTGGACAAGATCCACGGCGGCCTGGATGTGCGCTGGGGCAAGCCGGGCGAGCAGCTCAAGCTGCTGAATGGCAACACCGTTACGCTGGATGAAAGCGTGGGCGTGATTGCCGACGACAAGCAGGTCGAATCGCTGGCCGGCATCATGGGTGGCGACGCCACGGCGGTGTCCGACGCCACCCGCAACGTCTACGTCGAAGCCGCCTTTTGGTGGCCCGAGGCGGTGGCCGGCCGCTCGCGCCGCTTCAACTTTGCCACCGACGCCGGGCACCGCTTCGAGCGCGGGGTCGACCCGATGCTCACGGCCGCGCACATCGAGCGCATCAGCCAGCTCATCATCGACATCTGCGGCACGCCGCAAACCGCATGCGGTCCCATCGACGACCAGCAGCCGCGCATGCCCGCGCCGGCGCCCGTCACCCTCCGCGTCGCGCGCGCGGCCCAGATCATCGGCATGCCCATCACCCAGGCGCAATGCGCCGATGTGTTCCGCCGCCTGGGCCTGCCGTTTACCGAAGGCGAGGGCGTGCTGGCGGTCACGCCGCCTGCCTACCGGTTCGACCTGTCGATCGAGGAAGACCTAGTCGAAGAAGTGGCCCGCGTCGTCGGCTACCAGCAACTGCCCGAGGCGCCGCCGCTGGCGCCCATCGTGCCGCGCACGGCGTCGGCCCAGCGGCGCGGCCCGTTCGCGGTGCGCCACGCGCTGGCGCGCCTGGGTTATCTCGAAACCATCAACTTCAGCTTTGTCGACGAAGCCTGGGAGCGCGACCTGGCCGGCAACGCCGATCCGGTGCGGCTGCTCAACCCAATTGCGAGCCAGATGAGCGTGATGCGCTCGTCTCTGCTGGGTTCTTTGCTACATGTTTTGAAGCACAACATCGACCGCCGGGCTGAGCGGGTGCGCGTCTTTGAAGTCGGTCGCGTGTTCCTTCGCGACGCGTCGGTGGTCACGTCCGAAAGCGACGTGCGGGGCGTGGCGCAGCCCATGCGTGTGGCGGGCGCCGCCTACGGGCCCGACAGCCATCAAAGCTGGCAAGGCAAGCAGGCGGCGGTCGACTTCTTCGACGTCAAGGGCGACGTCGAAGCCCTGCTGGCGCCGCGCCAGCCGTCGTTCGAGCGCATCGAGCATCCCGCCCTGCACCCCGGCCGCGCCGCGCGCGTCTTGCTGGACGGGCAGGCCATCGGCCTCGTGGGCGAATTGCACCCGCGCTGGCGCCAGCAGTGGGAACTGCCGCAGGCGCCCGTGCTGTTCGAACTGGATCTAAACGCCGTGATGCAGCGCGATCTGCCGCAGGCCCACCCCGTGCCGCGCCAGCAGGCGGCCGAGCGCGACATCGCCGTCGTGGTGCCCGAAAGCGTGACGCACGGGCAACTGATGAACTCCGTTCATGCCGCAGCCACCGAGGGCCTGCTGCGCAGCGCCACGCTGTTCGACATTTATCGGCCCCAGGCGGGCAACGAAGCGGCCGCGGGCATGAGCGCGCAGGAAAAGAGCCTGGCCCTGCGCCTGGTCATGGGCAGCCCCCAGGGTACGCTGACGGACGAGCGCATCGACGGCGTCGTCAAGGCAGTCATCGACCGCCTGCACCAGGACCTAGGCGCGCGGCTGCGTGGCTGATCCAGGCCACGAAAGGGGAGCACATGACTCAGCCACCGAATGACGCGCTGGAACTGACCGTCGACAGCCTCGAAACCTCGGCGCTGACCAAGGCGCAGTTGGCCGAGATGCTGTTCGAGCAGATCGGCCTGAACAAGCGCGAGTCCAAGGACATGGTCGACGCCTTTTTCGATCTGATCTCCGCGCAACTGATCGCGGGCGACGACGTCAAGCTGTCGGGCTTCGGCAATTTCCAGATGCGCGTGAAAGCGCCCCGGCCGGGCCGCAACCCGCGCACGGGTGAACTCATCCCCATCGCCGCACGGCGCGTGGTCACCTTTCACGCCAGCCAGAAGCTCAAGGACCAGTTGCAGGACGACGCCCCCAGCGCGCCTTGACCGATTACCCTTCGCTGGCATACCCAAAGCTTGCGCGTGCGCGCTGGCGCCCCGCCAAAACTTGCGCTACGCTCAAAGGCTTGCCGCGCCAGTTCCCGTCGTGATGGAGTCCGTTCTTCCCCCCATTCCCGCCAAGTGAACCGCCCCGGGTTTCGCGGAGGCTCCTTCACTTGAGAATGGAGCCAAGATGAGAAAGTCACCGAAGTTTTCCCCCGAGATGCGCGAGCGCGCCGTGCGCATGGTTCAAGAGCACCGCA
>Ga0116179_1000009_pt1 | contig 180635 bp, 224 predicted proteins | sample AD_UKC071_MetaG_FD_89751 | JGI IMG/M metagenome (GOLD analysis project Ga0116179, IMG submission 89751) | Active sludge microbial communities of municipal wastewater-treating anaerobic digesters from USA - AD_UKC071_MetaG | ecosystem: Engineered > Bioreactor > Anaerobic > Digestate | place...
AATTGGGACTGTTGTTAAAAAGAACCTCATCGGACTCGAAGTTTTCGATAGAGAAGGTACAACCAAAGTTGTGGCTGTAGCTGATAATGGTAAAAAAGAAGTATTTCGCGTTGAGCTATCAAATTCTAACTACATTGAAGCAACAGCAGATCATCAAATCCTCGTTGTTAAGGATTACTACCACAATAAAGCTTATCAAACTTTCGAATATATTCGTCTTGATGAGCTTGAAGTTGGTATGCGTTTGGTTCAACGCAATAATACAACTATTGAACTGAATAAAGTATCAGATGTAGAACTTGCAGAAGCCTTTCTTGTGGGTTTTCTACAAGGGGACGGCTTTCAATCCCGTACGATGTATTCTTCACCAGTCATAGAGTTCATGACTGTTACTTCGGAAGAACATACAGCCGTTATGTCAGCAATCGAGAAAGTATTCGTAGGTAAGCATTACAAAATTCGTGATGTTAAGGCTAAGAATAATAGATTGGAGGTAAAACGCATCCGTCTGTACGGAAAGCATTTGCTCCATTTTCTTGATAAGTATGCTCTACGAGAAAATCGTTGGGGTGTAAATTTACGTGTTCCTGCAAAAATTATGCAAGGCGGGTTTAACACAGTCCAACAATATTTGCGCGCACTGTTTCAAGCTGACGGTTCAGTCCGTAAGGGCTCTGTTTCGCTTAACGTGATTTCTCTTGATCTCCTTCACGATGTTCAGAAACTATTGTTCAATTTTGGAATTTATTCCAGAATAAACGAAGGTGTGGCCAAGGGTAATAAACAAGCATATCATTCGTTGTTTATTAAAAACAAAAGTGAACGTCAGAAATTCTTCGACAAAGTAGGATTCATTACGTCGGATAAAATCGAAAAACTTCAAGAAACTCTCAAATATCAAGGTAAAGCAGTCCCTGATGTTAAGTTGGAGACAATTGTCGATATTAAGTCTCTTGGTAGAGAGCGAGTATACGATATTCAAACTGCCAGCGAAAATTATCTTTCAAACAACGTTGTTGTTCACAACTGCTTCATTCAGTCGATTTCGGATCACCTGATTGCCAGTGGTGGTATCATGGACTTGGCCTACCGTGAAGCGGCGGTGTTTAAGTTTGGATCCGGTAGCGGTTCGAACTTCTCCAAGCTGCGTGCGAAAGGTGAAAAGCTATCGTCTGGTGGTATCTCATCCGGTCTTATGTCGTTCTTGAAGATCGGTGATACGTCCGCAGGGTCGATCAAGAGTGGTGGTACAACGCGTCGTGCAGCAAAGCTGATTGCAGTTGACGTTGATCATCCAGAGATTGAAGATTACATCGCGCTCAAGGTACGCGAAGAAAACAAAGTTGCAGCACTTGTTACTGGGTCGATGTTGAATCGGCAGTATTTGTCTGTGATGCGGGATGCCAAGACAGAAAACGAATTGAACATTGCGGGTGCAGAAGCGCTTGACGCAGGTGTACCTGGTGGGCTTGTACAGCGTGCCATGCAAGCTTGGTTGAGTGGTGTCAAGTTCGACGTTGAAACCTACGACGTTGATTGGCAGGGTGAAGCCTACGGCACAGTGACAGGTCAGAACGCGAACAATTCGGTTACCATTTCCGATGATTTCATGGCCGCGCTTGAAAAGGATGGTGATTGGAATCTGACCGCACGTACCGACGGTAGGGTCATGAAGACAGTCAAAGCGAAGAAGCTTTGGCAGGATATCGCCTTTGCAGCGTGGGCATCCGCTGATCCGGCTGTGCTGTACACGGATACCATGAACAAATGGAATACGTGTATCAATGACGAGCGTATTATTGCGTGCAATCCGTGTGCAGAATATCACTGGTTCGATGATACCGCGTGTAATCTTGCATCGTTGAACATCGTTGCGATTTGGGAGCAGGCGAATAAGAATGTCAAGAAGTTCATGGAACTTCTTGGCTTCTATGCACGCTTGTTTACGACCGTGCTCGATATCTCGATTCAGATGGCACAGTTTGTCTCGCACGCGATTGCAGAAAAGACACATATCTATCGTACCACTGGTCTTGGATACGCGAACATTGGTTCGTTCTTGATGCGCCAAGGTCTTGCATATGGTAGTGACGAAGGCAACGCTGTGATTGCTGGTATTACCTCGATCATGACGGCAAATGCATACCTTCAATCACATCGCATTGCGAAGGAACTAGGGTCGTTCCCGGCGTACGAGCGCAATAAGGATGCTTTCACAGAAGTGATGATACTCCATCGGAGTGCAAATTATAAATGCTTGCTGGAATCACCGCGTTCGCTTCTTGGTGAAACACTGCTGAACAACGCACAGAATATTTGGGCCGATGTTGTCAATGCACAAGGTTTCCGCAACGCTCAAACGGTTGTGATTGCACCAACAGGTACGATCTCGTTGATCATGGATACGGATACAACGGGCATCGAACCAGATTTCTCCCTTGTGAAGCATAAGAAGCTCGCAGGTGGTGGTTATCTCAAGCTCATCAACCAGGCCGTTCCGGAAGCACTGTTGAACCTTGGCTATTCGCAAGAAGAAACCGATGCAACGGTTGCCTTTATCTCTGGGGCACAAACATTCCCACACATCAATTCGCTTGATCCGTTGACTGCACGCGTGTTCACGGAAAAGGCATTGATGCAGCATATTACAAACGAAGACCTGTTGAACTTTGGGGTGTCGCAAACGATCATCGACAATTTGGACTTCAGCAACTTCTATGATCTTGATAGCATTCTCAACCATCTGCAAACCGAATCGCAGGTTGATTTGAGTGTGTTGCGTGTTCAGGATGAGAAGTTCTTCAACACACAGACGTTTATCTTCGGTTTTGGTAACATCGACGACTGCGCAATCATCAAAGATCACCACAAGCCGATCTTTGCATGTGCGGTTTCAGCAAAACCCGATGGTCTTGTGATCGACCCCATGTCACACTTGAAGGCGATGGCATCTGCACAACCGTTTGTCTCTGGGGCAATCTCGAAAACGATCAACATGCCAAATTCGGCAACAGTGCAAGACATTGCTGATATCTATCTGTGGGCGCACAAGAATGGCCTGAAGGCTGTTTCTGTGTACCGTGATGGCTCGAAGCTGTCGCAGCCTCTGATGGCGTCGGTTGCTGAAAAACTTACCAAGGTGATCAAGGCAATTGAACCCGCCGCAGAAATCAAACAAGAACGTGTTGAAAACGTGATCAATCTGATTGCAACACGACATGTTCGTCGTCGTCTTCCCAACAAGCGTCGTGGTTACACACAGAAAGCAACGATTGCAGGGCACAATCTTTATATTCGCACGGGTGAATACGAAGATGGTACGTTGGGTGAAATCTTCCTTGATATGCACAAGGAAGGTGCCGCTTTCCGTGCCGTGATGCACAGCTTTGCAATCGCTGTGTCCATCGGTTTGCAATACGGCGTGCCGCTGGAAGAGTTCTGCGATGCCTTCGTTGGAACGCGCTTTGAACCAGCTGGTTTTGTCAAGGGCCACGACAACATTCGAATGGGTAAGTCTCTCATCGACTACGTGTTCCGTGACATTGGGTTTAACTACCTGAATCGACACGAATACGTAGAAGAAAAGCCCAAACAGGATGAAGATGTAACGGATCGTGTTCTGGAACTGGCAAGCGTTAATTCTGTTACAACGGTTGATAAAAAGAGTGATGGTGGTGTTGTTATTCGGCATATTCCCGTCGCAGTGAAAGCCTCATCGATTTACACAGGTGATACGTGCAGTTCATGTGGTAGCACACGAATGAAATCGACAGGCACATGCGCGACATGTGAAGAATGCGGGACTACCTCGGGGTGCAGCTGATAACTATGCACTAAATGTGCCTCTACAATTTACTTCATAGAAACGTTAATTCTCCTGTGTCCAGGAGAGAAAAAATGAGAAGTGAAGTTGTAAACGAAGCACAAAAATTGCTAAGCGAAATACGACCCCAGATAAAAATTGTGGGGTCGTACAATGGTCAGCAGAAGCGAGTAAAACTCGCGTGCACAATACATCATGTAACTTGGACAGGACAGGTAGAAGATTTTCTAGGTTCTAGACCTAGAAATTGTCCACTTTGTTATGTTAAACTAACACCTTTCAACGCCAAAACGTATGCGGCAAAACTCAAATTTGTCAACCCATGCATAGAAGTCTTAGAGCCTGTTATAAATGCATCAACGCCGATCAAGCACAGATGCAAAATATGCTCAACAGAGTATGATTGGTATCCTAGCCATACAATTCGTTCAAAAAATCCTGCACAATGTGGGGTGTGTAATGGTACGCGATATTCATATATCGGAGAGCGCTTTGGTAAGCTAACAGTTATCAAGCAATACAAGCATCGAAATTCTCAAAATGAAATCCAATGGTTTTGTCAGTGTGACTGCGGAAATACGCATTACACGGCATCAAGAAACTTAATTGACGGTTCGACCAAGTCATGCGGTTGTCTAAATCATGTACCAAAGCATGATATGCACACAACTGATGAATACAAAATTCTGCAAGGGCTTCTTAGTCGATGCTACACAAAAACAAATAAAGCGTATCATCGTTATGGTGGTCGCGGTATTCGCGTTTGTAAGCGTTGGCGTCAGGGTGAAAACGGATTGACTGGAATTGAATGCTTTATTCAAGACATGGGTAAACGCCCAAGCAAGAAGCATTCAATTGATCGTAAAAATAATGATGGACATTATACGCCTAAAAATTGCCGTTGGGTAACAAAGAAAGAACAAGACAGAAATACACGGCGAACAATTTGGGTAACATATAAAGGTAAACAAATGAGTTTGCCGGATGCAATAGAGAAAAGCAATAATTCTATGCACCCAACTGATTATCAAAGAATTCGAACGCGTATAAAAAATCAGAACATGACATTCGAAGAAGCCATTTCATTCTAAAATGAAAGTCATAGAGGATGCGGACTAACAATGCCAAACGTATGTAAAGCTGCGACAGCGAAGTCAGCGCTCGAACCATATTTCAAAGAAACAGATAAAGTCGCAATCCTGATTGATGGGTATGCGACTGGACTATCAGCGCAAGCAATCAATCTCAAAATCGATTGGAAGCGCCTCGGAAGTTTGTTTCGTTATTTGTCTCGCGTTTCGTTTATGAATTTCTATCTGTCGGCGGCACCCGGTAAAGAAGATGAGACAAAACCACTCATTGACTGGTTGTCGCACAACGGATACAAAGTAACGGTAAAACCGGGGACTGTTTACACAGAAACAGGAATCCCCGGTATTGATGCCAAAAAAGCATACAAAACGGGTTACGATGTTGACCTTGCATCGGATGCTTTGTTGCTGGCCGAACGCGTTGACAAAGTAATCTTGTTTTCATCGAACATCGATTTCTGCCCGTTAGTTGAAGCGTTGCAAGTTCGAGGTGTTCCGACAACGCTGATTACCAATTCTGTTGGCTACACAAAACAGATGCGGGAAGAAGGTAAGATCAAGACAACCGGAACAATTGGTGTACAGTTGATCCGTGCCGCGAACGAATTCTTTGAGTTGGATGAACTTCGATCTGAAATTGAAGCGACACCATCCGGTCGAGACGCATAATTTATGGGACTACAATGAGATCGCACTTAGATGAAGTTGAACAACGCGCTTTACTCTGGTTATACGCTCAAAGTAGTCCTGTGTATGGCTTCAAGCCTCGTGATCCGGATATCTCAACCATTCGCAAGCTTATTAAGAAGCGATTGGCTCGTGTGGCAAAAATTATAGAGCATCCACGAAACAAAGGTTTACACGTATCGTGTTTTACCTTGACACGTAAAGGGAAGCGCTATTCACACAAATTGTCCGACAAGATATCCTGAAAATACCTAATTCTATCTTATTCAGCCTGAAAATGCACCCAGAAAGGAAACAAGATGTTTACCAATGATGTAACGGCTATCAATCCTTTGACACCCGTCGATGATACTGGTGGCCAGCTGTTGCAGTTTACGTTTCCGCGTAATCAAGCAACCTACGAAGACGTTGTGAAGCAATTTGGTGGTTCGACCAAGATCGATGCGCTGACTGTTACCGCAACCTACACTGACGTGTATCTGGAATCGGCATCGGATTCTGAAGTTGTTCTGCGTGTGTCAGGTGTTGAGAATGAAATTGGTCTTGGTAAGATCAAGGCAGGCAAGCGCGACAAAGCCGACGTTGCCCAGATTGATGATCTGACCAAAGCGCGTGATCGTGCTGTTGCAGACTACGATTCGTTGAAGTCAGCACATGACACGCTGCAAGACGATAATAAAAAGCTCAAAGATGATAAAGAGCTTATGCAGATGGAGCTTGATGACCTGAAGCAGCAACTGAGCGAAGCACAGGCTCAGTTGGCGGCACAATCCAGCAACACTCAAACCTCTGGAGATGCCAACATGGCAAACACAAACACCGATGTTGTGAACAACAGCACGAATGCAAATGCGCCCGCGGCCCCGGCAAATCCGGCTGAAAGCACGGATGCAAAGACCACGCCGACGGATGCACCTGTTGATGGTGAACAGCCGACCGCTCCGGCCGCAGAAGAAACCAACACGCCCAAGCCCAAGAAGTAAACCTTTCTTAGAGAGGAACAACACATGTTGAGTTTGTTCCCTATCGAGTATTGGATACTTCTCTTTGTTGTAGCGCTGACCAGGGTTATCTCTGGTCAGCTAATACATTGGAGATTGGCAACGCTAAAATCGGAAGCCAAGTACAAGAAGATCATACAAACCGTTTCATCAAAACAATTTAGAGCGTACCTACGATTTAACGGTATTACCCACATTTTGTTTATCGCCGGGTTGGCATTTATGTGGTATATGACTTATACGTACGTTGTTCCAATAACTTATGAGTCGGCACGCATTCTACGATTCGTACAGTTCACAGGGAATTTTCTCATCGCTGCTGAGCTTGGAAATGCAATCATTTCAATTGTGTTGGCGATTTATCTGCTTCGACAGAAATAGAAATAGCCTAGTGTCAAAGAAAGGGCACTAGGCTATTTTTGTATCTGGACCGTAAAGTATACACGAGCAAGTAGAATAGAGGCAACAATGAATAACGAAACGACAATCATTTTTATCAACGGTGTTCCTGGTTCTGGTAAGGACGAATTTATCAATCAACTCAAGCAATTTCATGGTAACGGTGTTCAGACGATTTCTGCTATTCATTGCATCGAAAAGCTCCTTGGCATTCCAAGTTCGGACAAGAGTCCCGAAGCGCGTCGTGTGAAAGCGGATGTTGGAACATCGCTTGAAATCTACAACCACTACAAATCAAAGAACACAGCGCTTGCTGCACTCAATTTGATTGAGATTCAAACTCCAACGCTCTTGTTTGTACACGCGCGCGATGTGTTGGTAATCAATCGCATTGAAGACTACATGCGACAGTTTGCGCGACAAGATTTGAAGTTGAATTTCATGCGCGTCATTATGCATCGTCCGCAAATGATGAAACCTGCCAGTGAGTATAGCAATGAACCGGATCGTGAAGCGTTGGAGCTCACACGTCAGTTTCTCCGTTATGACTACGTACAGCTTGTACCAACAATGATGTATAGTGTCGTACATGGTCGAAGCCATATCTTGATTGATAACTCACACGCAACGCTTGATCCGTTGATCGCAACCAGTGTTGAATTCTTGGGCGTCTTGAACAATTTGTTCAAAAGCGAGGCTGCATGATTTCTGGTTATCTCACGTACAGCAGTGATTCAAACATTGATTACTATGGTGCGATTGGTTTGAAGAAACACGCACCTGTTGGTGAGATCAAACGACGGATCGCAATCCTCTTTAAAGCGGCACATCCAGACAATGGTGGCTCACAGCAACGTCTTGCTCAAGTGCTGGAGATCAAAGAGATTCTTCTTAATCCTATGAATCGTGAAATCTACGATAAGACGGGGATGACAAAACACGACATTGAAAAGGTTGCTGCTGAATTTACCAACAACATGATTGTCTTGTATGCACAAGGCATCGACAACGAAGCGGACATGCACCAAGTCCTGTATAACACGTACAATGATTCGTTGACTGGAAAACAAAACGAATTGAAGGACTTGAAAAAGAAGATTGCCAATGTTGAAAAGCTGCTCGACGAAATTGAAGCAGACAATATTCTAACCAACATGATCTTCACGCAAATGTCTGCGGCGAAACGAGAGCTTGATGCTGGTAAAATCATGCTTGATACAGCGATTAAGAGCCTCACAGGTAAATTGGTCTTGTGTCGTATGATCAAGCTCAAAACAAAAATGAAGGCTGTGCAACAATTTCGGTGGTCAAACACCACGTCATCATCGACGAACGCACGGTGGTAAAGATCAAATTCTACAAAGCACTAATTCTTCAGTGTATCTGGATAAGGTTCCTTGTTCCGATACTGCCTTCCTTCTTATTTCTCCTCTTTGGGGCGTCGGTCTTCGGACTTACGCCCCTTTTTTACCAGTTCAGACAACGGTAAAGTATAGGTGATCTATAACAAGGAAGGTCAGAACATGAACATCAATCGTCGCATTGAATACACACGCACGTATCAAGACACAGCTTATTTGAAGCTCGTACAAAAGATTCTGAATGAAGGTTTCACGGTGATGGATCGTACCGGAACGGGCACCATCGGAATCAATGGCTACCAATGCGACTATGACATGTCGCGTCATTCGCGTTACACTGACAGTGGTGTGCTGATTGTAGACAACTTCCCGCTGCTTACAACAAAGCGTGTGTATTTGAAGGGTATCGTCTACGAGTTGCTGTGGTTCCTACGCGGTGATACCAACATCAAGTATCTTGTCGACAATGATGTGAACATCTGGAATGATTGGCCACTCAAGGCATACAACAACCAGTACGCAATCATGCGTACGGTTCCGCCGATTTCGAAGACAGGTTCGCAAACAGCAACACTGGAAGAATTCGTTGAAGCGATAAAGACACGACCTGATTTTGCAAAGAATTATGGTGAACTTGGACCTGTGTATGGTAAGCAATGGCGTGCTTGGGAAACACCAGAGGAAGCCCGTCTTGGTGGCGCTGGTGACCATGTTATTGATCAGCTTGCGCTGATGGTTGATCAATTGAAGAACAACAAGTTTTCGCGTCGCATCATTGTGAGTGCTTGGAATCCTGCTGACATTGATGAAATGGCGAAGGCTGGCCTTCCTCCCTGCCATATGGAGTTTCAAGCTCTTGTGCGTCCGAACTCAGAAGACGAAACACGTCCGTATCTTGATCTTCAACTTTATATCCGCTCAAACGACATTTTTCTAGGTGCACCATTCAATATTGCATCGTATGCATTGTTGCTGTGTTTGCTTGCGAAGGAATGTGGATATCTTCCAGGTAAACTCATCTATATGATCGGATCGGCACACATTTATCTCAATCATGTTGAACAAATGAAAGAACAATTGAGTCGCGAACCGCTGCGGTCGCCTACGCTTCACATTACCAATCGTCACGATAACTTGAGCATTCTTGAAACAGATGCAAATAGTGAGAATGCTTATCGTTATGATGATTTTGTGTTGACAAACTACGTTGCACACAAGCCGATTAAGGGTGCTGTTGCGGTTTAAAGGAATCAATCATGCATTTGAACGAATACATGCTAACAGTGCTGGGCGAAGAAGGTGTTGAAATCGCCCAGCGTGTGTCAAAAGCAAATCGGTTTGGGTTGAACGAGACCGAACCTGGTAAAACACTGAACAACGCTGAGCGCATTGAAGAAGAATTCATCGATATGATTGCAGTCTATCAATTGTGTGAATCCTTTGGAGTATTGCGAACACTTGACCTTGAGGATCGGGAGACCCAGAAACGCATTCGTGAAAAGAAAGCCAAAGTGCTCGAATACATGAATTATTCACGCGAACAAGGAACACTCGAATGAGTGAAAACTACAATATTCCAACAAAAGGCGTTACCAATACAGCTTCTTTGAAACTCCCGAACAATCCTTTTGCTGCGGATAATCAAAGTATCATCAACCGATTTGATTTGAACATCGAAATTGGTGTTGGCGAACTTCGCAACGCATTCTCGATGCTGATAAAAAGTATCGATCTTATCGAAGACGATCTCAATGACCGGTACTATATGATTATTCATGCAATGGAAACTGTTGATGGTATTGTTGAGCAAGTTAAAAAGCTTGTAATCGAAACAAAGCAATCATTCGAAATCACAATCTATAACAAACAAGGACACGCTGAAAAATCTCTGTCCTTGTCTGGTGAGTACGTTGATATTCGCCATTCAACACTGTTCGACTGCAGTTATCCTGGATTTCAGCCGTTGGTAAAACACTTGTACTTTGAAATTTCTGTACACGCGGCAACCAAAATTAAAAACTTTGTTGGGAGAGATACATGAATATTTCATTAGACTTCGATGGGACTATAACCGCTGACCCAGATTTCTGGTACAAATTCTGTGTGCTTGCAAAAGCTGCCGGGCATCGTGTGTACATCGTGACAATGCGTTATCCAGAAGAAGTGGTTGAAACGAAGACCGGACATGTATTCGATGCTCTGGTAGAGGACATTATCTATACGCACCGAAGTGCAAAACGACCGTACGTCGAAAATCTTGGGATCGATATCGATATCTGGATCGATGATAACCCGCGCGCAGTTAACGAACACGCTGTACAAATTTGGCCACGTGTCTTCCCGAAGGGACACACAACACATGATAGAGTACATGTGCATACGTCGTACATGACACCGAATGAGATTGAGGATAAGTGAATGGGTGGTATTATTCCGCATCAAGAGATCATTCGACGCAACCGCGAAACAGCGTTGTTTGATGTTTTCTCTGAAACAAAACAAGTGGTAAATGGCAAAAGCTGGGGTGTTTCACAGGCGGGTTATGATGTACGCATCGCACAAGATGTTACGCTCTATCCCGTTACGCTTCCAAGTCTTGCGCTTGAACTCTTTGGTATTCGTCGTGATAGCTTCAAGCTTGCATCAACGGTTGAATATTTCTATATGCCAAATGATTTGATTGCTCGCGTTGCTGACAAAAGCACGTGGGCTCGTCTTGGTTTAGCTGTACAAAACACAGTGATTGAGCCAGGCTGGCAAGGTTATCTCACACTCGAACTCACCAACCACAGCCGAGACGTGATTCGAATTCAAAAAGGTGAACCGATTGCACAGATCATCTTTGAGCAATTAACAGAAGCAACAGAACAACCGTACAGTGGAAAGTACCAGTATCAAGAAAATCGTCCCGTCGACGCTATTCTGGAGAAGTAGATGAGAGTCATTGTCTTTCTTAGTCTTTTACTTTGTGCGGCTTTTTATGCTGGAATAGGTCTACTGTTTCATTGGGTATTGCTCGGAGATACAGTAAACTATGCGTCAGCCGGAAGTCTTGGAGTCATTATAGGATGGCCGCTTATCTTAACAGCAGCCATGATTGTGTTTGCTTTTGCTATTCTTGCTGGTGTTCTTGTATACTCTGCAGTACAAGAGAAGTTTTTTCCAAATGAATTTGAACAACTTACCAAAGAAATCAGAAAGCGGCGATAATGACAACCTACGTTCCGATTAAGGTTAAGCTCGCGTCAGGTGCGAAGCTTCCTGAACATGCAAATAGCTTTGCTGTTGGTGCTGATATTCATGCTTTGGAGTACACTGAACTCTACGGGCATCAACGTTATGCACTGCGCACAGGTGTGTACATTGAAATACCACCTGATTATGAAATTCAAGTGCGTGGTAAGAGTGGTCTCGCACTCAAGCATGGTTTACAAGTTTTGAACAGCCCAGGGACAATCGATCCGGATTATCGTGGCGAGATCGTCGTGATCATGTTAAATACGTCAACAGAAATGTACGTCGTTAAACCCGGTGATAAGATCGCACAGTTGGTGATCGCGCCGCGCTTCTTTGGTGGCTACACAGAAGTTGATGAATTGAGTGAAACAGAGCGAGGCGTCAATGGATTCGGCAGTACAGGAAAGTAAATTCCTCTACGCACTTGTGGAAGGTAAGAAACAATATTTTCAAGACGTTGTGCGTTCGTCAGAATCCGAATCTCCGTTGGTCTTCTATTGGGGTGAAGACAGGGCACACGCAAAGCCGCTAACAGACGAACAAGCGTTGAGCTTATCTGAGATTTTAGTTGAATCAGAAATCGCCAAAGACATAGAATTGATCAATGTTCCGGATAATTTTGTTCAATTGACGTTAGCTGTTGATCTTGAACCGGCAAACAAAGCAATTCGATTGCATCGTGAACGCGCTCATGTTTTGAAAGCCCTCGAACATCAGAAAGACTATTACAAGCGGTTTGATGGATTCCGTGGAAGTCGATTTTGTTGCGATGAGTGCTTAGGACACCACGAGCCGTACATGATTCAGGACGAATTGTGGTTGTCGATTATGCCAAATCGAAAAGGTAGTCTATGTTTCGATTGTGTCGAGAAGAAACTTGGCCGTAAATTAACAATAGAAGACTTTCACAATGGTGCCGTGAATAACCCGATCTTCTTCGGATATTTGCTTGCGCTACGAACAATAGAAGAGTGATACAATGTTCGGGAACAACACAGCCACAGGCAAGAGCTTCTTCCGTGACAACGCAGAAGCTCAAGCTGGTAAATTGCTCGTGACGTCCATGTTCTACACTCTGCAAGGTGAAGGGCCGTATCGTGGTGAACCCGCGTTCTTCATTCGCCTTGCGAAGTGCCAACTCCAATGCAGCTTTTGCTTTCCGACGTATAAAACCATCCGGACAGCAAATCGTGGTCTCGTCGCAATGGGTGATTTGAGAAAAGGTGACATTCTCTATACGTTGGATGAAAATCTGCAATTGACAACTACCAAAGTCACGAAAACAATGCGACGCGAGGTTGAAGCGGAAGACTTAGTGAACGTAAGTTACGTTACGGACGAAGGCAAAGAGGGTAGTCTAGTTTGTACAAACGAACACCCATTCCATGTCAAGAATCATCCAAGTGGCAAAGAATATATTCCTGCTGATCACCTTGCAACAGGTGACATCGTCTATTCTGTTTCTGGTAGTGATCGAATTGCGTTCAAAATGAAACAGAATAATCCCATGAAGAACAAAAAGACAGCTAAGAAAGTAGCAAAAACTCTTTCCGAAGGCTATTCATCTGGAGAACTTATTCCGTATAAGCGGTCCAAAAAATGGCGTAAAGCGCAAGCGCAACGCATGTCGGAAAACAATCCTATGTTCGATTTGCAAGCGCGTAAGTCTATGATGCAAAATAAGATCTATGCGAAGTCCGGTCTCGAAAAACTTGCACATAAGAAGTTTAAGAAAATTGTTGATGATATTCGTTATGTGGGTAACAAGCCAGACTTCGTTGTTGGGAACGATGAGATAGGCTACTTGCGCCCAGATTTTGTTATCAAAGGAACACGCAAAGTTATCGAAGTTTATGATCCAACTTTTAAGCCTTATGTACGTGATACTCAAGCGGAACAAAAGGCTTATGAGGACAACAGGCGACAACACTACAAGAAAGCTGGTTATCGCGTTATCTTCTTTAAGGCTGATGAGTTTAACTGGCGCATTGGTCAGGGCAAAGGTAATAAAACACTTCCCGATACCTTTAAGAAGAAAGAATTCATTCGTAAGCTTTGTGATTTTGTATATAATGGAGCAAGAATTACATCAGTTGAACCTTTGAACAAAAGGCAGTATGCGCGTGTTCGATTTACCTGCAATCCTGATACAGGTGTAGCAGAAGTTGCCAATGTATCCTGCGAACCGCATAATCATTATCTTATTGATGGCTTGCATGTTCATAATTGCGATACGTTCTTTGATGACGGTCAGTGGCTGTCTCTTGATGAGATTGACAAGCTTGTTGACATTGAGATCGAACGATTCTTCACCGATCAAGCTAAAGTCGTGCCTCACTGGGCACAATACAGAGCTCCAACGTATACAGCAGAAACAAAGCGCAATGCGGCTCCAGCATTGAAGCGATTGAATGAAGCTGTGCGAGAAGCTTCTGGTCACAAACGACAAATGGTTCTTGTTATTACTGGTGGTGAACCAACTCTGCAAAACATCAAGCCACTGCTAGAGTGGGGTGCGGCGCACTTTAAGAACACACAGATTGAATCGAACGGCATTACAGTGTCTGCGGATGCACTTCCTGCCTCAACAACGGTTGTTGTATCTCCAAAATGCCGTGAAGAAGATCGTATCAAAGATGAACCAGAGAATGGTAAGGTTGCTGTTGCGTATTTAAAACCGAGTCAAGCGATGCTTGATCGTGCCGATTGCTTGAAATTTGTGATGGAAGCCGGTTGGTGGTGGAACGATCCCGATGACCATCTTAAAGGTTACATCAGCGTACCGTCGGCGTACACGTCTATTCCGGATTGGGCACATGATTGGGCTGCAAAGACCGGCAAGCCAATCTTTCTATCGCCGATGAACATCTATAAGCAGCTACCGCAAAAAGCCAAAGAATTGCGTGCGAAGAACACGGAAACAACCATCGAACAACGCTCGCACTACGATGAAGTTGTTTCGTTCTGGCAGGAAGGCTTGCTCGATATGGAAGCGAACAAACGCAATCATGAATGGGCAGCACGATATGCAATCGAACACGGATTTATTTTCAACGTACAAATCCATCTTCTGGCGAGTCTCGCATGATAGTAGACGGTCATGAGTAACATCGAAAAGCTAAAAACTTTCAAAACACCTGACACGCGTCTTTATGAGAATGCCAGAGACGCGTGTCTGAGCATCCTTCCGGAAATAGTAGCGCGTATCAAAAAGCTGTACCCAAGTCTTGACACAGAGGCGATGGAGCGATTTGACCCGGAGTTCTACTGTCCTTTGGTCGATTACTTTATAGATTCTGTCCGTCGTTTGCAAAATGACGAATTGCAAAATACGACACAGAATTCATTCAATCTTAATTCCTTCCTATCGAATGACACTCTGGTTAGCTATGGTGGGAGAGATGGGGATACTACTGGATCAACTGATTGAGATATACGGTTATAAGGGTCGGGAAGCTGGGTTTGAGCACACAATCGATTTAACAGCGTATCTTGATCAACCACTGAACATTTTGTACCAACGTATCAGTGAAGAGTCACTCAAAAGCTATTACTTGAAATTCCCGAGTATGGTTTTTGTTGGTGAGGGTGCTGTTTTTAAGTTGAATAAGCACCAGGTTAACTTAAAAACAACACAAAATTCCTTTAAAAAGTGACAGAAATTGCTACCTTCTTGGGCGTATATCTTATACTCCAATTTTCTGTGACTTGTTCAGTGAAACAAAGTTTATTGAGTCTCATAAAATGGTGTTCCGCCGCATACCCGCGTATGCGATTGATGTACCTTTGAGTAGGTTATTGGGTCATGCTAAACAAGATTCTTGAGAAAAAGGTGGAAATACTAGAACGAGAAAACGATGAACTTCGGAATGAAAATTCGGAATTGCGTTCGCTGCTTCAACCAACGTTTGTATTTCCGGTGGAGTGGGGTATTCCGCGCCGCCAAGAACAAGTTCTTATTCTACTGTGTGAGTTACGTAGTTTACTGACCAAAGATAACTACAGAATGCTTGCTTATAAGTATGATGAAGACGTGGATCTCAACGTTCTGGAAGCGTATGTATCAAAGTTGCGTAAAAAGCTTAGTTTCTTGGGAATTCCTGTAACGATTCATTCTGAACGCTTCAAAGGTTACTGGATAGATGACCACGGTAAAGAATACCTGAAACAGTTTAAGGCTACAGAAAATGTTTAATCATCGTGTTTTCCGATACAACTCTACCAAGTTTTACCGAGAGCTAGGCCCTGTTGCTTATCGTCAGTGGCGCGCAGACTCGCATTGTAATCAGCTACATGGTTACGCGCTGAGCTTTCTATTTCATTTCTCGTCGGACGATGTTGACGTTCGAAATTGGGTTGTTGATTTTGGAGCTTTGAAGCCTCTCAAAGAAAAGCTTCAAGAGTGGTTCGACCACACACTTCTTGTTGCGATGGATGATCCTGAAATCGAGCACTTTCTTGCGCTTCACAAAGCGAAACTTGCGCGTGTGGTAGAAGTCGAACGCACAGGCTGCGAAGGGATTGCAGATTTCTTGTATCGCTATATTAACAATCCAGAAGACGGCTTTATGAAATCGCTGGGTTATAGTAATGTCTGGTGTACGCGCATTGAAGTGCGCGAAACAGAAGCGAACATGGCCTATGTTGAAGGAACACCAGAAACGTGGTCCCTATTTGAGGAAGAATAATGCACGACAATGATATTGCAGTTGAGGCTGAGCTTGGTGGTATTTCGGATGCTCTTAGTAATCATCGACTTATCCAACCTCTCCATCTTGCACAGAATGTATTAAAGTACAGCACAGTTCAAGATTTTGAACCTGATTTTCGAATGGTTGATCCTCACACGCTTTGGGTTGACGACACGTATCAACGAAGCCCAACCAAGAACTCGATTCGTCTTGTAAAGAAGATTGTTGAGACCTGGTCTTGGGATAACTTCAAACCACCAATCGTTACCGAATACAACGATTGTCTTTTTGTGGTAGACGGACAGCACACGTCCATTGCGGCAGCAACGCACCCGGATATTAAACGAATCCCGGTGTTTGTCATTGGTATCGATCAAGTTTCAGACGCTGCCAAAGCATTCATCGCACACAATATGAATCGAACAGCCGTCAATCCGATTCAGTTGTTTAAAGCAAGCATCGAAGCGGGTGATGACGAAGCAATTTCAATTAACATGGCTCTACAACGCGCCAATGTTAAGCTGTCTTACGGAGCAAACCTCGAAGAACGTATTGGGCATTGTGCGTGTCTTGGAACACTAAAGTCTGTGTTCAATAAGTACGGAATGATGAACTTGCGTATTACACTTGATATTTGCGTGGCAAGTAAACTTGCACCAATTCAAGCACATTATGTGGTGGCTATTTCAGAATTGATGTTTGCAAAAGAACACAAGTCGAAGTACGATCCACAAGGCATTGCGCTTGCTATTCGAGATTATCCTTACAACAAACTTGTTGCTGACATTGAAAGTCAATCCCGACTTAACAAAGAGCATCGACAAGTAACTGCTGTTCGAATGATCAAAAACAAGTATGAATCAATGTTTGGAACCGTTGATGCATCAACAACAAACAGTGAATGAATTACAGTTTAAAATTCGTCTTCTTGAAGAAGAATTGCGAATTCAAGGCAAAGAACTCCAAACAGCACTTGACAAGATCGACGAACTCAAAGAACTGATGTGTGTCAAAACCGTTCTCGTTTTACCAATTGAGTGGGGTTTATCACCAACAGAAACAAAGGTTTTGCGCATTATAATGCGACGCGAAATTGTTTCGCGGCAAGAAGTTTATAATTTTGTATATGACGTACATTCAAGTAATCCACCGGCAGAAAGAACAGTTGACGCTCATATTTGCCATATACGACGAAAATTCAAACGTGCTGGTGTACCGGTGGTAATTGAAACACGCTTTGGGTTGGGTTTTACCACAGACAAAGAGAGCAGGGACTACCTTATGCAATTTCTAAAAGAGGAAACAGGGCAATGACATTCAAACCTGATATCGTGTACTACCATTATCCATGTTCTGATGGCCTAACATCGGCAGCCGTTGTCTACAGTTACTACGGACCTGGCGCTGGAATCGAATTCATTCCGCTTGACTATGGCAATCCACGCAACGTGCAAGAACACATTGATGAGTGTCGAGATAAAACTATATTGATGGTTGACGTCTCATTCAAGAGTAACAAGAAGGTCAATGATCTTGAAAAGGTCGCACAATCCGCCAACCAAATCGTGATCATTGATCATCACGCTGGTGTGTATGAAGACTTACAGCAATATGATGCTGGTACATATATTGCGATTGAGAATTTTGAGAAAATGGTTGGAGATCAAAAGATTGCGTTGATCTTTGACAACAGTCATTCCGGCGCTGGTCTTGCTTGGTCGATCTTCAACCAAGATAAATCCGTACCAGAGTTTATCAAATACATTGAGCATATCGATCTTGGACGTTCGTCTCTGCCGAATGCTGCACAATTTCGCTCGTGGTCCCGTTCACTCCCGTTTAGTATTCCGGAGATTGCAAAAGCAATCAAGATATACCAAACCTTTGATGATCTCGAAGTCGCCTTCGAAGGTGGTAAAGCCATAGAGCAGTTTGTGCGAACACGCATCGATGTTATCAAAGAACAGGTCCGCTATCTGAAATTCGATGGTTACAAAGACATTCCGTACGTGATTTCGGATTACGCGTTTGCATCCGAAGCGGCCAATGTCTTCTTGTCGGACGATCATCCGATGGCACTTGTGTTCTTCTTTACCAAAACCGGTCTAGGCGCGTCTCTGCGATCAACCGATGAAGTAGACGTATCCGAATTTGCAAAGAAGTTCGGTGGCAATGGACACAAGCGTGCTGCGGGTTTCAATATTCCCTGGACCGATCTTCCAGCTTTCATTGAAAGCTTTGAGGCGTTTGGAAATCCTATTTTCGGCAATATGTTTCTGGAGCAGTAATCAATGACACAGCAGACAAAGACAATTATTCACGTTCGCTCAAAGGACAAGAATCAAGAAAACAACAAGGCGCTTGAGAAGAAGTTTCAAGACGCTCTGAATGGATTTGCATCCCCGATTGTTGTTACACAGGATGACATTTCTGTAACGGTGATGCAAACGGAAGCACCTGTAGTACAAGTCAATGGTTTCTACATTGCCAAGATTGCGTACAACGCAGCACGTCAGGTTGATGCTGACGTGAGACCGCTGATTCCTTATTGGGAAAACATAACACCAATTGAACGAACTATTCTTGATCAACTGGTGACATTTCTGAATCAGAATACCAATGCTACGTTGCAACAGATGTTTGAATTCTGGTGGGACCGTATGACAGAAAACGGATGGACCACTGGTGACTATGATCCTGTTGATTTGCACCATCCCGATCTGGGCGCTGTTCTTGACAAGGATAACGCAAAGACATTGAAGTATCGTATCTTGAAACAGGCGATTCTGTCGGCATTTCCCGAATAGTAAAATTGGCCACGGTAAAATATCTTCGGAAGCTAAGAGCTAAAGAGGGTGTTTACCGTGGCCAAGTCGTTTGTGGTACGATCTATTCTAGGTTTGGGCATTACGTCCGTAACCGATTTTGTGCGTTTGATGGGTAAGTATAAAGTTGCGCGGGATGCTGGTATTGACTACGTCACTGCGGCGACCTTTACACTTCCCAAGAAAAAGAATTTGCTTGTGTTCGATTCGGTTAAACAAGTGATTCGTTTTTCACCATATCTTAAACCAGACATGGTTATTGTTGTGTCGGACACACCTGTTATTCTCAAAGAGATTGCAGGGATCATTCCGTTGGACTATTCAAATGAGCGTTCATTTGAATTCAATTTCAAAGAGATTGATCCCCACGAAGTGCTGCGAGTACTCAAGAGCAACAAAACGCGCGTTGATTGCAAGCTGGTGAGCCACGATAACTTGGGCTACCACGTCAACCGCATCAAAGGCACAGGGGAGTTGCTCAACAGTTACGTTGCATTAACGTCCAGTATGCCCTTCGACAAGCGCTCTGTGATGCGTGAAGCAACAGTGAAGTTCTTCACCGCGAAGAAAGCCAACGTGACGATCATTACCGATGCAATTACAAAGATCGGTAAGAACTACGCGTTTGGTCGAGACATTGATAGCTTTTTGGAGAAGCTCAACAAACAGTACAAAGATTACTTTGATGCTGTGGTATCAAAAGATGCTGCTGCAATTGCTGCAAAGAAACACAACGTGGATGCTTATGCAGTCTCCTATTTCCGAAAAATAATGTTGCAAAAAACACTCAACGACGAACGAATCAGGAAGCACAATGTCGAGTTCAAGCAGTCTAAAACAGCATAGTGAAATTCGGTATTCGGCGGAATTGTCGTCCGCCGAAATCTGGAAAGTGTTGATTGCACTGTTGTATGAAGCGGCTGCGCCTTTGGCGATTTATGGTGACATGGCAATCGAAACCGGTTTGTCATGTCTCGCGTTATCCACCAACAACCGTCGAAAGATATCGGAAGACAACTCCGAGCAGTTTATCTCCGATATTTTTTATGAATTGTCGCTCCGTGTAACGGATGACCGCCAAGAATCACGTTTGAGCTTGCTCAAATACATCTTGAACCGTGGTGTTGAGCGTAATGTGATTGTTGACCACATTGTGTTTTCTCTTTCGACGGCACAGTTTCCGAACTACATCGATCGTGGTAAGCTGCGACAGTTTGTGTCTGATTACCTGCAAGACTATGCACGCTTTAAGCAAGACGTGGTGTTTCGGTACTACAACTTTGCTGAATCGCACGCAAACAAGAACCAACGTGCGAAATCAAATCACGGTTTGAAAACCTCCAAAAGTGATATGCTCAACGTATACATCATTTCGTTGAGTCGTGCCATTGATCGTTTTATTCCGACCAAAGGAACGCTTACATCCTACATCGAACAGTGGTTCCAGAATGCAAAGGGATCATCGGATTATGTAGTGTACGACGGAGAAGCACTTAGCGTTAATCGCACCGTGCGTCGTACCTTGCAAGAAGGTGGGATGAACCTTAACACGAAGGCGATTCCGCTGGAAGATCGTGAAAACACGATCCCAGATGAGTTTAACACCGAAGAGAAGATGAATTCGACGTATGCAAGTTTTGCACGGCATGTTGCACGACTTCCGAATTCAACGATTATCTTTCTGGCGTTGAACTTGCCGTACATACTCACCAAAGAACATATTGATAGGCTCAAAGACAAATGATTACTGCCATCGGCGATCTTCATATTGAAAAGCTTGAACATATCATCCCTGGAGCATACAAGAAGATACTCTCGACTTTTGATCGTGTTGTCGAGCGCGAGATTGAGAATGGTGCATCTGCTATTGTCCAGCTTGGGGATGCTTTTCACACAGCCTATCCTGACCAGATTTATACGTCAGCGTTTCTCGAAAGTATTGTGCGTGCCAACAAGATTCCGATTTTCCTGATTCCTGGAAATCATGATTATGACGATCCGAAGCACTACGCGCTGCGCACACTGCGTTACTTGTTTCGCATTGGCTTGCTGAAAGGAAAGGTCTTTCTCAAGCCTGAAGTGATCACTATCGACGGTGATAAATATCTGTTTTGTCCACATCCGCATGTCGTCAATGATCCCCCAAAAGGCGTGCGTATGTGCTTTGGGCATTTCGGTTACGAAGGCGCGCGCGGTGACAATGGCTACATCATCAAGTCTGGAAACGCACCACGCGGGCGCTGGACACTCGGAGACTATCATACAGCACAACGCGGAAAGAACTACGCCTATCCAGGTTCTCTCACGCAAGTTGGGTTTCACGAAGACCCAAAGAAGTACATCATTCGGCTCACTGACAAGACTGAAATGACACGTATTTCACCAGATTTGAAGCTTGGTCGTGCGACAATCAACTCCGAAGCTGATTTTGAAGCTCTTGATACAGACACATATTGGTCTGTGAACATTTCAAGTAAATTTAAACTCCCACCTGACTGGGCCGTAAAGTATCCTCATATCGTTCGGCATCACACCGAAAAGGATACAAACAAGCGCCAGCGTGTTTTGATGCAGCAAGTTGCGTCTGAAAACCCACTCGAAGGTTTTCGTGATTACTTGTTGGATGAAGGTTTGAGTCAGAAAGAAACAAACCGTACGCTGCAACTGTTGGGTGTTAAGGAATGTTCAAACTAGAATCTCTACAACTCAGTTCGTTTCACTTGTGGGACGATCTGGAGTTTACATTTGAAGAAGGTATTACGTTCATCAACGGACGCAATCGAAGTGGTAAATCGCTGCTTATGTCACCGATCCCCGCGATTTTGTATGACGTTGATCCAATCCCGACAAATTCGCGGGCTGTTCTGTCTTTGACGTCGGATCAACATGAACTTGATTTTACTGTTTTCAATCAATCTGGAAAACGCAACAAATTTGAAATCGCAATCGACGGTCGCGATCAAAAGACAGAAACCATCAATGCAGGACGAACCCTGATTGACGAGCATTTCTGTGCGCACATCCAATATTCGTTGTTTGAAACAACGGTGTCTATCTCCGGCCTTGCAGAGCATCCGCTCGCTAAGAAAGGGTCTAAACCGTCTCAACGTCTCGATTGGGTGCATGAAACACTGGCGTATGCCAGTGTACTCGATTCCTATTTGGAAGATGTTGAAAAGAAGCTGAAACACACGCGCGATGACGCCGTTCGCTTCAATCTCCTCAAAGACCAACTTAACAAGCTTGAAACGGTTGAAAAGCCAACCAGCGATCCTGATAAGATCAAAGGACGACTCACCGTTTTGAATGGTGAAATCAAAGAGTTAGAACGCAAAAAGCGTCTTGTTGAGCAAGCGCTCGAACTAGATACCAAACGCGTTCAAAAGCCCGATCTTTCGTTAGAAGAAGCACAACAAAAGCTCAAAGCGCAAGAAGCAATCGTACGACAACAAAATGCATTGAAACCGCTTTTTGAATCATACGAAGAAGACTTGGCAAAGTACAAGAAGCATCAGAAGAACATCGATGCTGCAAAGGGTGTGTACAAAACGGCGTGTGAGTCTGCCAAGCTTAAAGCGCAAAACCCATCAACAGTGGAAGACTCTTTGGGTGACGATATTCGAGCGTTGCAACAACGTATCAAGCGTGCCATTTCAAACAACGCGCAATACGAACAGGAAGCCGAAGATCGTGATCTTGCACAATCCGATCATGAGGTATCCTGCAACAGTGAGAAAGAATTTACCAAACGCATCAATGATTTGCGTGAAACGATTGCGATCAACTCCAGTCAGTTGAAGTTTATTAAAGGCGATAAACGCAATTGCCCAATGTGTGGTAGTAACAAATCGCACATGCACGATGCACAATCGATTGAACGCGAACGGGATAAAGCAAAGAAACGTCTTGAAAGCATCGAATACGATTACAGTGTTTGGCAGGCACGACAGAAAACCTACGTCGAATACATTGACGTTGAGAAGCTTGAAAAGCGCGTTGAAAAGCTCACCAATGTCATTGCCGCCGCCGAAGCGTACAACAACTTGGTAAATCGTCGTATTGATGAACCAGAACAAGTTGACTTTGATGTTGATAAGCTCAAGAAAGCCAAAAATCGCGTTGAGTTCTACAGCAATGCTGTGATTGAAGCAAAAGCCTACACAGCATCAAAGAAGATTGCCGTTCCAGACAACAACGAATACGTCAGTTGGAAGAAGACGGATTTGCGCGCTTTGGAAGTCGATCTCGACAAAGAGCTTCGACAGAAATCAAAGCAACACAGTGAACTCAGTGAGAAACTGATTACTGTGAAAACCAACGCAGCTTTGTATACCAAATACATCGGTTCGCGGCGTGAATTGATTGAGGCTGCAAAACCGCTGAAACAAGCTAATTCTGATAACCGTTTGCTGCAAATCGCCAAGAAAGGTTTGGGGCGTGACGGGTTTAGAACAAAGCGTCTTGAGAAGACACTTGAATTGTTTGTTCACAACCTAAACGAATTTGCTCCGTTAATTTGGGACGAACCGTTCAAATTTGAGATAGAAACAGGCCCAAGAAAATGCGATGTGGTTGTGCATCGTAACAACAAGTACGGAACAACATCAACCTTTTCAGGTTCCGAGAAACGGTGTTGGCAAGCACTCGCAGCACTCGCAATGCTGCGGCTTCTTCCGAGCAACCGTCGATGCGATACCATCATTCTCGATGAGCTTGATGCAAACATGGACATGACTGGGCGTGCAAAGTTGATCCAGGATTTCATCCCAGAACTACGCAAAACCGTTGACAAGATCATAGTCGTGAGTCCGTTGACGAAGAAAGAGCTTGGTATCACACCAGATAGAGCATTTCTGGTTGAAAAGAGACGCGCAAAGAGCCGTCTTATTACACTCTAGGAGAGAACGATGAAGTTTTCCTACAATTTCGCTATCACCCCAACGATGTACAATCGAAAGTACGCCAAGAACAAGATCACTGCTGACACACTGTCGATTCAGATCGATCTGGAAAGTGATGAACCTGTACATGGTGGTAGTTTGCAGAACATCGCTGAAGAGGTACGTGAAGCTCTGCACGGTGCAACCATCGTGCATGTAAACGATCCGATCATGGTTGATTTGCTTGAACCCAAATCGGGGAACACGGTTCATAACCGTCTCAATGAACTCAAAGCAACTGTGCTTGAACTGCCTGTTTTTCTGGGACTGACAACACCCCCAGAAACGAAGAATGGTCTTCGCCTTGTGGTATTCCCGTCTGTTGATGACGTAACGCTTGAAGGTTTGGCACACTGGATCAAGCGTTCTTACTCCAATTTGAGCGCGGTATCGATCACGGATGGATCTCTCATTGTTGAAGTGTAACCGTAAAGTACAACATAACGAAAACGTAAAGAAGGAAAGTGCATAATGGATTGGACGCGTGATACAATCGACAGCAACAACCGTGGACCTAAGTTGTCCGATCAGGTTGAAATGCTCGATTTGCCGTCTGGTGCGGATTTCAAAGCAATCCGTATGATTGGGCCGTCGAAGCGAGTTGCAAAACATCTTTTACCTGTTTTCAAGGCGGATGGTACGCCTGTTATGAAGAAGGGGCAGCAGGTTCGCGTTCCCAAGGTATGCCTCGCATACAATCACGAAACAGATGCCTACGAAGGCAGTTGCCCGTATTGCAAGATCGATCCGAATACTCCGAAGAAGGAAGTACATACCAACGTTATTGATCGCGAAGAACAAGAGAACGAACCCTCCAAGAAGAAGCCACCGACCGAAAAGGAAAAGAAGGTGCGCGATATGCACGGCCATAAGTTCCGTGTGAAGGAAGGTAAAGGTGGAGCGTGGACACCGGCACGCTACTGGGTTATCAAATCATCTGTTGGGACGAAGCTTACGGATTATACCAAGCTTAACAAGCGCAAAGACAAAGATGGCAACGTCAAGGTCTTCCCGCCGCAGCATCCAAAGGCTGGCTTTGATCTCCAGATCAAGTTTGACAACACAAAAGCTGGTTCGGAAATGTATTCCGTTGTGAAGGATGAAAAGTCTACTCTTTCCGAGGAAGAACTGAAGTACCTGCTGTGGGATATCGATGTTGATAAGCCCGAAGACATGGAGACTGCAAAGAAAGAAGCAGCATCGTTTGCAAAGCGTATGAAAGCTGGTGCGCAAGCAAACGGTGATTCTGACTCCGACGATGACGACGACGCACCCAAGAAAAAGAAGGGTTCCAAAAAGTCTGCCGAAGACGATTCCTGGGATGAGGATGAAGACTTTGAAGACGATGACGAGCCCAAGAAGAAGAAAAAGTCTTCCAAGAAGCCCAAGGACGACGATGACGACGATGCACCTTGGGGTGATGATGACGAAGACGAAAAGCCCAAGAAGAAAAAGAAGCCTCGTGACGAAGATGAAGACGACGAGGATGACGAACCCAAGAAGAAGTCTTCCAAGAAGTCTAAAAAGTCAGACGATGAAGATTGGGATTCCGATGACGAAGATGATAGCGATGACGATGACGATGAAGACGAACGTCCGAAGAAAAAATCCAAGGTAAAACCGAAAAAGAAGCCCAAAGATGAGGACGATTGGGATTCGGATGATGACGAGGATTCCGACGAAGATGAGGACGAAGAGGATGAGCGCCCCAAAAAGAAGTCGAAGTCCAAAGAAAAGGTAAAGCCGAAATCTTCCAAGAAGAAGTCCGAAGATTGGGATGACGACGAAGACGATGATGACTCGGATGAAGATGATGACGAGGATGAGGAAGAAGAACGTCCGAAGAAGTCTTCTAAGAACGCATCAAAGGCCAAGTCGAAAAAGAAGCCCAAGGACGACGATGACGACTCAGATTGGGATGACTAGTATGTAACATTTAGGGAGAGCGCGAAGCTCTCCCTTTTCTTTTGAGGTAGCTATGTGGAGCAATGCGAATCTGAAAAATGACGCATGGTTTTTAAAAGCTGTTGAAAAGGGTTTGTTACTCGTTAGTAGACAAGGAATTGTAACAAACCCTAAAACTGGTAACATTTTAGGATCTAAACCTTTAGCAAAAGCTGGCGGTTATCATCGTGTCTGTCTTTCGTACAAGGGTAGAAATCATTCGATCTACCTACATAGATTGGTTTGGCTAGTATTCAAAGGTCCAATACCTGAAGGTTATCAGGTAAACCATAAAAATGGAAATAGATCGAAAAATTGTTTGAGTAACTTTAATTTAAAAACCAATGCCGAAAACACTGAGCACGGTTATAGAAGACTTGGGAATTCTCAACGATCAGGTGTGAATCACAAGCTTTCAGCTTTTAATGCCAGTCAAGTTCGAGAAATACGAAAGCTCTACCGTAAAGGAAGTACACAGAAGAGTATTGCAGATCGTTTCCACGTGTCACAAAAGGCAGTATTTAATGTGGTTAACTACCGGTCATACACAGAGGTTGCTTAATGGCGAGAATAGCTAAAAAGAAAGAACGAACAACACCAAAAACGAAGGCCGCGAAACACACACGCGCACCGCGCAATGAGGTTGTTGAACTTACACGCGCACAAAAGATGGCGCTTTTCTATTCGAAAGAATCGAAAGGTATTGAAAACGATCTCACGCTGGTATCAAACACAATCAAAGAGCCTGAACGCCTCTCCACTGGTGTCCTTGTTCTTGATTGGATATCCGGCGGAGGTAAGGTCCCAGGTCTTCTTATTGTTGCAGGTGAAGAAGCCTCTGGTAAAACAACACAATTGTTTCATAGTATTGCGCAATCTCATGGTGTTATGAAGCTTCCAACCACGAAGATGTGGGATGCAGAAGGATCAACATCGCCAAAATACGCAGGTAACATCCTTTCACCGTTCGGTCTTGATTTTAAGACTCTCATGACCGAACAAGGGCATGATGAAGGGTTTTATTACTTCCGTAACAACGTCATTGAACGTATGTTTGATTATCTCAAACGTACACTTAGCCAAATGCCTGATAAGAATTGGGTTTCCCAGATTGAAAGCTGGGCTTATTTCTTTCCGAAACGCGACGACGTTGCAAAACGTTTGATGCAAGCACTCGACGTTAAGGCTGATAAAACGTTGTCGGCTGGTGGCGACTTCTACGTATGTCCGACAGATTATGGTGGTCCAGAAGGCTTGTTTGCAGTTGATAGCTTTGCATCGCTGCTTACCAAAGCAGAGGAACAAAAGGAAGATTCTGATAAGGGTAAACGATCTGCACTGGAAGCAAGTGCCTTCTCTGAGCATTTGAAACGTGTTAAAGTCGATCTGTTTGATAAAAAGATCATTATGTATGGAACCAATCAGCTAGGTTCACATGTACGCGCTGTTTATGGTTCGCCAGAAGATCAATTGTATGAAAAGGGTGGTAACGCACTCAAGTTCTACAGTGATGAACGTAGTCGTACCTTTAGCCGTTCTCCGTCAAACGGTGCAAAATGGGGGCCGTTTACCTGGGATAAAGATAATTCTAAATTTGGCATAGAAGAATCTGTCGAAGCAAAAGGGACAGATCGTTATGCATATAAAGAAGCGAAAAATACCAAGAACAAATTTGGTAAACCGGGACTAAAGGCACCGTATCGAGTTTGGGTCAGTGACGCACACGGAAATCCTCGCGGTATTGATCCAGTGTTTGACGTTTGGGTGCATTTGCGCAATACAGGACAGCTTGGAAAAGACGGACAGTCTACATTCAAGTTTCGTTTGAAGCCTGGTGTTGGTAAGAAGCGTGCAGCAAAGCTAAATGCACTCAAGGGATTCAAATTCCCAGTATTCAAAAAGCTTATCATCGCTGAATACACTAACAACGAACGTTTGTTGCGCGAAGCGCTATCGGAATTGGGAGCAGACTTCAAGCCCGGTCTTCGTATCGCTCTTTTCGCACAAATGAAGAACTTCGAAGATGAGGTATACTCCAACGTCAAGGATTCTGCCAAGACAGAAGCGGATGAGATGGAGGATGCACCAGACGAAGATTATGAAAGCATTTGATAGCGTCGAAAGCGCTATCGGATCGAAAAGCCTTATAAACCGGGCTTTTTCAGGGGCTAGACAGGCCGATCCGAATCGTCTAGCCTAGAGATAGGTTGCAACCGTAAAGAACCTGTGTAGGAAATGACCTTCCGGTTAAAACCTAAAGTTAGCTAACAACCTCAATTGGAGAAATACAGAATGGCACGCAAGTCTAACGCCAAGAACGATCTCAAGGCCGCTATCGACGAACTCGATGACGAAATTGCAGGTGCGCTGCTTCCGCTCGTTACCAAGCTCGCTGACGCCGACGCCGATTCGGCTGCCGACGATGAAGACGATCTTGACGATGATCTCGATGACGATCTGGATGATGCACCGAAGTCGAAGCGCGGCGCCAAGAAGTCTTCCAAGAAGTCCAAGGACGAAGATGAAGACGACCTGGACGACGATGATGACCTTGACGACGATCTGGATGATGAAGATGACCTGGACGGCGACGATGACGACGACCTCGAAGATGACGAGGACGACGAAGACGAGGATGAAGACGAAGAGGACGAAAAGCCTGCACGTCGTGGCCGTGGTCGCGGTAAAGCCCCTGCAAAGAAGGCTCCGGCTAAAAAGGCTCCTGCAAAGAAAGCCCCGGCAAAGAAGACGACTCGTCGCGGTCGCCGCTAATAGCATCTAGCACCTTGAAAGGCCGGGATTTCCCGGCCTTTCTTGTATCATCGCGGAATATGCATGTTTTTCCAAGAATCAGTTGATTTCGAAGTTATGATTTGCTAATTGTATCTACGAAGGAAACGGTTCTTTCAAACAACCCACAACAAATCTTTGGAGATTAAGATGTCGAATGTAGTTGTATCGGTTCTGGCTGCAAGCGCAATTCCGACGCGCCTCGTTGGTGCTGTCACGAAGTCGAAGGATGGCAGCGTTTCGATCACGTACGCTGAACCCGGTCAGGTCAAGAAGACGACCAAGTCGTTCCTGCCGAACGAAATCGTCGCTGCTCTCGCTGGTGAAGCTGGCTACGTCATCGCAATGCTGAACACACCGATCACCAAGATCGTTGGTGAGCAGGTTATCAAGGACGGTGTTCGTTTCATCAAGACGGACGGTGGCAACGTTCAGTTGAACCAGCTTCCGGGTGTTACCTTCGACGTGAAGGAAGTCGAAGCGGATTCGAAGGAAGCACGCGCCGCCGAACGCGCTGGTCGCGTCAAGGTTCGTGGCGCTCGCCGCCCGGTCGAAGAAGTGAAGAAATCTTCCAAGGCGGATCGTCGCGCTGCTGCGAAGGCTTCTGCCTCGTCTTCCTCGAAGTCGTCCAAGTCGGAAAAGGCTGAAAAGCCGTCTGCAAAGGACGCGGCTAAGAAGAAGCGCCGTTAAGCACATCGTTGTTACTGTTTGAGGGCCGAGGAAACTTGGCCCTTTAACTGTTTCCAGGGATCATTTTTGGTCTATCGGGAGTTAGACTTTGACTGATTTTCTCAAAGATTTAGCCTATGACAATATTACGCAGCATCTTGATACATTGGGTGTTCCCGGTGATGGTTTGAACTGGGCACGCGTTCAATTGTATGCTGAATCGTACCACAAGTTAACAAAAGCAAAACCGGTAAAAGATCCACGCACATTTGAACTAAGCGACGATCAAAAGTCTGCTTGGACAAAGTTGCAAACGTGGGCAATCAATGACAAACCTTACTTCGTGTTGCGCGGATACGCTGGGGCTGGTAAAGAGCAACCACTTTGGACAAAAGTGCAAACACCGGCTGGCGTAAAAACCTTTGGAAATTTGAAGATTGGTGACGAGATATACGGCAAAAACGGAAAACTTACTAAAGTAACGGCTGTGTATCCCCAAGGTAGGAAGCCTTTTTATAAAATTACATTCCGTGACAGAGTTTCGACCTATTGTAGTATAGATCACCTTTGGAATGTTTTTGATAAAAAGGGTAAAAACAGAATTCTAACCACTCAGCAACTTATTGATTCTGGTTTAAGCAATAGCGCTGGTTACAAATTTAGCGTACCATTGTGCGAACCTGTTGCATATGAAAAGAAAAAACTTCCAATACATCCCTATGTTTTAGGAGTTTTACTCGGTAACGGATGTTTGATGGGCGACAACGCAGTTCCACGAATTTCGTGTGCCGCGTATGACACGTTCGTTATGAAAAAAGTTAAGACTCTTGAACCAGAATTCACTTATACTCGTCGATTGACCTCTGAAAATTGTTTTGAATACAACATTAGAGACAATGAGTATAGAAATCGTATGAAAATTGCTCTGAAAGAGCTTGGTTTGTGGGGTATGTCATCGAGAAATAAATTTATTCCCAAAACTTACTTGTTGTCATCAATTGAAGACAGGAAAGCGCTGTTGGCAGGTCTATTGGATACTGATGGGTCAGCCTCTCAAAATGGTGGTGGTCGTTATTCTACATACTCCACACGACTTATGAAGGGCATTCGTAGGCTGGTGCAATCGCTTGGCGGCTTAGCAATGCTAGACCCGTCGTCCAAAAAGCATGATGAATACTCTGTGAATATATCGATGCTTTTTAATCCGTTCACTTTACCACGTAAAGTGAAACGGTACATGGTGCATAAATCGCGGTTTAATAAACCCAAGAGAGCTATCACTAAAATAGAGTACATGGGAGAAACTGAGCAACAGTGCATTACAGTTGCGGCAAAAGACCATTTGTATCTTACGGATCATTTCATAGTAACGCATAATACTTTTCTGCTGCAACTGATGAAAGACCTTGACATTGAGTTGATGTTCACGGCTCCTACAAACAAAGCGACCAAAGTGCTTGGGAATGCTGTCACAGCAAAAGCAAGTACCACATTTAGTGCGCTCGGTATCAAGATGGCACAGAATGAAGACGGTTTGGAGCTCAAATTTAGTGATACTCCACCGCACATTCCGAAAGGAACTGTGTTGGTTATCGATGAATCAAGTATGGTTGGTGAAATTCTCTACGATTTCATTGTTGAAACACAAGATCGCACCGATTGTAAGGTTCTCTTCGTTGGAGATCCTGCGCAGCTACCGCCGGTTGGTGAACTGCGTAGCAAAACGTGGCAAGCAACAAAAGACCTATCATGTCGTGCGTTCTTGAAACAAATCATGCGTTATGATAACGAGTTGCTCAAGCTTGCAACGGATATCCGCACATGCATTGAAGATCAAGACTTCCATGTGCAGATTAAAAACAACAATAACGGTGAAGAAGGTGTGTTTGTACATAAAAACATCACCACACCGATCCTAAAGTTCAAGAACCCCGCAGATTGGCAGTCGCGTAAGATCATTGCATGGCGCAACAAGACTGTGAACAACTACAATGAAATGCTGCGTGAAAACTTCGGTTTCAACGAGCGCTTCAATGTTGGAGACATTCTGCTTCTAGCAGAACCGATTGAGGAAGATGGCAACATTGTTGCAAGCATCGATGAAGAATTCAGTGTTGTTGACGTCCATAAGGATGCGCGCACTGTTGAGCATAGAGGGAACACATACAGCGTTCCAGTATGGCGTCTTGAAGCAAAAGGTGACGTCGACCAGATCTTGTACATTGCGATCAACGATTCCAATGTTGATAAAATCCTATCAGAGAAGGCAGGTGATGCACGTTCGGCGCAACCGTCTGCGAAGCGTGCTGCGTGGCGTGATTTCTGGGAGACGAAGTCACTCTTTCACAAAGTCCGTTATGGGTATGCGCTTACAGCGCATCGCGCACAAGGTAGTACGTACTCCGAAGTGTTTTTGGATCGGCGCGATATTTTGCTGAACCAGAACAAGAAAGAGGCTTGGCGCTGCCTCTATGTCGCCGCGACACGCGCAACGACAAGTATTCACACGTTTTGAGTCGACTTTACTTTCGTCGCGATCTGTGTTATACTAAAGTATAAAGGGCAGTAGACCATGCTTGTTACACAACTCCCCAAAGATACAATTCTCACAGGAACTCAAGTCAAAGAGTATCGCAAGCTGTGTGATCTTACACGGAAAGAATTTGGTGCGTACCTTGGGTATAGTGAGAGCGGTATTCAAGGAATTGAAGAACGCGGTGATCAAGAAGTTATGAAGGTTTTCTCAATCGCGTTGCGGATGGCATCGGCTGATATTGCAATGAAATTGCATCGGAAAGAATTGATTTTTGACGACGTTCGAGACGATTTGCTCACAGTCGCAAAGTTGCTCGAAGCGCACTAAGGTGAAACATGGCAAAAGAAGCACAGATACAACGCTTTGCGGGTCTTGCGGGCATTCGTAAAAAGAGTACCGTTTACATCGGCCCAAATAACTCTGACGGCTTGTGGACGATCTTTCGTGAACCAGCGGACAACTTCGTTGACCGCGCACTGAAAGGTAAGAACAAGTACGGACATTTGATCATTGACCCGAATGGTAAGGGTTATTGGGTTCTCGACCGAGACGATGAAGGCTTTCCGGTTGCGAAAGCTCGCTTCGAGGACGAACGTGGTAGGCCAGAAGTTCTATCACAATTCTATGCAGCAACGGGCCTGACGCACGCTGGCTCAAACTTTGACAGCGATCAAGCATCGCGTGGTACGCACGGTATCGGTATCAAGACCACGAGCGCAATGTCGAAGGTTGCAACGTATTACACCTTCAAACCGAAAGAAGGTCAATGGTACACAATTGAATATCGCGATGCGAAGCTGTACCAAGACGTCAAGAAGTGCAAAGCTCCGAAGCTGCCGCATGGTATCAAAGCAACACGCGGATCGGTGATCTACTTTGAACCTGATTTGACGCTCTTTACCAAAGATGCGAAGATGCCGCTCAAGGATGCAGACGAGTGGGCAACACTTACATCATATCTGGTGCCGAATCTACAAATCGCGATCACAACGAAAACGGGCAAAACGAAAACCTACAAAACCAAAGGGATTTCCGACTACATCGTCAATCAGCTTGAAAAGCTGGGAGCGAAACAGTCCGGGAAGACGTTTGTGCATCAAACCCCGACAATTGACGTCGCACTTGCATTTGCAAATGCCGAAGGGGATGCAATTGCTGCGTATACCAACGGTTTGCGCAACGTCGATGGTGGTGAACATGTGAAGGCTGTGCTTGACGCACTAGTAAAGAGTTTGAAGCCGTACAAGGGTAAGCTCGAATACACACCCACGGACCTGCGCGATGGTATCGTTGGTCTTGTAAATGCGAAAATCGCAGCACCAAAGTTCAGCAACCAACGTAAAGATCGACTCGATGATGACCGTGCGTATGGTGCCTGCCATCAATCAACGCTTGACGCGTTCGTTGAGTTCTGGAAGAAGAACAAAACACTCGCAGCGGAAATCAGCAAACGTGCAGCGGAGTTGCGCAAGAAGACCGCAGATTTCTTGAAAGACAAAAAGTTGATCAAGAACGTCGCGAATGCCGGTCGTAAAATGTCAACGAAGCTTGCCGATATCGGCAACAAGAAGACACCCGTCGAAGATCGTGAATTGTTCCTTGTTGAAGGGGACTCTGCGGGTGGTACAGCAAAGCAAGCACGCTTCAACGATTTCCAAGCAACCTTCAAGCTGCGCGGGAAACCACTCAACGTGATGGACGCTGCAAAAGAAAAGGTGAACGCAAATGAAGAAGTAACAGGCATTCTCGCAGCAATCGGTCTGGGGACTGGTAAAGCAAATGAAGCCGTGCGTTACGGCAAGATCATTTTCCTCGCCGATCCAGATATCGACGGAAAGCATATCAATTGCTTGCTAATGGCGCTGTTTTGGAAGTACATGCCGCATTTGTTCAAGGAAGGTCGTGTGTACATGTTGCGCGCGCCGGAATACTACGCGGAAGTCGGAAAGAAGATACACTTTGGTGACTCTCCGGAAGAAGTGTACAAGCTGTCTGGAAGCACCAAAGCCGACGTACGACACATCAAGGGTTGGGGCGAGCTAGATGCTTACAAGATGGTTCCCATGGTCTTTGATAAAAAGACACGCAAACTCATTCGTTTGACACCGCCAAAAGACAAGGATGGCGTGAAACATTTCGAAGCGCTCATGGGGCGTGACAGTAGCTATCGACAAAAGATGCTGGGAGTATCAGAATGACCGAAGTGATTGAAGAAATCAGCATCGACGTCAAAGCAAAAGCGGATTACTACGATTACGCTGTGCATGTCATCGAAGATCGTGCCATCTATGCAAAGGATGACGGGCTCAAGCCCGTTGCACGTCGTTTGCTGTGGGCCGCGCACAAGATGGGACTGTCAAGCACTGCGCGCTTTGTAAAGGCTGCAAAAGTCACCGGTGACACGATGGGTAACTATCATCCGCACGGTGACGCAGCAATCTTTGGTGCATTGGTAACGGCAGTCAACACGCCGGTTCCGCTGTTCGAAGGATCTGGTAACTGGGGATCAATGACAGATGACCCCGCTGCCCCGCGTTATGTTGAGTGCCGTTTGTCGCAATATGCAGATCGTGTGTTCTTCGATAAGTTCTACCTCAACGCTGTCCATTATGTTCCGAACTACGATGATTCGCTGCAAGAGCCGCTCACGCTCCCAACCTTGCTGCCGAATGCGTTGATCAACGGTAACTTTGGGATTGCACCAGGTGTACGCACAAGCACACCAAACTTCACCCTGAAGTCGGTTGCGAAAACGCTTGTTGAAGCCTTCAAGAACGGTGGTAAGGCAGACGCAAAAATCTGCCTCAACCTTGATATGATCACAGAGTATGGGGGTGTTCTCAAGAAAACACCAACGCTCAAGAAGGATTTGCTGAACTTCTATCAAACGGGACAAGGCCGTTTCGTCTTCGAAAGCTCGTTTGACGATGATGGTAAATCAATCCGTTTGACGCGTTTCGCTCCGCACGGGAAGCTTGATGGTGTGCAAACGAAGAAGGGTTACAAGCCCGGTTTGCTCGACAAAATCGCTGCGTTGAATGGTGTTGATCGTATCTATGATGACACCACAACCGATGACAAGTACAATGCTTATGTTGTTGATTTCAAGCGTGGACTTACGACGGCTGCACGACAAGCGGTGATCAACAAAGTGCTTGGTATGTTCTCTGGTGCGATTTCGTTCAGCGTGCAGGTGGTTGAACGCCGTCCGGATCCAGACAACGCGTACGGGTTCAAAGAATTGCAGATGTCCACAATTCCGGACATGATCAATTATTGGATTAAGTATCGTATCAGTCTTGAAAAAGTAGCGTGCAAGTTCTGGATTGAGAAACGTCAAAAGGAAATAGACTATCTCAATTTGATGCGTCTCGCTGTGAAGAATCGTTCGTTTATCATCAAAGCACTTGATAAGAAAATTGATGACGAACAATTGGAAGCGTACCTTGCAAAAGGTCTGAAAATTACGGTTGAACAAGCCAAGATCATTCTCGATCTTAAAGTTCGCCAATTAAAAGCTCTTGAAGATGACAAGCTTCGCGCAAAGATTACCGATCTCAAGCTCGAAATAGCAGAGTATCGGGATCGGATTGCTCGACCGAAGTCCTTTATTGCGAAGCAAATCGTCCGACTCGCGAAAGAACTCGGCGCTTAGCCGGGTTTTACCACAGAAGTCTCCCCTTTACACGGGAATCGTTTCATCGTAAAATAAAGACATAGGGTTAGATACCGAGTACCCTACTTTGGAGAAAAGGAAAGAAGGCATGGAAAATCTGTTTAAGTCGCCGGTTCTGGTGAAGCCGCTTGGAGTTATTGTTCCGGCAGGTGCGTTTGAAAACAAACTCTCCCTCAATGTCGAATTGCAACGCGTCTATTCGCTCGTTGAACCCACGTCGCTTACCAGTGAACTGTTTGTTGCTGCAAAGGTTGTTGCACGGTTCACTGCAACCGTGGTTATGGAAAAGGACGTTCTGGCTCTGTCGAAGGGTGCCGAAGCGTACAATACGTTTGTTCTTGACACGATCAAGCGTCAAACGGAAATGGTAATCGCAGATGAACAGGAAGAAGAACCCACGCGTCGTGGTCGCGGTCGTCGTTCAAAGGCAGAAGCAACGGAACCGGTTGAAGCCCCTGTAATCGATTATGCATCGATGATTGGTTACGTCGCAAAGTCGTTTGCATTCTTGGAAGTCACGTACGACGAAAAGCAAACGACACTGATTGATTCCAAGCCGTTCACGTATTTCGCTGAAAAGAGCGAGAACAACGAAGCGGCAATGCATCAGCGTGTAGCGCAAATGAGCGCTTTGATGAATCGCATTTCGCAGATGCGGGCTAAGCTGGTAACGCCGTCGCGTGAATCGATTAATGATTCGCTGGGATCGTTGGTTCCTCATCTGGACAATGATACGCTCGACATTGATCGTCAGGGCTTGGAAAACTTTGAAAGCAATCTTCGTCATCGGATCGAAGACGATGAAACCAAGTTGCGCAATCATTACACCTGGTTCAATCAGGTTGTAATTGAAAAGTACGCAGAAAAGAACAACAAGGTTTCCATCGTTCCTTTCGCTGGGTCCTTCTCTCTTGGTGACACGACTGTGACACTCGAAGAAGTTATCTCTGCGATGCAGGAAGAGCTTTTCATTTCCGTAAAGCTTTGATCCTTTTCACCGTAAAATATACTTAGGGGACGGAGATATCTCCGTCCCTTTTTTCTCCAGAAAACGATCCAAAGGATACCTGTTTCGTCATGTCTCATAAAAACAAATCATTTGTTCTACCTGGTCATAACATGACGAAAGCGTATGGAGATATCCGGTTTCGTTTCTATCCGTGCGGCTTGAAACCCATTGATTACAATTCGATGGTGTATGTTCGCTACAAGACCGCGAAGAACGCGCATTTCGATCAAAGTAACTCCATTGTTGCTCTCGATCACGCTTATGTGCATTTCGATTTCCCGGATCGCGAATTGCTGTTTACAGATAACGCATACGCACCCGGTGGAGATCGACCGTTTAACAAACCCAAACACGGTGATAAGTGGCACTCCGCAGTTGCGTTGAGTTTGGCCAGCAGTGTCGGCGACGATCTTCCGTGTGATCGTTTCATGATCAATCCGCACGCATACTCACCGTCAACTGAACCACGCTTGCGTATGGAAGAAACAATTGCCGACAGCGACAAGGTTGTGATTTCGGATTCTGGCGGCTTCCAGCTGGGTCATGGATCAATCAACTTCATTCATCCTGAAGAACTGTGCGGTTTCTACATGCGCAATGTGGATGAAGGCGTCGTTCTCGACGTACCGGCGCGTCAGCTTGGTGATGGTGATATTCTAAAGCATACAGCACGTATTCAGAATTTGAATACCAAGTACATGAAGAAGATTCTTCCAAAGGACTTCCGCCTGTCAACCGTTGCACACGGTTTGTCGTTGCAAAAGGTTGATCAATTTCGCAACGACATTGAAAGCGTGGACGCAGACTTCCCGATCATTTGTATATCAGGTACGTTGCGATTCAATCTGTTGGAAGGCTTACATCGCATTCTACACATCATCGAAACTGGTCAGCGCTACGAACAATATCACGTTCTTGGAGTAAGCAATCCACCTTTCTACGCGGCACTCATTCGCGCCGCTTATGTGTTGAAGAAGAAGGGGATACATGTTCTACTCACAGCAGACTCATCATCCCCAATTGCGTTCTCTCTTAAACACACATACTACAATCAAGGTGCGTTCTATGATGGTTTGAATCCGACACGATTTGGGCAAAAAGCAAGTGCGTCAGCGGAAACACCGGCTGCAACCTTCCCAAATCCGCACCGACGGTTTGCGGCAACTGATCCTTTCACACAAGTGATTGGTGGGTATCAGGATGTGATTTCAACGTACAACGTGGCAACCACACAATCCTATTTGATGTACATGAATCAGATGGAGCTTGTGCGCTATTGTAATCAGATGTGTTTGCATGCCAACGATCTTGATCACAAAGAGTACAAAGCCCTAGTGAAAGAGCAGTACGCAAAGTCTGTACATCGCCACCTGTTGCAAGTCACGCTTGATTACCTCAATGTGTATCATGAGCACGGACTAAAAGCAGCGTACGAGAAATTCAAATATTACATGCCAAGTTTCAGTGGTGAGCGCGGAATGGTAACATATCCGTCGATGATTCAGACGGCATCTGAACTTGAACAAGAAGCTGAATATGGTGTGAAGAAGAAGCACTTGATCAAGGTACTGAAGGGTTATTACGAGTTTCACCGCTCTGGGAAAGTACCCGAACGTGTGAACAAGGATTTTGCAAAGAAGCAAGCGGCAAAGAATGGTCTGGCCGTCAAAATATAGGAGAGTAGCATGGAAGACGAACTGCGAAACGCCTACGCTGAAACGTGCGCATTGGAAAAGAAGTATGGTATTCCATATGCCGTTGCGCGATCTCTTGTTGATGGATCTTTCAAAGATAAGTACATTAGCGGCGAAAACAAATCAGTCTTGAATGACTGGGTTGTTGATCTGACACTGATGCAGCAAAGCGTGTTGCTTTCGCTTGTGCGCAATGCTGATGGTATCCCGAAGTTTCACAAGCAAAAGGCGCTCATTCGCTGGTATCGTCGGTGCATTCTCAAATCTGCTTTTGAAGGGGCCGAACTGCGTAACCCACAGCAACCTGGCGGTGGTTCTTTCACTGGCCCCGTGGATGACGTAGCACAAGCGCTCGATGATTTCATTGACAGTCGCGATGAAATGAGCTTGCACTACTTCGCTCATGCGATGCACGCATTCGAAATTCTTGGTTACAAGCATCCTGACAGTGGAATTCGAACATTCTGGAACACAGCTTACGTGCGCATGGTGCATTGCTTGCATATATGGCCGGAAACAGAAGAACAACTCGACAAACGTCTGGGTGACAACGAAACAGGCTGGCGCGAGCGCAACGATCCGTCTTCCACATGCAGTGATTGAAAGGCTGTGCAATGAATCGATATGGCAAAACACGTATTCTTGCAGAGCACATCAAAAATCTTGTGATTGAAGGGAAGTCAGTGCTACTCGTTTCACAGCGTGGTAATCGTGAATTCAAACTCAAAGATGTTACACCGAAAACGAAAGAGATTGAGCACCATGATACCAACTGCAACTTTGTACAGTCTTGGTTACGATGATTTCGGTAACAACGAAGCGCTGCTTCATCCCACTGACAAAGCGATCATTGACGGCGAAGCAATCAACGGAAAGTATGGCAAGCAGGGTGTTCCACGTGCTGGTGGTGATGCACTGTGCAAATGCGGTTTCATTTTCTATCTGCATCCCAAAGTGCAAGGCGCACTGTATTTAACACGGACATGCGAAGGCATTGTTAAGCTATGATTGATCGTCAGAAATTGGCCTACGCTTTGTGGTCATCAAACGTACAACCGAACAACGATCCGGAATTCTGGAAAAACATCGTAACCCCACCGCCGGGTGATACACGCTGGCAAGGCGTGCTGGCCTTTTATCTGAAAAAGGCGGACGCTGTGATTGACTACATGAATGAATATGATAACCTTTCAGGAGAAAGCAAATGAAAGCTGTTGAATTCTGCTACTGGCTACAAGGACTGTTTGAAGTCGGTGAACCGACCGAACTTAATGCAAAGCAAACAGATTTGATCAAGCGTCATCTGAACATGGTGTTTGCACATGAAATCGATCAATCATATCCTGCGGAACAGCAAGACAAACTGAATAAGTTGCACCATGGTCCGATCCCACCAAATCAAAGTAAGAAGAAAAATTTTATGGGAATGACCGACGAGGAATACGAGCAAGCGGGACGACCACGTTGCTAATTCCTCTTTGATAAACCAGAGGACACACCTATGTCATACAAAACATCAATCAAGCCGTATCAGAAAACACCCAAAATGCTGGTGAAAGCACCGCGTCTGACAATTCGTCAGATGGCCAATAAAATACCCAATGAAACGCGCTTGAAGTCTCGCATTGTTGGTGTCGAGGACGTTAAAAAAGGGCGTGTTCCTGCGGCTTTGGAAGGATATACGTGCTATCGTTTGCAGACACGTAACATCGAGAATTCTCACCAATACCGTATAAGTATTTACTCCCCAACACCAAAAATTACTTTGGACACAAAAGTTATTATAGATTCGCCAGTACCAGCCTTCGTATTTAAGTACGAACATGCCCTAGCAAAAAGAGGGAATGCTTTTATATACAGGTCCAATGGCGATCCTCCGGTTCAAACAAATCCTAGGCTTATACCTGGCTTCGATCACCATTCTTATAGGTGCCTTCAGTACCTCATTAAAAACACGACCAAAAATGGCCTGAAAGAACCCGATGTAACGCCAGAACGTGTTCGAAGGACACGACGCAATGCGCGTTAACAAGCCGTTTTCACCCAAAGAAAAAGAAGCGATAGAGTTGTATTTTGAAGCAACGAAAACGCTTCCTCGTATTCCGTTGCATGTTGTTGGTTTTCTTCACAATGAAGTAGAACTTCCCAAAGACGATCTTGCAAAGATTTATAAAGCTCAAACAGACAAAACTGTGAATACAATGGTGGGATTGCGCAAATTGATTGCGCAAGATCAAGGTTCTGTTGGACATCAAAATCTAAAAGACGTGTATTATAACTGGGAGAAGACACCACTTCCAGAAGTGCTTGCCCTCAAATCCGGTTTTTACTGGATAATAGAAGGTCATCATCGGTTTGCGTTGCAGATGATCGCACAACGGCAGTCTGTTTTGGCCAATGTGAAATATTCACAATCTCTATTGAAATAGGTTGACATGTCATACAATTTCGCTGGTGCAGATCCAGGGTCTACGAATTACGGTTACACCGCAATCAACGTAGATCCTTTTTCAGGTTTTAAAATCACAATTCTGGAAATTGGCATGTTGACATGCCAAATCAACAACCTGACGGCGAAGGAAGCAAAGCCGCCGAAGTCCAAGCGTCGTAAAACAATTGTAGTACCGAATCTTCCGCCGTTTCCTTTTCAATTGCGTCGTTTCAAGCGAGAGTGGAATTCGTTGCTCGAAGATTACAACATTCGTCGTGTCACCATGGAGCGGTTTCAACCCCGTGGTGGCGGCGGACTGATGGGTCTCGCAACAGAGTCTGTGAACATGATGAACGCGATTGTTTGCATGTTGGCAGATCGACAAGATCGTGTGTACGAATTGATCACAGCTGCGGGTTGGAAAAATCAAGTCAATCGATTTATTGATCTTGAAGGTTTGTACAAAGAAGTTGATATCCCCAATCACAGCGTGGATTCCTTCTTTATCGCCGTGCATAGTGCATTGCGGTACTTCGATCTGGAGTGGGGTGACATAGACTTCACGCATGTGGTTGCAGAACTCAAAGATTTTGATAAATAGGAAAGCACAATGTCAGCAAGTCATGTCTGCCCTCACAACGAGCATGTCCACATTACAGGGCGTTGCGCAATCACAGAATGCCCATACCACATGCAACGTGTGAAAGACTTGTTTGATATTCCAGAAAAAGAAACAGGATGCTCGTTTTACGACACAGACTTGATGCAAAACGTGTCTGTGAATCGAACACAAATATCCGCGTTGAGTCGTGACCCACGTCGCCGTTTATCTCCAAAACTCATGCGTGATTCATACGAAACATCCATCGAGCAAGCAAAAACACTATATTCTTTAACACACACGGTTACTGCGGCCCAGCATCACTGCAAAAATTGTGGCTATCCTGGGCGTGCAATTCGATGTGTATCAACAGATGTTTGCAAAGCCCGACGTGAATGGGTTAAGTTCATTTGCTCACTGTATCAAATTGAATGCTCAATTACCAAGTTTCAAATCATTTGGGAGTTGCTGTTGAAGAACGAAATATCGGCCAATGAAACATCCTTGAAAATGGGATTATCTTTGTGTCAGAGTAAAGACGTTGTTAAAAATCAAAATATCCCACAGCAATGGCTGACAGGAACGTAAATAAAAGGCGGAGCGGGGTTAATTCCTCTCTCCGCCTTTTTGCGTTTTGGCTCACCGTAAAGAATACGTGTACAGATTCCCTAAACAAACGAGGTTTTAACATGGGTATTCAAGTAACGCCGATTAAGTCTTTTGCCAAGATCACAGAACTTGCAACGTCGGGTGATCTTTATGTCATCAACAATTCTGACTTGGGCAACAAGCAAAGCCGTGGCAATGTTGTGATGGACATTGTGGGTGAGAATGGTGCCAGCTTTGGTGTGACCGTACTTGACACCTGGGTTCCGCAAAACCTTGCAAACTTCTGTGAACCACTGTTGTATTTGAAGTCGAACACGTTCCGTGAACTTGTTGCCAAGGAAATTCTGGTGGTTCTTGATACCAAGAATGCCACCGACATTCTGACAACACCTCAGGCTATCCAAGCTGTTCACGAAAAGGATGAAGCTCGTCGTGCATACGCTGCCAACTTGACGGCAAGCACGACGATTTCGGCTGGTCCGGAGAAGAAGATCAACATCAATACCAACAACAACGGCCTGTCGGAAACGGTAACGACTGAAAAGTCGGCAGCAATCAACCATGATGACAATGAATTGCATCGTCTTGTTGCCAATTTCAATGCCAATGCGATTTCAGATGAACTTGCAGTACAGGCGTTGTTTACGCTGCGTCCGAGCCTTGACGCACTCAAAGTGGTTGGTGGCGAGATTGCTAATACATCGAGCCAGTTCTATCTCAAGATCGGCGATATGATTTCCGAAGGCACGACGACACACGTGGGAAACTGATTCGTTCCGGGCAGACCGGAACTTCTGGTGTCAACCCTAAAAATAAGGTCACAAAGCGATTAATTTCACTTATGTTAGAGTGATTTTTCAAGTTGTTTTTGATGACCTAATCGGTTATATTTACCGTGATAGCGATGTAATGTGTATTTAAGTTATGTCGTGGATATATCGCATGGTGTACGCTGCCCCTACTTTAAGGGGCAGTATGAACTTCCTTAAACTGGGTGGTAAGGACATGATGCATAATCGGAATATAACTGGGAATAAAATCGAAACATCTGTTTTAAACAATCCTCTTAGCACGAACTTCGTTATACCCGAAGCGGTCGTGGAGGAGGTGAATTATAGAGAGCAATCGGACCTACACAATCAACAGAACAAGATCACCATCGAGTTGCTTGAAAAAGCAATCGTGCATGTACGGCAATACGATTCACTGGAAACCGCGACAAAGATTGTCGCGAAAGCATTCCACAAATGCCCGTCGATGTATAATCGAAAGCACATCGTTGATGCACAGCGATCCCTCAAAGCGGCTATAAAAGCGGACAAATGGGCGAAAAGCCGTCGTCGAAAACGACACGTTGACGCCTCAACAGTACGACGCAACATTGATACCTTCTATGAGAAGGTGGCAGAAACAGTTGAATCCATTCGTTTGGATCTCGACAAACGCAGTCTCACACTTTTTTCGAAGATCAAGAAACAGTACGAGTCCACGCTTCCTCTTGTGCTCCCCGCAGATAAGAAAGCTGTGAAGAAATCAGCACACATTATTGCAATGTGTGAAAGCAAACCAAGTGACAAATACAAAACGACGCGCCTTGAAGGCAACTTGTATCTGATTGAAAACGCGATTGTTGTTGGGATCAATCGCAAAGCCATCAAAACAAAAGCATCGTATACCACAGCAGACTACGCAGAAGGACTCGCAAAGCGTTCTGGGAAGACGATCTATACGAGTGCTTTATCACGTCCGTCCGACAACATTGACTGGTATCTTGTTCAAGATTTCGGAACAAACATCACGTTTGCATCCTTTGCAGACAAGATGGATGTGCATGATAATCCAGAAACAGACGACTTGTCGTTTGAAGGTTATCTAAAGCGACAATCCGAAGAGAAACGTGTTGCTGAACAATACAAAACAAAACGCCTGCGCGATGTACGTGAAGCGTTTAACACAGACAACATCGCTATCTTCGATGACATTCGAACGCTGAAAATTTCTCTGGAAAACATGATCTTCGAACGATCACAAATCGCAATTGAATTCAGCAATATCACTATGCTTGATGGGCATGAGAAAGGTCTTGATATAAACCAAGTGTCGCATCTGTACGACAACTCCATGTCGTATCGGAAACAGCTTCAGCACGAAGGTTTGGACTTCTACCGCGCACATCGTATGTCGCTCAAACAGCGACTTGAGGCCAAAAGCTGCTATTATGATCACGTCGATATCACCAGGAAGATTAAGGAAACACGAGATCGCATTAACTTCTTGGCATCCGAATTGGAGCAGCGAAAGAACGTTTACGCACGCAAGTTGGGAATGGTTTCGGAATCAAAATATGTCCACTTTGACGGAACTACCTAACGTTTGTTCCATATCACTTTTTGCAGATTCTTCTTGCATGAAGAAGGGTGCTGTGTTATACTAGAGGTGTAGGGTCTCTTAGGTCTTGCGTAGCCCTACGCCTCTATTTTCTATGGTCTATCATCTATTTTCTAAAGGGACGCGAATGATGCAAAACGAGAGAGCATCGTTGGGGAGTGAATCGAATACTGTGGAACAACCAGACGTCATTACTGACATAGTTGATGACGGAACCGGTTGGACAACCGTGGTCGGAAAAATCATGTCAGACGTGGTTTTCGATCTCGATACAGACGAAGATTTGCCGGATGACTACAAACATATTCCGGCGCTACCAATAATCGAAGATGATCCGGAATACAATGCTGTTTATCGTACGCTCTACGAACTCGAGCCGTCCGACGATGAAACAGACGATATTGAGGAAGTTGGTGGTATGCTGCAAGACGAACTTGCGTCGGAGCGTATTGTAATGCCAAATGCGGATGAAAAGATTGCCGACATTGAATCCCGCTACGGCGACGGATTATTGAACGAGACAGAATACTGGCAGCAAAAAGCTTACGTATACAGTCAGGTTGGTGACTTGCAGAAATTCAACGCGTGCATTGATGCGCTGAACAATGCGATAGCTCACGCTGATGATCCGGTTGAAGAACCGCACGTTACGTTTGAAGACGTTGTGCATTTGGTAGAGCCGACACGCGAAGAACGCCGCGAACAACTCTTGAAAGAAGTTCGTGAGTTTTATGAACTTCTTGACATGCCGTCGATGGGGCGCAATTTTGCGCAGATGGACGATATCACGCTCGAAGAACATCTTGGGTTGTTGCGAAAGAACAACGGCGGTTCGCTCAAGATGGCAGAACTGATTCAGCAGACAGAAATCGAATACGATAATTTGCTGAAGTCTGAAACACTGAAAATGCGGATGACGTTGATCGAGCAAAAGTCGGTCGATACCATTGCGATGATGCAGAAGTTGCGTTCTGTTATTGGCAATGACTTTGTTATTGGTGGTGTGAAAGCCAGTGACTATCATCTGATGTTGAAATCCGCTGTGTCGTTTATCTCGGTGATCCATGATAAAACGACAATGATTGGGCAGCAGCTGGGGATTAAACTCCCTGTGAATGAACTCAACAAGCGTTTAGATTCGATTCCGATTGTTGAGAACATGCCTGCCGATCCACGTATTGCAATGTGTGTGTTGAACGCATTGATGGCATACATGGACAAGTTTCATATGCTACTTGATGCTGGGCGTACGCAAAACATGCGCAGCGAAGATCGCATCCGCGCACTCGAAAACCGCGAGAAGTTTCTTGCGAAGAATTTGGATGACGCGCAAGCCTACAAAAAGCTTGTTGAAGAACAGTATGAGAAGTATGTTGCGAACAGCGCATACTGGATCATCAAAGACAGTGAAGGTCGTATTCTTCGACAGGTAAACCCGGAAGAACCCATTCGACATACGCGTGATCTTGATTTGCGCGGCGACTACGACACAGCCCTTGTTTTTCCGAGTCGCACACAAGCGCATCATTGGCGAGATCGTTTGATGGGAACACGTCGTTTCCGCAATCACACGCTCAAAGTCAATCGCGTGTCTGTTGTCGAAGACAACTAAACGGAGGCTCATCATGCAAGTGGCCTTCCTTGAAAAGGTTCCCGGTCTATCTGGGAATAATGCAAAGATGCTCATGCAAACAGCGCAATCAAATCCAGGTGATAAGGTTGCGATCTTGAAGGCACGCACATTGCTTTCCTTTCTGTGGATGCACAGTTTGTTGAAAGCGGATGAAAGCGGATTTGATGGTTGGATCATGTTTTGTGGTCCAACATCGAGCAAAGAAAACGTCGATCTGTTGAAGAACTTCATTTCGATGGGTGTTGTATCAGCACGTGGTGACACGATTGACGCTGTAATCGGTATGGTGTATGGTAAGCCAAGTTGGGAACAACCAGGATTGATCGCTATCAAGAACGACATAGAGACGAAAAGTGTATTTATCAATTCGTTTCTCAACAGCAGTCAACTGTATCTGAAAAGACACCAAAGCGAAGAAGAACAATTGTTGTCGCATTTCGACGAACACATGAAGTAAAAGAAAGGCGAGGGATATCCCTCGCCTTTCGTATATTGGGAGCTTTACGTGACACGCATCAATTTGATCTCTGTCAAGCATTTGCTAGACCAGCATTTGGTAGCAGAATATCGTGAACTCCCGATGGTGTGTGCAGCGCTCAAGCGTAGTTTGACGGCGAAAAAGATGCCGAAGATTGCGACGCAGTTTCTGCTAAACACTGGTCATGTGTCATTCTTCTACAACAAACAACACTTCTTAGCGGATCGCTATGCATCGTTGGTGGTCGAACTAACCCGTCGTGGGTTTGTCACAAACAATCCGTTTCATCGTGTTAACTGGGGACCATTCGGTTATGTCACGCAAATTGACTGGACACCGCGTCAACGCGATATTGATCTAAGCGTAGACCGCATTATAACGCGCGTTGAACAAAAACCTTTGTGGTATCGATACAAAAGACAACCCGTTACTTTTGATTGGTACCATGCAGCCTTACAAAAGAGAGGATACAATCTATGAACTCGGCTCTGCAATCGTTTATGCATGGTTTCAACTTCGATATCAAAGACGACAGCATTAATGTTGTTGTGGAAGCGTTGAAAACGCATGAAGGTAAGTCTGTGAAGATGCAGCTTCCAAATGTGCATCCTGATATCGAAACGCTGGACATTCGGCAAACTGTTTACGCTGATCCAGTTTCGGCCTTCAATGATTACCTTGCGTCGGTCGCTGCGGATGACATCACATTGTTCTCGTGGTTGAATCAAACGGCAATCTTCGATCTGGTTTCGTCCTTCGTTGAAGAGATTGAAGGGTCGCGCAATGTTGACGATGTTGTGGTTCAAGATCAAGCGGTTATCACGCTGCACAAGGCCATTATGAAGGATGGTACGTCGCAAGAGCAAATCGCGTGCTCTTTCTTCGTCGAAGTATCGACATACAACGAAGATGATATCGATGAAACCGATACAACGTGCTACTTCGTCACGTTCACTTGCGATGCTATTTTCCATATGGAGAATGGCAAGCTGGTGATCACGGATCGTCTTGAAACATCGGATATGAAAACCAACTTCATCGCTGCAACACTGTTTCAAGGCTTCATGCGCGATGTGATGGATTCGATCATCTTCGATGAAACCGACGAACAGCATCATTTGGTGATGCAACAGCTTGATACTGAAGAAAACGTCAAGTATGATCGCTTCTTGCAGATTCGCGATCAATTGCTGTATGGTGTCAAGAACGGCACGTCACGCATTTACCAAAGCGTCAAGAAAGCATACCCGAATATTACGTTGTCGTATGTGGAAGAGTCGCTCACCACAGTCATTCCGAATTTCGATCTTGTTCTGTCTGACAACGAAGCGGCAGTGCAAAGTTATGCAGCCGCACAAGAAATTGATGAAAAGGAAGCTGCCGAAGAACTTGAAGTTGATTTGAATGCCGACTTCGATGAATATGCGATGGTGATTGTTGCGTACCAAACGGATGACCCGACTAACATCGAACATGAAGCGGCTTTCCAGTCTCTCGGTTTCAACTTCGAAGACTCGCTTGTTTTCGATGAAGCAAAGCTGATCAAAGAACTTGATGAAATCAAAGCTGACCAGGAAGACTTCTGGGAGTCTTTGGATGATGACTTTTATAGCCTCGGCGATATGTCGATCAATCCCGACAAGCCCGAATGGGTGCAGACTTTGTTAATTCCCTTTGTGCGCATTCAAATCGAACGCATTGAAGACGTTGAAAGCATTGATCCAGAAGCATTGATGGCAACCTTTGAAACGTTTGTTGACGCGAGGGCCAAATAACATGGCAAAAGTGTATGGACGGATGCCTGTTCCTCAAGTGAACGGACGTGTTGTAATGTGCGAGTGGGGTCCGAACTATATGTATCGGATTCCACCAGATGACGTGAATGATACTGGGCATGAAACACTGTTGGAGTGCCTCAACGCCTATTATGACTATCTGTTGTCATCAGCAGATTTTGTTGATTTGGTGCATGTCGATACAGGATTTAAACCAGCGTTTGCCGTGAATGGTGAATTTAAACCTTGCACGCATATGATGATTTTCAAATCCGTTGATATTCGTTTCCCTGTTGCGGAGGACTTTTCACGCGAGACATTTAAACAGCAAGTTTTGATTCCCAACTTGCTGAAGATTATCTTCTAGCAATGAGCATAACAGTATGAACTTCTTCTCTCCCTTTGCTGCAATTGTTGCAGCCCCCAACGCTCGCTTGGAACCTACTGCCGTGTACATTTCGTGCGCACAGTTGAACAACAAGAAAAGCTTGTACATCACACTCACGGAACAATCGGTTATCGATCACCTTGGATTTGAACATCGCACATTTGTGCGTGTACAAGGTGTTATTCGTCATGGTGTGCCATGTATGACGCTTCGTCGAGCGAAGGGTGTGGGAGAGGGGAAAATTACACGATACAATGAATACACGCGTATTAAAGCAGATGCTCTGACATTTCTCCCAGCAGAATTACACGACAAGAAGCATGTTGAGGCGTTTTTCGATCCGGTTGCCAAAACAATGCTTGTTTATCTCCCACTCGATTACAAGCCTTCACACGTCTTTGACCAACAACCTCATATAAGCATTGAAAAATAAGGTTGGAGAAATGAATAGGAAGCCTTTAGGAAGTGCAGTGCGGTCTAGTTTGGACCGCAATTGCCTGCTTTGCACACGCTGGATGACATGTCGTGATCCAGCAAAAGACTCAATGTATGCGTGCTCAAAGTTTAACACAGAGTTTGATCTCAACCTCAAACAACTCTTTGAGCAAGAAGTGGAAGAACCTATACAAGCCCACGTCAAAACTGACAGTGGGCTTTTAGTGCCAAAGAACTCGCTCATTCTGTCCACACCAAATTATAATACGCAACTGCAAGTCTCAGAAATGGGGGAAGGAACGAAAGGTGACGACGGCTCAACGTCGCTTTCTGATATCGTTCACAAGGTTCTGAATTCAGGTGTACCTGTTCCGCCAGACTTGCGCATTGACGATCAAGACATTCCGCGTCCTAAAAACGTTGTTGAGTGGATCACAGATGAGCGGTTTATCGGTGGTGAAGACCAACCGTTCGGTAAACAGATTCAGATTATGGCGCACTACATGGCGGAATGGTGCCCGCGATGCAGCGATGAGGATTACTTCGAAAACGTTCCGGTTAAGCATCGTCATGATCGCATTCGTGAGCGTGTGTACTTCCTTGAGAATGGTGTTTGCCCGAAGTGCAAACGCAACAAGATTGAGTTGATTGAAGACTACGATCTGCTCGACCCTTTCGAAATGGTGGGCGTCGTTGGACAGCGTGGTTCGAAAACCATTTCAGCAACGATGATTGAATCGTACAATCTACAACGGTGGCTAACAACACCGAACATTCCAGCGACGTATGGCATCAAATCATCAACTGTTATTTCATTCACATACACAGCCACCACCTTTAATCAGGTGAAAGAAAACTTCTGGATGCCGTATGACACGTTGATCAACGGTTCAACGTGGTTCCGTAACTATCACCGTTTCCTTGACGACGTTGGAAATCGTTACGGCGAAGAATTGTACAAACACAGTGAAACAATGCTTGCGTACAAGCATAAGAATCTGTTTTCCTCTCCAGCCTCCCCGTCGATGCGTGCGCTGCGTGGTCGTACACGCGGGTCTGCGGCTATCGACGAATTTGGCTGGATGCGCTCTGGTAAAACAAAGGGTGGTGGTGATTACGAACGCATGAACGGACGCGAAGTCTATACTGCGTTGAGCCGATCTCTCACCACGATCAAAGCCGCGTATATGAACCGTCGGCGTCAAGGTTACTTCAATCTCCCCAAACCACTTATGACATTGATTTCGTCACCATCTGGTCGTAACGATCCGATTATGACGCTGTTGCGTGAAACACAGGGCTCGGTTGAAACGTATAGTTTCAAGTACGAAACGTGGAATTTCAATCCGCTTGTACCACGCTCCGTTCTCAATGAAGAATTCCGCAAGCGTCCTGTTGAATCCGAACGCGACTTTGCATGTAATCCGCCGCTTGCCGCCAATCCGTGGATCGGGGATGAAGACCTTGTGCAATCGTCTTTCTCTGGTGGTAAGAACCTTGTTTCGACGCAAACGCGTCGTACACGTACCAAATCACGCAAGCTTGTCACCGCAGCGGACTTTAAGGCAACCGGCAAGCTCAAAGAAGAGTACGGTGGTGTGATGGGGATCGACGCAGGTTGGAATAACAACAGCTTTGCGATTGCAATTGCGTACCCAACAAGTGTTCCAGACCCTGATGATGAGGATGAGGAAGACATTTTCGTTGGTGTTTCGATTCCTCTGATTGTTGAAATCATACCACGCAGTGATTACCCAATCTCGTTTACAGCAGTTTACAACCAAGTGATCAAGCCGCTGTGCGAAGCATACAACGTTGCTGTGGTTGCTTCGGACCGCTGGCAAAACAAGAAGATCATGGATGATCTTGACGCTGCTCTTGGTCTCGAAACATTTGAAATCAAGCTCACACTCAAAGACTTCGATGACTACAAGCAATGCCTCTACGATGAAATGATAACGCATCCAAAGTTGGATATGCCGTTTGAAGAAGTCGTTAACATGTCACTGGAGAACTATCCGGATTGCTTTGCAAAGCATCCTGTTGCACATCTTGCTTTCCAGATGCTCACAGTGCAAAACACAGGCAATGCGATTACAAAGGGTGAAGACGACACAACGGATGATATTCTGCGTGCGTGCGTGGTTGCTCATTGCGCTTTGCAAAGCGAAGACGTTCTCGAAGAATGCTTGAACTTTACCAACAACGTTGTTGATCGTGGACCGGCTGTAGGGGCAATGAGCGTGCTCTCCGCAGGTGGTGGAGTTACCACGGTTGCGAACTTTGGGGTCGTTGCGTCCAGAGGTTCTGGTGGTGGGCGCGGAGCGGTGTCAAGTGTCGGTGTGATGGGGACTCGACGTCGCTAACCCCTTGAAATAAACCCTCTTTACAACGCGGTTCGCTTCGTGTTATACTGTAACAAGGTAACACGGAGTGATTCGCATGAAGAAAGCGGAACGTCTGGAAGCAGCAAAGCGTGCGTTGGAGAAAACACTCAATCGCACACGATACAACGATCTAAAAGCCAAACACGGTAAAGTATCTGTAGTTGCTTTTCCGGATTATACGGTTGATAATCCACATCAACTATCAAACGGGATCGGCAATGGCTTCAAAGTGAAGAGTGGTGCCGAGCATCCTGATGCAATCCAATTCCCTGTTGGGAATGATCATAAAAGTGGTCTGCGTCTGATTGTCAAAACCGATGACTTAAAATTTATGGCAGGGAAAAAGACCTAATGGGTAGACCAGCATTAGATAGAACTGGAGAGGTATATCCGACGAATCATGGAGACGTAGAGATTATAAACTACGTCTCACATGCAAATGTGACTGTAAAGTTTAAACAAACACAGACAGTCATAACATGCACTATGGGCAACCTAGTTAAAAAGCATTTGTTTGACCCGTATTCAAGAGTGCAACATTATGGAAAAGGCTATTTTGGTAGCGGCGAATTCTCGCAGGTAAAGCATAAGCGTCTTTATATGTTGTGGGCTTTCATTTTGCGTAAAGCCTATGATCCCGAGTATATACGAAGTAATACGTCTTATACTGGCTGTCAAATTGCGAAACAATGGCACTCATTTCAAAATTTTGCTTCAGACGTTTCCGAAATGGAGAATTTTTCCGAATCAGGTTTTGATTTCGATAAAGATTTAATATCGATTGGTAATAAGAAGTATTGTAAAGGCTTGTGTAGTTTTGTTCCCTCGGAACTTAATAAACTACTAAACATGCAAATGTTTAGAGTCAAAACGACAAATTTACCAATGGGTGTTCGTGCAACACGGTCCGGAAAAACTTTTGAAGCACAAATTACGCTGTACGGTAAAAATACCCACATAGGAACATTTGATTCAATTGAAGAAGCACAGTTAGCCTACGCGAAACGTCGTGTGGTATATGTACGAGAGATAGCGAAGAAATTTCGAGATAAAATTGATGTCAGAGTTTATAAAAATCTCTCTGGATTAACCGAGGAATTTTTCTTACGAAAATAGGAAGAAAACATGATCAGAGGTACGTACGATATCAAAACTGTTACAACCCGCTTTGACGATCCCGGCGTCGTGTGCGCTATCTGTGAAGCAACAAAGCAACCACCGAAGCGTATGGTACAACAAGCCGTCAGAGAAGTTCTCGGCTACAAAGACAATTTCCCACCATCGAAACATCGATCAAAACGCATCGAAAAGAAGCTTCGTAAGCGCCTTGGTAAAACACCAATTCTTGGTGCAGTGAAAACCTTTCAGTTTGCAGAAGATAGCAAGCTCGCCGCACTTCTTGGACATGTGATTGTTGAAAAAGAACAGCGAACTGGATTAGGTTCGAAGTTGATGCATGATTTATTGGAGAGAAAACTCAATGAGCGTTGAAATTACCCAACACAAGAACTTGATTTATACCAAGGCGTGGCCTGTGATGTATAAGGCCATCGTCGAACTTATGGATGCAGGATTAATTAATCAGACATTTGACAACGTGCATCATTCCTATCACGGGATTGTCGCTTGGAATGGTGAAGACGTTGTCGGATTCATCTGCTATGAGTTCCTCGAAAGCTCCAATGTGTATCATATCAATCTAGCGTATGTTGTTCCGTCGCATCGACGCGAAGGCATCCACACGAAGATGTTTGAACGCCTTGTCACTGAAATGAAAACCAACGGCGTTCGTAAGATCAATAGTGGAACAATGATAGATAACATTGCGGCGCAAAAAGCCTTTGAGGCACAAGGACGCGTTGCAACCAGCATAAACTATACGTATTTGAACCCGGAATTCAAACCATGATACACATCGAAAACCTGTCTCTCACAGAGCAAATCTATTCGCACAAAGACAAGACTGGTAAAGAATACACGATTGCGATTGAGCGTTTACGTCAAAAGCTTCAAAAGCGCGACCCGCAAAAGATTGCCGTCAACACTGAACTCGCAACCGAGTTTGCGAAGTTTGCAGGCTTGGAGCAGCATCGTTTGCGTGCATTGGTGGAGCTTACCGACGCGGAATTCGATTCACTGTTACCTGCTGTTGTTCTTTGGTTCAAAGATAACACCTGGGTCATGGCAGATGGCAATCATCAATACGTTGTTGCATTCATGCGTGGTCGAACAGAAATTCCCGCACTCATTGCGCAACGACAAGACTGGACACCGTTTATTGTGAAAGGCGCCAGACCGAAATACGAATCGTTTTCTGGCATCGTCAAAAGCCCGGCGGAAAGGAAATCACATGATCGAGTTCCTGAAACGTTTGCTAAAACGTGATATTAAAGATGAACCACGACATTCTGTGCGATTGTCGTATCAAGATGCTGGTGCGGTTTATCTTCGACTTGGACCACCCTCTGTGATCCTGCACATCGAAGAGTGGTACGATATCCGTGTCAACTGAATCGATCTCGGCAAGCGATATTCGCAACGCTGATCCAAAGCGATGTTGGGTTGACGGTGTTAAAAACGTCTCCGATCAACATCATATTGTTCCGGTTGAGTTTGGTGGGCCAGCGGATGGCTTAACTGTTCCTCTGTGTCCAACCTGTCATCGAAACATCCATCGCGAAGCGGAACACCAATTCAAAAAGAAGGAATCGGGGGAGTTTGTCAATGACGAAAACTACCCCGATTTTCGTGCCAAAGAAAGAGCTTTACTTCTTTCTCGCTATGTTCTACAATCGAAAGTGAAGTTTGTTGAAACTGGGAGGAAAAAAGCGGAAGGTGCGCGGAACATGTTGCAGGTGTCATTCGAAGCGGATGAGCTTGCCATGGCACATGATTTGAAACGTATGATGGGTATGCGTAGTCTTTCACGCATGGTCAAACGTCTTGTATTAGATGAGTGGATGCGTCGAAAGACGAATAAAAAGTGATCATAAAAACAGATCAACCAGGAAGGAACGAACATGCTTGCAATGCGTCCATTGACAGAACGGTCAACGGAAACGTTGGACCGTATTTCTTTTTGTCTGAATGGTAGTGGAATCGTTATCCTGCACGGTGTTGAGCGTACGAAAATAACGTATGCCATCGATGCAACCGATCTATCAATTGTAAAGCATATCCCGTGTGACGTGGACGTCACCGGAGAGGACATTCTCAATCTCGCTTATCTTTCGTATCTGTATGCACTGCGCTTAGCCGATACACGCATGATGCGGCGACTTACCAAAGTTGATCGCAGTGTAGTGACAACAACGCGTGACAACGTGTTTCTGTCTTTTGACATGGTGAAATACAAGATCGCGACGTTGCGCTGCGTCATTCAACAGTTAACTCCGGAACAATCCGAACGTGTTGAGCGCAATTTTATTGCATGTGGATTGAAGCGCGAAGATGCGATTCTCTACTATTTGCTCTATAACAACAACGACGTCCAAGAGTTCATTGAACACATTCGTAAGATAGAAGATCGAACCTTTACACTCGATGTTAACGCGCTTCCTTTGGAGCTCGAAGATCGAAAAATAAATTCTGAGTTTGAAAAGACCGCAACGTATCATACCAATGCAAGTTTGCGGTTTATTGTCACAGGCAATAACTGGTCATTTAACGACATTCGCAACGAATTGAAGTTGCGCGCAGTTCAAGCGTACTATTGGGTAAGACCGTTCTACACACAATTGCATTCGATCAACTACGCGAAAGCGAGCTTGAACGGCTATCGCATGGAGTTGATCAAGTATTACAATCAACCGGAACGCGCGCGCATTGTTCGCGACGAACAAGGGAACTTCCAAAACGTGATTCGAGAAATCACAGAAGATGTCTTTTCAGCCGTTGATATCTACGAACAAGAAAACAATATGATCGAATATCTTGACTACAAGCGAGCTTACGCATGAGAGAGATCAAAGCTGAAAAGAAACCCAAGATTACAATCAGCACCAAAGAGCCAGAAGATATAGGTGATGTTTTCGACATTTCCAAGATACAGCAAATTGATAAGAAGACCATGTCGAAGCTGTATTCGAAATTCTTTGAGCAGCACAAAGAGAAACTTCTCAACCTAGCGCTATCTCGTATAGCGTTAGACTCTGCCATGATTTCAATTGAATCCAGCTTTGATGAACACATGAGTGGTTCGCCGATCACACTGCGGGACGAAGAAATCACAAGTAAGATCGATACAGCTTTTTCAAAAAGCGTGATTATGTACGCACTTGATTGCGCAATGTCAGAGTTCATTCTTGATCCGGCCATTCGACAAGAGTACACCAATAACTTTTTGAATCAAACCAAAACACCGCTTGTCCGTGAACCCAACGGCGAGCGGTCTCCGCTTGGGATTGTGACCTCACGCGGTGGTAGTTCGGATTCGATTCACAACATCGTTGAAAACCTACAGCACATTATTGCTGATCGAACAGGGCTTGTTGATAACTCACCATCACCGTATGGAAATGTTAAGAAGCCCAAAACCGGTTCGAGTGCATCTAACCGTAAATTACCTGAAAAGCCCGGTGTTGTGAACCGGAAACGCAATAAGCGTGGGTAAGTGCTATGGTAGGTGTTCGAATAAAATCAAACTCGCAATATGATGCAAAACTAGCGGCAAGAAATCCTCAAATCATCCGTTTGGGTGATTACGTTAGATGTAATCAACATTTAAAGCATCAATGCTTAACCTGTGGGCATGTGTGGGATGTGTTACCTATGCAAGTAACAACTCGCAAACAAAATTGTCCAGAATGTGATCGAAAAATAAACAACGTACACAGGCGACATACCATCGACCAATACAATAAAAAATTGGAGTCGATGGGATCAACATTACGTGCGCTATCTTATGTAAATATTCGCACCAAAGTTGAGCATCAATGTTTAGTTTGTAAAGATGTTTTTATTAAACATCCACAAATGAATATTGACAACGGAGCCAAATGCTTTTCATGTTCATATCCTGAACGTTTTGAGCGCTCAAAACGTAGTAAACGTGTTCGATTTAACGGACAAATAATAAGAACAATGGGTTATGAGAATCATGCTATTAGATACTTGGTATCGAAAGGTATTGAGAAGTCTGATATAGTTTTTGGTAAGGATGTACCTAGAGTCCATTACGAAGGAACTATACATTTTCCAGATATCTACGTTATTTCAAGAAATTTATTGATAGAAGTTAAGTCATTATGGACTCTTATAGGCTCTACTTCTAAATGGCGTATGCAGATTGCTAAATACAATGCTGCGTTGTCTCAAGGTTTCGACTACAAACTTCTTGTTTTTGAACGACAAGGAAGTAGAATTCGTCTACCGAAAAATTGGTTTTCGTGTAGTCGAAAACAAATGTTGAAGATACTGGATCTTAGCTATGGCTATAGATAAAATAGGACATGTACGATCACAAATTGCTTCTTTTAGCGGGAAACTGAGACCAAAAGAAGAACATGATGGTGTGAAAATAGTTTGTCCTTTTCATGCCGGTGGTCACGAACGAACACCATCCTGTAAAGTGAATATCACGAATGCAATCGGACGCTTCTATTGCTTTGGGTGTCATACCAAAGGCGATTGGAATCTGCTGTGTGAAGCAACAGGAATGCAAGGTTTCAAGCGTTCCGATCAAGTGCATGACGTGTTTGCATTTGCGATGCCCGAGATACACTATTCGGAAAAAGCGCCCGAGCTTGAAGATATCGATGCATTGAAACGTTACAATATCCCAACGCCGTGGCGCGGAATTGAACTTGAAACACTTCAACTCTTTGGCGCACGCTTCCCGAAGCATCGATTTTACCCGCAAAATGATTTCTTCTACTTGCCGGTTCATGTGAATAAGAAGTATGTTGGTGGCGTGTATGCGCGTCGTGTTGTTACCAAAGAAGGTAAAGAGCGTGGCGAGATATCCTATATCAACACCAAAGGACGCTGGTCGAAGCAATACGTGTTCGGCTATAACATTGCGCGTCAACGACGCGGACCGCTTTGGTACGTTGAAGGTCCACGTGATTGTTTGAAGATTTCACAACTTGGAGGCCGCGCGGTTGCAGGGCTTGGATCCTATGTTGGACCGCACAAAATCAAGTTGATTGAAGCCCTCGATCCGCCCGCTGTTATTATTGCAACGGACCCTGATGAAGCTGGGGATCGTGCGCGCGCTTATCTCAAAGAGCATCTACCAATGATCCCTGTACATGATGCCGTTTTCCCGGAAGGAAGAGACCCGGCAAATTTTACACCTCGGTCATTCAGTCGTATGATGCACAAGTTTGGATTTGATTATGAGTATGAAGCGGCTTAAAGAACTTCTCAAAGAAGACCCCATTTATAGCAGATCGATGAAGCGTGTTCTGCGTATGGATATGAAAGATGAGTCGTGGTTGGAAGAACTCGAACGTCTTCATGCTGCGCGTGATATACGTGCGTTGAACAGTACGGCATTGCTGCAAAGTAGCCAGAAAGTTGCAATCGACAACAACATTGATAATCAAACTGTGCGTTCGCGTTGCGTTGAAATCAAGATACGTGCGATGAAACAGCTTGTTGCGTACGAAAACACACACAAGTTCTTGAAGAAGTATATACCAGCACGGTTTGCAAAAACAATGAAATCGATGACAGGAACAATCACCGAGCGCAAAGCTTTGGTTGATTACCTGCTTGCAGACTTGGACAATCTCATTGAGCGTTTGCGACACGTTGAAAACATCTGCAACGTGATCATTGAAGACTGCGATGCAGCTGGGTATACACTCCATCGCATTGGAACTATGCTCGAACAGAAGAGTCGTGATCGATGAGATATTTATTAAGGCGTGGTCTAGCAAGTCAGGCTGCTCAAGCAGGCTTAAAACTAGGAGAGCTTGGATACTCGACAGATACAGAAGAACTCATTGTAGGTACAGGTGAAGGTAAATTCACAGTTGTAAACAAAGTCTATGCAATGCCGTCTGGGGAACTCGTTGCAGACATACAAACTGACAATGGTTATCTGATACCATTATGCATTCCGATGAAAGATCCATTAGTACCAAAAAGAGGATAGACGATGGGGATTCTGTTATCTTCAAAGCTAGGCAAAGTAGGCCCAAAGGATTACATTCGACAACCGTCTCTTGCACACTGGTGCGAAGGCTGCGAAGAAATACACCACTTCTCTTGTGAAGTTCCGCAATCGAATGGTGCTATCTGGACGTGGGATAAGAACGTTGAAAGTCCGACGTTTAACCCAAGTATGCATATCCGGATTTTGCACACAGAACAACCACATGAAGTGTGTCATTATTTCCTTCGTTCTGGTCAGATAGAATATCTCTCGGATTCAACACATCGATTGTCAGGGCAAACAGTGCCTTTGATTGACATTCCCGATAATATCAAAATGCGCTGGCGGATGAATGAAATGCGAGGCGATGATGCAGATACAAAAGGGTGATGTTTTTACGTATGACGCAACGCCTGGGTTTATGATTTCTCCAAGGCAGTATATGAAACGTGTCAAAGTTGTTTGGAATGACGGTGAAAACATACACTACGTCACCGAACATGATCGACACAACATAAAACAAACACCAATTGATCGATTTATTAGCATCATTCAGTGAGGATACCATGCCGAAAGTCATTGATAGTTTCAAAGATGAATATGCCTTCCTGTCCAATTTCTATGCGTCACCGATCCTGCACGACGACATCCTCTACCCCACGAATGAACATTTCTTTCAAGCGATGAAGACCAAAGACGTCGATGTGCGCAAACAGATCGCGCTGGTCAACTTCCCATCGCAAGCAAAGAAGATGGGGAATGACAAGAAGCTCGTCAAAATACGCAGTGACTGGGAAGATATCAAGCTCAAAGTCATGATGAAGGGCTTGAAGATGAAATTTGAAATACCAGCGTTGCGGACCATGCTGTTTTCAACGGGCGAAGCAAAGCTGATTGAAGGGAATTTTTGGAAAGATACCTATTGGGGTGTTTGCAACGGTGAAGGTGAAAACAAACTTGGTAAATTGCTGATGAAATTGAGGAGCCAGTTGTGCGATGAAAGATAATCCTTTGCTTTATCCTCCAAAATACGATGCATTGGAATACGTCTACAATACCGCGCTCGAAGACCTGCTCGAAAAGAAGCGTCAAGAGTTTATAGACGGTATCTATGAAGCACTCGATAAACTTGCTTGTGAGCACATGAAGATTTCAGTTGAAAACTGGAAGAAACTATCTCGCGACCAGCAGGTTGACTTTGTTACACGGGCTGGAATCACAGGTTATCGCATTCGACAAGAGTCACAGTTTCTAACCGGGAATCAGCGTGTAGTGGTTGAACTTGAGTTCTACACACCAAAAGAATAGCGGTAAAGTAGACGTGAAGCTGATAAAACAGGTGTACGCGAATGTCGAATCGAATTGTTTTGGGACGACGTATGTTGATCCCAAAGACTCTGATGCCTAAAAAAGCAATCGAGCAGAGATTCAAGATTGAATTGTTCAACGAAAAGCTGTGTAAAGTTTGCGAAAATTTTGACCAAAGATCGAATGATATGTGTCGCGGCTGTGAAGGCATGACAGCCGCGTATAAGTTGTTCAAGGAAACTCCTGGTCATTGGAGCGTTCCGCAAGGCGATTACCTCGCTTTGAGTAAATTACTAGACCGAAAGAACATTGATTACGACGTGATCGAGAAACGTCCACAGTATCCGTTCAAGTTTCCGATCAAATTTACCGGTTCGTTGTTTGGTGAAGGTCACATCGATGAAAACGGTATCCGACGCATCAACCAGAAGAAGTTGCTCAAGTCGTGGTTTCGACACAAAGAAGGTATTCTAAAAGCGAAACCTCGGGCTGGCAAAACTGTTATGGCGGGATACGCGACGTGCCGTCTTGGTCAGAAAACAATCATTCTTGCGGACCGCAAAGAGCTTCTCAAGCAATTCTACCGCATGTTTATGGGTGATCCGATCCGCAAACGTGCGCCAATGACGAATATACCGCAACTTCAGAAGAAGACTGGCAAAGAGATTATCCGCATCGCTGAAAAACCAAAAGACCTGACCAATCTTAAAGACATTGATATCCTTCTTGTCAATTACCAGAAACTTGTTCGCGATCCGCAAAGGATGGCTGAGCTTGTTGAAGGTAATTTTTCTTTTTTGATCGTCGATGAAGTACATGGATCTGGTGCCGAAGGTTACTTGCGTGTTGTCAGCAATTGCAGCGTGAGGCATCGCATGGGATTGAGTGCGACACCGCGCCGTAAGGATAATCGACACAAGCTGATTCATCGTATCATGGGTCCTGTTGTTGCTGAATCAGGCACAGCATCGTTAATACCAGAAGTTCGCGTCCGTTTTGCAAAGGCTGAACCCAAACGAAAATACAAACTGTGGACACACGCAATCGGTTGGTTGAGCACAGATAAGAATCTACAAATTGAATTACTTCAAGCAATCTTTGATGATCTTCGCGCTGGACATGATGGTATTATTGTGCTTGTTGACCGACGATTACACATTGATCTCCTCACAAAGATGGTGAATCAACAAGCAAAGATGAACAACATCAAGCGTGGTGAGAAGTGGCCAAAAGACCTTGCGATCAAGTTCTACGATGGTGTAGATCGGGATAAAACACTTCTGTCTGTTGACCGAGGCGGACCGACGGTACTATTTGGAATGCGTCAAATGTGCAAGCAAGGCATCGATTTCGAGAAGCCAAGTAAGATTCACATTTTCATTCCGATGAGTGCATCATCGGATAAAGACACGGGAGCTCCACTCTTTGAACAATTGAGTAATCGAATAACGACTCCCGCGAAGAAACCACAACCTGTTATTGATATCTGGATGCATCAGGTGCAAATGTTTAGATCCTGTAATATTGGGTTGTTTTGGAATGAGATCTGGCCTAATCGCGTAACAGCCAAAAATCCGAATGGTAAATACAGAGTTTCTGAACAAGAAATGCTCAAAGTAAAGAACATGAACGCGAAAATTCAAACACAGCAAAGCTTCGACTGGGTATAAGATGTCTGGCGAAATAAAAACAACATACAGTTCAATGTTGCATGGATTCGGTCTACCCTACCGATTGCAAGGCGGATCAGGTTTCGATTTGAAATCAAATTTAAAGAATTACAACGTGGGAGAAGACAAAATCGTCTCAACCAAAAAACAATTTGAGAACTATAAAATTGCCTGCGAGGATGCTCCTGGTTGGTTGATGTACGTGTGTGCAAACAGTATCCTAGATCGTGCAAAGCATGTTGCAGCAAACATCATGCAAAACTACTTCTCGAAAAGCCAGTCTGTACACTGGTTAACAAACGTCGATACAGTTAAAAACATCAGCTTTTCACAATTAAAGCTGGTTATAATCGACGCGCTGTTTTTTGATTCAAGTGCGTATCGTCGTGATAAGATTTATGAAATCATCAACTACAACTGCAACGTTCCAAATCTGAGTGTGCTTGTAATCGGTCAGAACACTGATCCACTTGCAATGGCAAACCAACTTGGAATGAAGCCTAACCTTTCGGTGTTGCTCAAATGAATACCATTATTGTTGTCTATGGTCGTACCTTTGTTGTAAAGTTTGATACAGAAGGTGCGCGCATTATTGCAGAACGCAAGTTCGATTCCAGCCTAAAGAAAGGGTTTCGTGATATTAAATACTGGTCTCGTCGTGTGCGTCCCAATGTTACCTCGAACAGTATTGTAAAGCTCATTATTCAAACTGCTGAAAAAGTACGGAATCAGAAGCAATGACAACCTTTCGTTGGCGCTGGGTTGATCTTCTACACCCTTTCGAACTGTATCAACGATACCAATGGTACAAGTTTGGTCTAGCATTAAAAACGGATATAGAAAGTCGTATGCAGCGCAAAGGATTTATGGAAAGTTTGTTGGAGAAAGAGGAATTCAAAAATGAACAACCGTAAATTACTACAAACAAGTGTAGCATTACCGTTGAACTACGAACCTCCAAAAGGTTTTCAAACCAACGGTGTTGAAGTTTATATTGAAGGCAACGACGGTCGCTTTATTCCGTGTGAGTACACACTGGAAGATTATACAATTCGATTGAACTCTCGTGTGCCCGCAGGTGTAAACTTACGAATTCATTATTCGATGAAAGAAAGTCCTAAGAATGGTTGGTCGGAAACTTTACAGTCTCGCAATGGAGCTCCGCGCTATCCGAACGCTGACGGTAGAGCCAGAAAGTCGTGCAGCCCAAGAGCTTATTGCGAAGCTCGATGAGAGTTACTTCGCAACCGAAGTTGCTCGGACTGCCTTCAAAGTGTGTTTGAAAAGCCTTCGTAAGAAATCGGAATTGCCAGATTGGGATGATTTAATCACCGATCCGGCTATCGATGAAAGCATACGTGATACGCTATCCGAATGCGATTATCCTCCGCTTGATACCAAGAAGAAAACAAACATTGTCATCAGTCGTTTGTCGGACTATCGTCGGTGGCGATTGCTTGCGAAGATTGGTAAAGCGGCAGAGCGTGCAATCAGTTCGACCGAAGATGTTAACATTGACGAAGCGTTTGCTGACGTTGCGAACATCATGAACCAACAAAGTGCCGGAAAGAATTTCCGTGTGCTCCGAATTGGTAAAAACTCGAATTCACTCAAGTATGTGAAAAAGGTTCTCAAAGGGACTGCGATCACGTACATTGCAACCGGTTTCAAAGGCTTTGATTCGATTAATCGTGGGTTTCCGCCCGGCTTTATTCTGATGGCGTCACCAACGGGTCGTGGTAAGTCCACAATGCTCAATCAGATCGCACAGAACATGGCAGAACAAGGTGCAAAAGTTGGGTTTGCACCGCTTGAAATGACGAATGAAGAAAATCTGCAACGTAATATTGCGCGTGTTGCACAGATAGATATGATTCGGTTGCTTGATCCACAAAACAAGATCAGTCGTGCGGATTTCGATGAAATCATCGAAAAGTGGGAGAAACACGACCAGAAGATCGACAAGAACGGTGGTGCAATCGAGTTCTACGAATTCGACAACGCTGTCAACGCCGAATCGCTTGCTGTTACGGTACAGCCATTTGCGCTGGATGTTCTTATCATCGACTATCTTGGTCTGCTTGATGAAACAAGCGGTGAACAACAGTGGCAGAAGCTTGGTGAAGCAGCCTGGTTCTTGCACACGTGGGCAAAAGCAAACGGTGTTGTTGTCATTGCCGCAGCACAGTTGAGTGAAGAGGGTGCGCTTCGTTACTCTAAGATGCTTGCCGAACACGCGAAGTTCTTCTGGTTCTGGGCACCGGATGAAACGTCGCGCGCAAGTGGTATCTATAAAATCACACAACGCAAAGCCCGTAACGCATCCGATCACGATTTCTATCTCAAGTTCGATCTTCCCAAGATGACGGTCACAGATGCCGAAAAGGATGATATCGAAGAGACGGAAAAGCAACAGCGTGATAAGAAAACACCACGCGATGAAAAGAAAACCTCAAAGAAGTGGGAGAAAGACTCTAGTGTCGGATGGGGTGATGAAGACGATGAAGAAATTCCTGAACCGGTCCCCGGCAAACGCGCCCAACACGATAAAAAGCGGAATGGTAAACGAAAAACACCCAATCGTGAAGTCGAGTTGTAAGGAACAGTCAATGACGCAGCATGTTGTATCACCTTTGCTGAAATACTCTGGGTTCGATGGAAATAGACACGGTTTGATCGGTCCAAGAAACGCTACTGATGAAGACCATGCAATCGTACTGTCAGGTGGTGGTATTGATAGCTTCATGTCGACAATTGCGTATTGCGATATGGTGCCTGTTAAGAAGCTTACCTTTCTAAATATTGATTATGGTCAACAATCTGCTGCCGCCGAACAATACATGACAGACAGACAGGTTGATTTCTTTCGGAATACACATGGTATCGATGCAACGGCGATTGTGATCAACGATCCTCTCGTTGCTTATCTTCGTAACCCGCTTGCAAACCGGAAAGACGAAAAGGCAAAGGCAGGTAACTACGCGACCAATGATGACTACGTTCCAAATCGCAATGCGCGTTTCGTATTTGCAGCCGCAGGTCTCGCAGAAACACTGTATGCTGGTACAATCATTCTTGGTGCCGTCGGTAATGTGAACCAAGATAACTCATTGGTGTTTTTGAAACACGCATATGAGACGATCAAGAACAGCAATCGGGACGTCATTCCGCGCTTGTACGCACCGTTCGTGTTGTTTACCAAGTCGATGGTTGCACTCTACGCAGAAGAACGTGGTCTAACATCGCAACTTCCGAAACTAAGTACGTCTTGTTTCGACGGAAACGACATGTCAGGCGAAGTCGTGATACAATGTGGTGAATGCCGGAGTTGTTCATCCTTGCACCAAGCCTTCAAGTTTGCAGGTGTCGAAGACCCTTATCGGTACGGAGTGTAATATGAGACCTTTCTTTCAAGAAATCTTCGATGACGTTGCTCGTTATTTCGGGTACGTTCCACGACGCGTTTTTGATCAACAGATGCAGTCTGTGGTAAGCGCAGAACATGCGTTGACAAACAATCTTGAAGTGCTTGAATACCAAAAAGCACGGATGCAAAATAAGACCTTCATCTATTCCTTTGTTATTTCGGATAATGGGAAGCAACTTCGATTGTTGCTTGTTCTGGAGTCTCCGAGTGTTGAGCCGCCGGTTCAAGATCGATACATTCATTTGATTTGGTCAGGTAAAACAACTTTTGAGAATCGCAACGAAGTGTCGATTATGGCAAATCGACTGTCGAATGCAATTGATTGCGCTGTTCGATACATTCGATCTGGTGTGGAAGTTCACGAAACCATTGAATACGCAGCGATTTATGTCGATTCGATAGTCTACTCACAACCACGTCCAGCGCGTCATCACGATATCATCAATTCACGTTCTCCTGGTACTTTAACAGGTAAAGAAGTCGAAGGTTTTGTAACAAACACGTCGCGCTTTGTTGATCGTGTGAGTGCAATGCGAATCGCCGTTGCAGCAAAACAACTGTTGCAACCTTCTGATAAAAAAGAACTCTTTTCCGAAGATTTGTGGTGAACAATGCAAACCGTTTATGTGATTCCCAACCAGAACTATAATCTGCTTGACGCACTCAATTACTATGTACACGAAGAAGGGGACAACGGTCTTTACGTGCTGTATCCGCAGTATGTAGAACCTGTCACCTTCGCGATTTATTCGCTTCATGAGCCCAAATTGAACGCCGATGTGAAGTCGGAGAAGTCTATTGGGGTTATCAGCTATATCCCTGATATGAATTCAACCGAATGGCCAACCTTCTACATCAACTTATGTTTGGCAGAAATCATCGCGTGTGATTCTGCAATTCACGCACAAATGTCGTCGATGAGTTTCCCGAAGAAAGCTTGGGTCAATCTCGACGGCATCAACCCGCTGGTAAAAGCATTCCCGAATGAGGAAACACCAGATGGCATTCCGATGTACGTGGTGTCAAACAACCCAGTGTTTTCAGGTGCCTATCGTGAATGGTTGAACAAGCGTGTTAACACGGATGAGAATCCGATTCAGTTGCGTGTTGTGACTGATCCACAGAGTGCAATTGTTGTGCTTGGGATGAAGCCATTCGGGCAGTTGATTTCGAACACCTTGAGCATCAACAAGCGTGTTTGGCTTGCTTATGACCCTATTGGGAGCTTGTTCCTTGACAGTCGATTGACGCACACGTACCTCAAACAGATTTCACAGATCAACGAAATAGCAGGATCGGTACAAAGCCAGATGGTTGCGAGCTTGTTTGAATCGATGACAGAAGAATTGAGCAATCTGTTGGCACACGCGAGTGTCAGTCCTGTCCCCGCCTTCTATTCATCCGAGACTCTTGTCTCTCGTATTCTCAACCACTTGAATCGTGCGTACTAATCGTAAAGTAAGACAGAACAGTAGAGGACAGAATGGCAAACTACGTTATCGATTCAAAAGACTTGCAAGCGGTTGTTGCGAAAGCAATGGGTATTATTGCACTTGGAGATAAGGCGGAAAGTAAGTCGATCACACTTGCATTCAACAAGAAAGGCATTGATGTTGAAGCCAACAATTCTGTTGGTGCCTATCGGAGTGCGCTTGCGTGCGACGTAGAGGATGGCGTTAAATTCAAAGCGCATGTTCTTCCCGATCTCTTGTTGTCGTACTCAAAGTCAAACAAGAATTTGACCGTTACGCCAAGTTCACAAAACCTGAAGGTTCGTGCTGGTAAAAACTTCTCGGCTGAAATTTACTTCATTGGCGACAATGAACCGGTTGAGCTTGAAAAGCCGTCAGAAACCGCAGAACTCGGCAAGGTCGCTGAATCTGTTACCAAGATGCTGGGAATGATTGCCGGTGTGCGCAACCGAACAGACCAGCAAGCGCTCGCTGTAATGGTTGAATGGGGTAAAGGCTTGATCGAATTGACGATTGGTGATTCGCATCACGCGGTTGTGATCGATCATGAATTGCAGTCGAAAGCATCTGGAAAGATTATCATGACGCTCACGAATATGGAGCGTATCATGAGTGTCGGACAGCACTTTGCAGCAACAGAGGCCAAGTTTATTGCCTGGTCCGATCTTGAGTACCTTTCGATTGCGAACCAGAGTGAAAGCGTGTTTATCGCCGACGCTGCGCGTGACGTGATCAAGGAAGGTAAACGTCAAACCAAGATCGACGTTGAAACTGCGAAGTTTGCAGAACTTCTCGCAACGCTGATTTCGGCTGTTGATGAGACGGCAACCATTACGTTCTCAATCAAGTCAGATCGCATCGTCGCAAGCGTTGTGACTGGATCGTCGTCAGCACGCTACCAAATAAAAGCGTCTAACTTCACGGGTAAAGAGGTTGATGTTGGCGTCGCAATTCACCACTTGAAGGATTGCTGGTCCACAATGAAGGAAAAAACAAGTACGATTTCTGTGTTTAGCAACATGCTGGCGTTTGAATCGAACACCAAACAGATCAAATGCACGGCTGCGATGATGGCTGTCGGAACCAAGAAATGATCAGCATTGAAAACATCTTTAACAGCAAGATGAAACTTCTTGGCTATAGGGAAGCATTTTTCTATGGTCCGAACACACTTGATTTTGTAACGGGTCTCCAAAGGCCCGTTCTTTTTATCGCTGACTCTGCGGCCTTGAAAGGGGCTGATTTCTTTTCCGTTCACAAGATTGAAGATACGGACTACGATATTTATGTGGTATCTGGGTCATCAATCGTGTTGTTTTACCTCATTGATATCAAGATCGCGGCGTACAAGATTGTCCCTAATGGGATTCTGTTGCGCCGACGTCCACCCGCCGAATCAGATCGAGACGGCGTTCGAGTGAAGTACACACTTGAGAATTTTTATGTTGTGAGTAATAAGCTTGAGACGTGTACCATCTTCGCAAAGGATCAGACGTCTGATCCAAAAACGTAACGGGTGATACATGAAAACGTATTTCACAGGACACTCATTCAAAGGGATGCTCATACTACATCAACGACCCAAAGATGCCTACAGTGTTACATCAATGCGTTATGCATCGCAGCTGGCACTCTATGAGCTTCTTTATCATGTGTGCCAAGAGGCAGACAATCATCAAAAAGCTCTGTTGATGGACGATCGCCAGCATTCGGCAAGTCGCTCTATCACAGAGCTTTTTGGCTTTCATAAACCATCTGCGCAAGCATTGTATCGTGTACGTCGTCCGCAATTGCATCTTGAGAACCTTCCAATACACGTCGCATACTATTTGGAAGACTTTCAACAACGACTCGTACCCACCGTAAATGAAGATAGAGCAACACATTTTGCTGTTATGAACACCTATGGGGATCGTCTCGCACTGTTTGAAAGCGAACATGAGGCGAAACAGTTCCTTCTGGAGAAAAGTAGTGCCGAAGCCAAGCGTAAAGAAAACCAAACTCCGGATTGATGGCAAAACATATCGACAATTTCAAGTGTCGTTTGGGAACAGCGACAGTAAGATTTTGGTGATTGATAACCACTTCAACATGGACGAAGAGCAATCACAAAACACGTTCAAGAACATGTGCTATGAGGTGTGTTCGACAATTCGTAAGAACAAAACCTTTATCTACACTGAAACGAAAGGTATGACGTCCCAGGAAATCATGCAGTTGATTGGTAAGTTCGATCCGTCGGGGATCGTGTTTGCTGACATTGCTCCGTTCTCCAAGCTCTCACTTGATCGCAGTGAATACTTCTATTTCGTTCGCAAATGGAAGAAAACACCAACAATTCTAACGTCTCCGTTCTCAATGTGGGCCAACCTAGAGTCCTATGAGAAGGGGATGGGTAATAAAGCGCTCATTGGGTTCAATCTGAAGCACTTGCTTGCGGTTACCAATGGGCGTAATCCCTTTGATGACATTGATCTATCTCTGCTCGATATCAAACCCGTAATCATCAAAGACATTCCAAGCTTTGATCGACTGATGAAGAAGCTTGCGAAAACCGATCTCATCTGCACCGACGTTGAAGGTCGATCTCTTGCAACGATTACCAACACGATGTTCACGATCCAGATCGGTTTCTGGGAAAATGACCGTGTTCAATCGTACGTGATACCTTGGAAGCATCGTGATCACACGTGGAGCTCAACCGAGTTCAAACACATTCGAAAGCATCTGCGACGGTTGTTCTTGCGCGAAGACCTTGAGAATGTCTTCCATTTTGGTCAGTTCGATATCGGCCAGTTGTGCGTTGAACTCAACCTTGATATCTTCCTGAATAAGGTGTACGACATTCCGGCAGCAGAGTTTGCCATCGATGAAAACCACAAGTATCTCCAGAAGCTGTACCGCTCTGCGGGCGAGTGGGATGACGGTTATAAAGCGTACTCCCTAGAGTTTGTTGAACATCGGTATGGTATCTTCCGTCCCTCTGACATGGTGATTGGAAAAGCTGACCGCGCGAACATGTCTAAGTTCTCGTTGCATGAGATCGCGCAGTACGGTGGCTTCGACATTGTATCACCGTTGATTATTCGTGAAGCACAGCTTAGCCAGTGTACACAGAAGTACATCGGACATAAGTCAAAAGAAGATTTCCTGATGCTGTTGCACCATCAGCTGGGCATCATGATCAAGACGTTTGCGTTATTGAAGAACACGGGCATTCATATCGACCAGAAGAACGCCCGCAGCCTTGTTGCGGATGGTAACATCTTCACGCAAACAGCGAAAGAAATTCGCAAGCAAATTCTTGAGACAAAACCCGGCCAAAAGACCAACAATCTGTTGCTCAAACAGCAAGGCATTACAACGTCAACCGGTATGTTTTCGTCGCAGAAAGCGGAAGTGTTCTCGTTGTCAAAACCGAGTCACTTGCGCAAGTTGTTCTTCGACGTGATGAAGTTTGAACCAACAAAGATTGGTAAATCAGGCGAACCGAGCGCAGATAAGACATTCCAAAGCAAGTACAAAGCCGATCCCGTTGTGAAGATGTACGGGAACTACAACAAAGTCAAAATTCTGAAGTCTACATTTGCAGATGGTTTGATCAAGATCATCGACAACAGTGACGATTTCAAATCAGATGGTCGTCTACGACCGATCCTGGGCTTCCTCTTTGTGTTGACGGGTCGATTGAGTTCGACCGATCCTAACTGCGTTACAGGTAACACAGAAGTTCTGACTAAGCGTGGTTATGTAAAGATAACAGACGTAACGACGGATGACTTCGTGTGGACACACCGACGCCGCTGGAAGCGTGTTAGGAAAATACGTGAAAAGGGCATGTCAGAATGCATTCGACTAACGCTTTCTAATGGGAAGGTTCTAGAATGTACGTTGGATCATCAGTTACTGACGGTTGATGGATGGAAGAGAGCCCGATACATTAAAGTAGGAGAAGATTTTGGGGGTATCGACTACGTTTCTTACCAAAAAGAATGTGAAACGCGTTCTGCGACTGTATCGGAAACCGTCAAATCCGACGAGTCAGCGAATAGCAACGCATTTGGGAGTAAATTATCAGACAGTAATTTACATATTGAAAAAATACATGCCAGAGGAGGAGTACCAGCAGAGGAAAGCTCTTCGATACTCGAAGTCCAAGCTGGGGGACAAAAATCCACAGAGCGGGAAATTTGGGAAAGAGAACTCGACATTCAAAGGGGATTGCTCCGATCACAAGGGATATCTTACGAGACTCGTGTGGGTGAATGGGAAGCGGAAGAGGGTATTTACTCACAGAGATATAATAGCGAAAGCTTTGGGACTGGAGATACTACCGAGGATCTTCGACGTACATCACATAGACGAAAATACGTTGAACAACTCCTTAGACAACTTAGCACTAGTGACAGTAAGCGGACATCGCCGGATACACATGGCCCTGCGATTAGCAAGTGGGTGGTTGTCGAAAAAATCGAAAACATAGGTAGACATCCTGTATGGGACATTGCTGTTTTTGATGATCAGACTTACTTTGCAGCAGACATTGTGTCTCACAATTCACAGAACATTCCAACACGTAGCGACCCAGACTTTGAAGCACACAAAGGCATGGTAAAAGCGATCAAGGCATCGTTTAGTGTCAAGCACGGGCGCGTGATGCTAGGCTCCGACTTTTCCGCACACGAAGTCCGCATGAGTGGTGTGATCGCGAAAGACCCTGGTATTCGTGCGACATTTATCAAGGCAAACGAAGCAATCCGCAAGTTCCGTCTCACACCAGATGCTTTTGTTGAAGCTGCTGCAAAGGTGCTAGCACTTGAAGGCGACGTGCATATCATCAACGTGAAATTCTTCTTCAAACAAGACGTTGACAAAAAGCATCCGTTGCGTGATCGTATCAAAGCGATTGTGTTCGGCGTGTTGTATGGTAAGCTGGCCAAGGGCTTGTCGAAGGAATTGAAGATCGAAGAGTCCGAAGCACAGGCTCTTATTGACGTGATGTTTGAACGTTGGCATTACCTCAAAGACTGGATTGATGATACGCACACGGAAGCGAAGAACACCTTTATGGTTCGCTATCCGAACAAGCGCGTTGCGCACATGTGGGCGTACCTGCACGACGATATCTGGGCAGAACGTTCGATGGATCGTCGCTCGGTCAACTATCCGATTCAGGGTTTTGCATCGGACATTGGTGTTGCGTCGATCTACTGTTACAAGTATTGGGTTTACCAAAACATCACGCGCAAGGGCTACGTTCTCGATTCAAAGCACGTAAACCTTGTCCACGACGCCCAGTACAGTGATGTGCTATATGAGCATCTTCCGTTTGCGATCTACTTGGTGGAACACTCCATGAGTACACTGCCGATGAACTACTATGCAGAGAAGTTCGGGTATCCGATCAACACGCCGCTGGGCTACGGTCTCGAATTCGGGAAGAACTGGGCGTCGCTGCAAGACTGGAATTTCCGTGTTGAAGGTTATTCCTACGAGAAGGATGGAAAGAAGGAATACGTTGCAGGTCTTCTTGACATGGTACGCGATGAAGGAAAGCGTATGGATCGCCCATACGACAAGGTCATCGCAGATACAAAGTGGTTGATGAAGGTGCGCGAACGCGAGCTCCAGAAAGACCCTTACAAGATGCTTCTTGGGGACAACTCGATGAGCCGTGCGTTTGAGAATCTCAACATGTTCAAGGATCAATTGGAGGACGCATAAGAAGACATTCTGGAGCAAATAGCAACAATTGTGTGACATAGTAGAACCAATTATATCTGGTAAAACGTTAATTCGTTCTTGTTCATACATCTTCAACCAAGGGGTCTAAAATGACACGCAACGTGAAATTGGTCAAGTCCACGCGCAATGAAAACGGCACCGTAAATTTCGTTGTAGAGGATACCAGTTCCCGAGAAACCTTCGAACTCAACAATGTCTTTATGTCAGACATTGAATACCCAGGCGTTGTTGTCGATTACAAGGCAAACTTGCAATTGACGTTGAATTTTGCAGCTTGATGTCAGAGAGTCATCGCAAAATTCGGGAGATTCTGGATGAAGTAGTTACAACCGACAGAAAAACTGTTCAAAGAACATCGTGAAGATTTACTCGACCATTATACACAAAAGATTCAACACCTTATCGTTATGAGACGCACTATGATCGAAGCAAAACAAAACAGCGTGTTCCCTGACTGGGTTGCAAGTTTACCAATGCAGCAACAATCTGTGCTGTATCTTGCAGGACGAGGACCGGATGGTGTTCGAAAGAATCATCCGATGAAATGCGTTCAACGCGCTTACCGTGCATCTATTTTGAAAGCTGCCAAGCTTGGTCGTGAACTCACATTTCAAGACAGAGGCGACACGTTCATGTCGTTTGAATGCCTTGTCGGGAACATGGATTGGTCACAGGCCATTCAAGCGTACTTTGCACATATCGACGAGTTACCTCACCATTTTCACATGCACTTGATGCACGGCGCACAAATTCTTGGATACAAGCATCCGAACGTAGAGATACGAGAAAGGTGGAATAAATTTTACAAGCGCTGTGCTTACGACGCGCATTTGAATGTCGAAACCGAAGAGGACATGGACAAACGACTGTCAGATTGGAATCAAGAGTTCTGGGTGTAACATGCGGATTCATTCGTATAAAACGCGTTATTGCAGTCAGAACATAGAAATCGAATACGAAGCAAGTGGTGGGTCTTCGCCCACCACGTATTCACCGTTGAACGGGGCCGACGGTGGTGATAGTCCTGAACTTGATATTCTTTCGGTAACAACCGAAAGTGGATTGATTGTGCTGTACACATCGCGGCAAGCAGAACGGTGGTATAACGAAATTTGTGAGACGCATGTCGAAGAAGATGACGATGATTTTTACGACTAGCAGTCGAGTATATAACATGATCTAATGTGAGAGGGGGTTGTTGTTAATTCCGAACATGTGAGTAAAAGGACTAACAGTTATGAACATTGAAATTCTTGGGGTGATTGCTGTTATCGTTATTGCGTTGTATGTTGCCTTCGATGTTAAAACCAATGGCGCCATCTTTTCTGTGTTCTGGCAGGTCTATAAGATTCGGCGCTATGGTCGACTTTATATTGAAATGGAAGAAGCGATTCTCGATGAGTTGGCGTTGGGGCCAATACATCATATTGAGTTGCTGACCAGCAATGATCTCTTTATGCTTCGCAACGACGAATACAAAGAAATTCTTGCTGATCTCGTTGCAAAAGGTAAAGTGCGTGAAGTGCGGTATTTTGAAAACCCTGCGATCTTGCACTATGCATTACCAAAAGCAAATATTGAGCAATTGGCCTACAGCTTGTAACCTCAAACCATATCTCAAGGAAGAACCTAGTGAGCTTGCAAAAGAAGCTTGAAGACAAGCTCGATACAATCCTCGTCGATATGGCGAAACAGCGAAAAGTGTACACGAAGACAAGTGATTTTCGTGTGTCTGGTCTTCCAATCTGCCCGTTGCGAACGTTGCTGTACAACGAACGTGCAGATTCTTATTCGATGGATTTCTATACCTCAATCGGGACGGCTGTGCATGAAACGGCCCAGAAATGGTTGAGTGTCGGAAACTTTAAGAACAACATCTTCGCATGTTGGAAGATCAAAGAAACGGGAGAAATTCTCGGTCCTTGTTTTAAGGATGAGATTCCAGAGAAGTACAGCAATTACACAATCGAATATGAAGAAATCACAATCAATTACCGTGTGTTGAGTGGGCACGTCGATCTCGTTCTTGAGATTTTTCCCGGACAATACATGGTGGTTGACTTCAAGACGACCGATCTTGACGGAAAGAAGCGACGCTTCAGTACGTGGCAGAATCAATATCCTGCATCGCGTTCGTCTATCATCCAAATCAGCACGTATTCAACTTTGTTGCGCAAGCTCTTTAAGTTGAATATTGTTGCTTGGTGCCTCGTTTACGTTGATCGTGGAAAGGTGATCAACAGCAAAGATGACTACTACAAGGTGACACGTCCTTGGACGAAAATGAAGCATCGCAATATGCTCGAACACCTTGATCGTGCGTGCGAAAACAATGCACGTCTTCAACGCTTGAATCGAATGCTGGAAGACTCTGATGAGTTCAACCCAAAAGCGGTGAAGGTTTTGAAGCAATTGGTGGTCAATCGCCCATGTGTTGACGATGAATCCTACAATGCGTGGATGGATTACAAGTTCTTTCGTAAAGCCGGACCCGGCGAAGCCGGTGTGTTCGATGGTCAGTGCATTATGAAGAAACATTGTTTGAGTGGGAGTAAAGCGTGCTATAGCGCACTCAAACGACAGTTGTGAGAGGGTGCGATGAAAACGTTGACCATATTTATCTTTTGTGTCACTTTTATTTGGGTTGGGATCAGTCTTTTACTACTTCAAATTATTGGAAAAGATCAACGTCTTAGTTTCATCGCCGCAGCAACCATTGTTCTCGGCTGCGCTCTTACATGTTACATTGGTGGTTTTCTGTTTGTCTTTTATGGATATTTGCCGGATTAACGCGAAGCTCGGTGGTGTAAGCTACCGAGCTTTTCTTGCCATCGTAAAGTAAAAGAGAACACATCGGAGAAAGAGCATGAAAGACTTGAAACTGTTGCGACAGATTGTTGCCGACGAAAAAGGTATGAGCACGATTATGGGTCCGCTTCTTGCCGCGTTGATCCGCAATGCATTGCGCGATTTGTTACATTATGAAGAACAAATCATAAAACGCGGCTTTGCCGTACCGTCAAATCTTCAAGAAGTCGAACATACAAAGGGTGGTCGCTACTTGATTGTGACGGATAAAAATGTTAAACTTGAAGCGGACTGGTCCGACGGCGTTGCATACCTTCCTGCAACAGATGCTGATGGACCTTTGGTTATTCGCAACAAAGAGGAATTCTGGGATGGTCGGTTTACGAAAGTCGAAACGCAAACAAACAGCATTGAAGATCGGGCAACGGGTTGACATCGTTGTAACGCGTCGATACATGAACGACGTCGTTGGGCACATCTATCGTCGATCCCAGCATTCTTACGGCTGGGTATTAAAAACGTCGAGCCGCTTCGGATCACGCAACAAAACATCTGGTTTTGTTACTACACAAGCGCAAGCGTACATCGATGACTGTTATACCAAAGTCAAAGACAATCCTTTCAAAAAGAACCTTTCAATCGTTGAAGTGGTATACAAGAAAGGCAAAGAAGTAAAGAGACGAGCAGTGGCATGAAACTGAATTGGGTATCTGATAAAACGAAAACAATACATCACGCCAAGGTCGGTAAAATTATTATCGGAACAGTTCTTGTTCGAACTGATGGTAGTATTGTTTGGTATGTTGATGGTGTAACCACAAAATGGATCTGCAAAGGTCGGGGTGAGACAACAACAATTCGTGCCGGTAAAGAAGCATTAACACGTTCCTGGAAACGTTGGTTGACGCAAGCCGGGTTTATACAATAAACAACGTGGGAGAGTAGCTCAATTGGTTAGAGCCGGCTGCTCATAACAGCTTGGTTGCAGGTTCGAGCCCTGTCTCTCCTACCACTGTTTTTATATGCCTATAGAAGCGGGTTTTACGTTATGAATGGAAACAGGCACGAAATTCATTGGTCACACGTTTGCCTTTAATGCATAAGCTTCTATAGGTTTGTAAACACAGTTGGAGTTTTAAATGCGTACATTTACCACAGAAGAAGAACTCGACGAAGTTTACGAAGTCGTTTATCGTACGTACAGTTACTTTGGTAATGATGACACCGACGACGGCGAGGTAAAGACCTTCCCGACCGAAGCGTCGGCTCGTAAATGGATAAAAGACAACGATAAAAGAATTATCCAATTTAATCGAATCACAAAAATTAAACTTTGATCGGATTGACGAGCATGTCTTTGGTTTCTTTTTGTAGCGGAATAGCCGCCTCACAAGCGGGTGCAGATTTCGGCTTGTTCATCCTTGGTATGGTCGCTGGTATAATATTGACAATTGTTGTCATCGCTTGTTTTATCTGGTCAGTAACACGTTAGGATATGAGAATGTCAGGTATCGGCGCTGTTGTGAATCTCAGTTTTCTTGCCGGAATCGCTGTTGGTGTCGGTTCAATGCTCTTAAATCAGAGCTTTACAGTGTTAACTGTCGGTGTTATTATGACAGTCGCCGTCATCTATTTGACGAAGCGCATAGAACATCGATAGGAGAGAAACATGAAACTGACCGATCTCAAAGTTAAAGACAAAATCCGCATCACAAACAACGACTGTGTACCAGCACATGCAATCAAAGAAGTAAAGAAAGACAGACAAGGTTTGTATGTTACCTGCACAGATGGCAAACATTATCTTGAGGGGCAGCTTCGCGAAGATGGTGAACTCGCAGGTGTAGAACGCGTCTAACATGTTTTAAGGCCAGTAGTTCTTTTGGTGGACTACTGGCCTTTTTGCATTTATTCGTAAAATAAAAGTATAAGAACAATTTCGTGTGTTGCGATGAGATATGTAGAAAAATACGCAGACAAAGATCGCAAATGTCATTACTGCTCTAGGCGAATGACGACATTTAAACATGGTATGACCACGGAAGAACGATACCTAACTGCAACCATCGATCACAAGGTTTGCAAACGTCTTGGCGGTCAAAACGCCGATGAGAATTATGTCATTTCGTGTGCACGATGCAATCAGTTGAAAGGTATGGTTCCCTATGATGTATTCAAAATATTCGCATCAATGGTCCTCATCCCCTATCCTGATTTGCCACTTAATATTCTAAAAGGGGCATTGCAGGATTATACGATGATGTTGCTTGAAGCCGTCATTGGAAATAAGAAAGCAATGCGCAACGCAAGTAGTGTGACACTTCTCAATTTAAGTGAAACCGTTAACCTGTACGAAAAAGGTCGCAAGCGATGACACATTATACCTTGATTGCGTATCGCTCCAATCATGTTGATACTTGCCGTGGTTGCGTGATGGATAGCAGTTCGAGTACCCATGATATTAGTCATCACATTGATTTTGACAAAGTTCTTGTAAAAACCTTTGCGATCTGGAAGTTCACAGAAGGCCGATCAAAGTACGCGGAGCCAGAATTCACGTTACTTATTGACGGACTCGATTCCAATCATTACTATGCGAAATATGAACACACTGATGTGTTCGACGCTTTTGAAGAAAAACTTGAAAAAGCGAAAACAGAGTATTTGGAAGAGAAACGACGTGCCGCAGAAGTAGAACGTGAGCGTGAGTCTCGACAACGAGAACAATTGAAAGCGGACACAGAAAAACGAGAACGCGAACAACTTCGTGCGCTGAAAGCCAAATATCCGGAGGAATAACCAATGTCTATTACGCGTCGCTTCTTTCTGAAATCCACTGCACTTGTTGCTGCAATCCCGTCTATTGTGCAGGCAGCGATCAAACCAGAAAACACTGCGATTCCACAAATCAACTTTGTTGATTACGAGATTATCAATTACGATACACTTCGAAAGCAAGCAAAAGCACTTCAGCCTTCATTCATTTATGAAAGTGTACCAAACACAGATAGGATGGAGACTCTTGCACAGATCACAGTGAAGCTTGCACGGCAGAAACAGCTTGAGGCTCTCAAACAAGGGAAGTATCTGTGTTTGATTGTACCTTGTTGGTATATGCAAGTTGACGCGCGAGGACAGACATTTTACAATGTCCCTCATGGTGTTAAATTCTTGATGGCTAAAATAATTTACATGAAAGATACGCGACGTGGACGCGTCGTAAAAGATCAATTTGGTGATCTTGAAGGTCAAATCGTAAGGATTTAGTCATGAGTTCAACTGCCCGCGAAAACTGTGTCAAAGCCGCAACTGTCAATTTTAATCTGCCGAATCAAAAGATTGATATCTATCTGTATACGCACAAAGATGGACCATACTATCCTGTAATGGAAGCTTGGTATGACCAAATTCGCAGTCCTGCTCTTGCAAAAGATTATAAAATTGATGTTGGCGAATTTAAGGGACTCTGGCCTTACAGCAAACAGGAAGAAGACAGTCTTGTCAAAAGCAACTTGGTGTGCTGGACATTCATTTATGATCTCGCGCCACGCTCGTTTTCGCTCAAACAACTGGCCAACTTGAAACCAGATTTGGAAACGATCAAATGATAACCATCCTCTTCGAAAAACAAGCAACGCCGATGTTGTTTAATTGTAACGGCGTTGATGACAATGACCTGAAACAGTTTGTACGTGAAGCGTCTTCAAGAAAGCTAGTTTCTCACTAGGCTTTCCGGGTATTGAGGATGTGAAAACGTAGAAACGAAATGCCGATTGGAAGGTGTCGTAGAACTTGGCGCCCAACAAAGACATAAGATCGATAGCAAGTTCGGTGGTTTCTTTCTTCAAAAACATACGAGGGCTATACACAACACGGTATCTAGCTTTGTACAGCACCGACTGCAAATACTTAAAATCATATTGCAACGTATCGAAAATACGTTTGTAGTTTTTCAACCACATGCCTTCGTGTTCTTCAAACGAAACAAGAAGATCGCTAAGGTAATCGACTTGCATACCGCGATCTACACCTTCGAACTCTGTCAAAGAGTAATTAGCTACACTCCTGGGCATACCGGGATTACCATTCCGATTGATGATCAACCAAGCGGATTGATAAACAGCTTTAAGGTTTTCTTTCTGAGTCGCCACAACTTCGGAAAAGGAAAGCTTCTTGTAAGGAAGTGTTGAGTAGGCGTGAATGTGTTCGTCAGAAGCTCTGAATTTGTAGTTAGTAAAGTTGGCAATACCACACTCACCGTAAGGGTAAACGGTGGCGTTCATTACCAACTTTTCTTCGAGCGGCTTGCGAATTTTCTTAACACTTTTGCCACTAGAAAATGGTGTTTCTTCCATACGATTGTATTTCGTGCTACGAGCCATGACAAATACCCAAGAGTGATTTCCTTTACCTATTATATCCTTACTTTACCGAAAAGTAAAGGAATCACTTGACGTAGAGTTTAACTTTAAGTCCGGCCTTCTGCGCATATCCACGTTTATTCTTTCATGTCTTTCCACTTATTAAATACTTTTGAAAAGAAATCGTCAACTGATTTCGCCTTCATCTTCTTAATAAGTGAATAAAATGCCTTCTTATCTAGATCGTGACCAGATCTTAAGTTATGTACGTCTGATGAAAAAGAATTCTTAAATGAGTTAAGGTCTTCCAAGTAGTACCAAAGCTTACGCCGTGTTGCCGTGGTCAGACTTTTTCTGTCGTCCTTGTGAACAAGTTCCGTTAGGGATGTTAGCCAATTATTCGAACCCCAGTTTGGTATTTTCTTCTTTATAATTTTTGCACGAGACGCGCCCGTGTAATCGTCATTCTTGTGCTTCGATAAACCCAAGGACTTAAGATGGGTTAGTATTTCTTTTGATTCCTCCGCGTTTTCTTTTCCAAGCAGATATCCTTGTTTGTTAGTTGTCTTAAACAATTTAACGGGAATCTTGAATTTCTTACACGCAATAATGATTTCTAGCAACCATTCATTGTTCGTATACTTATCAAAATCAGTAGCTATGCGGATTTCGACGATACTATCACGAATGTTATCCAGCACGGGATGATCACTAAACAAACGTTCTTCTGCTTCTTTAGCTCCACCACCCATTACGCGTCCACTGGCATTGGCTCCCCAGTAATCAACGGGCTTAATAGTGACTCCGCGTTGTGCTAATAGCTTCTTTTGATTGAACACGAACAACACAGGTTGGTTGATTTGTCTCATCCCAGAAGCTCTGTCCGCGATGTAACCTGATGCCGGTGTCCTCGCAAAAGACAAATAAAACATTTTGCCTTTAAACTTGGATTCACTAGTATTGGTTTCGGCGAGCGGCAATTTCAAAGAATTTGATTTTAATATCTTATACGCAGTACTAGAGTGCGCTGTATGATACAGATAATAGTCATTGGCCCGTGCAATTTCAGCTAAAAAGAAACTGTAAATATCGTCCAATGGCATATCAGATATCCTTATGCTTCTGTGTTGACTGCGTATACGGCTTTACTTTCAAACCAGCTTTCTGCATAGACTCGATTACTTTTTCTTCGTTAAATCTGCCGAACATCGCCGGACTGGCAGTTTCTACTGCACCACTCGTAGGCGCCGGTTCGGTAGTCGTTTCGACAGTAGCTTGCGGTTCACTTTGCTCAGCGGCGGGAGCTTCGCCTTCGACTTCGGGCTTTCCTTCTTCCGAGGCGGGTTCTGCTGCTGGCTCAGAAGCAACCGGAGCATTGCTTTCGACGGGAGTTGCCGGAGTGCTGGTTTCCGGTACGTTGTTCTGCTGTTCCGCGCCATTGTCGTTGCTGCCGTTTTCGTTTTCCATTTTAAATGCCTTTCACTACGTAGTTAGGTCTTGAGGTTAATTGCTATCCACACGTTATAGATAGCTCTGAGAATGCATTTCCAACGTATCTGTCCGAAATGCAATATGTTCGAACGGAGGCGTTTCATCATCACCAGTTCCGCCGATTATATTATTCATGAACGACCACACCATAGTAGATGCGACGATCAAAGCTGTAGGAAGAATGGAAGGCGTGATAGAGCAACCGCCGACCAATTCATCTTTCACGTCTGAATCAGGATACCACAGACTACGATATATTTTCGCTTTCGCTAATTATAGACATTTGTTGCTCCTATTTCATTCTAGAAAGAATGTCGTTGGGGGTTATTTCTTTGCTCATACTGTCCAGTAGCATGAAACTGTCATCCGCCATGTCCACTACATGTTTGATGACCACGTTCTCTAGTTTCTTACGATTAACCGCATCCCGCCTAATCAAGTGCAGGAGCTTAGTGAAAGCGAAATTGTTTTGATACCAAGTAGTATCACCAATCGTTGTGGTGGGTCAATACTCAATTGAATACACGATTTTCTCGTCGATATTCAATGAAGCTGACAAATAAACATCACTTGTGTGCGGAATCGCTTCCGTGGTGAATTCATTGTTGATCAACAACGTTCTCCACGGATTATTCTTATATTTGTAGTACATCGTAACAGGCACGTCGTTGTGAACAAGATCGAACTTAAACCCATGTCCGGTTGGAATAACCGGGGACTTGATAATCTCTCGGTGCTTGTATTTCCCTTTCATTTCTCCATAAGCTAAAGTCATGAAATATTCCTTCAACCGACGTTGACATTGTCAGAGCCCGCTGCGCGTGGATGTCCACAAGAATCAGCGTCGCCTTGCCGATTAATAGGAATACCTCCAGCACTCACAGTTCCAGAACCGTTTGCCGTACGCGCTGCAAGGTGTGGTGCAATGAACGGTGTGTGGGGTGCAACGGAACTCCCGTCAACCGACACAAGCTTATCATTTGCGAACACGGTACTCTGAGGAATCCCGGTGATCTCACCGCCTGCGGAATTGGGGTCACCAAGTCTATGGATTGGAGGCATTGGCGCGATCCTTATAAATCTTGAATACCCAATTGTAGCAGTATCGAATGCGCGAGTTCGCTGCATCAAGACCAACAAGCAATTTGTTTGCAACGATTTGGTAGCTATCCGTTCGTTCTGCACTGATCTTGACAATTTGCGCACAAACAGCAGGTGGTTTGGGAATCTTCGCCGCGTCAACTTCCGCTTTTTCAGCGTTGCGACGAATTGTATCAACCTCTTTGCTTATCTGCTGTACAGTCACAGCTTGGTTTAAACGCTTTTGATCACTTTGGCAGGAGATTAAAGAAACGCTCATCAATAGAAGAGTCTCCAGCAGTACAGGTCTTGGTCGGTAAGGCATTCAAATTCTCCTTCAACAACTTATTTCTCTCGGTCGACACAGCAATTTCGTTTTGCAGGTCTTCGTTTGCTTTTTGTTCAGATTCCAAACGCTCTTGTTGGCGTTCTATGACACGCTTTGCATCAATAATCTGTTTGTCTTTGACGAGAATTAACTCATCCTTCGCTGCAAGTTCCGCCCCTGCAACAAGTTTGGTGACAGCGTTGTTAACCGCTGTGCGAATTGCTGAAGATCGATCAAAATAGAACCATCCGACAGCAAGTAGGATAACGAAAACAGGAACAGACAATTGGAAAGTGAGAATACCTTTGATTACTTTCCAGATCGGTAACAACGCAGCAAGAACCGTTACCATGATTTTCTCCTATGTTTAATGCGTTTTTAAAGTTTCATATACGTTGTTTCATTATCAAACAACCTTGGATTTGGAAGAAGGAAATTCAATGCCGTGTTGTACGAAAAACCGGCTGCGTACATGACTTGTCCTGTTCCTCTGTTTGAGCCTGCAAGCCAGTGTCCAAGTGAACTCGCATATTCAAGACAATAGAAGCCAAGACCGGAACCTGTGAAACTTGTACTGATTGCAGACCACGTTCCTGTCGGTGTTGCTGCTCGAAAGATCGATGACGCTGTGGTATCAGTGCGTGCAACTGCAACAAGACATATTGTTCCGTCCGTAGCGAGTGCCATGAACTTACTGCTTGTCTGTGTCAAGCGACTTGTCCAAGTTGTTCCGGCGGCAATCCCTGTACTCAATTTACCTGTGTCTGTGCAGGCAACCCAAACGTTTGCGGTTACAGCCCAGATCAAATCTGTGATTTTATCACCTGCCGCAAATGACGACGTACGCGAGGTAAAACTGCTTGGAACACCCGCTGTTGCTTGTGTCCAAATGCCACCGTTGGCATTTGCTAAAACCCAGTTTGCTCCGTTGTGTTTGACACTTGAAATTGCTGCCGATGTAGCAACAGCAACGTTTGTCCACGTTCCAAGAAGCAATTTGGTATAAGCAATGTTGTAAGACGTTGCTGTTCCCGTACGTCGATGACCGCAAACAACCCAATAGCCGTTTTCAAAACCGATAAAATTCGGAGATTGGTTTGCATCACTGATAATCGTGTTTGTGAGCTTAAAGAAGCCATCAAACGGATTTGACGCAACGTAAACACCGTTCAAAGATACATCGTTGGCAGCAAGTGTGAGAGCCCAAATACCATTCGCGTATACAATCGTAATAGGCTTTGTCGGACCTGTAACAGTTGTTCCAGCACTTGTTGTTGGGAGCGGCAGCGTCGTTGCAAGAACCCAAGGGCCTGTAACTTGGGAACTAACATAAACCGCACCTGTATCGGTGACAACCAGCCACTGTTTAATTGCTGCCGCATAACGACACGCAATGACTTTACCTGCCCCAATATCTGCTCCAAGTAAGAAGCTGTTTGAATCCCCAGTTGCATCAGGAACAGGATTATTGCTGAATCGCAGTGAGATCGTCGGAAGGATTGTTTTACTGTAGATTCCATCATTCATGGCTATCCAGTCCGACCCTGGATTAACTTTACTTGAGATTATGTCGCCTGTTTTGACACGGCGCAGTGTACGCGTTGCATTATTCCCAACAGCTTGCTCGACGACTTGTTCATCAGTGACATAGATAAGCTCATACGGCACCAATGCATTTGCACTGGCTGCTGCCGTGACTTGAGATCGTGTCCCACGTTTTGCGATCAGGGAGTTAGCCATTATTTAGCAACCTTGATGAATGAGAAAATCCCTTGACTTGGAATAATCAGCGGAAGATTGTAGTTACCGGTTGCACCGATGAGCGCTTCATACTCTGGATACGTCCCAAGCGTACATGTCTTTCCGTTGCAACTTACCCAGGTTCCAGGTCTTTTGTTATTCGAAAAAGCTTTGTTTCCAACTTTTTTTGCGATGTATCCGACAGTAAAGGCGTTTTCAATTGCAATCGACGCGTTTGACCCCGTGGCATAACGCATTTGTTGTTCGTCGGTGGACATAATAATCTCACCGCTCTTCAACAAATTTGAAGATGCTGCTGCATTAATTTGTGAACGCGTTCCACGTTTTGCACGAACAGCCGATGTTACAGGCGTTACGTGATAGATACGAATAAGCGGCCAACGGATTTTCAGGGTAGAGTACGCGAGAGAATTTCCAGTTGCAAAGAAGTAAAAACCAAATTTGCTGTCGGTTACCATTGCTCGTGTGATCGGTTTACCCCAAAGATAGAAGTCTTGACCATATATCGACGTGGCATACGTTGTGGTTGATACAGTCCAATTTACTGCGGATGCATTGTTATCACCGTACGGCAAATATGCGATTGTCCCATCCAGAGCTAGAAAAACACCAGCATCTGTGCCGCTACTTCCTTCAACACGCTTATCAAGACTGATCTCAATACCTGTGATAATGTCACCTTCGGGAATGTTTAAACCAACGATTCCCCAAAACGCAGCCAACTGTGATGCAATACCCTTTCCCGTTGGGGTTGATGCCGGAGAATCTGAACCATAATCCAAAGCACCAGATAGGTTAGACCAAGCATCGTCATACGAACCAGACAAAACCTGTTTAGAATTGCTGAACTGAAGCCAGCCTGTATCAGCCATGTTCAGTATCCTTTGCTCGCGTCAATTCACCCGCACTGTATTGTTCAAATGCCAAGGGCATCGTGAATTGGAATGCTTGTATTAACATGTGGTCTTGATCGTCTGTGAGGTGTGGATTGTCAAGAAAGAGGCGCAGTGCGAGCGCCGAATTCTGACAGAGTATCCCAATCAAAGTGTACTGAAATTCAGTGTAAACTTCTGTCCACATAAGAATAGACAGCAACATCACTGTTCGCAAAACTTCTCGATCTTCCGACGTCCGAAGAATCTGTGCTGTTTCAGCCAGCGTTATATCTCCTAGTCCACGACCCCACTGAAAGACTGCGCAGCCTTCCTGTGTATTATTTGGATCTGGGTATTCTTCGCACAATCGCTCCCACGTCCGATCAACAAATGTTTGCAAGCGATCTTCAGGCTGAAACATTATTGCACCTTTATCCAATGATTGTCTTTTCGAGGGAGCTTTATTTGTGTGCTGCGAAAATAGTTAAACCATTGTACACTCAAAGCCGAGCCAGGACATATAATTGCCGGTTTATCCGTTCGTCCAAAAATAAGATCGGTATAACCTGAGTTTAAACCTGTTCCGGATTGTAAAAATGAATACGTTCCGGTCAATGAGGGGGCTGAAAACATACGACCACCGCTGTGTGCAAAGTACATTCCTGATAGACTGTCAAAACCCATTGCACCGGTTAAGTTATTCGTACCAGACGAATCCAGTGTTGCAGCAGAGTACGTTGTACCATTGGTTGAATAAACAAGCTGGTGACCTTGGACCAGAATAATGTTTGTTCCGTCTTTACACCAGCGGTTTATACCTGTTTTGTTTGTTGCTGGGTTTGCAACAGATGTCCAAGACGTTGGAGGACTTGATGTGACGTTGGAATACCAAATAACGGTTGAATTACCGTTTACCCCGATGACAACAATATTGTTGATGAAAGTGATTGCTCCGGTCGTTGCCGCTCTGGCTGATACCGATGCCGTAGACCACGTTCCGCTTACAAGATTCGTGGTATAATAGACAGTGCTGGTCAATGAAGGTACGATCCAGTACCCCTTGCAATACTCAATTCCAAAGCCTGTGTCCGTAGACGGGAGTGCGACGCCTTCCGTCCAAGGACCATAGGGGTTTGTTGCCCAAGCTATTTTTCCAGAACCAAGTATAACATAGAGACCATTCCGATACACAACATGCGACGGTGTTGCAATCGGAATCGGAACCGACAACCAGTAGTCATAACCGATGCGTTCGTTGGTAACTCGAATTGTCGATGCTTCAGCACGTCCTTGACACTCAAAGAAGTATCCGTTTTCAAAGTAGACACGCCCGAAGTTCGCAGGGTCAATAAGACGAGCATATTTCGTGAGATCAAACAAATCCGCGTCAGGAATGTATCCTAGAACGCTTGCAAGATTACTCAGCAAATCGGGATAATTTATGTTATCGATGACGCTGCCATTGCAAGCTAACCAGTCCGCTCCGGGACTGGTGTCGCTTATAATGATATCTCCGATATTATATAGATTGTGGCAAGGAATGAGATCGGTTGAATTATTTGCCATATACAGGACATCTTTTGTTGTGTCCTGTATAAGCTCGCCTACCAACAGTTTGCTTTCGGCTGAAAGACTCGATATTTTTGCAGTATTCGTGCGCTTTGGGATAAGATGCACTAGAATGTTCCTCCATCAAATGATACGCCGGTAATCGTACCACCTGTAATCGCAACGTTGTTTGCTGCTTGATCCGCCATGGATTTCAGATTCAAATTGAGTTTGGCTTGAGGTACGTCAGTGAGGTCCGAAAGGTTGTTACCTGCAAGCAGAGGTGTTCCGCTGCTTCCGCCGCCCGAGCCTGCTTCTACCCAAGAACCCCAACTGGATCCGTCATAAAATCGCTCGTATTGTTTCGTTGCACCACCATCAAGGTAAGCGATAACATTCTGCCCTGCTCGAAGTGCTCCAGCAAAAAAGCTTGATGAAATAAGACCGAGGTAGTGAACGGCATCCGGATCATCAGGAGAATTCGTAGCACCTGGGTTCGAGCAGTACCAACCCGCACCTTGCGCATCGTTCCAATTGCTAACAGGCTGTGAGAATGACGTCAAACGTGTTGGAAGATTACGGGAGTTCAACTGTGCTTGAAGATTGTTTATGTCGGATACTTCCAGAGCAAGAGCGGTTTTCAAATCCGTTGCGCTGATTGTGCCCTGGAGTCCAGCAACGCTATTCACCTGATCGGAGCTATCAACCTTAACCCAAGTAGACCCTGTTGAAACAATCCAATCCCCAATCTGCCAATCGTTAACACCACCAATAGACGACGTCCCCGCCGTTGTGACGATGTAATACCAGCCCTTATTCGCAGTCGTTGCAGATGGGATTGCGGGTGAATTCGCACTGGCATCCCAATTTCCCTTGAATGTCATACCACCAAGGATGGAATCCGGCAACACAGCCGTATCAAGCTTCCCAGCACCGTCAAGAACCGGAATATTCCCAGCACCTGTCCCTTTTACCAGAGACAATTGCGACCGCATTGCAGCATAATCAGTTGCTTTGATCAGTGCGCGACCATCCGCAGACGCATCAGAGATATCTGCTGCTGTGTGCGTGTGGGAGATTGGAGCATACATTGCAGCGAAGTTCGGCTTACCTGTAACGTCCGTCCAAGGGATTTGTGCACCGGGTTGGAGTGCCGAATTGATGGTTGTTTTGAGCGCTGTTGTAAAACCTTCATACCCAGCAGCAAAGACAAACCCAAGCGTACCTGTGCTGGTTACCGGCGATCCCGAAATCGTAAAGCCTGTGGGTGCAGACAGTGCAACAGAGCCTACACTAGACGGAAGCAACGCAGACGGAACTTTACCGCTGGAATCAAGAAGCGGAATCTGGCCCTGTGCTGTACCTGGAACAAGACCCAACAGCGTGCGCATCGCGCTGTAATTTGCTGCATTAACCAACGAACGACCATTCGTTGAGAAACCGCTGATATCGCTTGTGGTGTATGCAAGGGCCGTTTTCAGATTAGTGGCTGTGATCGTGCCTTGCAGACCAGCAACACTGTTAACTTGGTCGGAGCTATCGACCTTATCCCAGCTGGTACCGTTCGAGACAATCCAATCCCCAACTTGCCAGTCGGAAATGCCGCTGATCGTGGTTGTCCCTGCAACAGAAACAACGTAGTACCAACCTTTGTTCGCGGTTGCTGCTGACGGAATTGCAGGACTGTTTGTCGATGCATTCCAAGCACCCTGATACGACAGAGTTCCAAGAACAGACTCTGGGAGAAGTGACGTGCTAAGTTTACCGCTTCCATCAAGAACAGGCACATTTCCTGCACTGGCACCGGGAACAACACCCAGCAAAGTGTTCATCGCGGCGTAGCTTGCAGCCTGAATGAGGGAACGACCAGCAGCCGATGCATCCGAAAGTTGCGAGACAGTGTGCGTATGCGAGATCGGAGCGTAGATAGCACCAAAATTGGGCTTACCAGTAACGTCATTCCAAGGAATCTGAGCGCCCGGCTGCAAAGCTGTGTTGATCACACCTTTCAGCGCCGTGGTAAAGCCTTCGTACCCCGAAGCAAACGTGAAACCAAGCGTTCCCGTATCCGTTACAGGCGAACCGGAGATATTGAAACCGGTTGGAGCAGAGAGTGCCACCGATGACACGAACGGTGGCAACAACGTGCTTGAGATTTTACCGCTTCCATCAAGAACAGGGACATTCCCCGCAGCCGTTCCAAGAACTATACCAAGAAGATTGCGCATTGCAGCATAATCAGCGGCGTTAACAAGAGAGCGACCGTTGTTGAAAAGCCTGTAATGTCCGCAGTCGAATACGCAAGTGCTGTCTTCAAATTGGCTGTGCTGATGGCACCTTGCAAGCCCGCCACACTTGTGACTTGATCCGAACTATCTACTTTATCCCAGGTCGTTCCGTTTGAAACGATCCAGTCACCAATCTGCCAATCACTGGTCCCGTCAATCGGTGTTGACCCCATCACGGAAACAACATAGTACCAGCCTTTGTTGTTTGACGATGCAGTCGGAATTGTCGGTGTATTTGTTGCCGCGTTCCACGAGCCTTTATAAGACAACGTACCCAAAACGACTTCGGGTAGCACGGTGGTTGTAAGTTTCCCAGAACCATCAAGAACTGGAATATTCCCTGCCGATGTGCCAGGAACAAGGCTCAACAGGCTACGCATTGCAGCGTAATCTGTTGCTGCTACAAGTGAACGCCCATTTGTGGAAAGACCAGAAATTTCAGACAACGTGTACGCAAGAGCCGTCTTTAGATTGGGTGCCGTGATTGTTCCCTGAAGTCCAGCGACACTGTTAACCTGATCTGTACTGTCTATCTTAACCCACTTGGTTCCTGTGGAGACGATCCAATCCCCAACCTGCCAGTCACTCACACCATTGATTGGTGTGGTGCCGGCTGTCGCAACAATGTAATACCAACCTTTGTTTGAAGACATTGCGGTTGGAATGGTTGGTGAATTTGCCGAGGCATCCCAATCCGACTGGAACATCAAGCCACCAACAACAGCGTCCGGAAGCTGATTAACAGCGATTTTACCATTCCCATCAAGAACAGGAATGTTTCCGGCAGACGTACCGGGCACAACACCAAGCAAACTCCGCATGGCACTGTAATCAGCAGCAGACACAAGAGAACGACCATTCGCCGAGAAACCACCAACATCGGCAAGCACGATTGCGAGTGCTGTCTTCAAGTTTTCCGATGTGATTGTTCCCTGCAAGCCTGCAACACTGTTAACTTGGTCCGTGCTTTCAATACGTGCCCAAGACGTACCGTTCGAGATAATCCAGTCACCGATATGCCACGTGCTGTTACCATCAATTGCTGTTGAACCAGCAGTCGTGACTATATAGAACCAGCCTTTGTTACCGGATGCCGCTGCGGGGATCGCCGGGTTGTTTGTGGCGGCATTCCAATTGCCTTGGTAGCTCAAACCACCCGTCACAGACTCTGGGAGTGTGCTTGCGAGAAGCTTACCCGTACCGTCAAGCACTGGGATTTTACCAGCTGTTGTGCCAGTGTCACTTGTTTGGAGTGCAGAATCTGCTTTAATACCCTGCGCAGCCGTCGCCAAGTCTGTAATCAGTTTCTGGCTATCTTTCAGAACCTTTCCAGATGTCCCGCTGAACAGTGCAATCGCATCATTTGTAGCACCAACCGGACCTGTTGTATCTCCTCCAGGAATCGGAAAGATATCACTTGCCTTCACCATGTCATTCTCCGCTATGCTAGAAAGGATTGCGAATCGTCAAGAACTGTATCTTCCACGTATCGACGACGTAGGTGAGTTCAAACGCAAGATTGGGTTTGTCGAGTTCGATATTCGCAAATGTTTCAATGTTTTGTCCGCTGTTTGCTACAATCGTGACCTGTGAGCCAGTTGGAAACACAGCAAACGTATCACCTGTTACAGGACTTGGCGGTGTTGTAATCGCAGCCGTGCCAGAGGCATAGATACGTTGTCCAGCAACCGCAACCACATTGCTGCTTGTTGCTAGAACAGGTCGTGTTGCTGTATATGTGTAGAGTGTGTCAAGCTCATTCTTGGTAAGATAAACACGTTGCCACGCGCTCCACGATGACCCATCATTCGTACGGCGATAGGTTCGGTTCGGGTTTGATCCACCAAAAGACGTGACTGTTTGAATAGCAATCGAAACAGACTGCATTCGCACAACCGTTCCGATGTAGATTGTCGAATCTGTTTCAGAAGGCTGGTTCGTTGCATTCGACCCCTGATACCAGCCGTTCGATGTTGCGCTGTTCCAATCGGTGATCGCCTGACACGCCGGATAAAGCCGCGTTGGAAGATTGCGGTTGTTAAGCTCGGTTTGCAGATTTGCAATATCCGTAATCGTCAGAGACAACGCCGTTTTCAAATCTGTCGATGAGATCGTCCCCATCAAACCGGCAACGCTTTGTACCAAGTCTGTTGGTGTACGCAATTCTTTCCAATTTGCAACAAGGGATGCAGGTGTTTGCGATAGGATATACGTCTTGTTGATATCCGTTCGGATCGCAATATCACCACGCTGCACATTCAATGCCGTCATGGCTGACTCAGACGCAACTTCATAGATATCCATGAGCGCGAGTGCAGGCAGTACCGTCGTTGACAGAAGTCCGTCACCGTCAAGGATTGGAATCTTGTTTGCGCTGTTTCCAACGTCAGACGGTTGCAGGGCACTATCCGCTTTTGTGCCTTGTGCCGCCGTTGCAAAATCGGAGATAAACTTACCGCTGTCTTTGATTGTTTTTCCGTTGATCCCGCTAAACAGGACAAGGCCACTGTTGGTAGAACTGACGGGACCAGAAACAAAGCCTGTACTGTCAAAAACAGCACTGATAACAGGATTTTTGGGGTCAGTGTAATCGATAGAGACGTTGTTCCCTTCGACAACCCCTTCAAGACCAGCATATGAATTGATAATAGGATTCTGGGGATCCGACGTATCAATAACAATGTTTGTCCCTTCTACCAAACTGTTGATGTTTCCGGACGCACTGATAGTCGGATTTTCTGGATCCGAGTAATCAATGGTAACATTGTTACCTTCGACAACATTCTTCAAAGGAACAAGCGCAGAAATAATAGGATTGGCGGGGTTTGTTGTATCGATGCTGATATTGTCCCCTTGTACCACACTGTTGAGCGCACGCGTTGCACTGATAACAGGGTTCTTGGGGTCAGTATAGTCTATCGTAACGTTCGAACCTTGCGAAACGTTGTTCAATCCTGCCGTGGAACTGATAACAGGATTCTTCGGATCGGTTGCATCGATGGTAATATTAGTGCCTTGCGTCAAACCTTGCAAGGCTGTATCTGCTTTCGTGCCTTGCGCGGCTGTTGCAAAAGCCGATGTTGCTTGCTGTGCAGCACTCCCCAACTGAAGGGCAGCACGCGCCGCTGCTTTATCTGTCAAATCTGATAGATTCTGACTCTTTGAAAGCTTGGTTGCGATCTGTGCTGTGATTGTTGTTGCAAAGTTCGGATCGTTTCCGAGTGCTTCAGCAATCTCTGCAAAGGTATCCAGCAACTCTGGTGCAGCTGTTGTGAGCGCTTCGATTGCATGGTGCACAAAGGCTGTGGTTGCGAGTGTATTCGAGTTGTTTCCAGACGATGCCGTTGGAGCTTCTGGAACACCTGTAAACACAGGATTTGATAGATTGGCTTTGCTTGCAAGGGCCGTTGTGACAGCACTCGATACAGGTTTGTTTGCATCGGATGTATTATCGACGTTGCTCAAACCAACGAGTGCTTTTGTAAAATTCTGGAGAGTTTTATTACCTGCGATAAATTGTGTGCTGGTTCCAACAGGCAAAGCAGGTTCGCGCTGTAGAATCAACGATGTTAAAGTATTCTCAAGCGTTTCAAGAGCTTCAAGGATCGCTTCGGATGGCGGTTTCTCACTGTCCGACGTGTTATCAACTTGATCCAACCCAACATCCGTTTTGCTCAACGGCAAAAGAATATTCCCAAAGGCTTCTTTGAGTTGTTCGCTCTTATCTCCAGGATTTGACAAATCAATCATAGTACACCCTCAAAGTTGGGGTAGCAGATGCTACCCCAATAGCCTGTTACCTCTTTATTCTGTCGCATTCTCAAGTGCTTCACGGTTATTCTTCTTGAGTTCTTTCAAGCCTTTTCGTGCTCGCCAGAAATCACGCACATTGGCGATCAGCAGATAGATTGCAATCACTGAAAGAACAAGAATTGTGACTTGCACGATTGGATCCATGTTATTGAACCAATTAACAAGACCAATGCCTGTGTTGTAGAAGAACGTGCCAAAAGCACCCCCGCCCGTGATCAATGCCCAGAGCGATTTACCTTGAACAATCGGCTTATCAAGCACATCAACAAGCTTATTTGGGATCGATACGGGTACTTCTTCCGGCTCAACCGTCGGCGTGGGTGTTTCTGCATCTTCCAAGTCATCTGCAATCGTTGTTTCTTTGCCGACCTGAATAACTGCAATCACGTTGTCGATTGCAAGTTTCGTCTCATCGTCAAGGATACCATTAACCTTGATTCCGGCATTCTTTTCAAACGCGGTGATAGCCGCTTCTGTTTTAGCACCATGCCAGCCATCAATTTTACCAGGATCAAGCTCAGGTAGCTTCTTGTAGTCAGCAATCTCCTTCAACTTGGCTTGATACGACTTAAGAACTTGATCGGGCTTCGACGGTTTCTTTTCTTTCAACACCGACGGTTTAACGTCGATAATGATAGAACGCGCTTTGTTGGTTGCAACGGTACGTTCTTTCAAACCGATTGTACCGCCATTGATGGCCTTCGTAACAGCTGTGGCGTCATCTTTGTCAGCATACTGATAGACTTTGTTCTTCACCCAGTACCAAACGCCCGAAAGAACAGCCCACGGAAGCTGTGCAACCATATCAGGGTTCTTCACGAAGTCAGGTGCATCTGGGTACTGTGTATGCACCCACTTATTAAACAAGGTGTAGTTTTCACGTCCGGTCAATTGCTTGATACCACGACCACGGAATTTGTATCCATCATCCGTACCTGCCTTGTTTCCCATGCGGCTTCCGTACACGAAGTTTGCAAGCGCACGTGGGTTGTTCGCATACGGTGCCGCTGATTCAAGCGTTTTGAAGCGTGTAGGCCAAACAGCCATCATGCGCTTCGCACTGTAGTTCAAGCTCTCTTCAACAAGCGTGAAATAACCGGATTCCCAAGCCACTTGACCAAGAAAATGGATAACACGATTTGCTGTATCAAGGAAGAACTTGCTTCCGTCATTGGTAATCACGTCAGCAATGGCAGAGAGGAGCGCCGGTTTCGACGCTCCTGTGCCCATTGCCTTCATCTGTGCAACTGTCAGTGTGATAGACATGGGAACTCCAAATGTTATTCAGAACCTTCCGGTGCGACTGGTTCAGGTTCAGGAAGTAGAAAAACAGACCACGGACGATCAATGATCGCCGCGTTGTAAACATCGATCTTTTCATCAACGGTTTCACCAAGAACAACAAGTTCGGTGATACGTGACTCGTTGGAAAACAATGCTTGTACGTGCATCCCGAGCGTACGTGCAATAGACCTCAAGCCTTCAAGATTGAGGGCAATGAATCCATCGAGTGTCTTCCAATTTGTTTGGAAGACCGGATACTCTGGGTCTGCATCGTCTTCTGCAATTGCTTGCAAGTTGATCGGGGATTTTTCGTAGTCTTCTCCAAGTTTGATCGTATTTGCAAGCGTTGACAAATCTTCTGGTAGAGCAGAATATCGTTTGCCTGCAAGAGGTACGGGCTGTTGTTGATAAGACCAACGCAACGCTGCAAGAGCAGACAAAAGTTGCTGATGCAGGTATTCCAGAGAGGGCGGATGAACCGCCCCCTCTTCGTCAACCAAGTAGTCCGTATTCACATACGGAATCAACTTGTCTGGTACAGAAATCCACTCTTCAGGGTCAGGCTGGATCTCGGGGTTATCGTAGCTAACCTCAAGAACCTTTCCTTCGTATTCACGAACCCAAACACTCATCTATATGTCCTCTTTAACCGACGTTACCGGGGAAGGACAAACCTGTACCCCAAATTGCACGAAGTGCACCATTACCGCCTACAGTGTTGGATTTACCACCACCGTAACCGTAACCAGCGCCGCTAGACGGAACCGTGTTTTTACCGTCGAGAGCAATACCTTCGCCACGTGCACCAGCTGTACCACCACGACCTTCACCAGCTGTGCCGGTTGGGTTCGTGCTCGAATACACAGTTGTGTACGTCGTTGTAGTTTTGGTTTCCCAACGATAGCTGCTGACCTGATACGTCCAGTACGGATGACCAGGCATATCAGCATTCGACACGTTGATAAGGCTCGTGGTTGTGTAGGTTGAACCGTTACCACCTGTACCGTAAACGTCACCGCTCGACGAGCCTTGACCTTGATACGTTGACGAATTATACTGATAGCTGCCGGTAGATACACGCTCCAACGATGTTGTTGTTGACGGAACCTGCTGGCTGGTATAACCCGAACCATCACCACCAGCCTTGTCATAGCGACCGGTTGCACCACCGCCACCACCGTACGAGCTGGAAGCATCACCACCGTTACCGCCCTTACCACCGCCGTCAACACCAACAGGTGCCGAACCACCGGTTTTACCCGATGCGGAGGGGATCGTCAGTAGTGTAACCGTACCACGTTTCAGCGTGGTTGGGGCTGCACTGTTTGCGGCAGGAATAACAACGTTGAGTGTTTCGCCGGGTGTGACAGGAATGTTGTTCTTGTAACCAAGAGCACCGGCACCACCGCCGTAGCTGGTTGTGCCATTCGCACCTGCGCCGATACCTGCAACGCAAATCGATGTAATACCGTCTGGAATCACAAGAGTTCCGTTACCTGTTGTCGTGAAGTCTTGATTACCCGGAGGAGCAGAGGTTCCGAACGACACAGCATCAGCCCAATCAGACCAACCTGTTTCCGTACCACGGTAACGAACACGCGCATAATACGTTTGCAGTGCTGTCAAGCCCTGTCCCGACGGAACAGTATAAGACACCTTCGCCGTTGTCGTTTCACCACTGTCATGTGCAACAGTGCTGAAGTTTGGAACAAGCGAAATCTGCCACTGCGACGATACATGTGTATCATTATCTGCCGTTGACGAGAACGCATTTGCCGTTAGTGTCGGACGAACCGAAACGTTGGTTGCACCATTTGCAGGTGCCGTCATCGTCGGTTTACCCGGCTTGGTAACTGTGATTTTGATCACAGCCGACCAAGGTGAGAAGCCTGTGTTCAAGCCCTTGTGACGCGCACGAATGTAGTAATCACGGTTTGCTGCAAGCGCATTCGCCGTGGGTACCTTGTGTTGCGTCAGGTCATTGCTCTCACCACTGTCATAGGCAATATCCGTAAACACGTTGTCGCGTGCCACTTGATACTGCGCTTTGATCTGGGTTTCACCAGCAGTGGTTGTCGAGAAGGACGATGTTTTGATCGTCGGTGTCGGGCTCTGACCGGTTGCGTTGTTGGCAGGTTCAAGAATACTCGGTGCGTTTGGTGCAACCTGTGTTTTGAACGACGTCGGAACCGACCACGGAGAATAACCGTTATTCGTTCCCTTGTGACGGACTCTCCACCAGTAAACACCTTGGTCAACGAGGCCAATACCCGCAGGCAAGGTAATCTGTGTCTTTTCCGTTGTTTTATCACCGGAATTGTACAGTATGTTGCCCATACCTTGATCCGATGCGACTTGCCACTGCGATGCAGCGTGCGTATCGACGGAACCAACGTACTGGAAACCACTGGACTGAAGCGTTGCTTGTAGCGGAATGCTAACAGCACCATTGGCCGGCGCAAGGTTCTGCGGTTGAACGACGTAGTTGAAATCGCTCATCGTTGCAAAAGCAGTCGGAACAGACCACGGAGACCAGAAACCAACTGTATCCTGATAGCGTACACGCCACCAGTAAACAGCATTTTCCTTCAACATATCTGCACCTTCTGGTACAGTGTACGTTGTTCCGAATTCCCCTTCAAGACGCAGTGTGTACTGTACAGCACCACCGGTACCAACAGCAACACCATAGTTTGCACTGTCGATATCAACGCCGAGAAGGTTTGCAGATGCGTTGCTACCAGCCGGACGAAGAACAAAGCTCACAGCGCCGTCGTCAGAGGTGAAGATTTTGCCGCCGTCACCAACGATGATAACAACGTCACCACGAATTGCGACACGCCGCAGTGTACCGCTGAAGCCGTTCGGGAGAACAATCTTCTGCCAGAGCGAACCAGCGTCTTCCGAGCGCTGAACTTCCCCATTCGTACCAACAGCAACAGCAAGACCAGAGCCACTCGGATCGAGGGCAACGGAGTTGAATGTACCGCTGTAAGCGCCTGCGGGTGTACGCTTCACCCACGACAGACCGAAGTTATTCGAACCATCGATTTCACCCGTCGTACCAACAGCAAGAGCACGACCGATATTGTCCATATCAACATCGTTGTACGTACCCGAATACGAATTCGGCGGCGTAATCTTCGTCAGAATTGCACCGTTGTTCGTTGAACGCTGGATTTCAGCATTCGAACCAACAAGAAGAACATAAGACCCGGTTGTTGCAACACCGTTGAATGTACCAGAGAAACCGCCAGCAGGGTTCAACGTATTGAAGTTACCGCCGAAATCCTGCGTAACAATTGCCTTACCGTTTTCACCAACTGCGATGATCGTGTCTTCATGGTTGAAAGCGGCTGCACGTAGGTTGTTTGCGATGCCGGTTGTTGTTGACGTAAACGTCTTACCGCCATCTTCCGTACGCTTTGCAACACCACTGTCACCGACAGCGAGGAACTTACGTGGCGCATACGCAACAATGTCCTTGAAGTTGGTTGTTTGACCGGAGGCAGCGACCCATGACGACAAGTCATCACTGGAAGTATTGACGATGATCGACGAGAAGTTCTCATCTTCAGCGACTTGGAAGTGCGCACCAGCCGATCCAGACCGTAAATAGAACGATAAGGAGAACCCGTCAACGTGGGTGTTGCGGGGACACCTGTTGCCTGATTTGCCGGAGAAACGTTGGTCGGTCGTTCAACTCGGTTACTATCGTTGTTCTGCGGCGCACCAAACAGAGCCATATGCTGCAACGTTTCCGTTACACCGGCAGCGGCTGTGTACGTGATACGGAATTCAATGATCCCGGTTGTTGGAATCGTATAAATTTCGTCGCGCCACTTGTTATCAACGCTGCGCGTTCCAAGAAGGTCGGCTTTGTTCCAAATCGTTGCGTCAGGATACTTGAATTCGACCTTAAATTCACCGCTTCCTTGCGCCGAACGACGGATTGCAAACTGACCGTCTGGCCACATCTCAAGCGCATTGAGCGGTCGCGTGAAGAACACGTCACCCGCTTTAACAATTGCCGTACCATCCGGCTGAATCGCATAAGAGGTACGTGCAAGATATGCATCTTGAATACCACCGCTTCGACCGTAGTTGTGGGTGATAATCGCTTGCAGTTTCAAGCGTGTCGAAGACAGACGCGAATTAACGCGAACCACATCAAGCAAACCCTGCGATGCAGAATAAATGATGTAATTCTGTCCTGTGTTGATATCTTCAACGTATTCAACATCAAGGGTATCGTCGTTGGCAACACCATCGATTACCTTGCGCGGCGTGATGTTACGATAGTTGAAATTCGGATCGTCGATGAAGAACTCGAAGTTAAAGCGTTCATCGTCGTACAACCACATCAGCGGAAGCGCACGCGAGATAACCGTTTGGGTCGATGACAAAACCGCCGAAGCAAGCAACTGCCACTTACCTGTGCCGGAAATCACAGCATAGCGATACAGATTGGTTTCTTCTGTGTTGAACCACAGCATACTTTCAACGGGGCTGGTCGGCGCTGTTGCACTGACGGCTGTACCGCTGATTGCGCTCCAAAACTCACCACCGTCATTTCGGTCGTAGATTTTCAGAACATTGACAGATGTGTCGTGCCAGTAATCACCGGTTTCTGAATTCGTCGGTGGTGTATCACCAATCGTAAAGCGTCCGCCGCTGCTACGACCGATAGCACGCCAGACGCCTTTCGCTGTGTATTCATAGGTCATACCCGAAGCATTGGTGTGCAAATCACCAATATTTGGGCTTGAAGGGAAATCAGCCATTAAACTCTCCTTAAACCTGCATGTCTATCCAGACACCGCGTCCTCCAGACAGGAGGTATTTGTATGTGCGTGAATCTTCTTCGTCGTACCATTCATCACCAATGGCTGCCGTTCCCGGAGGTGTATCACTCAAAAAGAAGCGAACACCACTTCCGCCGCCGGTAAACGACTGAATGTCGATCCAGTAATACTTCGACGGATCATCACTCGTTGTAACACACTTGTAGATGATTTCATCCGTTTGACTGTACCATTCGTCACCGGGGCGGGGGTTTTCGGGTTTATTTGGTCCCCATGTAAACTTGTTACCCCCACCCGCTGCAATCAAAGACAGCAACGATTCGGAAGGGTTTATATCAAGCTTGTGAGTAACTTCCGGGGGATCGTTGTCCCCCGGATTTTGCAGTTCAAAGGTTAGATAACCACTTGAACTTGCAGGTTCACGGTTCGAGAATTTGCCATCTGCCTCGCGAAACACAAGACCGAAATGCTGATTCATCGATGCAAGATCAAGCCCGCCAACAGTACCACCTGTTTGGATCTTGATCGTCTTGTAGCTGGGTGTAAAGTATTGTGAATATGTGACTTCACCAATACTTTTATTCGACGGAATAATCGGCGGTGCTGCCGTATCATCACCAACACGAAGTTGCTTCTTATCAACGTCCCAGCCAGGTTCACCGAGAATAAGAATTGGGACTTTATCGGAAGTTCCCAACCTCACAACGACTTTGAATTTATCTGCCATTATGTATCTCCAATATCGTCAGGGACGAATTAATGATATCGAACCTCAAAATTACCCATTCAGTTCCTCTTGTATTCAAGCAGGAGTTTGGTTGTGCTTAAAGCACGTCCCATCTTCCTCTTTGTTGTTTCTGTTGTCAGAGTACCGTCAGCTTTCATGTAGTATTGTTTGCCAGCTGTCAGGCCAGTTGTTACATGAATCATGCCCGGTAGAGCAAGTTTTGGTGTGCTGTTGAGTGTCGCTGCTTCTTTGGTAATACCGATGAAGTCATCAGCGGTTGTACCCTCAGAAGCCAGTCTAAGCATGGACACGTTCATCAACGTACCACGAGAGTACCAAGGAACAACAATAGCATCAGCATCCGGATTGTAAGAAGCTACACCTACTTGCGGAGTAGCACCTGACGGACCAACAGAACCAATCCTGTTAACAGTCAAGTTATTACCATTGCTTACGTCTAGCACCGCATAGTTTATGGTGTCGTGACCAGCCGTAGTAGTTAGATTGTAGAATGCTACCAATTGCTTATTGATAGGATCCCAAGCAATCGAACCCGAAGTAGTTACACCGTTGTTACCCAAGAATACCGGCGGTGTATCTCTCTTCTGCATGTTATTATCTAGAAGCTCCACGTAGCTGTAACGAGCGCCTAGAGTTTCATGATACAGAATTGCATACGCCTTTAGGTCAGGTACGTAGACCATGGAACCGATAAAGGTAGTAGCGTTGAACTTGTATGCAGTTACACCCAAGTTTAGAGCCGTGTTACCCGAATCAGGATAGAACAAGTAACTGTTAACTACTGACGAACCAACTAGAGTTACGTTGAATACGTCAGAATCGGAATCATAGGCTACATCGCCCAAGGCACTCGAAGCAACCGAAGCCAACTGTACAGTGGAACCAGCAGTAACGGTAGTAGTTGTCGCTGTGAACGGAACTACGTAAGCGTAGTTGCTGGTATACATATACGCCGCCAATCCTACCTTTCGAACAGGATCGTAAGCTACACCAATAAAACCACCGGATACAATGCTTGCTACAGTTTGCGAAAGACCAGTAGTAGCCATCAACGTTTCACTGTTGATTTGCAAGATCGTGCAATACAAAACAGTGGAATGATCGTAAAAGATGTAAGCTCTAGCGTTACCGGAGTCCCAGAAGACCTTGATGTTAGCTGGGGCATGGTTGGCAGTAGAGATAAGTTGTTCACCAGAAGTTCTATAGAGATAATCTCCCTTCGGGTCTTTCTTACACAAGCAAGCGTAAACACCACCACTTTTGCGGTATGCTACTAGAGTGACGCCTACGCTGGTGATATAAGTAGACGCATAGTACGAAGCTACACCGTCAGAAACGAAACCCGTATCAACACCTGGGTTACTACTAGTCGTGTAACTAGGAATAACAGTAGTCATGATGGGGTTGTTGGTGTAAGAACGAGGAATAACGTATTCTCCGTTCTCAGTATAAATGGCATCCATGGCGTATGGCGTTAAGATACCACCAACGAAGGCGTTCATGATAACCGACGGCGCAGAACCAGAACCACTTGGCCCTACCAAGTAATCCTGTATATACTGTCCCGAAGTAGCTACAAAGACATTAGGTATTCCTGTTGTAGGATCCAAGTCTGCTGCAAGCCTCTGAATACCTGTAAGAGCCGTAGATGATACCGGACTGAACGTGAGTACGTTACCTACGTTTGTAGCGCCTTGGCACAACAAAGCAGCGGTAGAGGCACCAGCCAACATAATCACGTTGTTTGAAGTACGTGTTACTGCTACTAGGTTAGCCGAAAGCGTACCTGTGCCAGTTGTGGCCCAAGCACTAGCTGTTACAGTATAAGCACCAGTCGTTCTAGAAAGCAAACAACCGATATAGTTACCAGCAGAAGAGTTCTTAGCGAACAGGAAGAACCTATCCGTTTTAAAAACAACAGATTGGAGAGAATAGACCGTTGCCGATACTGTTGTTGCACTAGAAAAAGCTGGAGTAGCTCCAGAATCTACGCAAGGAAGAACCCCAATCAAACTACCAGTATTGACAAATGCAGCAACACAAGAGTTAACTGGATCCCAGATCCCCAAAATTTCTGTACACACACCAATAGCGGACATAGTAGCATTGACGAGAGACGGGGCGTCTCCGGAAATGTCAACGTATGCGGCAGTTAGATTGGTATTACCGTTGAAGAAGACAGTGATTTTACCGGTATTTGGATTGCGAACCAAAGAAGGTACGCTAGCAAAAAACAATTTGGTGCTCTTGCCGTAAACCCAAGTACCGTTTACTTTCTTCGCGGTTACAAAACCAACACCGACCATGTTAGTTGCTTGGTATGCGATCAAAACCTTCTTAGTAGTCGGATCATAAACTGTAGATACGATAGACATAGTCTGACTATCAAACGTGTACACAGCCGGATCAACGTAAGTTACTTCTGAACCTGTAACAGCATCTAGTTTGCCCGTTGATTGATTCAACACAACTGGCGTACCAGCAGCAATTGTGCCGGATGCAGCCGGACCGACCATATACATATCGTCCAGATTCCCCGGAGCCACTACACCGAGATACGTAAGAACGTTGGCTTTGGAGGTTTGAGTTAGAATACCGGAACCAGTAGCGGTGATATCTGTGATCTGCGAAATGGTATGCGTGTGCGCTGAAGGTGTAAATGTTGTAGGCTTACTAGCAATGACATTCCAATCAGGCGTTTTATCCGCCATTTCTTGGTAGTTCGTTGAAACTGTTTTGCTGCCCGTGCCTTTGTAAATCCAGAATGTACCGTCGGTTTGAATAACAACAGAGCCTGCAACAATATCGTTTTGTTGCGCCGTCGTCAAGCTGGCAATTGTTCCAGAAGACATAATAGGCGCTTGGAATACAGCAGCGGGAAGACGCGCGGGATCGATAATACCTGACCCAATCTTACTTGCATCGAGCGTAGGGATACGCCCAGCATCAAGACTAGGAATGCGCGCAAGATCCAGCGTATCAGACGTGATTTTCGTTGCACTCAAATCCGGGATTTGTGTGGTAGCGAGAGTTCCAGTGATCTTTGTCGGGGGAACGTCCGGAATACGGGCCAGATTAAAAACACCGCTGGTAACAAGCGATGCATTGTGCGCGGACGGGGCGAACGACGTCGGCAGGTTTTGAATACCAGACCAATCAACGCTTTCCGCGACTTCTGCAACATCAACTTTACCGTTGTTGTTGGTGTCATAAACGCTTTTGATCATGTCACCGGTTGAAATACCGATGGGACCACGCAAATCGGAACCGTCCGCGATCAACTCAACATAACCGCTGGTCCCGACGAACATACCAACATCAGGTTTTGTTGCCGGATCGGTTGCCGGTGTCGGAATCCAGTCAATGACTTTCAGAACACGGCGCTGACCATCCGTTGCAATAGCATGAACAGGGCTCCACCCATCAGAACCACCCAGTGGTTCCGAAGTAACAGCGAATTCGTACAACTCACCATTCGTTGCTGTCAGTTGCAGTGTGAGCGTGATAGAACGGTCTTGATTGGTTTCGATATTAAGACCTGTGTATTCGCCGATAGCAAGATTCGTCCAATCGCCCCACGTACCATCAGGATTACGCCAGCGAATGCTTTGATCATTCCATTCGTGCGCTGGTACATAGTTTTCGTTCTCCCCTTCACCGGGAATACGAAACCATTGAATCTTTTGAGCATCAAAGTTGTAGAAGCCGATCTTTCGAGTAAGACCATCCCAAATAGGTTCACCTTCGAGCGGGAATTCACCCGGCGCGAATTCCCCGTTGGGACGCAATTGCAAGCGCAATCCACCAGACATGTTTGTATCCTTGTTTAATACGACAGACCGCCAAGAACGATTGCGTTCGTTGTGTCTGCTTCATATGAAATGCCACCAACAGTACCGTTGAAATGATCGTTGTTGGTTGTGTATAGCTGACCCCAAATCCAACGAACGCGATTACCTTCGACAAGATCAGAGTCAAAGCCGTTCAACACACCGAATTTCGGACTTGCGACGTTTTGAAACAGCGGTGATGCAAAATACTTGTCGTTGTCTGTGTCTTTGGTAATGAACGCAGGCAGATTGCCGAGTGTTTCCATTTCATTCACAACGAATTGCGAATGCGGATTTTCAGGGGCATTCGGAACGTCTGCATCCAAACCGAAGAACGGAAGATTCGCAAAGTTGGGTGTCAGAACCGTAAACGAATAATCTGCATCGTATTTATCAATGTCCACATAAGTGACGCTGATATTGATAACCATGCGGTTGCCCGGATACTTGTACAAGCGATCCGTGATATCCGATGTTGGATTGTGCTTGATGACCTGCTCACTGAAAACAATCATCACCGTTGGTTTTATTGAACCGTTGAGATACGAGTACAACATAATATTCCCGATGACGATATCATTCGCTTCTTCGGGAATCACCAACATAATCTTGAGCGATTTGTCACTATCAACGGTCTTGAACTTGACGTTGCTTTTGTGACCGATATACGTTACGTTACCACGTGGTTGTGTTTCGGTTGCAAGCGGATCAAATCCGGCGGTATCACCAATCAGGAAGTTTTCCGGTTGAAAGTTGAGCAAGTCAACATAACCACCAACAATTGATGGTGCACCCTCATTTAGAATTTTGACTTTAACTTGATTGCTCATGGTTGTTTTTCCCAACCGCTGTCTGTTTCCGACACGATCAAATCGTCGCTAAAGGTTTGCACAACGATCTTCTTCCACGTCCCTTCGACACCATTGACTGTGGTTGTAATCGTCGTTGTATTGCTGGTTCGCGCATAAGCAACGGCTTTCGTCAAACGCGATGGATGAAAGACACGACCAGTAGTATCAAGTTCAGCACCGATTGCGTCTTTGGTAACATTGTGCAATGCTTTTTGAATCGCAATCATACTCGCAGACGTATTCGATCCGTTCCAAGGTGTGTCATTTGCAAGCCCAAAACCTACTTCAGCCCCTGTGTTATCAACGATGATGTGCTGCGGGTACAGAAATTCCCCAATGCTTTTGAACGCCAGCTTGATGTTGGTTAGCAAACGACCATTCATGAATTCGACTTGTGACATGATTACAATCCTAACAAGATGAGAATATAAGAGGCAGGAGAACCAGCCGGAAGTGGTGGTTCAATCGGATTCAAAGGTGAAATATAGCTAACCAGAGGGTCTCCAGAGGTATCTCCGAAACCAAGAGGCTCACCATCCAGCGTCAACGGATCACCGTTGAGTGTGAGAGTTTGATACTCCCACGGTTGCGCAAGGACACCCCAATGTTGGCCTTCGCTGTCAACAGCAAACACTTTGTAGTTCTCTGGAACAAGTTGGTGATCGCTGATGATCACCTGATCTTGTTTTACATTCGGCGCACGGGGTAGTGTTGGCTCGTGAAACTGTTCAAAATCAGCCGCTTCGTATTGTAGATTGGTGAAATCAAAGCGTACATCACGATGTGCTAGATCAAGTTGCAACATATGGAAGTAGCGCAACCCAAACCGATTTTGAATTGTTGAGAACTTCGCGTTTTGATACAGATTATACGAGACCAAGAACGGAAATTCCGCTTCGTTATCAAGCCGGGCGAACAACACGACAGCGTTCAATTTGAAATAAGTATAATCGGGTGGAACAGACATTTTGAAAACCGATTTGGTTCTATCAAGACTCGAATAGACTATGTCTGTGTTTGTCCCTGTGAAGCGCGGCGTAAATGCTGTGATCATATCATCGTCGATCACAATCGAATTTGGATCGATCATCGAGTCAGCCCACTGCCCACGCTTGTCTAGTACGTAAGCATCAGACAGAACACCAATCTGATACCGCGTCAATTTCAATCGACTTGACGTATGCGTGTTGATGTACAGCAATTTGGCTTTTGCTGTTTCTGTGATAAGCGTGAACATCTGAATCCATCCTGCGATTTAGAAGGAATTAACTTGACATGACTTCGTTTTTACCAACAGTTAAAAGTTGATTTTCACAAAGCCAGAGTCAACAAATTGCAAATCAACCACAGGAACAAGGGTATATTCCAAATCAATGTTGATTGCCTCAGAGATACGTTCAAGAACAAGATGGATTGGTGCGAGCGTATAGAACAACAGAATCAAATCATCGTCGATTGTGGACGAAATCAAAGCATCGTAGGTAATTTCAACATGTGACGTCGGATACCAATTCCCTTGTTCCCAAACAGGCTTCATATCATCTGTTTTTTGATCAAGTTCACGGTACTTCGATACTTCTGGGTCATCACTCGTTGCGTTGTCACCGCGATCTGTTGTCCACAGTGTGTGCATATCAAGCGAAAGAGACTTCACGAAACCAATGAAATTGATGAATTCGGGTTGGCCATTCTTTGGCCAGTAATAGGAGATATAATCTCCGATACGGGCAAGGTCTTCGTCTTTGAGATAATCCGAATAGTAGTCCAGACCCATCAATCGTGAATTGTCAATCAACGTACGTCGATCTTGCAGCGCACGTCGAACGGTGGACAGTGTTTGCCCGTTGTTCAACTGAATGGTGATTTCATCAAGTGGTGTTCCTTCGTTATCATGCACACGCTTGATGTGTGCGACTTTACCAAAGACACCGTCAACTTTGAGGTAATCACCCCGCCGAATGTGCTGACTTTGACGACCACGAACCAACTGTGACATTGGTTCGCCGATCTGTTGATCGATGATATTCCCAACAACCTCAAACAGCTTGACGTAGAAAGGATTTTCCGCCAAGTTGACATTGAGCAGTTTCAAGAAGTCCGCAGGTGAACGCGTGCGCATGTTATGATCCTATATCAAAGTCACGACGACCAGAGTAAGAACGACGTGGCGTATAAACGCAATCGATGGTAACACTTTCGACTTTCACATACGTGTAGAAATCCGCAATTGCGTTGTCTTCATCATCGATTTCAGTTCCTTGGATCAGTGTGCTGGTATCAAAGCCATCACCATAGTCAACACTATACTCCGTAACGTATTCGATCATGTCTTTCAGGTTTTCAATCGGTGGATTGTCTGTGTTTCCTTCCAGCAGGGCAAGAATATCCGATCGATACAAAGAGTAGCCGATAGCACCACGACGCGGACGATTGATATTGTAGACTTCACTTGTCAAAGCTTTCTTCACTTGCTCCAGCATTGTTTTGTTCGAGCAGTGTACCTTTGCTTTGATCTTGATCGGAAGAATGAACGGATTGCGGCGCATGACTTCAATGTTGGAAATCGAATTCTCTTGCATGTACGCAACGAATGCAATCCATTCGTTTTCATTCATCAACTGCCCACTTTCAAGCAGAATTGTACCTTCAATGATGTTCATCCAGTTGCGTTTACCAGGTGCAATCTGGGCTTGACCGCGAAACAGCGCATCACGTACCAATGGATAATTGCACGCAACATCAGCGTACTGATTTCGATTGACGGCGCCATGCTCTGAAGATCGCAAGAACGGTCCAATGTTGATGTAGTAGTCTTTGTCGAGTTCATCATCGGCACCATAGCTGCTGCCGAGTGTTTCGCATGAAAACGGTACGCCATTCAAGATAAAATCAAACACAGTGTCGGAATTGATCACCGTTGCACTTTTACCAAGAGTTTCAAACCACACAAAACGAATTGTATCGCCGGTGTTCAATTTCTTCCCGTACGCGTCATTGCCGAATCGAATTGCAACGTTGCCCGTTTCAAGTGTGGTTGAGAAGTATTGCTTTGATCGCGACGGTATCTTCCACACCATCGTTTTCGCTTGTGACCACTGCTCATCATTGACGTAGGCAAACACGCAGTCTTCAGCAATTGCAAAGTTCTCATACCCAATTTCAATGGTTTCGTATGGGATACCAGCAGCAACACCCTCTTGCTCAAACTTTGTGCCTTGGTAAAGCGTCACATTCTGACTGAGCGTGAATTCGTCGTACACAAAATCCGTCAGATTGAAATAACTCTGGTTTTGAATCGTAAACTGTGTGAACTTCGGAATAACAATCTGACCATCGTGATCAGGTACGTTGATTTGTACATTGAGTTTAGCAGGAACTTTCCGACGTGGGTTAACACCCAGCGTGTTCATCAGCGCATAAACAGAACTCTTTGGGGTTCCGGGTTTGAGGTATGTTACCTGCGCACTACGCACAATCGCGTTGTGCAGCATTGCAATACCTGCCGAGAAGTCTCGCAGGAGCGTTGTCCCAACCTGTGTCGGAAGAACGTCTTTCCACGCTTTGTCGTTCTGCAATTCCTGTACCAACTGAAGCATAATTGCTTCAAAGTCAGGTTTGGTGGACTGCAACGTGAATTCTGTTGGAAGTGTATCTTCCAAGGCTGTTTGCAATCGCGTTTCCACCACGTCTCGCGTGAGAACTGTGAAGAATGTGGGATAAGCCTGAGCAATGTTGTCAAGGGCTTCACGGATGATAAGATTTGTTTGATCGCTCATTGACTTACCTCAAGGCTTCAAAAGAATAGACATTTGGCGTGTTTGATTCCAGAAGAACATACGGAATTTCAATCCGATAACCGTCCTCATCAGTAAGCGGTTCAAACTTCACATTCGCAGCAACACGAACCATGCTTGCCATCCATGTCGAGATTGCAATGATCGTATCTGTTTCGAGCATAAACCCCATCACCTTTGTGATAGGCTGATACAGCCGAAGAGGTAGCAGCGATCCAAAGTAAGGTTCAAAAGGCTCCGTTCCGCGCAACGTTGATAAAAGATGGCGCATCTGTGCTTGCACAGCCGTCGTTTCAGTGACAATAATGTCATCTTTGTTGAGCATATAGTCTGGATTCAAATCACGAAATCGAATAGACTTAATGATTGTCGGGCTGGGTGTATACGGTCGAGGTTCATGTAGCCAATCACTCATTGGTCCCTCAATATCCTGTATTACCCGCAGGATTCTTTACCTGGGGTCGTGGGCGTGCGGTCGCTTCCGTAGGGGACTTGCTACCGTTGTTCAAATTGATTGTTGCACCGTTGATATTGACGTCACCAGATGCAACCATGTTGATATTGCCATTCACACCAACATTAAAATCGGATGCAGTTGTAATACTCAGTGTTCCGTTTGCATCGATGTGAAACGTTGTTCCAGAACTGTGCGTGCTATCTTTTGTCATCTTTTCGACATTGATTGCTTCGCGATTGTTTGCTGGATCGACATTACCACGCGTGTGCGGGTAGTTTTCTTTATAAAGCTCGTGATCTTTCGATACATCATCGGTTGACGGTGAACCACCGTATCGTGGATTGTGCGGATCGTTATCGTCAAAACGGACCCACACTTTTGAGCCGATTGGAGGAATAGCAACACTTCCAATCTGACTTCCTGATTGCATCTGTGCGTTGTTCATACCTGAACCAACGTCAGGAATCGACCACGGAATTTGATCATCCGGAATGTTGCGATGCCGCTGTGGGATACGAATTTGAACGCGCTGACGGTGTTTCTTATCATCTTCATCAACATTGTTGACAACAAATCCAACGAAGTAATTTCCCTGCATTCGTTGTTTTTGCATATCCGTTAACGGATTGTTCAACATAGGCATGGTTAAACACCTCCCGCAGCTTGACTTGTAAGTACAAGCTTTTCAAAAAAGCGATTGTTCACAATTGTTTTTGTAATTGCTGTTACGATGTACTTCCCAGAGAGTGCTTTTGCTTCTTCTTTCGATGGCATGTTCAACGGGTGCAAATCTGCTGTATCGAGAAGTTCAAGACCTGTCGGAACATCTGTTAGAATTGACACATCGAAAGCATAACTCGATTTGATACGTGGATTCTGGTGCATTGCTTTGAACCAATTGTCATGTGTATTCCCAGACAGAGGTACAAAGTTATTAATGCGTGTTCCAAGTGATCCAATCGCACCTTGCATGAAAGAAGAAATCGGATTAGAGCCAGACAGCATTTTCAGAGACACTTTATTCCCTTCGAAAATACTCCCATCCTCTTTCACGCCCATGCTCGTTGTACCATAACCCTGTGCGGCATTCGCAACATTGGACTTTGACTTTGCCGAAATACCAAGAATCGGAAAGCCTCGACCTGTTTGTGAGAAAACAGCTTTAGCGCCCGCAGAGATAAGATTGTTCAAGTCTTTGTAGCGCACGGTTCCTGACAGCGTGGTTGCAAGAATCATCGCAGATGAATCAGACGAAAATGCACGCTCTGTAACATGTCGGGCGTATTGAACCAGCGTTGTTTCATTTGGTAGCCAGTTCATGACATCGTTTGTCGGATCAACGTCTACCTTTAAACCAGCTTGTTTCGCAATCTGTGAGATCACAGACGACGATGAGCCAGGATAAGCACGATCCACAACCTTCTTCATCCAACCGATTTTATCAAGAAAACCAGAGTAACCGATCATGTTCATGCTTCCGCCGTGATCGGTGCTTGGTTGACCAGATGTTCGAAAAGTACCAGAGAAGACATTGTTGGGAATACCAATCGATATATCGATTTGTGCTCCATCCCCAACAAGACGATCTAGTTCTTTTCCGGTTGTGTCCTTGAAATTAAAAGAAACGCTCGGAAGATGTTGGTGAATATTGCTTATCACTGCAATGTTGTTTAACAACGAAGGATCGAGACCAAGATCACGACCGTCAAGTTTTACTTCAAGAGCCCATTGACCTGCTACACCCTTCATGTCGCACCTCTAAATTTCACTATCTGGGAGATCGGGAAGATCAACCGTTGTTCCTGACATAAAATGTGTACTATCATCGAGGAATTGTATTTGCCCGTCACGCACGTAGGAATGGCATACTGTTGCAATTGGTGTTATGGTTTCACCTTGAATAATACGATCACACTCTTCTTGTGTGAGTTCTTTCGTACCACGAACAAGAACTGATGGGTTAAAAGTTGGCGCATCCGGGTTGTTATTATAACCCCAGACCGGCTCTTTGTTGGGGTCACCTTCAACAATGACTTGATGATAACTGATACAACCAGGGCACCAGAACGCAACACGACCGTGTTCGAGCTTGCGGAGTTTCGACGATAAGGCACTCATATTTCAACCACTTTGTTACGCAAACCTGTCAACGCTTTTTCAAAATTTGATTGAATTGTTGTCAGCGTTGGAAGATTGATTGTTGTTCCGGTCGGAATTTCATGCGGGTGCGTATACTCTGAACACAGTACAACAAGCCACCACAGCGATGTGGTTCCGTAGAAATCGAAACAATTTGTTGTGACGGGCATCGACGTGTCATATTGTAGACGTCCAAGACGAGGAAGACCGATAAGAGCCTCCACACGCTTGTCATGGATGTTCAACCAATACTGATCATTTTCGTATTCGAGTGCTTCGAAGAATTGCGCAATGAGGAACTTGGTTGATACTTGACTCGAAATAATAGGATAGTTCTGTGCGAGTGTGATATCCATTATGTTCCCCTCAATTGCATCGCGTTGAGGAAATCCCGATGGCCGTAGACCATCGATGTTCGAAGAGTTAACTCCAAATCACCTGAAATCGGGTATCCGTCTTCGCCAAGTCGAGTTTCAAGCGTTTCATTGGCAGATACAATGATGCAGTTTTGAAACAGAATCATCCGACCAAGCTTAACATTGACACCGTAACCGCCACTCCCAGCACGAACAGGACCAGGGGGTTGAAGAAGAAGTCCATCGTTAATCGGAAACGCTGCGGATTTTAGCAGCATAATCGGTTGGTAAACATCGCGATAAGGCGATTCGTAGTGATCGAAATGCAGTTGAAGAGGAATCTCAATCGGCGACGTCCCCATCCATGTTTGAAAGCTAAGCTCCTGCAATTCCGGACTATAGCCTGTTGCAGCCGCTGCTTTATCTGCCAAATCCCCAACAATGGGGATTTGGCTGAACAGATCAGCAAGACGATACGGAAGACGACTCTCCCAATCTGACTGAACACCAGATGTAAGTTGCTCTGGCATTTCCGTAATCACATCAAAGTTATGACCAGGGCAACTCACTTGAATGTAATAATCGGGATTACTCCCTTTGACGTTGACGAATTCCACCATTTAAGCCATCATCGAGGAGTTGGCCATCAACATTGTCAATTCATCCGTATGCGGGATACTGTCAACGTTGGGCACAGTTGAACCACTTGATTGTGTACCATTCGGGTTTTGTGCAATCTGACTGTTACGCGGTGCTTGTTCAACAGCACTCATTACAGAGTTTGCTTGTTGTGACGGGTCAAACGTGATGTTTTTAGGAACTTGTTGTTCCGCTTTTACCACGCCCTTTGCAATAGCTTCACCTTGTTTCTCAAAGGAATTAACGAGAGACCCTGCAAAACCAGTACCTGTTGCTCTGTTTTTGAGCGTGTCAAACGGTGACGTTGCTCCACGAATTGTGGAAGGATCGACGCTTGTACGGAAGTTGTTAAGGTCCGGCAAACCTTTTACAGAGGCTTTCGGATCAAACACACTCTTGTATGCATCATCCTTAACAGCAACCGCTTCCTGTCGTGCTTTCTGCCAAGCGTCAAACTCTTGCTTACCTGCATCACGATCCTTCATACCCGCGCGTCGAGCAGACTCAATCCAGGGTGCGCCACCCCAGGAAGCTTCTTTACCACCTCCGATATGGATTGTTTCATTGCCCATATACCCACGACCAGCTCCAACGCCAGTCGCACCGGCACGAACCGTTTGTGTTGTAAATTCCTTCATTTTGGCGGCATCATCGGGATTGCTCATATTGAGCGCCCGACGTTTGCCTGTTTCAGGATCACGCACAAAGAGCTTCAAATCCGCAGCGCCTCCGTGATCGTGCCGTTCGGAACCTGTGCGAACGCGCGAACCATCAGGTAAGAACCAGTCTTTACCAACTCTGCGACCAACTCTGCGACCAACTCTGCGAGCACCTGCGGCGCGGGCTTCGGCAATCGTCATCTGACCACCAGAACCAACTTCGACCTCGACACCGGTCTTTTCAGCCGCAAATTGAAGTTGATCCTTTAGGTTCTGCTGAATCGGATCATGGCGCGTACCCGACTGATTTTCCTTCACAAGTGAGTTCGTAACGCCAGATACTTGAGCAGTGGTCGGGCTTTTTGCGTCTTCGGCGTAGCCTTGATTGCGCCGTAGATTCGCTTGGTAAGCCGCATCAACAGTGCCAGCACTGCGCTTTTGCAACGCTTCCCACGTTGTGTTGAGTCCAGAACCACCCAAGAATTCCTTTACACGCGTTCCAACATCACCGCCCGCAGCAAGGTCAGCCCGCAAACTACGACCTTTCGAACGACGTTTGTAATCTTGTTCTGCGAGAAACAGTGCAGCCCGATCTTGGTTCTTCGGTGAAAAATCAGTGATAGGATTGTCTGGATTTACTCTGTTATAGTTGCGAACGGTATCATCCCACGTGCCTTTTGTGAACTGGTAACGCCCGGCTGCGGTTGTTCCGCTCTTTCCAACAGTACGCGGATGATCCGCGTAGCTGTCGAATTTACCGCCACCGGAAATCGTGTTGTAATCAGGAGATTCCCAGTACCCTTTTTGCTTCGGATTCCCGATTGCAATCGTATCAAGCAAAGCACGTTCTTGCGGTGACATATCCGTGTTTGCCGTGGTCATCACCCGGCCTGTACCGCTGTCAACAAGTGCAGATGTATCAGAACGACCCGTTCCAACAGCATTCTTATTGGCTTCCGCTGCGGCGCTGGTCGGTTCACCAAGCATAGCACCCGCGTTTATACCAGAAGCACGTGGAGCAGCATCAGCACCCATCGGTGTTGAATTGGAAACAATATCACCGGCTCGATTACTGTCAGACGAAGATACTGTCGGAACATCGGTGTTCACATTTGCTTCATTGCGTGTCTGTTTACGCAATTCTTCATTGGTATCTTCAATCTTACTACCAATTGTACGACCGCTCGCAACCGTTGCACGATACACGTCAAGAATAGACTTGTTCAAGTCGTCAACAGTTTTCGGACGACCAGCTGGGGTTGCAGATGAATGCCGTTCAATTGCTTGTTTGGTATTATCAACAACCTCAACAGCTTTAGCAACACCTTTGATAATCCCCAATGAATTCATGAACGGCAGAAAAGCCGGATCATCAAGCACTTCTGGGCGCTTTGTCTTAACAGTATCAGCAATGTTTGGTGTGCTTACAGCTGGAGCCGTATCAGAGGAGAACATACCCCAAAAGTAATCACCAAGGCTCTTATCACCTTTTGCACGCGCTTCTTCGATTGCTTTATCACGCGATGCGCTCGGAGATTGAAACAAACCCCAGAAATGATCACCTAGAGTCTTCTCACCACGAGCGCGTGCGGCAGCGATTGCACGTTCTTTAGCAAGATCACCTGTAACAACCATTTCATCGAAGTTTTGACCAGAAAAATACTGTGTTGCGCGAGACGGCAAACCCTGCGCGAGGTAATCAACGGCACTAGCTGCACCCGCATTTGCACGACCCAAATAGCCGGTTTCACCTTCGGGATCAAGGCGTTGGCTTGTTTTGACACCTTCAATAGCACCCCAAGTCGCAATGGCAGGTGCAACAAGACGTTCTGCAAGCTTACCTACTGTTGACAGTGTATTGCCCACAATGCTGGTGAGTGATGACATCATGTCACCGATTGAAGTCAGCATCGTGGTGGCCATCAAGCCTGTAAGCTCATACTGCACCAGTGTCGGAATCGTCTTTACCCCACGCGCAACAGCCGTTGCAGAGTCTGCTGCCCCTTTAGCACCGTTGCGCGAGCCTTGAAAACGAGGACCACGACGCCGACCGCGACCGTCACCCAAATCAAGAAGATCAGTCGCATTGTCAAGCATACTTCTGGCGTTGTTAACTGCCAGCGAGCTATTCACATTGCGAATACCTTTGTTGATAGACTTGAGGAGCTTGATTTGCTCCTCAAGTAAGTCTTGCATATCGTGGGACGTATCAAGTCCGTCTTGCTCCATGTTTTTCAGCGTTTCCGCTGTGATGCGAATGTTCTTAACAGGATTGTCATTGACGGCACGTGGTACAATACCGAAAAGACCTTGCATCCTGTCACTATACAACCCGTTTGCCGTGGCCATGTTATCTTCCTACTAAGTTTTTCGCAAGCTGATTGAGCGCTTTGATGAGAATGTCGAAGTTTGCAATGTGCGTTGACGGATATGGATTGATCCCTTCACCCTTGCGCGATTCAACCACCATCTTCTGGTAAGCATGAAACACATCAATGGCTGGACCTTTTCGATCAAATTGCACACCCCAATACTTCGATACTTCTACAACCATGTCTCGAATGTAGTTGGGGTCATACGCGGGGAAAGAAATCCGTCGCAGAAATTTGGACTACGACGACCTCCTCTACCGGCTGCACATCTTCACCACGCTCAAGCTTCGCTTTGATTTCGTTGGCTTCCGAGACATATTCATGTGCTTTCTGTGCCAGAACAAGAATATGCGGTGCCGACGACGAGATATGAGACTCTGGAATGCTCAAAATTGCGTTGTTGATCTGCTTGGCTTGATCCATGAAATATTCTATTGCGTCTTCTGGGACAAAGTTCTTGTCCTTTACACGCACACGCTCAATCACACCATGGTTGATACGATTCGAGAAGTCATCAATTTCCGCAAGGATTTCAAGGCCATGCTCGCGCTGCATTTGGTTAAGACGTTCAAGCTTCCGATCCATGTAATCGGAATAGTCCGTGATACCCGGTGTTGGTACGTATTCAACATACTGTGCGTATTCAAGCAACCACTTCTTATCTTCCGGCAAATCTTCCGAATTGTGAATCAACTCGGCATCGCGCACGGTTGGGAAAACAATACCTTTCTTCCGCCACTGGAGCGCCTCTTCCTTGGTCATATCGAGTTCTTTGATCGTCATTGATGACCGACGCGTGTTGACCTTGATGGTATTGTTGTAACGCGTGGTATACTCAACCTCCATCGACGAGCGCGGCAGTGAGTTGTCTCGAATCCAGTACATCGCAAGCGTGAAGTCTTCCGGTGTTAGGTTTCGAATATCAATATTCACGCAGTTGTTAAGTGCGTCTACCAACAGTGTGAACGATCCGTTGACTTTTGCAGCCCAAATCTGAGACAGAACAGGAATGTCAAGAATCTTGAAGAACACATCGCTGAAAGTATACGGAACGTAATGTGATGGAAGGTCTTGTCGAACCCACTCCGAACCTAATGAATGACTTGCTTTGGCGTCCGAGTAAACCCCGGTGTATTTATCCGATGATTGGATTTCAACGTCTTTGGGTTTATCATCCTGTGGGACTTGCAACATCTTCGACACGTCCGCCAGTGTCGGAATAGGCTTCTGTTTCGGAAGATTGTTGAAGTCAAATTCACCGTCTTCATTGAACGACGAGGTATTGTCTCCGTCGTCACCACCAACTGTACGCGTTCTCATGTTTGGTTCCTTGTTCTACTTGATTAAGCCTGCCTTAGTTCCTTCACCACAAACGCTTGTGTTATTTGTATTCTGCCGTTTGGGTCTTCGTACGATGCTGTGATCGGGGATGTATCCGTCGGCCACGCACCAAGATATTCAAATGTCTTGATGACACTGTCTTCGTCTTCGTTGAGCATTTCAACGACAAGCTGTCGTTCATACTTTGCAGGCGGTCCAAAAACCCCTGTATAAGGATTGAAAATAAGCAGTTTCCATTTGTTCAAGTAATCGGTCACTGAAAAATCATAGGTTTCGTAGAACACAATGTTCACAGCGTCCAGTGTTGAAATATCTGCGTAGTTATAATTACGACCTTGTGCAACACGCTGCCGGGCTGGTGTATTCCGAAAGCCAAATTCAACGCTTTCAGCATTGCACTGAAAGGGGTAGTCTTCATTCGGCATTCGTACACGCCAGCGATTCTGCGTGGCAGGGTCTTTGAGTTGTGAAATAATCTGATTGTATTTCATGTGATCTCCAATTCAGCGAAGTCCACACTGAATGTTGCACTAAACTCAAGTGGTGCGGATCCACCTTCATCAAGGTCTGGATACTCAACCGTCATTGGCCACATATTCACCAAGGGAATTCCGTGAATTATTGCGCCTGTGGTATCATAGATTTCAACGCGCCCACTTCCTGCATACCGCTGTTTGCGATTGCCAAGATTGTCTCGGTTGCGTGCGATATTCTTCCAGCGCTCAATCAAATTCAACGCTTCACCGCGTACGTTTTCTTGAAAACGAATTTGCACAGTGTTGTCGAATACCCGACCGCCACGAAACGCAACGGTGTGCCCGTACAGCCGTATTTGAATATGGCCGAGGCTATTTTGGGGAAGTGTAATCGTGTGAACAAGTTCACTGAGCGGTTTTGTATCCCCAACGCCTTGAATTATAGGGAAAAACACTTTGTATCTGTTGTTTGATGCTATGTCTGGCATAGCATTTACTTGTGTCCAAGTCATTGGCATTCTATGCTCTCCCAGACGAGCTATAAACACAAAAAGGGCTGTAGACGAATTAACGTCTACAGCCCGACTATTTACCAAATGTGTTTAGAGAAGCGGAATTCCATCCACTTCAATGTTGTCGTAGGAGAACGTTGCCTGTACCAACATCGGCTGCGACGATGTACCATCCAGCGTAACGTCGGACACTTCCTGAACGAACATGTTGATGAACTTCAGACGGTTTGCAAGATCACCTGTCGTGGTGTACACGGCAAGTTCAGAAATCACCGAGTATTCACGCTGATAACCGCGAGAGTTACCAGAATTTGTACCCGCAATGAACTCATCCCACATCTTCAACTTGCGATACGTGCTACCATCAACAGTTTCGATGAAGGTCACAGCAAGCTGACGCGAGAAGGTCTTACGACCACGGAAGCGACGAACGTAACCGTGCAGATTGGATTCCCACGCTTCATTGCTGAAGCCCGGCATTGCTGCCGTTTGGCATTTGATCGTCAGATCGCGTGTATCCCCAACACCCGGAACCTGTCCGAACATCAGTTCAAATGCCGTGGTGTCCATCGTATCCGGTAGGTTGTTGACCTGATTATATGTAATACGTCCCATGATACGATCCCTTATGCCACGATGATTTCGTCGAAGTTTGCACCCGTCCGCGTCAGAATTGCACGCAGCAGAATACCCTTGATCACACGCGTGATCTGTAGGTAAACGTCAACGGCAAGCTGGTCAGCATCGATGACTTCGTCTGTGTTGTTGTCTCGGTCGCATTTACCCTTGTACTTGTAAAGACCACCATTACCATCTTCGTTGGTCATCGGCAAGCAAACAGTGTCGATCAACTGACGCACGTTGAATCGTGTGTAGTCAGTATTCGGTTCAAAGTGAACATAGTCAAGACCATCTACCAGCGCTGTCTTGATGTAGTTCAAGATACGACGTGCGTGAACCGACGACAGAACCGTCTTCTTACGCTGCAACGTTTCTTCACCCATCACCGTCGGACCGGAGCCCGGCTTGTCCTGAATGTAGTTGATGTTTGCAGAAAACAGCATTTCCATTTCAGGATTGGTATAGCGGTAACGCAAACCGGTTGCGAGCGTGATTTTACCACGATTCAAACCGGCCGGTGCACCAACGAAGCTTGTCAGACGATCCGAATACGCGTAGGTAGCACCAATCGGACCGCTCGGCGGAATGTAACGACGTTCACCCGTTTTGATATCTTCGTATTCAACGTCTGGGCTGTACATCGCAGCATAGCTGGTATCGATGTCCAGTTCATTCAGACGATAGGCACGAAGGGTTTGTGCTTCCTGTTTGTCAGACGGCGCATCGAGAATGGCAATACAATCACTGCGTTCTTCAGCAATCGCTGCCATTTCTTTCTGAACCGTGATGCTCGTATAACCTGCATTCAGCATAACTGAATACGGGAATTGCACACGGTCGTCAATCGTACGCCAGCCTTGACGAATGTCAGCAGACGTTGCTTTCGTTCCCTTATCACCACCCGTCAGGAAGGTAATCGTGGATGGAACCGACAGCGGCGAACCATCTTCCTTGTACATCGACGTATCAGCCAGCGCAGACTGAATCACGCGAATGTTATAGGACTTTCCAGACGACTGGTTGATTACCTGCGAAATATTCTGCTGATAACCACGCGAAGAAAGCTGCTTAGGTAGCGACACCGTGAAACTTTCAACATCAGTATTCGTATTTGCACGCGAGTAAACTTGCAGCGTAAAGCTGTTGTCTGCCGCGATACCTGTCATCACCTTGGTCGTTACTGCAATCGGGTTTGCAGAACCACCACTGACAACAACAGACGAAATATTGAGTTGTGCTGCACCCGGCTGTTGTGCAACAATGAGGATGGTACGATCATTGTCAACACCACCGGCAACCGTCTGTACAACCGCTTCGTTGATAGAATCCAGTGCAGCAAGCTTAACAGCAAGGGCTGCCAGTGTTGCATCACTGTTCGTTGCAAACGTCTGCGTAACAGTTTCACCATTAACAACAGCGGTAATAGTTGAACCCGTAACAATGGGGCCTGCAAACGTCAGGTTATAACGTTCACGAACACCTGTGTTGATATTCGACAAACGAATACCATAGTCATTCGCCCAGTCACCAGGGTTTTCTGCAAGAATATCAAAGAGCTTCGCACCCTCATCAAGCGTTGCAGCAAAACCTGTTGCGGTGATATCACCAAACTCAAGCGAAACGTTGTTTGCGATGCGAATAACAATCGTGCGGCTCGTATTACCATTCACTTCATTGTAAACGGCAGCCGACGATCCAACAGAGAACGTATTCAACGTTGCCTGGATCGATGCAGCAATCTGCGTCATCGTGTTCGCGTGCGACGCTGCGTAAGTAACTTCCTGTGTGGCCGTTACAGTCGAGCCATCCGTAATATCAACCGTGAACTTATCACCCGTTGCAAGATCGGAATCCATCGACAGCAAGAACACTTGAGCATCACCCAGCGTCTTGTAATCGAGAGACGAACCAACAGCAAACGGCAGAAGCAGAACACGATCATTCGGCGTGTCTTTGACAACACTCAAACCAGCGTATTTCGCGCCAGTGCCTGTTACGCGCTTCACAAGCAGATTACCACTCTGCGTCATGAAGGTTACGCACGTATCATGGCCGAAACCAATCGTCGGGTTTGCGTACTGTCCGTACAAGCGACGGAAGTCTTCTTCGATGCCCGACTGATATGTCGGTTCAAGCGATCCGCGTTCGAATTCAGCAACCGTTGCACCTGTGGTACTCAGAATAACATCGGCGCGTTGCGTCAGATCCAGTTCAATGACGCGTGTCGAAGGACGTAGAAAAATAGGCAAGCTAGACATGCATTATCCTCTCAATTTACTTATTTTTCTTGTCCGAACCGCCCGTGGATGCTGTATCCTCAGACGGTTTCTCTGGTGTCGTCGGTGCCACCGGATCAGGCTGTTCTGCACCACCACGCTTGATCAAACCGTAGTTTACCAAATCAGAAATGGTCGGCGACTTGATTTTGAAAATCGACGCGTCCGGCAACTGATACAGATGACTGGAATCAATCGGCACTTCTGCCTTGGCCGGAATGGTAACATCGTTGTCACCAATCAAATCAAGCGTTTTTGCAACGTTCAATTTGTTTGCGATGATGAAAACCGGAAAGTCTTCCTTCAGGTGTTCAAACCCTTTTCGTTCAGACATGAGTATCTCCACTAAATCGTTATGTATTCAACCAATGCAGGTGCGGTGATTGTGTTTCCAGTAGGATTTTCAATCTCAATCGTAATCGGATCCCCTTCAACAGGGATCGAGATATTACTCGAAATCGGCAACTCGATTGTTTCGCCGCCTACTGTAATACGAATTAATATCTTTATACCATTGATGCTGCACGCAAACAACTTTGACACTTGAAGCGTGAATGCTTCACCACGTTCAAGTTTTCGTTTTGACTTCGTGGAGTAATCAACATCGGGAATAGAGCGAGTACCTGTTAGAACCACCTCACGGAAGCGTTTTGAGGTCTCGCTGATGTAGATGCCATGGTTAACTGTTGTCATCGCGATCCCTATATCTGATATTCGATTCATCGTAGTGATCCGTGAAACGAAGGTGTCGTTTTACCAGCACATCAACATCGTCAGAGGGATCACCGTTAAAGAAAACCGCATCGTTGTGTGGATCAACAACACGAAACACAACATCCCGGATCAAACGTTGTTCGAACTCAACACCAATAAAGGTATCAATCGTGAGAACGGTCTCAAACTGATAAGCTTCACCAGGTGTTTCAATGTTAACAGGTGGCGCTGTCAATGATTCACTGATATTGAGTCGAATACCGATTGGAGGAAACTGTGGAACTTTCATATCCATATAAAAGGATATTGCGGGGGCATTGAGAAGCAAAGCATGTGACAATGTTAAAACATCGTTGTAATCCGATGTGTTAAAAGACACCCCAATCCCGACTTTCAGAGGTCTTAGATTTGCCATCCGTGCTAAATTTTTATCGATATCCTTTGATATGAGTATGTCGCGCCCCATTCGTTTGTTCAAACCACCACGGGCGGTATCAAGCGACAAATCCCCAAGAGACCAAAGCAAAAACGGGTAAGACAGACGGCTTGGTTTACCGTCTTGTGTCGTTTGACGCGGTATCTGTCGCAGCATTGATGGGCCTGTAACAGGAAAGATGCCGAGTTCTCGACCACCATTCGAGTATTTCAAGAATTCTGCTTCAACCCATTTCATTGCAGCAACGAGGGAGTAATCAAGAATGGTTGCGCGTTTAACCGTTTGCTGCATGTTTGAAATCCCAACCCGATAGGATATCACGCATGGACTTTGAGGCTACTTCGGGTTCCATTTCTTCAACGTCATCCGCTGCAACGTCAATGCTTGTATCCGGTGTTTCTGCGCTGTGGGTATTGAATTGCGTTTCAATGATCTCTGGATCAACATCGGACATAACGTCCGCAGCAACTTCCATCAGATTCATTGCAATATCACGGTGTCCGTCTTGAACTGCCTTACACGCAGACACCATCAGATTTTTTAGCTTTACCACGTTGTCCATTTTGTTCACCCGATATCCCGTTTTAATAGACAGAAAGGGGCCGAAGCCCCTTTCCTTAGTCCAAAGCAGATTACTGACGCTTGCCGCGAGCAACAGCCTTGCCGTTGGCAACAGCCATGCCGAGGATTTCCCACATCGACCAGCCGCGAGCCGGTACGAACTTGTCGAATTCATCGACAGCGCGGGATTCAACCGGACCACGGTCGGTGTAACCACCGAGGTATTCCGGAGTACCAAGAACCATGAACTCACCGTCGTCAAGAACGCGGAGGCTGGGTTCGCGGAAACCGTCCGTCATCATTTCCATGCCGAGAACGCGGCCGATGCGTCCGGTACGGTTGATTTCCCACTTAGAGATCGGATCGAACCAAGTACCAAAGCCGGAACCGGTGGCCAGATCGTTGAGCAGATCAAGCGAGATAATCATGTTGGACAGCGGAATGCGCCAACGCTCAACGTTGTACTTCACGGTCTGTACAACAGACGGCGTAAGAGCGCCGGAGAAGTACGTGATCGGGTTGTAAACGCCGTCAACCGAACGCAGCATCTTGAGCAGTGTCTGGTCTTCCTTCGCCCAAATCGCTTCGAGACCTTCGAAGTATTTGTCTTCCAGCAGATCGCCGGAACCACGAACCAGATCGATTTCTTCGATGCGCGGCTGAGCCGTTACATAGAATTCATCGAGGTTCTGGTAGGAATCGCGAACGTATTGCGGGTAAACCTGAACGGGACCGCGCGAGATAACTGCACGGACGTTCTTTTCGCGAATGCGGATACGCGGGATAGAACCATCTTCGACGGTACCACGATCCAGAACCGAACGCATGAAGCCTTCGCGTTCGAGACGCAAGCTGATATCGTTCGAAATAGCGGCGCCAAGTTCTGCCCAGGAGCTACCTGTGCGGTCATGGTAAGCGTCACGAATGACGGTTGCACGTTCAGCGGCAATCTCGCGTGCCGAAAGCTGTTCCGATTCAAGCGCAGGCGAAAGTTCGCCAACCTTGATACGAGCAGCAATTTCGAGCATTCGGTTGACGAGTTCGGCATTGGTACCAGCGTTGATGTTGCCATCGGCACTCAGAATGCGTTCATTCGAGTTGTTAAACCGTGCCTGGCTGACGGGTAGAAGATTACGCATAGTTTCATCCTTTGTTGGAAAATGTAAGTCAGTCAGACTTGAAATTAGTTACCAGCGTTCAGACGAACACCGAGGAACGGAGTTTCAACACCCGGAACCGAGGTAACGATGGCCGGAATTGCAACACCAGAGCCGCCGAGCGTCAGCATGCCATTGCCAAGCTTGATCGCCGTACCCGGAGTCCAACCACCCCAGTTCGAAGCAGGGTCGAAGTTGGAGATAAAGAGTTCACCCGTGGGGCAAAGACCAATTGTGGGCAGCGGAGCCGTTGCCGGAGCAAAGGCATCGAACTTGAACTTGACCATCGCTTCCTGAAGCGAGATGGCATAGTTGTAGACGAATTCAACCGTCTTGCCAGCCTGTGCAGAGTTGAAGGTGACAACGCCGTTGCTGATCGAGTAATCGGTTGCGTTCGAACCGGGCGTACCAGCCGTCAGAGCCGTCTTGGTACCATCGGTTGCGACGAGGAACACGCCGATAGCAGAACCATTCAGCGGCTTTTCAAGGTTGATCGTGTAGGGCGACGAAGCCGGGATCGTCCGACGCTCAATGCGCGGAACAATCGTGGGAGTCGAAGAACGGCCAATGGCAAGACCAACGAATACTTCGTTCGATGCACCAGCAGCAGGACGCGTTGCTGCAACGCCGTTTTCAAGGACGTGGATCATCGGGGTGCCTTCGTCAACGAAGACAACATCGGAAGCCAGATTCTCAACGCGAGTTTCGATCAGCTGGCACTTATTAAGTTCTAGCATGTTGATATCCTTTGAAGCTAGATTTGCAATTATCGGCGAAGACCGGCAATAACAGAGGCGAACCTGTTACCTGTCGGCTTGGGGGTGTCATCAAAGCCAGCGATTTCCGGCTGTGCTACCTTCGGTGCATCCTGGTGGAATGCAGTCGAAATGTCATGAACCGAAGCTGTTTCCGATACATTGAAGTCGCTCTTGGCGAGAGCTTCCGAGATACCATTCAGGTAGTCAGCCGACTTCGTATTCAGAACCTTGGCCTGTTCCATTGCAGTCTTGACGTACGACTTGCTGTGCTTGGCCAGAAGTTTGCGAACTTCGAGTTCTGCACCCGCAACACCAGCACGCTTCAGCATACCTGCAATTTCGAGTGCCAGTTCGTTCTTCACATCCTTGAAGAAGCCCTTGTTGATACCAACGAAAGCAAGTTCAAGATTGGAGGTGAAATCCTGCACCTTGGTTGCAGCCGCTGTTTCCGACGTTGCCGTCAACTTCGCAACTTCACGCTGCAAGCGTTGATCGAACAGCTTGTGCGTCTTCATCTTGAAAACAACCGGAACGTAGCCGAACTTGGCAAGTTCAGGAGCTTTCGAGTTACCATAGTGCGTCTTCAACGTTGGCTTAAAGGCTGCCATCAGCTTCTGACCATCGTTGAACAACGGAGCGGCAACTTCCGCAGCGCGCGAACGAATCAGAGTTGCAATCTGCATCTGACCAACGAAAACCGCTACTTCGGAATTATCCTTACCGGTCAAAGAGACCAGCTTGACCTGATTTTCACCGAGATCGACGGTATCAGCAGCATCCACTTCCTGTTCGGAAGCCGTATCAGCCGACTGCAAAGAACCAACCAGCTTGACAGCATCACCATCATCACCAACAGTCGTTGCCTTCACCGTGTAAGGATTACCATCTTCGTCGATAACCACGAAGGTATCTTCCGACAGAACACGAACAACTGCACCGTACAGCGACGGTTCACCACCGTCTTCTTCGTAAACGGTTACAGCGCCTTCGTACTTGTCGAGCAGACTCTTGGTTTCAGTACCAGCAATCGTGAACGGACTGTCGTCGTTGGAGAGCTCCATGTTTTCGTCTTCCTCATCGTCTTTGAGGTCGCCTTCGTCTACCTCTTCTTCGATTTCATCGTCAGAGGTATCGTCTTCAACGTTGTCGGAGTCTTCGTCATCGGAGGATGGATCAGACGACATGTCGTCTTCCGAAGAATCATCGCTATTGCCTTCCGAATCACTCAGATCGACGTCAGAAATTTCTTCTTCGTCTTCTTCGTCATCCGTTTTACCAAGAGCTTCTTGACCGCTTTCACCGTCAACAGCGATTTCGCCATGATATTCCATCTTCGTCAAACGGCCAGTGATCGGGCAATTGATTTCTTCACCAGCAAGAACGAACGCGAGATCAGCATCAACGCCAATCAACTGAGGAACATCGGTACCATCGAGAGGATTGCTCTTCATCGTTACCAGTTCGTCAAGAGATTGGAATTCTTCACCAGCCAATTCTTTCTTGGAAGCATTCTCAACGGGAGAAAGCAGCGAGCCACCGAACAGGGAATGCAGCTTCGGTAGATTGGATACCATGAAATAACCGGCACCATCCGTGAAAGCCTGTAGTTCTGTTCGCTTAGCTGCGACTTCTCCGCGCGACAGGGCAACCATCACGAGCGGCGACTTGCAACCGTCCTTGATAGCTTCCTGAATTTCTCGGAAGTTTGGCATATAAGCCTCCAGTTAATATCAATTTGCAGGTAATTGTCTTACCGATAGATGAATTAAGGATACCGGAGTTCAAATGATTTGAGTTTCCCGACGGGGTCAGCCAGAACCCTAATATTTCCGAAAAATCCGAATAATACCCATAGAAAAACCCCGGAAGCGACTGCCACCAGGGTTTATTTTATTTCTTCATGATTTCTTTTGTGAACTGGTATCGAAGTTTATCAAGTGGAGTAGATGCTCTTTCAAGCTTATTTCCAAATGCCATCAAATCTTGTTCTATGTCATCTACCAAATCATAGAAATGCTGTTTGATCTTTTCAATCCCACCACTTTTTCTATCATTTGGTGTGATATCAATTGTTTTACCACTCTTTGTGGTGCGTCGAACCCGACGCACACGCGATTCAGCAGTTTCTTTTGTCATGTTAGATTTCCTTGTAGGACGTTTAGGAAGCTTACCGTAAAATAATTTATAAAGTTAGGAGACATCTATGAAAAGACTTATGATTCCCAAAGGTACAAAATTTAAAACAAATTGTGGATTTTGTAAAGTAATTAAATACTATGATGCCAATAAAGTAGCTGTAAAGTTCATTAAAACTAAAACGATGGTTATAACCACAATAAATAATCTTCGGAAAGGTACAGTACATGATCCTATGTTTCCTGCACTTTTAGGAAAAGGTTATATAGGTATTGGGAAGTATTCTTCGACAACAGATAGAAAGCTTTATGCCATTTGGGCTGCCCTTATACGAAGATGTACGGATGCAGAATTCAAAAATTCAAATTCCGCTTATGCTGATGCTACGTTGTGCAATGAATGGTTAAATTTCCAAAAATTCTGTAAAGATATTACAGCAATGGATAATTGGAATACAAAAGATTTTGAACTAGATAAAGATTTAAGACATAAAAGAAATAAGCACTATTCACCTGATACATGCTCATTCGTTCCTAAAATAATAAACAATGTTTTAAGGGACGATAGGCGTCACAAAGGTTCTTTACCAATTGGTCTTAATAAAAGACCAGGAACCGAAGGCTATAATGCTCGTGTAATTAAGAACGGAAAAACTCATTTCTTGGGTACATATCCAACTATTGAGGAAGCAGCCCATGCGAGAAATTGTGCCAAAATTTCATATATTAAGTCATTAGCCAAAACCTATAAGAATGTAATACATCCAGAAGTCTATAAAACACTTAAAGGTGTAAAAATTAAAGATTTGTATTTGAGAGGTGGGGATTAATCCCCACCTTATTATTCGTCACTTTTAGATGCTGAAGTAGGTAACCACGAAGGTTTACGTAGGTTATGATCTGCAAACCATTTGAGAAGAGGATTGGGGTTAATATAGGATTTAATAGTTGTACGCCACAATGCTTTACCGGTCGCAGCTTTATGTCCAAGCAATTCTGTTGCAGGCATGATTATTTTTTCAATTATAAAAGTCTCGGCTTCTTTTTGACGCCGTGTCAGATTGGTGATTGCCTTTGTGCTTGGCTTCCACTTTTCTTTGTTCAGCATGTCAATGATCAAATTGGTTCCGCGCACATGCCGCATCTTATGCACACCCGCAGGATAACCAGAAGCACCAAGATATTTGGTATAAGCACTGTACGTAAGCGTGATGTCCTTTCCAGCCTTGTTCTTCATAGAAAAGACAAGATCATCACCGCGCTTTCCTTCAAGGTACTTCTTTAAGTTCTGCGCAATGCGTTTGTTCGTGGTATCGGTCAGCTTCAGAATATGCTTCTGCGCGACGCCCTTCTTACCACTGTATTTAATGATAATCGATGTGTTGGTAATTGAGATGTGGCGCGGACGTAGGGAGATAGCACCAAAAGTCTTTTCACCAGATGCAGATGCGGCTGTATTCTGACGTGAACCAACGCGCATCCCTGTGAAGTAAATTAGCAGAGATACCGTCGCACCCATCTGCGTAACCGGGTCGGTTGCCGTCAGGTCTTTCTTCCAGCGCGCAAGCACCTTATCAATCGATGAATCAACCTTCGTCGCTGTGTTAAACTTGGATTCCGTTGCTTGTGTAACGTGTTGCTCCGTATACACACGCGTAACACCCAGCGCTTCTGGGGTTGTGTACGACAGATAAGCACCACTGCCTGTGCTTTCATCGTAGGTACGCGGAGCAAACTTGATATCAACAGCATTTGCCGGAATGTTGGTGTTCAACGGCTTGCCAGATTCCGTATAGTATTTGATCTTACCGTTTACCAAACCAATCTTGAGCGGAACCGCTTTCTCTGTCATCAACACTTTGTGGTCGCGGTAACCCAGCGCCTTCATGTGTTTGTAGACCTCGTTGACCGGAATCAAATCTTCACTGGCAGCCATAAACGACGTAAGATCAACATCGTACGCTTGCGACAATTGACGACGCAGTGACTTGTATTCTTTTACTTGGTCAGCTTGTTTCGTGGATTTGAAACGAATCTCTTTTATTGTTTGGTTGAGGATCGACGTTTCCCCTTTCTTGAGCTTGCGCCCAAGGATATCCGACATGACCGTATCAAGCGCAATGTACAAGTCCCCAATGTTATTGCGGCTCGATGACTTTGTTCCGCCCGATTCAATAATACGATTTGCAACCTTGTCGAAGTTGCGCAGATATGCTGACGATACAGTCGTGGCAAACTTACGCGCACGATCAATGTAGTTGTCGTTTTTGGAAGGGTTCTGCAAAAACAGAACAGCAAATTTGATGAACTTGACTTCTTCCGCCGATACACTGGTGTCGTTGACAATATTCTTTGCGATGGCTTTCTTCAAGCTGTCTGCAAAGCCCTGTGTGATTGCCGGATTGGAACTCAACCAGGTATCCGGAATACCAAGCTTTTTGAGCGTTGCAAACTGTTGCAAGTCACGCGTCTGTTTGATAAACGCGTTTGCAATCGATTTGGAATCGCCCTTCGACAACGCACCAAGACCGACCGCAAACAGAAAACAACCCAGTTTGGTAACAGCGGTTGCTGGAAGATTTGCAACTTCCGCAACTGGTGTCATCCACGGCAAAGGTTCACCATCATCAAACAGTGTATTCAGATCAAGTTTCATCGTGCGTTATCCTCTGTGCATTCGACTTTTCTTTTAATTAATGTTTTTGGAGACAAAGAATCCTATCCGGCAGTTGTTGCTGGTAGAAAAAGGGGCGGGATTATCCCGCCCCTTGCTGTTAGATCGAAGGCTTCGCGCGTGCTTTGCGAAGATCCATGATTTCGTCCTTGATATCGACCAGATCGGCACGCAAGGCTTTCAAATCAACATGCGAAATGCTTTGCAGATTTTCAAGATCAGAGTAGGCTTCCTTCACTGTGGTAAAAGTGTTGATCCAGATTGCGCCGTTCTTCTTAACAGCCTTAACGCCCGGAACCTTTTCACGCACCTTCATCAACCAGTTAATAAGGCGCGGTTCGTGGGAGTCAATATCAAACGCGAGTTTGATTTCACGTTCAACGGCAATCAAGTAAGGCTTTGCGACAGGACGTCCATCTTTCGCTTTCCCCAGTTTCTTGTGTTGTTCACGGAAGAACTGACGAACACTATTCGACGGAATTTGCTTACCAAGTGTAAGAGCTTTACCAATCTTGTATTCTTCGATTTCCGTCTCCAGCGCGTCGATCACATCGTCTGCGATAAACGTTTTGCTGTCGAGCAAATCAATGAATTTATCAAGGTGAGCCCAAGAGCGGAAGGACACTGTCAAGAAAGGATCAACGCGATTCCAATCGGAAATGCTTTTCAGTTGCTGAATGTCATCCATAACCATCAAAGCTGGCCAGCCGTTAATGATTGTCGGAATGATATCCAGTTCAAGCATATCGTTGGTTTCTTCTTCATCGAGGTTATCGATGATCTCTTCTTCCTCTTCAACCTTTTCAGGTCGTTTTGCGTTACCCTTAACACCCCAAACATCAATCGCTTCGGCCCGCCATTTGGTAGGGTCTTTCACGATCTTAACAAGCTCAGGGTACTTCGCTTCGTTTACAAGCATGATTGTGTTCTTCTTCATGCCGACCACACGACCGTCATAAATGCGAACCTTCACACCCTTGCTCAGAATGTTTTCGATGATACCAGGACCAAACTGGGTATACACAACCGTACCAATCGGTGCGGATACGTTACCCATAACCCGGAAACCCCAGCCCTTCGGGTCAGCCGGAATTGCACCTGCAATCCACGGAACCCAGACACGTTTCGAACCAGCGATATCCTTTGTCGAAGTAACTTCGAACATCGCCGCTTTGATGAATTTATTGATATCCAGGACGTTACCCTTTTGATCAATAAATTGCTGTCCGGTGCGTGCTTCAAGCTGTTCACCAAGACGACGCTTTGCGTCATGGTTGTTTTCGTTTTCCCAGCGAACGAATTCGTTCCAGTTTCCGAAATACGGTTCAATATCATCTGCGCGTGCTTCGAAGATAAGTTGAAGATTCATTTTCAGAAGCTTCATTTCATCAAACGTTTTCGAAACACGACGCCATTCAGGGCGACCTTCATATGTCAGACGAGCGTTGGAGATAGACTTCGACACAAGTCGAGCCATCTTTACCCCGTCAAGCGACGGCATACCATTTTTCAGAGCAACCATCAACCAAGCATGTCGCACGCTTGCACGGTTGTACTTACCACGCGGATCGGGACGATACATACGTGCAAGAGTTTGTTCGTGATCGCCCGGCGCCCAAACACTCTGTTGACGCAAGATCAACGAAGTCATTTGCCAGTTAAAGCCTTCACGAACAGAACCTTCATCAGCAACCATCAACCAAGCAGCATCATCATTTTCAAAGCGACGTGCTACCTCAAGGTCACCAGCCGTATAATGCAGCGCTTTGCTTGCATACTTGCTGTACTTCATGAAGTGGACCGATGCGACGCGGTTCCAACCGAAGACAATAACCTTGTTCTGTGCAAGATTGCCTTTGTGCTTTGCCAGGTGCTCATCGATGAGTTTATCAGCAAGACGAACCTTGGGAGAAACAAGGTCTTCCCCGTCGGGTGATGTGGCATACGACGACTTTCCGGGCGTACCACGGAAGTTCATGTATTGATCATTCAAATCAGGAGCGACAAGGAATGCTTCCACTTTCTGCAAGTGCGTTTTTGCTTTCGCAATAATTGCACCATCCTCATCTTCCGACTCGTCTTCATCATCCTCTTCGTCTTCGTCGTCTTCATCTTCGTCGTCGCTATCATCCGACGCTGTCTTCTTCTTTTTGGTATTCTTTTTCTTTTCTTCCTCCAGCATCATCAAATACGCTTCTTGCATCAGAACTTCATAGAATTCCTGCTGCTTGGGCGTCAACTCAGCGAAAAGAATGTCGTCGGCACGCTCTGGCAGCATGTACGACCAGTCTTCACGAGTTGCCTCATGGTATGCCGTTGTTCCCATCAATCGTTGCTTAATAACAGTTGCGTCTTCATCGGTGATAAGACCGGTGGAAACACCATAGTTTTCAGCAAACGTTGTTGCATCATCCCCGAAGATGTAAGGGGATGCCGCACGCGCCTGACCAACAAGGTCAACAACCGTATTCGATACCATCGTCCCAGACATGAGAGCACGGATATCACCCTGGGAGAATGCAGCATACGAGTTACGCGAACGGGCCGAGTCTGGGTTCTTTACCATATGACTTTCGTCACCGATAAAGATACGAATACCAAGCAGCTTGATAATCAGAAGATACTGAGTCGTATAGACCGGAGCGTCACCAAAACCGGCAACAGTATCCAAATCCTCAAAAAGCTTACGACGCGATGCAAAATCGCTATACGAATTCACAAGAATGGTATTCGGCGGCAAGCTCTTGTACCATTCAATGAAACGCGCAAACGTTTTGATATCCGTTGTACGTCGCATTGCACGAATGGTTATCGGACGCAGCGGGATCGCGTTAATTTTGCCTTCCGTGATTGCGTTCAATTCGGTAATCGTACCACGAACAAGGTTGCCCTTGGTTGTGATCATTGGGATTGAACGAATGTTCTCAATCGCCTTGATTGCGGTTACAGCCGAAATGATGGTTTTACCACCACCCGTCTGTACCGGAATCATCATCGTAGACGGTGATTTTTCCGTCGAAGACAGGATGCGACCTTGATGCGGAAGAAGGCCGGAGAAGCCTTTACCAAGAACGATGTTTGGAACGTCAAAGGACTTCTTGCTCAAATCGATTTTGGCTTTTTCACGTTCTGCCAAAAACGCTTCATTGAGGTTCTGTACATATTCCGGCGTAGACTTTGCAAACGTCTGGATCATGTATTCGATACCGATCAAACGGAACAACAAGCCCAGAGATTTGTAATTGTCTGCAATCGCGATAGCGTCGGGATCACCCTTCGCAGTTTCGTAAAGCAATCGGAACAACGCACGCAAAGCACGGATATTCGCAGCACGGCGCGGATCGTCTCCAAAGTCACGATCAATACCATAGCCGGCAAGGTGCCAAAGCTTCACGTCTTGATCGTTTTCACCAACGGTACGAAGAACAACGTCGATGAAAATCTTATCAGCCGGTGTTGTCTGGAGAACCTGTTTCGCATCTGCATTGTCTGTGTACTTCACAGCATCGAGCGGATCCAACATGTTGATGCTGCTATTCAGCGTGTTGATGTAACGCTTCATAACAGGTGCTTGGATTCGTGTGCTCAGGAACATGTACTCCGTCGCTTTATCGAGCGGATGCACCTGCCCCAGGTTGATTGTTTCCAATCGACCGGTATTCGAAATATATGCCAGAATGTCGTTTACCCAGTCAACGTAGATAACGACGTTGCGGAAACCCTTCTCTGTCAAAAGGGTTGAATCAAATTCGCCGTCTTCATTGATAGCAGCATTGGCTGTATCAAGGAATTTATCGACAACGTTTACATTGGGTGGAATGAAGATAGGCGCACCATTGCCGTTAAGCGCAAAACCATTCTCATTCACCTTCGGACGAACCGGCGCAAACTTCTGCATGGCCTTTGCATGTGCAGCAACGTAACGCGGCGATACAATCTGTGTACCACGACGCTCGCCGTTCACCGTCAGCGAGTTCATCAGCCACAAATACAGCAGGTACGGTTCAAACTTATCCGCTTGCACCAGTTCTTTGTAGACCGAACCATCAACGCGAATGGAAAATGTGAAAACAAGGCTGTCTGTCCGATTGTTTTCATTGTACGGACGACGCTGGATTGAAATCACGAAATCAACGAGATCGTCCAGCGGTGTAACGTACTTGTCTTTGAGCGTTTCAAGGCTCGATTCCAACTGTGCAGACATAGACCCAGAAACGTTGAATTTCTCAATCTCTGTCATGAACTTTACAAGGGGCATACCTTTTTCGGCACCTTGTGGCATATACGACATGATCTTCTGTGCAAGATCAGTATCAATGTTGTACATGTCTTCATTGAAGATTATTTCAAACGGCGTCGTGGTTCCATTGCCGGGCTTGAAACGAAGCCACTCGCGCAGCTTACCAATTGCAACGCTGTCGGCCAAACGCAGCAAATCAAAGCCTGTAGCTTCGGCAACATCCGGTACTTCCAGCGTATCCCGCGCAGTTTCGTTCAAAAGAGACGAAACCATAGCCGTGCGGAATGCGGCAAAAGAATGGAGCACAATGAAGTAAAACCCCTGCTTGATTTGTTCAAGAGGGGTGGAGTAAGAAGACTTACCGCGAACCGTGGCAGCTTGTTCCAACGGCTCGGCGTTATTTTCCGAATTCTCAGGAGTTACCAAAGCATTCATAACAAAATCCCTTTATGGGTTTAAAAAGACGCATACCGCGAATTAGCGATATTTCAATATAACATATTCTAGGCTCGATGTAAAGGGCCACAAAGGCGCGTCAAGCCCTAAAATACATCTTTAAATAGAGGGGCGTTGTCGCGATGCAATCGGAACATCCTCACCTTTTAGGTCGATATTCATACGAGAAACTTCGGTCCAAGAACGCGGAACCGGAATTTTGTATTTGTTTGCCAAAACAATAAGCTCAGATGCCAATTCGGATGTGGATTCAAGCGAAAGGCCAAGCGACAATAGATAAACTTTGTCATAAGCTTCCGTTGCGTGCTGTACACGGCCCATCGTTTGCAGATTTAAAACCGATGCAAAAATTTCTGATTTTCGGCGATCCAAAAACTTGTTAGCGCGAGAGATCGCTGCACCAAGGTACATAATGTACTGTTCTTCAATTGTTGGTGGTTCCAACATTTCAATATCGGCAGCAGCAATTTCAGCCGCTTCAAGCAGGTCTTTTGCAATTTCAAGAATTCTACTCATGTTATCCTCTCGCAGCAGCGCGTTTCTGTTTATCTGTAATACTTTTACCAAAATTCTTTCCGCCATGAACTTTTGAATGACAGTCTTTGCAAAGACTAATCAAGTTTGAAGGATGATTTGACCCTTTTGGTAAAGGTACTATGTGATGGGTATGTAGCAGTGCAGAATAAGGCGGAGGTAATCGAATACCACATTTTAAATCAGGACGAATAACTGAAACTCGACAGGTGTAATTGTCACGTTTTCGCACATAGTCGCTGACGATTTCCCAGTTCTCGCCATAAAGCTCTTTATCGGGATGATTTTTGTGGTTCGTTTTGAAAGGATTTCCACCCTTTTTAACACTTGGTCGGTAGTTCGGACGTTTTGGAATACCTCGGGGTTTCATTGCTGTCACCTATCCCGGTTCTTATTGCCGCGCTTCCGCTTACCAATCGCGTTCTTTGAACCGTCGCCGCTGGACGACATGAATGTCAAGTCACCAGACAGATACGAATGAATGTTTGCACCCATACCTTCGCGAGACGCGTCAAGGAAGCTTGTCAGAACAGACAACGAGGCATCAACAGCGCGTTTGATTGTACGTGCCGCCTCTTGGTTCTTTGTGCCGCTCAATTCCGTGTCAATGGTATTCTTCAAACCGAGAAATTGACGCATCATATGCTCAACCAACACCATAAAGATTGGTTGAATTACACGATCCTTGATGAATGCCGACTGGTTTTCAATATTACCAATCATCTTCAATTCAGATGAAATACCTTTGACCTGCTCGGCAACAGCAATGGCAGCATACGCCGCTTGTTCTTTCTTCGAATTACGAAAAGCAATTTCAGCAATTGGTTGAAGTTCTAGGAACATCGCCAATTGTGTTTTCAAAATCATTTTGTGTGCGGCTTCAGCGTTGAACTCTTCACCGTCACGAAGAATAGACTTTCGAATCAATCCAAAATCAGACGCAAAACGGGATGCAGATTCACCGGTTTCATCAACTGTTTCACCATCGAAAACGAATTCTCCGATGTCCATATCTCTGAGAGTATCCGCGAGATCATCACGGGCTCTATCTAACTTGCGTTTGGCTTTTGACGCAGCCTTACTTCCACTCTCTGGTTTATCAGATTTTTTCTGTGATTTGGCAGAAGAACGGGACGGCCCGACTTTGGACCGCCCCTCCTGAAAACCAGATTTCTTACCAGAAACCTTTTTCATGTGTTTTCCTATTCAGACTCTGCACCGCCAAATTGCTGTGCAGCCGTTCCGACAACTGCGTCTGCCACTTTATCAAGAGCCGATTTGAGGTTTGCCACGTCCTGATTCGACCAAGCGTTCACAGCGTCGATGCCATGTTCACCAGACATTGCTTTCATCAGCACGCTCAACAAAGCACCACGTGGGTTCTTCTTCTTGGCAAGTTCAGCCGGAAGATACTTGTTGAAGCTGTCGAGGAAAGCCCCTGCAACTTCAATGTCTCCAAACACCTTCACAAAGTTTGTAGCGTGTTGCATCGATGCCGATTCAATCGGCGTGTCATCGACTTCTTCACTGTCGTCACTTTCTGTGGTATCCGTATTGGTATACGACGTATCCGGCTGATACATAAAGAGGAAGTCATCAAAGTCGTACAAGAAAGCGGCGTACAGCGATTTATCATCACCAGGGGCCACCATGTCATAGACTTTATTTGCAAACTTCATCATGTCCGGATTACCAATCACCTTGAGGCGATTTTCGTCCGAAACTGTATCAAGTGAACGCGCGATTTCCGGTTTGCTTTCGCCTATGGTACGGATATTAAGCGTTCCATCAGGCAGAATCGAAACAAGCGTATGCGCTGTTTCGTGAAGAACGTCTTCCTCGTCTTCCAGAGCGCTGGCCATTTCTGGGTCAGCGTCCCCTTCAAACTGTTGTGCGATTGTATCCGGATCGTTGGTGTATTCCAGTGTCGAAGGTGAGGCAATTTCTTGCCTCAAATATTCGGGAACAGGAACAAAGCCGAAGCTTTCAAGCACGTTGGTGACGTATGCTGTTTCACCTTTGGTATCCGATACGATCACTTTCGCGATGCTGTCTTCCTCATGCGGAATATCTTCAACGCGAAAGTCAATCGATTCAGCAGGATTGTTGGGGTTGGTAAGAGCCAACTCCAGAAGTGTCTTGTAATTCGGTTTAGACATAGCCGAACCTCCTATGTGCGTGGTTCAGCTTAAACTTCAACCTGCTTGTTGATGATTTCCTTGATTTCAGCAAGGAATTCTGCGTTCTGGCCGTACAACATGGTCATGTATTCGAGCAAGTCTTCCTTGTCCGATGCCGTTTCAATCGGCAAGCGATTGACATCATCCACGATGAGAACATGCGCCGATTCAACCGTTTGCAGTGCCTTGCGCTGCGGGTTGAACACGCGCGAACCATCAACGGCGATACCAAAAGCAATTTCAGCATTCTTGGTATCGTAGAACATCATCGGACGACCAGGACCGAAGTCTTCTTCCATATGCAGACCGTGCGATGCAGTTGCCAGCTTGCGCAGTTGCAGACCACCAATCAGATCGTTGATGTTGTCCGGAATCTGTGCAATCAGGTAAGAATGCTCACCATCGCTTTGTACCGACCAGATATCGTCGTTGACGTCCTGGTAGACGGTGTCATTGATCTTCACCATTTCATTGGACGAAGCGAGTTCCTGTGCGTGTTCAAGCGACATGGTACGATCATTGCGAGCAACGAAGACGCCGAACATGTTCGGACCCATCTTGTGCAGTGAATTCTTCTGATAGCGAACCTTGGGAAACTGCTTTGCGATTGCAATTTCCAGATTGTCTTCCGTCAGACGATTCTGATGAATCGGTTCAACGCGGATTGCGATGCGTGCCTGGCTGTCATCAATCGTATGTGTCTTCTGAATTGCGAAAGCAAGTTCTTTGCTCTTGTTTTCACGGAGCTTCGAGATCGAGGCGTTCGTGCTGTTCATCTGGTTATTACGCATGTTTCTACCTTTCACTGTAGATGTCGATTACATAAAGCGATGCCTGATGCCACGTCCATTGCGACGATTGCTCAACAGGTTGATTGACAAACCGAGGGTTCCAAGGTTTGCACGGCGTTTGTCAATGGTTCCGTCTGTGGGCGTTCCCTTACCGAACACATTGATTGCAGATTTCTTCGACGCTTCAAGTCGTTCCAGAATACCTTGAATTTCGCTGATTTTCGCCATGATTGGATCAGTACGATTGAAATTCAGTGTGGTATTCAAGCCTGAAAAGTCAAAGGCTTGCATTCCTTCTGCAAGATAGCGCATATTAAGTGCGAAAAATGCAGCAGCGTAAAATGCATACTTGTCCATTGCACTCGGAAATGCGCTTGTATTCCAGAATGTAACTTCTGGGGGTGAAGCATTGATGTACTTGATCCCTTCAAGTACAGATTGAATGTACTCGGTCGGATGCCACTGCAACGACGGATCGATTTCGTATAACTGACCCTTGTCCAAGTATTGTCGAAGTGTGTTAACGATGTTGATCGTCTTCATGTCCAACAAATAGATTGGATGCATTTCTGTTTCACTGCCGAAGCTTGTTTCATACTCAATAAAGAGTTGATACGGATCGAGAAATTCATTCTTTGCAATGTCCAGCAGCGGAACATTGAACACGTAAGTATAACCACCGCTTGTTGACGACGGCGTGATGTTATCAATCACAACCGTGTCACCTTGTTGCACACCCAGCGGATTGAAAATCTTCAAGCGGAGTGTTGATACCGTTTCCGGCAATACAACACTGTCTTTGACAATCCCTGGAGACAATAGGTTATAGATAATTCCCACAGGCTTGAAGCCTTCTTGGGAATCGATCAGTGTAACATCGTAATCGCGCGTGTACGAGTTGTTGCGGTTGTCAAAACCGGTAAACTGCAACAGCAGCGATTCTTTGCCATTTGGAACAACGTAGTTATTCGAAACCGTGAAGATTGCTTCCCACGTATTGCCGCTTTGCACGGCTGCGCCAGAGATAATCTCTTCATCTTGAGAGTTGTACAACGTCCATTTTGGTGGTTGAACGAATGTTGCAGGTGCCCCAAGTCGCGAAAACTTCGTTGATACTGTGTTTTGCCGTCCTTTGACGATGTCCATCACATATATCCTTTACGATGACTTCGCTTTCAAAGAGTTGTTCTCAAGCCATTACCCAAGGTCTGAAATCTTGATGGTCTCAAAAGCTTTTGGAATATAGGGAGAATTGATCGTGTGCGCGATGCACAAGTTTCCTTCATGCTTAAAGGTATAAAACGTCACATTGCTGTAAGCGTTTTCTTCTGTTTCAACCTGTTCGAAGCTGTGGGTTTCGCACAATTGTGCGCATCCCGTTTCAAGAGAAACATAAATCGCCCCAGAAGACGAGGTGGTATGCTTGAGAAATTTCTTCAACTTCGCAATTGCAGGTGTTTTTACCAAGCTTGAATCAGATGATGCCAATTCTGACAACTGCGCACGGCAACGCTTGAAGTCATTCGACAGCAACGACAGTTGTTCGTTCGCACGCTTTGACAGATTCCCACGCAGCGAAATACCCGCAACAAGGATCGTGGTGAGGATTGGCATTGTATCTTCGATGTATCGCATGTGCCGCAGGATTGATTGCGACTTCTTGGGTGCTCGGCGCTGTGCAAGCACACGCCCCGTATTCATCGGAATGTTTGCTTTTTCAATCTGAGCAATGGTTTTGTTCAGATCGGTTTCGTGGTTTGAGGTAATTGTGAACTTGGCGTACGCAACTTCGCCATCCGTATCAACAACTACATCTGGCTTCTTTTTAACAACAGCTTTTTTCACAACGTCCTCATTCTCTAAATTGTCTTTGACGGAATCAACGTAGGCTTTGCCCACGTTCTTCAGATACGTTAAGTCATCCGGTGCATGTTCAATGTTATCCCAAAACTTCGCAGCGAGAATTGGGACAGCAAAAGAGATATCGACACCTGTAACAAGTGCAAATGCCGTTGCTCCAAGGAAAAGCGCACCTGTACGAACACCAACCTTAAAAGACAGATTGCGAAGTGACTTTGAGTCTTTCAAACTGATTGCTGTTTTGATTGCGGCAACAAGTCCACTGCGTTTCCGTGGACTCATACCTTCAACATCGGCATCATAAGACTTCCGCATGTGTGCCAGTGTCGAAACGGCTGCCAGTGCAAATCGTCCAGGGTTTTCTTTGATGTAGGAAAGAACCCCTTTCTTTGCCTTGTTAAAAGCACCATCTTTCTCGTCTGGTTCGGGCGTGTCTTCCTCCGAATCATCTTTAGTATCTGTTTTCTCTTTGACTTTAAGCTTGGATCTGGGATGATCCTTCAAATACTGCTTTTGTTCGTCTGTATCAAGATCATCCCACCATTGAGGCATCACCGTTCTCCGTCACGTCACTTGTACTTGAATTAACAAGTATGTGCTGTTTATGCCCAAAAAGAAAGCCGGGAGATATCTCCCGGCTGATAAGAATCGAGATTATGTGAAGCACTCACGTAAGGAAAGACCTCTGTTGTAACGATCACGCGCAGTCATATATTTCACTGTTCTGGGCTTTTCTTCGTAAAAATCGATCAGCGCAATCCGCTTCTTTGTTTTAGGGTGACGAATCATAATTGTATCTCGACGATTACGTGCGTTCACCTTTGTGGTAACAAATCGGCAATTATTTGGAGTATAATGCCCGTTCGTATCTTCCCTGTCGAGCTCCAACCCTGGTTGATAACCGTTTGCTTTTGCCCAATTGACAAAATTCTCAACACCACTGTTGCCGCGCCAAGCTTTACATACGCGAATCCCGCGCCTGCCGTAAGCAGAATAGTTCTCATTGTTGGTGTCGTAACAGCGATTGCACATGTTTCTCCACTTATCATAGAGAATTGCATTTGTCCTGTCACCAGCACGCAAACCATGCTTTAAATTCTGCAATCGTGTCTTTTCACGATTCGCATCGGATGTGTTATATTTCAACAATGTTTCAACAATTAAACAACCACATGATTTTGTAACACCTCTTGTTACCGAACTTAAAACAATTTCTTTCTTTTTACCACAGTCACATTTAAACAGAAATCGTCGTTCTGTTTTTCCATCGTTCCTGACATACGGCGCTGTCTCACGTAATGCCCGCAACTGGTTGAAGCGTTGACCACGAACGATTACTGTCGGTTTTCTGCCCATAATAATCTCCCCTATATAGGGATAATTTACGGTAAATTTGGCCCAAAGAAAAAGCCACGAAGGAATTCCTTCGTGGCTTTAGCTATTAGGCGTGCATTACACGCTTGCACGACGCCTGGTGCGGCGACCAGTCGAACGCTTCTTGGCCGGGGCAGCCTTCTTGGCGGTCGAAGCCTTGCGGGTCGTCTTACGACGCGTCGTGGTCTTCTTTGCAGCCGGAGCCTTGCGGGTAGAAGCCTTGCGGCGCGTGGTCTTGCGCTTGGTACCAGAAGCGGCCTTACGCGTACCACGACGCTTCGTGCCGGTGGTCTTCTTGGCGCCACGCTTGCCAGCCTTGCGACGACGATGAGCAGCGCGCTTCGACTTCCAGTAACGCTTCAGAGCGAGCGAGATAGCCTTCTTGTGAGCGGCGCTCTTCTTCTTGTTACGCAGGGCAGAAGAAATCTTCTTACCACGCGTGGTCTTCTTACGACCACGAGCAGCCTTGGCACGGCGCGACTTGGACTGTGCCGGAGTTTCGCTTGCACGAGCGCGTGCGGTTGAGGTCTTGCGGCGCGTGCTCTTGCGACGAGTCGTTGCACGAGCTTCGTCAGTTTCACCAAGAACTTCAAGTTCCAGATCAAAATCGATCATTGTCTTTTCTCCAAAGTTAAACACTTACTATAGTAAGGGATATCGTTGACTTCCCCTACAAAGAATTAGAATACTTCCTAAAAGAAATTCCTGTTTTTGATATTTTTCTACCGGATGCCGGACCGGGATAAGAGGAAGATTTTACCTCTGTGATACCCGATCCTAGCGTTTCCGAACGTAAAATTCCGGGAATATAGGATTATTTTACTACGATTTTAGAATTTAAAGGGGCGCCAAAGACTCTGTGACAGACCAACCGCGTCTATATCTTTGTTCAAAGGTGTTATAAGATATTTTTCTGGGTTTTTCGTCATAGAAATCAACTAATGGAATTTGTTTTCCAGTTTTTGGATGTTCAATCATAATTGTTACACGTTTGTTTCGACTGTTTATTTTTGTTGTGGTATACCGGCAATTATTGGGTGTGTAACTACGATCATTGTTTCTTCGATCTAACTGCAATCCATGCTTGTAACCGTTCTCTTTTGACCATTTGACAAAATTTGATAAACCTTGTGCATTATCTCTATGCCAAGATTTTGCTATCTTTATACCACGGCCACCGTAACTATCATAACATTTGGTATTTTCGTTGTAGCAACGACTATGTATATCTAACCAAACCTGATAAAGTTTTCTGTCAATTTTGGTTGATAATCCATGCGTTAACTGTGCTTCTCGTCGACGTTTAGTGCCGTAGCAGCCACAAGACATAGTATTGCCTGTAACTACACCAGATAGTGCAACTGTAGTTTTGTTACCGCAATCACATTTAAATAAAAATCGACGACGTTTCCGTCCACAGGGTTGAATCGTTGGTCTAGTTTCTTTTATAACTCGTAAATATCCAAATCGCTCACCTTTTAATACCACGCGTTCAACACCCATGACGTTTCTCCGTTAACCTATCAGGTTTATTTTACCGCAGTGGCTAAAATAGCCGGGAACATCCCGGCTATTTTTACTTAACAAGATTCCCTGTTAGATAGTTGGTTTGAAACAAGGACAATTGCACCGCGTCTTTTTCAAACGAGTGCAATGCCCGTAAATCAGCCGACAAGCCATAGGTAACGCCACCTGCCGTAGACTTACGAGTTAGTGTAGATACTTTCCATACGCGTTTGTATTTGGATTCCGTTAGATAATCCCCTTCCGATATCTGGAGATCGGGCGGAAGCTCCACACTTAAATTGACATTCCAATCAAGGAATTCTTGTTCATAACCTTGTTGGATTTCAGGAATCTGCGCACGACGTGGTTCAGAAAAGGCGAAAACAATCTCAGCATGTGTTATTTGCAACCCCAATTCCTTGAGTGTTAAACTCAATTGCAGATTACTGCCAGAATTGTTGAGAGCTTCGAGGTTTTTGGGTGTTACCTCTTGCACAATCGCATTGCTGTCTTTGAGAACCCAGCGATATTTGTACGCGGGAATGATTTCAATTCCATTGTACACGTTGATACGGAGAATACGATCCCACACCAACGGCAATTTAAATTGCCAGAAAACCTTCGCATTCGAAGCGTCTTCCGCAATCATGATATTGGGATTTGCGTTGTCGTTAACATTGATGCCTTCACAATAAAACTCATATGCATTCGTTGTGTCGAATACAAATCGTTTTCCACCGTGAACATTCCAGGCATCAATGTAACCGGTTCCAAGGCAAATCGGGCAATCGATGATCTTTCCACCGAAGAGATTCAGTGGATCGTCAAAGCTTGCTGTTTGATCGTCTTCAAAAACGGCTTCTATTTCTTGGATATCGTCATCTGCGTCATCGTACGTGACAAGAGGATCATCCTCGTCATCAATTTCTATCTTGCTTTCAAGTGTTGCAGGACGTTTTGACAATGACAGCGGATTACCAAACAAACCTTTGAGAGACGAGTCACCGTATTCGGGTTTTATAATCTCGAAATCAGGAAGTTGCTGGGAACGATCATCCGTGATAAACTTGGTTTCACCACCAACGTCAATATCACGATTCGGACCACGCTTTGCAGCAACACAGGTACACGGAATACTGCCATCAGAATTGTGCCAGAAATAGAAAAAGGGCGCATCAACGCCCAACGCTGTTTCAAATTGTTCCGCTTTGACGTGTGCGTAACCTTCAAGTTGTCGATTCGCACGATCTGCCATTCCACGGTTTGATGGAATAGCAATACCTTTGCTGGGGCGTCGTCCGAAAATAACCATGATTACCTCGTTTCAGGTTTTTGCTCAGGTTTCTTTTCTGAAACCTTGAACCTTGTCGTCTTTGGTTCTTCTTGCGGTGAATCTGGTTTTTTTATCACCAGGCTTGTTACCGTTCGCCTGTTGGTTATCTTCTGGCTTTTCTTCTTCCTTTTTGGGTTCAGGATCGGGAACTGGATCAGACGATACAGAACCATTCTTGATTGCAAGTGTTTCTGCTTCTGTCAAATTGTACTGTTTCAACAATTCATCTTTGGTATAATTCGTATTTTCTTCGTTCTGTCGGACTTCTCTTGCAACACCAGCAAGACGCTCTTTATCTTTATCCGTGAGATCAAGAGCGATTTCAACGTCTTTCAGGTATCCCATGTTAGTCATCCTTGAGTTCGTCGACTTTAAACTGATTGAAAACCAACGGAAACGGCGGAACATCCGGAATATCATCAATGCGTCCGTTGAAATTCGTTGAAAGAGAGATATGTGGAATGTACTCTGGATAGTCCCACGTACCACCCATATTTATTGCTGCTTGCCACAGAGCTTTAAAACCCGGATGCGGAACAACAAGAACAAGATATTCACCGTTCTGTCCGAGACGTTTGTATGAATACAAATCAGGCTCAGTGACGATTTTCAATGTTTTGTTTTTCAGTTTTGGCAAAACAACACGCGAATACGCTGTTGTTACATGAAAATCATCAACGAGATTTGGAACCTTGTCTTTGTAGTATTTCAGTAGAGATTTTTGTGTGGAAGATGTAGGCCACATAGCAGCGTAGGTACCAGTGACTTTTTGTGCAATTTCTGCTAAGTGGCCCATGTTATCCTCATTTAAACTGCTTCGGCGTTGTAGATCGTGATTGCTTCTGATGCAGACTTGGGAATTTCAATACTATCCGTATCTGCAATATCATACACGGTCCCAGCAACCTTCCAACGGTGTGCACTCAGGATAGCTTCGAGCTTTCCCTTTACCAGAACCTTATCATTACCGTCTTTCACGATAACACGACGACCATACAGTGTTTTGTCTGGTGTAAACTGCGCGGCCGTTTCTTTAATCTTCCGATTCTGCTTCTTCACCAATTCAATATAGTTTACTTTGCTCACAGTTTATATCCTTAGTAAGCGCTCATATCAAAGATATTCGAGTTCGTTGCTGAAGACCACGCTGGTACGCCAACACTGGAAACTTCAAAACCGGTGATTTCTTGTCGTGCAATCAGATAGCTCGGCACTTTTGCACCACTTGGTGAAATCGTAAAGATTTCAGGCTTACCACGAATGACGTGACCGCATTCGGTGTTCATTTTACCCGGTCGCGAACGATCCCCGCAAATCGAACATTCGTATTGAGAGATAAAAGCACCCATCGAATACGATTTACGCTTCCCTCGCAAAATCTGACTTGCAAGTTCTGTGTCCTTGGTACGATCAAAACCACACAGTGCAATCAATTTGTAAATATTGCCTTCGGCATGTTCCAGCGGACGCATGTAGGTATCAAAAACAATACCCTTTGCCTTGGAGTAATCCGAATTTGCATGTTCCATAAACGTCGGCTTACCAGTCCACGTTTTGAAATTCGGACGACCTTGCGAGACGTTGAACTTCATGAGTTCTTCGTATGGAAACGCAACACTGTTGCGGTTCGGAATGTCCGTTGGAAGAATAATTACCGGTGCGATCACGTAGTCTCGAATCGATGCAGAAATCTCATATTTTTCCGATGCAAGACCCAACCACTTTTGTACATCAAGAAAATGACGATTCTCTGGGTTCTTGTAGGCTTCCACTGCCGGAGAGTTTTGAGTACCGGCCAACTCGATGAGAGTTGAGTTTTGTGGAGGAATGATATCCTCAATTATTTGATGTAGTTTACTCATGTATCCATCCTTTGGCCGATTCTAGCTCAAGCATTATATATTTTCATGTAAGCAGTATAGAGTTGTTTTGTCATGTCTTCACGAATATTTGTATCGAAAGACATTTTCGAAATGCGCTTTTCATCATTTTTAGCAAATGCCAATGCAAGGTCAAACAGATCAGCGGCATCAGTAAAATAGACACCTTCAAGCGAAGACAAAGCTTTTTTCAAGTATTTATTAGCCTGGGACAACGCTTGTTTTACAGCAGACTGATTTGCATTGGCTGATACTTTGAGTTTCGCCTTGCTCGTTTTCAGTGTCGCGAGTTTGGACAAATGCTTTTGCATAATCGGGTCACGATCGAGCTTATTGAGCATATTCCCAACAAGACGAAGCGACTTTATTGTAATTTCGTTTGCTTGTGCGTCGGAGAATACTTTCTTCAAAAGCTGAGTCGCTTTTGCTGCTAGGTCATCGTTGCCAGCATCGTTGTCTTTTGATTTCTTGGTAACCGATGTTTTGGAAGTAGAATCATTCTTAATACCTGGAGGTTTTTAAGTGATTTCGACTTGTCCATAATAAGTTTATACGCTTGGTCTTCTGTCAAACTAAATACAATTGTAGGTCCGTGTTCCTCAGATATCATCCGATATTTACCATCAGCGGACGCTCTACGAATACCAAATTTGGAACCTTTCTTTAAAGAAAGAGAACGCTTTCCATTTGTCGTCGTAAATCGAGTACCACGTTCGGCAGTATAGATTTGCCATCTATAACTAGATGCTGGAAGCGGTGCAGCTGTTTCTATAGTCTTGGTCATACTAAAATCCTTACGTCCTCTGTTGCATCTTCTTGTCGTAGGCGATCATGTTCAAGTTTTCCAGCTGATCTTTTGCGTAGGCTTTGAGGGCAGGACTACTTGTGGCTGATTTGACAATGGCTTGAAGCTGCTTCCAATCATCTTTGAAGTAAAGATCATCAACACGACTCTTTTCTGTATCAGTGAGACCTTCAAAGGCTTGCTTTGCGGTTTCCGCCGCGAGAACTTGTTTCAAATAGGACATGGAATCACCTTACTTTTTCTTTGCAGCAATTTCAACGGCGTCAAAGAAATACGGAATTTTGCCGTTATCAACGGAGTTGAATGCAGGATCAAATTCGCCTTTAATTTTAATTTTCTTTCCAGATTTATCTTCGATGACAGCAATACCACCATTAAAAGACAATAGTTTTCCTTGTGCAAGATAACCACCAGCTTCATCATCGGCGTATACAATTTTACCAATGAAATTCTTTGCAGTTTTCTTTGCAGCTGTTTCTTTGGCTTTGCGATTCTGCTTTTTAAGCATTTCAACGTAGTTGATCTTGGTCATTTTTCGCTCTCTCTCGGATTAAAGTTTGTAACGCTTTTTGAAATCAGCCAAAGTGGTCAGCTTAATACCCTGCGCTTCTGCCTTGTCTGTCTTAGATGAATTAGAATTTTCATCTTTAATAATCAAGTCTGTTGTACTTTTTCGAACGGTGTTTGCTACGATGCCTCCATTTGTCAGAATATACTGCTTTACAGCTTCGTCACGGATACCAGTAAAGACAAATTCACGACCAGAAAACTTTGAAGATTGTAGCATCTTCTGTGGTGCTGCTTTCTTCGGACGGAAATTTAGCGACTTCACCCAACGAATGTAGGGGGCAAAGCTTTTCAAGAAGACATTTGCCGTTGTATCGCTCAAACCGTGAATGTCACCAATATCATCCCGCAGTTGCCGTTTGTTCGTTTTGTAGCGTTGAATCAAATCATTGATCGGAAAAGCGTCGAGGATCGATATAAATTTGTCTGTGGTAAAACCTTTCGGCCACAAACCCGATGCGTGCATCAATGCTGCATGTGTAACTTCGCGTTTTGCTTTCTTCAGTGCCGCGTCTAGCTTTATACTATTTGCGTTGCCAATATCGGTTTCTTGCAACTCATCAAGAGAAGTATTGAGCAAATCTGTGATGTTTTCGATACCACTTTCAACAAGCTTTGTTGCGACACCGAGTTTAACACCCGGAATACCAAGAGCGTTGCACGCGTTGATCAAGCGCTTCGCATTCACAATGTTGGTATGCTCATCACTGAGTTCATCTGCAAGAGCTTCGACGCGATTTGCATCCCACTTGAAGTTTGGTGGAAGTTGAGGTTTTACCTTCTTCACAACACCAACAACTTTGGGAATCACGTCACCAGATCGCACAATCATAATCTTTGCACCCGGACCGATTCCGTGCTCAAGAATATAACGTGCGTTATGACCAGTTGCTTGCTTGACCATAACACCACCGATGTTTACCGGTGTTTTCAGCAATACCTTTGGTTTCCAAATCTTGTTCGGTGAAATATTCCACTCTACGCGCTTTGCTTCAACTTGTACTGGTGGTGCATCTACCTTAAATGAGATACGATCTCCCGTTCTCAAATGAATGAGAACCAAGCCGTCAAGCTCATAGGGTGAAACAGCACGACGTTTTTTCAGATGATCTTCGAGTTGTTTTGGAGTCGGGTCGGTAAAGAAAACAGTTTCTGCTGTTTTGAAGCCCAGCGATTTCAATCGCACCCGTGCTTTCTTCCAATCAAGTTTTGGGCTTACAATTTCATGTGCAACAAAAGTTACGTCTTTCACCGCTGCATGAAACTTCTTCGTGGACGTAACTTGACTGTTGGCCAATGCACGTGGATTGTCGTAGTCTTCTTTATATTTGTTCCAATCTGCAACAGAGATCATCAACTCGCCACGCACAGCAACATCTGGAAGATTCTTCGGAATCCCTTTGATGTGCGGTAGCATACGCGTGATGTTCTGCCCAACTGTGCCATTACCACGCGAATACAGCGAAGTCTCTTTGTGATTCTGCTCCACGAGTGCCGATGATCCATCGAGTTTATCAAGAATCGCGATCTCACCGGGATGCTTGTCTAGCCAATCTGCTGCACCTTTATCAATGCGTACTTTTTTCAAAGATGGCATCTTAAATGGGAGTGCAACTTTGTTTGATGCCGACGTATCGGCACCAACTTTGTTGAAATACTTGTCATTGGGTGACCATACAGCAAGTTTGTCACGATTCCTATCGTATTCTTCATCCGGCACAGCTTCGACACCGTTGTGGTAAGCGTCGTCCCAGGCCACGAGTTTTGCACGCAATTTATCAATTTGTTCTTTAGTCGCCATATGATCACCCAAGTGTCAGGTATAGATTTTCTTTGTCTTTTCGACTGATGCTTCTTCTTGTTTGGTGCGTGCGTTTTCTTTCTGTGCAAGTGTCGAACACGCTTCTGCAATCACTTTGTTATAGCGATTCAGTTTAAATTGACGCCCACGGCGTGTCATAACTCGACGCCGCCCTTGAGAATCGAAATCTGCAATTTCGGCCGTGGGATGATCCGGATTACCACGTGACAAGATCGAACGCGGAGCAATCGATCCAAGAACACCGGCACGACGCTCGGCAAGATAGGAAGCAAATTCTTCGTTCATATCACCGCCGTCACCACCACCATCTATCGGATTCTGGGTGTTAAGTCCGTATTCCTTTTCCAACTCTTTCAGTTCTTGCTTGTATTCGTAAATTTTTTCGCGTGTTTTCAAGTCTTCTTCGAAACCATCAATAAGCGCGTCCGTTTTGAACCCACCCGCAGCGATCCAATGACGAATAGAAACAGGTACACCTTTTTCTTCCAGTGTCGAAAGCACACTCAAATACGCCTCATCCGCTTCAGGCATCAATCGCTTATGCCAAGCAACTTGTGGCACAACAAATTCCGATGCTTTTATGTCCGGATCAATTGCAGCATATTCACCATGTCGCGGTAAATCACCGGCAATACGAACCTGCAGTTGGCCATAACGGTCATAATAAATTTGTGTGCCACCGTTATTTGCAACTTCACGAACCATTCCGCCGTAACGCTTACGTGTATAACCGTTGGCAGCCGAAATCGCCGGAAACATCTTTTCATAGAATATTTCACGCGTGATTTGATTGCGGAAATCACGTACGTTTTCCATGAATACAGACAATGTTTGTTCCATTGTCGAATAGTTTGCGTCACCGGATACAAAGGTTTCCGAAATACCAAGTGCACGCAACTTGATCTTTTCAATCGTATCAAAGTTAGAATCCCAGCGCCAGAAATCATCGCCGCGTCGAATTTCGTTGACGTTAACACCTGCTCTGGTAACAACAACTGCGCCCAGCGGATCCAAATCCGCATTCAGGAACAGTTGTGAGATTGCATTCATTTCACTTTGGTCTGGTACCCAGTCATCGTTACCTTCAACAGTCACATGTTGAATAGCACGTTGACGCTTTTGCACTTGGTCAAGTGTACCGCGCATCAATGCTTTTTCGTACAACCACGCAGGAAGCGCACGCTGTAGCAGTGATGTGCCGCTGTAGTCTTTCAACATCCCACGGCGTGGGATGAAGATCGTGTTTTCTGCTTTGAGTCTGATTCCTGTACCAGTTACTGGCTTATTATCAGCCAGCAAATCATCAGGAATATAAGACAGATATTTATCAACGATTTCTTGAGATCGCAAACCTTCAAGAAGTTCTGGAGGAATCGCAACCGAAATTATTGGATCAACACCAAACACCGGAACCTGCGTAAACGTACACAGATCAAGTTTGTGTGCTGCTATCCCTTTGTATACTTTCTCGCTATCATCCCAACGTGTTGATAGAACAACAGCACCAAGAACGTTGTAATCAACAGCAATGTTAGGAAGCAGTGAAGCAACGTTGATTGCTTCAATCGATTCCACAAAGGTTTTTGTCATCTTCTCGTCTTTGAGACCGACAAGAGAAAATTCAGAGAATGGCATTTTTGCAAGCAGATCAATTGCTGATCCACACGTTGCATCGTACCAATACATATCGCGGAAGATATTGCAGCGTGTTGCGTTGTGTTGCTTGGGGTTATGTCGACTCAAAACCCCAGCAAGTACATCGACCAAAGCATTTTGACTAACAACGTCAGAAACAGCAACACCAGCCGGAAGACTGGTAGCGTCATCGGCTTCGATTTCTGTTGCAGCCGTTTCAACGCCTACCGCACGCGGGTTGTTTTGTGGTTTCCTTCGCAATTGAAATGGTTTTTTATTACCATCTTCAACATTGGATCGCAACGAACGCGACCCTAACGCAGAAACCCCGGAAGGATTCCCAGGAGACGATGCAGTCTCAGGAGTCCGTCCAGGGATCGGTGCCTTTGTAACAAATTGTGTGTCACCAGAGTTGGATTCTAGCAACGATATAGACTTTTTCATCTTCATGGGAAAACCCTTCCGGGCAACGTATTAATCAATCTTGAATTTCGGCAGAAAAGCTTTTTCCATCGGAGAGAAAAAGCCATCGATGTATTTGCCACCAGGTCCAATAAACTGCACGGCTTGCAACTGACCAGCGTTTTCCATCATCTTTTGCTGTTCAGCCGTTGCTGCAATTTCTGGCGTAGTAGCTTTCTTATCTTCCATCAAATCAAAAATACTGACATCAGCGCGTGCCATGTTTAAGCTCCAAATCGCAGAGAAGGGATGATTGGAATCAGCATGTTCAACAGAACAATAATCGCGATTACAATCAAGATAACGATCAAAATGTTCTTCAGTCGAGCATCTATTGGCAACATACCGACAAGATAGTATACCAAGCCGAGAACCACGATCAAGACAAAAAGTGTGATCAAGAAAGAAATAGGTTCCATGATTATCTCCTATTGGATGAATGCACGCCCAATGAAGAATTAGCGTTTTACATTCAGTAAACGATGACATTTGTCATTTTGCTGTAAAAACGCACCAATTTCTCAGACGCTTGCTTACGTGGTATAAACAAGCACGGGAATTGTCGAGAATACCCCGGATTGCGATTCACATCAAGCATTTCAAGCAGAGGCTTGTAATCCGCACGAATATAACCGCCATCTTTTTGCTTGATCTTGCTCGGATCAAATGTGCCTTTGCATTTCAGTGTTTTACAAAACACACCCAATTGCGACAGGCTAATGTCATCCGCAATCAAACAGAGAATTTTGTTAAATTTGGACGGTAGTTGCTTCAAGAAAGCAAGTTTCTCTGAAGCCTTGGTGCCGGGAATCGACGATGTAAACACATGAAAACGAAACATCGTGTGATAGTTGTCCATAATCGGAATTTGAAAACGGAACCACATATCGATGATCATCGTAACATAGCTTGCTTTAAGCATCATCGCTGGCGATAGTATCATCACCGTTTTAGCGCCACGAAAATTGTTTGCTGCGCGATTAAATTCGTACGTGAGTTTGTCGAAAATCTTTTCGTAGTTCTTTACCCACATTGCTTCATGCTCACGAAATGAAACAAGGTAGTCATCAAGATAGTGCGCTTGTACACCTCGCGTCAGGGAATCATATTCACTAACAGTACCGATGGTGTTAGCAGCCATCAAACCATTCCCGCCACCCTTCTGATAAATCAGGCGCCAGGCAGATGCGTACATCGCAAACATATTTTTACGTTGTTGATCAACAACAATTTGCAAATTGAGTTTGCAGGGCGGTAGTTGTTCGTAAGCAATAAAATGCGCATCCTCCATCACAGTCGAAGAACTGGTAAAGTTGACAATGCCGACACTGCCGTACGGATACACCACAGTGTTCGTAACGATTTTATCGATCGGCTTTTTCGGTGTCGCCTTTACCAGTTTTTTCTTCGAAAATGATTCAACTTTTGTGTTAACTTTCGGCTTGCGAAACATGCTGATTCCTAAGATTAGATACCCATTATCTAATCATATTATACATATTTTACGGTGAACTGTCACAAAAACTTGCTAAAAGGTGTTACCAACAAACGTTAAATTTCATCGACCGCTTTTGTGGATTGCGTAAACGGCTTTACTTTCAATCCCGCTTTGGTCATTGATTTAATAACATCGTCTTCCTCAAAGATAGAAAACAAACCCAACATATGTGCATACACACCACAAAATTCTGGGCCATGCCCAGAGGCTTCACCCTTTGCATAGCGATGCCAAACAATCACATGCGCAAGTTCATGAATCAGCGTATCAGTGGTCGCATCGTGCACATGCACGATATTAAAATTTGGCTTTTCTGCAGTTACGTCATCGCGATAAGTCTTAGTAACACCAAGACGTTGTTCAGAACGCGTGTCTTTGGTGTCAATGTGAACTTTATCAAGCGGAATTTTGAAGTGAATAAGAATCTTCTTCGCAATTTCTTTCAAACGGGCTGGGGATGTTTTCTTCCAACCTTTGTCAGTACGGAGTACGTTGCGGAAGAAACTTCCTTCCCACGCGTACAACTTGTTGCGCTGGGAATCACGCACTTCCTTTGTCTCGACAATACTTTTCAGTGTTTGAATCTTGGCTTTGTCAAAGTCATCAAGCGATTTAAATGCAATCGCAGTCATACCAACATATTTTGTGCTACCGGTATCAGAATTGGTACCACGCGCTTTTGACATAATTCCAACATACGGGCATTCTGCGATAATAGACTTTAACTCAGTCATTGAAATCGATGTCGCGTTGATTTCGACCATTTCAATCCCTTGCTGAATCACATCAAGCGTGAGTGCAGCTAAACCATCAACGCGTTTCACTTTGGCAAAATCAGCCTTTGTGATGTTGTACACAGAGAACTGGTATGATTTCTCTTTGTATTTCAACTTCTTTGAAACAAGCGGCTGTTTATTGCTCACCATCCTGTGGACGATTGCGACTGGCAATGATTTCACGACACGCATCCCTATCTGAAATGGATAAAATAGGAGCGCACGCACGGTACACCCCTATCCGGAATTAGTGTTATGAGCCATAAATAGGTACGTTTTTCGGAAAAACTCGTTTCTCATAAGTCTGCCTCGACAAGAGGAAATATTTCCCTTCTTTTTCGACGATAACAAGTTCTGGACCAGAGGAAAAATGTGCATTGATCATCCGTTTGTTGTTGACGTAAACACACAATCGCCGATTTGCTTCTGCCACAGCCCCTTTCAACTTACCAGACACGACAAGACGAACGGGGCCAATAAAACCGGGAACACACGAAAAGAGCGTATCCTTCTTGTGTTTCTTGATGTACGGCGCCAGATCTTCTTTTGTAAAATACGGACCCGGTAAAATCAAATTCATGGCTCTGTCCCTTGTCTTATCATGCTTTTCGGCATTGGTACGGAATCCCGTACTTGATCACCGATGTTTGGATACACAAGCGGTTGGTCGTCGGCATCCCGTTCTGTGTTAAACGGCAAACCTTCAAGCACTTGTTCATCCATCATTTGGGTGATGCACTCGCGGTAAAACGGAAGCAAGCTCAAGGCATTCAGCATTGGAATATGCCACGAGCCTTCCGTACCTGGAAAGTCAATGTGCAAGTTCATCAAAAACTTAACACGATCTGATATAGTCCCCAGATGCATGAGTGCATTGAGATCAACATCGTATTTGGACTCTGTCCCTTGTGAGGTACTGATCATGCGCACCAATTTACGATAGCGCGATCCGTCTGTCATTTCGAGACCAAGATCGATCTTGAAAACATGATTCTGTGCAAAGGTCCAACTTGGACGTGATGCGATAAGCTTGTTCATCTTTCCGTCAGATTTGAACCCAAATGTTTTACCATTTTGGGTGAATTCAAGGGAACAAGAATGCGTGTTTTGTACAAGCACCCAATTCCCAAGGTCCATAACAACCTGACGGTCTGCAAAAGCAGGTGTGCTGTAAAGCAGCGCAGCAATCAAAATGTGTTTCATGATGAGTCTTCCTTTGGTTTTTCCTTCGAAAAGAAGATAAGCAGAGGTGAACCCGATGCAAGATGACACGCACGAGCCAAACCTGTTGCGATTCGCGTACCATCGAAGGTCGTATCAACGATCACCAGTGTCTGTGCGCGAGAGAAGATGCGACCACCGACGATGGATAGTACATCTTCTCCAGGTCCAACTTTTTCAAGAGCATCTTTATAACGCTCTCGGTATCCATCGGATGTAAGAACACGATCCGACCACAGAGTCGCCCAAGTGTTTTGATCGGACAAGTCAGAATGCCAGATCCAGTAGGGAGAGAAATTGTACGGGTAGTCGATTGGAGACAGTTGGTTGTGTTCTCCGAGAGAAAGAAACTCGAACCCATCGTGGAAGTAAGAGTTCTCGTCTTCGAATCGGTTTGTCATGTAATTGAAAACAACTACGCTATTTCGTTTTTCGATTCTGTCCACAGAACAATATCCCCAATAGTTTTGAACGTGTTGAATTGATCGAAGTCAATCAGAACTTTGAATTCGTCTTCAAAGTCTTCAATGAAGGCATCAACGTCCAACACATAACTGTCGATAAGATCGTTGTTGCGCAGGTTATTTGCATCCAATTCAGGTGTCACATTGTCCGCGAAGACAATGTGAACACGACGCTCTACATTTTGCATTGTCTTTCTCCTGTTGTGTTAGTCATCGTCATCGTCATCGTCATCTTCATCATCTTCATCCGAGTCGTCTTCGTCCTCATCGTCTTCTGGAATTGATGCGACTTTGGTTTTCTTGACGTTGGTTTCTACTTCAAACGGATTACCATGGATGTAGTTATTGTTTTCATTCTGTGTCTGCACTTCGGTGTTGAACAATTCAATTGTTGCAAGCGCGGGTGAACCGTAGACAGTAATCAGTTTCGACTTCGTCCACATTTTTGTGTCAGGAATCTTATCTGTGAGTTTTACCAACCGCCGACTCGCACCCCAATCGGTCTCTGTGGTGTCTTGCAACATCGCAATAATGACGGACACTGCGAGAGAATAATCTGCGGCCATCAATGCCGAGGATACCATCGCCGGATAATCACCCTTACACATCGTATCAAGTGAGACATGCGGATGAACAACTTCATTTGGAGTCACCAGGTTCTGATAAGCACAGAACACAGACCCAATACCAAAGTAGACGCGATATCGCCCCAGATACTTCTTGTGTCCTGCCGACGTTGTAAACCAACAATCGCCCGTATCAACAACGAACATATCCGGCGCAAATGAAACAGATGCAACATTGGGGATTTGCTGTATCTCTTTGAGAGTCTGTGCAAACGCTTGCTGCGAGGTTGTTCGGATCAACTTGTCAACACGTCTTAGTTCACCAATGTCAGCAGTCAAGCTCATCATTTTCGACTGCAATGCGTCCAATTCTTTTTCTTTGATCACCAAACCTGCTGTAACACGATTTGCTGTGGTAATCGCCCAGCTTTCAACGAAGCGTTCGACGGTAAACTTTACTTTGCTGTTTTCGTAGTCCGTGTAATTTTTGTACTGCCCGTTTGTGATCACAAACGGGATATTGTCATTCCAAAAGCCGGAAACAACATGTGCTCCATTTTCATCAGCAACCGCTTGACCCCAGCGGTCCCAAAGCGAAACAACATTGTTGACGATGATATTTTGAACCGGCAAGCGATGCAATCTTTCACCAACAGCAAAGACTTCGATCACGTCTTGAACGGTGTTTGCGACCGTACAATTTATCAGTGGATTGCGCGTCTTCTTTGCACGAGACGCGATTGGCGGTTGATACCAAATGTTCTTCGCGTCAATCACGTACGACAGCTTATTTGGTGATTCTTCGACAATCGAAAGATCATGTGGCATAAGAAACGTCAGGACGAGCCGTGCAGGATTACCTAAGTTATCAACACGGCATACAAGCTGTTGCATCCAGTCATGATGCATTGTGGGTTTTGCAAACATTGCAGGCTGCACCATGTAAGGTCGTGCCGACGGTGCTGGTACTTTTGATTTCTTAGGTTCAGACGGTGTCGATGGAACTGTTTTCTTTACTTTGGGAATCGGTTCTTGAACGACGCAAGGTAAGCGAAGATCAGCCGCATGAAGTCTTGGTTACTACTCGATTTACGCCCGTTTGCCATTGTTTCCACCATGTTTTTTGAGTCCGTTGTATGCCATTGCTTTGTCAATCAGAAGACGATCGATGCTATCGTTTGGATCTCGATAAGAGACAACCGCGATCCGGACTGGTTGTTTATTCGACCATCTTATGAATTTACCACGCGCTTCTAAGTCACGCTTTACACTCAACCGCGCTTTCGCAGCGATCTTATAAGCTGCTATTTTGGTGAAGAGCACGCGGTCATAGCCCGGATTGCACTCTCCATCAACGTAGCCGATAACTGTTCCATCGAGACGAGACAGACGAACGAAGAACACTTCATCTGGATCCTCAAAAAATATTGCCGCTTTCAGTTTGTCCCAAAGTTTCCGCATCTGTCCTCGCTTTAAAGGTTGCTACTAATCCAGCGTAGCGCGTTTGTACATGGAATTGATCATTTGTTATTTTAACCGAGAACATACGTTGTTCTATACCAACGGAATTATATAAAACGCCGTTTGCTCGCAAATCCCCATTTGCGAATTTGACAACGTCAAACTGAGCAACCCAATTAGCGCTGTTCGTCGCTGTTGTCTGATGCTTGAATTTGTGAGGTATGTGTTCCTCGTCATTTCAGAATCACACATTTAGTATACCTCAGCCACGCCTACCTGTTCGAAAAATCGTCAAAAGGTGAAATCCAACAAACGTTTTCGAGACAGGCTGATTTGGTTGTGCTATAATGTCCTTGCGATCTTGAATCGCACCTCAACACAGGGAAACGAGAAATGAACAACCCAACCGGAAATGTTGTGACTCTCCCAAATGTACGTCGTGAATCGTCAGTCACAGAAACACCATTCTCAAATGTGTATGAAATGACACAATACGTTCAAGGGGAAATTCGTTCCTCCAAAATGAAATACAAAGACATTGCAAAACGCGCACTGTGTAATCCCCAAACAGTTGGGCGTATCGCTGATGGCACAACAAAAGATCCACGCGTCGGGACTGTGATTCGCATACTGTTCGCCCTCGGTCGCACGCTCTATGTGCGTTAACGGTGACATTAACCTTTCGTTAAGGATGACGGGAACGCTTCAAAAGCCGTGAACCGTCTTTACACTTCGTTAACGAATAGGCGCTATTCTGTATATGAAGGCGCGGGGCGGTCCCGCGAACCGACAACCCGAAAAGGATTGATCGCATGTCGAAAGCTTATGCACACATTGAAACGAAACATGTTGCACACTTGACGAAAGGCGAAATTGAAATCGCGCCGATGATTCCCGTTCGCGAAACGATCAAAGACGTGGTGCGTGAACTCGCAACAATTGCTGCACTTACAATTTTCGTCATCGGATTTGGCATTCTTGCGCTTGCAATGACTCTGTGACGATTTGCAGGGGAGGGGTTTCTGGCCTCTCCCCGATCCGCTTTTTCAACGTTTGTTGGATTTCGCCTTTTGACGATTTTTCGGACAAGCCTTCAAAAATCGGATATCCTGTATACAGGACACAACACAAACTGGAGAATTAAATGTACAACGCAAAATTCGTTCATGAACAATCCGCAATCGATTTCTATAACGGACAAGTTGAGCAAGGCATTGCGGCATCATATCCGTACTGGGACGGCGATTTTTGGATCGTTCGTACAATCGAAACGTAATTTGGAGAAACGATAATGCAATTCGGACCGGAACCGAAACGATTCACAACGGCCTGGCATCGTTACATGCGTGCGATCAATCGCTACTTCTACGGCGATCACTATCACCCACGGCGGGTGAAGAAAGCGGAGCGCAACGCCCGCGAACGCGTTCGCGAAGCCTATTGGGGCGGTCAGGAAGACGGACGATACAAACGGCACGAAAACCCGTACCCACCCGGCAAACGTTTCAACGAATACGAGCGTGGTTACGCTGAAACAGCCTGATCCGTTTCTGTTTCCCCTTTCGCGAATGATTGGGGAAATTGAAAATGATCAAAAAGGAAACGACAATGCGCGATACACACGCTACCGAAACCGATGAAGTAAAACACTGGGTGACAAACAATCCACATTTTGAAGGTGAAGCTCTTAAACGTGATTACTCCGGGGATCCTCGTCCGGACGAAGTTGCATTCTTATGCCTAACTGGTGAAAACGTTCGCATTTTCATTCCGTCCGAAGTCAATCAGAAATGCTTTTTGAAACCATCCAACCGCAAAGGTTTCATGTTCGACTGGGATAATGAAGCGGAATTGCGTAAAATGCGAAGTGACGCCGCAATCGATTCTGGAGACAACGCGTGACCAAGAAGCCTTTCAAAAAGTTTCGAACCACGCGACAACACACTTGCATCGTTTTCAAACGTTATCTCCCAACTCGGCGAAGAAAAGCGACGCGATGACCTTAAAGCGGCGAAGAAAAGCGACGCGATGACCTTAAAGCGGCGAAGAAAAGCGAAAGCGGATTTACCAACGTGGACCGCAAAGCTGAAAACAGCCAGCAATGCGCAACTGTTCGACATGTACGACACGGCATTGAACGGTGGTTACAGCAATCACAATTTGATGCGCGTTCTCGTTGTTTGGAAAGGCCGCATCAAGAAAGAAATCCTACGGCGCATGGAGGACTAAATGAAATCTTTTCTGAAAGTGTCCGCGTTGATCCTTGGAGCAATAACGGGAATGGTTATTGCTTTCGTCTTTTCGTTCATAACCGTGATTGGTTGTCATTGGTTCACAACCATAAATCAAAATGCAATGATCGTGTTTGTTTGTGGAACAACGGGTATCGGCGCGCTTCTCGGCGCAATTGCTTCAAATAGAATCATTCTGAAACGATCTGGAGGTGTTCAATTACCAACGCTGAACTCGCACGAGAACTTGCACTGATTGCTGCGAATTGCAGTAACTATGCTGGCAGCTTGCTTTTGACACCTAGCGAGCTACCGAAGAAAATAGGCAAACGAGAAATCGACGGGCGTATCGCTTTTCTCAAAGACAAGATTGTCACGCTGGAAAACATGAGGGACGCGTAATGCAGTGGTACACTAACTTCGATTTAATCTCTCATGGTTCGGAGTATCTGGTTGAAACAGTGGCTGGGTCACTATTTGCGACAACAGCAGTGATCCACGTTGAAGGGCAGCGTCGTGTCATTCAATTCATCACACAAGATGGTACACGTACGTATGGCGAAAAAAGTGTCACGCGTTTTGTTGAAATCAAACGATAAGGAACGGTAAAATGGAACAGGAACTTCGTAAGACAGAATTCAAATCTCTCAACGATCAACTCCAGGCTGGAACAATTATTCGCTTTCATCCTGAACCTGAACTGCAAGCCGTGGGATGCACACTACCAATGACGGCCATTGTTACAGCAGTTCATGACGCTGAGCCTGATGAGCATGGCCCCAGCATTGAAATCGTGGCAATGTTTCAACTAGATGAGGCCTTTCTGGCCCTCCCCGATGATCTGAAAGCAGAAATTCTGTCATCGGACGGTGACTACTTATCGTCGATTTTCGTCAACGCCGACAATTGCCATCTGATTGAAATTCTAGCGGCATCCGTTTGGGATTTGCTGCGCAATCAACTCAACGTGTAAAGGAACGCACATGAACATCTTGAAGACCTTTGTGTGGTACGATCAACCGCTGTTGTTCGTTGGTGAAACAAACGGCATCCACTATCTCGGATTGAACATTGAAGAAAATCCAGATGAAACGAATGATCATCTGCTGTTGTCGCTGCTCACACGGCGACGGGCTATCAACGTTGCAAACCGCTTGACCACACCGCGTCAAGCGCAACGTTTCGCAAACTTCAAAATGCCGCTGGCAGAACCGGTTAAAGTGCCGTCTGGTTTGCGCTACGAAGAAAGTCATTTCATTGTAACGTGGGGCACCATCGACGACCCTTCGAAGTGGGTGCCTGCCGATGTTGATACTGTGGACGTCAACGCCTTTCGGCAAGGTTACAGCTGGAATGTCTACGGTCCGAGTGACGAACTTTCGGCTCGCCAGAAGTACAAGCTGCGTCACAAACGCGCACGGAGGTAGCGATGTCACTCAATAACAACCAAATTCGAGAATTGCGACATTTCATCGACGATAAACTCGGTGAATCCAAGCGCAACAACGAATATGGAACACACGTTGTCTTGACGTCCATTTTGGAAAAACTCACAGAATTGGAGCGAGGCATTCCTCGAAAAAAGAAATGAAGGTCTATAAACTCACGCGTAGCTGGGAATCAGGCTTTTTTCAAGGTTCCGATATCATTGGATACTACGCAACAAAAGAACTTGCGCAGAAACAGGCAGAAATTCTGGAGCCTCGCGAAGAGATTCGCGATTATGAGTACGGAATAAAACCAATCAACGTGATTTCATCAGAAACAAAATTTCAAAAGAAAGGCAAAACTCATGGGTAAGGCAAACAAATACGCCAAGCAAGCCGCAGCACTCGCCAAACAGGGCAACCTTGCAACCGGAAACAAGAAGCCAACGTCGAGCATTCCAAAACGAATGCCTGTCAATTACATCGCACTCAGAGTTGGTAATCACCAGTTTCGCATTCTCGATGATGATTTGGTAGGCGCTCGCATGTCGGATTATCCGACGTACGAAAGCATTCCCGATGATTTCAAAAGCAACAGCAATGTTTGGAATCGTCGAGCATCGCGGTGCTTTCATATAGGCAGCAGTCTCGATGCTCTGGGTATCGACTACAAAACACCCGAAGGCGTCAACGCACGCGACTATTGGGTTTCCGTGAAAATAGCAATTCAAATGCTGTTGCAGTCATTTGAGCCGTCACATGAACTCAAAATCGCCACCGTTGCGTGGTGCATGAGTGAATGGTTTGAGGAGCTTTAAATGGACGAAAAACCTGAATTCCTTCGCTACCATGACGATAAACCGGATCAACTCAATCTGGTTCCAGCATCCCCTGTGTTTGATGCCGTTCCGTTTGGCCCCGGCCTAACGCACCACAACATTCCGTGTTACGTGTGTTTTGATGCATCCGCAGTGTATTCATCGCACGTTGGTGTACAGCCTTGCTGGGAGTGCCAAGAACATGGATACCTTCTCATCAAAACGAAATTTCGAAAGCACTTCATTCCGGATCTGGTGAAAGCGATCTGGACATCGTTTATCATCATGTTTCTTGCATTGTGGATTACAGTATGGTTGTAACCAAGCGTTATCGCGCAAGCCACGTTACGGAATGTTTGTTCGCTGTCAACGAAGGTCGCTACACCTTTGTATACTTCAATCTGAACCTCGAATTTCTCCATGAAGTGTATTTCGGTATGTCGTTTGCAACACGTCGCGAAGCGCAAGACGCCATGGAGGAATTCATACAGCATATGAATCTCGATTTCTCGAAACCGGAGGATGCCAATGCCGCGCTATAGATCGATTGCACCAATTCCGTCCGACAACACTCCGAATGAATGGACGTTTCAAATCAAAGACGAAAGCACGGGCAAGGTTCTGCGACACGAAGATCTCCAGCCCGGTCGCACGTTCACAACCCGCAACATCGCGAAAGCCCAAATGTACGCTTTCGTTGACTCTCACAATCTCGGATTGGACATCGCATGACCCAACGCATTCGTATTTTCTCATCAGCGCTTAAAGCCAAAGTCTACGCAAACAAAAACAATGGATCATTTCTCCGATTGGGGCACAAATCCGCTGGCCAGATTCTGGAGGACTTCCGCCACGGTAAAATAAACTTGATCACGATGCGCGGTGACTTCGCCACGCACGGTATCAATCTCAATGTCGGAGTGGCCACGGTTGAATACGACGATGACGACTATGACGACGCCACGCGCGCGCAAATCGAAAGTCGGCTGCATCGCCACAACGCACAAAAAACGGAAACGGCGACAATGTCGATCAAAGACTTCGCAAAACGCATCGGAATGCCAATGCAGGACATTCCGTCGCCAGACGAACAAAAATCAATGACCGATCCGTTCGTTCAAGAGCGAATGCGCCACGTCGTTGATCATATCGGTCAAGGTGCGCTTGATGTGCTCAATGATTTCACACTGGGCAACATTGTGCGCATGTTGATGCGGGATGACTTGATGCACGAGTCCATTGTTGTCGCTGCGCGTGATCGCATTTGGAAACTCTCACACGAATTGGACGCCGCAAACACCAAGATTGCGGAACTCCAAACCAAGCTCGATGAACACAACGGTCTCATTGCAGACGCCATCGAGCGACATGGCTAATCTGGTAATTCATCGGAGGACATTCTGGTAAACTCAACCGCGACGGGCTGACCGGTCCCGTATATAAGCGACGGCTAAAACAGGGGCGGCTAAAGAGCGCTCTTTTCGGACAGGCCGTCGCCGGTCTCGATTCGCCGCCTTTAAAGGGGCGATTTTGAGCGCTCGCCGAAAAGCCCGAAAATCAAGGGTTTCGAGGGACCGATTTTAAACGTTTGTTGGATTCCGCTTTTTGGGTTTCCGCTTGATCCGGTCCCGAATTCCTGTATTCTCAAATCATCGAAACGGACAGCGAAACGCTCCGCTTCGAACAACCCGCCGGATTGTCCGGCTCTTGAAAAGGACTTTTGAAATGGCTCGTGCAAACAACAAAGCTCGTCTTCTCGCTTCTGTACAGAACCTGACCCCGACCGTGGCCGGTCAGCTGGCCGATCTGCTGGAGTCGATTGCAGGCGCAACTGGCGCCGAAGACATTGGCGAAATCGAAACGTCGGTTCGTTCGTCTCGCCGCAAGGCTCGCGCCGAAGCCGCCGCTGCTGAAAAGCCTGCCCGTCGTTCGCGCCGTGCAAAGGCGGAAGCCGAAGACGAAAAGCCGACGCGCCGTCGTCGTGGCGCAGCGAAGGCCGAAGCGGATGAAAAACCCGCTCGCCGCACTCGCAAGCCGAAAGTTGAAATCGAACTTCTGGCGGATGACGTCACGGTTGACGATCTGTTCGAAATCCTCGAAAACTTCGAAGGCGAACCGGTCGCTGGCACGATGCGCGATCTGAAGCCGCTGGTCGAAGCGTACGGCGTCGATGCAAAGGAATTCCTCGCGGACATCGACGGCACGGCGAAGGAAAAGGCCGAAGAACTTGGCATGTTGCTCGCCGGTCTCAAGGCTCTTGAAGCCCAGATCGTTGCAACGCTCAAGGATAACGGCGAAGCGATGGATGAAATCATCGAAGAACTCGATCTTGAACTTCGCGAAACTGCCCGTCCGGGCACCGTGGCAAAGGCGATCATCGTTGCGATGCACGAAGACGCCGCCGAAGCCGAAGATGAAGACGGCGAAGATGAGGCCGAAGACGAAGTGGAGGAAGTTGCTCCGCGCCGCCGTCGCCGCGCTAAGGCCGAAGACGAAGACGAAAAGCCCGCTCGCAAGTCGCGTCGTGCAAAGGCGAAGGCCGCCGATGAAGACGAAGATGAGCTTGACGATCTGGACGATCTCGACGACTAATCGAACACAAGCCGGAAGGGGTGGGGGAGTGATCTCCCGCCCTTTTCTTGTATCAAATTCGCCAAACTCAACAAACGTTTGAGCTTTGCTGATTTGATCCTGTGACCGGAGGAAATGGTTATGACGCGTACAATGACGGCGAAGAATGCAACGAAGATTGAAGCGGCGTACAAAAAGTTTGCCGACAAGATCGAACGTTTGTATGGCATCAAGACCGAATTCAACGGCATTCGCCGCGACGGCTTGACGCTGTCAATGAATTTGGTGATCGGGTTCGCTGCAAACGGTGAAACGATTGAGACGATTGAAGTCCAGCAGCAACGCGCATTGATGCATCGTGCCGGGCTTAAACCCGAAGCTGTTGGTCAAACGTTTGTGACGCACGACGGCATTGTGAAGGTTCGCGGCTTCAATACGCGTGCGCCGATGGCACCGATGCAATTTGATCGCAACGGCAAACCCTACAAAGCCGCGATTTACTATTTTCACCAAATCTGCAGCACGGATCCAAATTTCAAAAAGTTTGTCCTGCCGGATTATGTTCCGACGCCGGTGGTGCGAAACCGACGCCGTTTTAAAAACTTCGCAGACTTTTTATAAAAAGGGGCTTCGGCCCCTTTTCTGCCCAACAAACGTTTTTTTCAAACCCTGGAGATTTGACATGCAACTTCCGAAAGACACTGGGCGCGGAACATTCGTAACCGCCGCAATCGCTTTCACCGCTGCGGAAGATGGAAACACGTTGATCAACGTCGGCACGCGCCAAGGAATTCTGGGTGTTGATCTCGACGTCACAATAAACGGCGAAGGCGTTTGCGTGTTTGAGCTTTTTGGTGAAAGCGGCGTCAAATATTACGTTCCCGCAACGTCCATGATTGCCGTTGTCAACGATGACATTCTGTGGGGATCGACAAAAACGTTTTTGTCGAAAACTGGCGTCGCGAACGGAGCATGTGATTATGGTCCCTCGTCGCTTTTATCATATTTCCAAAGTTGATCTGGGTGAAACGATTGTGCTCAAAGCAAAGATGCCTGCATCGGCTCACCAAGAACACGGCAAACCGCGTGTGTGTTTCGCTCCGACACTTTGGCAGTGTGTGCATTCAATTGTCGGCCAGAAACCACCGATCTCGTATCACGATGTGATTGCGGACTTTCTCTGGGAAATCCGGGCATCCAAAACGCGTCCGCAAACGCATACGGCCAACCCTGCGGTTTATGTAACGCACAAACGTTTGACACCTGCCACGTCTGGTGTGAGCGATTTCGATTACACAAATGAACACTGGTCGCTTTCGGATATCGAAGTGCAGCGTTTCGGATATCTGGATTTGGAGGCGATGCTGTTTCGCCGAACGCTGACGCTGACGCCTCATCGAGACGCGTCGCTGGACGTGACGATTCGTCAAACGATAAATGCGATGTTCCAGTCCCGGATCAAAATGCTTGAACCGCGTAACGTGCGGGACAAACGTTTATCTCGGCGCTGAAACTGGAGATCGTCCTTGCGAACGGTCCCGTTTTTGCATACACTGTAATCAGCATAAACCCTGGAGAATGATGATGACGAAGCCGAACATTCAAGACGTGTACAACGCGTTTCACCAATTCAGCATTCGCGCTCTATCAATCGGTCGCACTGTCGCCTATGACGCACCGAAGAAATGGCAGTCCGAAATGGACAAGAATCGTGCAACGCTGAAAGCGGATCTGGAGCGTCTCGGTCTCGCCGAACATATCGATTGGTCCAATCAGGAGGAATAGCCGTGGTAGACGTTCACGTTCGGAAACCCAAATTTGACGGAAGCCCAGATGTTTCAGACATTCTGGAGTACAACGAAAGTCGTCGGTTGCGCTGTGTCAAATTCGAAGACATTGCAATGAGCGAAGACGATTACCAAAAACTGCCCCGTGATCGGGACGGCAACTTTATTGGTCTGACGCATCGACTGGTGTTCAAACGCTTCTCGCGGGACCAGTTGGAGCGTATGACGCAGCACGACAAAGACTATATTCGCGCAATCGCAGAAATCCAAATGAGGTGATCACAATGAAAAAGCATTGTTTCGTATTCGTGTTTCAATCTGGCGCAGTGACTGCAAACGCTTTCGCGACGTTTGACGATCAATTGATCACAAAGGCGCGCATTGCCGAAGCGCAAAAGATTTGCGGTTTTGATGAATCCGTTTTGCTCAATGTGGGTTACTTGGGTTTCATGACGAAAGAACAATTTGAAGGCCAGAGCGAAACGGCAAAAATGGAACCGCTGCCGGAACCAAAATCGAAATCAAAGGCGGAACCGGCACCAGAACCGATATCCAAAATTTTCACACGCGTCCAGAAAATCCTTGTCGATCATTTGGGTGTTCATGCGAGTGACGTGAAAATGAAAAGCGATTTGATCGGTGATCTTGGAGCGGATTCGCTCGATGTTGTCGAATTGTTTATGGCCTTCGAGGAAGAATTTGGGATTGAAATCCCAGACGATGATGCTGACGGTCTTACAACTGTTGAAGACGTCGTCCACTTCCTTCAAAATCGGGTCTGAAAAGGCCCGAAATTGAGCGTTTGTTGGATTTCGATTTTTGACGTTTTTCGTGACAGGGCCGCTCGGATCGGCTATTCTGTAAGTGAGAATGAACCCCGCGCCTCAACCCCGAATCGGTCGGGCAAGGCGACGAACCCTGAGAACCGACATGCTCGCTGTTGAAACCGTTACAACCGACAATGCACGCGCCGATGAAATCAAAAACGCAAAGATCGTTTTGGGGATCGTTCGTCGTCGTCCGATTAAGCAAGTCAAAACGTCTGACCTGCCGCGATTGATCGCAATGTGCGAACGCGTTGCAGATGAGGCGGAAAGCAATTCACGGTCTGAAAAGTTTTCGGATCTGGCATTGAAGCTTGCCGCTGAATTGCACTTGCGCGAAAAGGGAAGCATCCCGTTTGCGGCGAAAACGTCGGATCGTTACACGGCGAAAGAAATTCCGGCGAAAGCGGTTCAAGCTTTGCAGGTTCTGGGTAAGATCGTTGCACGATTTGAAGCGCTCGGTTTGGCAAACGAAAAAGGTTCGTTTTTGATCGAATACACGACAAACGAAGCGCTCGCCGCTTTCGAGAAAGGCGAAGCCTACGGCGAAAAAACCCGCGCGGCTTTCTTGCCGAAAGTGTTCCGTCATCTGCTCGCACAAATCGCGAAGAATTTGAAGGATCCAGTCTCTGCCGTGCAAGCGTTCACAAACGACGTTGCAAAAATCGAAATGCTTGACGCGGCTTGGAGCAAGCCGACGGACGAAAAGCCGGAAACGGTGAAGAAGCCGATCAAGGTTGTCACGGAAGGCGGTCATACGCGGCAAATTCATCCGAACGAACGGATCATTGGCAAGCGTGCAACGTTTCATGCGCATCGCGAAGTGAATGGTGAAAAGGGTTTCGAACCGTGCTATGCGCAAACGATTGAAGATGCGGTTGCCGAAGTCGAAAGCATGTACGGGAAAGCAAAGACGCCGGTTCGCATTTACGCGGTGGTGGTTTGCGCCGAAAAGAAACTCTAACGATTGCGAGGCGGGTTTAACCCACCTCTCTTTTTCTCAAACGTTACGGAGAATTCAAATGACGAATACGCAAATTGATCACTGGCAGAAGCAATCGACGAACCGAACACAGCCGAACGGACCCCGTGGGGTATTCTTCTTCGCGGACATCACGAACAAATTCGTATCCCTAAAGCGATTTGGGCAGAATGCTTTATTCGCCCATCGCTGTACAGCGAACATGACTCGCGCATGTATCGCTGGGATTTCGACAAAGAACGTGAAACCGTCTTCAAGAAGGAATCTTAACATTGCGATCAATCTGCATCATTTTGTTTGGAGCCCATAGTCAACCAATCTTCGCGAAAATCGAAGATTGCGGAACGAGTGAGCATCCGCCGCTGCTCTGGATGTACAAGGATCGCTTTTACATCCGTGAACGTTTCGAAGAAGATCGTCAACAACAATTTCCAAGTATTTACTCTTACAAAGAAATTCAAGTTGAGCATCTGGTAGAATAGAGACCTTTCATTCTGACGGCTACTTTCGGGTAGCCGTGATTGGGACTGGTCCCGTTTGACATTCAATCACAGAGAAGGACTCTGACATGTCTATATTTTGGCAAGTTGCATATCCGGGTATGGTCATCGTTGCAACCGCAGACAAAGAGGGTTACCATCGGGAAGGCCATCCCGCAGCAGGCACGATTGGTGTTTGCGTACGGCCTGGGCGTTATCGCAACTATGTTGCGCGCTACAATTCTTATTCGAACAAGGTTCCTGGCATCTACGAAAATGACGGGAATTGGATGGTATTATGGGCGGGTGCAACTGAAGAAGTCAACGTTGACACATACAACTGCGAGGTTGCGCCAGAGTCGAAAGAACACTACGATCTCCGTAAACAGGGTTTGTGGGCTGATCCTATCCACAAAAACAAAACAATTACGATGCATATTCAAGAAGATCATTTGAGGCGTACAATCCGCATCGGCGATCTTCCAGAAACAAAGTTCTGGGAAGGCGACATCGTTCGTCCGGTGAATGGTGGGCATGTGTATCACGGAGATAATATTGCCGAGCGCCGTATTTATAACATCGATTATCGTTGGGCTGAGGACACGAACACGCATCACCAAGGTGAAGGTAGCTACGATATAGACTGGGTTTATCCGAACGGTGAATACGCCGGTTGCGGTTCGTCGCATGCCTGGGACAGCGATATGGAGCTTGTCCGACGCGGCAATGTTTGGAAGTATTTTAACAACGAACCGTTGTCGTTTCGTGACATTCGTGAGGAAGTCGGCTTCATGCATGGCATCCGACAAGTTGTCGAAGTGCGCAACCCTGAAAACAATTTGTACAGCTGGGACAAAGATTCTGCGCTGAAAGCAATCCAAGACGGCATCGCCGATCACTTCAAGTTGATGAACGGTTTGTTTGGAGCCGGTTCGCGCGAAAGTGTCTACAAGTGCCTTGATCTTGATCTGGGTGCCCGCGTTCGCAAAGCAACCCTTGAAGGCTTTGGCCTCAGCGCGTAAATATCAGCCCGGTGAAGTCACTTCACCGGGCTTTTCTGCCACGTTAATTCTGTCATGCACTCTCAAACACATTGGAGATATCATGACGGTCAACGTTTCTACTTTTGGTGCTGTCGGCGACGGTTTTACGGACGATACCGCAGCGCTACAAAACGCGATCAATTCAGCACAAACGCTCAATCAAACGCTGGTGCTTGAAGAAAACAAGCGTTACAAAGTGACGCAACCGCTCATCGTGAAGCAAGGTCGCGTGTCCAAAACCGCACCGTTGTTTGAATTCGATCTCGATGGTCAGTTTTCAAAGATCATCAATGCTGGCACGGGCTTTGCAATTGAAGTACAGCCATTGGCCAGTCTTGATCCGGCAGTCAATCCGGACGGTGGCGTGAATGCGATCGGTTCTATTTCGATGCAGCGCTTTGACATTGAAGCGCCAAGTCAATACAACATTGCTGGTGGTGTCAAAGTTGGACGCCAAGGCTACTGGATGTACGCAAATGCACGGCGAACGCTACTGTGCGACGTAAATCTGTACCAACTTGGTGGTTGCGGCTTGTCTGTTATCAACGCCGCCCACTTCGACGTTGTGCGCGTGACACAGCGCGATGATTTCAACGGTGTTGGAGAAGGGTTGTATCTGGCGGCACTCGGAGAGAACGCATTCTGCGGCGATATCTCGTTTATTGATTGCCAGTTTCAAGGCAACACGTCTAGCCACATCAACAACAAGCCGCTTAGTATTCAGTCGTATTCCCCCAACACAGCAAAGCCTGCCAGTGAAGCGGTGCGCACAGCATCGATGCGTGAATTTGAGTACCACTGCGATCTCGCGGAGTATTTGGGGTACGCGGGGATTGGGCGAGACGATTTCTGCGTGAATGTGCATGGCGGCGCGCGATCTACTGTTGACAGCTGGGACTGGTCGTGGGCGCGACTCAGCAAACGTGCGAAACGGCTGATATCGCTCGAAAACGACGAGTTTTCCTGGTCATCCTTTGCAATGTTGCGGTTGTGTGAGCATCTAGGCGTGCGTTACGTGTATGATGTGCATCACGATTGGGTGAATCGCGGTGTTTGGCAAGAACCACACGGTAAACTCGTCAAACGCATTCGTGCAACGTGGGACGGTTTCAATCCGAAAATTCACCTGTCAACGCCTCTGCCAGAGGCTGTTTCGGCCTCACATAGGGATTACCCTAGTCCTCTAAAAGAGGTACGTTTCACGCTCGTTGGTGCATCACCAAGAGCCTACCGTGCGCATTCCAACTACGTCTGGCACCCAGGTTTGGTTGCCTATGCGAAACGGTGGTTTGACGCGGGCGTTGATATTCAACTGGAAGCGAAGGCAAAGAATCTCGCATCCTTTGCGTTGATTCGTGCAATCAGGAGGTAACTGTGTTTGGATGGTTAAAGAGGTGGTTCGTTCTTGACGAAGAACGCGAAGAACAGCGTGGCTATGACTTTGCACGTGAGTTGATTTTCAAAGCGGATCGGGCTGACTTGTGCGACACGTGCAATTACCTTGATCGCGTGTCTTACAATCAACCAGACGCATATGATCGCGGCATCCGCCGTGCGTTGCGTGAACTGGACTCGGTGCTACCAAATTTTGAGGAATATGACGCATGAAAATGCTTGATTGGTTGAAGCGTGTTGACGACGCCTATCTTGACCTTGTCAATGCAATCGGTTTCTGGTTGCAGACAAAGGCACGTATCCACCGCTATCTGTTGATGAATGGCTCGGTTGTCACGGAGATTGCGCTGTCGATCATACAAGGAACAATCACAGAGCCAGGATCGTTTATAACATTTGCAATTGTTTTGTTTTCGACAAACGTGGTCTTCTATCCAAAAGGTCCGATCACGTCAATTAATCATGTGAACACACGCGTTTACGTGGTAAACACGGGTATGCCTCTTTTTAGACTTATGATCATCCCGTATCTTATGTTTCTTTTGTGGCTTTCGATTTACGGCGCGGCTTATTGGTGGACAGCGAGACTGACTGTAAACCTTTTCTCTCTGTGTGTTATATTCATGTACCAGCACGAGATTCCGCCGAAGGAGGACCATCGACTTGTTCTGCACGGCGCTTAAGCACTTACAAAAAGGTGTGATATTTTCATACTATTTTGTAAGTCAGGGGCAGCCCTATTCTTCGCTGATAATTATCCATTATGTATATCTATTATAATATTATATAGGGCGAGCCCGATCAAAATCGATCAAGTGTTTTTTTAACAGCGCTGGACCTTGTTAAAAAAACACTAACCCGAGGGGTATGAGGAATGCTAATTCCCGTAAAGTACAGAAAAGACACACGGGGTTATTATGACAGGCGCATTGGATAGACGGAGCTACAGCTACAACATTGCAGACAATTCAATCGTTGGGATTGGTGTAGGTAATGCTGTTGGTGAAAGCACGGGACGAAGTGAAATAACGAAAGACGAGTTTGCATGCTTGCTCATGCTCTTTGCCGAAGATCGTGAACTCAAATTCACACGCTTTGGTCTAACCGTCTACTTGAAAATAGACAGACCGAAAACCGCAATACCTTATGGCTCGTCATTGCCGAAGTTTGAACGTCTCTCTGATGTACAAGACGTATCAATTCAATGGAATGAAATTGTTGATACTATGCTGGGTCGCACAACGTCAACAAACAAGACAACGAATGGCATTCACATCAATGTGTACGGCGACAAGGATTGCCTTGATTACCATTCAAGCTTTACATTCTACATCAACTGCCGCAGTGGAAAAGAATCAGGGAATACAGAAAAAACAAAATACTTTATCAATGCAAATTGTGCGCCGACTCAACTGCTATCCGGAGACAACTCCGTTCCCTTTATGAGTATGCGTTCGGCGCGTGAGAAAGCAAACTTCTTTGCAGAAATGTTCACGCTTCCATTCTTCATTCTAAGCGACTTGATCAATACTTATGTGTTGCGCAAAGACAGCAAGCCGTGTCCGTTGACGCGCGATACAGAAAAGTTCAACAATTCGATTATGAAGATGCAGTTTGCAGACTACTGCAAGAAGCTTCCAAGTTACGAACGGCGCAATCTACTGGCGGCGATTCTGGGTGACACATACATGCACTGCAAGGTTCGTGCAAACGGACAGGGCGTTAGTATTCGCGATTCCCTCAAGTTTGCCGTTGAAGACAAAGATTCAAAGCGTGTGCTGACAAAATATGGTGAACCGATCGCGCGCACTGGTTTTCTGCTGAAGTTTACATCCGGTGATCGCCCGACCTTTTCTTTGGGGTTTTACAACAAAGATCACGTCACGGATGAGCAACAAAAGAAAGCTCTGGAGAAGGGGTACTCGAAAAAGAAAGTATCAAAGCACGAGGCAGAAATAGATGCGTTCACACGTCAAAGTATACGCCTTGATTTATCAATCCACACAGCGGGTATCGTCAAGCTTAGTTCTGAGCTAAGCAAAGCGTATGACAGCATCGATTATATCGGAAAGATATTCAAGACCAACGATGTGCGTAAGTTTCTCGAACAGTGCCTCACTGTGGATCCGTCGCTCAGCATGTTTTACAAGTTCGTTCTGGAAGAAGAAATGCACATCGAACAAATGCTGCGTGTAACCACCAAACAATGGGACAAAGCTTGGGAGCTTCTCAAAGAAAAAGGTTTGACCGATCTCATCGAACCGCTCAAGCGCCGTCGTAATCTTGTTGGCAACGACGATTCGTTCACATCGATTGTTCGCAAGTTTTGTGGTAAGAAGATTGATCCGTTGCGGTTGCGGCGCGAAATTCGTGAAAAGACTGTCTTGTTTAAACGTGACGCTGCTGGTGAAATCGTCAAACAGAATGGACAACCTGTCGTGCTGTGTGGTGGTGTTGATCTCCGCTTTCCATACTACGTCAAACTTCAAGTTGATGAGATTCTACGCGATTCGTTCAAAGACTTGGAGCGCAATCGCGCGCTCGCAGAAACCGGGCGTATTCCGAACGACTACGATCTGGTTGCATTGCATAAAACAGCCGTGCGTGCGGGGCGAGAGCTTGCGCGTGTCTTGAGCTATGGCAATAACCTAGAACCGATTCCAGTTTTTAAAAAATGAGGACAACAATGGTAAGTACACCACTGATCATTCCGTATACCAAACGCAAGAAGCATGCTGAAGCGATTGCAACAGCGACAACATTTTATGTTGAACTAAATCCAGATGACGCGTGCTACACGCCCTTTATATACGAATACGAAGATGCATTCAACTGGATTCGGCAGCACGTCGGTGTGAGAGAGAACCGGATTACTATCCAACAAACAGAACATCCGCTCCCAGAATCCCGTGGTGCACATGTTATCAGAGTCTTCGTTCACAGGGGAATGTAACAATGCGTAAATTTCTTGTGTGGACAGATGGCGTTCGGCGTGAACTGTCACCGCTGTCGTACCGTGAGTTCGAACGGCTTGGTCTTTACCAGAAAGAAGGTGATACCGAACAAGCGTTCAATCGGTGGCTACGTCACAACGATCTCCACGATCCGATTGACTTCAACGAAGATGCACTGGTCACTGCGCGGTTGGAGTTGTGTACTGAACCACGCACCTACGCGTTCAGTGCTACTGAAGATGTGTGGTGCGAAACGTCATCTTGGAGCTCAGCCGCAGAAGCACATCAAACCTGTGCAAGCGACGCACCCCGCGAAGCGCTGATCCTGGCCATGGCCTACAAGCGTGTTGAATCCCAAGCAAACTTTATTGACGCACTGGAAGCGTACGGCAACTTTAGCTTTAGTACGTCCTAAGACACCTGTGGAGCAAAGACCGAAATAATCCTTAATTCTTGATAGGGTTTTCGTCGTTCGGTTGTTTTTGCACCAACACACCATCTTTGGGGATTACTATGTTTCAACGCCTTCACACACCAACCCTTCTCAGCGCTCTTGTTTTTATTGTACTGATCAGTACGATGTACAACGTGCACGCTCGACTTTCCTTTTCGGATGTGCTATACTCCGAAGACTACATGGTTTGTAAATTATCACCACAGCATGAACAATTGAAGTGCATCACAGATTGAGTGAGAGAGTATCATGACAGCCAGCAAAAACAGCCGAACGAAGAAAATTACCAAGCAAGTCAAGCGTCTCGTTGAAGACGCCCAACGGATTGGGGATGCCTACGCCGCCATCGCGGAGATCGCGTGTGACGATGCCGCCGCACGCTTTTCCCAGCGTTTGCATGAGATTGTGGGGAACAACCCCGTCAAACTGGACGCGTTGATCAAGTGCGATTTCAACGGTCTCAAGAAGAAGTTTGGGTCGTACGATGGCTACTACGTGTTCAAGCTGTCGAAGAAAAAGACGCGCCCGGCGGGAACACCGGATGCCGAGTATGTACAACTGACATTGCAGTTGATCAATTTGGATATCAGTGACGATACGCTTATTTTGGCGCAACGCATTCGGCAACGAGATGAAGATGATCTGGATGACTTGGACGATCTTGACTGACCGTAAAAGGTATACAGAGACGTCGCAAGGGATTGAATGACATGATTCGGAATTCGTATACATCACCGGACACACAGTACGATACCACGCTGGTGGTTGATGATGCGTATGTTGCTTCGTTGCCGGATTTGCAGGATGGTGATTTCAAAGGCGCACGCGTTGCGATCCCCCATGTTGGGATTCATCGCTTTCGCGTGCCGCTCACCATCGCCCGCCGGGATGGTGGATCGCAGATTGTGGAAGCGTCAATCACAGGCACTGTTAGTTTGGAGTCTGAAAAGAAGGGCATCAACATGTCCCGGATCATTCGGACGTTCTACGAACATTGCAACACCAATCACGGTGGGACATTTACGCTGAAAGCGTTGGAAACCGTGCTGCAAGATATTCGCAAGCGGAGTGGGGAACTCAACGCGGAACTGTTGATCAAGTTCTCGTATCCGATTCTACAACCCGCTTTGCGCACGCAGGGCTTGATAGGGTATCAATACTACGACGTGTTGTTCCGGTTGCGTGTGGTTGGGGATGAAGAATCATCGGATTCTATTTATCACGCCATCGAATTTGATTTTGTGTATTCGTCGGCGTGTCCGTGCAGCTATGAATTGGCAGAACATGCGCGTGCGCACCGCAATCAGGCAACGGTTTCTCACTCACAGCGATCGGTTGCGCGCGTGCAGTTGAAACTGGATTCGAACCAACCCCACATTTGGATTGAAGAAATTCAAGAGTTGTGTACGGATGCGCTCCACACAGAAACACAGGTGATGGTCAAGCGTGCCGATGAACAAGCGTTTGCAGAATTGAACGGCAGTTATACCAAGTTTGTCGAAGACGCTGCACGTCAACTTTACCACGTGTTTGATGCGCGCGAGGATATCTACGACTTTCGTATTGTGTGCTCACATTTGGAATCTCTCCATTCGCACGACGCGATTGCGGTGATTACCAAGTATGCGACGGATCAAACATTCCCGGACGCTTTTGCAAATTCGCATGACGTACCATACATGCCTGATTTGTCGTATCACGAGCTCCAAAGTCTTGTTCGGTAGCAAACCGTCCGAAAACAGGAATTTCTAATTCCTCATCGGAGACTCCTCCCCGGTGTCTTCTTGTTTCCCTCCCTGAATGGTATAACTTGGCGGCTGGATTAATCCAGCCGCTTTTTTCTCCAGCAAATCAGGTCGGAGAATGCTAATTCTTCTGCGTAAGGCACTGTTGTGAAGGGGTAGCTATGATCAAGAACCGCTTGATAAATACCGTGCGCAACCACGCAGTTTATCGAAGTAGATTCCTTCCCGATCCTTTCCTCCGAAAGCGAGGTGGAGCGGTCTAGTCACTCACCTACAATGCCAAGAAGCCGTGTCGTTCCTCCCCGACACGGCTTTTTCTTTGGGTTAATCGGTTTGCTTTTCAACAGTATTATTTTCAAGATTCTAATTCTTTTAAGAATGTACTCTAATTTATGATACGCCAAATGGGCTCCATAAAAAGGTTGGTAAAATGTCTCATTGGTGGGAAACTATTGAGAAAGTAAAAGAGCGATACGGACTCGCTCAGTGGGTTGTGGTTACGTTTGTCTTTCTATTTGGTCTTTTTATCAATGCGACGTACCAGTTGATCGATTGGATTATGGTCCCCTTTAACAATCAAAAGGACATTACGATTCTGTTGGAAAAGAGTGAGGAGTTTACAACTTTTTTCGATTCGGTGAAGAACATCCAAAGTGAATTGCAACAGTCTCGAACAGATAACCAAAAACTTCGTGAAGACTTAAACAATTTGAGTATAGAATTTAAAGGTCAGTTCCGTCGTTTGGAGGATGGACAACTTCAACTTTTCCTAAAAACGGAGCGTCTCGATGAGCGAACGCAAAGAAAGTAAGATGAACAAGTATCTTCCGAAATTTCTCACTCTTGGTCTTATCTTTGTTTCTGGTTTGGTCGTACAAAGTTACACAAATTTTGGAACGGAGTGGTTGAGCCGTACACCACGGGTTTACAGCAAACCGGAATGGTATACAGTCACCCGTGATAAGACCACCTTACACTATAAAGCTGAAGGGGAGCGGTACATCGAATGCACACACAAAGCACCACTTGTTGCTGACTTCCTTGATAAGTTTGGGTTGGTCGTTGCACGCGAATTGATCCGTCGAGGATCAAAACCTGATGTTAAAATCTTTGACAATGCCCCAAATATTCCGCTGAACACCAACGTTGGGGATGTTATTGGAACACCTGTGATCAACCCGAATCCACAGAAGTTAAAGATCAACCGTTTTTTCATCGTCACCGATGAAAAAACGTTGGAAGAGAGTATCAACTTCCGTGTGAAAGCAGAATGCTTTAATACCAAAGATGGTCGTGTGACCGGTTATTTTGGTGAATTTCCCATACCGAAAGATGGTGATACAATCGGCTACTTCCCCGATGTTAGCAAGCAACCGCTGCTTACAAACACGCTTCCACGGCCTTTAGGGCTGCGATAATAGGGCTTGTGTCGGCCTTCAATCTGTGTTATAATAGGGTGTCTAGTCTACAACCCTTCCACAGCAGAAAGAGGATACAATGCAGATGGTTGACATTGATCGTGAAATGGCTGGTATCGTCAGTACCGATGTTCAGAAAGAAACGCGTGATGCAATCCGCAAAGCGGAAAGCGATCCATTTCCGGGTGTACCAAAACCTGTCGCTGGTAGTTCAGCCGGACTTTATCCGCGTGACGAAGACAAAGCGCGTGTTGCTCGCCCGATCTCAACACCCAACAAAGTAAGCGCTGGCGCCTACGCTGGCTTGCAGCGCAGTGATGCCGTCAATATGGAAGTTGAAAAGCTGCGGGATTCTGTGAAAGCCCAGCGTCGCAATATGCTGAAAACATCGCAAGATCGTCTTGAGGAATTGCACAACGCGTTGGAAAGTGCGACAGCACATTACAACATTTCCGACAACGAATGCGATGCATTGAACCAGGAAGCATGCAACGACATTCAGTTGGAAATCGACCGAGCAAACAAGTTGCTTGAAACGCTCAACGGTCGGATGCTTGAACAGAAAGCCAAACATCGCACGGACAAGACGAAGCTTGCGGAAACGTACCGTGATCAAATGGAAGACTTGCAAGCGCTCATTGATGCAGAAGAAAGTGTCGTCATTCGTTTGATGAAGAAAACCAGTGACAGTGATGCGTCGTACAATCGAACGGCAAGCATGTTGGAAAACAAAGGTGTTCCGATGCCGTCCGGTTTGCGCGATGCGTTGAATCCGCAAGACAAAGATAAGCCGGGCGATTACGCACTGGCAACGTAACATACAAATACACTGTAAGCCGATGGGATTGAGCCACCCATCGGCTTTTTCTTTGGGGTAAACACAATGTTCAAAGCTTCTGTTGTCGTGTATGGTGGACGTGATTTTAACAACGAGCGCGTCGTGTTCAAGTTTCTCGATAAGCTCCATGCGAAATATGAATTCGATTTTGTCATCGCGGGTGGTGCGGATGGTGCCGATAAGCTTGCAATTGCGTGGGCAAAATCACGCAAGATACGCTTCAAAGAAGAACCGGCAGATTGGACGAATCTTGAGGCAAAACCGTGCGTCGTAAAGTATAGGCGAGACGGACAAGCCTACAACGCACTTGCTGGCCCTGCACGCAATCAGTTGATGCTGGACAAATACAAACCGATGTATGCCGTGGAGTTTCCGGGCGGAACAGGAACCAAAGATATGCATCAACGTGTTGCGCTCAAGCTTGCATTCGGGTTAATGGAAAAATTGATCACAATTAAAGCAAAGAGAAAATCATGAAATTACCAAAAACACTACTTGGTCACAGACGATTGTTTCTTGGGGCCGGGGAGAAATCACAAGCGGAATGCTTCGAGCTTGTTTCAATGCTCATGTCTGGGATTGATAAGCTCAATGCGTTGCAACAGCTTGGATTGCAAGGAGATTCGTTTGATCACCAAGAATATATCGATCTTGAGCACGAAATTGAACTGATTGCTGCATCGTTGTACTTTCGGTTAACTGGTAAAGTTCCAAACGGAGAATAAGACATGAACCTGTCACGCCGCGGATTTATTGCAAGTCTTGGTGTAGCACTTGCGGCACCAGCAATTGTCAAAGCTGAATTGTTGATGCCTGTAAAGCAACCGCTCATTGGACGTATTCTTGATGAGCACGGTTGGTTTCCAAAACCAAAAGTACTCTTGCACGCCAGTCTTACTGCGCCCAAAGAAGTCTCCGTCGGAGATATGTGGTACAACACGTTTGAAAAGAAGCTGTACATTTCAAGTCCAGAATTGATTGATGGTGTACAGAAACTTGTTTTCAAACCAGCTCTTCATCGTTGAGGTTTATAATGGAAAAGTCATCTGCTGTTTTCGTGATGTGCTCCGTTCAAAGTGTGTCGATGCCTGTTTATCAATCGACACCTTGGGATTATGAAAATCCACCAATTAACCTATCGCTGGTGACATATATTACAAAGAGTGAACACAAAACCGCACATTCTCAGGTTTATCCCGAAATTCATTTCTTCTTTGGTGAGAAGTCAGTTCTCTGGCGATTTCCCAGAGAAACAAAGAGTGAATATCAAGAAGACAGATTCACGAGACGCGGGAAGGTCGAGGACGTACCGGACTATACCAAACGCGATGCAGAATACGACAAGATCATCGCACGTTTTGCGGAAGCACTTTAACCAATGGTTCAAGTTCCTCGTGGTATGAAAACAGATGCGAAGCCCAAGAAGAAGAAAGAATACAGTTCGCATCTGGCCACCTTTACCTACAAAGGTGTTGTATTCTTTTGCTCAACAGCGTCCAAACTTGAAACTGGAAAGTATCTCGTGCTGCTCACAGCGGTCGCTCGTCTCTGCACAGTACATCGCACACTGTTTATGAATCGACCACCAAATGAAGCAAAAGCCCACGATATACTCCAAAAATGGGCCAGTAAATTGCCGATCAAGCACATTCGCTGACAGGTTGCATTCCTGACCGTTTACTAATTCTAGGTGTAACTCTAACCGTAAAATAGGTATAGAGTGATTTTCTACCAGGATACCATTTCAGATGCAAGACAAACAGTTACTACAGTGGAGTGTAAAGTATCGACCCACAATGGTCGAACAGGTTCTCGGCAACGAAGGACCAAAGCAAGAAATTGAAAAGATTATCAAGAAGAAAGATGTTCATGCTCTGTTGATGTATGGACCATCGGGTTGTGGTAAAACAACACTTGCGAAGATCGCTGCACTTGGTTTGTCGGGTGGACACAAAGCGGATATCATTGAAAAGAACATCGGCGACCAGAACGGTATCAACGATATTCGTGCAATGATCGAACAATCGAAGTTCCTTCCTGTTGGACCCTTCAAGGTGTTCATCCTTGATGAGGTCCATTCGTTGCGCGGTCCAGCACAGTCTGCCATTCTTAAAACGATTGAAGAACCCGAACACAATCGGGTTGTCTGGATTCTGTGTACAGACAGACCCCAGATGCTAGAAGTTCCGTTGCTGAATCGCTTGCACAAAGTGGGTGTTGTTAAGCCGGATCAAATGACGCTGGCAAAGCATTTGTACAAAGTAGCACAACGCGAAAAAGCATTTGATTTTCCGGAGAAGCAAGTCAAGCGTATCTGCGAAGAGATCGCACTTGCCTCGGATCGTGTTCCGCGAGAAGCGCTGCAATTGTTGAAGTCTATCTCCAACAAGCAAGAGACATTCAAGGATTTCAAAGAGCTTGTTATTCAAGGTATTCGACGTGGTGCCGAAGAGACAATTGATAAGATTGCTCTGCAAGCGATTATGGCATTTTATTCTCCAAGCAAGTCATGCGATGAGCGCGCGGAATTCCTTGTCAATCAACTCTACGACAAAGACCTGTGGGCACTCACGATGCGTCTCACAGACATTCATCATCATTTGATGAACACGATTGCTGGTATTCGTGGTGGTCCGGGTTATTACTACAAGAAACAACTGGAGGAACACAAAGCAATTCCGAATTTGCGCATGGCAACGTACGTTGCGGCACAGCTGGTAGAATTGCGAAACAATTTGCAAAATGTGAATACAAAGGTTGAACATTTTATTGTCCCAAAGCTACTCGACATTGTTTATGGCGTGGAGGAGCGATATGGAAAACGAAAATCCGGTTGAAAGTGTCGAGGTTGATACGTCACTTCTTGAAGTGTACAATCTCGCAAACAGTTGCAATAACATACTCCAACAAGCCTGTATTGCAGCGTATCAAGATTTAAAGTACGCGTATACAGAGTCCTTTCAAAATCGTCTGACGTACGCGATTGAATCGCTGGAAGATATCCTCATCAATCAAGATGCAGCATTGCGGGAACACATCCATGCATCTGGTAAACGCGATCACGAGAATATCTTATCATACGTGTGTATGCAACGCTTGTTGCTTTCCAATTTGAACGATTGCATCGTCGCCGGTCGCGCAAACTTCTTTAATCCACAGGTACAACGTGGGTTAATTGTCAATCTTCAAGAGATTGTCGGAATCACAACGATCTGGAGCTCAAACCCTCAGATTTCATTCAAATTCAGATGCTTTTACCATCTGACAAACATCACTGAACACTAGGATGATAAATATGGATGCCACAGTTGATATCTCGCAAGAGATTATTGTTAAGACACCGCTTCTGAAAAAGGAATACAAGTATCGACAAATTCTGTCGATGATCAAGGAACGCACCGGACAGGTTGTGCATTCCAGTTTGGTTGCTGTCCCGTCGCATTGGTCGCAGACCGCTGGCGACATTTTGTCGCAGAAGTACATTCGCAAAGCTGGTGTACCTGTTATTACTGTCGCCGTCCAAGAAGAAGGCGTGTTTACTGAATTTGCACGAAGTGAAGCTGGTGATAATCCTGAAATTCCCTTCACGGAACAGCTTGGTGGAGAAACATCAGCACATCAAGTTTTCCATCGTCTTGCTGGTTGCTGGACGTATTGGGGCATCAAGTCAGGTTATTTCAAAACACGGAATCATGCGATTGATTTTTACAATGATACGTATGATGCGCTTTACAATCAAATCGCCGCACCCAACAGCCCACAGTGGTTCAATACAGGTTTGAATTGGGCTTATGGTATTAAGAGCGATGCATCAACGTCGCCACTCTACTACTATGACCTTGACACCAAAAAGGTTGAAAAGAGCAAGTATTCGTACATGAATCCACAGGTTCATGCGTGCCAACCTGCGCGCGCACTTATTTCCACTCCAAAAGGTCCAATTAAAATTGGGACTGTTGTTAAAAAGAACCTCATCGGACTCGAAGTTTTCGATAGAGAAGGTACAACCAAAGTTGTGGCTGTAGCTGATAATGGTAAAAAAGAAGTATTTCGCGTTGAGCTATCAAA